>Ga0190273_10000001_pt1 | contig 466191 bp, 393 predicted proteins | sample Popmic504IS_FD_134513 | JGI IMG/M metagenome (GOLD analysis project Ga0190273, IMG submission 134513) | Populus adjacent soil microbial communities from riparian zone of Shoshone River, Wyoming, USA - 504 IS | ecosystem: Environmental > Terrestrial > Soil > Riparian zone > Trees stand...
AGACAAGCTTTTCCAACCGTTTCAGCGACTCCATTCAAATGAAGAGTTTCCAGGGACCGGTGTGGGCTTGGCGACGGTCCAACGGATCATTCATCGGCACGGCGGTAAAATATGGGCAGAAGGTGCAATCAACCAAGGGGCGAGTTTTTTCTTCACGCTGTCGCCTCCTCAACTCCTATAGATGATGAATAAAAAAAACGACCATGACGGGCGATCTGTTTTTTCTTCGGTTTGCAGAAACGAGGATTTTTTGATTGACATTTGCAGTCGGGCTTCTCGGTCCAATTATCAAGACCACTTTATATAAAGAATGACGCAAAAGGATACTCCTAAAATAGTACTATTAAATAAGCCCATCCTGAGTAAAACAGGATAAGCTTAGAGTTCCCTGACTCCTGATACAAAATGGGTTTAAATGATACGGTCTCAAAGGGATTTAGGTACTACCAGTGAGAAAGGCTTACGTCTCTAAAGGTATGCTCGTACACAATAAAGAAGCTCAGCTTTACTCTAGGAGAGTCGAAATGATTGAATCATTCCTAACTAAGAAAAACCTTATCTTGCTCATTGAAAATAAGCCCAATGATGAGTTGCTGAGCTCTGTATGCCTGTTGGCATTGTTGTGACTCGTAGCGACTCTTAAGAATGGAGCATCCATTGAATTGAACGTGCTGATTGCTGAAAATTCTGTAATTGATACCGAAGTGCTCATTCAGGAGCTTTCTATGGGTGGCTTTGATCTCCATTACGAAAGAGTCGATACACCTGTTGCTTTTAAAGATGCTTTGGAAAGAGAGTCTTGGGATTTGATTATCTCCGATTACGTAATGCCTCACTTTAGCGAACCAGCAGCAATAGAAATTCTCAAAAAAAGTGGGAAGGACATTCCATTTATTGTTATTTCAGGGGAAATTGGCGAAGAGACGGCTGTCAATGCGATGAAAGCGGGTGCGCAAGATTATGTGATGAAAGACAGACTGAATCGCTTAGTACCCTCCATTAATCGGGAATTGGAAGCGGCAAAAGAGAGAAAAACCAGCCGCCAAGTCGAGCAGGAGCTGGAGCATTTTATGGCCTCCTTAACGCACGATCTTCGAATGCCCATTATTGCAGAACACAGAATATTAGAACTAATGGCCTCTGGTAGTTTTGGGCAAATGCCACCTGAAATGGCGGAAAAAGTGCTTCCTGAACTCATTCGCTCTAATACCTTCTTACAGCACATGGTTAATAATATGATTGATGTCTATAAATACCAGCATGGGAAAGTTCACTTAGAACTATGCCCGATAGAAATTACCTCATTTGTTTCGGATTATATCAGCAGTTTAAGTGTGAGTTCTATGTTGGAGTCTAAGTCTCTTAAAATCTGTATGGAACCGGTTGAACCATTACCTCGGGTTATTATGGATACCCATGAAATTCAGAGAGTGTTAAACAATATTTTAAAAAATGCGATTGAGCATAGTCCGAAAGCGACCACTATAAACATCAGTATGCAGAAAGTGGATCGGTATATTCGAGTGGTCATTCAGGACCAAGGCCTAGGAATTGCACCCAATATTGAGCCTTATCTATTCAAGCCTTATATGCACTCACAAAGAAAAAAATATCATCATGTGGCTTTAGGAATGGGACTCTATCTTTCAAAGCGGATTATGGAAATTCATGAGGGTCAGATTGGCTATGAAAGCGAGTTTGAGAAGGGGTGTAAATTTTATTTTGATCTCCCGATGGCAAGGCCGTAGACGGATTTGGCTTCGTATCCATCACTCATTTCTAAGCGCTGCCGCTTTTTTTGAGCCTACGAGGGTAGGGGTAAGAATTTGCTATGCTATTAGGTAGAAATCATGGCTGTTGATTGGCCTAATCCAGTGGAGTCAACTAACGATATGACCACTTCACACCATACACTTGACATGCCCCTTGAAGAACTTGAAGATCTCAAGTACGTCCTTGATGTCTCTACGATTGTGGCTATTACGGACAAGCAGGGCATCATTGCCTACGCCAACGATGCCTTCTGCAAGATTTCCAAGTATTCGCGGCAAGAATTGCTGGGGCAAAACCATCGGATTATCAATTCTGGCTACCATCCCCATGAATTTTTCAAAGAGATGTGGGCTACCATCGGATCGGGACAGGTTTGGCGGGCGGACATCAAAAATAAAAGCAAGGACGGCACCTATTACTGGGTGGATACGACCCTTGTCCCCTTTCTGGATAGCGATGGAAAACCCCATCAATATATTGCTATTTTCCATGATATTACTCATCAAAAGCAAGCCGAGGAGGAAGTCCAGATACTCAACGGGGAATTGGAACAGCAGGCATTGAAGAGAACGTTGGAACTTCAGAATGAAATTGCCTTACGCCAAGATACTGAAAAAACTTTGCAGTTAAATGAAGAGCGATTTCGCTCACTGGTTGGCGTTGTTCAGGATTATTCAATTTTGATGCTGGATCCTGAAGGGTATATTTTGACCTGGAATGAGGGAGCTGAACGTATTAAAGGGTATCCGGCTAGTGAAGTTATCGGTAAACATTTCTCCATATTTTATCCACCAGAAGTTGTTAGGACTAGTTTTCCAGAGCAGGAGCTGGAGATTTCAAAGACACAAGGACGGTTTGAGGATGAGGGTTGGCGAGTCAAAAAAGATGGTTCTCAATTTTGGGCAAACGTCGTGATAACGGCCATCTATAACCGGGAAGGTAAGCTGATGGGGTATAGCAAAATTACACGAGATCTGACACAACGCAAAGCATTGGAACAAGAGAGCCTCAAACGGAACCAGCAACTGGAAGCAGTAAATAAGGAATTAGAAGCGTTTTCCTATTCCGTCTCCCATGATTTGAGAACACCGCTGCGCAGCATTGAGGGTTTCAGCCAACGCATTCTGAAGACCAAATCCGATCAATTGGATGGAGAAGGCAAGGAATATCTAGGGTATATCTGTGAAAGTAGCCAGGAAATGGCCCAGCTTATTGATGACTTGTTGAACCTTTCCAGGCTGAGCAGAGCAGAGTTTCGCAAAGAAAGAATCAACCTAAGCGAATTGGCCCAGGAAACGCTAGAACAGTTTCGGGAACAGGAAACGGGTCGTTCTGTGGAAACCCATATCCAGGAGGGACTCTATGCGGAGGTGGATCCACATCTGTTAAGAGTTGTTTTTAAAAATATTTTAGGTAATGCTTGGAAGTTTACCGGGCACAAACCCAATCCGGTGATTGAATTCGGGCAAACGGAACAAGATGGCAAAAAGGTTTACTTTGTTCGGGACAACGGGGCCGGGTTTGACATGGCCTATGCCAGCAAGCTTTTTGGGGCTTTCCAGCGCCTGCATGACGCCAATGAGTTCCCCGGTACTGGGATTGGTCTAGCAACGGTTCAGCGCATTATTCACCGGCATGGGGGAAGTATTTGGGCTAACTCTGCGGTGAATGAGGGAGCCACTTTTTACTTTACGCTTTAAAACTTGTCTAGGGAGTATAACGCCATGCACCTTGCAAAAGAAAAAAAGATTCTCTTGGTTGAGGACAATCCCAAGGATGCCAAACTCACGATCATGGGGTTTCGGGACAATAACATGATGAATGAGATTATACATGTGAAAAATGGGGCCGAAGCCTTGGAGTATCTGTTTTCTACCGGTCAGTATGAAGGGAGAGACACTTCGCAGCCCCCTCAAGTAGTCTTGTTGGACCTAAAACTACCCAAAATTGACGGTTTGGAGGTCTTGCGGCGTATCAGAGACGACGAACGTACCCGGTTACTGCCGGTTGTGGTCTTGACCTCTTCCAATGAGGAAAGAGACTTGGTGGAAAGCTATTCATTAGGGGCAAACGGTTATGTTCGTAAGCCGGTTGACTTTTCTGAGTTCACGGAAGTCGTAAAGGCTCTGGGGGTTTACTGGTTATTGGTCAATGAACTTCCACCGATTCCTATCATCTAACAGCAGATAGTGGAAAGAAAAATATTTTAATATTAGTTAACCAAACTTGTTAGATTAATTAGGTTGTTTTCCTTCATTTTATTGAGGTAATTGAGATAGATGTTGGTCTTCCCCCGTTCTATAAACGTATTAATTATAGAAGATTCTCATCGAGACGCTCAGTTAATCTTGGGCGAGTTGCGAGATGGCGGCTTTGATCCTGTCTTTGAGCGGGTTCAAACGGCTGAAACTATGGAAGAGGCGTTGATGCGCCAAAAATGGGATGTGATCCTTTCGGATTATTCGATGCCCAAATTTACGGGTCTGGATGCATTGCGCATTCTCAAGGTAACCGAACTGGATATCCCGTTTATTCTTATCTCCGGTGCGATTGGCGAAGAGATCGCCGTTCAACTCATGAAAATGGGAGCCATGGATTATATTCTGAAATCCAATTTGGCCCGTCTGACTCCTGCTATTGAGCGTGAACTCAAAGATGCGGAAAGCAGAAAACAAAAGAGGCAAGCAGAAGAGGAACTTTACAAACTCAACAAAGAGCTGGAGCAGCGGGTCTTTGAGCGCACCGAACAATTGACGGAAGTAAATATCTCGCTGAATAAGGAAATCGAGGAGCGAAAACTGGTTGAAGAGGCTTTATGGATAGCCAAGCAGGTAGCTGAGGAAGCCAATCGGGAGAAGAGCAAGGTGCTTTCCTTTGTTGCCCATGATTTCAAGAATCCCTTGGCAGCTGTCTTGCGGTTTGTTGGGATGCTGGAAAATGATAAAAACACGCCCCTCTCCGAAAAACACCGCGAGACTATTGGGTATATCAGTGAAGGAGTGCAACAGCTTCGCAATATGGTGATGAATATCCTGGATAAAGCCCGCTTGGAAGAGGGGCGCATGGTTCCCTTTCCAGAGCAGGTTGAACTTCAACCGTTTATTGATCAGTTAAAACCCATATTTCATGATATGGCTACCCAACGCAATGTTGAGGTCTGTATTGAAATCCAACCGGAATTGATAAATATCGAGGTCGACCCCATCCACTTGCGCCAAATCCTCATCAACCTCGTCAGCAACGCTGTCAAATATAACCAGCTTAATGGAAAGGCTTTCTTACGGTTTAGCCAATCTGAGGATGGGCAATGGGCAGTGATTGAGGTGCAAGATATCGGAAACGGCATACCTACAGAGAAAATACCACAACTTTTTATTGAGTATTACCGGACCGATTTGTCCCAAGCCAATAAGGTGGAAGGGACTGGGCTGGGGCTGGCCTTTGTAAAGAAACTGGTCGAATTGCATAGCGGTAGTATCACCGTTGAGTCTGAAGTAAGGGTGGGATCGACGTTCAGAGTAATGTTGCCGCTAACTGTAGGTGTAGTATTAAAAACAGCCTAATTAACGGACTCTCTCGGTTAAAGACCATTGGTGGTGAACGTAAGTTGAAGCATCTGGGTAAGGCGTTGGTTGGATTTGGGTTTACTCTAGCTACGGCGCTACCTCCTAGCGTTCGAATCGGATTGAAAGGTAAGTCCGTATCCTGAATGGCTTGTTTTAAGGGCCCAAAAATTGGTAACTCTAGATTCATCTTATACGTCGGAATCAAGGCGGTTTTTCTGATTATCTTGCATATGTCTTCAAAAGTCAGGGAATAGTAGTTTTAGAGTCGGTTAGTAAAGGTAATGCCATTTATGTCTTTAATGACAATTGGCAGACAGTTTCGACATTAAGTAAGTCCGAAATATTAAATAATAAGCTTCACCTCTGCAGAGTAATCCATTCTTTAGGTTGGAAGGAAAAGCTCTCAGAACTTATGAAACAGGTAAAATCAGCCTAGTCTCTCAGTGGGACAGCAAAGAGCTTCTGTATTTTTGCAGAGACTCTTTTGCTGTTTGCATTGGTTCTGTGCAAAAAGGCTTTTAGGTAAGTGTTATCCGCCATTGAAATAACAGAGTTGATGTTGCAATTACTTATTCGGTCATAGAGCTTGATGTTTTACCTTGAAAAATACTTCTTCGTAAAAAGCAGGATATTTGCTTAAAACTACCATTACCTCTTGTTCTTTTTCGAGCAATGCGTTGCGAGTGTTTAGGGTCAAAGGGGATAGTTCTTTCGATATGTCGGCAGCTATATGCCGATCTGAAAAGCCTAATTGATATACCCTGATGTCTCGGTCGCTATCCAAACCATACTTGGTTTGCTTTTGGATGAACTGAAGTCTCTTGATAAAACGCTTGTTTCCGGATGAGACGAAGGGAAGCAGTTCAATTACTGCCCCAACTATAAGGCTTCCTTCGAATGATATGCCCTTTTCAAAAAGATCAACCATGGTTTCAATTTTTATAGCTCTGCCAGTACTTCCCAGCGGAGTTGAACCTCATTTGCCATTAAGTCTTGAAGCAACCTCTCATATGATTCCCCATTAATCCACTTAACAAAAGGAAAGTGTTCTCCGGGTTGATAAGTTTAGAAAATATCTTCAAATGTGAACGAAACAATGACCAAAGCCATTCAATAATCTCAGTATCAGTCGTCAAGCCATTGATAAATTCCGTTTGTTGCACCAACAACTGCTTGATAGAATCAATTTTCGGCATTCCGAGTAAAGTTCGACCGTATATAATTCTTTGGCGATTATTTGACGTATTGGCCGCGATATTGTTTGCTAGTAACTCAAAAATTCTTTGAATCATTTCTTTTTGTTCATCATCCTCAGCCAAGAAGTAAGCTAGGGTTTCCTTTGCTAAGTTTGAGCATCTTGAAAGCCAGTGCTGAGTTCATTCCAATGCTAAAGGATAAAACTTTCAATAACACCTAGCATGTCAGCAATCCGGTGAAGTTGTCTCCTTGTATTATTTAGATCAAAACCTTTCTTCGCCCATTTGGTAGCCTTCTGAACCGTGTATTCCTCTATTGCACTTGGGCCACCGAAATAAGCGTTGATAAACGATATCGAGTCTCACTGTCAGTGGTGACTTATCCTCTGACTTTTTGGGTTCGTTTTTAATTCTTAAAGGCATTAGTTCCGCTAGACTGCTAATACAGTCTTCAGAATTTTCTGGATTAAGCAACTCATTAGCTTTTTCCCACCGCCAATTCTTGTGTGGTGTTTTAGTATCTGTTGCATGGAACCATATTGACATTGTGGAGGTCGCTGGTTCGAATCCAGTACCGCCCACCATTTCATAGCAAGGGTTTCTGAGTTTTGGTAGTTGAATGAAAAATGTTCAATGGGGGAGTTATGGGGAATTGCTTGCAACTTTCTCTAAGTTTGGCGTACGGTCCACGTACCACTTCCATGACACTAACTGGCGTTCTGCCCGTAGATAATCTTTGCAAAATAACGGCTGCATGTTCCTGAGCATTGTTGAATAAGCGCCGAAGTCGGGAATAATCCATCAAGCCTGGAAAGAGATGCCTAAAATATGTTCCATTAAGGTCCAGGTTGGCTTTAAAAGGGGCTGCAAAATTATGAGACACAGCACTTCACTCAGGATCAACCGCCCTTGAGGAGTAGGGTGAGGGTCAATCCCAATATCGTCAATCCGTGTAAAAATACCGCTGTGAGCGTCTCGTCGTTCATGCAAAAAGCTCCCCTTGTCACAAAAGTGGGGAGCTTTGTAGCACTTCATGCTACTTTGTCAACCACGCTAATTAGCCATTCAGGTTTCATAGACTTCGATTAGCTCAAGGTAGGCCAAAAGCATTATGTGGATAAACGAAATATAGAGTAGATTGGTCTACAAAGGTATTTTACTTTTCGTAACTAAACAATAAATTTTGAGATTAGTATGAGTACTGATGATGTATGACAGCTGTGGGATAACTACTAAGTTACCAGTCTGAGAAACTGGTTTTTTGAAGACAATAGCGAATTAAGCATCTAAATCTATAATACTGTAATAAGTTCACATTTTTCTATCGATCGAAATAACACTAGAATATAAATTCATGTAGTAGGAGCTAATGGATGTGCCATAAGCTGTTTCAGCGAGCCGTTTTCGGATTAGTAACATTGGTTTTTCTGAGTACTATCTTTATTACCAACGTAAAAAATGCCGAAGCGACGCTCCAGCATAAAACATTAAACGTGGCTATGACGGCAGCATTCGTCTCTGAAAACGGGGTGGGTATTTATTCAGATATTTCCCAATATCTGGAAAAGAAAACCGGTATGAAAGTAAGTTTCGTATCGAATCTTTCCTACTCAACCGTAAACAAGCTGATTGAAAACGGGGTAATCGATGTCGCTTTCGTTTGCGGCCTCCCTTATGTATTGATGAATGAAAAGCCTTCACCCAAAGTAGCCTTGCTGGCCGCTCCGGTTATGAGTGCCAAACAATACCAGGAAAAGCCTGTTTATTATTCGTATGTTATTGTCCCGAAAGACAGTACCGTTCGAACGTTCAAAGAATTAAAAGGGAAAGTGTTTGTCTATAATGACACGATCTCTAATTCCGGGTATAACATGCCTCGAAAGAAGCTGATTGATATCGGTGAGACGAAAGGATTTTTCAGTAAAGTCCTTCATTCGGGTGCCCATGAAGAATCAATTCGGATGGTTGCCGCCAAGCAAGCGGATGCGAGTGCTGTGGATTCTCTGGTATTTGATTATGCCAGCCGGACAGGGGAACCTTATACTAAAAAAGTTAAAATCATAGAAATGCTTGGGCCTGTTAGTACCTGTCCTGTTATCTATGCCAAAAAATTACCGCCGTCTACCGTTGAGAAACTCCGCCAAGCGCTCCTTGGCATGGAGTTTGATCCTGAAGGAAAAATGATTCTTGCAAAAGGTTACCTGAAACGCTTCGTCAAAATTGATGACAGGCACTATGATGATATCCGAGCCATGCTGAAAGCTTCCAGAGATAAACACTTTCCAACAATAAAGTAGATCAATCCATGGACGTACAATCCAGGACAACAGCGAATATTGGGAAGTTCCTCTTCCAGAGGCTGGCCGCGTTGCTTTCCTTATTTATAGCCCTCTTTGTGGCATCCGGCATTCTCCTGGCCATTGCTAATGACCAACAAAAGCATTACAGCTACATCATTGGCAGTGCAAGTCTCCAGCAAACCCTCCAGCAACAATATGCACGGGAAGTTTCCGTTGTGATAGCAGCCCATGCTACCGGTGATTGGGAAACATTGTTCCAACATGCGGATAGCGCAAGACAAACTGAAAAAATGGTCGATGAGACATTCAAGGGCTTTTCCGAGGGGGGAAGTATCAACATCAGCCTGGATGGAAAACGCACTTTTCAGGTTGAATCTAGCCAGGACCAGGCTCTGAAGGCGCTTCTCGAAAAAGCAAAAAAAGAATGGGATGAACTCAAACATATTGCGGTTGTAACATTGCGGGCAGACGTGTCTTCAATCATCAATAATCCCCGATATGAAGAGCTTTCAAAGCAGGTCTACACTTCTACACAAGCTTGTGATGAGTTTACGGTAGCAGTTGAGAAGAAAGCGGTACAGGCAGCCGAGAGACTTATCTTTTATCAAATACTAACCATCCTGTTTGGTATCGTATTGTTCTTTGGCATCCTCGCCTATATCCGTCAAAAACTGATTGCTCCACTTAACAGAACCACCAATGCTCTTGAATTGATGAAAATAGTGTCCAGTATCTCCAATGAACCCGGAACATTAGAACTACGGCTAGAAAAATCATTGCAAAGCATATGTGAGCTGTCTGACTGGTCTGCTGTGACTCTCCATTATTGGGACGGAAGACAACGATTACTTTATCCCAGCACTATAACAAGTGCCCAGAGTATGAACTATCTTTCTTCACTCTCAAACTGGTCCGGCAAGGTTTTCAATCATAGTGAAGGGTTACTGGGCCATGTTGCCGAAACTCTTGAACCAGCCCTATGTTGTGATTTTTCGGACTATTCAATGCCTGAATGCGGCGAGTTAACCTGTGCATTTGTTTTTCCTATTCTAATTGACAGCGGACTGGCGGCTGTCGTTGAACTGTTCGCTAAAGGTTGCCAACAGGTCGATGATAGTGATTATTCCATTTTTACCCATATTGCAAGCCAGTTAGGCTATGCCTTCCAACGAGAGCATACTGAGTTGCAATTACGATTAAAAGATCGCGCCTTGGATGCTGCTTCATCCGGGATCGCGATTACCGATCCCAAACAGGACGGAAATCCCATTATTTATTGCAACCCTATTTTTGAAGCTGTCACCGGTTATACACTACAAACGCAGGAAAGCAGCTATTCCGTGTTGGCGAATCCTGACAATGACCAGAAAATATTAGAAACGCTCAAAGTAGCATTCGAACAGGGAAAGCATTATACCGCCGTATTGAGGAATATAAGGAAAAATGGTCAGCCGTTCTGGAATGAATTAACGATTTCACCGGTCAATGATGCCTCAGGGGAATTAATAAACTTCATTTGCATTCAAAACGATATTACCGAACGTAAAAATTTGGAACTCCAATTATTCCACGCCCAAAAGCTGGAATCCATAGGGCAGTTGGCTGCAGGCGTTGCACATGAAATCAATAACCCTATTGGTTTTATTATGAGCAACCAAAACACGTTCAAGGAATACATAACGATTATCAAGAGACTACTATCGTTTTACGATGAAATATTCCCTAAACTGGCCAAACTAGGAACTGATGGGAGCGATGACATACTGAAAAAAATTGAAACGCTTAAAAAAGAAGAAGATTTCCCCTTCCTGCTAAATGATATAGACGCTCTCATGGGTGAAAGTGAAGAAGGACTGCTCCGGGTCAGGGATATTGTCAAAGGGTTAAAAACCTTTGCGCATAGTGATAGCGTTTCCAATGCCGAGGTTGATGTTAATAACGTCATTGATTCTTCTATCAAGATGGCTTGGAATGAATTGAAATACAAATGCGAAGTCGTTCAAAACTTGGCAACGATTCCTTGTGTTTTTGGAAATGCAGGTCAACTCAGCCAAGTATTTGTTAATTTACTGGTAAATGCGGCCCAGGCGATCCCAGAGAAAGGTGTCATCACAATTGATACTTATGCTAAGCAGGATACCGTTTATATAAAAGTCAGCGACACCGGAGCTGGCATTTCCAAAGAAAACCTCACTAAAATCATGGATCCGTTCTTCACAACAAAGCCTATTGGGCAAGGAACAGGGTTAGGGCTTTCAATATCGTTTGATATTATTAAACAGCATAATGGGATTCTTACCGTTGAAAGTGATGTTAGTCGAGGAACAACTTTTACTATTGCATTACCGGTTACAGGTAAAGATACTCAAGCTGCTTAATTGATCAATCTGTGAAAGCTAACGCTAATTCATGTATTTGGACTCTATGGAAAGAATTTCCGTGATGCAAAGAAGAAGTCAACCTTTCGCTGAAAAATCCATCAGGAAGCCACCTGAGAAGATCAATACGGATAAGCATGCGTCATATCCTCCTGCTATTGAAGAACTCCCGAAAGAAGCGACTTTACCAACCTTTGGCTTGACAATAATAGTTAACCAAGTTTGAAATGTATTTCTTAAACAAGCAGACTTAAGATAAATAAAACTCAACGGTAAGTTGTCTTATCTGCGCAAATACAAACAACAGATATATTAGGTAACCATGGGAAATACTCGGTTTACCTGCAACTCAATACAGTCCTCAAGTCAAACTTACTCACTGGTGGTAAAATAAATTAAAGGAAGTTCATCTTGTATGATTTAGATGTTTCTGAATCGTCAGTTGGATGGAGTAGGAGATAACTTTCATTTATCATTTATTCAGTGGGAAAAAGGATTAAGTTACCAAATTCATGGAAGTAGAATTTTCATTTGTATGAAAGGTAAACCTGGGATGAGGTAGTGAGGAGTCATAAAACAATTGGAAAAATCATAAACGCCTTCAACTCGTTAGAGGTGCTGAGTAATCCATGCAAAAAAGAGCTGTCTTAAAAAACTGGAGACTGATGCTAACACTTCTAGTATGGGCTGGCGTAATAATCTATGGTGTAGTAATTCTGATGCAATACCAAAACAAACCGGGAATAACCCAAATCACTTCCAGTCAGTGGCCAAACCCTCCAGGGATTAGCTTGGCGAAAAATCAGCCAACAATGCTCTTGTTCATGCATCCCTATTGTCCGTGTAGTCGAGCCACCCTAGATAACTTGAGCAGATTGCTTGTAAAAACTCATAACAAAGTCCAAATTTACATTCTCTTTTTCAGCTCCAGTAAATTTCCTCAAAAATGGGTTCTTAGTGATACATGGAATGAAGCTTCTAAGTTGCCTGGTGTGCATGTACTAATTGATCGTGACGGACGAATTGCAAAACAGTTTCAGGCATCGATTTCTGGACAGGTATTGCTCTATGGAACTAATGGACACAAATTGTTTGATGGAGGCATTACGCCAAGTCGGGGTCATAGCGGTGACAGTAGTGGCAGCGCTAGGATCGAGTCCTTGATTTTAAAACAGACGCAACCTATTTTCCGCTCAGTTGCAGTATTTGGCTGCCCAATTCAACACATTAACAGAGCCGGAAGAAAGGTATTGAGTAATGATAGACTGGATTAAAGCATACTTGCAAAGAGCTTGGCACGTCTCTAAGCCTGTCAGCATTGATGAAGATGCCACGGTTGTTTTGCAGCAACGGCAAGATGAAATTTACCGCAACACGGATGGGTTATTTAGTATCCTTTTTATGTTGCAATATATTATGGGGATTATCTTTGCCTTAACGCTTTCACCACGCAGCTGGATTGGTGAAACCAGCAGTATTCACTTGCATGTTTGGATCGCCATTTTGCTCGGCGCAGTAATCATCAGTTTACCCTTATTTTTAATTTATAAATATCCGGGAAAATCTGTAACACGACATGCTATTGCTATTGCACAATCTTTGACCGGTGCAGTTTTGATCCATTTAAGTGGTGGACGAATTGAAACCCATTTCCATATATTTGGCTCGCTAGCTTTTCTGGCATTCTATCGAGACTGGCGGGTATTGATTACAGCTTCAGTAATTACGGCAACCTATCATTTACTGGGGGCATTATTTTGGCCACAATCCATATACGGAGCAGTCATAGTCAGTGAGTGGCGATGGTTGGAACATGTTGCCTGGGTTGTTTTTGAAGATATTTTTCTCCTTTATTCCTGTCTTAAAAGTACCCATGACATGCAGAGCATTGCCCAACGACAAACCGATACGAACCGATTGAACAAAAGTCTATTTGAAGAAAACGAGGAACGTAAGAAGACTCAGGCTCAATTGGAGCATTTACAGAAACAACTGGAAGGGCGTGTAGAAGAAAGAACCATTGAGCTGGAAAAAGCAAATGTTACTGTAGAAAAAGAGCTGGAAGAACGTAAGCGATTAGAGGCTCAACTGATTCAGGCCCAAAAAATGGAATCCATCGGGCAACTAGCAGCTGGGGTAGCTCATGAAATTAACAATCCGGTGGGTTTCGTTATGAGTAACTTGGGAACCCTGGCTGATTATACCCAGGTTTTCAAAAAGCTGTTTGCCTATTACGAAGATCTTGTCCAAAGTCTGAGCAAAGAAGCACAAGGCTCAGAAATCACTGAACATTTATCAACCATTCAAACGTTCGTTAAAGAAGAAGATGTTCCCTTCTTATTAACCGATATTGGATCACTCTTAAAAGAGTCGCAAGAGGGTACTCTGCGCGTACAGGAAATTGTCAAAAACTTAAAAAGTTTTGCTCGCCTCGATGAATCAAAGTATAAGGAAGCCAATATTCACGAAGGGATAGACTCAACCCTCAAAGTCATTTGGAACGAACTCAAGTACAAATGTACCATCATTAAACATTATGGTGATATTCCTAATATTTATTGCAATCCTGGACAATTGAATCAGGTTTTCATGAATCTCTTGGTCAATGCTGCCCATGCAATCGAAGAAAAAGGCGAAATTACCATTACAACAGCCTCAACTCAAAAGAGCATTATTATCACCATGTCCGATAATGGCTCAGGCATTCCTTCGGAAAAAATTGCTAAGATTTTTGATCCATTCTTCACAACAAAACCCGTTGGGAAAGGTACTGGACTGGGATTATCTATTTCCTATGGAATCATCCAGGATCATGGCGGTAGTATTGAGGTTGAAAGTACTGTGGGAAAAGGAACTTGTTTTACGATTCAATTACCGGTACAAGCAGCCCCTAATCTTAGTTCTCAAGATAAAGTAGCTACCTCATGAAGCAGGTTGCTACGTTTTTACCTCCTTATCTATCCGCCTCAAAATCACCTGGGCTTTATTTGTCGATCCAGCATGTAATTCGAAAAATACAATGGAAATTTATACTTGTAGGCGAACGACTCCTTTGGAAAGGAATCTTATGTATCAATAACAGGCCTTTCAACCATGTTATTGATTAAGTCTATAAATAATTGTTTTGGACAACTGACTATCCGAAATAAAATCCTATTATTCGGAGCTATTTCGGTTTTTATCTTGATTAGTACCGGCAGTTTTTCAATTTATAGCATTGAGCTTCTGAAACAAAATCATCAACACGTTAGCAATGAATTATTGCCGATTATCCAAAGTGCTGATTCTGTCAATAATGTGATTAATCATATTCGAATTAAACAATACAAATACTTGATTTTGACCTCTTCTAAAGAAAGAGCCCTGGTTATTCAAAAAGAGATTCCTGAATTAGAAAAGAAGCAAAATTATTATTTCTTCATCTATACATCTTTAATTAAATCAAAGCAGGAAAAAAAGGACGCTCAAGATTTTTTATTATTTTATAAAAAATACAATGAGATTTGGAAACAGGTTGTTGACTTGGAAGATAAAGGTGAGCTGGAAGCTGCAAAAACTCTGATGAAAACGTCAGGACTCCAATCATTCAGAAAAGCAGAATCTATTCTCGAGACGATATCACAACGTCATTTAGAGAAGTCTATTACCACTAGGAAAATTGAGAGTGAGTACTCCCATTTTGCTTTTAGCGTTATTATTTTGAGTGAGATGGTAGCAATTGTCTTAACAATATTTTTAGGGCTTTATTTATCATTTCTTATTAGTCACCCCATTCAAAAACTAACCCACCTTGCCAGAAAAATATCGAATGGTGAAGCAGTCGAGACTATGCTCACAATTTCTTCGCCAGATGAGGTTGGAATATTAAGTGACGCTTTTCAAACTATGTTGAGCAATATAGCTACAAAAACCCGTTCTTTAGAAGAGTTGAACATTAGGCTGGAAAAAGCACTGGAAGAACGTAAGCGATTAGAAACCCAGCTGATTCAAGCACAAAAAATGGAATCTATTGGGCAGTTGGCGGCAGGTGTGGCCCATGAAATTAACAATCCGGTGGGTTTCGTCATGAGTAACTTGGGAACTCTCGCAACTTATACCCAAATTTTTAACCAACTCTTTACCGCTTACCAGCAGCTTACGGAAAATTTGCGGAAGCAACCCCATTCTCCTGACATTTCAAAAAAACTGTCAGACATTGAAACCCTGATCCAGGAAGAGGATCTTCCTTTTATACTAAATGATGTAAAATCCCTGCTACAAGAATCCAAAGATGGGACTTTTAGGGTTCAGGAAATTGTTAAAAACTTAAAAAGTTTTGCTCGTTTGGATGAATCTTCTTATAAAGAAGCCAATATTCACGATGGATTAGAGTCAACTCTCAAAGTCATTTGGAATGAACTTAAAGACAAATGCACCGTTATTAAATCTTATGGTGATATCCCGAATATTTATTGCAATCCGGGACAACTAAACCAGGTTTTCATGAATCTTTTGATCAATGCTGCCCAGGCGATCCAAGAAAAAGGCGAAATTACCATTACAACAGTATCAACTCAAAAGAGCATTATTATCACCATGTCCGATAATGGCTCAGGCATTTCTCCTGAAACACTCGATAAGATTTTCGATCCGTTTTTCACAACTAAACCCGTTGGAAAAGGAACAGGACTGGGTTTAGCTATTTCTCACGGAATTATCCATGAGCATCACGGTAGCATTGAAGTTGAAAGCACTGTCGGAAAAGGAACTTGTTTTACAATTCAATTACCTTTACAAGTAGATTCTACTTAAATCAAGGAGGTTTCAATGAGTTCGATCAGGGAATAGCATTTTAGTGCCAACTCCTGGAGAATCTTTTTATGACTGAAAATATAGAAGCATGGAGAGAGCCTATGCCAGAATCTCCTGCTTCCTCCTTTCCTACCTTATTATGTGTTGATGATGAAGCCAATATTCTTCAATCTTTAAAACGGCTTCTTAGACGGGAAGGCTATACTATCCTGACAGCCGAAAGTGGCGAAGAAGGTTTGGAGTGTTTGGCCTCTAATCCTCACGTGCAAGTTGTTCTCTCAGATCAACGCATGCCCGGCATGTCGGGGTCTCAATTCTTAATGCAGGTCAAAAAAAACTATCCTGATATGATTCGAGTCATTCTTTCCGGGTATGCAGAAGCTGAAGCCATTGTAGAGGCAATTAACGATGCCGAAGTGTATCATTTTTTGCCAAAACCCTGGAACGATGAAGAATTAAAAGCCTTACTCCGTCAGTGTCTGGCTTATTATGCCTTACGAATTGAAAACCAACGCTTACTTCAAAAAACACAAGATCAAAATGATGAATTACAACGCCTCAATAGCCAGTTGGTGGATCGTGTCGACTTACAGGCTCAGTCACTTTATTTTTCGCAAGATATTTTGGATAAACTCCCGATTCCAGTAATTGGAATCAGCCAAGATGGAATGGTGGTTCTAACCAACGAGGCTGCGAGATTATCACCGATTTTACAACAACTATTCATTGGGGAAAACATGATCGATGTACTGCCCGAATCACTTTCTGGAAGCATAACAAAAATAATAAAGGACTCTTTTCCATTGCATTATATTGATTCATGGGGGTTTGGGGAAAAGTCGGTTAAGGTGCATTTAACCCCAATTTTAAGTGAAGAAAGATGTCGGGGCTGTATTTTGTTAATGGAGGAATGGTCATGACCACATCCAACAATGCTCCTATTAGTATTGAGCTAATTGGAAGCAAGATTAAGACCATGAGGCCACTTCCAGTAGCTATACAAAAGTTATATGCAATGGCAGGCAATTTGGATACCCAAATCCAGGATGTCGTTCGTACCATTGCAGCAGATGAGATGCTGAGTGCTAAAATCCTTCAAATTGCCAATTCAACATTTTATGGATTTTCACAGACTATTACTTCAATTCAACAAGCCATAACAGTCATTGGATTCCAAAGTATTCGAAGTCTGGCATTGAGCATTTCTGCCAGTCAGCTGAGTAACCAGGGAAGAAGTAGCAAAAGTAGGGAAACGATTTGGAAAAACACATTTATGATTGCGAGTGCCGCTCAAATAATGGCGCGAAATCTACGATTAAAATCTCCGGAAGAATCCTTTGCTGCTGGCATTATTCATAACGCAGGCCAATTGTTATTAATGGAATGCTATCCAATGCAATATCCTCAAATGCTTTCCCAGGCCGCAGGAGATACGGACAGCCTGGTTGCATTGGAAAAGCAAATGTTTCAACTGGAACACGCCCAAGTTGGAGCAATGATCTGTCAACACTGGAAGTTACCAAAACCATTGATTCGAGCAGTGATGGAGCATAATCTCCCTTTGAATGATCCCTTTCCTTTTGAGGAAGAGGGCGCTCTGTCCTATATTCTTAAACGAGCATGTCGTCTTGTCGATTCTCTCAATATGCTGAATGATTCGACGATTTTAAAAAGATTAACTCCTTTGGCTAAGCCGTGGACGACCCCAGAAACTTTGCTCGCTATATTAAAACGCTTACCAGAAGAAACAGAAAAAATTGAAGATTTTTTAGCAAAGCCTTAACAAATCAATAGGAGAGATACAATGGATCCTTCTAAGATATTATTAATTGACGATGAAGCTGGGATTCTTTCCTCCTTGGAACGTTTATTGAGAAAAGAGGATTTTGAAGTGAGGGTGACGCAAAATCCTCAAGAAGCCATTGAATGGTTCTCGAACGAGGAATTTGCGGTGGTTATGTCTGATCAACGGATGCCAGACATGAATGGAACCGATTTGCTGGAAAAACTGCAAGTCCTTAATCCGGATTCTATTCGTATTTTGCTGACAGGTTACTCAGATGCACAAGCAGCTATTGATGCGATTAACAAAGGTTCTGTGTATCGTTTTATGGCGAAGCCTTGGAACGATGATGAACTACGCCAAACGTTGCGGCAAGCTATTGCCCAGTATGAAATGCGTAAAGAAAATGAACAACTACAGCGCGTGACTCAAATTCAAAATGCTGAGTTGGAAGAAATGAATAGGACATTAGAACAAAAAGTAGAAGAGCGAACCCAAACCATTACCGAGTTAAACCAGAATCTGCAAAAATCCTTGCTTACCTTTGTCCAGGTTATGGCTGGACTTTCTGAAATGCATAGTGGCGTTATTGGGAGTCATTCCAAGCGGGTTATGAGCCTTTCTAAACAAATAGCCACCAAGATGGGTATTACAGGCTGGGATTTATTACAAATTGTTATAGCGGCATCTCTTCACGACATTGGTAAAATTGGAATTCCGACAGATATTCTCCAGCTTGAACCCTCAATGTTGAGTATTAAGGAATTGGAACTGCTCCAGCAGCATCCGATTAAAGGAGAATCCATTCTGCTTAGAATAGACAACCTGGAAAATGCAGCACAAATAGTGCGCCATCACCATGAAAACTTTAATGGGACAGGCTATCCCGATCGCTTAACCGGAAAGGATATTCCTATTGGAGCGCGTATCATTGCAGTCGTTGATATGTACGACAAAATCCTGAACCAGTCTGCTAACTATAGTTCTAAAACACCGTCTAAGGCCATGTTATTGGTAAAGGCTCATAGTTCTACGATGTTTGATCCTCAAGTCATTAATATTTTGCATAGCGTCATTTCTGAAACCTCTCACTTGAGTGAACCAACAGGGATCGAAGTAGAAATTCATCCAAGAGATTTGTCAGTGGGTATGGTTTTTTCTCGAGATTTAGTCACTATTAGAGGTGCTCAACTTTTGCAAAAAGGGCAGCGTCTTGAATCGCTGGAGCAAATCGACAGAGTCTTGTACTTCTTGGACAGCGATCCTGTAAAAGACGGCATTTATATTTACCGCACTCCAAAAAAAACAGTATAAAAAAGCCAACAAGATTAAGAAATACTACCAGATGTAAGGTATATACTCAATTCAAAATTAAGTCTTACTCCTTACTCTTTTATTCTAGGGACTAGGGGAAAGCAACTTGAAATGAGTATATGGCAGATTGTACCTTTTCCATCCCTTTTATGAAACAGAACTAACTTTCAAAATGTACAGCAAGTAGTAATTTCTTCAATGATAAAGAGCAAATGTTAAAATAACTATATTGTAGGTTACTAAGTTCAAGTGGCAAATCGAATAAAATAAACGTTTTATAGAGGGTTTAGCAAGGCAAAATTGATTTCGCCTGTTCTAAAAGAGGATGGCGGTGAAGTTCCTGTCAATCCAGATTTACAGCGTTGCTAGCGGATTAAAGTCGATTACCGAACGAAAGCCTGCAAACTTCGAGCAAGCTCTCACGTTCTTCATTAGCCCAAGGGTTTCTTTATCCAGGCCACGATACGGAAGCTTGTGCAAGATATATTTGCCGAGTAGGGCGAACAGAGTTCGTTTCTTCGATTCGGAAGTTTTGAAGTATCTGCCTTCCGGGATTTTGTTTTGGTTTCTGTTTCCTGAGCCCAGCGTTTGGCATCTGTGAGCTGCTTGAAATAACCCACCTCGGGCGGATACCCTTTTAGACGGATTCGGACTTGGAAATGAATGGTGCCATCCTGGTTTTTTTTGTCGAATGCTAGCCACGTGTCTATACCCTGTCGTCACTTCAATTCAACAATGTACAGCACTTCTTAACAATAATTGTACAACTAATGTAATGAAAATGTAGGCTACAAGCGGCTTTGGTTGTGGTCACGTGTTGTGATGTGTTAGTATCTGTTGCGTGGAACCACAATTGACACTGTGGAGGTCGCTGGTTCTAATCCAGTACCACCCACCACTCTCTCAACGGTTTATGGCTTAAAACTTTGATGATATGTTCTCACCAAATTTACTATCTTATTTTTATTTAAGCTTTAATAAGCTCTTGAGAGTTTTTTCTTTTTTAATATTTATGATCTTATAAAAATCATTTTTTATTTTTGTTAGCCAAAAGATTTTAAATAGTATCCTTTCGACCGAGTTATTCTTGATCTGATCTGATTTAAATTGATTGTCACCTACTAAAAAAACTATTGTTTCATTCCAATAAGATTATGTCTGGAGTATTTGAATGTCATCCCTTACAGGGGTTCGAATGAGCCCTTCTATGGAAAAGCTATTTCGCCCAATTTTGAACGATCCTACGAAAGTAGACAATCATTATTTAGTGCAAACAATTTATAAAACTGCACAACAAAAAATGAGTAAGATTCGAGGTTCTGAAGTTGTCGATGCTCAAGTACAGGCAAACTTAGATCAGTTTAACCGAGCAAGGGATTTTTTGATTCCGGAAGGCTTAGTTAAACTTAAAGTTGGAATACAGGAAGATAAAGTTGATGAAGCAAGCAAGTTGTTGTCTGAACGCGGCATAATACAAGCAGGAAAGATTGCAACACGTCAAGATTTAGAGAAATCGAAAGCTCTACTAGGCAAACAGGGCCTACTTATCTATGAAGCAACTATAGAACCGGATGACATACCAAAAGCAAAAGTTTTATTAAAAGCGAATGGCTTTCCTTTGGCGGCACAATCGTTATCAGTTTCAAACCTGGCAGCATTGGAAGAGCATAGAAGACTGACAGGAGTCCAGGAAACTCCTTATAATTTCAGACAGAGTTCTTTAGGACTAAGCGACTCAGAAGAAAAAAGCAGCGAGCCTAGCCTTTCTAAAGGGGAACGTTTAAGGAATTGGAGAACCGCGTCTGAGGAATTTGGCCATATATTGGCATTAAAAAAGGCAAAGACCAATCCACTTGTAAGACGACCTTCCGTAGAGGCATTTCATAACGGTATTGATGACATTGTAAAAGAGTCTCCTAAGAGTCGCAAAGACGTTAACAATCAACTTTTTCAGTTATATAAATCAAAGGGAATAGTTGATTACGCAACTAGTTCTTATCGAAAGTTAGGAGAGCCGGGTAAAATAGCTGCCTCTCAATGGCAAAAAGCAAGCCGAACCCTGAATTCTGAAATGAAAAGGCTTAGAAGGCACCCCCAAGCTCTCAGAAGGACTCCTTCTGAGGAGCAATTCTTTTTTGACTATCAGGATCTGCCTGATGTAACTAAAGAGAATTCTAAAGCTGTCGGTTTAAAACAAAAAGGTGATCAGGAACCTGCAGTTGGTAATAGTGAAAAATCGCAGATTCAGAATAAGAAGGCTAAGCGTTTTCATGCTGTATTAGGACTTAGACAATTTGTTTTGCAAAAAGAATGGGAGCATGCAGAAGATCCGAAAAGAGCTGCAAAATGGATCAAATTGGGGCAAAAGCTTAGACTTGAAGGTAGAGAGCTTTCAAAAACAACACAACCGGAAACTCCTTATGAGCCCAAACTTGTACCTGGACCTTTGTCTCTAATGGAATTAAAACAAGTTTCAGTTGCTGCATCAAAACCAGCTATGTCATCTGTTACAGCTTCAGTTAATGGCTTTGAACCTAAACAGCGTTCAGGCCTTTCCAAATTGTCAACTTTACTGCTGCCTAAAAGCGTTCAGTCTAATTTGATAGGCCCTAGTGTGAGTGTGCAGGGAGCTTCAATTCCTCAAACTTCCTTATTAACTCCGAAGGTATCACAAAACAAACTATTTTCTTCAGCGACGTCCTCTTCAATAGACATTCCCGGATTAAATAGTAGATCTCGTGTGCCGAGTAGATCTCATATTTCTCCTCTCATTTCACCCAGCAGTGTAAACTCTCTAGACATTCTAGCTTCTTCGGCGTCGACTGCAGGTGAGACTTCTCTCAATAGCTTGAAATCTCCGTTGGGTACTTCATTGGAATCGATGGGTTCCTCCTCTACCGGCAGCCGCTTAGGAAGAAATAAAGAGTTATTGACTTCGTCTCGCCAAATTGATGGGAAAGATACTTCACCGGAGTCTTCTCCTTCTTCCTTGAGTCGTAGAAAGCTGCGTTCATCTAGCCCTTTTACAGTTGGAGCTGCTGGAACAATAACTTCAAAAAGAAATGTTTCACCTCGTAAGGCTGATCCGGTGTCTAAGAGAAGAGGCTTTATTCTTGGTAGTCCTTCAGGTTCCGAGGATGAAGTTTAAATTCTTTTTCAGGATTCTTACAAAGTCTCTTTTTAGTGTCTGTGTCCAATGCTGGATAATTCAGCCTTATTGTCAATCAGCCCAAGTTAACATTAAGAGCTCTTGGAAAATTATCCAAAAATCTAAAGGAACGCGGCATCTCGCAAGTAAATAATAGGCGTACTTCGATCTGAAATGAAATAGCATTAAAAACTCACCAATCGATAAATGCAAATTAAAAAGTATTGATCGCTTTCAACGTATGCATGTTTGACCTGAAGAGAAATCTTTAAGTTACCCTTTTTCAAAAGCCTCTTCCAGCTTGGCAATATCCATTTTCTGCATGGTCAGCATTGCGTTAAATGTGACAGCCGCTTTTGTGCTGTTTTTATCTTGCATTAATTCCATCATACGGGTCGGAACAATCTGCCAGAAAACACCATACCGATCCTGCAGCCAGCCACACTCAATGGGCTTGCCGCCACCACTGATTAGTTTTTCCCAGTAATAATCAACTTCTTCCTGAGACGCGCAATCGATACTTAAAGACAGTCCTTCGGAAAATTTAAACCCCTGCTTCACATCAAATAATATGACTTCAAGTCCGTTCATTTTTACCCGTGCTAACGTTTGTCCTTCTGCAGGCCCAGCAGGTAGGACTATCTGGTAAAGGACTTCAAAATCTTTAAATACGGACGCATAAAATGCGATGAGGTCTTCGGTTTTAACATTTCCTGAAAAGAATAAACTGGGTACAATTTTTTGAGAACTCATCATAAAAAAATTCTTCTCCTATTGCGTTTAAGCTTGATTCTATCCTCAACTAATCTTGCCACTGGTATCATTCAAATTCAATCCTCTAAAGCATCATAGGCTCGAAATCCTTTTATAAAGGTTTCGCTGCTCGTAAACAATTATTAAAACAGTAGTTGTGTATTCTCATGAAATGGATTAGACTTTCTTCTTTCAGTTTCAGCTTTGTATAGATTTAAAAAATAATAAATAGGGCTTCGCGAAAGCGGGCTTTCTAAACTTTTTAATTTCAAGATAGTATTGAGTTGAGGAGCATATTTTGCATGACAAATGTACAAGGTTTCCCTCCTACACCCGCACAGGCGCATCCGGCAGCAACTAAACATAAACGAACGGATTTTACTTCCCATGCCCCAATGGCGCATACTCCAAGAACCTTCTATACACAGCCAGGGGATCGCTTCTCAATGACGCCCAAGCAGTAAATAGTCAAAGAACAAATATCTGCAAAGTTTGGCTCCGAAGCTGGAAAAGGGACAGGCCAAGAATCATTGTGATTAATCGATTTAATTGTACCTTCCTATGAAAGACAAAGGAAACAAGTTCAACGTTGAGTAAGAGAGTCTAGGGCCTTTGAGGACAACAATACACTACGACATTTATAATGTGCTTCAGGGGCTTATTCTTAGGTTGAAATGTTATTACGCAACACTAAATAAATGCTAGGAAGATTAATTGCTTTTACCTTGATACCCTTTCATCATTCCGAAGCCTTGATTAATCACAGCCATCAGTCCCATATTGGCAACGGCCATTTTTATCGCTGTTCCCCACTTCATCCTTAATCCGGGAATGACGTTCATTAACAAACAACCCACACCCATTGCGTATGTCATGGATTTGTTTGCCTGATTTTCTTTTATGCCTTCATTCCAACCCCGTTTTAGCTTACTTTCCGCATCGAGTTGCGGCTTTTGGGCTGTAGTGGGTGCTTGTGTTGTTGTACTTGCTGGTTGAATTGACTTGCTTTCCGAAGCGGATCCTTGAGGCTGCGGAAAATATGTTGAAGTCGGTGAAGTAGATGAAATCATCCCAGCTCTCCTTTCTATTCTTCAGTTTATCACCTTAGTATGCACATGCATTTAGGCAAAGGACTAGATTTATACCCAGCCATGTTACTAAGCTACTAGACCAAAGACCTGATAGCTTAGTATCCTTGATTAAAACTTACAGAAAAAGCTGATCCAGAAATGAAAACTCAAAATCACTCAATACACTAAATAATCACCTCCTCATTCCCACTGCCCAAACATCGGACAGTGGGAATGTTTTTAAATTATGAACTGATAAGTCATAGTACCTGTATCAATGGCTGGCTCTATAGATTCTGATCATGTCAAGCGTCACATCTTGCGGATAGCAAATCGCTCCATACTCAGCAGCCCGACTATAGGCACTATGATGACCACAGCTTGAGCCTTCATGTGTTTTGTTATAAGGGCAAGCACAACTGGCTGGAAAGCTGGTTATCGACTCTTTAATGATTCGGTGGATAACCTCGTTATCGTAAATTTTTACAGCAAAGGAAGACGAGCACAGCATTAGACCCATTGCGATGCTCACAATCGTTAATATTTTCATTTATTCAGTTTTATTCCCTACCCCAGACAATATAGCTTCAAGATTTTCCAACTAAGGAGAAATCTTGTAAAGCTCCTATTTGTTTGCTTTTACGGGTTTATGGCGTCTGTTTTTTTATGGAACATCTAAATTTAACTAATGGGAGCAAATCCGTTAATGGTATCCAATAATTCTGCACGTGTGAAGGGTTTGGATAAATAACCATCCATTCCACCTGCGATGCAGCGCTCTGCGTCTCCCTTAATGGCATTCGCTGTTAGTGCGACAATCTGGATATGGCTTCCTAAATTCTTTTCTGCGTCTCGAATGAGGGAAGTCGCTTCAAAGCCATCCATGATGGGCATATGGATATCCATAAGAATCAAATCAAATGGTTCTTTCTGCCATTTATCCAAGGCTTCCTGCCCATTATTTGCAATCACATAAGTATGACCAGCCTGTTTAAGAATATTGGTGGCAACCATCTGGTTAATTTCATTATCTTCTGCAAGTAAGATTTTCAAGCTTTTCTCCTCCTGGGTAGACCGCTCAGTGATGATTGCATCTTCAGTGGATTCTGACCTTTTAGGTGCAAGAACATTTCGTATCATGGTAAGTAAACTGGGTTGTCCTACGGGTTTGGTTAAATAGCCGTCTAGATTCTCTGCTGCTGTTCCACTGTCATACCAATGCCGGTATCTTTAACCCAGCCATGCAAAGTGACATGAGTGCCTGTCATACTTTCGACTTCAAGTCCTAAGAAAACCTCACCCTTTTCTGTAAATTTAATAGCATTATTGACCAAGTTGGTAATAATTTGCCTTAAACGAATGGGATCCGTTGTAATGACATTGGGGACATCCGTATGGATGGAGTAGAGGAGCTCAATTTGTTTATCGTTTGCGGGTTTACTGAAGAGATGCATATCTCCTCCAGATCATTCGGATGGGGCTACAAGGGTCTTTCCAATTGGTGCATTTTCCATTTTTCCGCAGCATTCCGATTGATTGTATCAATTTGATCCAGTAAGTCTTGTTCTAAAAGCTCACGCTTACGGTTTTCTTCTGAAAGCTTGTCTTTATAGGGTTCTTAAGACACAATAAATAAAGGCTATATCATCGTATTCAGCTCATAAGGTAGTTTTCGGTATTGCTTCAGCCTTAGGCTCACAATGCTTTCGTTTTTTAAGCGATAGCTTTTCTACTGTTTTAGCCTTGGAAGTAGCTTCTAGAGGTATTATGAGTCGATCAAAAAATGACAATCAATCCCCTATCGAGCTTGAAGAATTTCTTGTTGAGAAAGGGATTCTTAGCATTGCGCAAGCCCAGAAATTGTCTACTGGTGGAGATAAATCCAGAGCGGCCTTATATGACCTACTCATTTCCGTTGATGAGCAAATCATAGGGCCAGCATTGGCCCAATTCTATAATGTAGGGTTTATCTCATATGAACTTCTTTCTATAGAGCCTCAGGCTTTTACGATTTTGCCTGAAGAATTTTTGATTCGTAACAAGGTTTTTCCAGCAACAATTGATAGTTTTAAAAAACGTATCGAACTTCTCATGCTAGAGCCAGATAACGTCAAAGTTCTCGATGAGGTGGCTCTTTTAACGGGTTTCAGGGCCATTCCAAAAGTAACGACTCCTAAAACATTATTTGCGTTGCTCAATAAATGCAATCAATACAAGATATCTGCAGATGCAGCGTTAAGCTTGGCTCAAGAGGTTCATCAACCGCTAGGAAGTTCTTCTGTCAGTTTATTGGAAAATGAGCTGGCCGCGGATGAAGCACCGGTTGTTCAGTTGGTGAATGCGGTTTTATTTGAATCTGTAAGTCAAGGGGCCTCCGACATCCACTTGGAATCACAAAGAGATGGCCTGGTCATTCGTTTTAGGATAGACGGCATTCTGAATGATATCCGTACAATTCCCAAAAATCTGGCTTCTGCAGTCATCTCTCGTATCAAGATATCCAGTGGTATGGATATTTCTGAGCGCAGGCGTCCACAAGATGGACGAATTCAACTCCGAATTGGTGATGTTCAAGTGGATATGCGTGTTAACACGCTTGCAGCGCAGCACGGAGAGTCTGTCGTACTGCGTTTACTGCATGAGAAAGCTACGACAACGAAATTTCAACAGCTTGGCCTTGAAGCCGACGAATTAAAGCGCTTGATGCGCTTGCTGCAAAATGCCAACGGTATCGTATTGGTTACCGGGCCAACAGGTTCTGGAAAAACGACCACCTTATATGCCTGTTTACAGGAAATTAATAGCCGAGCTAGAAAAATAATTACGATTGAAGATCCGATCGAGTATTCTTTACAAGGGATCGTTCAAACCCAGGTTTCCCATAAGTCGGGCCTGGATTTTGCAGTTTCGCTTCGAGCGATTATGCGGCAAGATCCGGATGTTATTCTATTAGGAGAGATTCGAGACAAAGAAACTCTGGAAGCCGCTATGCATGCTGCTTCTACGGGTCACCTTGTGTTTAGTACCCTGCACACCAACAGTGCCGCTAAAACGATTAGTCGTTTAAAGGAAATGGGAACACCTGAATATTTAATTAGCTCTACCATTGCTGGCATTGTTGCGCAACGGCTCGTGCGCCGAATTTGTGATGATTGTAAAACAGGCTACCAAGCCAGTGTTGAAGAATTAAGAGTGCTTGGTTTTCAGCATTTTGATCATCCCATTACCTTGTATAAAGGCCTCGGCTGTAAGCATTGTAAAAATACCGGTTATAGCGGCCGTGTTGCTATTTATGAAATCCTGGATATTACCAAAGAAGTGCAAGAGCTGATCGATGCGAATGCCTCAATGGGGAGCATTCTGGATGAAGCCATTCAAAAAGGGATGATTACTTTGGGTATGGATGGTGAGCGAAAAATTGCAGCTGGCTTGACCACCGTGGAAGAGGTTACTCGTGTACTCGGTCCCGACTGGTAAATTGAGAACACGAAACGAGTCCGTAATTTAGTATCAACTATAAAAAGTCATGATGCAAGAGAAGGCGGAAAGGGCCCTCTCTTCCCTTCTTGTCTGTTCTGAATTTTAAAGCACGGACTCGTTCCGTGTTCTCTCTTTAAGCATCTTTCATACTGGCTAATAGACTGTTAAGCAATTGTTTAATCCCCTCGGGCAGGAGAGAATTTAATTTCAACAATTATTTTTTCTTGAGTTTTTAACTGAAGAGTTTGGCCTATTTTTTTTGCGATACACCAACCGAGAACGAGGGATTTTCTCATAATGCAACACGGCTTCACACGTACCGGTCGGTCCGTATTAATACTGACTGCCATGGCGGTATCAATCAGCATCCAAGGGTTTTCCCCCCTCCTTGCTGCCGCATTTAACCCACCATCGTCTTCTCACTCATCACAACGGGCACTGAGGTCCGATAAAGCCTCTAAAAGAAAGCCGATAGTATCCCCACAGAAGGCTGCAACGGATACTGATGCGGGAGAATGGTCCGTTTCTCGTGGTTCTGGTGGCGAAGTCCACCAATATACCACCGGTGGCGTTGATGGCGTTCGAACTTTAACCACGGAACAAGGCACACCTATTTCGGATGATCAAAACTCCTTAAAAGCAGGGCCTCGTGGTCCAATGCTAATGGAAGACTTTGTTTTCCGTGAGAAAATTTTCCACTTTGATCACGAGCGTATTCCAGAACGTGTTGTCCATGCGCGCGGTTATGGTGCCCATGGTTATTTCCAGGTTTATAAACCTTTGTCAGCAATCAGCAAAGCCGATGTATTTCAACATCCTGAAGAAAAAACACCGGTCTTCGTTCGGTTTTCCACCGTTGCTGGTAGCAAAGGGTCACCGGACCTCGCCCGCGATGTTCGTGGATTTGCCGTCAAAATGTATACCAAAGAAGGCAACTGGGACTTAGTAGGCAATAATATTCCCGTCTTCTTTATTCAGGATGGAATGAAGTTTCCCGATTTGATCCATGCTGCCAAGGAAGAGCCGGACAGAGCTTTCCCCCAAGCGCAAACGGCCCATGATAATTTTTGGGATTTCATTTCAAATACCCCAGAATCTATGAACATGATTATGTGGGTCATGTCCGACCGTGCGATTCCTAGATCGTACCGTACGATGGAAGGCTTTGGAGTTCATACTTTCCGATTAGTTAACGCGGACGGTAAAAGCACCTTCGTAAAATTCCACTGGAAGCCAAAACAAGGCTTGCAATCTGTCGTTTGGAACGAAGCGTTAAAAATCAACGGTGCTGACCCCGACTTCCACAGACGTGACCTTTGGAATGCAATCAATTCCGGTGACTATCCCGAGTGGGAATTGGGCATGCAGGTATTTGACGAAGACTTCGCGAAAAAATTCGACTTCGATGTTCTGGATCCAACCAAAATTATTCCTGAGGAATTGGTTCCCGTCCGTCCAGTTGGTCGCTTAGTGCTGAATAAAACGGTGGATAATTTCTTCGCCGAAACAGAGCAAGTGGCATTCTGCACACAAAACATCGTGCCGGGTATCGACTTTACGAACGATCCGCTTTTGCAGGCAAGAAACTTCTCGTATCTGGATACTCAGATCAGTCGCCTGGGATCCCCCAACTTCGCCCAGTTGCCAATTAATGCGCCAAAAGTTCCAGTCGTAAACAATCAGCAAGACGGGCATATGGCTTTTCATAATCCCAAAGGGAAAATTAACTTTGAAGCCAATACCCAAGGCGGGCCGAGAGAAAACCATACAACGGGATTCTCCAGCTATCCTGAAAAATTCCACGGTGACAAATTAAGAATTCGTCCCGAGTTATTTGGGGATCACTATAGCCAGGCCCGTCAGTTCTACATTAGCCAGACCCCGGTTGAGCAAGGACACATTGCGGATGCGCTCGTTTTTGAGTTATCGAAAGTCGAAATTCCCGGTGTTCGCGTTCGTATGGTCAGCCATTTAGAGAATATCGATGACGGCTTGGCTCAAAAGGTCGCAAAAGGACTGGGCTTAAAAGCAATGCCAGCACCTGCTCCTGCTGTCCGACCCACGAAAATGGATCTCAAACCTTCGCCGGAATTGAGCATTCTGCAAAACGGTCCTAAAAACTTTAAAGGCAGAAAACTGGGAATCTTGGTTTCCGACGGTGTGGATGCAAGCCAGTTAGCGAGCTTAAAGTCCGCTGTAAAACGCGAAGGCGGTGTGGTCGAAATCATTGCTCCTACCATTACCGGTATCACGGCTAGTGACGGTAGCGCAATTAAGGTCGATCAAAGAATCAACGGTGGACCTTCGGTTCTGTATGATGCCGTCGCGATCTTGCTTTCCAAAGAAGGCGCTAATCAGCTTTCTACGGAAGCAACCGCGAAAGACTTCATTTCCGACGCCTATGCCCACTTGAAATTCATCGGCTTTAACGACAACGCATCCGCCTTATTGGATAAAGCCGGTGTGAAAGTCGCTGACCGCGACGAAGGAACCGTTCTGTTGAACGACCCGTTGGATGCTGGCAAATTTGTAAAAAGTTGCGTCAAGCTCCGCCTTTGGAGTCGTGAACCGAAAGTCAAAATGCGCGGTTAAACACTATTTATTGATTATCTAAATTGCGCCTGTGATCTTGTTGATTACAGGCGCAATTTTCACTTTTGAAGTAACTACTAGGACGCAATTAGCATCGTTTCCCAAGGGAAACAGTAGACATGAGGTGTAATGTTTTAGAAAACTTTACAAATTAATTTCACACCTTCGGTAATATTTAGTGTTTTGAGGAAAGCAAGGAAACCATTTTTTGGTTTCCTTGGGATTCAGCCAGATCACGGGCGGTTTTCCCTTGGACATTCACCGCTTTGGGATTTGCGTTTTGACTGAGTAGATATTGAGCCATATCGTAACGGCCGAACATCGCTGCAAACATAAGCGCAGTTTGTCCGGCATTACTGGCTGCATTCACGCTGCAATGATGATTCACTAACTCTTTGGCAATCTCGATATTTCCATGGAAGGCAACGCCCATCAATGCTGTTTGACCAGTTTTATCTGCTTTGCAAGGGTCAGCACCTGCTTGAATAAGGGCTTTCAGGGCCATTAGGTGTTCGTTATAGGCAGCCAAAATAACGGGTGTGTAGCCTTTTTCATTCTGGATATTAAGGGGTTTACCACCTTTAGCATAAGCTTCAATCTCGGAAATATCGCCAGCGCGCGCCGCCTGGAAAATATCGACTTGCGCATAGGCGAAACCGCTTAAACCCAGAATCGTCGCTAATCCTAATACTGCATATTTCACTGTTCTTTTCTCTCCTAATATTTTACGGCCCAATGGCTTATGGATCTGCAACGATTATACCGGTGACCACTCTTATTATTAAAGCCGTCCGAAAATTATTCGAACGGCTTTAAGCGAAGGATGATAGAAAGATTTATTCGGCAGCTGTATTCAGCGTAAGCATGAGCATGGAACGGCCGGTGACCATAAACTCGTGGCCTTGTTCAAATGCTTCTTCTTTAACCTCTTGTTGATTCGTATCAATCTTTAAGTTCCAGGTGGTGCCACCGGGACAGGCGGGCAACTGGAAAAGCACTACATCATGGTGGGCATTAAAAACGAGTAAAACAACGTCCGCTTTTCTGTATTTATGGGTTAAATGCTTACTGGCACGTCCGTCCAATAAAACGCCAAAGCATTTTGTGGTGGGGTTATCCCATTCCGCTTGCGATATTTCACAGCCTGCGGGAGAAATCCAGGCGGCATCTTTCGTGCCTGTTTCTTCATCAAAACTGCCGGTATAAAAGCGATCGTTGTGTAGCAAGTGGCTTTTTGAACGGAGCTTAATGAGACTGCGCGTGAATTCTAATAATTCACGATCTCTTTCCTGAATGTTTTCCCAATCCAGCCAATTTAATTCGTTATCCTGGCAGTAAGTGTTGTTGTTGCCTTGCTGCGTGCGGCCCATTTCATCTCCAGCCAAAAGCATCGGCGTGCCCTGGGATAAAAGAAGCGTTGCGAGCATATTTCTTTTTTGACGTTCCCGCAAGGCGATAATATCAGGATTATCCGTTAGGCCTTCCTCGCCACAATTCCAACTGACATTGTGATTATGGCCGTCTTTTCCATCTTCTCCGTTGGCATCGTTGTGTTTGTCGTTGTAACTGACTAAATCATTGAGGGTAAAGCCGTCATGAGCCGCTAAGAAGTTAACCGATGACCACGGGCGACGTCCACGGTGATTAAATTTATCGGATGATCCAGTCAAACGTGCTGCAAATTCAGGAAGGTTTCCTTCATCCCCTTTCCAAAAGCCACGGACGGTATCCCTGAATCGATCGTTCCACTCGGCCCAACCGGGTGTGAAACCACCGACCTGATAGCCGCCTGGGCCGCAATCCCATGGCTCAGCAATCAATTTAACTTCAGACAGAATGGGATCTTGCTGGACGGCATGCAGAAATCCTCCACGCACATCAAACCCGTAAGTATCCCGTCCCAAAATCGTGGCTAAGTCGAAACGAAATCCGTCTACTTGCATTTCTGTAGCCCAATACCGTAAGGAGTCGGTTACAAATTGGATAACGCGACCATGCCGAAGATCGAATGTGTTTCCAGTACCGGTGTCGTTGATGTAATAACGGTTATTTTCAGCCAATTTATAATAGGTTTTATTATCAATCCCTCGGAAGCTTAGTGTCGGACCCAGTTCGCTTCCTTCAGCGGTATGGTTATAAACCACATCCATAATCACTTCAAGACCATTGGAGTGCAGTTTCTTAACCATGTCTTTAAATTCCGGAATGGTGTTAGTAGCGCTGTATCGGGAGGCTGGAGCAAAAAAGCCTAAGGTATTGTAACCCCAGTAATTACTAAGTCCTTTGTCTTTTAAGTAAGAATCATCATAAAAGGCATGGATGGGCAGTAATTCAACTGCGGTAATCCCAAGTTCTTTCATGTAGTCGATGCTGGGTGCTTCCGCTAAACCTGCGTAGGTTCCCCGTAGATCTTCAGAAATCTCCGGGTGGCGTTGGGTAAATCCTTTAACGTGGGTTTCATAGATAATGGTGTCACGCCAAGAGGTGGCGGGTTTTTCAACGCCTTGCCAATCGTATTGTTGATCGATAACTTTTGCTTTAGGAACAAAAGGAGCGCTGTCGCGTTCATCAAAAGTTGTGTCATCCCCGGACTCTAAAACGTAGCCGAACAGAGACGGATCCCAGGTTAAGTCTCCCTGAATGGCACGGGCGTAGGGATCAAGTAAAAGTTTATTGGGGTTAAAACGGTGGCCATTTTCCGGTTCATAAGGGCCATGAACCCGGAATCCATAAACGGTTCCTGGCCCGAGTTCTGGAATAAACCCATGCCAGATTTCATTGGTGTACTCGGGCAGTTCAACCCGTCCGATTTCATTTTCTCCCGTTTCGTCGTACAGGCAAAGTTCAACCTTTGTTGCATGGGCGGAGAAAATCGCAAAGTTAATTCCGTCACCCTTCCATGTGGCACCGAGAGGAAAAGGCCATCCTTCCCGTACTTTAACGGTTGATTTGAGGGTCATGGTAGGTGTCATATGGAGATGATCCTTTCTAAATGCCAAAACAAAAATCTACATGGAAGATAAAAAGCTAAGCTGAAGTTTGGTAGGGATAAGCAAACTTTTGGCAATATAAAACTGCCCTCATGGAGGAAAAGCCTTGCACCTTATGGCTATTCCGTTGTGACCTGCCATTGGATGCAGAAAATGCTTTACAGATCCTTGCTTCCCTACAGTAGCACTCGCTTTATAAGCCCGTAAATCACTCTATTGGTAGTAATATTAAAGGCAATTTTATTAACCGATTAGCTGAGATTGAAAAAATCTAGGCGGTTACTTTTTTGTGCCTACTTGTAGGATAGGGGGGCAGAGGTACTATAAATACAGTAAAACACTTCTCACTTATCGAGTGAAAAAGGCCTTAGCCATGTCGTCCTCCTTACCCACTTTTTACATACCTCATGGTGGTGGACCATGTTTTGATATGGATTGGCCGCAATCTCATCAGCGGGATGTGGATGCACTGGCGACCTGGTTGAGTGATCTATCGTCGTACATTGCTGTAAAGCCTCGGGCCATTCTAATGATTACAGCGCATTGGATGACCACGGAATTTACGGTGAGTACGAATCCGCAACCGGCCATGCTCTATGATTATGGCGGTTTCCCACCCTATACCTATCAGCTCCGCTACGATGCTCCTGGCTCTCCAGAGTTGGCAGCTGAAATCGTCAGCCTGCTTCAGTTGGCAGAAATACCGATTCACACAGATGATAGCCGTGGTTTTGATCATGGGACTTTTGTTCCGTTGCGGAAGGTTTATCCAGCAGCGGATACTCCCGTGGTGCAGTTGTCGATTAAGCGCAATTACAATCCCGCTGAGCATATTGCTTTGGGGCATGCGTTGAAACCCTTGAGAGAAAAAGGCGTTTTGATTTTAGGCAGCGGTATGAGCTTCCATAATATGGGCGGCTTTATGAATACCCGCTTTGCTCAGGATTCACTGCTGTTTCATCAGTGGTTAACAGAAAGTATTGAAGCTCAGCCTATTGTAAGAAATGAGCGCTTGCTGCAGTGGGCGGAGGCGCCTTCCGCCCGACATGTGCACCCGGAAGAAGATCATCTGATTCCCTTGATGGTGATTGCTGGCGCTGCGGGAGACGATGTTGGCAAAAAAGTATTTGAAGGGAATTTTTTAGGTCCCATCATTAATGCCTATCAATTTGGCTAACAGAGCCTAAATTTGGGTAACTATGCTACAAACTCAAACTCTCTCAAAAGAATAGGAGTCTGTATTTGCGGCATAAGAAATTTTTTCTATACCTTCACGAGTTAGCATATCGGGTGTCTCTATTCTCCATGCTATATATAATTCTTTTTGATTTGATAAGGATTCAGAGCATATTCTTAAGCCTAGATGCTGTCTATGGAGTCTAAACTTATATATATTGGAACCAAATATTGGGATCTTAGGCTTAATTTCAAATAAATATTTATTTACAGGTATTTGTTGATCATATACTTCTAGTTCGATGTTTGATGATAGTTTTTGCCAGTTCATCCCATAGCTCACATCAACATTGGCGGGAAAATTCTCTAATTGTAGATTCTTATCAATGAAAAGCGTAACTATACAATAAGAAGAAGGATGAGTGGATTTATTGTTGACCCCACATAATAAGACACTAACATTTTCATCTTCTAACTTTTGTATATTAAAACCAATTTCTAAATCAGGTCCATTTTGTCGATTCATCACATCTCTAACTTCATATTCCTCCATAGGACGTGATTCAAAGTTAAAACGCTTGTAATAGCGTTTGTCTGAAGCTTGATGTGGAGCTTGGTGACTTTGAGGGATTTCAATTGCATAACAAAACTTACCAGGATTCTGAGTTTTAATTCAATAAGGTGGATTTTGATTCCAGAAATTCTGCGTTGAATATTAGAATTGATTACGCTCTCAATCCACTCTTTAGATATATTGCCTGGATAGAATCCAGTATCCAGCTTTTCTGGTAGATGTTTTTTATCACCCTTACCTTCAATCATTCCATAAATAATGATTCCCCCATCAGAATTTGCAAAGGCAGATACATCTTTACTTAGTTCGCCTTTCTTTGCATCCGCTTTACTATTCAATGCATCGCAAGCTTTGTAATCTAAATGAATATTTTCCTGTACCTCATGTTGAATCAAAGATAGTAAATATTGCTCGTCCCATTCATGAAGAAGTGGACATTTCAAATCACTCCTATGCATATGCAAATCTGTTACTGCTACTATAATTCAGAGCTAACCTCTTATAAAGTTACTTTATTAGGATGTATATATGAGTGCCGATATCATCACCCATGCCTTATCACCGGCGGTTGCGATTTCCAGCATCGGGCTTTTTATGCTCAGCCTAAGCAACCGTATGACGACGGTCGGTACCCGCATTCGCCAACTCAATCAAAATCTGATCCATGCCGGTACAATGGAAGAATGCGACAATATTCATCAGCAACTGGACTGCTTCATGCACCGGGCTCGGATGATACGGAACGCCTTATCAGTGTTATCAATGGCCATCTGTTTTATGGTTCTGACTATGCTGAGTTTAGCGATTATTAAACTCCATTTGCTTTGGATTCCTGATTTTTCGCCACTGATGTTTTTTCTTTTAGGGCTTGTCCTTATTTTTAGTGCAACTGTAATCGAGCTAAAAGAAACAAGTTTGAATATTACTGCCCTGAAGTTGGACATCCAATTTTCGAAACACGTTAGTGCTAACAAAAACTTAGATTGAGTCTTACTATGACCTCCCCGGACTTCTATTCGGATTTATCTCCCCTTGAACAGACGTATTGGCATAAGCTGGCAGAGCTTTTCCAGTTGGTTGATCCTAAAAAGCCTGAAAAAGGCTGTAAAGCTTTGATTTTAAAAGCCAGGAAAAGTAGTTTGGAAAAAGTATCGTCCTTAGAAACTGAATTGGAGTTGATTTTTCAGGGTGCCGAGGAGAGAACGCAACGCCGGATGTCCTTGTTCGGAAACTGTAAGCTCAAAAATAAAGACTGAGGGTATTACCTCATCCATACAGAAGTCTTGCTAGACGGGATGTGTCAATTAATATGCAAGAATTGCCTTACGCGATTACAAAACTTAATCATTTTATTTCTTGGATTTGAATGTATTTCATATATCTTGTTTGTTTCTCTTTGAGATGATTGAGATATAAAATTTGCTCCATGGATAGGTTTTTATTTGGATTTGTTAATCATTTGAAAAAAGGAGTAGCACTGAAGAACTAAAAAAAGTTTTTATGCACTCAAGCAAGGGTTAATAATGGGGGGCGATATATGAGCACTGTTAGTGGGGCACCACCAACCGATCGAATTAATTTAAATCTGACCGATACTCAAAAAAAGGAACGGCAAGAGGCAATTTCCGCTTGGGGGCAATTTGGAACTTTAATAGGCGGCAATGCAAAAGTACAACAAGATATTCAGTTGATGAATACGGCTAAAACGCCTGAAGATCAACAAAAAGCAAGAACCTCTTTTCTGGCGGATATGTCTCCAGAAGAAAAGCAAAAATTCGATGCGGCTCAGAAAGAACAAAGCGATTGGATGAATTGCTTGAGCGATCAGCAGAAAAAAGATGATGCGGCTAATCAAAAGCCTTCGGGTCCAGGTGGTGAAACAGGTGGCACTACTGAATTGTCGACCCATGCACCTGGCAGTGCGAATGCAGATCCGAAAGGATATAGTGATGACTTAAAAGCGCATGCTCAAAAACACGCCGATAAGGACGGTAATTTATCGGCTGATGGTTTAGGCCAGGCTTTGGGTGGCGTGAAGCTTGATGACAAAAGTATGAAGTACTTTGACTTGGATGGTGATGGCAAAGTCAATGTCAAAGAAGCTGCTGTTGCTGAACGCTACGCTGACGGTTCCAACACAAAACGGGAAGATGGTTCTGGAGCTGAAGCGCTTGACGGTAAAATTTCATCTGATGAAAGAGATGCTCTTCAGAAACAAATTGACTTATCAGGCTCCGCACAAAATCAAGATGATCAAGTTAAACAATGGCATGGCTCTACAATGCTGGGAGCTGGTGTCGGCTAATATCCTAAATACCAACCTGCCTAATACCGGAAATGCCTCGTTCTTATTAAACGAGGCATTTCTTTTGAATTATTCTAACAATTAAAGGAGTGCGTAATCAACACCACCGCTTCCCTTAGCCGTTAAGTCTCTGGCGAAATCATCCAGGCTGACGGTGATCGCTTTACCGGCATCCCAAGGATTTTCGTAAGTTACGGTATTATTTGCGGCATCAATTTTCTCGACTGCGTAGCCGTGCATACCTTTGGTTTCGCTACCCGTTAAGGTTTCAGCCCCCACTTCGAGCGTCAATCCGTTGGTATCTTTTTTAGATAAATCAATTAAAGCCTGTTTCAATTTGGCGGGATCTTTATCAGAATTTAAACTCTTTGTTTCTTTACCGGTTAAGAGCTTAATAACATCAGGTCCGCCTTTGCCTTCAAAGTTATCGCCTTTGTTTGCATAGTGTTGTTTGACTGCATTTTCAAGGGCTCTAACCTTGGGTTCACCTTTACTAAGTTTGTCGTCTGCCATTTGATCTTTGGAGACGTTGAAAGTTTCACCAGTACCTTTTAATTTTACGGTGTAGCTTCCGTCACCATTCGCTTTAACGGAATCATCTAAGGTTTTCTTTCCATTGGCATCCATGGAAACTGCAGCAATACCGGATAGAACCGCACAGTCACCAGTTTGCCCCTGCTTGAAATTCAGGTATTCGTTGTCATTGGCATTAACGGCCGTTCCGGTTCCGGTGTTGGCATCATTACCTGCGTCTGCCGCTGTATCTCCAGTTGAATCTTTTTTCTTAGATGGATTGCCGGCAAAAATTCCTGGAGTCTGGCTTGGGGCCGCATCCATAGCCGATGATTGTCCGCTGCCTTGGGTTAACGTTTGTATAAGCGTTTGAATTAATGTAACTAACACACTGATAATTTGAGCGATGGTTGGATTGGATGTTGCAGATCCCTGGGAAGATGTACCCAAGCCATTTAAGCCGGGCATTTGAACCGTATCTGTTGCCAAGGCGTTATTGCCTGTTATGCCTGGCATAAAATCCATAGCACCGCTATATGTGGGTGTACCGCCGCCGAGAATTGGACTTTGCTTTTGATAATTGGAATACAGCCCATTGTTACCCGTTGGGTAATTAATCATATAAATTTGCCTCACTCGCAGAAAAAGATGGATCTTAATTTATAAAAACAAACTCAAAGTCCAAAATTGCCTGAAATGATACAAATCGTATGTCTATTGATTGCTTCAATTTTAAAAAATCCCCAGAGGTGAGCTCACCTCTGGGGATTTATATCCACTTCAAAAGAATTGAAATGGGATCGACTGGCTGGCCTTACTCAGCCAGAGGCTCGAACATCTCCTTATTAACACCGCATTCCGGACAGGACCATCCTTCGGGAATGTCTTCATAGCGGGTCCCTGGTGCTAAACCCCCATCTGGGTCTCCAAGGGCTTCATCGTAGATATACCCGCAGAGTGTACAAACATATTTTTTGTAAGGCATGATTCATTTCCTTTTTAAATTTAAATTACAGAATACGGACTTAGTCCGTATCCTCTTCAGTTGAGATATTTTCTATATTATTGAGTCGCTTTAACTGAGTCTAGGGCTTTTTGGTATCTAGCCGCATGATGGGCTTCAACACCGGTAAGCGCTTTGAAGCGTTTAGCCGCTTGCTTAAAGATTTCCGCGTGTTCAGCTGATTCCTGAGCCTGTTCCTGGAATTCCGAAACCGCATCCAGTTTGCCTTCTTGTCGAGCGGTTGCTTCAAACTCAGGGTACATATGATTGGTTTCGTGTAACTCTCCTTCAATGGCAATTTCCAGTAAGCGTTCAACTGTGAGGGGAGTTTCTTTGGACAGCATCAGCTCTAAATGAGCAAAGGCATGCGCGGTTTCTTGCTGAGCCGTATTCTCAAAGAGGGTTGCGATTTCTTCGTTGCCTAATTCGCGGGCTTTTTTAGCGAAGTAGAGGTAACGACGGTTTGCCATCGACTCTCCAGCAAAGGCTGCTTCTAAATTTTTCTCGGTTTGGCTGGCTTGTAAGGCGTAAGACATGGTAATTATTCCTTTCTTTCTGGTGCTTGATACCGATTTGCGTCGGTCTCTTGATATTTATAGAGTAGCTTTGCTTGACTTATATCGCCAATACATAAAAGCTTGATCTGTTATAATCAAAAGTTATTAAGGTATTTTTAAAAGGTGAATAAAAATGGAAGTAGGAGATGTTACGCTAAAGGACCTAGAGTACGTCCTGGCGGTTGCAGAGCATCTCAATTTCAGCATTGCGGCTGCACAATGTCATGTTAGCCAGCCTGCCCTCAGTAAACAACTAAAAGTACTGGAAACACAGCTGGATGTCGTTTTATTCGAGAGAACCAAGCGTCAGGTCCGTCTGACTCAGGCGGGTGAAGTGTTTTGTATGCAGGCTCAACGGGTTTTAGATGAAGCCGAAAAACTGCTTCAAGCGATGAACCCGATGCGTAAGCCTTTGAGTGGAGCTTTTCACCTGGGAATTATAGCCTCCACCTGTCCTTATTTAATGCCGTATTGCGTATCGGCCGTGCAAGATCGCTTTCCTGAACTTCAACTTTTTTTGACCGAAGGACTCACGGATTCTTTGGTTAAGCAGCTTCGCCAAGGGCAGTTAGACGCTGTGATTGCTACAAATACCTTTGAGGTAGACGGTCTTCGTGAGTATCCTCTTTATTTTGAGCCTTTTGTATTGGCCGTTAGCCGCGATATGAACCCTCAACAGCCTGCTCATATTCCTGTTCGTGATATTCAGGTGGAAAAGCTGTTATTGCTAGAAGATGGACATTGTTTAAAGGACCAAACTACCGAGCTTTGCATGATCCCGGAAAGTCGGACGGCTCAACAGTTTAAGGCGACAAGCCTGGAAACGCTTTTACACATGACAGCGGGCGGCATTGGTATTTCTATTATTCCTGCTTTAGCGGTTCCCGAGGAATTCCCGATGGCAGGTCGGCTTTTATTTTCGCAATTGGAGGACTCTGGAAGTGGGCGCGTGATGTCCCTTTATAGTCGTGCAGAATATCCCCTTGTTGCTAATCTTGAGGCCATGGCAGCGCTGATTCGAGATTGTGTTCCTTCCTCAATCGTCCAAGTAAGGGGGTAATAAAGGAATTATTGGAAAAGGTGGAAGGAATTTTAAAGTTTATAGTACGTCATCCCCGCGCAGGCGGGGATGACGTACTGACATAGTAGCTGTCTTTGCCAAAATCTATAAAATACAGTTTTTTGATTTAATATAAACATCTGATTCAATTGATTTGGAGCAAAGTCCTCATGACGATGATTCCCCGACGTATTTTAGCTGCACTTATTCTAATGGCTACCTTAATGGGAATCATTGCCTCAGCTTTTGCCGCTGATAATCGCTTTATTGGCTTGCGGCATGCCAGCCCTGCTGAAATCCATGATGCTTTACCCAGCTCTGTGAAGCGCCTTACTGTGATTGATTTTTCCTCAGTTCTTTGTCTGGATTGCCAAAAAATGAAGCCTGTTCTTCAGAAATTCAGAGCAGCACATCCTCAACTCAACTTTTTGGCAGTGGATGTTAACGAAGGTCCTCGTAAGCAAGCCGCTTTAATGCGTACTTTTAAACCCTTAACTGTGCCCGCTCTTGTTTTCATCAACGCTCAGGGCCAAATTATTGATGTGCTCTATAATTACCAAGCTCTCGATGTGGTTGAGAAGGCTTATCACAATGCTTCAAAGCCTTAGTTGATTTCGTTAATATAATTTTTCAGGGTGCTCTGCTTTAAGATTTCTCGTGTCATAGAAGGTATAAGCAGGTTTTAAACATGCTTGTTAATTCATGTATACAAAACTTATAAAAGGCTTCATTCTTTTCGTATTTTTGTCGAAAAGATGACTATCGAATGCTTCGGCAAGGAGTCATTATGCGTTTCAAGGTTCAGGACGGACATACCTTTACCGAATACACCATGATTGCAGCTTTTGTACTGATCGCTACAGCAGCGACCTGGACACAAATCGCGAATGGCTTCACCACTAAAACAGGTCAAGCTCGGGACGATTTTAAAAGCCGTATTGCCAGTGCTCAGAAACAAGCTGCTGCTGATGCCGCCGCCGCTGCCGCTGCTGCAGCTGCTGCAAAAGCTGCTGCAGCCTTACCTGCTGGCCCAGGATCTGGAGGAGCTGGCGCTGGTTCTGCAGCTGTAGGGCCGGTCAGCGTTACGGGGATTTCCAATATTATTCAAACGGCTGGTGCTAACGGGGCTACCGATTCTTTAGCCTCCAGTATGGAAGCCTTAGCAAAACAACTCTTAGCCTCAGGTAAAATTTCACAGGATCAGGCCAACTTAATTCAACAATTGGCGCAAGCGGGACATGATATGGCAGGCGCGGAAGCTGCATTACAAAGTGCCGTTAAGAGTGGTTCTGGCACTGTTACCCATAACGGACAAACCTATGCGGTTGCTGATTTTCAAGCCCAGTTTGGATTTGATAACGGCGTTGGAATTAATGCGGCAAGCTCAATGAGTTCCTCTAGCGCAATGGCTCAGCTACAGCCCTTTATGAATCTCTATGATAAGGTTCAGGCCAGTGGTGCCTTAAGCGATCCCACAACGGCTTCTGTCGTGACGAATATATCCAAACAGATTGCGTCCTTGAGCGACTTAGCAAAATGGAATACCACAACAAGTGAACTTGACTTGTCTTACGCTTATGTCACAGCGATGGGACAAGTAGGTGTTACTGATGCTCCTACCTCGATTTCGGATGCGACGCACGGGGGTTCCACAGTCATTTGTGGAGCGGGTGCCGGTACTGATAGCGGAACCTCTTGCACGCCATAGCCGATTAAATTACACCTCACCTGACAAAAGAGGGCAGAGCTGATTGAAGCTTTGTCCTCTTAGTTTTTAAGACTATTTGAAGCACGGACTTGTTCGTTGCCGTTAAGACTCTAAAAGTTTAACTATCCCTTTAGCGACATTCTTAGCTGTGCCGCCCAGGTTCAGTTTTTTACTAATTTCTTCAAAGGCGTGCCCTTGTTTTTGGCTTTGAGGGCTTTCCGGATCCAGTAGCGGCAATAAGGTCTCGGTAATTTGCTTTGGATTTACCGCATCTTGCCAGAGTTCCGGAACGGGCGGGTTAGTCATATCCGTTAAAATATTGGGTAAGCCGATACACGGTAAGTAGGCAATTTTAAGTGCGATTGGATAGGCCCATGGTGAAATGCGATAAATCAAGATCATACGGGTTTTATAGAGAGCGGCTTCCAGGGTTGTCGTGCCCGATTTCGCGATAAGAAGATCGGCTGCGCTCATAAGGGCATGGTTTTGACCTGCAACCACATGAACATCGCTAGGAGCTAGCCCGCTTTCTTTTAAGCTCTTTTGAAGATGTGTTTGAAAGACGTCCTCCGAAAAAGAATTGGCTTTGGCCAAAACGAACTGAATCGGAGCCAGACCTGCCGGGCGACCCTTTTGAAGGAGTGGTAATGATTTTAAAATTCTGGGCAGCAATGTTTTCAATTCGGATAGTCGTGAGCCTGGGAAAATTCCTAGCAGAGGTCGTTCGGGATCGAGATGATGGGCTCTGCAAAAGTCCTGCTTACTGATTGCAGGCGCTAATTCCCCAACCAGCGGATGTCCTACGTAGGTGACGGGCACGTGATAGCTTTCGTACATGTCTTTTTCGAAGGGAAAAATACAAAAGACATGATCGATCGAGCTTTGTATTTTTCGAATCCGCCCTCGCCTTGTAGCCCAGATTTGGGGCGGAATAAAATAGAAAACTTTGAATCCCTGCTCTTTTAGATGGCGCGCGAGCCACAAGTTGAACATCCCGTAATCAATCAAGAGCACAGCTTGGGGCTGGAAATTCTGCAGGTGGTTTAAAATGCGCTTGCCCAACAGGTAATGTTCCGGAGCACTTAAAATGCTGCCTAAACCGATTTTACCCATGCGGCTTTGATCGGCGAAAAGTTCTGCTCCGGCTTCACGAAGCGCATTTCCGCCAACAGCGCCCACTTTTATGTCAGGTTTGAGCTGTTTCAGTGCTTTCAGTACATTGGCGGCGTGAATATCCCCCGAATGATCCCCGGTTATAATAAACAGGCGTTCAAACGGCATCAGGAGGGCTCATCATCTGCAATTGTCTTCCTAAGCTTTCCAGAGAGGTGGACATCAGAACCATTTGGTACTTATTCACGTAATCTTTCATCGCCTCAGGTTCTAAAAACAGAGTTCGATTGGCCTCTGTAACCAAGGTATTCAGGCCTACTTGGCGCATCATCCTTAATGTTCGAAGACCCACCGTTGGAATATCAAAACGTTGATCCTGCTCCGGTTTGGCAACCTTGATTAAAGCGCCGCCTTTTTTGCGTGTCCAATGAGCGGAGCGTTTGATGCATTCATCAGTTCCTTCAATCGCCTCAACGGCAATAACCATACCCTGATGAACAATGATGCTTTGTCCGATGTCAAGCCGCCCCATTTCAGAAGCTATTTCAAAGCCGTACGCTGCATCTCTAAGCTGCGTGGTATCGGGTTGGCGCTGGCTGAGAATGGATTCTGGAATGAACAGGTTTTGAAGAAAGGCACTTTGTGGAAGAACTGTAATCCCTATTGAAGCCAACTGCTCAATAATCCACAACATGACGGCATCATCATTTAAGCGAAGCAAGCGGCTGAGCGCCTCTTTTGCGAGATCGTCCAGGCGTGGATTTCGAAGTAAAATCCATTTGTTGACCTTACCCGCAAACACTAGGTGACTTACCCGTTCATCCGTTAAATATTGAAATGTTTGCCGCAATAGGCCAGGAAAAATGACACGACCCGGGTTTTTGCAAAGTTCCTGTAACGCTTTATGCCGCTTGCCGACCATAAAAGGCACGACTTGAATACCTTGAATTTGCGCGTTGCGAGCCACATGGCAGGGCAACTCTCCCTCTCCGGCAATCAGAGCGATTTTTGTAATGGAAGATTGTCTGAGATCCTGAGTATTTGGAGGCATAGTACGTGGAAACCGATAGTCATTACGGAGTGGGGATAGAAAAAAGCTTTGCCCATGCACTAGGAGCTTGGCTATAAAAAACTGAGCGGACAAGAAAATAATATACTAGAGGATAAGGAAAAAGTCCGCGCTTCTCAAAATTAATCACAAAAACAGGACGTGACGAGCAGGGCGGAGGGGTTCTAAAAAGAACGGCTGACTTTCTCGACATTTTCATATGCGCCAGTCTGTGTTGTGTCTACTCCAGAGTTTTGTGGTGAATGCGGACGACAGTCACAGGATGAAAATGTCCTTTAAGTCCGGCGTTTTTTTAGAACCCCTCCGCCCTTGCGATGCTTCTATGCTTGTTTGAATTATTACTCTATAGAAGTACGGATTTGAATTATTACTCTATAGAAGTACGGACTTTTTTCTTAAGCACTCTAAATTTTTCTTTGGCTACCACTTCAGTCTGTGATGCAGCCTTAAAGGCGTCTTCAAGAGCTTTCCCTCAAGAGGCACTAGGATGTCTTTTTTGGCGACTTCCTGTGTTTCCGCTATAATTGACAGAGACCAATTTATTGATGAGGTGGTTGAAACCAATGCAAAACAAACAGACTTCAAAAAACTCAGTTTTTACAATGTCAAAACAACCACGTCTGTTAGCGGGTTTATCAAGTTTATTGATTACCAGTGTGTTAGTTGGCACGCTGACCCTTAGTGGATGTAGTGCATCAGGCGATGCCAAAATTTTGACCGTTAACGGAACACCTGTTAACAAAAGCGAATACGACAAAACATACGAGCAATTGTCCAAAGCCTTTTATGCGTCAGGCGCTCCTGAAAATCAGAAAAATAAAATCGCGCCAGTTTTACGGGATGAAACCTTAAAAAGACTCATTCTTAAAACCTTGATTCATAACACCGCTGCAAAAATGAACATTAAGGTTACCGATGCCGATGTTCAGGATTACAAACAAAAAAATATCCTCAAAGATAAGGCTATGGCTGATAAGTTTAAAGCTTTTCTTGAGCAGAACAAAACCAGCGAATCCGATTTCGACGACATTTTGAAAGACATCATTTTGGTGAACAAAGTGATTGCTGTTAAAGCGGGTTCTGAAATTGTGGTTACGGATGCCGAGGTAAAAACCGCTTACGAACGCAATAAGCAACAGTTTAACCTTCCTGAGCGTGTTCATGCCTACCATATTTTGATTGAAGCGATTATTCCTAAAATTAAAAAAGACATTCGGGATAAAAACCCACAAATTACCGATACCGAATTAAACAAACAGGTTGCTGAAGTTCAAAAGACAGCCAAAGAAAAAGCTGAAAAAGACTACGAAGACGTTAAAGCCCATCCTGATCGCTTTGAGGCAATCGCCAAATTAGATTCCAACGACACCGCTTCCGCGAAAAATGGTGGCGATGTTGGCTTTATGGTGAAAGCGTCCACCGATCCGTCTTTCTGGACAGCTATTGAAAAAACACCGGATGGTCAACTCTACGCAGGTGTTGTTGCCAGCCAGTTTGGATACCACGTTGTGAAAGTGGTTGAGCATAAAAAACCAGAGGCTCAAACCTTTAATGACGTTAAAGACAATATCAAACAACAGCTGACTGAAATTAAAAGACAAGGCTTCATCCAAAAATGGCTTGAGCAAGAACGCGCAACTGCTAAAGTTAAGTTTGAACCTGCCTTTGAAAAAGACATGAAACACCAGGCTGAAATAGAACAAAAAGAAGCTCAACAAGAAGCCAAAACAGGTGCTGTTGCCCCTGGATCCGCTCAGTAATAAAAAGCTTTAGATTATTCTATAAAGTTCTTGCTATGATTGTGGCGTGTCTATCCTAAATGCTAGGCACGCTACTTTTTTAATTCCCTCTTTTGAGATTTCGGATTTTTGATTCTTATGGGCCAAGTTTTAAAGTTAAATGAGTTGCTCGACACATTAGCACCATTGCGTGACGCAAATCAGCCAGTCGTTTCCACAAATGGTTGCTTCGATATTCTTCACGTTGGGCACGTTCGCTACCTCAAGGCGTGTAAACAGCCGGGTGAAATCCTGATTGTGTATGTGAATTCAGATGCCTCAATCAAGCGCTTGAAAGGTCCTTCACGTCCTGTCGTCTGTGAAGACGATCGTGCTGAGATTATCGCAGGTTTGGCGTGTGTGGATTATGTTGTGATTTTTGAAGAAGATACGCCTCAAAAGTTGTTGGAAGCCATTCGGCCGGATTACCATGCAAAAGGGGCTCAATATACACCGGAAACGCTTCCTGAAATGCCGTTATTGGATCGTTTGGGCGTTCAAGTTCGATTCATCGATATGATTCCGGGTCGTTCAACCTCTTCGATTATTGAACGGATTGAACATAGCAACTCCTGTAGTTAATTGAAGCTGTGATGCCAAGCAACCGTCATTCCTGCGAAGGCAGGAATCTTCACATTTTAAATTCAAGAATGGTATGCAGGAAGCAGTTTGCTTTGTATTAGGTTATAGCGTCTCTTTTTTGAGAATAGTATTTGAATGAGTAAGATTCCTGCCTTCGCAGGAATGACAGGTAATTATCATGCTGCAAGCTCTAGATGCTCTCACTCTTAAATTTCTAGCTCAGGAATGGGCTAAAACCCTTGAAGGAGCAAAAATAACCAAGATTACCCAACCCAGTGCCTATGAGTTTGTTTTAGGCTTCTGGGGTGGAAAAACACGGAATAAGGACGCGGATACGCTTTACCTGCATTTGAATCCTCAAATGCCGCTGGGTGTACTTGTTAACAATAAACAACGTCAAAAAATGACGTTGAATACCTTCTCTAAGCCGACCTCTTTATGTATGCTGATGCGCAAACATTTAAACGGTGCGGAAGTGGTTGCGGTGCGCACGTTGCCCTATGAGCGTGTCCTGGAAATTTTATTGGATAATTACAACGAGTTGGGTCAACAGGTTCGCTTGGTGCTTTCCTTGGAGTTTATGGGAAAGCACAGCAATATGATTTTATATGATGAGCAGTCGAATACGATGCTGGCAGTCGCTCATAGTGTGAGTGCGTCGATGAGTCAGGTCCGAGAAGTGGGGCCTGGCTTACCCTACGCTCCGCCACCCTTACAAGAGGGTAAACTTCCTCTTGCGGATCATACTGAGACCGATTGGCGACACATGTGGGCGACTTTCCCTGCAAACGAAACGCCTGTGCGCTATTTATCACGACGGCTTTCGGGTTGGGGACAGCAAATGCTGCAATCCGCATTAGATTCGACTGAGATTTTTCAGCCTGGCTCTGCTTCAGAGGAGCTGACTCTAGTAACAATTGATATGCTTCGGGAAAAACTGGTTTCGCTGGAAGCGGGTGAGGCTCTTCTGCCAACTCTGTTATCGAATGCTGGCAACCAACGAACAGCCTATCACTACACCGTTTTTCCCCATCCTGTTCCTTCCGACAAGACCCAGCAGCTTTGGAAATCATACCCCAGTGTGAATGCATTGGTGTATGCCTACTATATTCCTAAATTATCTGAGGAGCGTTTGGCGAGGGAGCGCGATAAACTCATTCTTGTGTTGAATCGGCGTCAGGACGCTCTCAAAAAACGCTTTGACGATTTGTCTGAACAGAATGAAACGCTGATTACAAAATGGCAGAATCAAGGAGATCGTTTATTGGCGGCTTACTCTGCTGCTGAGGTTTCGGGGAATGGTCCTAATGGACAGAGTCAAATCATTTTAGAACCTTATGGTGAAGAAGCGCCGTGGCAGATTGAATTAGACACGGCCTTAACTTGGGTAGAGAACGCTAATCGTTTTTATAGGCTTGCTAAAAAAGCCAAGGCACGTTTGGCCTTTAAAAAGGCTTGGGCTGAAAAGGCGAACAATCTTCAGGTGTACCTGGATCAGTTACGGCAAATGATACTCCAGGCGGATGCTTTAGATGAATTGAAGGAACTGAATGATGAAGTTCAGCAAATAAACCTTGCTTCTCTTTCAGAGACAGAAGATTCATATTCTGATGCCTCTAAAAAGACGCCAGAAAAACCGCTTTCTCAACGCAAGAATCCAAAAGGCAATAAACATTACAAGTCAGCTTCAAAGCAGAAGCAAGCTAAGGTGGAAGCGCTCCCGTCCGGGGTGGTTAGTTTGCGCAATAGCCAGGGAATTGAGTTTTTATTGGGTAAAACGGCAAAGGCGAACGAAGCAATTGTGGGGAAGCTTTCCAGGCCGAATGATATCTGGCTGCATGTGCATCTAATGCCGGGTTCCCATGTATTAATTAAAGCTGCGGAACAAGAGATTAATAGTGTGACGCTTGAAGAAGCGGCCATGTTAACTGCCTATTACAGTGTCGCCCGCCAGAGCGTGAATGTACCGGTTATTTATACACAATCGCGCTATGTCAAAAAAATCCCGCAATCTTATCCGGGACATGTTAACTATCGGGAAGAAAAAACGATTTTTATAACTCCCGATCTTCAGCGTATTGAAGGCTTATTACAGTAAAATAGCTTTATTTTGAGGTGGGATTTATTGGTATAAAGTCAACAGCTGATGACTGGATCTAATACTTGGGAGTGATATTTAGGTCTTTTAGGTTAATTTAGGGTCTTCTCTTAAAGTTGTGCTGGAGACAACACGATACAAAACTCAATAGCCTGGATGGCATGTGAGCTTTGGAGTTGTCTATGAGCCTTGAATATAATGACGATGAACTTATTTCAGAGTTCGTAATGGAGAGTCGGGATCACCTGTCTTCCATAGAACCGGATCTTTTAGAGATGGAGCAACAACCCGATAGTTCTGCATCTAATCCTGATTTAATTAATCGAATTTTTAGAGCGATTCATAGTATTAAAGGTGCTTCGGGCTTTTTTGGCTTTGAACACTTGAAGCACCTAAGCCATGTTATGGAAAACTTGCTCATGCTCGTTCGTGACGGGCAAATGGCTGTGTCTGCACAGCTTGTAGAGGCCTTGTTAAGAGGGGTTGATAAACTTAATCTCCTTTTAGCGGATATTACGACCAGTGATACTGTTGCCATTGATGAAGAATTGGCAGCCCTGGATGCGGTTTTGAAGACCCCTAGTGATGAAGTACATACAGCCGCAGCTGAAGCACCTGCTGCTGCTGTTACTTCTGAGCCTGCCATGATTGCAGCTGCTCCTGCTCCCCAACAAGCTGCCAAACCCTTGGGCAGTGGAGCCCATTATCTTTTAGAGGTGGATCCCGCTGTGTTGAGCAAAACCTGGGATGCTTTTCTCGCAAACCTGAAGACTTTCGGTGAAGTGGTTTCAGTGGCTGCTCAAGGCGCTATGCAACAGGTTCGATTGTCCACGGTCTTAGAATTTGACCTCGTTGTATTGGCTACGGAATTAAAGCCCGAGCAAGTTACCGCTATTGATGCATCTACCGCGGTAACGGTTGCCGCACCGACAGCTGTGCTCGATAAGCCTGCCGCTTCAGTCCAAGCACCTGCCACGCTTTCGACCCCGTCTAAACTTCCAATAGGGGGAACGCGTTATGCGTTGGATGTGGATCCCGCTACCTTAGGTAAGTCTTGGGATGACTTTTTAGCTCATTTACGAACCTTTGGTGACGTTCTTTCGACTGAAGAACAGCCCGGTGGGCATCAACGTGTTTTAATGGCGACTGTTCTGGAATATGATCTCGCTGTATTAGCGACAGGCTTGGTTGAGAGTCAGGTTAAACTCGCCGATGAAGCAGCACAAGCGGTGAGGGTTGCTCCTGCTGCCACTCCAAAAGCTGTCGCAGTCGAGGTTGTTCCAGCAGCCGCACCGGTTGCCGTTAAACCGGCCGCAGCCGCAAAGCCTGCTGCAAAAGCTGCCCCTGCCGCAGCTAAAAATCCAGGTTCAGCTGAGGCGAATGATACCATTCGTGTTCGTATCGACTTGCTGAATAAATTGATGGAACTGGCAGGAGAGATGGTTCTTTCCCGTAACCAGCTTCTAAGAACCTTGAGTGAAGAAGGCCCTCGTACCGCTGAAAGTGAAAATGGAAAAAGTTCGGAAGCGCGTCGTTCCCGTAATTTAGATACCATTGTTCAAAATATTGATTTGATTACGACTGATCTCCAAGAGCATATTATGCAAACTCGGATGCAACCGATAGGCAGTGTTTTTGGTAAGTTCCCCCGTATCGTTCGCGATATGGCGAAGCAGCTGGGTAAAGAAATTACTTTAATTACCCAGGGTGAAGACGTCGAATTAGATAAATCCATTATTGAAAGTTTATCTGATCCTCTCACTCACTTGATTCGTAACTGCTGTGACCACGGTTTAGAGCCTGCTGATGAGCGTGAAGCTGTCGGAAAATCAAAAACAGGCACAATTCGTCTTCGTGCTTTCCACCAAGATGGTCAAATCAATATTAGTATCATTGATGATGGACGAGGTATTGATACCGATAAGCTGGTGTCTAAAGCCATTAAGAAAAATTTAATTACCCAAGATCAAATTGATCAAATGCAGCCTCAAGAGTTGGTTAATTTAATCTTCTTACCTGGCTTGTCTACGGCTGAAACGGTTTCTGAAATCTCAGGTCGTGGCGTCGGAATGGATGTTGTTAAAACCAATATCACCCGCCTCGGTGGTCAAATTCAGATTGAAACTGATTTTGGACAAGGCACAGAGTTGCTTTTACGTTTACCACTCACACTGGCCATTATTCCTTCTCTGATTGTGGGTGTTGCGGATCAACGCTTTGCGGTTCCTCAAGTCAACCTGGTTGAGTTGCTCTTTATTCATGCCAAAGATATTTCGTCTCGGGTAGAAAGAGTCGGTTCTGCAACGGTATTGCGTCTCAGAAAGCAACTTCTGCCTCTCTTAAAGTTATCCGATATTTTAGAACTCGAAGGTCCTGCTAAAAGTGTTGGTAACGGGTATAACATTATGGTCCTTCGGACCGGTAACCAGCAGTTTGGCGTGATTGTCGACGAGCTTTTCGATACGGAAGAGATTGTTGTTAAATCCTTATCCAGCTTCTTGAAAAGTTGCCGCTGTTTTTCGGGTGCCACTATTATGGGTGACGGCCATGTGGCGATGATTTTGGACCCAAATGGGATTGTAGCTCATTCAGGACTGTCGTTTGAAGCGATTGAGTCTGAACAACGCAAGTTAAGTGCCGTTACGACACTTCAAGCGGCTGCGAAGTCCGAGAATATGCTGCTCTTCAATAATTCTGCCAGCGAAGTCTTTGCGATTCCGTTAAAAGAAGTTCTCCGTCTCGAGAAATTCCAGGTTTCAGAGATTACCAATATCGGGCATCGTGAATTCATTAACTACGATGGCAAAGGCTTACCGATTGTTCGTCTGGAATCTTATCTGCCCGTTGCATCGATTGATTACGAAAGCATCATGACAGAGGCTTACCTCATTATTCCCAGATTGGGTGGCGGTAAGGTTGGCATTGTGGTTTCCAAGGTACTCGACGTAATGGAAACGAGCTGTGAGTGGAAGCCTTCAACCGATGATATTCCGGGTATTGCCGGATGGGCGGTGCTCCAAGACCATATTACAGTCCGTTTGGATTTATCTACTTTTCTTCAAAGCGTTCTCCACATAACGAGTGAGGTTGCAGCATGAGCACTGAGTCATTTACAACATTTGAACTTGAAGGCCAGATGTTCGGTATTGATATTCGCTTTGTTCGGGAAATCAACAAGCAGCTTGAATTGAGCCCGGTTCCCCATTCTCCAGCTTATATTCGTGGCTTAATCAACCTCCGTGGACAAATTGTGACGGTAATGGACTTGAAAAAGCGCCTCGGTTTTTCTCACTCAGAAGTCACGAACGAAACCCATAACTTGATTATTAAAACGGATCAGGAACGGGTTAACGTGAATTGGAACGGCTCGGAATCCAGCAGCTTTTCACTGACCGATAAAGTGGGCCTCTTGGTAGACAAGATTGGAGAGGTAGTTACCCTTCCCAGTTCTGAATTGGAAGGCCCTCCAGCCAATATTGGCAAAATGGACGGGAAGTATTTATCGGGTGTCATTAAACTAGAGGATCAATTGATTGCGGTTTTAAATTTGAAGCAAATTCTGTCCGAAGCATAGGGTGTAATCCTTTAGTGGTTTCATAAGGTTTTAAATCTGACTTTGCGAGCTACCCTCTTATTTCTATTAAATAGTGTTGTGAGTTTTGAATTAATCTGCGAGATAGGAAAATAGGTATGTTAAATCTGTTTGGGGATTCATCTAAAAAACAAAATAATGTGTTGCCTTTAGAGCCAAAAATGCAAATTGTGGGTTCCCACAATACGGATGGTGCCAATACCAAAGCACTGATGCAGGTATTGGAAGCCTTGGGACGCGTGACGAACGAAGGCGAAGCCATTCAGACGGCTTTAAACACAATTAAAACCGCTTTTGGTTGGGCTTATGGTTCCTATTGGACAGTCGATGTACAAGCAAGAGCTCTTCGTTTTAGTTTGGAAACCGGTACGGTTACCGATGAATTTAGTCGTGTTACACGCTCAGCAAGCTTTGAAGAAGGCGTTGGCTTAAGTGGAAAAACCTGGAAAAGCCGCGATCTCGTTTTTGTTCAGGATTTAGGGACAATGCTTGATTGTTGCCGTCGTGAATCTGCTCAACAAGCGGGTGTGAAATCTGGAGTTTGTTTCCCGATTATGGTGGATGGTGCTGTTGCCGGAACCATGGATTTCTTCTCTTTGGAAACGTTGACGCTTTCAGAAGAGCGTATGGAAGTTCTTCGTAGCGTGGGTCGTTTGGTTTCCTGGACTCTTCAACGTTTTAAGACCGAAGAAGTGCAAAATGATGTGACTAAAGACGCGAAAGCAGTTACCCAGGTTCTTGAAAGTATTTCTCGCAGTAAGTCAAAAGATGAGGCTATCCGTGTTTCTCTGGAAACGGTAAAAGCAACCTTTGGTTGGGCTTATGGTTCTTACTGGCAAATTGATCCAGCGGATAATGCGTTGCATTTTTCACTGGAATCCGGAACGGTAACCCCTGAATTTCAACAAGTGACCCAACAAGCCAGCTTTAAAGAAGGGGTTGGTTTAAGCGGTAAGGCCTGGAAAAATCGCGAACTCGTTTTTGTTCAGGATTTAGGCACGATGGTTGACTGCTGCCGCCGTGAATCCGCTCAAAAAGCGGGTGTTAAATCCGGTGTCTGTTTCCCGCTCACCATTAAAGGCCAAGTTATTGGTACGATGGACTTTTTCTCAATCGAAACACTGTCCCCTAGCGCCGATCGTTTAAAAGCACTGGCAAACGTGGGTCAATTGCTTTCTTCAGCTCTGGAAAGACTGGCAAAATCGGAACTGGACTTAGAAACCGCACAGGAATTAACCGGCAATGTTAAAGAATTGAAAGAATTTACCCTTCAATTGAATCAATTGAGTTCTGCCATTCTGGAAGACGCCAATAACAGTTCAAATCAATCTAACTCTGTTGCGACCGGTGCCGAACACGTGAGTATGACGATTCAAACGGTTGCTGCAGCAACGGAAGAAATGAACGTCAGTATTTCCGAAATTGCTAAAAATGCGGTTCAAGCGGCAAGCATCACTGAAAAAGCTGAATTGAAGGCTGAAGAATCTAGAGTCATTGTAGATACCTTAGGACGCTCTGCTAAAGAGATTGGCAATGTTGTAGAAGTCATTAAAAGCATTGCGTCCCAAACAAACTTGCTGGCTTTAAACGCAACCATTGAGGCTGCTAGCGCGGGTGAAGCCGGTAAAGGCTTTGCGGTTGTCGCAAACGAGGTTAAAGAGCTTGCAAAACAATCTGCAACTGCAACGGAAGACATTCGTTTAAAAATTGAAGAAATTCAAAAAAGTACGGCTGAAGCAGTCAGTGCCATTAACGAAATCACGACCATTGTTGTTGAAATCAATCAAATCAACCGGACCATTGCAAGCGCAGTTGAAGAGCAGTCCGTAACAACGAATGAAATTAGCCGAAATGTTACGGAAGCCTCAAGCAGCAGTGTTCAAATTACTCAAAGTATTGGCGGCTTAGTAGACCTGTCCAGACAAACAACCTCAAGCGCGGAAAGCGTACAAGAGGCCTTGAAACGTCTTTCAGGTATGTCTGACGCCTTGACGCAACTGACTTTGAAACTCGGTTAATTAAATCATATTAATAAATTAAGTGGGAGAATCCTTATGTCTGCATCTCTAGCAACCTCAAGCAAGATTAAGGTGCTGGTTGTAGATGACATGTTAACTTACAGAACTATACTTACCCGAGTATTGAGTGAGTTTCCAGATGTCGAAGTCAGTGGTTCCGTTGGTAACGGGAAGCTTGCGTTGGAGCAGATGCAAAAAGTTCCAGCGGATCTGATTTTGATGGACCTTGAAATGCCTGTAATGGATGGCTTGCAAACCCTTCCAGAGTTACGTCGTCTCTATCCTAAGTCTCAAGTGGTTTTAATCAGTGGAACAAACCGTAGCAGCGCTGATTTAACACTTCAGGCCCTTCAGCTGGGCGCGATGGACTTTATTCCCAAGCCAAGCCAGGATTCCTTTACCGCCAACATTGAAGCACTCAAGGAAAAAATCAAAGGTGTTTTAGCGGCATGTCAGTCGACTCGCAGAAAAGTGGTTGCACCGCTTATCAAACCTGTTGGCGCTTCTTCTCCGACTGTTGCCCGCAGTGCATCTTCCACTCACAAGTTTGATATCCTTGCGATTGGTGTTTCTACGGGTGGTCCGAATGCTTTGACTGAATTCTTGCCAAGTTTACCTGCTAATTTAGGTGTACCTGTAGTCCTGGTACAACACATGCCAGCGTATTTTACGGCATCATTAGCCAATATGCTCAATCATAAGTGTGCTTTGACGGTTAAAGAAGCAGAAGATAATGAAGCTTTAATAAACAATACTGTTTACATCGCGCCCGGTGGCCGACATCTTTCTATTAAAAAGAGAGTTGGGGCTTCACCTCTTACAATTTTGACCGATACAGAACCTGTGAATAGTTGCCGACCTGCAGTCGATGTTTTATTCAATTCACTGCCTGCAGTCTACGGTGCAAACATTCTCTCTATCGTACTCACTGGTATGGGAAGCGACGGAATGGTCGGTGTTCGCACTATCAAAGGTAAAGGAGGTTACAGTCTTACGCAGACAGAGCAGAGCTGTGTCGTGTATGGCATGCCGAAGGCCGTCGATGATCAGGGTTTATCGGATGAACGGGTTGATATCAAAGAAATGGCGAATCGAGTTAAACATCTTTTGAATATTAGATGAAAACTTCTGAAAAATTTTGAAAGGGATACGAATGCAGACGCTCACTAAGGAAGATTTTACCTATCTATCTTCCATGATCAAGCAGGAATGCGGAATTGTGCTTGAGGATGGGAAACAATACCTCATTACCAGCAGACTCGCGGGCTTAATGCGCGAAAAGCTGATGGATGATTTCAGCGAACTCTGTGCTGAATTGAGAAAAGGATCCGATATTCGTTTAAAAGAAAAAATTGTGGATGCAATGACCACAAACGAAACCTTATGGTTTCGGGATTCCAGTCCTTACCAGACATTGACCGAGAAAGTTCTCCCGGAACTCCTGGAAGAGTTGATTTCAGGAAAACGTTCGACCTTAAGACTCTGGTCTGCGGCTTGCTCGACAGGTCAAGAGCCCTATTCCCTTGCTATGACAATTCAAGAAGTCATTCATAACTTGGGATCACGTGGACGTCTAATTAACCCCAACTCTATCCAAATTATTGCTACCGATATTTCAGACTCAGCTTTAACCATTGCTAAACTCTGCCGATATAACGAGTTAGCAATGTCCCGAGGCATGTTGCCTGGGTATAAAGAAAAATATTTCGTGCAGCAAGGTGCTGTTTGGCAGTTGAGTCCTGCAATTAAGTCGATGATTACATTCAAGAAATTTAACTTGCAAGATAGTTTCACCTCAATGGGACGTTTTGACATTGTGTTTCTTCGTAATGTGGCGATTTATTTTTCTTCGGAATTTAAAACCGAATTGTACAAAAAGTTAGCTCGTAGCGCCACGATGAGTGGTTTGCTGTTTGTCGGATCCTCAGAATCTGTTCCTAATTATTCTGAAGAATTCGAATTGAAACAGCACGGCAAATGCTATTACTATCAAAGTAAGAGGTAAGGGCGATTATGAAAATCTTATCTGTTGACGATTCAGCAATCATTCGTAGAATTATCCGTGGCGCTGTCGATGTTTTGGGCTTTGAGTTCCTTGAAGCGACCAACGGTCAGGAAGCATTGGATATTCTTGAGCACGAAGCGGTGAATCTGGTTATGTTGGACTGGAACATGCCCATCCTGGATGGCTATGAAACCCTTCTGGCGATCCGTAAAAACCCCGCGACTCAACATATTCCGGTCATTATGGTTACGACTGAGTCGGAAAAAACAAATGTCATTCGGGCGATCCAGGCTGGGGCTCAGCACTATTTCACTAAGCCTTTTAACCAGGAAGACTTGATGACACGTATCCTCGAGTGCACGTCCGAAAACTAGAACGCATTCACAACGGCAACACATTAGCTCATCCTTTAATCCCCTACGGGTACGATTGGGAGCCTGGTTCTGCTACTTGTCAATACTTCTAGCTAGCAAAGTAATTAAATTAAAAAGATATTAAAATAAGTGTGTGAAGGGAATAAGGATAACGCCATGCAACAAACTGAGAAAAAAGCTATTTTAGATGCCGATTTAGTCAATGCAGTCGTGGGTGCAACTCAAGAAGTTCTTGCAACAATGGCTTCAACAGAAGTTAGCTTACTAAAACTTGAAGCGAGTAGTGACTATAAGCCCAGTGGAGACATTTCCGGGATTATCGGTATGACCAGTGAAGACGGCGAAGGCATGTTTGCCCTGGCTTTCTCACGCAGTATGGCCAACACCTTGGTGAGCCGCTTGGTTGGTGTTTCTCCCGAGAGCGTCAGCACAGACGATCGTTGCGATGGGGTGGGTGAGCTGATTAATATGATCGGTGGACACGCGAAAGCTTCCCTGTCCAAAAGTGTAGGTTCTATTTATAAATTGACTCTGCCTACTGTTATCCAAGGCAGCGATCATCAAATTTCCAGTCGTCCTAAAAACAACCCTTATTTGGTATTAGTCTTTGAAGCAGAGGGTGAGCGCTTTTCGCTTCAAGTATCCTTCAAGCAGTATAATTAAGACTCATAACCTAAACCGTTATGAATTAAAGGAGTTTTTCAATTAATGAAAATATTAATTGTTGATGATGCAGGGGTCATGCGAAAGGTTATAACGCGGGAATTGCTCGATATGGGCATCGCCGCGGCCGATATCGATGAAGCTGCAAACGGTAAAGAAGCCTTGGATAAAGCAGTCGCTGCCGCACCAATCAAGCCTTATGATTTGATTCTGATGGACTGGAATATGCCTGAAATGCTGGGTATCGATGCGGTCATCGCTATCCGTGCCGCTAAAGTTGCTTCACCCATTATGATGGTCACCACTGAGGCAGAGCGTGCCAATATTGTGAAAGCGATTCAGTCTGGCGCGAATAATTATCTGACTAAACCCTTTAACAAAGAGGATTTTAGAGGGAAAGTTGTTCAAACCATTGGCCCGGGGCCTTATGTCAGTGAAGCGGACCTAAAAGCCGCTCCAGCACCTGAAGGTGCTGCCGTTTAAGAGTAGAGTGAAAGTTTAATTTTTCTCTGAATTAGACACAATATAATTTAGTTTATTAGAATGTGCCTTTTTTATTTTGGAGGGCACATTCTAATGTTTAATCCCATTTTTTGTAAAGTTTTCTAAAATAGTACACCTCATATCTACCCCTAAAATGAGTTTCATTTGAGCGGTAAAAGAGATGTTTGGTCCTATTTTTTACCGTTTTCCCAATCAAAAATATGCAGGTTTGGCACGTTGAATTTTGAATAGAATGTTGGAATACAGAATTTTCTATTTAATGGGGGATTCAACACGTAAATTCGGGCTGAAAATAGAATCAGGGATATCCTCAATACAGTCAATGACCCGTGTTTTCGGGAGTGAGCGCTGGATCTTTTTCCCGTAGCCCTTCTGGCGGATACGTGGATCGAGAATGGCCACCAATCCGGTATCTTTCTTAGAGCGAATCAGTCGTCCAAACCCTTGCTTTAAGCGAATAATCGCTTGAGGAAGCACCACTTTCCCGAACCAATCCTCGCCCCGCGCTTTCATGCCCTCAACGATAGCTTGATTCACAGGGTCATCCGGCGGGGAGAAGGGAATTTTATCCATAACAACCAGACTTAAGGCCTCACCCGGGATGTCGATCCCTTCCCAGAATGTGGCAGTGGCAAAAATAACGCTATGAGGTGTTTCTTGAAACCAGCTGACAAGGCGATTTCTGGGTAATTCCCCTTGAACCTTACAAGGATAAGGGAGTCTTGGAATCAGAATTTCCGCAGCGCGCTTCATCGCCAGGTTTCCCGTAAAGAGAAGAAAGGCACGACCCTGCGACCGCTGGAGTAGCGCTTCTATTTCATTAGCAATAGCTGCAGTGTATTCGGCTGTATTGGGATCCGGCAAATGCCGAGGCAGATAGAGCAGGCATTGCTCTTCGTATTCGAAGGGGCTGGCGAGTAATAAGTCATTCCCTTCCTCAATTCCCAAATCCTGCTTGGTGTAACTCAGGCTGGCACTGGCGCCCCCATTACTTGTACCTAAAGTTGCGCTGGTTAAAATAGCCGTCTGCTCGCTCCATATAAGCTTATTCATCAAGTCGGCAGCATTGAGCGGTGTTGATTTCAGTTCGTAGTAGAGGCGGTTACGGTCGGTTTCAACCCAATTGACGCGGACTTGCAGCTGTCCGGGTGGAAGAATTTCTTCTTTAAAGAACTCCCAGCGAAGAATTAAGCCTCGTAGCTGCTGAATCAGTTTGTCTCGTTGAATATGCGCCCGGTCGGCATCTAATTCAGACTCCACCAGAGTAAGCTGGCGGACATTGATGCTGCTCAACCAGACATCCAGCTCTTGTAAGACTTCGATCTGGCGATTCACCAGGTAATAGAAAAGCGGATCGTTCGGTAAGCGGTAAACAGACCGATCAGACCGGAAAAGCCACTCCAGCATGGCCGCTTCTGCATCGGCAATCAGCGCATGAAAGTTTTCCGGGAGGGGCTGAATGCGCCGATGAATTTTACGGAGCAGTTTTTGGGTTGCAAAACGACCAATACGGACCGTGAAGGCATTGGTGGCGTAATGCTTAATCTGATGGGCCTCGTCGAGAATCACGATGTCATGCCGAGGCAGCAGGGATTGAGAGGCACTGGCATTTTGCAGGTACAAGGCGTGATTCACAATCAGTAAATCGGCTTCGTCTAAATCCTCTCTGGCCTTGCGATAGGGATTTTGTTGGTAGTACGGACAGCGTCGACCCAGGCAATCTTCCGCATCGGAACGGACTTCCTGCCAGATTTCGTTGGGTACACTGAGTTCCAGGGAGGCTTGATCACCATCCCAGCCGTGCTCTAATTCCCCTTTGAGATAATTAATATGAAGTCTTTCAGCCGAATTCGGGGTAATTTGTCGCTCTAACTCCGTCATTTTTTGAATACAGAGATAGTTGCCACGCCCTTTAACCAGCCTGGCTTTCAGATGTTTCCGATCGAGCGCGGTACTTAAAAAGGGGATATCTTTATTGAGCAGTTGCTCCTGGAGTGCAATAGCAGCCGTTGAAACGATGATGGGTTTTTTATGGGTGTTTCCATCGCTATCAGTGTAGGTTGTGGGCTGTTCACTCTGGTGAAGTAAGGCAGGAATTAGATACCCGAAGGACTTTCCTGCGCCCGTGCCCGCTTCAACAACCAAAGTTTCCCCACTGCTTAAGCTGTTGGCGACTGCCTCAATCATTTGCTCTTGGGCTTCACGCCGCTCGGCATTGGGAAATTGGGCTAGAATTTCAAAATAGCGCTTTAAAATACTCATTCGGTGAGAAAAACTTTTTCTGCCTGCATTCGTTCATCGCATCGAAAGAACGTTCGTCTAGTGTAGCATAGTCATTCTTCTTTCCAAGTCACGGCATCTTATGGGAAGGGACTTTCCAGCTAGAGCTCCTTGTTGCAGAAAGCTTCCAATTTGTCGATTTTAGGAGCAGAAGGCCGGCATCTCTGGCAGATGTTATTAAGTAAAAAAGGGTTCTATAAACAGATGCTATCTGATGACGTAGAACAGGAAGACTGCTTAAATCTAGATTTACAGACCCTGAAGCTGGCTGAGCCGGGTATGGCTGTCTGGCAGCAGTGGATAGCTGCAGCGCTTATGATGGGCTGCGCACCAGACCAGATCGTATCGACATTAGCAGCGAATGGAATTACTGACGCCGTTTCAAAACGAGAGCTTGAATTTGCCAAGAATCATCCCTATGTCCGTGCAGGAAAAGAACTGAATGAAAAGCTTAAGAAGAGTGATTGGGTACTTAATTCCCTCCAATCGCTAAAAGAAATGTCACCTTCTTACACTCATGTGGATCGGCGTTGTAAACTTTCACGAAGTGAATTTTTTGAAAATTATTACTGTCAGAACCGCCCTGTCGTTATTAATGGACTAATAGATGAGTGGCCGGCTATGTCTCGGTGGACACCGGACTATTTGCGCTCCCAGTGTGGTGAAAAAATGGTGGAAATACAGAGTGATCGAAACTCAGATCCGAATTATGAGATGGATTATAACAGGCATAAAAGGCAATTAAAATTTGCTGATTATATTGCTCTCATTTTAACGAATGGTGAAATGGGTTCCAATAATTTTTATATGACTGCCAGAAACACCAAAAGCCTAAATTCTGAAGCCTTATCCCCACTATGGGTGGATGTTCCACTTTCTAACCTTTCTGACTATCTTAAAGTGGATGAACAGCGTTATCCTGGTCTTTTTTGGTTTGGACCGAAAGGAACAATTACACCGTTGCATCATGATTTATACAATAATTTTATGGCTCAGGTGCAAGGACGTAAATTGGTTCGAATTTTTCCTTCCACGGCATTGCCTAAAATATATAACCACCATTTTATTTACTCTCAGGTGGATATGGAAAATATTGATTATGAAAAATTCCCGGATTTAAAAACGGTTAAATCAATTGATATTGTTCTTGAGCCAGGCGAAGTGCTTTTTCTTCCGGTTGGATGCTGGCATTATGTGAAATCACTGGAGACGTCTATCACCATTGGTTTCACTAATTTTTTATATGCTAACGAAAAGTTTAGTCCAAGCTATCCATGGCCTGTTTAAGATTTATTGCAAAGTTGTAAGTTTCCGGATCTTTTGTTTTTAACCCTTATACCAGTTTAAATGTTCGTTCCCGGCTTATTCATGATGGGAAAAGTTTTAGGACTTACGCAAAATAATGAAAGCAGATGCCCGTGGACCCTAATATTAATATCCTTTCTATATCTATTTTCATTATTTTGTGTGAGTCCATAGCTTATGGCTAACTTTAATTCCGGCGGGAGCCAATACATACCCAGAGGGTATTGGAACCAGAACTTGCCCCAAACGCCGGGACAAGGGAATTGGTCTTTCCCACAGGCTATTCAGATTGTCGCAATGAGCTCGCCGTTGCCTCAAACGCCGGATCAAACGAGTTGGTCATTTCCCCGCGCAATTGAAATTACAGTAGTAATGGGACCATCATTGCCGCAAACACCCGATCAAACGAGTTGGTCCTTCCCTCAACCCATTCAGATTGTCGCAATAAGTCCGTCGTTGCCTCAAACGCCGGATCAAACAAGTTGGTCCTTCCCTCAACCCATTCAGATCGTTGCGATGGAACCATTGCTACCGCAAACCCCATGTGAAGGGGATTCCTCGTTCCCACAGGCGATTGAGATTGTCGCAATATAAGAACTATCTAAACCGTCAATAAGTGAGCTTTGAAAAGCGTCACTAAATGGCTATTTTCCTTTTCGGGAAAAAGTATTCCCATTTTTTGATACCACCGCAGCACTTGCAGAGCGCGAACTGGTTCATAAAGAGCAGATCGGCGATAAATTCTTTTTTGTTGACGGTCAATACCAACTCTTGATGTTCATTGGTACGCGCTTCAACCTTGCCCTGCTGGCCAGGCTGTAGCATCAATTGAAACTCGGTTGATTGACATTCTGTGCAACGAAACATTATGACCCCCCTTCCATTCAGGAAAGAAATCTAAAACTGCTACTACTAATAATAAAAAAATCGAAGAACCTTAGTTTGCCTATTTTATATATCTTGATTTATAAAATCAGGCTCATTTTTGTTCTTGATATACCTTTGTCTCTCTCGTCTAAAACCTACCTTTATGATACTCTTCAAGGGCAGATATCAATAGCCCAACCGGTTCATTGTTAACAAATATGACAAATTCCTTTGTTTTACTAGGTTCTACTGGCTCCATTGGAACGCAGGTTCTGGACGTGGTGCGGGGTGATTCTGGGCGCTTTGCTGTCGTGGGTTTATCGGCTGGAAAAAATATCAGGCTTCTGGCGCAACAGATCGTAGAATTTAAGCCTCACTACGTTTCTATTCAGGATGAATCTGACCGATCCAAGTTGTTGACGCTTTTAAAGTTGGAAGGATTCGACTTCCAGGGCGAGCTTTTTTGTGGACACGAAGGCTTACTGAACTTGGCGACGGTCTCTGAAAGCTCGATGGTGGTTTTGGGATTGGTGGGATTGATTGGGTTAATGCCGTCTTTGGCTGCCCTTCGTTCAGGGAAACGCCTTCTGACGGCCAATAAAGAAACGTTTGTGGCAGCAGGGCATTTGGTTAAACCTTACCTGTCTCAAATCGTCACCCTGGACAGTGAACATTCCGGTATTTTTCAGTGTTTACAGGCCGCTAACCAACCCAGGGAAGTCTCTAAGCTCTATTTAACTGCATCGGGTGGTCCCTTCCGAACCTTCACGCTGGAAGAACTTGCAAGCGTTACGCCCGCCCAAGCGCTTAAACATCCTAAGTGGACCATGGGACCTAAAATTTCCATTGATTCTGCGACCTTGATGAATAAGGGCTTGGAAGTGATTGAAGCGCACTGGCTCTTTGATATTGCTATCGATAAAATTTCTGTTCTCGTTCATCCTGAAAGTATTATTCATGGAGGTCTGCAGTTTATTGACGGGTCTGTTCTGCTTCAATTGGGCGTGACCGATATGCGGGGGCCGATTCAATATGCGCTGAGTTACCCGGAACGCCATGCTGCATGTGACTCCAGTCTTATGCTAGGCTTAGAAGGCCTAAGCCAGCTCAATCTTGAAGCACCTGATTATGAGCGTTTCCCCTGTCTTAGGCTTGCCTACCATGCCGGGCGTATGGGTGGAGGGGCAACGACCGTTTTAAACGGTGCCAATGAGGTTTTAGTTCAACAATTCCTTGATGCCAAAATTACTTTTTTACAAATTCCGCAACTGCTGGAACTTGCATTAGAGCGTTACCAAAAAGACCATTGTATCGACAGTCCCGATTTAGATCAGGTTTTTGATTTAGATCATTGGGCAAGACAGTTCATTCACAGTTCTTTAGATAAACAGTTCTCCCTAAGCGGTATTTGATTCTCGCATTGAATCGGAATCCTCAGGAGAATCCAGAACTGGATTTGAAAACCCAGTTCTTAGTTGTCAATACTACATAAAGACACACACCGAATTTAAAGCCAAAATCAAAGCCAAGCCAGGAGATGGAAGCCAATGAACAATCCTATAAGAATGACTTACTGGCGCCTCTTATTGATGAACTTTGGCTTTTTTGGCATTCAACATGGCTTTTCGATTCAATTTGCAAAAATGAGTGTTATTTATGAAAAATTAGGGGCCTCGACGGAACAGATTCCAGGTCTTTGGCTTGCAGCACCTGTTACTGGTCTTTTAATTCAGCCTTTAATTGGCTATTTTAGTGACAGAACCTGGTTCCCTCCCTTTGGTCGGCGGAGACCTTATTTCTTTTTAGGCTCTATATTTGCCGCGATTGCCATGTTTTGTATGCCGAATGTAAACACGGTTTGGATGGCTGCAGGATTGCTTTGGATATTGGATGCTTCTATAAACGTGAGTATGCAACCCTTTCGGGCTTTTGTAGCGGATCATCTTTCTTCTGAACAGTTAGCGCAAGGGTATTCTCTGCAAACTTTGATGATTGGTTTAGGCGGACTGATTGGCTATTGGATTAGTTCCGTGGATTGGCTGAAAATGCTGCCCTTCTTATCAAAAATCGGGCCGAGTTCGCTCCATATTCAATTCTATTTGTGTGCCGTTATTTATTTTGTTTCGGTCCTGGTAACGGTCTTGACCACCGGTGAAAAGCCTCCCGAGCCGGAAGAAACGAAATCAACAGAAGCGCCTGTGATTAAAAAAGATTGGTTAGCTGATACCTGGGCAACTATTAAGCAAACGCCGGATGCGATGAAAGAGCTGGCTGTTATTCAGTTATTCACCTGGTTAGGCCTCTTTTGTATGTGGATTTATTACAGTGTGGCAATTGCGCATATTGTTTTTGGAGCCAGCGATCCTCACTCGTTGCAGTACGATAAGGGCGTCGAAGCGGCTTCCAATGCGATGATGATTTATCAAGCTGTGAGTACCGTCTTTGCAATTGTTCTTCCCTTTTTCAGCCGCAAACTGGGTAATGTGCCTCTTTACGGCGTCGGATTACTTGCCGCTGCCTTGGGCCTTTTAACCATTCCAGTTTTCCATACACCGGCGACGATGTGGATTCCAATGATCGGGGTTGGTATTGGTTGGGCCGTTATTTTGTCTATGCCTTATGCGATTCTGGTGGATCATTTACCCGCAAACCGCTATGGCTTGTATATGGGGATTTTTAATCTTTTCGTGGTTTTCCCGGAAATTTTATCCTCAGTCGGTTTGGGTTGGTTGATGAAAACCTTCTTGCATAATGATCATATGATGGCGATTACCCTAGGGGGTGCCTGTATGCTGGTTGCGGCTGTATTAACCGTACGGCTTCGTCGCTTTTCCAAGCCTCCTGAAGGGAAGCTGCAACAGGCTTAATAGAGACGCTTTGCAATAATCTGAAAGATATGGAAAAAAGTTCGTGTTTCAACTCGTAACATCTCTATAGGGAAAAAGCTTTTTTAAAAAGCGATTGCAAGGGCCAGAGGCCTCTAAAAAAACGCCGGACTTAGAGGACATTTTCATTCTGTGACCGCCGTTCTCTTTCACCCATAAACTCTAGAGTAGCCAAAAGGCAGGCTGGTTGTATTATGAAAATGTCGAGAAAGTCAGCCGTTCTTTTTAGAGGCCTCTGGCCCTTTGTCATAGCTAGCTGGTTTCTAAATTTTCCTCTAGGCTGTTCGAAATAAAAACGCAGGCTTTTTCTGTGTTGATTGTTCGGTAAAAGTAGTTACTTGATAATAAATTTATTTTCAATCAGGCAATTCTATAAGTTAAATTTCCTTTATTAGATATATAGGGTTTTTTAACGTCTTAATAGGCAATGGGTGTAGTGTAGGTTTTTTGAAGGTAGGCTGAGTAATGGCTGGCGGTAATAATTACCTGAATTGGAATGCTTATCAAACCACTGGCATTGGAACAAATGGTGTTCCAGGGCAAGTGAGTAATGCCTCTGCTTACCCTAGCAGTAATACTTCCGGTTGGGGTGGAAACCTATTCACGGGTGCAACAAATCCTTATGCAAGCACCGCAACCCCTTTTACGTCCGCTGCGACAACAACGAATTCGTTTGCGCCCACTAATTCAGGGACTTCTGCTTGGGGGGCCAATGTTTTCACAGGGGCTACAAACCCTTATGCAGCCACGAATGCGAGCACTGCTTTTTCTGGAAGCAATAGCGGCATGAATCCGCTTTTATCGATGCTGGGAGTCGGTTCACCCTCAACAGTGGCAAACTCGCCCCCTTCAGTTGGGCAACAAGCTAGCACTGCGGTAACGGGTGGGATGAACTCATTTTTATCCATGTTGGGCTTAGGGGGCACTCCAAGTACGGCTCAAACGAATACAGGAACTCAGTATAGTAATCAGTTGGGTTGGGGCAATGGAATTTATAATACCCCTAGCACAGGTAATGGTCCCTTTTCTACAATGACTAATTCCAATACTGGGGCAAGTTATAGTAATCAACTGGGTTGGGATAACGGGATATTTAATGCACCGGGTGTGAGTAATGGCCCGTTTGAAACGATGACCAATAGTAATACCGGAACTACATATGGGAATTCATTGGGTGGGGCGACTGCCGGAGTGGATACTAGTTCGGTATTGGGTGGTGCAAATCAAACACCCTCTATATTCTCTAATACGGGTAGCAATACCGGAACTACATACGGGAATTCATTGGGTGGGGCGACTGCCGGAGTGGATACTAGCTCAGTTCTGGGGGGAGCGTCTCAATCACCCAATATTTTCGCCACTTTAGGCGCAACGGCAATGAATAATTACCAGCAATATAACTCGAATTATGGGGTGGGTGGTTTCTTGCAGTCATTATTTGGAGCACCCGCAGTCGCTACTGCGAGGGAAGTTCAACAAGATCCCAACGCGAACCAAGATCCGAATGCGACGCCGGAGGATCCCAACGCGACGCCGGAAGATCCCAATACGGATCCTAATGCGAATGAAGAGGAAGCTATTCAAGAAGAAACTGTCGTGGATCCCAACGATCCAAATGCAATTTCGGAAGAAGAAGAATAGATTAATGGTGTAAGGAAATTTCTCAATTTTTATTATTTTTTAATCACGTAAGTTTTTGAGGGGAAGGTATTAAGTATCATGACTGAAGTAAGCGCTAGATATGTAACCGGTACTACAGGGCCGGATCCTGCAGCCGCAGCTTTATCGCAGGAAACCAACACGGTCATGAAGGGCTGGAACGATGAAGCCATCGATTTAGCCGGTAAAAAAGCGCCGGATGGTAGTAAAACCAATTTAGATATTTTTAATGATGCCCTTAAAGGTAATCCCCAAGATATCCAGAAAGCTGAAGACGCGATGGTTAAAGCCGGTATGTCTCAGGAAGATGCGGATAAAGCAACAAGCAAATATATGCAGATGAAGGCTGTTGATACTCACCATAACCAAATTGCGACGGATGCTGCACAGAAGTTTGAGCAAGGCTTAAGTCCTGAGCAGAAGCAACAATACAACGCTCTTAAACAGTCCGGGGATAAGAAGGCCGTTAATGAGTTTGAAAACAATGCTGCTTTATCGAATCCTGATTTGAACCGATTCGTTCTTTTGAAAAGGCAAGCCGGTGGCGATGTAGAGCACATCCATAGACAGATGGGTGAAATTAATCAGGCCGGTAACGACGTCGAAAAGCTCAAAGCGGTTGAAAATACGACCACTGGTGTCGCTATGTCGCCGACTGAAGAGGCAGGTGTTTCATCACGACCAGGTGAGAAAACTGCACCACACTATACGCCTTGGTCGCATCGTGAAGAAGGCTATACTCCCGGCTATTCATCACCAGGGCAGGGTAGATATGGTTATACATCTGGCTTACCGGCAGGGCAGCGTGAAGAAGGCTACACACCTGGCTATTTACCACCAGGTCAGCGTAGTTATGGTTATACGCCTGGCTACCCACCCGGTACTACGCCACAGATACCACCAGAATCGTAGAATTAATCACATATTACAAACCAATGTCAGCTGCCATTCACTTCAACATGAGTGGCAGCTGATTTGTTTAAGTAACTATGTAAGGCTCAACTATTCAAATTAAAAATTGTCTCTATTTGTGTCGATGTGATTGCACTTTTTTTAAAGTAAGACCATAATGTCAACAAGTGATGACATGTTGAGACCATCACTATTCATTGATTAACCAATTCCCACGTTTTACGTCGCTATCAACTTGAAAATGGCTATAGGCAATGTCGGATTTATTCACTTCGACAACGATTTCTTGTCCGAATCAAGATTGATCAATAACGGTCCTGTTCTCTATGTCTGCTGATGGCTTCGATAAGCCTTCCCCAAAGGATGCTTGTAAGCGCAATGCCAATGATACGAAGTGTCGAATTTTTTCGGCGGCCAAAACGCTATTTTGCCAGCGGGGTTATTCCAACGTGGGTATGCGAGATATTGCAACACTGGCTGGTGTGGATGCGGCTCTGATCAATCGCTACTTTGGTAGCAAAGAAAAACTTTTTGATGAAGTCTTGGCGAAAGTTTTCGCGCTTCGTCCTGAACTCCATACGGATATTTCACAGTTTGGCAAAACCTACGCGCGCGACATCATTACCCGGGATCCGAACGGAACTCAACCCTTGGATATTTTGACCCGTTCTATGGAAACAGCGGCAACGGCAGAAATGGTTTCCCGGCATTTTCACACCGACTTTGTAGCGTCCATGGCCGATGTTATTGGCGGTGAGCATGCCAAAGCGCGTGCAGCCATTTTTACCTCGTATATTATCGGTCTTGCGACGATGCGTTTTGCGCTCCAATCGCCGGATTTAAGCGAAGAACTGGTTATTGCTTATGTTGGTGACGCCATGCAGGCCTGTGTGGACGGCACATATATAAGCCTAAAGCCGGACTCTCCCTCATAATTTTAATGTTTTTAACTTTTCTCCAACGGCTTTGCCCTGAGACCTTACTTGGATAAAGGTAGCAGGGCAAGGCATTCCCTCTTAAACCCTTCTTTTAAAAGGCATTTCTGAACAATGTCACAGTCTCATTCATACAATAAGCAGAAACTGGCAGTTTTACTGGCTGTTTTAACGATCCTAGCTTCCTTTTCTTCTGCTTATGCGTGGCCCTGGCATCATCACCGAATTGAGCCAACCGATCAAAAGCCGCTCAAGGCTGGCAAAATTACGATGAATTCCCTGGAAGCCGCCCCCAAAGAAATTACTCCTCAGCGTTGGGAAGAACTGGAAGCAGCCAATTCTTCAATTTTAAAAGATTTCAATTTGAAACAAGCCTTCCCCAATAAAGATTGGTGGCGGAATTTTAAAGATCCCAACCTGGAAGAGTATATTGACCAGGCTTTGACGAATAACCGGGATTTGAAGGTTGCCAATATACGGGTTCGTCAGGCTCAGGCAACGATGCAACAGGTAAGAGCTTCTCTGTTGCCAACCTTGGATGTTCAAGGAAGATATTCCCGCCAACGTGTCGGTGGAGCAGCTGTCAATTCGACTTCTCTCCCCGGCGGCGGAACGCTTACAGGTGGCAGTTTGGTGAATGCGGCTCAAACATCGGCCAGCGGTACACCGAATTCTACGTTTAACCTTTACAGCGTTCCCTTGATTGCCACCTATGAGGTGGATGTCTGGGGTAAGAACCGGATGAAATATAAGTCTGCCCATCTGGGGATTGATCAACAGCAGCAGCTGGCACGGGCCATGGCCTTGAATATCAGCACCCAAGTGGCGACAGCGTATCTAAATATGCTGCGCATGGATGCTCAGATCGCAACCTCTCAATCATTGTTGGATAACGCCAAGCAAACGATGACGATTCAACAGCTGTTATTTCAATCTGGCATTGTGTCCTACGATGGCTTGCTGATTACGGCGGAAGATATCTCCAATTATCAGCAAAATTTAACGCAAGCCCAGGGTCAACTGGGTGTGTACGCTCACCAGTTAATGCAATTACGGGGTGAACCACCGGTTTCTGCGGACAATATTCAACGCGCCAAGCTGGAAACCCTTCAATTTCCTGGTGATGTTCCGACCGGCGTTCCATCGGAACTGCTAACCCATAGACCGGATGTGATTGCGGGTGAAATTGCAATGAAGCAGAGCTATGTGAATGTCTCTGAAGCGCGACGCGAATTTTTACCCACAGTCAATCTGGTTGGAAGCTTTGGCTTTGCGTCTCGTGAACTGTCCAGCCTCTTCGATTGGAAAAGCCATGCGGCGAACCTGATTAGCGTACTCGATCAGTCCCTGTTCGCGGGGGGTGCCAAAATTGCAAATCTCCGCTTACAAAAATCCTTGGCCCTGCAACAGATTCAAAACTATCAAGGCACCTTGCTTCGTGCTTTCCAGCAAGTGGAAGACAGCATGGTGACGCTGAAAGCCGATTATGGTGGTTATCAGCAAAACCTGGAAGCCATTGCGCTTTCCGAAAAAGCCGTTAAATTAACCGAGATTCGTTTTAAAAACGGAATCAGTCCGCGTTTAGACACGCTGACGGCGCATCGACAATTATTACAATTTCAGCAGGTCGCGAATCAGAATAAGGTCAGTAGCCTCATTGATCTCGTTAACCTCTACAGCGCTCTGGGAGGAGGCTACACGCCATGATGTGGTTTGTTCGGCTCGCGTTAATCCGGCCGTATACGTTCATTGTTTTAGCGATTTTTATCTTGTTGATGGGTATTGTGACGATTACCCGCATGTCGACCGATATTTTCCCGGAAATTGATATTCCGGTTGTCAGCGTGGTTTGGACCTATACCGGGATTTCTCCCGATGAAATGGAAAAGCGGATTGTTACCATCAGCGAACGGGCAATGACTACAACCGTTAACGATATTGATCATATTGAATCCCAATCCATGAACGGGGTCAGTGTTATCAAGGTTTTCTTTCATCCGGGTGCTAAGGTGGAAGCCGGAGTTGCGCAAATCACATCCGTCTCACAAACCGTATTACGGGTTCTTCCTCCAGGGATTACGCCGCCTTTTATTATTCGTTATAACGCGTCCAGTGTTCCCATTATTCAATTGGGCTTAAGCAGTAAAACGCTTTCTGAACAAACACTGTTCGACTTGGGGCTGAACTTTATTCGAACCCAGTTGGCGACGGTTCAAGGGGCTTCGGTTCCCTTGCCTTTAGGCGGGAAAATGCGCCAGGTTATGGTCGATATTGACCCCCAATTGCTCTATTCCAATAAGTTGTCTGCTAACGATATTGTCAGTGCCATTAACGCTCAAAACGTTATTCTTCCGGCGGGAACCGCGAAATTCGGAAACCGCGAGTATGTGGTTAAAACCAACAGCAGCCCGGATATTCTGGAAACCTTGAACCAATTGCCCATTAAAACGGTCAACGGTGCCACCATTACTATCGGGGATGTGGCCCAAGTTCGGGACGGGTACGCGGTACAAACCAATATTGTTCGTAATAACGGGCGACGCGGTGCTTTATTGACGGTTTTAAAAGCCTCTGGTGCGTCCACACTGGATATCGTGGAAAAAGTTAAAAAGCGTCTTCCCAGTATTCTGGCCACCTTACCGCCTGCCCTCGAAGTGAAACAGCTTTTTGACCAGTCTGTTTTCGTTAAAGCTTCGATTGATGGTGTATTGCGTGAAGCGATTACGGCATCCTGCTTAACCGGATTAATGATTCTGCTTTTCCTTGGGAGCTGGAGAAGTACGATTATCGTCGTTACCTCCATTCCATTATCGATTTTGGTGTCGATTATCTGTCTGAACTTTACGGGTCAAAACTTAAACGTTATGACCTTGGGTGGTTTGGCGCTGGCAATCGGGATGCTGGTAGATGACGCGACCGTTGAAGTTGAGAATATCCACCGGAACCAGGTTTTGATGCCGAAAGAGACTATCCAGCATATTATTCTGGTTAGCGCTCAGGAAGTTGCAACACCCGCCTTGGTCGCAACATTGGCGATCTGTATCGTTTTCTGTCCGGTTGTCCTGGTTGAAGGGGCTGCAAAATTCCTCTTTGTTCCTCTGGCCATGGCCGTTGTTTTTGCGATGTTGGCGTCTTACATTCTTTCCAGAACGCTTGTTCCGGTATTGGCGATGTACCTGATTCCGCATAAACCACAAACTCATAGCGATGCAATTACTGTTGCTTCTGAGCACTCCATTAGCCATGAATCTTCTGCATCAGCTCATACGGCCTTGGTTTCGGAAAGACAAAATACGTTATTTGACGATGATGTCCATCCGTTAAAAGCACCGACAAACTGGTTTGAACATATTACCCATGCGTTTGAAGTCCAATTTGAGAAATTCCGGGGTCTGTATATTCACGACTTAGATTGGGCTCTGCGGAACAGATCCATCGTGTTATCGATTTTTCTCTTGTTCTTTACAGCATCTGCATTCCTTATGCCGTTGATTGGACGTGACTTTTTCCCCTCTGTTGATGCGGGACAGATTCGTTTGCATCTTCGCGCTCCAAACGGAACTCGGATTGAAGGAACGGAGCGTTACTTCTCTCGCGTTGAAGCCTCGATTCGGGAAATTATTCCGGCCAAAGAAATCGATACGATGCTCGATAATATCGGCTTGCCGACGAGCGGGATTAACCTGGCATTCGGTGATAACTCAACCGAAGGTCGTAATGATGGTGAGCTGTTGATCGCTTTGAACGAAGAGCATGGCCCTTCCTCAGTGTATGTTCGTAAAATTCGTCGCATGCTCCGGGAAAAATATCCGGATGTCGGCTTTTTCTTTGAACCGGCGGATATCGTTAGTCAGATTCTGAACTTCGGTTTACCGGCGCCTATTGATATTCAAATCGTTGGGAGGAATTTCCCGGCGAGCTACAAACTTGCCAAAGCGATTCGCGAAGAAGTTGCCAAAGTACCGGGTGCTGCGGATGTTCACTTGCATCAGATTGTCGACACTCCGCAATACAATGTGAACGTGGATCGAGTTCGTGCGAACCAGTTGGGCCTTTCCCAACGGGATGTGGCAACGAGCATGCTGGTTTCATTGAGTTCCAGTGGACAGGTAACACCAAACTACTGGTTGAATCCCAAAAATGGGGTTAACTATCTGGTTGCGGTACAAACCCCCACCTATAAAATGGCGGATTTGGCGAGTCTGGAGCAAACCTCGGTGTATCCTGCGGGTGCTTTGCAGCCGCAGCTCCTTAGTAACCTGGCTACGATTCAACCCAGCGTAACGCAGCAGTTGGTAACGCATTACAACGTGCAACCCACCTTGGATGTTTATGCCGGTGTTCAGGATCGGGATTTGGGCGGTGTGTCCGATCAGATTTCCCACATCCTGGAAAAATATCAGAAGAAGCTCCCCCGTGGTACCACACTTGCCTTGCGCGGACAGGTTGATAGCATGAATTCGTCCTTTACGAGTTTAGCCTTCGGTCTGGTTCTGGCAATTATCCTGGTGTACTTGCTGATGGTTGTGAACTTCCAGTCTTGGGTTGATCCCTTCATTATTATGATGGGAACGCCTGCAACGCTTGCGGGAGTCCTTTGGGGCTTATTCGCAACCGGCACGACATTCAGCGTACCGTCTTTGATGGGTGCCATTATGAGTATCGGTGTCGCCACTGCCAACAGTATTCTGATCGTATCCTTTGCCAACGAGCAGCGAGAGCTGGGTAAAACTGCGCTTGAAGCCGCTTTGCTGGCCGGAAGAACACGGTTTCGTCCTGTACTGATGACGGCGCTGGCAATGATTATCGGGATGCTTCCGATGGCTCTCGGTTTAGGCGAAGGAGGCGAACAGAACGCACCTTTGGGCAGAGCAGTTGTTGGCGGTTTGATTGTTGCGTCTTGCTCGACACTCTTCTTTATTCCGATTATCTACAGTATTTTCCGCAACACCTACCATAAGCGGGAAGTTGTAGAAGAGTTACCAACGGATGCTGCTCACCCCGTCTGATCTCTTTTTCCCCACTTTTCGAATTGAAAATTATTATAGTAATAAGCTTGATTTGTCTAATTGAAGGACTTTTAAAGTCATGACTCACTCTAACCAATCGTCAGACAATAAAAAACCGATGTTTCCGCATCGCTTCCGTATGCTTTCTATTTTTGCTGCCCTTCTGTTGTTTATGGGCTTTCTGGTCTTTGAAGGGATGTCTCATCACTGGGGTTCCGAGCATGAAATTGTGAAAGCCAATGAAAACTTAGAAATGGTCGTAACGGTAGCGCGTCCTAAAATTGCAGCTAAAAGTCGTTCCTTAAGCTTGCCGGGAGAACTCAGTCCATTTCTGCAAACACAAATTTATAGCAGAACGAGTGGGACTTTAAGACAGCGTTTTGTTGATATTGGTGATCACGTTAAAAAAGGTCAGTTATTGGCCGTGGTCGATGTCCCTGAGATTGATCAGGAAATGCTACAAGCGAAGGCGGCTTTGAGCCAGTCTGTGTCGGCTGCGTTTGAGCAAAAAACACGAATGGATTTGGCAAAAATTACCTATGAACGCTGGCAAAAAAACGTTGAAAGCGGCGGTGTTTCTCAACAAGATGCCGATCAACGTAAAGCGGATTATTTAACCAGTCGAGAAGCTTATCGTGTGGCACAGTCAACGATTGTCCAAAACAAAGCGAACTTGCGCCGGGTTTTAGCATTGCAGAATTACAAAAATATTTTGGCACCGTTTTCAGGTGTTATTACATCCCGGAATGTGGATGCCGGAGCCAACATTGTTGGGGGTGGTAGTTCCACCAGTACAAACTTATTCACCATCGCACAGATGGATAAATTGCGTATTTTCATCAATGTGCCGCAAGCCAATGTGGACGGTATCCGTAAAGGGCTACAGGCTCAAATTACTGTTCCTGAACAACCCAAGAAAGTTTATTACGGCGTTATCGCGAGAATGTCTGATATGGTTGACCCACAATCCAGAACGATGAAAACAGAGGTGGATTTAGCAAACCCCAATAATATTCTGAGTCCTGGACGCTATGCGCAGGTAACCTTAGATATTCCACAAACGACTCAAAGTTTAACAGTTCCAAATACGGTTTTAATTGTGAATGCTGAGGGGACTCACGTGATGCTGGTACAGCCGGATAATACATTGAAGTATGTGCAGGTTACACCGGGACGCGATGACGGTGAAAATGTTGAAATCCTGAATGGTATTCACAGCGATGATGTTTTGGTGACCAACCCACCGGATACCCTGAAAGCGGGCCAAGAAGTAAAAATCTTGAAAACGCCCACGGATGATGAAGCGAAGGCGCCAGCTCCCCAAGGTCAAAGTACTCATCCTCAGACTAAATAGAATCGAGACACAGTAAAAGTCTGTGCTTATCGCAGTATCCCTTGGTGGAAACCTCCTTTTTTCCAGAGAGCCTGAGAAGGCCCGAAGGATTCTCATACATTTATAATGATTTAAGTCAGGGATGCTACTTGATAAAAAGACATATTTTTCTGTATTCTCAATCTTTTCAATATCTCAAACTTATTCTTTTAGATTCTCTATAAAAAAAAGAAAATGGCAGTTCTTCTTACGAAGCCTGCCATTATTGAGAGAGAGAGAGAGAGAGATTAAACCGTTTTTTAAAATTAAACTTCCTGCTAAGCGCCTTGTTTTGAGGTGCTTAATATTTTTTGAATTTATTTTTTAAGCTTTTTATTTTTAAACATCGTCGTTTTGATAGTGTTGATAAATATTGTTTGAAAGCATTTGACTAAAAGTATTTGGCTGACTTGTCGAACTCGTCGTACTGGGCACAGGACTTGCTGTGAGTATGTTATCGCCCGGATTCGACATTTGAGCCAAAGAACTTAAGAAGCCATTAAGATCAACCCCGCCAGTCCCACCTGTAACACCACTTGTTAATGAACTTGTTTGTTGTTGTGCATATGTAGGGCTCTGGTTACCATTGCTGGCAGCGCCTTGAGCCTGTTGTATGAGTGCCAATAATTGTTGTACTTGAAGTTGTTGTTCGCTATTGCCGGAGCTTTGACTACCACTACCTTGGCTTGAAGCTTCGTTGGTAGCTTGTGCAATCAATGCTTGTAAAGCACTTAAATTAGAACTGTTACCGCTTCCACTTCCACTGCTTGTACCAGTATTGCCTGCTTGGTATTCAGCAATGGCTTGTGCAAGCTGCATTTGTAGTTGTTGAATATTTTCCGTTTGACTTTGTTGACTTCCACCGAGGCTACCACCCTGGCCCATCAGGCCTTGGCCGGTTGTACCCGTTCCAGTTTCGGTATGACTACCATTAAGTAAGCCAGAGCTTGTCTGTGAACCCTGTTGTCCAGACATCATGCTACTGAGAGTCGTCATTGCCTGACTCAGGTATTGGCTGAAACTGTTCAGCATTCCGTATAAAGCCATAATGGAATTAGCTGCTGTTCCACCGCTATTTGATGCCGTTGGCGTTCCGGAGCCTGTTGTCGGATAAGTTGATTGACCTGTGCCAGTACCACTGTTTGTCGTGGCTGGGTAAGCTGATTGTCCTGTACCAGAGCCAGCGCTTGCAGCACTAGGTGCATTCGCCGGATAACCAGGTAAGTTGTCGGGTATTTCCGCTCCTGGCGGGAAAGTCCATTGTTGGGTATACGTAACCGTCTGAGGATTACTATTTTCAGAATTCTGTTCGCCCTGCGACTGGCTGGGTGAACTCAACATTACGACGGGTAATTGTTGTCCATGGTAATTAACATACGATGGAATCGAGGATTTATCCTCTTGACCAGAATTTTGAGAATAATTTCCGTATGATTGATTATGACCGTGATATCCATAGTGATTGTTTGGATAAGCTCCATATTGTGCTGGAGGTCCGGAATGTTGATTGTACTGTGTCTGTCTGGATTGGTATCCGTCCATACCTTGTAAATCATTTGATGCCTGAATTAAAGGCGGATGAAAGCCGTAGCCTGCATTGCTTGAATGATAGCCATTGGAATTTTGGCTGTTTTGATTGTAACCATACACTGGTTGCTGTTCATTAAAACCAACTTCACGCATAACAAATCTACTCCACACCCGATATAGAATTGGGTTAAATCAATTTAAATTAAAATGCTTTTAGTTTCTTTAATCAGAAACTCTTTTTAGAACTGACTGGACTCTATCCCCTTTGACCTCTTTGAACTCCATTCCCTGTATTTATATAAAAACATCTAATTGGGCAGAATTGCCTAATTGAAGATGTAAATTAAAAAAAATCTATTCTGAAACTAAAATCTCTTTAATAGAGCGCTTTTCCAGGCTGAAACCAAATAGGGCATAGTCGTACTGGATTGGATCGTGAGGGGAAAGGAGTCGAAATACATCGGTGATTTCTTCAACAGTTTTCCAAGAGGTATCCTTGCGGCTGCTGAAACCCAATTGCCGGTTCATATTCATGACATGGGCATCCAGTGGAATTCTGAGATCTTTCGGGGCCAGCGTTTTTTTCCAGAGTCCGAAATCGACTCGTCCAGAGGGTTCTATGTCTTCCCGAACCATCCAGCGGAGAAACATATTAAAGCGTTTACAGGCACCACCCCGCGCGGGGTGAGCAAATAGAAAGCGTATCCCATAACGATCGGGTATGGTTGATCCAAGAAGCGTATCAAGACTGCTTCCCAGTGCTGCTTTGAAAAGCTCGGCACTCATAAAGGGAGCAGTCTGGGTTGATACTGGAGAAGCCGGAAGCGGGTTCCCCAAGGCATTAGCAAAGACGGTCTCTAAACTTCCATGTTGGGCATAGACCGCTTGTAACCGTGACAGTAGAAAGAGGACATCGTCACCCGTGTTGAATCGATGAACAAAATCCTGATAATGCTTCTTTTCCTGTTTGGGATCAAAGCCTTCAAGATAGCTCATCGGTGATTTACCCATACGAGCAAATATTTTATTCAGCGACGCAATCACCTGTTCCCGTCGGCCATAGCTAAACATGGCTGCAATAAAGGCTACCAGCTCAACTGTTTCGGTATCGGTATCACTATAACGATAGGGAAATTGGATGGGATCGGACGCCACATAAGCAGGCTGTTTGTATTCCGTAACCAGTTTATCCAAGGCAGGGCCGAGCGCAAGCCAATCTCTCTGTATGACGGGAATGACTCCAGTCGGCTTTATTTTGGACTGGTTTGAAGGGCGCTTCTTAACTTGTACGGTTTTGGAAGAGGCCATTAGTGAGCTGCTAACGATGCCTGGTTTAATAATGAACGCCCTTTTTGGCTGGCATCATCCATGTCGAGCCAATCCAGAACTGTTTTACCGATATCGGCAAAAGATTCGCGAATACCGAGCGATTGACCTTGCAGATCGTATTGGTAAGTCAGAATAGGAACGAATTCCCGAGTATGATCGGAGCCTGGCGCTGTAGGATCGCAGCCATGATCCCCCGTAATCATCACGATATCATCGGGAGTCAGGCTGTCGATTAATTGTCCAAGGCTTTCATCAAAGGCTTCCAGCGCACGGGCGTATCCTTCGACATCGCGACGGTGTCCAAAGTGACTATCGGTTTCAACCAGGTTTACAAAAATGAATTGTTTCTCTGGGTGTTTAAAGGTGCTGATAGCCTGTTTGTTGAGACTCCAGCTATCAGGGATTTCGTGGTTTTTGCATACATTTAAAAGGGCGTCTTGGCCTTCGGCGTTACTGCCGGTATGGAGTGTATGGGTTAAGCCCTGGAAGCAAAAAATGTCTTCAATTTTACCGATCCCTAAAACGACGCCGCCTGCATCGCGGACTCGTTCCAGGCAGGAACGTTCTGGAGGCGATACGGCATAATCCCGACGGCTTCCGCTGACACGTTTAAAGGCCCCGGCTTTTTCTCCGGTGAAGGGGCGCGCGATAACACGGGATACTTCATGCTCGCCTCGAAGGATTTCACGAGCAATTTCACACCAACGATAAAGGGTATCGAGGTCTACTTTGCTTTCTGGTCCAATATGGCATGCAATTTGGAAGACGCTATCCGCACTGGTATATACAATGGGAAGACCAGTTTTTAAATGTTCTTCTCCCAATTCATCCAGAATCACGGTACCGGAAGACGGTTTATTGCCGAGTATACCGGCAACGCCAGTTTCAGCCATAAAGCGATTAATAACGTCCCGAGGGAATCCATCTGGGTAGGTCGGAAAGGGTTGTTCCAGGTAAATGCCAGCCATTTCCCAGTGACCGGTCGTTGTATCCTTACCCTTAGAGAATTCACTCATTTTGCCATAGCTGCCCAATGGTTTATCAATGGGGGCAACCTTGCTTAAAGGAAGTAAGTTGCCGAGCCCGAGTCGTTGTAAGTTTGGGAGTGATAAGCTTGAAACGGTTTTATCAATATTGGCCATGGTGTTAGCCCCAGGCGCATCACCATACTCGTTAGCATCCGGCATGGCACCGACACCCCAAGCATCAATTACAATTACGATGGCCCGACGATTTTTATCTACCATTTCAAAGCTCCAGAATAAGGCTTTCTTGATACTATTGAAAACCTATCTTAGTAAGACTTATCGACTAATTTGCACAGCCCCTGATTCTCTCAATCTATAGGGCTTACTTAAAATAATGAAAGCAGATGGCAATAGCATTAATATGCTTTTTATGATGTTTTAGTATCTATTTCATTATTTTTACGTAAGTCCTGTTTAAAGGAGCCATTGGTCCCTATGCTACCTCACGCACCTCGTTTCATCCAGCGCTTGTCGCTTGTTTTCGTCTTGATTCTTTTGAGCAGTATGGCGAGCCTCCCTGCACTGGCAGTCATTTCGATGTCGACTAAGGCTGTGAATGCGGCTCTGGTTTACGGTATGAAAAATCAAAAAATTGGAATATCAAACCTTTTGGGTGCAAACTGGGTAGAGAATGCAGACGGTGCCTTGCTGAATGTTTACACGCCTTTTATGATGCTTGCGACAAAAGCATCCCGGGCCAAGCTATCTCAAAATCCCTCACCCAGCGATCTTGAACGGGCACGCAAACACTTTGCCAGAGATGTGGCTTATTACAGTGATGCTAATAACCGGCATATGGTTAAATTTGCAGTGAGCTTCTATGGGGATTCTCCGACGTTCGCCAAATATTACAGTGCTCGTATTGTGGGTATCGGACGCGGGCAAAATTACACTTTAAAGCCTGAAAAGCAAATTCTGGATCAAATTGCAGATCCCTTGGGAATTGATATACCCACGAGTTTCGAGGAAAAAGCTAAAAAAGAAATCAACATGAGCAAGCCCAGTACCGGGGAAACGGGCTTACCGTATAGCGCTGAAACAAAAGCTAGTGATGATGCTTTTTCGGATCGCTTAGCTGAACTTCGGGGTGAGAAGAAAAAAGAGCCTCAACTTAAAGTCTCTGAAGCTGAGAAGCCAGTCCAAAAGGGTCAACATGGATTGTATCAGGGAATTAACGCGTATTATTTTCCGTTAAAGCTACTGGTTGATCTCGATGAATTCCAGCTCATTCTGGAAAGCCCCAATAGCCCGCCAGTTACTTTTCGCTTGAACAACGCCCGCCTTTATTAAAGTTTGCTTTCCTTTGGCTTTGTTTCTCGATCCACCATGCGAACCCCTTCAAAACGCCAACGGTTGACATTGGGTTCTTGCATTTTATCGATGAGGGCATGGGTGTCGTTTAAACGACCTGCTTCGTGCCCAATGACTTTAAAGGCATGGCGAATAGTTTGCTCCACATCCAATATGCCACAGATGTAAACGTAGGCATTGGGACGGAATAAAATATCGAGCGCTTTCTTTCTCTCTCCAGAGTCTTTTCCAATATGGTTGACGGCTCGCAGAACTCTCACCTTCTCTCCTTGAGGGAGGGGTGCATCCAGCTTTAGTATTTTCTGAAGCGCGTGATCAACGGATTGTTTATCCGATAGTTTTAGAATGTGACGAAGCTCCTGATCGACCTGCTCGGGTGTTCTTTTATCGTCCACACTATAGGTAGTGCTGTGTTTGAATTCTCCATTGGTTTCGGAAACCAGTCTTCCAAGCTTCTCTTTTCCTAAGGGGACTTCGTGTTGTGGTGAGTGATAGGTCGAAAATAAGTGTGTTTCACCGATGGGGCCTTCTTGCAACTTCAAGCGCGTTTTAAGGAGACAGTGCATCGGTGCAATGTTTGCGATACCGGCTGCAAAAGCTAGCATGTCCGCAGAGCGCGGCGGAAGTACAAAGCCGTTCCAATGTGGACCCTGAATGTTGATTCGATCCCCCGGACGCGCTTTAGACATAACATTCTTAGAGACAATGCCATTTTTGATTTCTCTGTAAACCAGTTTGACTTCTTCCTCGCTGCGATTCACACCCGCAAGGGAGTAACGTCGATACCCTTGGTCCGGATTCTCGAAACTCAGATCTTTCGGTGCGACATAAATATGCTGACCCGGTCGGATGCCTTTTGCAAAGGGAGTTTTAAGTTTGATGGTATGGACATCGTATTCCGGCGTGCGTAAAAGAGTCATTGTTTTTGTGACTATTGCTTCAATGGGTTTGCGGAAGTGCGCATCCAAATCAATATTAGTGAGTGCAGGGCTTGCCGGATTTCGAAGAATGATTTCATCCATTTCTCGAAGTGCGCTTGGCCCTAGGCATCCAAATTGAGGGGCTGCTTTATGCGGGGTTATATTCCCTGTTGCCTGGAGGCATGAGTTTGCTACGCGTGGGATTCTTTGTTTTGTAGTTTGTTTCGCAACGATTTGAGGGTAAACGTTGGATGGGGAACTGAAGAGATTCAAGCGTTTCCTGACTTCCTATGAAATAACAACAAGACGTGTTTCCTGATGAACAGCAAAGCTTTATTGCAAATGATTCTCAACTGACTTGGATACGATAATCTAATTGAGAATAATTTTCAACTAGGTTTTCTCAATGAAAGTCAAAACCCCTCCGTCACAAGTGAAGAAGGGGTTTTTGTAGTCTAAATTGTTTTGAATCTAATTGTTAAAGGTTACCGGGCTGTCAAGCATAATGCTCATCCGGGAGCCGGAGGAGACAACCACATCGTGCCCTTTACGAGCAGCAGCGTATCCAAGGCCACCTAAGGCACCAACTCCTAAACCAAAGAGTGCACCCGCCCCAGCAGCGCCAATAAGGCCCCCAGCAGCTGTCCCGACGATGGTACCAGCAGCGGCACCACCTGCACCAATTCCGATGCCCTTGAACACATCTTTGGTGTAAGTATCACCCTTCAAGGTTCCTGTTTGATCCTGGGTTACGATATGCGCAGGCATGGTGAGTACTTTGCCGTCAGGCAGTTTAATGGTATCGAAACGAATATCAATCTCACCGTGTTTGCCAAGGTGTCCTGGCGCATTGACGGAACTGACTTGTCCTTTTACCTGACTTCCCGCAGGAATCGCAACTTCGTCGTTGGTGTAGACATCATTTTCCAGGGTCGCGGTAACAGGGTCACCGGGGTGAGACGCGGATGCGGTCAGTTGATTATCCACATGAACTGACATGAGGGTACCCTTTGGTAAGGAAACCAAGCGTCCGTGGAGGTAGTTTTCTGAAGGGGTATTATCAGCATTCACCGGTGTGTTCGCTGTCGGAAACGACATATTTTGAGCGGATGTGTTGTTGCTGTAGGTGCTGGTATTTGCAGTCGGATCGCTGTAAACACCATTGTTTTTTGACAGGTTGGGGTCAAATGTGGGGTTGGGAGTATTGGGTAATTCGTTGTAGGTGTTGTAGGCGTCTTCTGTGCTTGCGGTTTTGGGAGCCGCGTAATTTTTATTTTTGCTTTCCTTTTGCAAAGGACGAAGCTTTAAGGTGGTATTTTCGGCCATTGCAGACATAGGCGCTAACACGATGCTCAAGGCAATGCAGGAGCAAAGAGCGGCATTGAAATGACGCATGGACTGACGTGTAATTGAAAATTCATGACGTGTAGACATTAGTAATATTCCCTCGTTTTATACTGCTTACTCTCAAAAAAAGGTACGGGAAAAGATTCAATAAGATTGTTAAGAAGTCGGTATCAATGAATTGAGTCCACCCCTGAAGAGCGGATCTTGGTATACTGCCTGTATAAAGGCCTTCCTATCAAGGCTGAGCTTCTGAAAATATCTGGATTGATCAGTATAGATCGCAATGCAGAGATAGTGTAGCTCTAAGCGGTCTGTATTTTCAAGCAGAAAACCGATTTTGAAAATTAGGCTTGCGTTTTTTACGCTACAGCTACTACTATGACAATCATTATAGAGACAATTTTTTCGATAAGCGAAACTCATTTCCATGCCTAAAGACACAACCAAATCGACTTCAACCGCCGCTAAAAAAACCAGCGCCAAGCCTAAAGCGAAAGCGGCGAGTAAAACGACAGCCGCTAAAAAGGCTGCTTCTCCCAAGAAATCAGCAGCTGCCAAAGCAAAGGCCGGCGCGGATGACGATGAGGACGATGCTGCTGGCCCTGCTGGACGTTCGCTTGTTATCGTTGAGTCTCCTGCCAAAGCCAAAACGCTGAAAAAAATTCTGGGTTCCAAATTCCAGATTAAGGCGAGTGTGGGTCATATCCGGGACTTGCCTGAGAAAAAGCTCGGTGTCGATATCGAGAATAATTTTGAGCCGATGTACGAAGTGCTTCCCGCCAAGGCGGCTTTGGTTGAAGAGCTTCGCGCCGCCGCACGACAATGTGACACTATCTACCTCGCGGCTGACCCTGACCGCGAAGGAGAAGCGATTGCGTGGCATGTTTCCATGTTGTTGGATAACCCCAATGCCACGGTTCATCGGATTGAGTTTCACGAGATTACAAAAAATGCGATTCAGGAAGCCATTAAAAATCCACGGGAAATTCATTACCCTCGTGTGAATGCGCAACAGGCGCGTCGTGTTTTGGATCGTTTAGTGGGCTACAAGCTGAGCCCCCTCCTCTGGAAAAAGGTCAGTAAAGGCCTTTCCGCCGGACGGGTTCAAAGTGTCGCGGTCCGCATTATCTGTGAGCGTGAAGAAGAAATTGAAGCATTCGTACCGGTTGAATACTGGACGATTGCAACCGAGTTACGCAAAACCCCTAACGATGCGCTGAGTATGCAGGCGAATCTGGTTAAAATTGATGGCGAAAAAGCCGAAATCCCGGATGAAGCGGCCGCCAATAAACTGCATGAAATCCTTAAAACCAAGCCTTACACGGTAGAAGGCGTTAACACGCGGGAATCGCGTCGGAAAGCACAACCGCCATTCATCACGAGTACCTTGCAACGTGAGGCCAGCACTCGTTTTGGTTATCCCGTTAAAAAGACCATGCAGATTGCTCAAAAGCTTTACGAAGGTCTCGATGTCGGTAATGGTGCTGAAGGTTTAATTACCTATATGCGTACCGATAGCACACGTATCGCCGATGAAGCTCAGGAAGCGGCAAAAGAGTACATCGGTTCCGAGTACGGCAAAGAATATTACCCTGAAACCCCGAACGTGTATCTCAAAAAAGGCAAAAACAACGTTCAGGACGCCCACGAGGCGATTCGCCCTTCACATATTGATGCAGGCCATTCGCCTGACGCGATTAGAGACGCATTAAGCGAAGAGCAGTTCAAGATCTACTCCATTATCTGGAATCGCTTTATGGCCTCCCAGATGGAAGCGGCAAAAATCCGTACCACCTCCGTCGAAGTAACTTGCCAAAATATCCTCTTGCGTGGATCGGACAGCAAAGTGCTCTTCAAGGGTTATATGGCGGCTTATCAAGGTTCTGACGATGAAAGCGTCGTCGCATCCGCCTTGCTGGATGTTGCGAAAGGTGACTCTCTGGTTGCCACCAAAATTGATCCTAAACAACACTTTACCGAGCCCCCACCGCGCTTTAACGAGGCGAGCCTGGTTAAGACGCTTGAGGAACTTGGGATCGGACGACCCAGTACCTATGCGCCTACCATTGCGACAGTTCAGGATCGTGGCTATGTGTTTATGGAAAACAAAGCTTTAAAACCGACCCCCTTGGGTAAAACCGTGAACATGGTGCTGGTAAAGCACTTTAAGGACATCGTGGATGTTAACTTCACAGCGGGAATGGAAAACAAGCTGGATGAAATTGAAGGCGATACCCTTCAATGGCAGGGTGTTATTAAGGAGTTCTACACACCGTTTGAAGAAACCTTAAAAACAGCCAATGATGAAATGGAAAAGGTTGTAATTATCCTGGACGGCGAGTTCTGTCAGGATTGTGGCAAGCCGATGTCCCTGAAAACAAGCCGTTGGGGCTCCCAATTTATGGGATGTACCGGCTATCCTGAATGTAAAGGGACTCGCCCCCTCAGTAAAGACCAAAAACCACTCCCAGAATCACAACCTAGCGAAGAAAAATGCGAAAAATGTAATGGCAGCATGACACTTAAGCATGGCCGCTTTGGTGAATATTTGAAGTGTGATTCCGAAGACTGTGGTGCGACCCGTTCTTTTGAAGAAAAAACCGGCGTGACCTGTCCGAAATGTAACAAAGGGCAGATTGTCGCTAAAAAATCCAAACGTGGAAAAATCTTTTACGCTTGTAACCAGTATCCCGCTTGCGATCAGGCGTTCTGGAATAAGCCGATCAACGTGCCCTGCCCGCAGTGTAATATGCTTTTAACCGAGAAAGTCTTGAAAAAAGGCACTTTCCAAGCTTGTCCGGATAAAAACTGCGGTTACATCAAGCAGATTGAAGACGATGCGGCTGCTCCCGCCGCTGCGACTGCTGAGAGCTAGTTTGTAAAGTTGTCATTCCCGTGAAAACGGGAATCTTACCCCTTTCTTTCGAGCATCCTCATCCCTACGCTTTCACAAGCTAGGGCTGAAGACCGCCCTTCGCGAGAATGACGATCTTTTTGTTGAGTTAGTTTCTATTTCAATCTGAGACATCAATTTCAGTTCAGGGCTTTTCATGTCTCTGCATCTGAAGCGAAGGTTAAACTGTTCCATGCATTCTTCTTTCCGATCTATTTTGACTTCAAGCTCTTTGTTAGTTGCTGTTCTCGGAGCTTTACTGGCTAGTACTGCTTTTGCTGCGCCTCCGGGGCCAACGCCGATGACGCCTTCCGAAAAAGCCGTTGTGCAAAAAGCAAAAGCAAAGTCTGCGCCGATGATTCGGGAAGATACCCATGTGGTCATCAATATCCCGAGCCGCATGCTGACCGTATATTACGGGGATGAGATTGCCCGTCACTTCCCGGTTGGGGTCGGACGAATCGGCTATATTACACCGATGGGTCACTTCAAGGTGATTCGTAAAATCCAGAATCCGGGTTGGGAAAATCCTTACAAAGCGATCGGTAAAATGCGCATTGCCCCGGGTGAGGAAAACCCACTGGGAACCCGCTGGATTGGCTTTCATCAAAACCGCCTGGGTGAGTTCGGAATTCACGGGACGGATAGCCCCGCAAGTGTCGGCCGTTTCAGTTCGCATGGGTGCGTGCGGATGAAAGTTCCGGATGCAGAAGCGCTTTTCGATTTAGTGGATATGGGCACGCCGGTGGATGTGGTCTACGAGCCTATTGTCATTCGTCGTGAAAAGCAAATCGTGAACGTGACGGTTTTTGCGGACCCCTTTAAAAAAGGCACGCCGAGTGCTGATCAGGTGAAGGCTAAGATTTTGAAGCAGTACCCGACTGCTAAAATCGACGGGGATCAATTGGCTTTGGCGATGAGCCAGCCCAATGAAAAAACAACGGTCGTGGCTCAGATTCCCATTCCGCCTGCTCCGAAGGAATATCAGGTTAAAACTAATTTTGAGGAATTGAAGCCTCAACCCGGCAAGGCGTGGATCTCTAAACCGAAAACTCGGACAGTTCAACCTGTAGAGACTGATCCGTCTGCACCGACTACGATTTATCGACCTTAACTCTTAAAAGTGTCATTCCGCGCGTTAGTCGCGGAATACAGAGTGAAAACCAGCTTTCTGGATGCTGCGACTCCGCGCAGCATGACAATAGGCAGCTGATGGGACAACGTCATTTCAGGAACTGTTCCGAAGAGCCAATTTTTAAAACTCCTTTCCTTTCTGTCAGGCTTTTCGTAAAATTTTAGAAGGCAGGGCTTAGAATCAGGCTTTCAGTTTCGTGTTTGCATTGAGAACGTGACTGAATAAGCAGCTTTTGCTTTTAAATGAATGTTTGATACGCCGGTGTAGCTCAGCTGGTAGAGCAACTGTTTCGTAAACAGTAGGTCGCAGGTTCAAATCCCGTCATCGGCTCCACTACTAACAAGGGTTTCGGCTTCGAGGTCGGAACCTCATTTTTTATCTGGTGCATATTTGGTGCAAAAAGCTATTTTGTAGCTTCTATTAGTTCCAGTTAAGCCTAGCTAATTCGTCCTGCCTTTTGGCAGAGCTGCCACGTTTTTTTGAAACATTGTCACGTTTCTTAGGTGAAGAGGTTATTGCATGTTGACACAGGAAGAAAGTCGAATGAACCTCTTGAAGCAATGGGCTGACGACAAATTTCTTAAGCTGTTAGAAAGGCATGCTTGGGTAGCAACGATTACATCTGACCATGTTGAAAACAATTACATTGTTATCACAGCACAAAAAGAAGGCGTAGTAAGAAAGATTGCCTATCTGTATACCTCAGCTATTGAACGGCTCCATTTGAACCAGCTAGCTGAAGAGGTGGACAAAATTTTCGTTCATGACCGCAGCAAGTTTATTCAAGAGCTCGGGATAGTGGGCGTCCAGTTCTTTTGACGACTGTTGTGCTGCCATAGCCTCGTTGTACCGTTGTTCAGCCTCTTCCAGTTGACGTTGTTGTAGAAGCACGTCAGCCTCTGCTTCAAGCTTCATCACATCAGGTTTTTTAATACCCTGAACATAAATAATGGAGCCTAGAATGATAAAAGCACACAAACCACTGTAGATTATTATCGGTCGTTTGGATTTAACGGCCATCCCTTTTCCCTCTCCTATCTACCGTTTCACTTGACTATGTTGGGTTTTAACCTGCATGCCCTCTCGAATTTCATCACTCCCTGATGTAACGATTTCATCCCCATCCTGCAAGTTCCCAAAAATTTCAATCTGATCACCATTGGCGTATCCGCGCTCAATGTTGACCCATTGCACTTTGCCGTTTTTCACGCGGTTTACAAATGTTTTTTCTGTTGTGGACACAATGGCTGAAGAGGGCACGATAAAAGTTCGTTCCTGTCTGGCGATCGGCCAGTGAACCTCTGCATACATACCGGGAGACAATTTCCTTTTCGTATTTATGACATCCAGCTCGACTATCTCTGTTCTATTCTTCTGATCAATGGAGAAGGATGGGCGACGTATTACCCCTTCAAAGACGGTGCTGGGATAGGCTGTCACTTTAAATGGGATTCGAGTTCCCGTTTGGATGCTCCCGTAATACCGTTCGGGTACGGATACTGACAATCGCAATCGATCAATTTGTTGGATGCGCAAAATGGGTTCTGCGCTATTCGGACCAACAAGAGCTCCTGGGTGCAATAACCTTTGCGTCACGATGCCGTCAATTGGGGCTGTGATTTGCAGATATCGGTGAATTTTTTGTAATGCTGACACCTTTGCCTGACGTGCCTGCTTGGTGTTTTCCATAGCGCGGATGTGGGCCAAAGAAGCCATTGATGTCATTTTTGCTGTTTCCAATTCGCTTTCAGAAATGACTCCTGGGGTTCTTGCCGCTTCCTGAAAACGTTTGGATTGCCCCAAATCGGACATGTATTTAGCTCGTGCGGCGCTTTGATCAGCACCCGCTGTTTGCACTTGGGCTCTTGCTTCCGCAATTTGAGCGTCCATTTCCGGGATATTTAGACGTGCCAGAAGCTGTCCCCGGTGTACTGTCGATCCTCGGTCAACATAAATCCCTTCGATAAAGCCTTCAATTTTGGGGTGGATGTCCACCACCTCATTGGGGAGGAGCTCACCAGGCATACGAATATTCTTTGCAAACGATTCTTTGTTGAGAACGAAAACATCCAACACAGGTCTATCTTCAACAGCGTCCTCTGCCTGTGTGTTGTGTTTCTCTGGTTCTTTTTGTTGACATCCTGTTAGCAGTAGGCCGCAACTGACCACGCTGACTGCTGTTAGGCTAAAAAATAATGGGACTACTTTTTTCATCACAATCTCGCAGTTCAATTTAAACTTTCAGGTGACTGGTTGCTGTCTTCTTTCAAAAACTGCTTTTCCATGTCGTTCAGCTGCTGACGAACCTCGTCTAGGGCATGCATCGGATTAACAATTTCCTTTTCATCGGTGGAAGCATCTTGATCGAAGTGCTCACTCTCCGGGTCTTCAGGGTCAAGAGATGGGGAATCAGTGCCGACTTTGGCCATCATTTGGGTAAAGACTAAAGGAAGAATAATCAAAGTGGCCACGGTCGATGCAATAATGCCGCCGATAACGGCTCGACCCAAGGGAGCCGTTTGCCCGCCGCCTTCACCAAGACCCAAGGACATCGGAATCATTCCGGCCGTCATTGCCAGACTGGTCATCAGAATAGGTCGAATCCTGCCTCGAGCCCCCTCAAGTGCGGACGTCCGGGAATTACTCCACTGTTTCCGATAGGTTTCCGCCATCGTGACTAGCAAGATAGCGTTGGCTACAGCAACCCCAATGGACATAATCGCGCCCATAGCCGATTGAATATTGAGCGTGCTTCCGGTCAGCGCCAGCATAATTACAACCCCGGAAAGTACGGCCGGTAAGGTCGAAGTGACTACAAAGGCTAATCGGAAAGATTGGAAGTTAGCTGCGAGTAAGAGGAAAATGGCAATAATGGCTAGCGCCAGACCTGTTTTAAGATCGGTGAGGGTGTCCAGCATCAAGGCCAACTGGCCCCGAATTTTTACAAACATCCCTTTAGGGGGTTTACCCATCGATTCGATGATGTTCTCAACGTCCCGAGCCGCCGTTCCTAAGTCTTTCTTATGTAAATTCGCGGTTAGGGTCAGCGTGCGCTTGCTATTAATTCGGTCAATTTCGCCAGGCGTGCTTCCGAGACTTAAGCGGGTTACGTCCCCTATTAGGGGATGTCCAGCCGAACCTGCCATTGCGGGAATCATCTGTAAATCTTCCGCCGAACGCATACTCACTTGAGGAAGTTCAACCTGAACGAGATAAGCGGTACCATTTTTCTTATCCAGCCAGTAGCTTGGTTCGACAAAGCGTGTTGAAGATGTGGCTGCAATAACTGAACGACTTAAATCTTTAACCGTTAAGCCCATTTGACCCGCGAGTTCCCGATTGATATTCACGTCCAACGTAGGGTAATCCAAGGGTTGGCCAAACTGAAGATCGCGTAAATAAGGCAATTGTGTGAGCCTTGATTTAAGTTTTTCGGCGAAATGTGCATCATCCCTCAAGTTTTTTCCGCTGATGGCTATTTCTACTGGGGTAGGAGCCCCTTGACTCATGACCTGGCTGACGAGATCGGCGGGTTCAAAGGAGACAAGGCAATTCGGCAAAGCTTTTGCAAAGCGTGACCGTAAGCGCTCCTTGAACGCATCCATGCGGACTGGCATTTCCTTATTCAAAGCAACGGAAACCACTGCTTCCTGTGGTCCGCTCGTCCATAAATAAACGGTACTGATACCAAAGCTGCTGGGCTGATTTCCAACATAGGCCAGAGAAATATCAACGTTGTTGGCCCCAACCTCGTTTTTGATTTCTTGGAGAGATTTTAGTGTCAGGCGTTCCGTTTCCTCTACCCGAGTTCCTGTCGGCGCTTTTAAGCGGTAACGAAACTCATGGCTTTCCACTTTGGGAAACAGCTCGGTTCCCAAATGCCCACCAACAAAAACCAGGATTAGCGCTGATAGGATCAGATAGCCGATAATCAAACGTCCCGGTTTTGCGGACAGTCGGCGGATGAGTCCAGAATATTTTTCTACTAGGGCATTTAAAGAGAATTTGCCGCTTTTGGCTTCCTTTTCTTCATGCTCTGGATGATGGGATTTATGATCCAAGAGCCAAATTGACATCACAGGGACAAGGGTTTGCGACAGTACAAAAGCAGTAACCATTGCGAAACCAACCGCAATCGACAGTGGAATAAATAAAGCGCGCGGCACACCGCTCATGAAAAAGGATGGGAGGAATACGGCCAAAACGCATATCATAGCCAGTAACAGGGGCAGGCTGATTTCTTTGGTTGAGTCCAAAACAGCCCTCGCTTTGAATTTCCCTTCAGCTAAATGAGTATGGATATTTTCTACAGCCACCGTTGCTTCATCCACCAAAATTCCAATAGCCAGTGCCAAACCGCCCAAAGTCATGGTGTTAATCGTTTGTCCTGTGATCCACAATCCCAGAACGGCGCAAAGTAGAGAGATGGGGATTGTCGTAACTACAATGACGGTACTTCTCCAGCATCGCAGGAACAGTAAAACAACCAAACCCGTCAGAACGGCTCCAAGGACACCTTCGGTAACCAGTTCGCTTAGCGCGTTAGCAACATATCCAGATTGGTCAAACTCATAGGAAAGCTTTACGTCTGACGGCAGCTCATCCTGAAACATGGGGAGCGCGGCTTTAACCTCTTGTACGACTGTCCACGTGGATGCGTCTGAACGCTTGGTCACTGGGATGTAAACCGAACGTTTTCCATTAACTAGAGCGTAACCCGCTAAAATATCCGAACTGTCTTCCACTACCCCAAGATCTCGCATGTAGACGGCAGGTCCTGCGCCAGGATGCAAAGGAATGGAGGCTAATTCCTGGATATTGTCGACTAAGGTGTTTACAGGGGTGAGGCGAGTCAGCTTGCCAATACGGATGCTGCCTGCTGGAGAAATAAGATTATTTGCGGAAATCGCCTCGATGACGTCTGTTGGGGAGAGATTGTAATCTCTCAGTTTCTTGGGGTCGACTCGAACGACTATAGTGCGGACGTTGCCCCCAAAAGGTGGGGGAGAGGAAACGCCGGGCAGGGATGAAAACATAGGCCGGATTTTATACTGGGCCATATCCTGAAGTTCACCAATGGACCTTGTTTTGCTGCTGAAAACCAGGTTTCCAACTGGGACGCTTCCTGCGTCAAACCGCATGATGGTGGGAGGGACAGTTCCCTGAGGCATGGATGCCTTAGCACGGTTCACCGAGGCGACAACTTCAGCCATTGCTGCCTGCATATTAGTACCGGGGTAAAACTCCAGTTTGATCAGCGATGCCCCTTGAATACTTTTGGACTCCATCTGTTTGATGCCGGTAACATACAGAAACTGGGTTTCATAGATGGAGGCAATATGCCCTTCCATTTGGGTGGGTGTTAACCCACCATAGGGCTGGGAAACATAAATGAGGGGAACATTCAGGTTTGGAAAAATGTCGATAGGCATCTTCACGATGGCCATAACCGAAACCAGTACAATGGCCAGAATAGCGACTAGTAATGCAATGGGACGTCTTAACGCGCCGACGATGAAATTCATGGATGCTTACCTTAACTTTCTTTCGCCTGCGTGAGGTTGATAAAGGGTTCGAGACGACCCTGTGCTTTCGAAGCACTGAGCATGGCAGTCCAAACCCCGAGCTTAGCTAATGCATCGTCAATCTGGGCATTAACCAGCGTCCTTTGGGCATCTGCGACATCGACGAGTGTGGCTAAACCTGCTTTGTAACGAGCACGGCTTTGAATTTCTGACTGCTGGGCCACCTGAACGACCAACGGTGTGTGTTGAGCAATTTGAATGGCGGCTTTAATCTGAGCTTTCGCTTGTGCAAACGAACCTGTTAACTCTTGTAGCGTCTTCTCGTACCGAGCCTTTTCGGCGTCCTCTTGGAATTTCATCTGTTTGAGTTTGGCTCGGTTGATCAAAATATTGCTCGGAGTGTAAGCAACGGTCATACCCACTCCGAGGTTGGCACGCGTGGGAAAAAGTCCTTTTGATGCGGAATCCTCGTCGCCCTGTGCATTGAGTTCACTTCCCCGGCCGTTGACCCCCGTTTGTAAATATACTTTGGGATAATTCGCCCGCTGCAATGCTTTTTCGGATGCCTGGACTAGTTTTATCTGACTGCTCTGAACCGACAGCAGCGGGTGTAATGTCGTACTGTCTTGCGTAATGGGTCTTGCCAAGGGAATCCTGCTAATAAACGGTTCCTTTTGGAGGGAGACGGTTTCCCCGGCTAGACCTATGCATTCCGCGAGGATAGCCTGGGCAACCTCAACTTGACGTTGTGCCTGAATTAAGCGGGTTTTTGCCATTGCCATTTCCGCCAGGGCGCGGGAATGATCAATGCCTGGACGAAGGCCACTCTTTACCAGGACGGATACGGAGTTTTGGAAAACCATGGTCCGCTCAAGATTGGCCGTTGATGCTTCCATTACATGTTGAGCGGTTTGAGCTTGCAAATACGCTGCGATAGCTTGGGATACCACGTCGATTTCTGTCAAAGACTGACTGGCTTTTGCGACCTCAGCTTCAACACGGCTGCGTTCGACCTCGGCTTTTCTGTAACCGAAATCGTAAGCGTTCCACGTCAACAATGCTCCGCTAGAGTGGCCAAAGACGAAGCTGTTGACTTGGCTGCTTGGCGTTGGTCCGGCAACAGGCATCATTCCAGCCTGTGAAAAGGATAGGCCGGGTAGACGGTTATACGTCCCCAACGTATTTTGGACAAACACATCTAAACTTGGTAAATAAGCCGTTTTAGATACCCCAATACCTGCCTGTGCCGCCTGATAACGGGCACTTGCCTCTTTGAGTGATGGATAATTTTTTAGTGCCTGAGCAATGACCTCATTCAGCGTTAGCGGTTGAGCCGTAACCGATGTTTTAATCGTCTTTGTATCTTCCATGTGACTTTCGGCCGCAAATGCCACAGGCCAAGTAAGGCTGTTGGTATTAAGCAACACTATATTTATTAGACAGGCAAAAATACGCAACAGTTGTCGCCGAGTCATTATATTTCCTTTGTCGAATTCTATCCTGTACCTAGTGAAGCAGGCCATCCGTGCGTTTAATGGCAATCGTTTCTTTTCTTGGAATAAGGTTCGATTCTTGTTTCATTTTTCTAAGCACAACGGTGTTTAGCGTTCCAATACTGAACATCACCATTAAAATCAAGTTGCCGGTAAGTAATGATTTCTGCAAAGTTTGCAGCCGGTTGGTCAAAAAGGGTTTATTACCGGCCTGAAAAAAGTCGATTCTGGCAATTTCTTCAATGCTTTTTCGGAGTTTTTTAATATTCCGTTGAAGGGCAGTGGTTTTTTCATCGGAAGTGCCCGATTGATTTTCCATTTGCTTCAACAGGGCTTCGATTTCAATGTAATCTTGGGTCCGTTCTTGGCGGAATAGCTCGATAAGTTGTTGATCTGAAAGGTTTTCAAATTTTTCCACCTTCATGATCAAGGCATCACCCTTGGCCTCTTCCACCTCCATCGTCATCCACTTTAAATTTTCAAGTGATTCCGGGGAGTCAGGCAAAATATGAACGCCCGACTTGGGTGAAACCGCCCCCAATCGGCGAAGCTTGCGCCAAAGCCGTACACGGGCATTGGCATTGGCTTTGGAAGGAAGTGAGTATGAGAAAACTAGCCAAGACATAGCATGCACCTTTAAAAGAACAAATTTCTTAGTTCAAAAAAATGTAACAGGTATTTCTTTTTATGGCAACACCATCACAACAATCGAGTGAATCAGAACATCTAACCGGAAAGCTTATTAAGTACTGCTGTATAGAGCGAGCAAACCAGCAATTCCCTCAATACAGACAAAGATATGGCCAGCGATGAGCCTGAAATGCTCTACTTTGCCGACGGATAAGGCCATTTAGTAATGAAGGTCACAACTCCAATCATTTTGAAAACCACATTTTGAAACCGATCAAAATCATGACAACTGAAAAGACCCGGCGCAACATAGTATCTGGCAAGATGACGGCAAAGCGAGATCCCAGCAATCCACCTAAAACAAAACCGATGCAAATGAGAGTGCCTACTCGGATATCGACATAGCCCTGTTTATAATAGGTCCATGCAGCGAGGATGCCTATTGGAGGCACGAGTAGGGTTAGCGTTGTCCCTTGTGCTAAGTGTTGGCTCATTCCAAAAAGGTAAACCAATGCCGGAACAATGATAATACCGCCGCCAATACCTATTAGCCCACTAAAAGCACCTGCCAAGAGACCTAGAAGGCATAAGGAAAAACCGTACATAAGCGTCATTCGAACATCTCCAATCTCCAGGATCTCGGTCTAGTCATTTCCCTGCTGAAAATCACTGCCTCATTAACCAACAATAATTCTAAATGCATTCACGCCCTCTTTTTAACGCCCAGGGAAATAGTTTCCTTGGGGACCTGTTGCAAAAAGGCTACGCCGGATTACACTTCTTGGTGCTCACTTAACCGGCTTGGTTTTCGAACTGCTGGCTGACTATTGCCATGACAAGTGTTTTGCGTAGCCTTCTATATTAGAACAACGTTCAGCAACGCATTTGCCCCGTGATTACCGATTGGCTGGGAAAATCGCACTTATGGAATCCATCGGTTTTTGTTACAATCCAGCCACTATCCAGTTTTTAACAATTACATGACAATTGGCTGTAAACAAATTACTTAGGGAGCCGACATTCCTGACGGGCTTCGCGGTAATATTTGTCATTGCCAGGAGCTGAAATGGGTTTAATTATCGAGCAGGTCGCACTGCTATTATTAGTAGCTGCAATTGTCGCAATTATTGCTCGTCATTTGAGGTTACCCTATACGGTAGGACTCGTATTGGCTGGTTTATTACTACCCTTTTTTCCTGCTGTTTCAGACTTAGCGCTGACAAAAGACGTAATCTTCAAGGTGTTCCTGCCGCCCCTGATTTTTGAAGCCGCCTTTCAGATGGATTGGCGCAGCTTTTGTCGGCAGTTACCGGTTACCTTGAGCTTAGCGACAGTCGGTATCCTTCTAGCGGCAACGCTCGTGACTCTTGGCCTTCATTTCATTCTCGGGTGGCAATGGCAAAATGCTATGGTTCTAAGTATTTTGATCGCGGCAACCGATCCTGTTTCTGTCATCGCGACATTCAAAGAGGCTGGTGTCCATGGACGTTTACAAATGCTCGTCGAATCAGAAAGTCTACTCAATGATGGGACCGCAGCGGTACTTTTTACCGTCGCGTTGACAGTGGTTGGTGGAGAGTCCATGTCATTCACGTCTCTTTCAATTGGTTTTTTGACGACATTTTTTGGCGGGATTGTTGTTGGTGCTGCGCTCGGATGGGCGGCCGGATGGCTCGCTGGACGAAGCGATGATCATTTGGTAGAAATTACGGCTACCACGCTTGCCGCTTACGGGGCTTTTCTTGGGGCTGAACATTTTGGTGTGTCTGGGGTAATGGCAACGCTTACTGCAGGGGTTGTACTGGGGAATGCACAAGTAAACTGCTCAATAAGCGGAAAGGGCCGAGAATTAATAATTTCCTTTTGGGAATACGTGGCTTTTGTGGCGAACTCCATAATCTTTTTACTGATTGGCCTCCATCTTTCGCGAGAGCATATAAACGAGGCCTGGATGCCTTCTTTAATCGTTATAGCCTTGGTTTTAGCGGGGCGCGCTTTGGCTGTTTACGGATGCTGTCTACCATTTTCGGCTTCACGATTAAGGGTTCCTTTATCTCATCAGCACATCCTATTCTGGGGAGGGTTACGGGGAGCATTGGCGTTAGCACTCGTATTCGGCCTACCCGAAGATTTTCAAAACCGAACCTTGCTTTCTACTGTGACGTTTGCCGTTGTTGCTTTTTCCGTCATTGTTCAAGGTATAACCATGCCGATGCTTCTTAAAAAATATAATCTCATTGGAAGTGAGATTTAGTTATTTTTAATACTATACAAACCTCAAGTTCTTTGGCTGGAAGGGGCCTGCTTTCAAGAGGAGTTCGGATTGAATAATAGGAACTATTTCAGCTACTATGATGGGCTGTAAAATCATCATAGTTTTAACGAGCCTATTATTTCCGAGAATCAAGTTTTTCCCATCCCACTTTGTTGGGAGTGATTTGGACCGAGCCAATGATATCCAGCAATTCACTGGTTTCAACTTCTTATGGGTTGAAACCCTTAAACACAGCTAAGCCAAGCTTTGGAACACATGCCTCAAAATCAAAAGAGAATCAGCTGACCGAAGAAATCTTGTCTCAATTACCTGCTAAACACCCGGGAATTGATAAACATAGCCTGCTGAACTGTATCCACAAAGGACAGCCTCTCACACTTCCCAAGGGTTATAGTGTCCAGTATGGATTCTTGCATCCAAACGGCAAAGTCGAAAGTCCTTATCCTGATTTAAAACTGCTGGCCGAAACGACCCTTAAGGCTCAAAATCTAAAAACTCGACACACGGAACCCTTAATGCTGGTCGTTCATACACCACAAACAGCTTCCGTTCTCGAAACTTATATTAACGGGAATAAAAAAAACGCAAAAGAACCTGGCGACTTAAAAAAGGCCTTGAGTAACGAGGATGTCGATCCAAAATCCGGCGTTAAAAGTCGCAATGTTATTCTCTCAGACCTCATTGAAAAATTGGTTTCAGGGAACGCCACTGATAAAACAATTCCCAAGTCGATTTATCGTGCTTTAAACGGACAAGATCCAAAACATCGGGAGTTAACGTCGCTTTATCATATTCAAGTACCGGGCAACGAGCATTTAACAGAACAGTTGAACCGTCCTGAATTCATTTGGGGAACCAGGCAAAAACTATTAGGCTTAGCGATCGCCCAAAAAGTGTATGCTGAAAACCAGCAGGCAGAATGGCACTCCATCGCAATAAGCTTGGCATTGGGCGTAGCGGGAGAACCTACTATTAACCATTTTTTTAAGGATGGTGGACCCGTTGCAAGCACCGTTCGCTCTGCAATGATGAGCGGCGTCGATATTTTGGGAAATATCCTGAGTGTGGCTGGCGTGGCAAAAGAAAATTTAAATGAGCGGGGTGAAACACTCTCACTTAAAAGTCTGTATGGTCATAAGACTCCCGCTGAAATCCTTAAAAATCCTTGGGGAATGGACGGTGAGGCAGGACCCATCGTTAAAGAGGGGATTAAAGAAGGGGGAATTGGAGGATTATTTGGAATTCTCTACAACATACCGGCCGGAAGTATTTTGTCGATGCCGAGTGCCGATATCGCCTCGCGTTCCATCATCAGCGGTATTGGTGCAGCCGGATCGGCTGTTGCCATTCCAGGAGTAATTAAATCAACTCGTCAGAGCTTTGAACGAAGTATTACGGTCCTGGCTGAAGAAGGGAAAATAAACCTTCCTAACCATATCGATCCGAAATCTAAAGCAGGAAAAAAGCTGATTGAAACGATGGCATTGCGTGAAATGAATGCCCGAATCGGTATTGCCAGTTCAATCAAAGCAACCAATCCGCCCGTTTTAGCAGGCACGGGTGCCGTTATATTGGCTGCCGAAAAGCTGGGAATTCCTCGCCCCTACGTTCAAACAGCCTATATGGCCTTAGCCCCTGTCATGCATAATTTCTTGAGGTTGGTTTATACCGGAATTGAAAAATTTTGGGTCATTCCCCATCGGATGAAAACTATGCAAAAATTGGTCTATGAAAGTGGACAGAAGCCTTTGAATAAAAAACAAAATGAAAAGCTTGATAAAGCCTTCCTGTCCGGAATGGATGAAAAGCTGGCTCAAGGTGTCTCTACTACTTTTTCGTCCTTAACCACGGCGGCAGTATTATTGACTGCAGAAGTCATTTACTTTTATAAGGCACTCCAAAAAAGCAGGCTTCAGGCACCTAAAAACATCCCTACTGCTCCCGCTACAGAAGGTGCCCCTTTTGATTCAACCCAGATGCGCGCAACTTCTGTAGCGCCTAATGGCTTAAAACCCGGTATTCCAAGGCCGTTACCTACAAATTTAAACTTCCCTCACCAAACATTCCAATACAAGCAGGATGGAATAATGCCCGCTTCCAATACCTAAAGTTGCATGAATAGCCATTATTTTCAGAATACCCTCAAGCACGAAAATCAATTTACCTCACGAAATGTCCCTTCTGTGTTGTAAACACGTATTCATGACATCTCAAAGCCAAGAAAAACTACTACAAAATCTCGATAAGGTACTTCACGAAAGGCACACCTTCTGGAAAACATAAACGTCAAGAAAGCTTGTTGGACGAGCGAAAAGCAATGCTAAATCCGTGAAACCCAAGTAGCCACCTGTTTATCATATCGAGGTGGATCGAGTAACTTTGAACGGAGTACATTTTTTTTGATATTGAGTTTTTCTAACAATGCCTCAATATCATGTTTAATAAAGGACTCGGCGACTGGAGAAAGGTAAATGTTCTCTATAAGCGTATCCAGGCAGCACTTGATAAGTGCCCCTTTACCCGTTTCAGGAAGGTCTAATATGACCGCCCTTAATTCTTTCTCGTGCTCAAAGGCTTTCCTTTTTGTGAACAGACCAGAATGCTTAAAACCTTCTTGAAGAGTTGCGTTTTCAAAGTCCAGATATCTTACAATGCCAATGGACACTTGTTCTCGCAGAGTAGGATCTGTAATTGAAGCCTTTAGTCTTAAAATGGATGATTCTATAGCAATACATTGATTAGAAGATGAGTACAGCTTCCACATGGCGTCTGACTCATGTTCACTTCTATGCCAACAATTAACACCAACTCTTAAAGCATTACTTTCTATAGTTTCGAGAGCAATTTTCGGTAAGTCCACTTTTATACGCGCTAGTTCGATAGCTAATTGCTCAAGTTCAAGTTTTTTTTCCGCATTTGCAAGTCTCTTTTCAAGAGTACGAAAAATGTCATCACACATCTCTGCAAAATGACTGTTGGGAAAGTGGCCTTCGAAAGGATCGTCAAAGTCACTTAAGCAGGTAAAGTAGAGAGCTTCGTTGACCAGCAAAGAGATAAACTTAGTCATGTCCATGTAGCGCCAAATTTTGGTTCCCATAAGCCCTGGCTAGATCCTCGATTACCATTATAAAGGATATATTACTATCAAACCTGCCACTCAGTTGCCTAAACAGATTCTTTAAAGTTAGCATTGCCAAATGCTCTATAAATGGAGTCATTTTGCTTTGCAAACGCTCATAAAATAAGGGATGGTTATTCGACAATAAAGCCCGCGTTGTCATCCGCAACTCTTTAGCAACTTCCTCAAGTGTAACCTCGCATATCTTTCTTATTTCAGCATTGACTGAACGGTTTTGAGCAATGCGTAATGTGTCGGCTAGAGCCTCACTAAGTCCCTGTTTGGCCGTTTCCTCATCAATGAAAATTTTTCTTATATTATCTCTATCGAACGGAAAAGACACGGTTACATTCAGCTCGCAACCTGCAATCGGATCAAGGCTATATGAATGCTGGATTCGGTCTCCTGAGTAGTCTTCAGATAAAACAACAACAACTCGACAGGTGCTAAAATACTCAACATAGCCCAATAAAAGACCTGTTTCCGGATCACCCTGGATTGACACAACGTGCAGGATGCTCTCTGCCGGACGTTCAACAACCAAATCACGACTGTAGTAAAACGTGTAACAGGCTTCGGAATCTTCTCCAAGAAGATAATTCAGCGCTTTTTCGGCACTTCGCGAATTAATACCTGCTTCAGCACAGAGTGCCAATGTCGTTTTTACAAATGACCGACCTCGCTCAGGCCCTCCATAATTCAATGGGATGATTACGTAATCGTTCAAGTAGGTACATTCTTCCCTTGCTTGGGCCATTACATCCTCTAGTTTCACCTCAGGATGTTCCTTAATTAATTTGCCAGCGATTTGCTTCACTGAGGGAATATCTTTTGCGCGGAGTACAATGCTCGCCCCGGTCTCCGAGGGCGTTTTTTCATAAGTAGGCTTGCCAGGAAAAAGCTTTCCATCAGGGTTCAACCATACCTTTCCAGAAGAAACCGTTTCAAACAGTTTAGCTGGAAGAGCATTCCTATGCCTTTTTATGCGGCAATGCAAAGCCAGTCCCGAAAAAGTTTCGGCAACGGCTGCATCCCAGCCATTTCCAGTCTTGCTATTGCAACCAACACAGATGAAGCCCTTAATAGTGCGTCTGCCTCCAATTGACTGCGGAATAATATGCTCTTTTGTTTTGTTGGCTTCCTTCAGCTCAACTTTGCATGGTAAACAATTCGAAACCATTGATTTAAAGACCCTCGATTTTTCTTATGACTGCTCTATGCGTTGAAATCGATTTTTGAGAATAAATTTTTTGTGATGCCTTGAAGCTTTTAATTAACCCAACCCCTTGAATGCAACACACAAAATCATTATACGAAATTTGATATCACTCTGCATGAAAAAGAGTGCTTTTCTGAATATTTTCTTTAGCCCTGAAATTACCAGATTTCATTTTTAAACACTATTACTAATTCTGTTTAAAATTTTCTGCCCAGGTGACCATTTTTTGGATTGCATTCCTCGGTTTTACCAGCTTGGCGTTTCAAAACTTAAACACTTCTTTCATAATATGTTTAAACATAGTTGAAAGGCATTTTTAGCAATGGGAATCATGGCTATAAATCGTCATTTGCCTTGGCGTATGACCACAGACAGTTTTTGAAGATAACATTAGTAACACTTTCCAAGGTTTTTAAGCATTTGAACATCAATCGGGCCTTCACGCTCTAAGCTGTTTTCTATCTGGGAATGCTCAAGTGCATATTGCAGCATACGATCCATTGAAGCACCAATAGGCCACAGTATAATAATCCACTGAAGAGATTTATGCCAATGACCACTTATTGGTAAAACGATTTATGCCAGTCTATGACATTGATAGTTTCCACAGGTTGTTCAAGTAATAGGATTCCCTCACTGTCATTTCGCGAATCAACACAGTTAACATTGTCAATAAAGAGAACACATGCAGGCTTGCCATTGCGTGAACTTGGGTAATAAATCCCATCGATGCGCTGACCGTCAACTTTCAAAAAGTCACGAATGTATTCTGTGATGATCTGGGTAGGTACATATTCTATGTGTTCACGACCATCTTTTTTTATCGGAATCGATAAGTCTTTAATGAAAGCATGCAAGATGGTTAAACCGTCTCGTAATTCTCTTAGATCGTCATCAAAAAGGCTTGGTATAGGAGGTAGCCTTGTAAAATCAACTATTTGCAAGATTCTTAGCGTTCGAAATTTGCCAATAGCGGCTTTTTTGTTTTGTGCTCGATTTAAATCGTTATCGATGGTTTCTACCAATGCAGTTTCTTTTGCTAAGCCACCGTAAAACATAGGAATTCCTGCCGGACTCATTCTATTTGAATAAGTGGCTTTTTCTGTGGGTGATGTACCGAGTTGTTGGGCTGTAAGTTCAAAAGGGGTCTCGTAAACTCTCGCTCGGTAGAATGTAGTTCCGGTTGGAACTTTAAGGATAAGGGCATTACTAACAATATAGCCGGAAATGACATTAACAAAGCTAGCGGTAGGAATTAGTTCTTCATCATTCGCCTCATCTGCGTCCAATTCGTTAACCTGAGAAAAGAGATAACGCTTACGGTGCTTAACCGTATCAGTAAAGCTCTCCCAACTATATTTGTAAATATCACGAATATTGAGCCGTTCAAAATTTCTTTCAACAAATTGGGTATCACTTAGCTCATTGGCAAAGTATTCTAAGAGCTGAAAATTTTTAAAGTGATCGTAATAGACATCATGGATGAGTTCATAACCGGTGTAGACATCGGTTAGTCCAGCCGTCTCCCATTCTCCATCCTCTCCGTAATAAAGACAATTTTCTGGAATATCCCAATCATGCCAAAGGCAGGCCTCGAAATAGGCAAAAACTTCGGATGGGTCAGCACCAATTTTTTCGTCAGAGGTTTTGCCACAAAAGCTGCACCACTCGACAACAAGGTTTTTATTAACATAGTTTTTCAAGGCGTAGTCTGAGAAGCAATTAGCACAAACGCCAGTATGGTCTTTTGGAGGCATAGAGCTATTATAAAAGCCGAATAGATAAACGTGCCAGTCAATAAATACTACTTTTGTAGCAGTACTAAAATACGATTGCTACTAAAATACCCCCACTTCTGATCGCTAGCTGTTCCTCTCTGGGGTTCGGGTGGGGGTTAGAAAGGGGAGGAGGGTACACGAAGTTGGTGCATATCTGGTGCAAAATCTACAGAGATTGTCTAAAATTGCTCAGGATTACAAATCCTAGCAAAGGCCATATATTGTAGATTCTGGCAACATCGGTTAAACTCGATTATGCTGCAGGCTTGGTTTCGTAAACAGTAGGTCGCAGGTTCAAATCCCGTCATCGGCTCCATTTTTTAAGGGTTTCAGAATTAATGTAAAATCTTCTACTTGTGAATTTATGTACTGGAATCCATTTCAGGAGTCTTTCGAAGAATTTGTAGATGCGATAGGCATAAAATTCTGAGAGAGGTTAAAATAGAAACGGTTGAGGTTAGAGTGCAACAAGGTTAACAAATTTAGATATTAATTATCTTTGTTTACAGAAACTGCATTTGGAGTGCTTTAGGTGAGAAGATTTTCATGGGTATGTAATTGTTTTGCTTTAGCCTTATTCTTAATGTCACTTCAATCGTCATTGGCTCAAACTGTGTCTCCTGCAAGTACGACAATTTGTTCTCCTGTTGGCAATTGGACTCTTCAAAACCCTGAAACAATCAATTATTTGAAAAAAGTAGAAGCCACTACACAGACTCTTTTTTCGGGATTGAAGTCTCCAAAAGCCTTAATGACTTGGCATATTACTTTAGACAAATCTGGTAATTTGATTCAATCGCATTTTTATCAAAATGCTCCTGATTTCAATCAAGCACTTATTAATAAAAAGCCCATTAAGTACCCTCCTCTTCCTTCTGAATACCCTGAAGAAGTAGCTTGTTTTCGAAAAACTTTTCGTACATTAACTGAGGAAGATGAAGCAGCAAATGCTGCAAAATGGTACGGCAACCTTTTAGATATGATGTCACCTTCTGATCCGGCATCTGCCCCTTTGGATGTTGGATATGTTCAATTGGATTCAACAAGCACTTTGAAATTTGTAATACCGCCACAATTTTCATGGGCTAATCCTTTTGATGATGGACATGCCGTTGTTTCAAAAGCAGGCGTAAAGTTTCTTCGATATAGTCCTCAATTTTTAATCATGTGAAGGGAAACAAAATAAGCGATGAATACGAAGAAATTGAACGTTTTGATAAGGGTTATGCACCTGTTCGTAATGGTGAGAAAAAAGGGCTAATTAACACATCCGGTAAGCTTGTAGTTCCCCTTCTGTATAATCTTATTTTTATGCAATATACTGATATAGCTGAAGTTGGTATCACTCGTCCCTCTGATCAGCTTGATCAAGTTGGGTTGATAAACTTAAAAAATAGCCAAATGTTTGTGCCTCCAATTTATGAATTCATTTCTCTTGGGGAAGATAATATTGCACTGGTGAAAACTCATGATGGTAAAACTGGCTATATTAATTTTTCTGGGAAAATAATTTTTCAGCCAAGAAAACTGGAATTAGCAAATGGATTTTCGGATGGTTTAGCAGAAATAAAGGATGAAAAGGGTACCTTTTTCATTGATAAGTCGGGTAAACAAGTTCAGGACCGTTACCATGGTCAACAATAAAGAGTTTTCGAGAGGGTTTGGCAGCCTTTTCGGACGACGCTAATCAATGTACAAAAAATGATGGAATGAAAGAAACAATTACTTGTCAAAAACAGAAATTTGGTTTTATTGATAAAAACGCTCAAATAGTGATTAAACCCCAATTCGATGAGGTTGGATCGTTTTTCCATGGTGTTGCGCTGGTTAGTATAGGTGAAGATAGTAATAAACAATGGGGTTTAATTGATAAAACTGGAAAAATATTACTAAAACCTCAGTTTTTCAGAATCGATTTTATGCATAATATGATTTTTAAAAAAGGTGTTTATACAAGCGACTTTAGTACAGCTGAAGTTACAAATAAGGTGCATCGTGGGAAAAAAATGGAATTTCTAAAAGGTCTGATGGATATGTCCAATGGCCAGATTTTAATTGAACCAAAATATTTGGATCTAGGAAAATTAGAAGAGGGTCTGATTTCTGCATCAGAAGGTATCTATAGCAAAAATGATGATTTGCTGATGAGTAAAACGGGTTATTTGGATCGACAGGGGAATATCGCTATTCCATTTCAATTTCAGAGAGGTGAAATTTTTCAAAACGGAAAAGCTAGAGTGACTTATATGCTTCCACAAACGGCTGACCCAAAAAATGAGACTTGGATCGATAAAACTGGAAAATTATTTATTATTCCAGCCCCTAATGACCAGCTAGAGCGCTTAAAAGAGCCCACTCCTATGCGTCAATCTACGTTCGATAAGATTAGGGAAGAGCACTTGTTGGATAAGTTAAAGTCAGAAAATTGAAACTGTATAAAAGCCCTGCTTGCTTCAGCATGAATGACAAGTCTCATCAATGCCACAGTACTGAAAGATAGGACATGACGTAAAGCATCAGCGCAAGGCTTGGAAAATATGCCATAAAATGGGATGGGTTGTTTTCATGGTCTTCCTTGCGTTTTGAAAAGCATTACACGTGGCCTGCGTATTTTCCGTTAACGGCTCGTGCTTAATACTGCGTTGAGGTGCAGTTGTAATTGATGGCGGCTGAGGAATCTCGCTTCTAGGGCTAGTACGATTCAAAATACTGGATAAGGATCCCAAATACTTTTGACGCGCCGTCACGGCTGGCGAATACCCATGCTGGGGATCGAAACGTTCTGCCAATAAATGCAAAATCGACGTATGATCGAGATTTTCATGATGCGCGGTACCGGCTTCTATCAATGGAGAAACAACTAAAGCAGGAACTCGGGCGCCACTGTAGGAAAAAGGTGGATAACTGTCGGGAGGAGGCGCTTTTGTTTCAATGGGTATGGGGGAAACATGATCGTAAAATCCACCGGGTTCGTCGTAGGTAATAATCAGCAGTGTCTTTTCCCAACGCGCGGGGTTGGAGGTAACGATCTGATAAATGTCTCGAATAAAGTTTTGCCCATGACACAACGGGGTTGGTGGGTGATCATCATTGGGGCTGTCTTCCAGAATATCCGCGTATTCAGGCTCAATAAACAGGACAGGAGGCATCGGTTTTTTAGACTGCCAATCGGCACGAAAACGACTATATTTCCTAAAGTGCCGCTTGGAACCCAAAGGAAGCACCGTATCCTTTAAAATTGGAAACTGCCATTTCGGCATTATTGAGAAAAAAGGCAATAAGCCATGGCAATAACTTCGCCAGTCAATATTGCGTTTGTTGAGCCAATCGTAGACGAGCTCTTGATTGGGGGATAAAAAATTGTTGTTATCTCCCAAACGACTTTCACCGCCTAAGGCCATCAATCGATTGGGTTGCGTGCCGCAGGGCATGGGTGCAAACCAATGATCGCAAACCGCAAATTCCCGCGCCAGGAAGTCGTACATGGGAACCGATTTCGCGGTGTAATACCCCATGACCATCGATAAATCTTTTGGGGTTTCTTTTTTGTGGGCATAGGCTTCTACAAAACCATCCATCGGAAAGGGTGGAGTAGACACCTTGGATGCGCCAAACTGCAGGTCATTGTCCGCCCGCTCGTGCGGGGGATCTTCCGCAACATTCGTCTCCCCCAATTCATGGATGGGGTAGGTTTTTCCGTTGTAGACGTTCTGATAAATTTGACCTGGTTTGAAACCTTCGATATCGCTTCGATTGCTGGGAGGCAGACTCAAGTAACCCAGTAGGTGATCGAAAGACCGATTTTCCATCATCACCACGATAATGGTTTCTATTTTGTCCAGGTTACCGGTCATTGAGCTTGTCCCCTCAGTTGAGTTTCTTATGAACTAGTCTAGCGTTTTGGGCTCCGTATGGGTAGCTTGAAATGACATCACAAAACCGCATGAATACCCTACTGAGCTTTTTGCTATCTGGGATAGCATGAGCGGCAAGTCTTATCGCCTCCGAGGCATAGAAGACAGAGGCACGTCTTAAAAACGACATCACCTCCCGTCTTTGCAGAAAGGAGGTGATACTGTGTCGGACAATATGAACGTAACGTTGCTGTTACTGATTATTCTGATTCATCTACTGAAGGACTAAACGTCTTTCTGTAGGATTAGAAGCTCATAGGTAGCCGCCTGTGAGCTTCGCCCTTTTTGTAGAATACACTATCTTTTTATACTTCGCTACCGTTCTTTATACGGATTTCCTGCCTAAGTTCCTAATTTTAAAATTGTCTAGGCTTGATACCTGTGAATATTGGAAATCAAAGTTGAACGTTATAATGAATGTTTGGGAAAAGGTTGACCAACGTGAAAAAAGAGAGAGCGCAAGAAAACCTGCAAGTGAACGACGCCATGGTTCGCGTGCGTGGTGCGCGGGAACATAACCTGACGGATATTAATGTCGATATCCCACGTGATGCATTGGTCGTTTTTACGGGTGTCTCAGGTTCTGGTAAATCCTCGCTCGCCTTCGGTACCATTTATGCGGAAGCACAGCGTCGTTATCTCGAATCCGTATCACCCTATGCCCGCCGCCTTTTCCATCAACTCTCCGTTCCAGACGTGGATTCTATTGATGGTTTGCCGCCTGCCGTTGCCCTTCAGCAGCAACGCGGCGTTCCGACCACGCGTTCCTCGGTTGGTTCGGTGACGACACTCTCTAATCTTTTACGCATGCTCTACTCCCGCGCCGGGGACTATCCGGCTGGGCAGCCCTTGCTCTATGCGGAATCCTTTTCTTCCAATACCGCGGAAGGTGCTTGTACACAATGTCACGGGCTCGGATACAAGTATGAAGTCACCGAAGAATCGATGGTTCCTGATGCCTCATTAACGATTCGCGAACGTGCTATTGCTGCTTGGCCAACGGCCTGGGGAGGTCAGAATCAGCGCGATATCCTGGTTACGCTTGGCTATGATGTGGATATTCCATGGCGCGATCTGCCTAAAAAAGATCGGCAATGGATTCTATTTACCAAGGACCAACCCCAAGTTCCGGTCTATGCTGGGTTTACGCCCGCCGAAACCAAGCAGGCACTCAAGCGTAAATTAGAACCCAGTTATATGGGGACTTTCACGAGCGCTCAACGCCACGTGCTCCATACCTTTGCCAATACAAATAGTGTTTTGATGAAAAAACGGGTTTCGCAATTCATGCTATCCACCCGTTGCGATATTTGTGACGGCAAGCGACTTCGCCCTGAATCGCTGTCCGTAAAATTTGCGTGTTTCGATATCGCAGAAATAGCCGCTCTTCCGTTGAAGCGTCTCCATGCGGTTCTACAGCCGTCCGTCTCGTGCCGCGATGGCAAAAATCTGGAAAAAAGTGAAGTCACTCGCCGTATTACTGCCGATCTATGCGCCAGGCTTACCGTTTTAATCAATCTCGGCCTTGGCTATCTTTCATTGGAGCGAAGTACGCCGACATTGTCTCCCGGAGAACTCCAACGCGTTCGCCTGGCAACTCAGCTTTATTCCAATCTTTTTGGTGTGGTTTATGTTTTGGATGAACCCTCTGCCGGGCTGCATCCCGCCGATACCCATGCACTGCTGGATGCGCTCGATGCATTGAAGCAATCCGGTAATTCTCTTTTTGTCGTTGAACACGAACTGGATGTTGTTCGACGCGCCGATTGGATTGTCGATGTCGGTCCCGGTGCCGGAGTCAAAGGGGGTCAGGTTCTTTATTCGGGTCCACCGGCCGGACTGCAACATGTGGAAGCCTCTCAAACCCGACGTTATTTGTTTCCGCAAAAACCGCCAGAGCAAAGCATTCCTCGAAAACCAACTGGCTGGCTTAAACTCAGCGGCATAACGCGTAACAATCTTGATGCATTAGAGGCTGAGTTTCCCCTTGGTGTGTTCACGTCAGTGACCGGGGTTTCCGGCTCGGGGAAATCGACGCTGGTCAGTCAGGTTTTGGTTGAACTGATTTCTGAGCATCTGGGGCAGCCCAGCGATACGGACGAAACGGAAGCGGATGATTTTGTTGACACAACGAGTCAGACCACAAACGGTAAAATCAGCTCGGGGATTGAAAACGTCTCCCGTCTTATTGTGGTGGATCAAAAGCCCATCGGTCGCACGCCGCGTTCTAACATCGCTACCTACACAGGACTTTTTGATCATGTGCGCAAACTCTTTGCTAACACCAAGCTCGCCCGTACTCGTAAATATGATGCGGGGCAATTCTCATTTAATGTGACCAAAGGCCGTTGCGAAACCTGCTCAGGAGAAGGCTTCGTCAGCGTTGAATTGCTTTTTCTGCCGAGTGTTTATAGTCCATGCTCTTCATGTCACGGTGCTCGTTTTAATCCTAAAACGCTCGAAGTTCAGTATCGCGATAAAAATATCGCCGATGTCCTGGCTTTAACAGTGGATGATGCCGCTGAGTTTTTCTCAAACGACAAAGAAGCACCGCAGATTATTCGTGTTTTACAGGTATTGCAGGAAGTCGGCCTCGGCTACTTGCGCCTGGGGCAATCTGCTACAGAACTCTCTGGTGGTGAAGCGCAACGAATCAAACTTGCGACCGAGCTTCAACGGGTTCAGCGAGGCAACACCCTGTATATTCTGGATGAGCCCACCACGGGCCTTCATCCTTCAGACATTGATCGTCTACAGCGCCAATTGCAGAACCTGGTCACGAATGGAAACACCGTCATTGCGATTGAGCATGACATGCAAATTGTCGCTGCTAGCGATTGGGTTATCGATATTGGCCCTGGCGCAGGGGATGAAGGCGGACAGATTGTTGCCGCAGGGACACCGGCTTCGATTGCGAAAATACAAACCAGTAAGACAGCTCCTTTTCTGGCTGCAATTATCAATCCCGAGTAGACCACCACCAATGGCATGCATTTTACAAATTTATTAAGCTTATTCCTTGGGCAGGAACTCATCCAGGGTTTCAGAAAAGGCGGTGGCAACCGATTCTGCCATCACATTAAACAGGATTCTGGATAAATTCGTTTCCTGGTCTTCTTTGCTCAACTCAGGATCTTGCAGGTTCAGCTTGATGCGTTCCAGGTCAGCGAGGCTTCGCTCGTTAAATTTTTGTTTAAATTTAAGATAGATAAGGGTTTGTCTGTCGCTCATGTCGGCTATCCTTTCAAAGGAGTCGCTCTGTCGTTTAGAAACAATCGCTTTGCTGCTAATTAAGCGTTGCATATCGTTTATCGTCAAAAAAACTCAACAATTTATACGGTATGATGTGTGGCATTCAATTGGTATCGTTCAGTCCTGATTTGTAGAGAAAGATCCCTATGCCTTCTTGCTGTTGTACTCCACGTTTACCCACTCCCAGTCTTTTGAAAGCCTGGCAGAGTGTGGCTCAAAACACATTGAATCCTGTAAAAAAGGTGGTTTCTTTAGGCCCAAGGGAGGATGTATTTGAATTTTTGGACACAAAAGCCAAGGCCTTGAAGGCCGATCCCTCTTTGATTCCAAAGCTTGCTGGTGTTAATCATGAAAATCACCACGCGCTGGCTGTAGAAGCCTTTGAATTCTCTCTCAGTTTTTTGAAAGCCTTGCAGAACAAAGATATCAAGCAAGGCCCCATTGTTTTGATCGCCTTGGGAAAGGCCAATGAGCTGTTAGGAATCAGTCTTGGGCATATGGAGCGGACGTTAAAAGAGGGTGAAAAGCTGTATACGCCTCTTGCAACACACTTGGAAGAAGACAAAAAGAATCCAGGTGCTCACTCAGCTCTGAATTGGATTGTCTCTTTTACCAAGAAAACGGGTATAGCCAATGCTTTGATGAGTATTCAGGACAAAGTGACTCCTGCGAGCGTAAAGCGCTTGGATACTGTAGCTGAAATCAAGGATTACACTCCATCAGCGATTCCTTTTTATCAATCTTTTGGCTTAAAAACTATGCCAGAGCATGCCGGTGAAAGACCGATTCCTAGAAAGCCAGACGGAAAGCTCCTTCCACAATTTAATAGTCCAGAACTGCATGGCATGCCGATGAGTGGTTCTCGAGCTGACTTTTCCGCCAAGGCCACTCGTATTTCTAGCGAGCTCGCATGGAAAGAAACTTGTATTCCAAACTTTAAAAAAATCCAATTCGTGAAAACGCCACATACGTAAATGACCCTGAAAGCATCGTCTTTTCAGCACTCCTTTGACAAGTTTGGCACCTCTACCGCAGAATAGAGGTATACTTTTGTGAAGTTAAGGTGTGTTGGAGTTTATAAGTATGGGTGAGGTAACCTGTCATTCCTACTGAGGCGATAGCTTTTTCGGCAGAAGATCGGCTCCTATCTCCGCCTTTAAAGTGGGCGGGTGGTAAACGTTGGCTTGTGCCTCATTTATTGCTGATTTGGGAAGCCTATTCACAGTGCCGCTTAGTAGAACCCTTTTGTGGTGGCTTGGCTGTTGCCTTGAATCTTTCCCCTGAACGCGCACTGTTAAACGACTCCAATCCGCATCTGATTAATTTTTATAAGCAGTTGCGACGTGGGCTCAAGGCAAAATTGCCTTTTAACAACGATGAAACCTTTTTTTACGAGTCTCGTGAGCGCTTCAACCATCTCATTCGTCAGGATGAAGCCATGAGCTCTGAAGCGGCGCAATTGTTCTACTTTTTGAATCGAACGGGCTATAACGGCCTCTGTCGATTTAATAGCCAGGGTTTTTTCAATGTTCCTTTTGGGCGATACAAAACCATCACCTATCAACGGAACTTTCAGCCCTACAAAGCGGTCTTTAAACCGTGGCGTTTTACCAGCTGCGATTTTCAGAAGATCAAAATTAAGCCCGGTGATTTTATTTATGCCGATCCTCCCTACGATGTCCCTTTCGTAAATTATGCCCGTGAAGGTTTTACCTGGTCCGATCAGGTTCGCTTGGCAGGTTGGTTAGCGAAGCAAGATGTGCCGGTCGTCGTAAGTAACCAGGCAACCGCTCGAATTATTGATCTGTATAACGCGCATGGCTTTAAAATTGATTTGATTGACGCCCCACGTCGGATTGCATGCAATGGAAATCGAGAAAGCGTCAAAGAGGTTCTCGCAACCCGAGGACTTTAGTAAAAACGAACTATATAAATTAAAAAAATATCAAAATTGAAGATGCAAAAGACGCGTTAATAGCGGGTTTATAATTTTGTATGGCTGCTGAAGAGAAGAGTGGCTCTTGCCCGACAGTGGGTCGGCCGTGTAAGATTCGAAAACGTCGGGATAACCTCATGAAGAGTAACCATTAGAGTACCCATGTTAAACAAATTTAAACGCTTTATTGTTGGTAATCCTTTAGCCTCGCACCGGGAACACAGTGAAAGACTGTCGATTCCGATTGGCTTAGCTGTTTTCGCGGCCGATGCATTGTCATCCACTGCCTATGCGACTGAGGAAATCCTACTGGCTTTGACCGGTACAGCCTTTAGCGCCTTCGCTCCCCTATTAGCCATCCCTGTAGCCTTCAGTATTGTGTTGCTGATGGCTATTGTTGTTCTGTCGTACCGTCAAGTCATCATCGCTCACCCAACCGGTGGTGGCAGTTACGAAGTCGCGAAAGAAAAACTGGGCGTTATACCGAGCCAAATTGCCGGTTCCGCGCTTCTAATTGACTACGTATTGACGGTGGCCGTAAGCGTTTCGGCCGGTGTGGCCGCGATCACATCGACGGGTTTAATTGGACCGGATATGAGCGTTCCTGTAGCCATCATTTTGGTAATGCTCATTATGTTTATGAACCTTCGCGGCGTTAAAGAAGCGGGGAAAGCGTTTGCAATTCCGGCTTACATTTTTATTGCGGCTATGGTTACTCTGTTGATTCAGGGTGGCTACAAAATCGTGACCGGTGATGTTGCCGGAGCAGCCCATTCAATGGCTCATCAATCTCAAAGTGCGATGAATGTCGAATTAAATCTGGGCATGATTCTTGTTTTGCTCAATGCTTTTTCCCACGGATGTGCGGCTTTAACAGGGGTTGAAGCGGTATCCAACGGCGTTCAGGCCTTTAAAGAACCTTCAGAATATAACGCCAGTAAAACCATGATTTGGATGGGTGTCATTCTGGCAGTGCTCTTCTTGGGCATCACCTATTTGGCATATGCGTTCAATATTATGCCGGATGCCAGTGGTCATGAGACGGTTATTTCCCGTGTTGCCGCTGCTGTAACGGGTAAGGGTTCTCCGCTCTATTGGTTGATTCAAGGTATTACCATGATCATCCTGGTCTTGGCTGCAAATACAAGTTTCTCGGGTTTCCCGCGTCTGGGCTCCATTCTGGCGCAAGATGGATACTTACCCCGCCAGATGATGAACTTGGGTGATCGCTTAGTCTATTCCAATGGGATCATTATTCTGGGTGTGCTGTCGGTTATTCTGATTGTTCTGTTTAAGGCAGAAACGCATGCCATGATTCCTTTGTATGCGGTGGGTGTATTTCTGTCCTTTACGCTGGCCCAGGGTGGGATGGTATTGCACCATTTGGATGAGAAAAAAGGGAACTGGCGTAACAGCTTAATGATTAACGGGGTTGGTGCCGTAACGACCGGCCTGGTCACCCTCTTGTTGATTTTTGAGAAGTTTACCGAAGGCGCCTGGATGGTTCTTTTGGCCATGCCGATCATTATTTGGATTTTCCGCCAAATTCAAGAGCATTATCGATCGATCAACGAGCAATTGACCTTACCGCATACAGGCTACTGTCCGCTTGCGATTGAGCATACGGTATTGGTTCTGGTTTCTTCTCTGAACCGAGGAACAATTCCTGCTTTGGAATACGCGAAAACGATTTCGGATCGTGTTGAAGCCGTGCATGTGGAACTCAATCCTGCCGCAACAGAACGCTTACAAAAAGCATGGTCTGAATGGGGTTGTGGGATTCAGCTCACGATTTTGAAGTCGCCTTATCGCTCCATTAGTGAACCGCTTTTAGAATACATTGATGAAGTAGAAGATCGTTACGAGCACGACCTGGTTACCATTATTGTGCCCGAGTTTGTTACCAAAAAGGGCTGGCACAATCTTCTTCACAACCAAACGTCATTGATGTTGAAAACCTTATTGCGCTACCGCACTGGTAAGGTCGTTACAACTGTTCGTTATCACTTGGATGACTAAATCCAATGCTGTCATTTTTTGAAAAAACGCGTGGAGGCTTGATTGTTTCCAGTCAGGCTGGTGGTACAGAGCCCCTCAACACACCTGAAATTCTTTCAGCCTTGGCGGAATCTGCCTTGCATGGTGGTGCATGTGGGATTCGCATGGCGCAGGTGGAAAACCTGAGGTTCTTCAGAGAGGCGCATCCACTGACTCCTTTGATCGGCCTCACCAAGCCTGAACCGATTCCAGCTGATGCGATTAATCTGGTTTATATTACGCCCACGTATGAAACGGCTGCAAGCATTGCTCCCTTTTGTGATGTGGTCGCGATGGATGCCACGAGTCGCCATCGCCCATATGATGAACAGCTCAGTGATATTGTCCAAAAAATGAAAACTCAGTTTCCCAACACCTTACTTATGGCGGATATTGCGACGCTGGCAGATGCTCTCACTGCTGAAAAACTGGGTTTTGACATGATCGGAACCACGCTTTCCGGGTATACAGCGGAGACGAAAGCAACATCCCCTTCCGGCCCGGATTTTGAGTTGCTAAGCGCTTTAATCAAACAAGTGCGGATTCCCGTGATTTTAGAAGGTCGTGTATGGACACCAGGAGAAGTTGCTCAAGCCATGCAGTTAGGCGCACATGCCGTTGTGGTAGGCTCCGCCGTGACGCGTCCGCATGAAATCACCAAACGTTTTGTGGGTGCGCTAAAAGCGTAAATTTTTATCTTTTTTGTGAATAAGAGGTCACGGACTTGTTTCGTGGCCTCTTAACTATAAATCGGCGCAAAATAGTAGTCCGCTTTAGGAGTATACGTTTGTAATAAATTAGCCCTTTTACTACAATGATTCACACTAAGAGTTAGAGTCTAGTGGAGCCTTGCCCGAATATGTCGACGTCTCGCTACTTGTTTACTTCAGAGTCCGTAACAGAAGGGCATCCTGACAAGATATGTGACCAGATTTCTGATGCGATTTTGGATGCGTTTTTAACGAAAGATCCCAAAGCACGCGTTGCTGCGGAAACCTCAGTCACAACGGGTTTGGTTTTGGTCAGTGGTGAAATTACCTCCAGCTGCTACGTCGATATTGCGTCTTTAGTGCGTAAGAAAATTGAAGAAATTGGATACGTCGGTGAAGCAGCCGGTGGCTTTGATGGCCGTACCTGTGCTGTATTGCTCAGTATCGATGAACAGTCTGTCGATATTGCAGGCGGTGTAAACCAGGCTCAAGAAGTTCGCGAGCAATTGTCGAACGATGAAATCGATCAAATCGGTGCGGGCGACCAAGGGATTATGTTTGGTTTTGCATGTAACGAAACCAAAGAATTGATGCCATTACCCATTCAGCTTGCGCATGCATTGACGCGTCAACTGGCAGCGGTCCGTAAAAATGATAGCCTTCCTTACCTTCGTCCTGACGGTAAAACGCAGGTTACCATCGAGTATGTTGATGGCAAACCCAGCCGCATTGATACCATTGTTATCAGCACGCAGCACGGCCCCACGGTCCATGGCGAAACCGACAATACCCGCGTTCAACATTTAATCGCAGCGGATATGCGCGAATTTGTTATTGATGTTGTCTTCAAAGATTCCCCTGTAAAGCCTGATGCAAAGACTCGCTATTTTATTAACCCGAGCGGTCGTTTTGTCGTCGGTGGTCCTCAAGGGGATGCCGGTTTAACCGGACGTAAAATTATTGTTGATACCTACGGTGGATACGCTCGCCACGGTGGTGGTGCATTCTCCGGTAAAGATCCAACGAAAGTCGATCGGTCTGCTGCGTATGCTGCCCGCCATGTAGCGAAAAATGTGGTTGCTGCCGGATTAGCCGATCAATGTGAAGTTCAGGTCGGTTACGCGATTGGTGTCGCTCAACCGATGTCCATTCACGTGAATACGTTTAATACGGGTAAAGTGGATGATCAGGTTTTGATCGAATTGATCAAAAAGCATTTTGATCTCCGCCCAGCTGCCATTATTCAAAACTTCGATCTTCAAAACCAACCCAGCTCGCAACAAGGCCGTTTCTACCAAAACTTAGCGTCTTACGGTCACTTTGGCCGTACCGAGTTGAATTTGCCTTGGGAACGTTTGGATAAAGTTGACGCTTTGAAATCATCTTTGAAATCCCAAACGGCAACACCCGCTGTCGCGAGTCGCTAAATATTTAGGGCGTGTTGTTCACGATGACGACACGCCCTTGAACCTTTAAAATTAAAAATTCTCAAATGAAATACGGCACACTATTTCTATCGCTTTCAATCCAACGATTGGTATTCAAAAAACTACAATGCTCATATACATTGCCTTTATTTGAGCGATAGAATAGGTGTACTATGGTTACTAAGTCCCCTTTTCTCACTGAAATATTGATATCACTGGAAGAGGATCGTCGTTTAATCGCATAAACAGCTTGTGTCGAACTTGTTGTTTCTTTGTTCGATTTACTCAAACCACAAATGGCGCAAATCTGAATGCATATCCTGGTTAGCGGGGTTCGCCATCGCACCGCCCCCATTGAAGTTCGTGAAAAATTTGCCCTTCCTGAACAAAGCGTCCAGGAAGCTTTGCGGTCTTTACGATCCGGGCTGGGAATTGCGGAATGTGCCATTTTAACGACTTGTAACCGGACTGAAATTTATGCGGTCGTTTCCGATATCGAGGCGGGTATCCAGGCGATTCGACAGTTTTATCACCAGTTCAAAGGGTTGAACATTACAGACTATCGTCCCTACATGTTCAATCTGCTTCACGAAGATGCCGTTGCGCATTTGTTTCGGGTTGCTTCCGGCTTAGACAGTTTGATTATTGGTGAAGGACAAATTATGTCTCAGGTGAAGGATGCTTTATCCTTAGCCCACGAAGCGGAAAGTGCCGGTGTTTTAATTGATAAGCTTTTCAAATCCGCATTGGTGGTTGGAAAGAGAGTCCGCACGGAAACGGGTATTGCGGATAAAGATGTGAGTGTTTCTCTCGCAGCTTATCATTACGTGCGTCAACTTGATGAGAATTTGCTCAACCGCCGAATCGCCCTCATTGGCGGCGGTAAGATGGCTGAAATTATGATGTCGCTTTTTAAGCAGGGCATGTCGCGAGAACAGCAACAAAATATTACCTTGGTGAATCGTAATCATGCGCGTTTATCTGAGTTATCTAAACGCTATGGTTTTCGGGGTTGCACGTGGGATGCAATGGGCTCTGTGATTGCGGAGTCGGATGTTATTTTTGTGGCCACGGGTGCACCGCACGTTGTTTTAGGACGAGCCGATTTTGAAGGCTTGGGCGAAAAAGTGGTCGTTGATATTGCGGTTCCGCGTAATGTGGATCCTCGTGTTTCGGAACTACCTGAAGTTCAACTGTTTAATACCGATGACTTAGCGGGAACCAACGGCTACACTGCTGAAGTGCGGGAACAGATCAAACAGAAAGCTCAAGGGATTCTGGAAGAGGAATGTCTCCACTTCCATCGGTGGCGGACATCGCTTGCGGCGGTTCCAACCATTGTCCGTCTTCGCCAGAAAGTGGAAAAAATTCGCCAGGGTGAACTGGCTGCCAGTGGAGCACTGTGCAATGATGATGCAGCAATGGAAAAATTTTCCAGGACTTTAGTGCACAAAATTTTGCATGAACCCACAGTTCGTCTCAAAAGCGCTGATAGTTCGGAAGAAATTAATCAGCAGGTGAGTGTCTTGAATCGTTTGTTCGGGATCGAAAACGATCAGCAGGCGCACACCGTTTGTCCCGATGTGGAATACGAGGCATTGGCGTAGATGGCTTCTCCTGAAACACTGCGACTGGGGAGTCGAGACAGCGCACTGGCTTTGGTTCAAACCAACATGGTTGCGCAAGAACTTCATAAACGTTTCCCTAGTCTTAAACTGGAAGTGGAAACCTTCAAGACGCAAGGCGATAAAATTCTCGATAGCTCTCTGGCATTGGTCGGTGGCAAAGGTCTTTTCGTTAAAGAACTCGAAGAAGCGCTTCTGGATAATCGCATTGATTTAGCGATTCACAGCATGAAAGATATGCCCGCAGACTGCCCTTCCGGGCTTTCGCTTTGTTCCGTGCTTCCACGGGAAGATGCGCGCGATGTTATGCTCAGTTGTGACATGCGTCGCTTTTCAGATTTAGAAGCCAACGCGGTGATTGGAACCTCCTCTCTGCGGCGTGAAACTCAGCTAAAGCGCTTACGAGCGGATTTAAAGTTTGAGATCATTCGTGGCAATTTACAAACACGCTACCGCAAATTATTCGATGAGCCTTACGATGCGATTATTCTTGCCTACGCGGGTATTAAGCGTTTGGGCTGGGACAGTCGCGTGTCTCACGTTTTTGATTCCTGGATAGACTGTGTACCTGCACCCGCTCAAGGGATTTTGGCTGCCCAATATCGAGAGACCGATGGCCGGGTTCAGGAGATGATTAGCAAGCTTCAGTATCCCGCTGTTGAAGTCGCTCAACGGGCGGAACGTTCTGTTTTAAAAGGTTTGGGTGCGTCCTGCACAACTCCGTTAGGCGTGTATTGTCGCCCCGGTGTTAAAGGGTACGAGATGAAAGCTATTCTTTTATCTCCGGATCAAAAAGCCACCGTCATTCAGTCAGAAACGAGTTTCGGTGTTCATGACGATCCGGTTAAAGTGGGAAAAGAGCTGGCTCAACAGGTATTAAGTGATGGTGGTCAAGCGATCATCGATCAATTGAATCAGGCGTTTGCTCAAAAATAAATTTTTGAGAAATTACCAGCTAAACCAGGGTGGATCAGCTGTTGCGTCCGGATTATAGGTTGCAGCATTATCCTTGCTTCCAGGGATAATATTGCCTCGGCTTGTAATCATGCCGTTGTAATAAATGGCAAATTTAACAGACTTTCCGGGGCCGCTGGTTGTGCCATCAGTTACAACCCCATCTGGATCATACTGGATAAAAATAACGTTGTTAGTGGTTCCAGCAAAATAATTGCCCCATAACATAAGCTTGCCACCATTGTGTAAATTTAAGCAAGGATTCGAAGAGCTGCAGCTGTTGGTCGTTGCACCGGGTATATTATCAATCAAAGAACTGGTATCCACCGATAAATAGTTCATATAAGGGGACAGATCTTTTCCTCTAGTGCTGCTTGTAACAGAGCCACTGAACTGCAGCTGTTGATACGCGGCAGAGGCCAAGCTTGCCATTTCTTTGGCAGAGGCATTGTATTGTTGATTTTGCTGGGTAACCAGAAGCTTGGGAATAGTAAAAGTGGCAATGAGGGCTAAAATGTACAAGCAAATCAATAACTCTACCAGGGTAAACCCTTTATGGCCTTTTATCATTCCAAAAAGTGGTTTATTATGCTTCATACCCACCACCGGCTAAAAGCCCTGCTTTAAGATTATAGGTGTAATTCCTATTGCTGCCGTCCATGTCGTGGGATGTAATGGAAAGTGTTATAAATCTTGCTAAAATATCCAAGCTGATGAGTAATTCACCTAAGGTGAAGCCTTGTTGCTTCTTAAAGACATATAAGCAAAAATGCACTATTAAAAACTCACTATTCCCTAAAAACTCCTAGTATTCATTATAGTGTGACTTTGCTTTAATCCCTTGAAATTTGAAGTCCGCCTAAGTTAGTGCTAGGATGTGATTAATCGAGAGATTCATGCAGTTCTAATAACTGTTTTAAAAAGGTTTCTTCTAGGGGTGATGGAAAAAATTTAAAAAAGCGTACTGATTCTACCCACATCAACATTGGTTTCCTTAATGGTTGCAATTTCTTTTACAGAGGCAAGTGAACGGATCAAAAGCAGTCTCGACATCGTCGAGGTTGTGCAACGTCACGTCATCTTAAAGAAAACGGGTCGTAGCTTTACGGGAAAATGTCCGTTCCATAACGACAAAAGCCCGTCGATGAATGTAAATCGCGAAAAGGGTATCTTCAAGTGTTTTGCATGTGGCGTGGGCGGTGATGCTTTTACGTTTTTAATGAAGATTGAAAATCGTAGCTTTGGTGAATTGATTCGAGAACTGGCCGACGAGCAAGGGATCGATATTCAACGCGAAGGGCGTTTTGATCAAGGGCACGATGCGGATGAATTTGCCCGTCGTAAAGAAGCACGGGAACGCTTGCAAAAACTGATGCAACTGAGTGCGCAGTTTTACCAAAAGAATCTTTCCATATTGTCAGCGACCGATCCTGCAAAAGCAGCCTTGCTGAAACGCTACAGCGACGAACTGGATTACGAGGATGTTACGGAGAAGTTTGAACTCGGTTTTGCACCTGCAGGCTGGGAAAACTTAGCGTCTCACTTGAAACAAACTTGTGATTTTGCACATGCCAATCCAAATTTATTGATGGATGCTGGTTTGGTCAGTGAGCGCGATAACGGGCAGGGCCATTACGATCGTTTTCGGAATCGTTTGATCATCCCGATTCACGACGATCAAAATCGGATTATTGCCTTTGGGGCTCGCTCGCTCAGTGACGAGGATAAGCCGAAATATCTCAATTCCCCAGAAACGGCTTTGTATAAAAAAAATCAGATTTTATATGGTTTAAATCAAGCGAAGGAAGCTATTCGCCAAACGCGAACCGCGGTCGTAATGGAAGGCTATTTCGATGTCATCAGCGCTCATTTAGCAGGCATTACGGAAGCGGTGGGTTCTTGTGGAACGGCGCTTACCGAGCAGCATTTAAAGCTTTTGAGCCGTTTTGGTGTCGAACGGATTGTTTTAGCGTTTGACTCGGATGCGGCAGGTTTAAAGGCTGCACTCAGCGCGATTGAACTGATGACCCCCTATCTGGATAATCCTTTGGGTAAGGGAGCGGATTTAAAATTACAGGTTCTAACGGTCCCCAGCGGGAAAGATCCTGACGATTATATTCGTGAGCACGGTGCGCTGGCCTTTCGGGAACTCATGGAAAATGCGCAGTCTCATTGGCGTTTTCGCTGTGAAATGTCGATTCAGGGTTTTAACCTGAATGATGCGGAAGCGCGCTTAGAGGCAGTTTCTCGCTTAACACCTGAAATTTGTGCCATTTCTCGTCCCACTGTTCGAGAAGACATGATTCAACGCTATTCGGAGCGTTTGGGCGTGTCTACTGAAGCTTTACTTTTGGAAGTTCGGCGTTTTGAAAAAGAAAGTCAAAAACATGTATCTTTGCTTCCCAAAAGAGCAATTTTAGAAACGGTCCCACCTTTAAATAGTGTAACCCAGTCTATACCTCTCAACGCACCACACAATCCCTTACCTGCTGCTTGGAAACAACATCAGGAAGTGACCGAAAAGACCCTGTTGAAGTTATTGCTTGTCAGTCCAGACTACTTTGAACAGGTTCGAACATGGCTTGTCCAGGCTGAAGTCAGGGACTTTTTCTTCAACCCTTACCACCAACAGATTTTAACAACGTTGTTAGATGATGCTGAAATCGCTAATAACCCAACCTCAATGCTTTCTATTTTCAACCATCAAGCTTCTGAAAGTCCCGAATTGCTTTATACCTTTACTGAGCTTCTATTCAGTGCAGAAACTTTTTCGGACTCTCTCGAGTTAGCAGCACTCAGTCCAGCCGTTTTACCGGAGCGTTTACAAACTTTAGTAGACGAGCAAATCGTAAAGCTGAACAACTGTAACCGTCAGCTTCAGCTGTTTAACTTGAAAGCGGAAGCTTTACACAACCCTGATTCTGAAATAATGCACACATATGCCTTCCACGACCAGTATAATAAAAGTAGGCTCCCTACCCGGGAGCAGGGTTGAAGGATGGACTTGTCTGATGAAAGTTATAACTACAACAACCCCTTAATGTTTTACCCCCATAAACAATACCTTCTAGGGATGGAACCGGAATGACAAAACGTAGACCTTCAAAGAAAAGCGAAGACTCATTGCTGGCGATGATCAGCAAGTCTGAGCGCGGTAACCGTGATGAGAGAAGCGGTATCGATGAAATTTTATCCGTGGATGATGGGGATTCTGATCAGATTGGAGCGTTATTCTCTGAAAGTACAGGCGGCGGTAGCGTTGCCTTACTGCAGGAAGATGACGAAAGTGAAGATCCCACGTATACCGCAGTCGAAAGCCGCGGGATGGCGTTGGATGATCCTGTCAGAATGTACCTTCGTGAAATCGGTCGTATCTCACTGCTAACGGGGGATCAAGAAATTGATCTGGCTCGTCAGATTGTCCAAGGTGGTGAAATCGGTGCGCGTGCGAAGCAAAAACTGGTTCAAGCCAATCTCAGGCTTGTTGTCTCCATTGCTAAAAAATATGTTGGCCGTGGCATGCTCTTCTTGGACTTGATCCAGGAAGGTAACCTGGGCTTGATTCGTGCGTCTGAGAAGTTTGACCACGAGCGCGGATACAAGTTCTCAACCTATGCGACGTGGTGGATTCGTCAGGCGATTACCCGCGCGATTGCGGATCAGGCACGGACGATTCGTATTCCTGTGCATATGGTTGAAACCATCAACAAACTGAAAAAAGTTACCCGTAAATTGGCTCAGGAATTGAGCCGTAAGCCTACGGAAGAAGAACTCGCAGCCGCGATGTTGATTTCTGTCCCGAAGCTGCGGGATATCATTAAAGTTGCTCAAGAGCCTCTCTCTTTGGAAACCCCGATCGGGAAAGAAGAAGACTCCCGCTTAGGCGACTTTATTGAAGACCGTGAAGCGAAAGCGCCTGCAACCACCGTTGCACACGAATTACTCCGGGAAGACTTAACTGAGGTTCTCAGTTCCTTGTCTCCTCGTGAGCGTGATGTTCTTCGTCTTCGTTTCGGCCTGGATGATGGTCGTCAACGGACTTTGGAAGAAGTCGGCCAGCTCTTCGGCGTTACTCGTGAGCGGATTCGTCAGATTGAGGCGAAAGCGCTCCGCAAACTGCGTCATCCGAACCGGAGTCGTCGTTTGAAAGAGTACATCGAATAAACGCTCATTTTTAAAATCCAAAAGAGGCTGTTTCTGTTTAGAAGCGGCCTCTTTTATTTTAGGATTGTCTCCTAAGAGCGCGCGCAAAGCCAGGTATGATGCTCTGTTTGAACTCGGCGATGGCTTTAATCTCTTCTGCTAAGGATAAATCCAGGAGTTCGCCATTTTCCCATAAGCCAATGGATTCTTGTGTGGGTTTTGGTTTTTCGAGGGTCGATTTTGCAAGGCGAAGTGCCTGTGCCTTTTCCAGGGAAATGCTAAAGATAAAAGCATCGGAAGCCACATGGAAGGCTTCCAACACGGATTCCAGACGTTCAGCTCGCCTTTTTTGCTGGGTGGTTTCTGCTAATTTTAGTCCGATACGCAAGGCCAGATTCATGCGAACCCATTCGGCGACTGGTGGATGGGACAGGGATTCCACCATCGCGACGCGTACATGCCGCCCCACTGCGATAGAGAGTTGCAATGGATGCACTTTCAGGGATTTTTGATAGTCCACTTCTTCACTTGAAAGGGAATGACGAGGCGCTAGTGCATAGATTCTTCGAAAAGACAGCTGGCTTGCTTCATCCATTGTGAGAAGGCGACTGAGAAAGCGAGTTGCTTGCGGAAAAAAGGTGACATTATTTTGTTGCATAAAATTACCCCCCTAGCTTAAGAGAAGTTCTAATAAAACCCTTGTGGGGGAGGGTATTCTACCCTCCCGTTACTTTTTCCGGGAGCCCACAAGGGACTCCCCTACAGTAGATGAAGAATGCAAGAGCAGCCTTTCCCCACACGGATTAGGAGAAAGGCGCTCCTGAAGAGGATTTAAGCGGGAGCGGACTCCGCTAATTTGCCTTTAACGCTATCCAGCCATTCACGGAAGGGCTCTTCATAGTCGATATCACACTCTTTGACAGGTGCAATGCGTTTGGCACCCTGTTTTTCGAGTGCGGTATCAAAGTCTTTTCCGCACTGGCAGAAGGCGGCGTAGGCAGTATCCCCCAAAGCGCAAACGCTAAAGCGGACGTTGCTTAAATCGGCTTTTTTCGATTGCAACTCACCGATGAGATCGTAGGCATTGGATGGGGGATCACCGTCTCCCCAAGTACTGGTAATGACAAGAACGGTCTCGTAAGCATTCAAGCCGTCTAATTTAATATCGCTCATATCGATGGCTTCGGACGGGTACCCTGCGGCGGTCAGCTGTAGTTCGCTCGTTTCAGCTAAGCCTTGAGCTGTACCGGTTTCAGAACCCCATAAAATAGCGATTTTACTCATATTTTCAGCATGCTCCCTTAATAAACAAAAAAAATTTGACACTCTAAATTAACCGCTTTCAGGCGGTTCAAAATGAAAATTTTCCTCTCGGTTTCAGCCGATTCCACTAAATGAGAATCTTTATCAATAATACCTTATTGCAAGTAATTCTCAACTGGTAATTTTAAATTTGTAAATACAAAAATGGTGCACTTCCCCTGAAACTGAAAAGGAATGCAGCGATTAGGCACAGAGACAGGTTCAGTAATTCTTTGCGCCAATCGTAATAAAATAAAAAAAGCTTTAAAACTAATCTGGGCGCAGCAAAAATCAGCTCTCAAGGGTTAAGCTATCCAATTGTAGAACTCAGCAAGTATTATCCCTGCGCAGTCGGTCTAACAATAATGTCCCCAATATCAACGTTTGCCGGTTGTTCGATAGCAAAACTGATTGTTTTAGCAATTGATTCCGGGGATATACCCAAGTCAGCCATTTGTTGTGTTACCTGCTCAGCTACTTGGGGATTTCGCATGGAATTGACGAGATTGGTTTGTACAAAACCCGGAGATATGCCGGTGACGCGAAACTCGCCGCGAGACTCCTGCCGAAGGCCTTCCATTATTGTCCTTACAGCATTTTTTGTACCCGCATAAATCGCTTGAGAGGGAACAACCCTAAGTCCCGCAGTGGAAATAGTGGTCACAAAATGCCCGGACTTTTGCGACCTGAAAATGGGAAGTGCAGCTGCTACCCCGTATAGAAAGCCTCGTAGATTAACATCAATCATCATATCCCAGTCTTGCACCGCTAATTCGTCGATTAAACCAGTCGGCGCAATACCTGCATTGGAAATTAACACGTCAAGCCGCCCATATTGGGATAAGGCTAGGGTTGTTAATGTTTCCATGTCTTCCCGGTTTGCGACATTGGTTTCACGAAATACAGCTTCACCACCCCTGTGCTTGATTTCGTCAGTGATACGAGCAAGCTGCTGATGATTTCTTGCACCCAGTATGAGTTTGGCGCCTTTGGCTGCTAACAGTCGTGCAGTTGCCTCACCTATTCCTGAACTGGCACCGGTAATTACGATTACTTTGTCAATATTATTATTCACGATACAACCTATATTGAGTTTATTCACGCATTTATAACAATGCATGCTGCGGACATCATGCTCACGATGGAGAAAATTAATGATGGCTTAACCAATTGGATTTGCCATTAGACCTCTGGGGGGTTAAAGTTCGATATCAAAATACCGTTCAGTACGAATAATGGGTCTACCAGATTGATTTAATCTTGCAGCAACTCGAACGATAAGGCTGTTCCCCGCTTGAGATCTCTTTTTGCGATTTTTCCGATCACCGCTTCCAGGTGTTTGGGTGCTAATCCGTAACCGGGACGGATGGATCGCACATCTTCAGCACTGAGACGACTGCCTTTAGCTACATCTCGAACGATGTAGAGGCTACGGCGGAATTGAAGGGAGGCTTTCTCATGCTCTGTGGGGCCCAGCTGAACAGTCCCTAGGGCAGCGCGAGCCATCTTACTTTCACTCACAAGGCTTTCTAGCTCATGTGGCTCTAGGGAGAACGCAGAATCGACACCCCCATCCTTGCGAGCAATGGTCACGTGCTTTTCAACCGCGACAGCTCCTAAGGCCACCGCGGCAATGGCAGCACCAATGCCGGGCGTATGATCGGAGAGCCCAACGAGGCATTGAAAGCGCTCTTGTAAGTAGGGAATGCTTTTCAAGTGGCTATCGAAAGGATCTGCCGGGTAACTGCTGGTACATTTTAGCAGCATGAGATCCTTGCATCCCGCCCCGCGTGCAGCTTGTACCGCATCGTCAATCTCGGCTTCAGCGGCCATGCCGGTAGACATAATCAAAGGTTTTCCGGTACTGGCGGCTTTGCGGATGAGCGGGAGATCCAGAATCTCAAAAGAGGCGATTTTGTAGGCGGGAACGTCAAGATTAAACAAGAAATCAACGGCTGTGGGGTCAAAAGGGGCGCTGAAGCCCAGCATGCCGTGTTGATGGCAACGGTCGAAAATCGGTTTATGCCAATCCCAGGGGGTATGCGCTTTCTCGTAGAGTTGGTAGAGTGTCTCACCGCTCCAAAGGCTATTTTCATCGGTGATACGAAACTCGCCTTCGTCTAAGTTTAGAGTCATTGTATCGGCGGTGTAAGTCTGTATTTTTAGGGCATGAGCCCCTGATTTTGCTGCCATATCAACAATAGCCAGGGCTCGATCGAGCGATCCGTTATGATTCCCGGACATTTCGGCAATGATGAAGGGATCATGGCCAGGACCGATATCCTGATTCCCGATTTTAAAGCCTGAAATATCAGCCATTCATTTAGCCCTCAACGCGCTCCTTTTCTCATTATAATCGAGCGGAGGCAAACGAAACGGTTGTGACGGAATGGGTATTATGATTAGGACTAAACAGGTCTAAATGACGGGTTTCTTAATTAGGACTATTTGGTCCTAAAGAGATTTTTTCTTTTTTGCTTCCTACCCCCTGATATCATGTGGATATTTGTTTTTAGAGATTTGCGCTGTTCTGAGAAGGATCTTTTGTTAAGTTTTCTAAAACATTACACTTCATGTACACCCCAAAATAAATAAAATCAGCTAGGAATTGTTTCAAAAGCCCTCTGTTTTTCTTGTTTTTGGGCCAAAAACTAACTTTGTAACTGCAAAATTGATGATTCAAGCTATCTACTGTATATCAAAACCACCTGACGAGAAATCACCTTTGCTTTAGAATATTTAAGAAGGCGGGAATACTTGGATCGGGGAGGCTTATGTTTAATTTTTTACCGCATACAGCGAGTGATCGCGAGAAAATGTGGGCTGCTATCGGCATCCAGTCAACAGATGAGCTGTTTGAGGATGTACCAGCCAGCTTGCGGGACACCATTAAGTACAAACACTTGCCCCAACATGGCCTCAGTGAGCAGGAATTAGAGCATGTAATGCGTGGCCTAGCCCGGAAAAATACGGGTCATCAAATGGCTTGTTTCCTGGGTGGTGGAGCTTATGCACGGTATGTTCCCCCGGCTGTGAATACCATAGCGTCTCGATCAGAGTTTTATACGGCCTATACCCCTTACCAACCGGAGATTTCCCAAGGGACACTCCAGGTTATTTACGAATTCCAGACCATGATCTCGGAATTAACCGGATTAGATGCTGCTAACGCCTCGGTTTACGATGGTGCAACCGCTGTCGCTGAAGCGGCCATGATGGCTTTGCGCATTTGTAAAAAGGCGAATTTGATTTACGTGGCAAATGGCTTACATCCTGATTCTAAGGGTGTCTTGAGCACTTATTTGAGTGCCATGGACTCCTTGACGATTAAAGACGTCGATATTACGTCGGAATCCTTCTCCGGAAAAGTCTTAGAGGATGGATTAGGTAGTGAAAAGCCTGCTGCCGTTATCATTCAGGTGCCCGACTACTACGGAAACATCCCCAAATTTGAAACCATAAAAGCGATTCAGGCTTTCTGTGCTGCACACGGTGCTCAGTTTGTCGTGAGCGCTGAACCTGTCTCATTGGGCTTGTTGCAAGCTCCTGGAGCCTATGGAGCTGATATTGTCGTGGGGGATATCCAACCCTTGGGCAATACATTAAGCTTTGGTGGCCCTTATGGCGGATACATAGCGACCAAACAACAGCACGCACGCCAGCTTCCGGGTCGTATTGTGGGCAAAACAATTGAAAAAATGGGCGAAAATACCGGGCGTACCTGCTATACGTTGACTTTGCAGACACGCGAGCAGCACATTCGGCGGGAGCGTGCTACCAGTAATATTTGCACGAATCAGGCGTTGAATGTCTTGAAAGCCACAGTGTATTTGTCTTTGATGGGTCCACAAGGCATGAAGGAGCTGGCTGAGATTTCTCTGCAACGAGCACATTACCTTGAAGCCCGTTTGAGCGAGATTTCAGGGATAAAGCGATTGCATGCCAACGTTGAATTCCTGAATGAATTTGTATTGCGCTTCCCCGGGCCTGTAAAACTATTGCTTAAGGCTTTGGAAGAGGCGGAAATCCTGGGTGGGATACCGCTGGATGACACTAGCCTGCTCATTTGCTGTACCGAATTAACCACGCTGGTGGAATTGGATCGCTATGTGGAAACAGTGGCCCGCTTTTACGGGGCATCCATTGAGCATAGCGCTGGCTATCAAATTATCTCCGCAGGTACGCCAACGCCCTCCAAAGCGCATCAATAGAGAGGCTTAAAACATGACAACACAAGCTAGCCCTGTATTAGAAGCAACTCTCTTTGAGCAATCCCGCTCGGGTGCACGCGGATTCAATCTGCCCGATGCTCAGGTTCCTATTCAGCCTTTAGGGAGTATTTTGGCATCCGACTGGGTTCGTGAAAAGCCAGCCCGATTGCCGGAATTGTCTCAATTGGAGACGGTTCGTCACTTTCTACGTCTTTCTCAGTTAAACCACTGTATTGATAAAGAGTTCTATCCTCTGGGTAGTTGCACGATGAAGTATAACCCCAAGATTGCCGATCGTATCGGTGCTTTTGAGGCGTTTTCCGGCTTGCATCCGCATACGCCGGAACACCTATCCCAAGGCGCTTTAGAAGTCATCTATCGTCTTCAGGAAGCCTTGGCTGATTTAACGGGTTTTGATGCGGTTACCTTACAGCCTGCCGCTGGCGCTCAGGGTGAATTGACCGCCATGTTGATGGTTCGTAAGCACTTTGAGGTGACCCAACAGACTCAGCGCACTCAAGTCATTATTCCGGATTCCGCTCATGGGACAAACCCCTCCTCAGCTGCAATGGCTGGCTTTGATGTTGTCGAACTTCGCTCGACATCAGAAGGGCATGTGGATATGGAGGCCCTCAAAAAGCATTTATCGGATAAAACGGCGGCGTTAATGCTGACCAACCCCAGCACGGCAGGCTTATTTGAACCGAATATTCTGGAAATCTGCCGATTGGTACACGAAGCCGGTGGCTTGATGTACTACGACGGCGCCAACCTGAATGCGGTGATGGGGCAGGCTCAACCAGCTGCCATGGGCTTTGATTTAATGCATATCAATACCCATAAAACTTTTGCAACCCCCCATGGTGGCGGAGGTCCCGGCTGCGGACCCGTGGCTGTAACAGCTCAAATGGCCCCCTACTTGCCGCTTCCACTCGTGACGTTAGAGGGTGAAACCTTTCATTTGCAAGCGAAATCACCTCAGAGTATCGGTCGTGTGAAGGCCTTTTACGGCAACTTTGAGATGATGGTTCGTGCCCTTACTTATATTTTGGCCTATGGTTCCAGTGGCTTAAAACAGGTCAGTGAAGACGCTGTTTTAAATGCCAATTACCTGAAAGCACGTTTAAAAGACGCTTATCAGGTGGCGTTCGACTGCGTTTGCAAGCACGAGTTTATTTTGACCAATGCGAAGCAGAAAAAGCACGATCCCCATATCAATACGATGGCGCTGGTAAAGCGTCTTATGGATTACGGCTATCATCCGCCAACGGTTTATTTCCCGTTGATCGTGCCTGAGGCGATGATGATTGAGCCCACAGAGACCGAGTCATTGAGCACGCTAGATGCCTTTGTTGATGCCATGCTGACGATAGCACGCGAATGCGAACGCGATCCTCAGTTAGTGCTGGATGCCCCTCATAGCACCCCTGTTCGGCGTGTCGATGAGGTTTTAGCAGCGCGTCAACTCAATTTAAATTATTATCATCAGCTTTTAGGCGGTGGTGGATCGGCCTGAAGTTGTCCTTCAGCGCCACCTTCGTCGCTATAACCGAGTGCTGCCCAATAGCCGCTGTCATCGGTTTTCTTGACACCACTATCTTGAAGTCCCTGAACCTGATACAAGCCTGAACCTTGTAAATATTTCGTGGTTTGAGCATTGGATGAGCCTTGGGACGATTTTAAGCTGCTGAGTAAGTCTGACAGCATTGTTTGTAGCATGTTCTGCCCACCGCCGCCGCTGCCACCACTTCCGCCCATCATGGCAGACGGTGCGTTAATTCCGGCATTTCCCGGCAAGTTGTAGTTTAAATTGAGAGAATCATTGCCTGTGCTACTGGGAGGTAGAAAAATCATTTGCTGTCCTGTTGCTACAGGGCCAAAATTTCCATTGCCTCTACCTGCAGTTCCAGGGAAGGGTTGCCGTCCATAGGGACTGTTGTTGACTCCCGTCGATGGGAATCGGGTGGGAAATGCTGACATATCTCTCTATTCACCTCTGTTAATTTAGCTTGATACTCGCCGGAATCCGGTGTGAATGGATGTGGCTGGTATCCGTTAAAAACAAACACAATAGAATAAAAACAATCAATAGTGCGTAATTGCCTAATTCCCAACCCTAGATTGAAGAATAGCTTTATATTAAAGCGAGTTTCTGAGCCAGATCTTGAAAATAATGTTGGTAAGGCGATTCTTTAGAAAAAATACCGGCATTTAAGGGTTTTATATCAGGCATCCAGCCAAGATAAGGGATGCTTAGAAACGGTAGTAAAGTTTTTTCGAGCGTCTGTATAGCAGGATCGGCGTGCGAATCGGCTTTTTCCCCGTACTCAATGCCACCATTCAAAAGTAATCCTGCAATAGGAATATTTCGCGCCTGTAAGGCTTCCACGCTGAGTAATATATGGTTGATACTGCCTAAAAAGGGGGAACTGACCAGGAGAACCGGGATTTTGAGATCGGCCATGAGGTCTCGCATATCATAATGTCGGGTAATGGGAACCCGCACGCCTCCAGCACCTTCAACCAGAAGGATTTCATGCTCTTGAGCCAATTCTTTAAAGTCTTCCTGGAGTTTCTCCGGATCAATGATACCATCGGGATCCGCAGCAAAGGGGGCCACTGGGTCCGCAAATTCATAGCTGCAAGCCGTCGGGAGATCGAGGGCGTTCAGGTAATACCGAATCTGCTCCAAGTCTCCCCTTTCAATGCTGCCATCAGATTTTAAGCTTCCAAAGCAGCGACTGCCCGTCTGAATTGCTTTGTAGATGGCAACATCTTTCTTGGCTTGTATTAAAGCACCGGTAATCCCCGCTGTAATCAATGTTTTACCGATATTGGTGCCGGTTGCCGTAATAAATAATGCTTTTTTCAAAACATGGTCCTTATGTATAAGCTGAAGAGCACACGGAAAAAATCCATGCTTTTAACTGTTACCTCAATAAGCATAGGACAAGAAGGGGAGAAGGGTCTTTAAAAAGAACGGCTGACTTCCTTTATATTTTAAAAAGAGCGCCACATTCTTTGTAGGGGAGTCCCTTGTGGGCTCCCGCCTCCAACCATGCAGAATAAAAATCAATAAATAAACATAGAAATATTTTAATGGGAGCCTAAAAGGGACTCCCCTATATTCAAGCGAGTAGAACGTCTAACTCTTCTCTGATTAATTTGGGTTGGCTCACAGCGAAGTTTTGTCGGGAGAAGCGAGGCATCAGATCCGCTGAACTCATAAGTCCAATGAAAGACCGTTGGTAAAGCTCGACGCCTCTTAACATGAATCCTAGAGCAGATCCGCAAGTGTTTTCAAGCATTTGAGTTTCCGAGCTCAGACTCAATCGATGACTGCAGACATTACCGGTTAAGGTTCTACCGGTAATGGTGACAGAGGTGGGTATGGGTTTCTGTTCGGAACGAGTCACGACCAGTCCAGTCACTCGCACACGGTCCCGAGGGCAAACGCCCGCAAGTTCAAGGATGATATCGTCGGCAGACTCACGGGTAGAGTAGCTAACGAGCTCCTCATCACACTCCAATTCCTGAGTCATTTCTTCCGGGCTCAGACTGGCCAAGCGTTTAGCTTCGTATCCCTCAACGTGAATATAGGGACTAGCTGTATTGTAAGTGTCCAATTCATTCTCAGGTGCTTGAATACCCAAATGAATGCTGATATCCAGAACCTCAACAAAGGTAAGCGCTGCAATACCCGCAATGGCTGTTAAAAGCCCAGGAGCAACGCCTGCTCCCGTAATATAGAGCAATTTTCTATTCCTAAAATCTTCATTGAAGTTGAGGAGTCGTTCGATGGATTCGCTCCGTTTCAAGGCATCCACAAAGACGCCTTCAAAGCCTGTTTCACACATGATTCGTCGCATGAAGTCTGGATAAAGGCTTGTGGGTGCATTGGGTAAGGCCAAAAAGACAGCATCAATTTGATCCCCATGACGTTTTAGAAGCTCGATTGCGGCATCAGGGTGAGGAGTAAGCCGACTGCTTAGAACATCTTCATGCTCAAAGGAGAGTCCTGAGGCGGTATAGCAAAATGCAGTACGATTCGCGGCTGCCACCCAAATGAAATCTTCTCTGTAGGGTAGGAGCTGCCCAAAGGCTTTCCCTAAATTCCCAAGCCCAATAACGGCAACACGGATGGGTGCTGTCATATGTAAAGCTCCTGGTTAATTCTCTATTCTTGCTTACCCGATAGAAGTCTTATTGACCATTGAATGCCTTGAATTAAGCCTTAATAGGGCTTAGCAGCTATGTAGACAGAGGTTGAAGTACTTGAATCGTTTCCGTATCCTACAACGCTGCCCTAAAAATGGTTTAAGCTCCACTCGTAAAATAATTGGATATTCTGAACATAAATTTAACGTAAATTTGTAATTTTCACAAGTCGAAGCTCAGGCATGCTCTTGCAGTATCAAGAATTATCCTAAAAATCCGATTCATAAATACGATAAATCCTCGATTATAATTTTAAATAGTGAATCACTGGGAAATGCAATAAAGAAGAGCTTATTTTGAAAAATCTCTTGAAAAATTGCCTGAGTCTATTGAAAAAACATCCTTTTAAGCCTTCGATGTCTTATCACCAACAGGGGTACGGGATGGCTTTGCTGATGGTTTTTCTGGCCAGTTCCGTTCTTTTGGCAACATCAATGTCCTTGATTTTAAACTCAAGCGTTGTTTCTTATATTACAAGCCAGTCCAGCACTCCAATTGCTGGGAGCCAAACTCAAATAGCGAACGCTGCCTTGGCTGCTGCAACAAAGGATATTCTCACCAATTTTCTTAGCCAGGGCACCCCTGTCGATACCAGCTATCGTTATCCCGCTTCCGGTGAAAACTTAATTACAGCCCCTACTTACCCTGGAAGCGGTGCAACGACCACGATTGGTTCCTATTACGTAACGGTTACCAAGTCTCGTGGTTTCACGTACATTCTTGAGGCGACCGTAACAGTAAACGGTATGACTAAAGTGACTTCCAGACTGTTTCAGTTGAGTGCCAGTGCTGAATGTCTTTTTAAAGACGCTTATTTTTCCTACTCCCTTCGAAAGCTTTGCTCCAGCTATACCGGTAAAGCCGTTAAGGTCCGCCGTAGTTCAGATAATGCGACACAAGACATTGGCTTCGTCGGGAATGATTTAGATGTTGCAGCTCTTCGCACCTTTTTGGGAGAAGATTTACCCTTAAATGTGGATTCCACTGCTAAAGCAGCTTATAGCCTTCGAAAATTAAGAAATTCCTATACGGGTAAAGCGATTAAAGTCCGCCGAAGTTCCGATAATTCAACCCAAGATATCGGATTTAACTCGTTTGGGAATTTGGATACCAAGGCTTTGTTAAGCTTTGTAGGAACCGGAAGTGGTTTTATTGATACTTGGTACGACCAAAGTGGCGGTACAACTTTAAATTTAACCCAGGCTACGATTTCAAAACAGCCGCGAATTGTGAATGCCGGTGTTATTGATACTCAAAACGGCATCCCGGCCATCTATTTTGGCGGCGCTCATAACTTAGCAAATACCAGTTTTTCTGGGGTGGTTACCGGTCAGGAACTGAGATTTTTTGCTGTTGCACAAACTGCAAGTAGTTCCACTATCTGGGGTCAGTTTGCAGCCTTGTATAAATCGGGAGATTCAGACTCGTATCAGACTTCAAGCGGTATGGAAGTGCTCACCACAGGTTCGCCCATAAGCCGTCTGGCTGCCAATACCAATAACAATGGTGGCTTTATTACCCATACAACTGGAGCACTATTTCAAGCAACCACCTCACATGACTCCAGTGGGTATCTTAAGCTTAACTACAACTATAATGGAAATCTAAATTTTACTCAGGCTGCCCCAAATAACCTGGCCCCTACTTCCTTAGTTGTTGGCACAGGTGCTGGGGGTGATTCTTCATCCTACGTGACGGGCTATATAGCGGAAGCGGTTTTATACAACAGCGTTGTTTCTGGAGCCAACCAAACCAAAATTGAGAAGAACCAACAACATTATTACAAAATTGCAGGCTATACGGATGGTTTTGTGGATACTTGGTACGATCAAAGTGGTAATGGCTACAAGGTAACGCAGTCAACCGCTGCTACCCAGCCGACCATTGATGTCAGTGGCGCTGCTCCTGCTGTTTTCTTTGATTACAGAACGTGCACAGGGAATGGCTCAACCGGTTGTACTTTTTTAGCAAATACGACTCTCAATAACACTTTAACCCCGATGACGGTTACAGGTCTTGCGGTCGCACAAGTCAGCCCAACAGCGAATAGCAGTAGAATTGGTCGTCTACTTGTACTCTATAAGACAGGCACCGCTGATGATCGAAATTCTGCTTCTGTCGCGTTAATGATGCAACAGAATGTAGGCGGAACATTGACGATGGGGAGTAAAAAAGATAACGATACAACCCTTAAGGTGAGTGGAACCGTCGGTAACGATATGCAAATGACCTCGATAGGCGATGGTACAAATCGGACATTCAGGAGCTATCAAACCGTCGGCGGTGCGAAAACATCTACGACTGCAATTAATGGTACTGAGGGGCTAACGCTGAATGTAATCCGAATCGGGACAAATGATGGTGTGAACCAGGATTCGGCTTGGGACGGACGAATTAATGAGATTATTCTCTATACAAGTGCCCTTCAGAATTCAATATATCAAGGCTATGAGACCGATCAAAGGACTTATTACGGACTATAAAGTTTTGTAAGTGCTTTTGAGACCCATGGGGCAATCCAATTGCTGATGTTTGGGTATTGAAAAAGGGGTGTAAATACAGATATAGGCTGGAGATTCTATCCATGAAATGGATTGGAATTCGTATCCGTACAATTAAGCGCTCTTGTAAAGGCGCAAAAGAATTTTCATAAAAATCCGAACTCATGAATAGCATCAATCCTCATCTATAATTAAACTAGTGAAAGATGAGAAATACATGACCCAGTTTATTTTGCTGCATGTATGGAAAAATTGCCTGAGTCTATTGGGCAAATTTACGCTCAAACGCTCAATGCTTGCTCAAAAACCGGGTTATGGGCTGGCTTTGCTGATGGTTTTCCTTGCCAGTTCCGTACTATTAGCAACGTCCATGTCCTTACTCTTAACGCCTGGCGTTGTTTCTTTTATTACGGGTCAATCCAGTACGCCACTGGTTGGGAGTCAAACGCAAATCTCTAATGCAGCCTTGGACGCTGCAAAGAACGATATTCTCAACAATTATCTAGCGAACGGGACTACTGTTGATACTACGTATCGTTATCCTGTGTCCGGAAGCAATTCGATTACAGCACCGACTTATCCTGGGAGTGGCTCAACGACTACCATTGGTTCCTATTATGTAACGGTTACCAAGGCTCGGGGATTTACCTATATTCTTCAGGCCACAGTCACTGTTAATGGCATGACTCGAGTTGTTTCCAGGCTGTATCAGCTCAGTGGCAGCAAATGCGTTTATAAAGATCCCTTTTACTTTGCTTACTCACTGAGACCGCTTTGCCCGAGTTATACAGGCAAAGCGGTTAAGGTTCGTCGCAGTTCAGACAATGCGACACTAGACATCGGCTTTGTGGGGGGAGATTTTGATATAGCCGCTCTCCGGACCTTTTTGGGTGAAGACCTACCCTTAAATGTAGATTCCACTGCAAAGGCAGCTTACAGCCTTCGGAAATTGCGCGATTCCTATACGGGGAAAGCAATTAAGGTTCGTCGCAGCTCCGGTACGCCTACAACGCAGGATATCGGATTTAACTCGTTTGGGAATTTGGATACGAAGGCCTTGCTTGCTTTTGTGGGTACTGGGAGTGGTTACATTGATACGTGGTATGACCAGAGTGGCGGTACGGCTTTAAACTTAACTCAGGCAACACCCGGTAACCAACCTCGTATTGTAAATGCCGGTGTGGTTGATACTCAAAATGGCGTCCCTGCCCTCTATTTTGGCGGCAATCAAAGTTTATCCAATACTGGTTTTTCTGGAGTGGTTACCGGTCAGGAACTGAGGTTTTTTGCTGTTGCAGAAGCTGAAACTGGTGGTGCCCAATGGGGTCAGTTTGCAGCCTTGTATAAATCGGGCGATTCAGATGCTTATCTGAGTCCAAGCGGTATGGAAGTGCTCAGCTTAGGTGTATCTACAGACCGTCTGGCGGCCAATACCAATAACAATGGTGGCTTTATGAACCAGGCAACAGGAGTTCTGTTTCAGGCAACTACATATCACAATTCCAGCGGTACTTTAAAGCTTTACTATAATGGCGTTTCGAGTGGAAGTGTGGGTTTTACTGAGCCTGCCCCAAATAATCTGGCACCAACTGCTTTGATTATCGGAACAGGTGCTGGTACCCCAGGCGATTCTGGCTCTTATGTAACTGGATATATATCGGAAGCGGTTTTATATAACAGCAATGTTTCTGCAGCCAACCAAACCAAAATTGAGAAGAATCAACAACATTATTACAAAATTGCGAACTATAATACCAGTAATGCCATCACGGCAACATTAACGGATGGCTTTGTGACCACTTGGTACGATCAAAGTGGGAATGGGTATAATTTAACTCAAGCGACGACGACTGCCCAACCCGCGATTGATTTGAGCGGTTCGGCCCCAGGGCTTTTCTTTGATGCCCGATATTGTCAAACCAATGGAGCTTCAACGTGTGATTATTTGGGAAATACAAGCCTCAATAAAAGCTTAAGTCCTATGACAATGACGGCACTGGGCGTGGGGCAGCTTTCACCAACCGCACAAACCAGTTGGGCTGGGCGCTTTTTATCCCTTTATGCGACAGGCACCAGTGATGATAGCAATTCAAGCTCCGCTGTCATTATTAATAGCTATGCAACCTCGCCCATTACTCTTGGCAGTAAAAAAGATGCCAATTCAAGCTTAAGTGTGTCTCATCGTGTAGGATCGGACTTCCAGGCAACATCAATTGGAACGGGTACGAACCGATTATTTAGGAGTTATCAGAGCAGTACTGGTCTGGTAACTGATACGACAACCGGTGTTGCAACGGAAGGTTTAACGATTAATGCGATTCGAGTGGGTATTAATGATGGTGTTAATAATAATACCTTTTGGGATGGGCGTATTAATGAAATTCTCTTTTTTACCACGGCTCTTCCAAGTGGCAGTTATCAAAATTATGAATCAGATCAAAGAACGTACTACGGGTTTTAGGGGTTTGTAGAAAAAGTTTTCCTCTAGCTGAAATACCAGGCGTTATTGAAGCACAGGACTTATTCCATGCATCTTAAGATGCAAATTTCCTGGAAAAGCTTTCTCTATAAAGGAAACTTTTTGTAAATGGGAAACGTATAAGTTTAGAGAAGCTCTGTGCGTCTTTTTAGGCCTATTGCTTTACGTGAATTTTTAAACACAAAGCGCCTCAACTTCCGAATAGGTCTGATACGCTATATAGATAAGAATATTTTGTGCTGCTAAGCTTGATCTGGAGTCTCTATGTCACCCATTCAAAGGTCACCGGCCCGTAAGCGACTGTCGCCTCGGTTAGTATTGGGTGTTATCGGTTTTCTACTGTTGGGTTTCCTGGCGTATCGTCTTTTTAATCCCGCCCAAGGAAGTGGTGAGGGTGCCAAGCCGACGGGCAAAGGTCGTGGCGCCATGGCCGTAACCGTTACGACCGCGCTAGTGAAAAGAGCCGATATCCCCCTGGATTTACAGGCCGTCGGTACAATCGAAGCGTCGGAAACGGTCTCGATTATGCCCAGGGTATCGGGTCAACTGCTGCGTGCCAATTTTAAACAGGGTGATATTGTCCAAAAGGGACAGCTCCTTTTTGAGATCGATCCTAGCGTGTATGCGGCTTCTGTAGCACAGGCGAAATCGACTGTGGATCAAAGTATGGCCGGGGTTCGTCAGGCACAAGCCAGTGCACAGGGAGCTTTGGCGCTCGTAAAAAATGCCCAAGCTGCTGTTCATCGGGATCAAGCTCAAGCCAATTTTGCAACGGCTGAAGAGTTCCGCTATCGATCCTTATTGGCGCAGAATTTTGTAACTCGCGAGCAATACACCCAGTTTAAAGCGAATGCAGAGTCTTATCAGGCAACCATTAAGGCGGATCAGGCAGCGGTCATTAATGCCAGAGCTCAAGCGCAGGCCGCTTTTGCAGCTGTTGGTACCAATGAGGCAGGGGTAGAAGCCAGTCGGGCAGCCTTAAGAGCCGCTCAAGTTCAACTCGATTTTACACGAATTCGATCCCCTTTAACGGGTAAAACAGGCCCTCTGCTTGTATATGCCGGTAATATCGTTCAAGCTAATACGAGCAGTCTCGTAACGATTACCCGTCTTTCCCCTGTACGGGCCGTTTTCACCTTGCCTGAAAAATATCTCCCTTCCATTCAGTTAGCGATGACACAGCAAAAACTGGGTGTCTCGGCGATTATGGCAAATGATCAAGGCTTAAGCAGTGTTCAAGATTCCGAACAACAAGGCAAACTGATTTTTGTAAACAACAGTGTGGATACCTCAAGTGGTACCATCCAACTGAAGGGCGAATTCCCAAACACCAATCAGGCCTTGTGGCCAGGGCGCTTTGTGAAAGTAAAACTGGATCTCGGCGTTGAAAAAAATGCGATTGTTCTTCCCAGTAAAGCCATTCAAACCGGCCAGAACGGAGACTTCGTTTTTGGATTGGCTAAAGGGAAAAAAGGTTTGGTTGCGGTCATGAAGCCCGTCACAGTGTCTCGACTCTTTGATGATAGGGCCTTACTGAGCTCCGGTGTTAAAGTCGGCGATCAAATCGTGGTAGAAGGGGCTTCCTTTTTACAACCGGGTAAGCTTGTAACACTATCCACCGGTAAAAGACGGCAACAGACGGAAACTGCTCCCCGATGAATCCGATTCGCTTCTTTATCCTAAGACCCGTTGCCACATGTCTCATGATGTTGGGTATTCTGGCCTTCGGTGTCGTAGGCTATTTTCAGCTCCCTGTCAGCGATCTTCCGAATGTGGATTTCCCAACAATCACGGTTAGTGCTTCCTTGCCCGGTGCCAGCCCGGATACCGTTTCTGCCGCGCTGGCTGCACCTTTGGAAGAGCAATTTTCGAGCATTGCCGGAATCACGTCGATGACCTCGACGAGCTCTTTGGGTGGAACATCAATTACGCTTCAATTTGATTTAAAGCGGGATATCGACTCTGCGGCCCAGGACGTCCAGGCTGCAATTTCGGCCGCCACACGCAGTTTGCCGACCAATATGCCAGCGCCTCCCTCTATGCGCAAGGTGAACCCTGCCGATTCTCCCATTTACTTTCTGGCGATTCAGTCCGATACCTTGCCCTTAAGCCAGGTCAACGAGATTGCGGATAAAATGGTTTCGCAACGCCTGTCTATGGTGGATGGCGTGGCACAGGTTAATATCTACGGTTCGCAAAAATTTGCTGTGCGGGTTCGTCCGAACCCTCTCATGCTGGTTGCTCGGAATCTGGGTTTGGATGAATTAACAACGGCTATTCAAAACGGCAGTTCCAATTTGGCTTTAGGAAACTTATTTACGCCTCAAAAAACCTACACGTTTACGGAAAAGGCTCAACCTCAAAAAGCCGCTGAATATGCCAGACTCCCTATTGCGTATCGCAACAATGCGACGCTGTATCTGGGTGATTTAGCAACAGTAGTCGACAGTGTGGAAAATTTCCGGCAAGCAAGCTGGTTGAATGGAAAGCGCAGTTTAACGCTGGCCGTTCAAAAGCAGCCAGGCAGTAATACCTTAAAGGTTATTCACGATATTAAGGCAGCTTTGCCGCTGATTGAAAATGATATGCCTGCTGGTGCTAATTTAGATCTGATTTTCGATCGGTCTGCGTCCATTAAGGGTGCCGTCAACGACATTCAATTTACATTAATCCTGACGGTCGTTTTGGTTGTCGGGGTTATTTATCTTTTTTTAGGGAATGTTTCCGCCACATGGATTGCGGCTTTGGCTCTTCCAATGGCGATTATTGGAACTTTTGCCCTTATGGCACCCTTGGGCTTTAGTTTGGATAACATGTCCCTGATGGCGCTGACGCTCTGCGTGGGCTTTGTTATTGATGATGCCATTGTTGTATTGGAAAATATCAGCCGTCACCGGGAAATGGGATTATCGGCTTTTGAGGCGGCTTTTAAGGGAACTGAGGAAATTACTTTTACGGTTTTATCGATGACCTTATCCCTGGTCGCGGTATTTATTCCCATTTTGTTTATGGGAGGGATACTCGGTCGCTTATTCAACGAGTTTGCGATCACGATGACCCTCTCGATTCTGGTTTCAGGCTTCATTTCCTTATCTCTTACACCGATGCTCTGCAGTCGTTTCTTGAAAGAAAATCCTAAAAAGCCAAACTTTGTAATTCGTTGGTCTTTAGCCAGCTTTTCCCAGCTTGAAAAGCTGTATACCCGGACCCTCGCTACCGTCATGAACTTTCAACTGGTTACTTTATTGAGCTTTTTTGCGCTTTGCGGAGTGACGGTATGGCTCTTTACGTTGACTCCTAAAGGATTTATTCCAACGGAAGATAGCGGACAAATTTCGGTCAGTTCAGAGGCTGCCCAAGGGGTGCCATTTGAAGAAATGGTGGCCAGCAATCGTCGTGCGGCAGCGATCATTAAAAAAGAACCCGGTATACAAAGCGTTATGGTGAGCGTGGATAGCTCGAATGCTGGACGCTTTATGGTCACCTTAAAGCCAGCCCGTGAACGCAGGAAAGCAGACGAAATCATGCAAAGTCTTCGTCGCAAGCTAGGCCATATTCCCGGTCTTAATATTTTCCTTCAACTTCCTCCTTCCATCCGTCTGGGTGGACGAAGTTCTAAGTCCTTATATCAATACACCTTGCAAAGCCCCGATACCACGGCGCTCTATAAAGCGACAGCAGACATGGAAAAGCAAATGGGCGGTATCAAAGGCCTGATGGATGTAACCAGTGACCTTCAGATTAAAAACCCGGAGATTCACCTGGAAGTGAACGATGCTAAGCTTGGTCCTTTGGGGCTTACGAGACGGCAGGTTGAAAGCGCTATGAGCAGCTCCTTCAGCGCTCAACAGGTAGCAACGATCTACTCTCCCAATAATAATTATCAGGTCATTATGGAACTTCCTCCGGACCTTCAAAAAGATTTGACTGCGCTAAACCTGATCTATCTGCGTTCCAGCAATAATACGGCGAATACCGGTAGTTCCGGATCGAACAATGCGTTTAACCGTGGCGCCTTAGTGCCTTTGGGAACGGTACTCACAGCCAGTCGTGTTGCGGGACCTTTAAGTATTAATCACCAGGGGCAATTTCCGGCATCTACAGTTTCTTTTAACTTGCAACCGGGTTACTCATTGAGTCAGGTTTTAACCCCTATCAACAGTATGGCTCAGGAAATTCTGCCTTCCAATGTGCACTCCAGTTTCCAGGGAACGGCTCAAGCTTTTAACGATTCCTTTGGTGGCTTGGGATGGCTGTTATTGATTGCTGTTGTTGTGATTTATATTGTTTTGGGTATCCTCTATGAAAGCTTTATCCATCCTGTAACCATTCTGTCAGGCTTACCCCCTGCCGGTTTGGGGGCGTTACTCACCTTAACGCTTTTTGGACAAGAGCTGAATATTTATGGTTTCCTGGGGTTAATCATGTTGATCGGGATCGTTAAGAAGAATGCGATTATGATGATTGACTTTGCTATTGAGGCCCAACGGAATTATAACTGGGCTCCGGAAAAGGCCATTGTGGAGGCCGCTCATGTTCGGTTTCGTCCGATTATGATGACGACTTTGGCGGCATTAATGGGAACTTTCCCGATTGCCATCGGTATGGGCGAAGGTGTTGAGGCCCGTCGTTCTTTAGGTTTGGCTGTCTTTGGCGGCTTATTGGTCTCTCAGTTAATTACGCTCTATATTACGCCTGTTTTATATTTGTATATGGAACGACTCAAGAACTTTCTTATGCCTCCTCACAATTCAGAGCCTTCATCAAGCCCAGCTCCTCATCAAAATGGGGATATGGTGTGATGCAGAGTTTAAGACAAAAAGCTTTATTCCAAAAAGCCAGTACTTTCCTGCTAAGCGTCTCTATGGTTGTGTCTCCTAATCTTGTTTGGGCGCAATCCAATGGTTCTTTCGGAAGCAGCAGCGGTGGATCAACGGTTGCACCCAGTAGCGGTGTACAGTCTCAGCCTTTTTCAACACCGACGGCGAATCCATTTTCAGGATCATCCACTACATCGACAACGGGTACGAATCAGACGGCAAGTCCGAATGCGGCACCGACATCGAATTCGAACGGTACAAGTACACCGGTGATGTCTAGCCCTGGCAGTTTGCCCACCTCAGGGCAAGCCTCGACAACAACGACTCCGAATGCGACAGGGACAAGTAGCCCAGCAGCTCCGTTAAGCGTTCCGAATACGACGCCAACCGTGGGTGGAAGTTTATCCGCACCCACAGGTAACCCGACTACTACGATTACGATACCCAATGCTGAGCAAGAGCGACCTCCTGTCGTAAAATCGCTCCCCTTGGTTCCTCCAGAGGTGGTTAATCTCCGAGCGTCTCTTCAAAAGAAGCAGATTTTAGTGCTGAATATGGAAGATGCATGTCGCTTGGCGGAAGGAAAAAGCATTAGTATCGGCATTGCAAAAAGTAATCAGGAAGTTCAAAAGGATGACTTTTTACTGCGCTTAACAGCTCTGTTACCCGATATCAGCACGCAGCTTACGAATTCGAGATTGGTCGGGGTTGTTCAGGTTTTCGGCGGCAATACCACTCAGGTTACCCGACGCACGTATCAACCTCAGGCGACGCTAAACTACACTGTCTATACCGGTGGCCGCAATATCTTTGATATTCAGGCGTCGCATCATCGACTGGAAGCACTTAAAAATCAAACCGAATCAACGCGTCAGGATATCATGCGTCAAGTGGCGCTGGCCTTTTACGATATGCAGGCGGCTTACTGGCAACGGAATCTGGCTCAACAATCGTTGAAAGAGGCCGAGCAGCAGGTAATGGTCAACGAGGCCCGTTTCCAAAAAGGCGTTGGTCTACAGGTTGATGCCTTACAAGCTGAAGGGAACCGCTCCTTGCAGCGTCAAAACCTCGTTCAGGCTGAAGTGGCTGTATCTCAGGCCTCTGAAAATTTAGCCCAACTGCTGAACTTGGATTTCGACGTTGAAATTTTGCCGGAAAGCCTGGATGCCATGATGGTGCAACGGATTCCGGATTCTTTAAGCGTTCCAGAATTGTTGACGATTGCAAAAAAACATAATCCCAACTTGCAAAATTTGACGGAGCTTACTCGTGCCGGAAACAGTGCTCGAAAAACTGCTGTCGCGGATTTATTTCCCCAAATCAATATTACGGCCTACAAAAACGTGACCGGTCCCAGCCCAAACTCGGCACTTCCAACCACCTTTACAGGGCTTCAGGCTTCCTGGAATCCCCTTCAAAACCTTGGCTTTTCTCAGCCTTTACTGATTAAGCAGGCAACCGCCAATCTGGATGTTGCCAAGGGTAATTTTGCCTTAGGTCAACGCTTACTCCAACAGAGCATCGTGAATGCTCATGTGAGTTTATTGGGTTTAAAAGAAACCGTTCAAGCGGCGTGGGATAATTTACGGGCAACCCAAGCCGCCTATGCCCAATCTAGCGGCCGATTGCAGGCTGGTGTGGGTACTAACTTAGAGCTGCAACTAGCTCAAGTGAACTTAGCTACGGCTAGAAGCAATTTGGCAACCGCATTTTTCAATTACAATCGCTTACAAGTCACTCAACTGGCGAATTTAGGGGTTTTAAGTCCTCAGACAGTGGCACACGGGTATAAGCCGAATTCGAGTTTAAAAGCTCACCCTTAACCTTTTTTAAGTGGTTTTCGTTTGTTGGGGAAATTGATATGTAATTTTCATAGCAGATTTGTCAATTCTTAATAATTGGTTGTTTTTATTATTCTTGTAGAGGTAAGTGATTTAAACACGAAAGAACCGAGGAAAGTTTCCCATTCTTTTATTTGTTTAAGTTTCAGGTTAAGTAGATCGTAAGGGGAAGAGATATGTCATTTTCAGTTGGCAGTAACTTTTTGATGAGTAACTTTGTTGCACCCGGTACTTTTTCAACGACTACCGCAACTGGTGGTGGAGTACCTACAGGTCAAATGTATCAAATGAATGACGGTAAAAACCAATATTTTAACGCTTCTGGAACTGCTTGGGGTAACAGCACGTTATTCCTGGCGGATGGCGGCGATGTTATCCATTTATCCGGCGGCGGATGGGATGCTGGTGTTGATTCAACCACAACCGTTGCAAATGGTATTGGTACAGTAAGCGGTAAACTTTATACGAGCGGTGATAAAAAGGTTTTTGTCGCTGGCGGCGCTAAAGTTGATACAACCGACGCCAATGCTCAGGGCAATAAAGACGCACTGGGTGTGGATCTGACAACCATCCAGAGAACTCAAGGCAATATGGATGCCGGTGGAAATCCGGATGACGGACTTATCAGTGCTAGTGAAGTTCAACGCGCATTAGATGCGAATAAATTTTCTGGTACTAAAAAGACATTCTGGGAAACCGTACTCGCGAAGTTTTCTGATATTGATAAAGCAGGAAATGGTAAGACAGATGATGGTCTCGTTAGTGTTGAAGATTTAGCTAAATCTAACTATGTTAATCAACCATAATTAGAAATTAATCTATAGAAAGAGTCTGGTCATCCAAACCAGGCTCTTTTTTTATTAGAGAAATTGTAGCCAATTACCCAACCGGGTAAGTTTAGAGAAGAAACTATAGAGGGTTGACCTATGCGTAAAAGCTTAGCTATACCGATATTGGTTTCATTAAAAGACCGGAGATGTAACAGTGATCAAGACAAACTGCCCTATCTGCCTCTACTATCCGGTTCACTACTCTGTGTTGGAAGATCAGCATATATATAAAAACTGCCCTCGTTGTGGTGATTTTGCTCTTTCCCTTTCTGCTAAACGATTTACGCATGATATTAGCGATAGAGAAGAATGCAGCCGTTTTATTCGTATTTCAAAGTGCAAACACTTTACTACAGATGATCTTCAAAAATATAGTGAGGCAGTAACTGCTTGTAGGCATCAATCTGCCTAACCTGTTGCTTATACCAATCGTCGGAATTATGGGGGATAAAGATGCCTCAAAATACTGACTATGTATTCGAGTGACCCATTTTTGTTTCAATCCAGCTATACAATACGGGGAGAACGACTAGGGTTAGGAGTGTAGACGTTATTAAGCCACCAATAACGACTGTTGCCAAAGGCTTTTGAACTTCTGCCCCTGTACCAGTCGAGATAGCCATGGGTAAAAAACCCAGCGTTGCTACAAGTGCCGTCATAAGAACGGGTCTTAGCCGTGTTTCAGCCCCCTGAATGATTGCTTGGTGCAGAGGTATTCCAGACTCCCGAAGGTGATTGATACTTGAAATCAAAACCAACCCATTGAGTATGGCAACCCCAAATAAGGCAATAAAGCCGACACTGGCAGGAACACTCAAGTACATGCCCCGTATCAAAAGAGCCAGTACCCCTCCAATGAGGGCAAACGGTATGTTCAAGATAACTAAACTGGCGTGACGGATGGACGAGAACGTTGCCATCAGCAGTAAGAAGATAATTAAGATTGAAATCGGCACAACTATAATGAGACGTGCCATCGCACGCTGCTGATTCTGGAATTGGCCACCCCATTCAATCCTATAGCCGGGCGGGAGACTTACCTGTTGTGCGATTTTTGTCTGTGCTTCGGTGACGAAGGAGCCAATGTCTCGATTCCGAACATTCATCTGGACAATAATGCGTCGTTCGCCGAATTCGCGATTGACGACCTCTAACCCCTCACCTGTCTTAACTTTGGCGACTAAGGATAAGGGTAAACGTTGTCCGCTCCGGGTTTCAACTAAAAGATTGTCGAGGCTTTGAGGATCTCGATTCTGCCCTTCCGGGAATCGTACTCTGACAGCAAAGCGCTTGCGCCCTTCTAAAACTTCACTGACTCGTTTACCAGTAATGGCGGTATCCAAAAGCTCTCTTAAATCACCGATTTGCACGCCGTACAGGGCCATTTTGACACGGTCAGGCTCGATTAATAGTTGGGTGCTTCCTGACAGCTTTTCGGTTTGAATATCTTCCCCACCCCGGATGCTTCGTGCCACTTTTTCGATTTCAGCCGCTTTCTGAGTCAGAATATTGAGATCTTCACCGAAAAGCTTAATGGCGAGATCGGCGCGCACGCCCGATACTAACTCGTTTACGCGCATAGAGATAGGTTGAGTAAAGTTAAAGCTGCTTCCTGGGATATTGCGTTTGAGTCGCTGCCGCATGACCTCAATCAATTTTTCTTTATTCATATCCTTGGGCCAGTCGGCCTTGGGTTTGAGCATGACATAAACATCTGTTTGATAGACGCCCATCGGATCGGTGGCTAAATCAGGTCGCCCGGTTTTGGAGACCAAACTGCGAATTTCAGGCAAATCTTTAAGCGATTGCTCTAAGCGTGTGCTGACTTCAATGGCTTCAGTGAGTGAGATACTGGGGAGATTTCTCATTTCAATGATTAAATCGCCTTCATCCAATTCGGGTACGAACTCGGTTCCTAAAAGCGGAACACAGGCGACTGTCAGGAGAAAGGCGACGATAGAAACACCCGCAATTCGATAAGGGTGTTTGATGGCTTTTTCAAGCAAACGGGCGTAAGGAGCCCGCATTTTGCTGAGCCAGCGCGGTTCTTTTTCTTCGACACGTCCCTTGAGAAACAGGACGCAAAGAACTGGAACCAGCAGGAGGGCAATGAGTAATGATCCTAGTAGTGCAAAGCTAATGGTGAGGACCATCGGAGAAAATAGTTTATAGGACATCCCGTCCAGAGACAGTAATGGGGCGTAGACGACAGTGATAATGAGAACACCAAAGAAGATAGGACGGGCCATTTCTTTTACGGACTGTTGGACGATGGCGAGTGTCCCCCCCACCCTACACCCTCCCCCGCCAGGGGGGAGGGGAGAAGATTCTTTGGTAGAAATATCGCTTTGATGTTCAACGAGGTGACGAAGCGTGTTTTCCACCATAACGATCGATCCATCAACGATCATGCCAAAGTCTATGGCTCCCAGACTCATAATATTGGCGGTAATTCCAAGCGACTTCATTCCCATAAAGGAAAACATCAACGAGAGTGGAATGGTAATAGCGACAATGAGTGCCGCTCTCAGATTGCCTAACATAAGGAGCAGGACAGCAACAACCAATGCCCCCCCTTCCATTAAGTTATGTTCGACCGTTTCTACGGTCTGCTCGACGAGTCTCGTTTGATCGTAGAAGGGATGGATATGCACGCCTTCAGGCAGGCTTTTTCGAAGAACGTGAAGTCTTTCTTTAATGCGTTGGATAACGGCGCGGCTGTTTTCGCCTTTCAACATCATTACAATACCGGTGACAACCTCACCGTTCCCGTCTTTTGTGACGGCTCCCTGACGCAGGGCATGACCATTAATCACCGTTGCGATTTGCCCGATGGTAATGGGACTATTACCAATTGTTTTGACTTGTATGTGAGCAATGTCATCCAGGTTTCGGACGCGTCCCAGCCCTCGAATCACAAACTGCTCTGCGTTATGCTCAATAATTCCGCCACCGAAGCTGGCATTATTATTGGACAGTGCATTGAAAATATCGTTTAGCGTCAGGTGGTATTGCAGCATGCTTTCCGGGCGAACGACCACCTGGACTTCTCGATCGAAACCGCCCCAGCTGTTGACCTCATTTACGCCGGGAACCGTTCGGAGTGGATATTTCACATCCCAATCGTGCAGGGTTTTCAGCTCCATGGGTGAATAGCCGTAGCCTTCGACTACGTATTGATAGATTTCACCCATTCCCGTGGTAATGGGGCCCATCTCTGGGTTGATACCGGGGCCGAGTTTTTCTTTAACTTGTTGAAGTCTTTCATTAACCAACTGGCGGGCAAAGTAGATATTGGCATCGTCCTGAAACACGACTGTGACCACAGAAAGACCGAACTTGGAAATGGAGCGGATCTGCTCAACTTTGGGAATCCCGTTCATGATGGATTCAATCGGCATGGTGACCAATTGCTCGGCCTCTACAGGTGCCATTCCAGGAGCTTCGGTCAGGATTTGGACTTGGTTATTGGTGAGATCGGGGAAGGCATCGATGGGTAAATTTTGAAAGGCCCAAACTCCTCCAAAAAAGCAGGCAATGAAAAATAAGAGAATCAGGAGTGGCTTACTTATTAATTTTGCGAGCCAATTTTCCATTTAAATGCCTTAATCTGCTTTTGTGAAAAGATCCTTGAGCAATTCCGCCTTTAATGCAAAGCTACCTTGGCTTACGACTTGCTGCCCTTTGACTAATCCCGATTCAACCAAAACACCATCGCTTAAAGTGGCACCGGGTTGGATACGTTGCTTACGATAAACCCCTGCTTGTGCGGTGGGTAAAAATACAAAGAATTCCCGACCATAGTGCTGTAAGGCAGACTGTGGCAAAAAGGCCATGGGTTTTGAAACGGGTTGAGCAATTTGCGTAATACCCATCATACCGGGACGAAGCAGGCCGAGCTGATTATTCATAGTCGCTCGGACTTGTACCGTTTGAGTTCCGTTTTGCGTGAGGGCCGGAACGTAATCAATATGTCCTTGGAATACTTTCCCAGGTTGCGAATCCAGGGTGAATTTTACCGGTAATTTGTTTTGTAATTTCCTGAGATCTTGCGGAAAAATAGACATCTCCAGCCACACTTCTGAAAGATCGGTAATTTCATAGAGCACTTTATCGGGAAAGACAATACTTCCCACGGAAGTGAGTTTTTGGGTCAGGGTTCCACCGTGGGGAGCCGTTAGAGGAATGGTTGAGAAAATGCGTTCGACATTGGATGCATTCGGTTGAAGTCCGTAGACTCCTAAAAGTGCTTTTGCTTCGGAACGAATATGGGTGCGGTGTTCTTCCTGACCGGCCAAGGCGGCTTTGGTAATTTGTTCATTGGCTTCCGCCGTTTGATAATCCCGACGAGGTGAAATTTCCTCATTCAGGAGCATCTTTTCTCTCAGATAGTTTTGATGTGCCAGTTTTGCTTTGATGCGAGCTTGTTGGATTTCGATTTCGTTGCTATGAAGCTCATGAAGGTATCCAGCCTGGATTTTTGCGACATCCGTGTTTTGGACTAAAGCGAGAGTTTGGCCGGTATGAATGCTTTGCCCGATTTGGACGTTATCTTGAACTAAACGACCGGTCGCCAGGGAACTGATCGGGTAAACATGATCTTGCCGTGCCAATACAATGGCACTAACTTGGAGTGGGTTACTGGTATTGCGTTCCCTTACGATAACGGTTTGAAGTTTAAGCCTTGAAACTGCTTCCGGACTGATTTGAACACTATCCGCAGGGGGTTTTTCCTCTACGGATTCTCCTTCGCTACTGGGCTCAGGTGCACGACAAGCACTGAGAAATAGACTCATTAATAACAGAGACAAAGAACAAGCCAGGAGGCTCCTTTTGGAGAAAGTCATGAGAGACCGCCTCCAAAGGACTGCTTGGATGTGCCAAAGTTGTCCATTCAGATAACTCGCTGTTATTTATTAAGGAACGGTGTTAATCAATTTGTATCAAGGTTGAGAACTATCTTGTAAGAGGGAATGTCCCTTTGATGAATGAACCTCAGAATCCAAGCCAGAGAGCAAGTCCCAGTATTCTAATCTATCATAATAATGTTAAGTTGTTCATTAAAAGCCCCTGCCATCCCATGATAGGAGTAGCAGGGGCCGATTTAGTTTCCGCTGTTTATTGGCAGCAGGCTTCCGGCTGTGCGCAGCAATCGCCCATAGGGCAGCATGCATTGGCCGCAAAAGCAGATGCACCCAATAAAATCACCATGGTGATCAAGCTAACAACGGGTAAAGAAAAACGTGATTTCATGAGTGATACTCCTGATTCATAAAGCGTAAATTTAAATGACTTTGCTTTTTAATTCAGGGCTTTCTAACTCAGGAATACACGTAATTCTAGATAGCGTTTCGATTGATCTTTATGGAAAACCTGTTGAAGTAAAGAATCTATAGTGCTTAAGCTTTGCTCCGGTGTAATTTGAACGTTTGTGAGAGCCGGTAAGGCAGCTGAAAATTTAAGTTTAGGGGTTGGACTCAGGGGCAGTACAGCATGTTCATCTTGTTCCAGACAGCAAGTGGTGGCAATAAAGGCCATTTTTGGGCGCTGAAACTGAGATGGGGATGTTTCTGCTTTATCACAACATGCCGGTGTGATTGACCCACAGCAGCTGATAGCAACAAAAATACCCAGAATGGCAGACAAAATGCCTGCTAAACATTTTTCAAAAAAGGTGTGCGATGCCGTGATCATAACGTCATGATCTTAGACGGCTTTTGAGTGCTTTTCAATGCTCCCCGTAACGAAATTTGATTTCTCGTCTACAAGGATTTAGAGTCGTTCTATCCTCTGTTTTAAGGATTTTAGAGGTATATTCATTCTTAAATTTAAAAAAAATAATTACAAGGCATGTTCGAGGGCTATAATCAGAGAATGCTTATTCAGACGATTTAAGTAAAGCTGAATTTTTAGGTAAAGTGGGAACACTTCCATGCTCCGTTTCTTTTCTACAATCTGTTCCATCATTGCGACGATTAGCGCTTTTCTATCTCCCGTCGTGATTTGCCATTGGTTATTGAAAATTACGGAAGCTCCTATTGGACAGGCTTTTGTTCAGTGGGGTGATCCCTACATTATGCCTTGGGTCAAAATTCTCGATCCCATCGCTCCATCGTTAAATTTAACGATTAACGGGCATACGTTTTTGACCACCGAGGCGATTGTGGCAGTTTCCTGTACAGGGGCATTTTTTGTTTTTCACTTTATATCTGAATTTTTAAAAATGACCGATCAGCGCATTATTGTTGATTTAGAAGCTCAAAAGCATGTTCGCAATCTGAACAAAATGCGTCGCGAAAGTGAACGGAAAAAAACAGCATTACAGGTTCAGGATTGGCGGATACAGTCTTATCTTCGTTACGATACAATCGCCTGTCCAGCGGGTTGGACTATTATTAAACGCTTGAGCCAGGAAGCGAATGTAAGCATTCTTCAAGAAGGTCCGCAAGGGACGTTTTATCAGTTTTCCCGGGTTGAGGATGCGATTAGTTGCTCTCAAAAAATGATTTTAGATTTAAAGCAGTACTATGCGGGTCTTCGGCCAATGGACCCTCAGCCTCCTCTGTCGATAGCTATTCATGCGGTTAATCAGCAATCTGCAGCTGCTTTATCGGAAACTGAACGTGTGGTTAGCTTTGCAGGACCCCATCAGATTGTCTTTAGCCAGACGATTCGAGACATAATGGAAGCCAACAAAGTGCCACTCAACTTTGTGTTTCAATCCATCGGGATTTACTCGATTGGGGATCGGCATCAGGAAGAGATGTTTCGTTTGGAACCAGGGAAGGTTCTCGGCCCTCAAGACAGATTGTAGCGGACACGAAAGCCTGTGCTTCAAAGAATAAAAATTCACACCAAGAATTGTTGGAAGGCCAGAAGGGTTCTTCAAAAAGAACGACTGACTTTCTCGACATTTTCATATGCGCCAGTCTATATGGTGGCTACTCCAGAGTTTTGTGGTGGAAGAGGACGGCGGTCACAGGATAAAAATGTCTTTAAGTCCGGCGTTTTTTAAGAACTCTTCTGGTCGCTCATCTCATCTGGGTTGCTGTGAATTTCAAGTTTAAAGGCACGGGCTTTTTCCGTGTTTCCTATAAGGGTTTTCCCGGATCAAAGATTGTCGAACTGGCTCTGGAAGTAGATAGCGAAGCTCGTTGAGTTCAGCATCATTGCTTTCGCATAGTTTTTGGCGAATCGCTGTTGCAGAGATACTCATTAAGGGGGCTTGCAGCAATTGTGTATTAAGGGGAATGCTTTGAATGCCGTTTACAAGGTTAATGCTTTTAACGAAAGTGCTCCCCGGCCGGCAGGCCTGGATAAAGCAGGCTGTTTCAATGAGTTCTTTGGGTCTATGCCAGCTGGCAAGCCTTCCTAAGGCGTCTGATCCGATAATCACGGGGATAGGATCATCATTTAGCGCGTATTGCCCGCTTGCTCTTAGCTTTTTTAGCGTTTCTACGGTGTAACTAGCCGATTGTGCATCCAGTTCTATCGTTTCCATAGAGAAGCCAGGATTATCAGCAATCGCCATTTCAACCCAGCTTGCTCTTTGGGAGGCGGGTAAAAGATCGGCTTCGCTAAAGCGATGAGGTGGCTGTCCGGCAGGAACGAAAACAATGCGTTCAAATCCAAACTGGGCTAAAGCACGCTGCGCCAGAATGAGATGCCCCGTATGAATCGGATTAAACGTTCCAAAATAGAAGCAGAAACTCAAAACTATTCTGCGTAGCTGGCCGTTTGGTAAAGTGCCATTTCGTCGTGAATATCTGCCAGGCGACGCGCTTCAGCTTCGCGAATGCGCCGCAGATGTTCATCATACTGCTTTAAAGTGACGAAATCTTCCACAATGGCAACATAGCACTTGTGTTGAGTTGAATAGACGGTTTTAGAACCCAATAGGTGAATAATGGTTCCGAGCTCTACACGAGTAATTCGGTCACAAAAATCGGGGACATCGCTATTGCAAGTCAATACACTTCTGCCGTCAGTCACCGTAAAGTACTGGAACTTTTTCCGGTAGGTTACGATTTTATCGAGTACAACGGGCCATTCTTCTGGAAGCAGCTTACCTTGTGTGACCTGACCGAGATCAGGCATTGGGGTCAGTTGTTGAGATAGAATGCGGTACAGGGTGAGGTCCATACGCGATATACAAGCCATTATCAAATTGAGGGAAACAGATTTTTTATATTATATAGCGAATCATCAATTCGTATCGTTATTGATTGACAGCGTAAAAAAAATAAAAGTATTTTTCAATAGAAGAAACGTAAAAACTTTTATAGCTGTGCTATTGATTCCATAGATTCTCATCATTCGTTACACAGCCAAAGACACAGAAAAAGTCCGTGCAAGCTATTCATTGGTTAGATAAGAAGGCGGGAAGGGTCCTTAAAATGAACGGCTGACTTAGAGGACATTTTCATATGCGTCAGTCTGTGTTTTGGCTACTCCATAGTTTTGTGGCGAAAGAGGACGACGGTCACAGGATGAAAATGTCCTCTAAGTCCGGCGTTTTTTTAAGGACTCTTCCCGCCTTTAGGCAACTCATTAGCTCTGAGGGTAAAGCACGGACTTTTTCTGTACCCATCCAGTCCTGATCTTTAGGTATTTCTCAAGAAATTTCAGAAACACTCGAAAAGAAGGATAAAGTCGTGTGCTCACATCACGAGACGCGATTTGATCAGGAAGGGAAAAACGCCATGAGTTTTGAAGGGCTTCCAAGGCCCCTCGCACGAAATGATGCTATGAATCCTTACTTGGCGAGCAGCCTGGCGCACGCTGATCGACTAAAAACGCCTAAAATCAAGCCTTTAGGTGCCGATGAAGCGATCCAGGCCTTGGAGCGAGAACCTGATAATCCCAATGATCGTGATGAGAGCGAGAAAGATCCTCGTGAAGGGGAAGTGTTAACCGAAGAAGAGCTCTCTGATCTTCGAAAGATGGCGAAACTTCGAGGCATTATGGATTTTTCCTTGGAAAGCGGCACTCGATTTGATTTCCATCTTAATCCGCTGACAGGGCTCGTTGCGTTAGTGAATACCGAAACAGGCGAGCTGATTCTGGAGCTGGATGCCGACGAAATGCAGCGCTTTGCCCATAAAATCAATCGCTATGCAGGTACACTGACCGATCTGAATGGATAAGCAGAGAACGAGGTCGTGTTCAAAATGAGCTAATTGGATTGTGGTTGAGGTGGCATAGAGCCAGGGCCAATGCATCGGCGGCATCATCGGGTGTGGGTTTCTTATCCAGAGCAAGTAAGGGGATTAGCAATTCCTGAATTTCCGCTTTTTTTGCCTTTCCTGAGCCTGTAACCGCTTGTTTGACTTGCATGGGCGTATATTCATAAACAGGAATACCGAAGGATTCAATCACTAAAAGAATAACACCCCGGGCTTGGGCCACAGGAATAATGGTCGTAGCATTTCTGAAGAAAAATAATCGCTCTAACGAGATGACATCCGGTTGAAGCGCTTCTAAAAGCTCGGTAAGGTCCTTCTGGATTTCTTGAAGCCGTTCCCCAATGGTTTTTTCCTTCGTAGTACCAATGATTCCCCAAGGTCCTGCGATGAGTTTTTTGGGTGATTGTAAACTAGCAGGTTCATGCACAAGCAAACCAAAGCCAACGCGACTTAAACCGGGATCTATTCCTAAAATTTTCATACCTCCATTGTAGGTCGTGTTGAGCAATTGCGCATTTACTTTCGTTGCTGTAATTATTCCGCCGCGTCGTTCCGACGAACCCCTATCTCTAAGCTCTCACGAGCAAGAGCGTAGGGTTTCACGTAGGTTTTGCCTACGCATCGGGTTCGGAACTCCTGGCGCCTTGTAGCCACTAATTGTCAACAAGCCCTAGAGTGAGATTAGATGTTCATCTATACTGGTTTCCACTATAGGGATATCCTGACCATTGAGTTTAATGGACGTTTTTAGACGCTTTTCCTGGCAAAATGCCCTGCTGCTGACAGGCTCGGGCGTTTTGGCGGGTTTATCTGCGCCGGGTTATGAGAGCTTATTGGGTTTTAAGCATTCCGGAACTCTGGCTTTACTGGCCTGGGTTGCCTTTGTTCCAAGTCTGCTTTGGGTTTGTCGCCAAACAAGGACTAAACATAGTCTGTTTGCCGGTTTTTGGGTCGGTCTTGTCTATGGTGGCATGTATCAGGCTTGGTTTTTGGATATTCATCCCATGACCTGGCTAGGTTTTGATGAATTAAGCAGCCGATTGATAGCAGGTTTGGGCCTGCTTTTTTTAGCGGCCCAAAGTGGAATAGTGTTCGCATTTTTATTTTGGATTTTTAGCCGTCTTAAAAAATCTTGGCTCCGAATTTTTATGTTTCCTTTCCTCTGGGTAATCGCTTTTGCAGCGTTGAATGCGACTGCTTTTAGCTTGCCGTGGCCCTTGGTGGAAATTACACAAATGAGCACGCCCATCATGCGGCTAATCGCACACACCCTGACCGGGAGTGGTCTCTGTGTCTTGATGGTTTTCAATGCTGCACTTTGTGTCGCCCTGTTGCAAAAGCTGGAAAATGCTAAGCGACTTTCGTCTTGTTCCGTCTTGGCATTAGCTTTTATTGCTCCGGCACTTTTACCGGGTGCCTTAATGCTTGGATCCATGCTTTTACCGTCACAAGGCGCTGGGGCTAATAGGCACGTCGATTCCAAAAAGTGGCCGTCAGCAGTGGCTGTGGTTCAGGCCAATTTACCCATTGAAATTGTTCGTTCAGATTCCCTAAGTCGACGTTATGTAGATGCCGCTTATATTAATCCGGTTGATAAGGCTTCCCTCCCGAAAGGCACCTTACTCATTTATCCTGAGGAAGGGGTTGTTCCCGGTTGGGTACTTCGTCAGGATCCGCTGGAAAATCCCTATTTCAAACGCTTAGAACAGTTAGCACAGCAAAAAAATATTTCGATTGCTGTCGGGGTTAGTTTGTTAGATTCAATTCAAGGCGATCGATATAATGCCCTCGCTTTTATAGATTCCTCAGGTGCGGAAGTTCCCAGTTATCAATTTTATTTAAAACGGCGACTGGTTCCATTTGGTGAAAGTATTCCCTATGGCTTAGGAGGGAAGCTTGCCAAGCTATTAGAAGGCTTTAATGTCAGTTATGATGCTGCTTTTAAGTCGGGAATGACTCAAAAACGTCCTTTTAATATGGGTTTATGGAAAGCGGGTCCGCTCATTTGCTTTGAATTAATCGATGCATTGCCTTGGAAGACTGGATTTAGTTGGGATTATCAGCAACAACAAGCTAATCTCTTGGTAACTTCTGCTAATTTAGGCTGGTTTCATCAAAATCCATTGTTAAGGGCTCAGTTTTTGGCATTTGCTCGTTTAAGGGCGGCTGAAACCCATATGCCACTGCTTTTGGCAGCAAATACAGGTCCCTCAGTGATACTTGATGAGCTTGGGAATGTTAAATTAGAAGATAAGAAAAACATGTTTTTTCAACACAAAAGTGACATTCTTCTTTACAATGGACAAAAAGCTTGGCACTTAAGTCAATCGTGGTAATGGTCGAGTAAGACTATAGACGAACGACTTAATCAACCCTTTCGGCACAGGGGAAAACTGAATGATTGAAAATAAATCACAAAAAGTGGTTGCTGTTCTAGATAGCATAGACATTGAGGCGGAACTTGATCCTTTTCAGGCTATGTTAGAAAGCCTCTATATTTACGGTGTTTTGCTTCAACTTCAACGGTATGGTGATATCGACTATCGTGACTGTGCCACGATGCGGGTTCATGAAAAAAAGCAGCTGGATAATCATGTAGCTGGCTCAGCACCACGTCATCAAGTTATGCAAATTTGTACTGCTACCCGCACTCAGTTTTTATTTGCTGCCCGAGCACAATTAAAAGGGCAAACCTTTAGTATTGCTTATCGCTTTTACGATCCTACAAGTAATCAGTTCGAGCTTTGCAATGGGCAGGCTGAAGCTAAATTAGGGGGCACGGTTCACGCGCCTGAAACCATTGATGCTAAAGCCTTTAATCTGCTCATTGATGACACGGCCTTTGCTATTTTAAAGACTGTGTTGCCTCAATCACATTCTTTGCCCAGACAAGAGTTATCGCCACTGACAGCCCACGTCGGAGCCTTAAGATCTCTCCTGCAGGCACATTGGAGTCCGGATTCTTCTGACAAGGTTGTTTCCCTTCAGCAGGCAATTCAACAGGATAATCAATTGGAGCAGGCTTACTCTCAGTTAGGTCGGATTTATCGCGGAAAAGGGGATCACGCAAAAAGTATTCTCTGCTATCGTAACGCGCTTCAGGTGACGGCTGCCAATGCTCGTGTAAGGGCTGGGTATGCCACTGAAGGTGGTATTGCCTGTGTTCTTCTGGGTAAGGACGAGCTGGCGATTCAATGGTGGAATCAGGCCATTACCTACGATCCAAGCTATTTGCCGCCTTACTTGGATTTAGGAAACTTATATGAAGATCAGAATGAGCTGGATCAGGCAGCCGAGTATTTTCGTCAAGGCGCTGAGCTTGCTCCGACCGATTTTCGAACGTGTAGTAGCTTAGCTCGGATCTATTCTAAACAAGGGAAATGGGCGAAAGCGCTCGATCAGTATCAACAGCAGCTCATTAGTGACGGTGAAGATGCGTGGTGTCATAGTGATATTGCGACATGCCACTTGAACTTAGGGAATGCAGCAGAAGCGAGCCTGCACCTTACTAGAACCGTTGAACTCGATCCCGATGGTGAGGCAGGGCAGTATGCGGCGTTGATTTTGGGAGGGATCACAGCTTCCCAAGAAGTTTAAATGATTTGATTTAGAAGTTGGGTCGCGCTATTAATGGGTTAAGTTAATCAATTTTCCAGCCCTCGCTATCATGTCAATTTCATCTCCTCAAAAGCCTCAAGGTTGTTTTTGGGCCATAATCCCCGCTGGGGGGTCAGGTACCCGCTTTTCAAATTCGCATAATAAACTGGCGGCTTCGCTGGCATCTAAACCTGTTATTTGGCACAGTATCAATGCCTTTTTAAATCATCCCTGGATTTCAGGCGTTATTGTGCTGGCCTCGGAGTCGAACTGGGATGAATACCAATCTTTCTATGAAGAAGAGGATAACCGGTTGATTTGGGGAGCCGGTGGGCATGATCGTCGCGCTTCCGTTTGGAATGGTCTTCTTCAAGTTCCTCCAGAAGCGACACATGTGCTTATCCACGATGCTGCCCGTCCACTGGTGTCAAAAGCGTTGATTGAAGATGTAATTTTAGCAGCCTGCTCGGAAACGAATGTCGGTGCGATTGCTGCCTTTCCAATTACGGATACCTTGAAAAAAGAAGATATCTCTTCAGACGGCTGTATTGAAAAAACGATTGATAGAAAAGTTCTTTGGGGCGCACAAACACCTCAAGCTTTTAAAGCGGACATTCTAAAGCAAGCTCACCAAGCTGTTCCTCACCACTTGCCCGTTACTGATGATGCACAATTAATCGAGCTGGCTTCTTTAGGGCATGTGCAACTTTGCGCTTCAACCTCACAAAATCTGAAAATTACAACGGAATATGATTTATTACTTGCCCAAGCCATTTGGAATTTAAGAGAATCGGAATAAGTCCGAGCATTAAAATCAGAATAACCTGGAATGGGAAGAGAAAACCCCTCCAGCCTTCTCTTGAGGCTTTGGCTATTAAAGATTATGGAAGCAAGGAATTTTTTCTGTGCTTCTATATGATCTAAAAAGGACTGCCGGATATCGTTTAACTCTGGCAGTCCTTCTAGTTTTATAACCTACAGAAGATTTAGTGACCTACGCCACCACTCGCACCTGCACCAGCGGAACCAGAAACTCCGCCACCTCCGGTATTCGTACCGCCAAAGGAATTGGCACCAGCCGAGCCATTAATTCCTGTTGAGCCTGAATTTGCTCCAAAGGAGGCTCCTGTAGAACCGTTGCCGGAAAAGCCATTTTTGCTTCCGCCAGCAGAGCCATTGGTACTAAATGTGGATGAAGCTCCACCGCCACTTTGGCTAGGACCCCCCGGATTGGACCATCCTTGCATTCCTCCGTTAGCGCCAGCACCAGTCGTGTTTTGGCTAATCGTTGTTGTTGAACTGCTGCTAGTGGTAGGACTGCTTATATTGGCTTGTTCATCAAGGCCGAAAGTAGTGCCTGACATATTAATTATCCCAGCCTGTCCAGACGCTGAGAAAGCAAGTGGCGTTAAACTTATTGCACTCACAGTAAGAACACTCGTGAGTAGTTTTTGAGTCCAGCTCATTCGATCTTTCCTCCAAATAATGCAACAACGTTGCTTACATTAAAAAATTTGGGCTTTGTTTCGTTTTATCTTTGGCGATTCTATTTAATTTAACATTTTGTAATTCAATGCGGCTCTTAGGCACTTGTATAGAAATGGAGTCGCAATTCGAGCATTGTATTTGAGTTTTATTAACTAGTTGGTGTTTAAAAACTACTCTGTCAGCGAGTAGTGAAATTGATACAAAGCCAATTCTTGTAAATGCTTCCTGTTATAATGTCCTGCGATAGAAAATTAGCCTCTGGTATTGAAGATGTTGCCAAATCACCCGCCGAATCGTATGCCTCCTAAGGGAAGTAAAATTGCTGTTGCGATGAGTGGTGGTGTCGATAGCAGTATGGCTGCCTACTTATTGTCTCAGCAGGGTTACGAGCTGGTCGGTTTGACCGCCTGGACTTTAAATGGTCCTGGTAAGTGCTGTAACGATGCGCTGGTAAATGCAGGCCGTGTTTGCGAAACGTTGAATATTCCCTACGATACCGTGGATCTTCGTGCGGAGTTTTCCCACTTTGTGATGGATTACTACAATAACTCATACGAGGCGGGCTTTACTCCTAATCCCTGTGTGGAATGTAATCGGCATGTGAAATGGGAACACTTAGTGCGCTATGCGCGCGAAGAATTGGGATGCGACTATTTAGCAACTGGGCATTATGCGATTTTAAACGAAGACGCAGACGGACAAGTTCGGGTTTTTCGTTCGGTTGATGAACACAAAGATCAAACCTACATGATGGCGCGTGTCTATCCGCGCGATTTACAACATACGGTTTTTCCTTTGGGTGCGATGACAAAACCCGAGGTCGTTGCGATGGCGAGAGCCATTGATTTACCGACAGCTTATAGCAAAGAATCTCAAGATATTTGCTTTGTTCTTGAAGGACAAGCCAAGTATATGGATAAGGTTTTTGGTGCTAAAACAGGTCCCATTGTTGACTACGATACGGGTAAAACGCTGGGTACCCACGAAGGCTACTATCGTTATACCCTTGGGCAACGTAAAGGCGTGGGTGTTGCAGCAGGCCGCCCTGTGTATGTTGTGAAAATTGATCCGCAAACCAATACGGTTTACTTAGGGGATCCTGTTCACCTTCAACGAAGCTGTTTTACGGTACGAGATACCAGCTGGTTGTCTCTTCCACCTGTTGAAAAGGCTTCCTGGGACATGCCTGTACCTGCTCCTTTTGAAGCGATGGTGAAAATTCGCTATAATAGTCCTCCTGCCCTTGCATGGGTTGAGCCCTATGAGGCTGACTCGAATGGTTTAAACCAACTTAAAGTCACCTTAAATGAACCCTTTTCGGCCATTACTCCCGGCCAAATTGCCGCGTTTTATGACACTCAATTTCAACAACTCTATGGCGGTGGGTACATCGATCAGCATTTGGTGCATCAATCCTTGAACGATTCTGAATGGGATGCGTTGCGCCAAGACCTCCCGAACCTCTACTGTGAAGTCTAGTTGCGCTGATAATTGCATCTACTTTGTTGCTGCGTCGCACCCAAAGGCGAACGCTATCTCTAAGCTCTAACGAGCAAGAGAGTAGGGTTTCACGTAGGTTTACCTACACTGCGGGTCCGGAACTCCTGGCGTCAATTTGTTAGCCGTTGCCTTTTAAGGCTTTAGGCACGATGCGAAGCAGATGGATGGGGACACCCGAAGGGTGAAGCTGCTAATTTTCAGCACAATTAGAAATTAAATTAAAAGCCGCTGTCCAATCGGACAGCGGCTTTTTTGAGGCTTTGCTGCTTCTTTTTAAGCCGTGACAGCCAATTTCTTTGGGGAGTAGGCGGGCAGTTCTGGATCCTGTTTAGCGTATGGCGGTGGAGCAGTATCTGCAAAATGTCCGGGGAGTAACTTCCGCAATGCTCTCAAGTAGTTATGAGCGATAGCTTCAGGACTGTGGTTCTCTAGGACGTAACGTCTTCCATTACGACGAATTTCTCCAATCTGGTCAGGGTTTTTAGCCACTTTCATAGCTTCTTCCCTAGCCAAGTAGAGTTTATGGTTGGCATCATCCTGAACTGCTTGATCGGCTTTTTGAAAGATTCCTTTTAGTGTTGAGATATCTGCTAATAAGCTTTTTTGCTCTGAGGCCGTCATGGGTTGTTCTTTGGCTTTTTGTAAAACTTTGGAGTCAGTGCCGGGCAGTGCTTTCGGAATTAATCGCGTTTTAATATCTTCAAGAATAGCGATTTCCTTTTCAGAGAATTTCGGGGGCGTGAAGCCATCTTTCTCAGTGGTTAAGCCACTCTTGGAATCAAAGAGCGCTTCTTTGGCAATATTACCAACGCCTTCTTTCATGCCTGCTAAGATTGGGTCAGCATTTTTAGCGCCTGCCTGCTTCAGTTTAAGTTCGGATGACGCAAGGGTGCTGATTCTAAATAAAGAACGTCGATAATTCAATACAGCCACTGGATCAATCATAAAACCCGTTTGTCCATAATCCCAAACTTTTTCTGGGGATTTGGTCATTTTAGGATCCACATTCTGCGCTGGAATCCAACTTTTACCGTTTTTGGCTGGATCGGACACGATAGTGCGAAGACCGTCAACACCATGAACAATAGAAGGTGTACCCATTAAATATCCTTCCAGTGGGGATATACCAAAGGGTTCGTACATACTGGGATGATCTAAAAAGTCAGTACCAGCGTAACTTTGAACGGCCGTATGACCGCCTGTGGCTTTATTTGGTATGTGTACCCTGGATTTAAGATCCGAATCGGAATCAATCGCCGATTTTAGTTTTTTGAGTGAAGCTTGGAAAACCTTATCACTATCGTCACCTTGACCCCAGACAACAATTTGGAGGTCTGGATTCTTTTTCAAAGATTTTAACATCGTGTCTCTGAGCATATTAAAACCTTTTTGACCGGGTTCTAATCTGGCCATCCAGAGTTCAACGACTGCGTTTGGATCCTGTTTTAGCTTGAGTTTACGTTGTAGGGCTTTTTTGTTAATAGCTTTAAACTCAGCCATATTTTTATCGGTGGGTTTGAGGTTAGCAAAACCTTCCCGTTTCAATGCAGGCGACGTTAAAGGATCAAACATAGCAAAATTGGGAGCGTGGTGCATTGGAGCAACCTTATCGGCATCAACCTTATCTTTCAGAATATCCCGGAAAATATGCTCTTGCGTTAAGGGGCTGGTTGCGTGAGTTAAGGCGTAGTTTTTATCAATCAATATCAGGTCGGCTTTGTGCATCCCCATGCTCAATGGGGAATACATGCCTTCCGTTTGGCCTTCATGGTTTGCTTTTGCGGCGCGTAATAGCTTGGGATCGGTCGGTGGTTCAAGACCAATGCGTGCAGAGTGACTTAGCGGACGGTCTTCACTGTATTGGTTATGGGTAAAGAAGATGTATTTGGGATCCGCTTGTTTGGATGAGGCTGTTTCTTTTTGTTTCGCATTCAAAGTATCCAATTCATGGAATAGAGGGCCGTCCATCCAGTCGTTGGCAATAATGGCATGGAATTTTTGAGGGAAGACATGGAGTTTGGTTCCCTCGGGCACTTTACCCGATTGTAAAGTCTGCAATAGTTTTGCAGATGCACGGGTTCGGATCATATTTTTAGAGAATACCTGGTCTGTAACCGTTAAAGGCAGATTTTCACCGGGTTTGGGTACTTTGTTTTTAGCGCCGGAAACATAAGTGAAAAGGTTTTCCTCATTAAACAAAGGATGTTTTAACGAATAGGTCCAGCCATGAAGCTTCTGCTCTTCAGCAGGGAGTTTCTTTTGCTCTGCGCTTAAGTGTTGACGTTGCAGAACTTCAATCGGGGTTGAAACGCCTTCGGCTTTCAGGTGGATTTTGAATCCTGTATTTTCATAGGGCTGTTGTTTTCTACGCTTTAATTCTTGATCATAACGCTGCATCGATTTTAAATGAGGTTGAATAGTTGTTATTGCTACCGTTTGGTTGGAATGGTGAGGCAGTTGATCCCGAATATAATTTGACACGACAGACAGGCCGCCTGACAGCACCTCGCCCGGTTTAGCACCGATTTCGGCAGTTGTGTTTGCGATAAGAATCGGGTGCTCGGGAAGCATTCTTCCAAACTGAGGGGCATGCTGAACTAAGGGACGGGTATTAAAACCAGACGTAATCACAAAACGGACTCCTAACAAATAAAGTAAGAGGTTTTAAAAAGCGCGATGAGCAAATATAACTAAAAATTTACAATTAAACCCTTCAATATTGCTAATTAATACACAAGGGCGTTAAACTTTCAAATTAATCATACTTATTAGGTTGATTAAAAAGGCTTGAACTGATGAAGTTTCCAACATCTATAACTCCCACATCAGTGGCGGTTGATCGGAAATCTGGAACCAGCCCGCCGCTGTGCCCTCATGGCAAACCAGATAAATTTTGCCTAATTTGCAATAGTGGGTTAATACGTGGTGATGGAAAGTCTCCATTTAATGTAGATACGATGGTCAATTCACACTTAGTCCAAAATCAAACCAATTGGATAGTGCGGATTATTGTGTGGATATCCCAGCGTCTTCGCCTGTTTTCTTTACGTCTTTCCGCAATAGCACGGAAGTTGACTTCGACTGGACAGACTAAAGGGATGTTGATAAAGAAAAACGAATAGATCAAAAAATGTTCCAGGAAGACCCTTTCCTTAATTACATTTCGAAATCCAATGACGCTCTTTAGAGTTATATAAAATCGCACAACCATACGACATGATCAATACTCTTTGAGGGTGTTTTTTAAGAATTATTGGGACTTTGCCCTGATTTGTTTTAATTTTAAAACAGGGCCTATCGCGCCATTCTGAAGAATTTTAAATGCTGAAATTTAATTTTTCTATTAGATTAAAATAATAAAAAAATTAAATACTTATAGACACGAAGCTTAGTGTAAAAGGTTCTCATTCTCAATTTTACGGGCAAGCTTTTCTGTATAGAGCTTGGCGCCTATTGCCGTAAGATGCCTCGGGTCTGCGAATAAACCTTGTTTGGAAGCGATTTCAGGGTTTAAGCCTTCAATAGAGTTTTGACTATTCATATTGATGTAAGGTGTGCGAGGAAAGTCATTTCGGAGCTCTTGCAGCCCCCTGAAGTAATCAGGGCTGATGCTTGCTTTGCTGAAGGCCTGATTCATACCGGGATGATTCGGCCAGCTCACTAAAACCACGGGAATGTTTTGTTTTTGACAGTATTTCAGGAAGGCTCTGAGTTTATCAAAGTGCACCGATTTTTGGCTGAGGATAAAGTACTGCCGGGCTTCTTCAACACTTTCCGTAACACCCTCGGGCGTACCCATATGGGGGCTCGTTTCTTTTAGATACCAACCGTCCTGTTGCCATTGTTCTAAAACTTTAGGGTCAAAAGGTTTCACCCCCACCCTTGATCCCTCCCCCGCAGAGAGGGGAGGGGATAAGACGTTTTTAGAAAGAGGAGATGAACTTGATATGCGCGGGCTTATTCCAAGTTGTTTTTCATTTTTTGAGATTTTAATCTCCCCTCCCCTCTCTGCGGGGGAGGGATCAAGGGTGGGGGGAGCTGTAGCTTCAACATTGGGGTCTGTAAAATTGGCAAATTTTCCGGTGAGAGGTTGCAATTTGCTTTGAGCTACAGAGGACGCTTTGTTGCTGACTTTGTCCAGAATGTTAATCGGAGAAAATGTGTAGCGGTATTGACGGAGCACGCTGAAGGCGGAGGTCAAAAGTTCTTTACGAACGTCTTGATCCAAAAGCGGGTTGGAGAGCCAATGCCAGGCCAATGAGGGGGAGTTTTCAATGAGGGTTCTGTAGTACAAGGCAGGCAGATAGAAGTAAGGACTGTTCCGTTCCTGGAGCGAAGGACCGACTTCGAGTAAAACGAGTTTAGGTTTTTCTCCCCGTTGGATTTGGTATTCCAAGACCCCTTGCATAATGTCGTAGCGGTTATTGGGCAGTCCGAAATTGAAAATCGTGTGATTTTGATTGGTGAGGTTGCTTTTGAATACGGAGGGAATGAAACCGTGATTGGTTTGGGATGTTCCGAAAAAGAGAATATCGGGTTTCTGATGCGAGGCCTGGATATTGTGGTCTAACAGCTTAAATTTTGTGGGGAGAAAGTTGCCGTATTTGAAATTAAAGCTTTCATTGAATTTTGAGAACGTAATGCCGACAGTCGCCACGATATTAAACAGTGCAAACGCGATGAACCCAATTAAGATGGGCAAAAGCGGCTTGAATGAGCGATTGGCTTTTTTTTGAATTTCTGTCGTCATGAAATAAATTCCAAAGAGATTTTAATTTTAGTGGGTGAAAGTGTTCTGGGTGGATTAGCAATTAGGGAATACGCGGCGCAAGCTTCTGAGAATCCGCAGCGTATGTAAGACATACGTGAGGACGGCGAAGGAGTGCGGCAACAAAGTAGGCCCAATTGATAGCCTCCTAGAACTGGAAGTAAATGAATTGCTGGCCAGCCTGGCCCCCCAGGGTACAGACGCAGTACATAAAAATACTGTAAGCAACTACAATGCCAGCTTCTTTTAAAAGCGGAATTTGAATTCTGGGGCGGACATACCGAATCAGAGCGTGAGCAATCAGGAAGAGCAGCACCATTGCCAGAGCCGTTTCGGTATTGAGCGTAGCAGCTTGCTCAACACTGCCCTCTGCATGCGGCAATGTCACCCAGTGGAAGGGATTTGCCATCGCTTCCAGCATGCTCCACGCTATGGCAAAGTTTTCTGCCCGGAAAAAGACACGGGTTAGACAGATGGCATGCCAGGTAATAAAGAGTGCAAGCGCCGTGGGGATAAAGCGTGAAATTTTGAGTTCATCCGCCATTTTCTGAACAGAAAGGAAAACGGCGTTCAGTAGACCCCAGGCAACAAAGGTCCAATTGGCTCCGTGCCATAAGCCGCCGAGACCCATGGTGATAAACATGTTTCTGTAGGTGTTGAAGGTACCGTTGCGGTTTCCGCCAAGCGGAATATAAAGATAATCTCTCAGCCAGCGGGATAGCGTCATGTGCCAGCGAGCCCAGTATTCGGACATATTTTTGGCGAAGTAAGGAGCGTTGAAGTTCTCCGGTAAGGTGAACCCCATCAACTGAGCCGAGCCTTGGGCCATCAATGTGTAGCCGAAAAAATCACAGAACAATTGAATACTGAAGGCGTAGACAGCGACCCAGGCCGTATTAAAGCCTTGATAGTGCGGATGAGAGAAAATTAAATCTACGTAAGGAGCAATAATATCCGCGATAAAGACCTTTAAGAAAAACCCGGTACAAAAACGGTGAATCCCATCTGCAAAGCAGGCGGTTTTGAATGGAGGCGGATTGTCGCATTGGCGGAGCAATTCACTGGCGCGAACAATGGGGCCTGCAATGAGGTGAGGGAAAAAGAATACATAAGTTGCAAAGCGAATAAATGACGGATCCGGTGTTTCTTTCTCTCTATAGACATCAATCAAATAGCTGATAAGCACGAAGGTGGTAAAAGAAATGGCCAGAGGTAGAAAAATATTGAAATGGCTCGGCGCCAGCGTTGCTGCCGGATGAATGATGTGCAGAAGCCAGTTTCCAAAATCGGTGAAAAAATTAGCGTACTTAAACACCCCTAAAAGCAGAATTTGAGCCGTTACACCGATAATCAGGAGGGACTTCTGGAAGTCCCGGTAGCGTGTCATTAAAATACTGAGTCCGTAAATGACCCCTGCGTCCAAAAAGAGCATAGGCCCGTAGATGAATCCGTGGGGCGGGCTCCAGTTCATATAAAATATAAGGCTGGCCGCCAAAAGCATTGGCACGCGAAGGCGAAGAGGTAAAGCCCAGTATAAAATGACTGTGAGCAGTAGAAAGATCAGGTATAACGGGCTGTTAAAGAGCATGAAGCAAATAAACTCAATAGACAATAATGCTGACTATTCGCAAAAAAACCGAAGCTCGGCTGAATGTGCTACCGGTTATTTTACGGAATTCTGAAATTTAACAATCAGCAATCGGATAAAATAGCTTATAATGAATCAGTGTGGGCTGCACCATTCTTATTGAATAAATAAACAAAAGAATGGGACGCTGCAAAGAGAGAGCTGTACGAGGAAAAGATTCCCTGATGCGTTCAAAGACCTTTTGGCTAGTTTTGGTAGCCCTCGGACTGGGTACGAAACGGCACTGGCACATTTTAGTTGCCATTATTCTGGGGATTTCGCTGGGCATTTTCTTGCCCTATCCGCCTGTAACGGTCGGGGGGTACGAACATGACAGTTATTTCTTCGTCCATCAGTTTTTTGATGGCATGGGTCAGCTCTTTATACGCTTAATCACGATGATCGTTATTCCGTTGGTCGTGAGCTCCTTGATTGTGGGGATTGCATCGATTGGCGACTCTCGTCAATTAGGACGCTTAGGCGGTAAAGTTTTAGTTTACTTCCTTGTCTTGATGGCTTTGAGTGCCTTGCTGGGCTTGGGTATCGGCTATTTCTTAGAGCCGGGTAGTATTTTGAGCCACTCTAATTCAGTGGTTATTGCAAAAGCTCACGAAGCGAATATTTTGGCTCAGATTGATTCGGGTCCTAAAGACTTGGCAGCTTTGTTCTTTGGCATGATTCCGCTTAATCCGATAGAATCCTTGGCGAACGCTGATTTGGTGCCGGTTATTATCTTTACCCTTTTCTTTGGTGGCGCTGTTGCCAGTATTGGAGAAGCGGGCAAGCCGATTATCAGCTTTTTTGAGTCCATGTTTACAGCCATTATGAAATTAACCGACTGGATCATGGTTTTGGCTGTACCTGGGATTTTTGCTCTGTCTTTCGTGACGGTTGCCAAAGCGGGTCCTCAGGTATTTAGTGGCTTGTGGCTCTACGGTGTCGCAATTTTACTCGGTCTGCTGATTCAGATTTTTGTCATCTTTCCGCTCTTCTTGCACTTCATGGCAAAAATTAAATTTATGAATCTCTACAAAGCGGTTTCTGAAGCAATCATGGTTGCTTTTGGTACGGCGAGCAGCTCCGCAACGTTGCCCATTACCATTGCTTGTTGCGAGCGCAGAGGTGGAATTTCCAATCGGGTTGCAAGCTTCGTGCTTCCAACCGGGGCTTCTATTAATAAAACGGGAACAACAATGTTTGAAGTCATTGCCGTTCTCTTCTTGTTTCAAGCCTATGCACCGACTGCTTATCACGCCTTAACGCCTATGACGTTATTGATGATTTGTTTGTTCTCTATTATTGCGTCCATTGGTGCTGCGGGTGTACCCAGCGCTGGTTTGATTACGATGGCCATTGTTTTAAACAGTATCGGTGGCAAGATGGATCCCACCTTCTTTGCAGCTGGAATGGCGATGCTTTGGTCAATTGACCGAGCTTTGGATATGTGCCGGACGGTCGTTAACGTACTCAGCAGTTGTACGGTTGCCGCCTTGGTTGCCTCCAGTGATGGTGAGTTGAACCGGGATTTGTTGAATAACACTGCTGATTGGAACGAAGTGATTTAATCAAAGAAATTTTAGTTATGCTTCGGATTCTCAGAAAAACTTTTAAAACAGACTCTAGACTCTTTTTGGGCCTAGGGTCTGCTTTTTTACATCAGAAATCTATGTATCGATTCGCTTTAAGCCTGTTTGTTATACTCCTGTGTGGGCAACAGGGACCATCTTTCGCAGAAGACGTTGAGTATGGACCTGTCGCATCAAACCCAGCCCCCACGCCTGCAAAAGCAAAAGCATCCACCGAGATTAAAGGGAGCGAGGAATATAACAAAGGCTGTGAGCTCTTTGGTATTGCAAAGTTGCAAGCCTCCAAGGGGAATATGAATGGTGAAAAACAGCTCCTGAAAGAAGCTCAAAAGCACTTTGAAGCGGCGCTCACCGATAATCCAAAACTGGTAGAGGCTCAAAGTAATATTGCTTTTATCGCGCTGACTCTGCGAGACTACCGTCGCTCAATCGGCTTATTTGAACAGGCTCTGAAGATTAATCCTCGCCATGTGAATTCTTTAAACGGGCTTGCCACGGCTTATGCGTTAACGAACAATATTGAAAAATCAATTCAAACGTTTGATGTTTTGTTGAAGCTGGCACCCGGCAATAGTGAGTATTTCTTCAATAAAGGGAGCGTTCTGCAAAAGGCAGGCCGTCTTCCAGAGTCACGACGTGCCTACGAAGCGGCCATCAAAGTTAACCCTAAAAATCAGTCGGCCTTATTTAATTTAGGGACACTGCTGGAGAATCAGGGGAACTTAAGCACGGCAAAAACCTATTACGAGCGTGCTCGTGATATTGAGATTGGTAATACCGCGGGTTTAGAATCATTGCATCGATTGGATGCAATCAATGCTACGCTTAATAAGGGAAAATAATAGTCTACCTAGATCCTCTATATAAGATGAGGGTGAATTCAATGGTTTCATTCAACACTATTCGTCAAGGCTTATGCCTGAATCGCGATTTATCGCTGAGCCTCTTGGGGGTCAGTATCCCTTTATCCTACTTGGGTCAATTTGCCCATAAAGCGCCAGGACCATGGCCGTGGCTGTCGTTTGCGACGTTTGGAATAGTCAGTCTCGGTTTTTGGTTACTGAGTGAGGCTTGCCTTCGGTTTCTTAAACGAATGCCCCGTTTTGAGGATTCCAACCTTCGCCAATATAGCCGCTTGATTCCTTTTTGCTCACTCCTGTATCTTGTTGTGGGTTATGCTTTAACGGGACATTTGGCAGTGCTTTTGTGTCTTCCTTTTCCGGCGCTTCAGGCGCAAGTTTGTGGGTACCGGGCTTTTGGTCGTTTATTGTTATTGTCCGCTGCTGTCGTTTATATCGCACTTTGCCCCTTTGGTTATCCCCGTGCATTGGAGGAATTTTACGGGGCCGGTATTTTGTCGATGAATGGGCTTCAGCTCTTTCTCTCAATTATGCCAATGGCTTGGCTGACATATCAGGTTGGCGATTTTGTTGCTGGCTGGGTAAAATCGACATCCTTCCGGGTCAACAAATTGCAATCGCTGGCGAGTACAGACGCACTCACCGGTTTAATTAACCGAGGTCAATTTAATGTTCGCTTAGAATCCGAACGAGCTCGGGCAAAGCGTTACCGTCATAATTTATGTTTGGCGCTTTTTGATATTGATGATTTCAAGAAAATTAACGATGTGTATGGCCATCCCGTTGGGGATCGCATTCTGACAGAATTAGGCCAACTGATTAGCAATAATGTGCGTGAAACCGATATCCCTGCGCGTTACGGAGGGGAAGAGTTCGCCTTGATTCTTCCGGAGACTTCAATGGTTCATGCAACGGATCTATTGGAGCGTTTGCGCTTTTTAGTGGAGGAAACGGTGTTTTGTTTACCGGATAATCCGCTCCCCATTACCTTGAGTGTTGGGGTTCAAGAGCTGCACTATCCCAATATGCCCATTTATGAATTAATCGCCCAGGCGGATGCCGCTTTGTATCAAGCCAAACGCAACGGGAAAAACCAGGTTGTTTCCGCCTCTTCTTCAACACAGAGCGCCGCATACCCAGTGCGGTCCTGATTAATTAAAATACTATTTGACAGATGAATTAAAAATTGATATTCATGAGTCATAGGGATTTCATCTTTCGGGTCTTCTTAGGTTCTCCAGTGGCAATTAATCGCTTTTACCCAGTCTTCGATAAGGGGTTACATTTACCATGAGTAAATCCAGAAAAATGATTCAGGATCGCATTCAATTCCGCCCTGCGCCAGAAGTGGTTTCTATGGCTGGTGCCGCAGTGGGTCGCTTGCAAAAACTGCTGACTCTTTGCGATTTCAACTCAATGCGATGATGAAAAAATCGGACAATTTAAACGGCCTGCCAACTCGGGATATTTTGTCCTTGGGACGCATGATCCTAAACCTTCAGAAGGATTTGGACAAATACGCTGCTATTGTGTATCCTGCGACTGAAATGGTTTTCCCTGTGGGTACAAACACCAACAATTCTACCCCTGAAAAGGATGCTAACAAGAGCGAGGAACTGAATACCGCATTGTTGCTTAAGGAAAGCCTCTCTGCCCTGGCTCAGGATTTAGATGCGCTGCAAGTCGCTGCCTTATCTACCGCTCCTAATACAAAAAAGCAGGCTAAATCGCAGAAATTCTCGCATGCCTTCTTCCAAAAACGTCCTCAAACTGCGATGCAGTAAATCTCTCCGTTCCGTCATTCCTGCGAAGGCAGGAATCTTAAACTTTTCCTACTTTTTACGGGAATGCCAAATGACTGAATTAACTAGCAATGCTCCTTTTCTTGCATTATAGAATTTGAAAGGGAAAGATTCCTGCCTTCGCAGGAATGACGGATTTTACAAGGGACTTTAAGGCGTTTCCGATACTGCTGATTACTTTCTGGTGTAATGATTGTAAGCACTCACCTCTAATCTCCTATAATAGAAGTATAAAGCTATGGGAGATAGGGGTGTATGGAACGGATCGAGAGTAATCTGAATACTCAATCGGCGGATTTCGCTAAAAATCAGGCTGCGATGCGCTCCATAGTCGATGCGTTTCAAAAAATGCAAACCCAATTTGCCCAAGGAGGGGGTGCTGCAGCGACAGCCAAACACACGCAACGCGGCAAACTCACAGCTCGCCAACGGATTGACGCCTTAATCGATCCGGATGCGCCTTTTTTGGAATTCAGCACCTTGGCAGGACTTGGCCTTTACGAGGATCAAGCCCCCGGTGCGGGGATTGTGACCGGCATCGGACGGATTCAAGGACAACCCTGTGTGATTGTCGCCAATGATGCCACCGTCAAAGGCGGGACCTATTTCCCGATGACTGTGAAAAAGCATTTACGGGCTCAGGCGATTGCGGAAGAAAATCTGCTTCCTTGTTTCTACTTGGTGGATTCAGGCGGCGCGTACCTGCCTTTGCAGGACGAAGTTTTCCCGGATAAAGAACACTTTGGCCGGATTTTTTATAACCAGGCGCGTATGTCTGCTTTGGGGATTCCACAAGTGGCTGTGGTTATGGGTTCTTGCACCGCAGGGGGCGCTTATATCCCGGCGATGTGCGATGAAAGCATTATCGTAAAAGGTACGGGAACTATTTTTCTTGCAGGGCCTCCCTTAGTAAAGGCGGCGACTGGCGAAGAAGTAAGCGCTGAGGACTTAGGCGGTGCGGACGTGCATTGTCGTGTTTCTGGAGTGAGCGATCACTACGCCTTGAATGATGAAGATGCACTGGCGATTGCACGACAAATCGCGGCGAACTTTAACCGTAAACCGTACACGTGGTTGAGCCAGGAGGCTCCAGAAGCCCCCGCTTATCCAGAAGAGGAACTCTATGGTGTGATTCCTTCTGAGGCGCGTCAGCCCTTTGATGTGCGTGAAATTATTGCTCGCCTTGTGGACGGAAGCCGTTTCCATGAGTTTAAGGCCCTTTACGGAGAAACATTGGTTTGTGGATTTGCCCGCTTATGGGGCTATTCGGTTGGCATTGTTGCCAATAACGGCGTTTTATTTTCGGAAAGTGCGCTCAAAGGATCTCACTTCGTTGAGTTGTGCAGCCAACGCGGCATTCCGTTGATCTTTTTGCAGAACATTACCGGTTTTATGGTGGGTCGACAGGCGGAATCCGGTGGGATTGCCCGAGATGGTGCCAAATTAGTTATGGCGGTTTCAAATGCCTCCGTACCCAAATTTACTGTGATTATCGGCGGTTCTTATGGGGCAGGGAATTATGGTATGTGCGGTCGCGCCTTTGGGCCTCGTCAACTCTGGATGTGGCCCAATGCCCGTATTTCGGTGATGGGCGGCGAACAGGCGGCTGGTGTTTTACTCTCCGTGAAGCGGGAGCAATTGGCGAAGGAAGGAAAGCCTGCACTTTCCCCTGAGGAAGAGAATGCGTTAACGCAACCGGTTTTAGAGCGCTATGCAGCAGAAAGTAGTGCCTACCATAGTACGGCTCGCCTTTGGGATGACGGTATTATTGATCCTCTGGATACCCGACGTGTACTCGGACTGGGAATAGAAGCTTCGTTAAGCGCGCCCTTACCGGAGCGTCAACATGGCGTTTTCCGCTTTTAGGAATCAATCTTAATTTGTCCTGTTATCCATTTGGCCCAGGGTATTTAGCGTTTTCAAAGAAGATGTTTAATTTCAACCCTTGTCTGAAGAACTCTTCAATGGCCATTTGTTTTACTGTACCATCTGCTTGCGTTACGCCTGTATGGATGCTTTCCCCTGTTGTTGGTTTTTTGTATCCAGACGGCTCTTGGGCTTGCCTGCCCATGGAGAAAGGATTCATCAGATAAATATGACCATCTTCGGATTCGTGAGGAAGAACTGTATAATAATGCCCGGAGTTGCCAGACTGTGGTCCACGATGAGCCGTTAATAAAGCTAAATGATCATGGTTCTCCGGCCTTCTTAACCATTGGAGATAATTGTTTACCTCTCTCACTTTATCATTCCAATTAAAGGGATGTTGCTCAACTTGGTGCTCTCCTGCATTCGCTTTTGGCTTAAGCCGTTGCTCTATGCTGGTAGCCATTTGTAATAATTTTTCGTGATCGGTATTGCGCCCTCTGATCACTGCTGACAGACTTTGAAGTTCAGAAGCGTTTGAATTAAACAGATGCATATAATCAGCTTCTTCTCTAAGCAAAACGGAATTAAGTACTTGGTAACTTGACGGTTCAAGCAATTGATTAAAATTCTCTGCTGTAAAGGCTTCTCCCCGGTCTTCCAGTTGCTGTTTCGCTTTTAAAGCTTCTAACCTTTTTCTTAATGTTATAAATGATGTTTTTTTGTTTAACTCTGTAATGAGATTACTACCCTCTTCGGCATTCAATTTTTCTGGAGGCAGGGAGTGTAATTTTTGAAGCGCTTGCAGCATTGATGCAAACTCTTCATGATCTGTGACTGAGTAGTCAAGTAACTCGTCCTTGTTTCTAATGGTTTTTTCAACGCCTTCTCGGATACGGCTTTCGCCTTTATCTCCAAATATGCGCTTTAAGGCATCTAGGGAATCGTCCATTATGTCGCGATTCTTTGTGGAACCTTCACATTTCATTAATGCCTCTATATAAACATGGGCACCAATCGAGCTGCTTACAAAACCGGGGTTTTTATCCAAAATTTCATCATCTGAAACATGAACTTTTTTAGTTTTACCAGGAATATTAATATCAAAGCCATTATCACGTCGGGTTATTGTAAATTTTTCCAGGAACTTGTCAAATGCCGGATGGTGTCTCATGGCACCAAGGCCCGCAAGCGCATAGCAGAGATTAGATCCCCGTTGTTGAAACTGTTTTGAGTCTTCCTGGAAGAAATGAGCTCTCAATTCCTGAGTTGTGAATACGTGTCCGGGGTTAAATTGAGTCTTTATAGTAACTAAGCGTTGATTTAAGATGCCGCTCGGAACCTGGCTCGATGTGCTGCTTGACGAGCGTGTGCTTGAAGTTCCGCCGGTACCCCTTTTAGAGGTGATGCCAAACCGCTTTGTAAAATCATTCCAGGTATTTTTAATACCGTCTTTCAAAAGGCCGCCATTAAAATGCGCACGTCCAAAAAATCCGAGAAGGCTAATGCCGATTGTACCGCCCAGGATGCTGCCAATCCACGCACTAACACTCATATTTTTTTTATTGGATGAGGGATGCTGCGGCATAAAATCTTTGTAAATGGGACCTTTAAATGTGCTGTTAAACCAAGCGTTCGAGCCCGTCTTCTTTTGAGTGGAGCGGAGCTTAGCCGTATCGTTCGGAAGAAAATCCTTGTATGTGAGCGGCCTAAAAAGAGCGTTGCCCGAAAATGCAGGCCCTGAGGAATCAGATAGCGGTGCAGACTCGTAGTTTGAATTCGTGCTATTGGGTACAGAATTCATAAATGTCCCACTTGAATAATACGATTATTAATTTATGAGACTAGTACCACCTGATCGTCGCATTCATTTGGATCCACAGTTTTATCTGTGGCTACTAATGTCCGCTTTTCCAGCTTATGCTTGCACTCTAATGATTCAAGTTCCTTCAACCCTTAGAGTGCATAGTAAAGTTTATTACTCGATATCTATCAGTTTTTCTTCTTTCGGTTTAGTCCGATTGTTCAGACGGCCCATCACGTCTTGCAAAGTGTCATTAAACGCATTACCATCAACCCATGAAGGCGTTTCAGACTCGTCAGACTTGGTTGAAAAAATGGAACTCCGACTACTAGAACCCTTACTTTCCGTGCCTGAATTGTTGAGTATGCTGTGATAGCCGCTGTCTGCATCATCCTTTGATTTTTTGATTGTAAAGGTTCTTTTCACCCCTGTGCGGACTTTATCAACTTTTGAGGAGAACCATTTTTTCCGAGCGCCTGATTCTTCAGCGGGAGACGCTATTAACTCTTCACGAGGAATCGTTATCGTACTACGGAGGCTTTCCGTATCACTTTTATCAAACTCTTCTTCCAGTTTTTCTTCTGGTTTATTCAAGGATTTATTGATCCCTGCCAAAGACGAGTGATAGTCACCATCTTCGTCAAGAGCTGAGGTTTTTCTAGCTTGTGGGACTTCTCCAGGTTGCAAATGCTCACCTGAACCCCATCTTTGCTCCGTTTTACTCCATTTTTTTCTAAGTTCGACTTCTTCGGCCCTCAGTTTTGCCTCATCAGCTTTAGCAGCAGCTTTAGATCTTGCTTTGGCAGAAGCTTCAATCGCAGCAGCGGCTGCAGTAGCTCTTGCTTTAACAGTTTCCTCAGCTTTAGCTTTTTCTTTATCAGCAGCTTTAGATCTTGCTTTAGCAGCAGCTTCAGCCGCAGCGGTGCTTGCAGTCGCTTTTGATTTAACAGTTTCAGCCGCTTCTTCTTTCAATTTTGTTTCTTCAGCATTCCAATTGGCCCAGTCATCCTTGTATTCACTAGATGCCGTAGAGGGAGTTGTCGTTCCTCCTGCAGGTGTAGTCACACTTGTTTCAGGTTTAGCTATACTTTTCCGTATTATCGCTGCATTTCTAAGTGCTGCATCGATTTCAGGTTTAGTCGCACCGCGTGCTGTCATCTCTTTCGTGATTTTAGCGTCATCATATTTTGCAAGTTTTGCAGCATCAGACCTGAAGAGGGTATCGAACCAAGTCAATCCACTCCGGTCTTTGAAGTCTGGATTTGCTTTTGAGTTTGTCCAAATCTTTCCACCACGGCCTTCGACAGCGTAGTCTTTTATATCCGATCCTTTTAAGTCCTTAGGAAGAATTCCTAAATCCTGAAGCTTGCTGAATTTACTGTTTTCAATGGTTAATTCTTGCATTTTAAACGTATTTTTATTCCAAAAGCGTACCGTTATATCGCTTTTACGATTGGCATGGAAAAGGTTAGAAAACTTTTCAATTTTTGGAGGCGCTTTTTCGGCGGAGTGTATATGAGTGATTTCGCTATTCTGAAGATATGTTTTCGCCTCAGTAGGACTAAATCTGCCTACGGAATCGAATTCACTCGATTTCATGTTGAGTTTATGGACGCGCTCATCCGAAAGCTTTGTTAAAGCGCCATCCTCAAGTCCTTTTTTTCCTACACCCACCTCAAAATGTTGACCACTCGGTGCGTGGTCGTATACCAATCTTTCTTTTTTACTGATCCAGGTAACCCCATGAGAATCATTACCATCCAGGCAGAACCGTTGATCGGGATGATTCATCAGCTGAGTTTTGAGTTTTCCAGCATCATCCAAGGTTCCTAAAAGCTGGTTACTCTTTGCTTGTCCATTTGCCGTGTTCAGATGACCTTTTTCAGGATCGATGCTTATTTCACCTTTCATAGAGGCTAACGTTCCTGCTTCTTTCTGAGAGGCTAAAATTCCTGCTTGTGCATTGAAGTCGTCTGGCTCAGGTACAGTGTTTCCTGAAACAGTTTCAGGTGGTTTAGGCGCCACTTGTGTAGTCGGCGTTGTGGTTGCCGACGCGTTCGTATTATTAGCACCCTGTGGCTTAGGAATTTCTGTCTTGACTGCTGGAATATCATTGGTATTTTGGGAAGGCTTGCTTCCCGACCACCATTCACCCCAGGTTTGCTTTTTAGGTGCTTGTGCTGCTGCATTGGTAGAAGCGCCTTCTACAAAGCCAATTTCCGTTTTAGCACCACCTTTTCCCGCTTGTGCTTCCAATTCTTTTACAAGGGCTGCTTTTACCATTTCATCAAGCGCTTCTTGTGATAAATGTTGTGTTCCAACGCCTGCAGCTTCAATTTCGCTTCCTTTAGGTGCAACAACACTATCGCCTTTTATTGGTGCTACTACTAATCCAGCTTCTTGTTTTAGCTGATCAGCTTTTGCTGTCGCTTTCGCCAAGTCTTGTTGCAGTCGCGTGACATCTTCGGTCGCATCGTCTGCTTTTGCTTTTTTGAGCTCTTGGTTTAAGCGAACAACGTCTGCATTTGCGTTCTCATGGTCTTGTAGTAGTCGAGCAGCTTTTGCATCTGCCTCAACTTGTTGTTTTTGAAGTCGAGCGGCTTCAGCTTGCTGTTTTTGAAGATTTTCTGAAGCGTCCTTAGCCTTATTTTCAGCAGCTTTTAGATCAGCAGTTGCTTCAGTAACTCGGGTACTTCCTGTACTTCTTATACTTGCTGCATCATTAATAATTTCTTCACCTGACTGAGTTGTAGAGTTTGACCCTTTCTTGGGTGGAATTACGTCATCCATCTCAGGCGATGCATGATTACTTGTTTTTCCATCATGTGAAAACACAGTTTCCGCATAGGATGAAGCGCTGGAATCACTATCAGTATGATTGGGTTCTGGTGCTTTGACGACTTCCTGCTTAGGCGAATTGGTGGCACTGCCTTTAACATCTTCTGCAGCTTTTTCCACCGCTTTTTCAGCTGTTTTTGCCCCTTTTCCACGAGTAACAACAACAGTGACCACTGCCCCCACTGCCGCTACTGCGCCACTAACACCCAGGACCTGCATCAATGTTTTGTGCTTTTCAGCTTTTTGGGCTGCATTTTCGGCCTGTCCCTTTTCGAACTGATCTGGAATAGTTTCAATAGGCAAAGCTGCTCTGCCAAAGGAAGGATCTTGCGATTTGCGAGGAATATTGACAGGATTTGAACCACCCAAACTAACATCACTCGATGACATAACATCCACCCCAAAACTAAAACTAATAAGTATTAATATAAAAACAAACTATTAATATTTATTGCTTACTTTTTCGAAAAACTTTGCTGCTTTAACTCTATCAGGCCATAACACGGGTTTAATGAGATGCATTAGGCTCTGATGAAGGCTTATTTTCTATTGCTTTTGGCATCTTTATTTCGGTATTTAAATCCGGCTTATCCTCTATAATTTCTTGGATGCGCGGTGTCGCGAGATGCTCGGTTGACATGATAGCTGGATATTGTGGTGCTGTTGTGGGCTTTGGCATATTCGCTGTCGAATAATAATTATTATGAATGACAACATGGACTGCAGTCGGGTTGCCGTTTATGGTTATCGGGCTGGCTTCAGACATGCCTGTTTGCGTGTTATCGCACTTTGTGGGTTTGGATAAATTTGTTCCAGGTTCTGAACTATGGGTTATACCTGCTTGTAAAGGCTTTGCATTAGAGGCTATTTTAGAAGTGGCTGCAACGGTAGCTTCTTTTTCCGCAGGGGCTAAAAAATCTTTAACTTGCTTTAAAACGGGAGTAAATTCGGTTAATTGAGCTTGTATCAGTTGACGATTCTTTATAGCCCATTGTGTACAGGGTATGGCAAATTTGCCTATGGTTTGGCACATTAGGGGCACATGTCCCATGTATCCCAGGCTATGCATGATAAAACTGCTTCCGAGTAATGTTGTGCTGGCTGCAATACTGGGCATCCATGTCTTGCTTTTTTGCCATGGCCAAGATTTTTGTTGGCCTGTCGGGTCGTCGTGAGCTTCTGTCGTATTGGTTTGAGTCGTGGATTTTTGCTTACTTAGAGTATCCGTTTCTAATTTGGGTAATTCAACGATCGATGTCACATGCTCCTTTGCTGAGAGCAGATCATTAGATTTGGCTCCCTTAACAATGGTACTTGTGATCGCTTCAACTGCACCCATAATGCCCCGCCCTTTATGTGAAGATAACCGAATAGCGTCATTCCCACGACTTGGAAATCTTACCCTTACAACTGAGGATTTATTTGAATGACGGTATCATTCCAAGCACTTTTTCATACAGTGTTGGTGGGATGACTTCCGGTTTAGCGCCGAAACTGCGAACATAATTGACTCCCGTTCCGATGTTAGCAGCTACTTTCTCGCGTAAAGTCGGTGGGATAAGCTCTGGTTTTAGAATACCTAAATGCCTGCCAGCTGCCTGGGCTCCCTGCACGATGTGAGGTAACGCCTGAGGTCCAAAGCGATGGGCAATTAGCCCGGTCGCAACGACACCTGCAACAGCAGCGGCACCTTTCGCCTTTGTTGACCACCCAGCCTCTGTCGCTTGCGATGAAGAAGCTTGTTTTTCTAAATCAATAGAATCTTTTCTTGCTGCATGTTTTTTTAACATTGCTTTAACGTCGTGATCTTGCATAACTCTCTCTAAAGAGGCTTTAATGTCTTTTTCAGTTGCTCCTAAATGCCCGACAACGTTTGTAAGCTCTATTCCCATAATTCACCTCAATTTTGTTTGTTTTATATAAATTTAAACACTTGTTTAATGGCAGTCTTTATCAGTAAACGATGCGCTGTCGATTGAATTTCAGTATTGAATCCTGTTCCGATTCAGACGTGATTGTAGTGCTCTACTTTTTCAACATTCATGATCCACCGCGCCCTCTATTGAATATGATTATATAAAAACAAGTATTTTGCTTTTGATAGGATTTGTAAATAATTTGTTACTTTGAATATAAAAACAGGCAATAATTGAGGGCCATTATTTTTAGTTGTATAAGTTTGTTTGTCAGTATTTTTAAATTGGTTTGTATCTTAGGGATTTCAGATTTCAGCGTAAGCACAGTGGGGAAAGTATTGTATGCAGTTTTGGAATGCATTTACAGGGTTGCTTGGCGCAGCAGCAGCTACATCAACAGGAGCCCCGACCACTGGCGTTGATGCAACGGGTCTTAGTGTTCCAGGCGAATTTCCGACAACGGTCGCTCCTTCGGCTCCGCATGTTAGTCTTACCCCGGAAGATACTTTCAAGCCTACCCCTACAACGACTGCAGCGGTAACAGGAATACATCCGTCGGATGTCCTTGTTACGAGCACAGCAGCAGCGTCTGCAAAAGCTGGTGCGACTCTACCTACGGTTACTACCCATGTGCCCGACGCTTTCAGCCATGGGGTAACGCAAATGCCTCAACAAACCGCACTCGCTGGGCAGCATAACGATGTTTTTGATCAATATCTGCATCCACAGAACGCTCATGCAGAATCCTCTAAGGTAGATTGGTCAAAAGTCGATCTGGATGAGTTGTTTAAAGATAACGTCCCTGTAACAGGCACGGGTTCAGCTACCAGTAATCATGGAGCCCATGCGACAACATCGGGTATTGCCACTCATCATGCTGGAGTTAATCCTCTCGATCGCATGTTTGAACCGCTCGGTATTCCTCCCTTGAACGTGAATAAAGCTGCTTCAACAACCGACACTCATGAAGCTCATGTTACTGCACCTGAGGTTGCTGCTCACACAGGAAAACCTGATCCTCTTGATGAGATGTTTAAGGAATTTGGTATTGGAGAAGATACAGCCTCTTCTGCTCACCATCCAGATTCGCCACTGACTTCTGAGCTTGCTAAGGCACCTACTTCAGCTGCCAGCATTCATCATGAAGGCCATTCGGCAAACATTACGACTATGGAAGAGTTGCATGCACATGCGAGTCAGTTAGGTATTACTCCTACTGATCTAAAGGAGGCAGCTGTTTCTCAGGGAACAAACACGTCAGTAGCTGGTCCTATGGATGAATTGATGCAGAATCTTAGGGCGGGGAACCCTATTCCAAGTTCGAATGCTACTCATACAGGCTCTCATAGTGAAGCCTCTGCACACATTGAAGATCCCTTGTATCAACAGCTTCTCAACGAAACGCAGACTGATACGACTGCATCTCAAGCAGCCCCGCATACCACAACAGAGCCCAGTATTACGCATACCGAGCCTTTTGCAGCGAAACCTGTGGAAATAGCAAAAGCCCCGAATACGAATGCTGTGCAAGAGTCTCTCCGGTCCAATAATTCTGAACATTTAAGTAATGCAGTTAATCATTCACTAATAGAAGAAACTCCGACTCATTTGAATGCATCGGAAACAGGCTTAAAACCTAATTCTAATGGTGTGGGATCTGCTTTATCCGGTTTAGGCGAAAGAATTACGGCAGCTGGGGAACAAATCAAACCCTATGCAACAGCAGTCGGTGGTCATGTCGTGGGTACATTTAATTCTGCAAGTGAGGCGGTTACTAGCAGGTTACCTTCTACGGAGCAAGTCAAAGGTACGTTTAATTCTGCAAGTGAGGCGGTTACTAGCAGGTTACCTTCTACGGAGCAAGTCAAAGGTACGTTTAATTCTGCAAGTGAGGCGGTTACTAGCAGATTACCTTCTGCGGAGCAAGTCAAAGGTACGTTTAATTCTGCAAGTGAGGCGGTTACTAGCAGATTACCTTCTACGGAGCAAGTCAAAGGTACGTTTAATTCTGCAAGTGAGGCGGTTACTAGCAGATTACCTTCTGCGGAGCAAGTCAAGGGTACATTTAATTCTGCAAGTGAGGCGGTTACTAGCAGACTCCCCGAAAGCGAGCCCTTTAAAGCAGCTGTTTCTCAAACATTGAATACAGTTAGCGGACAAGCCACAGGTGCATTTAATTCTGTAAGTGAAGCGGTAGCTAGCAGGTTACCAGAGGGTAAACCCTTTAAACAGGCAATAAATCAAGCTGGTGGCGCTACTGCAGAAGCGGCTAGTAATGCTTGGGAATCCACGAAAGAGGGCGCAGGCAAGGCTTGGGAATCTACTAAGCAAGGTGCTGGAAAGGCCTGGGAATCTACTAAGGGGTACAGACCCACTGGTGAACAAATTAAGGGTGCTGCAGGAAGTTCTTGGGCTAAAAATCTTGCAGGCATTGCCGGTGGATGGACTGCTGCTGGTATGTTGAAAGGTAAGAAAGCAGCTCCAAACGAAGGAGAGGCGCCTACTACTATAGATAAGCCTGAAGGCGATACAGCGGTGAAGCCAGGCGAGCATACCAATTCGACAGCGGATAAAGCATCGACCGTACAAGAAAAGCCGGTCGGTTTTGGCGAAGAAGCCAATAAGCCTTCAAACACACCTGAAGATTTGAATAAGACAGATTCATCGGCTAAGCATCCCGAAAAAGCTCCACATAAGGAAACTGAAAAACCTTCAAGTGCTGCTCAAGAATCGACTAGGACAGGGTCAAGAGAACATACATCCTCATCGACCAGCCATGGAATAAAGGATGCTCCAAAAGAAGCGGCAGCTGCTTCAGAGACAAGGACTACTTCTAATACTACGGCGACAAGCAAGGAAGTGGAGAACCGTCCTGCTTCTAATCGCCCTGAATCAACTTCAAAAAATAGCAATAAATGGGAAAGATTTACCAGTACAGTTTCTCAGAGTGTGGAATCTTTCCTTAAAAAGTTTACTAAATTATTGGTTCGTATCCGCAAATAAGCGGTATGACTACAAGCAATTACTGGAATGCTTACCTGTAACTGATCTAAACAAGCCACACACTTTGGTAAGGATCTAAAGTGAGTTGAATCTCTCCAGTCGCCTCGTTGAGGCTGGTATAAACGTTCTGATTGGTAAGAATATCCAAAAAATCCCCCGTTTTTACGCAGAAAGGCTTCCTTAAGCTGATATCTTCATCAGAGTCCATATGATTGACTCTAAGAGCCACTTTCACGGCGCTCTCTGCGAGGTTATGAATTACCAAGCATTGGCTATGCACTGGCGGTGTATCCGGATCTTGAGTATGGCAATCGGTATAGGTCCTGATATAGCTTAAAACAGAGGGGCTGTTGGCCGTAACCGGCGTAAAAGTGCCTCGGGACAGGGCATTTTGATTTTTTCTCAAACGAATCATGCGTTGTAAACAGTGAAATACTGAGGACGCTTCATCCTGGCTGCTCGGAGTTTTAGCGACTTCCGTAAAGCGTTCCCGTGTAATGGGAGCCCTTGCCAAGTCGCGGGTATCAATAAAGCTTTTGACTTCAACGTCTTTGTCGGCGGCCTGCTCGCGTTCCCGGGCGGCATCCAGCATAAAGGTCGCGTTGTTTTGCTCTGCAATTTCATCCCCATAGTAAATAATAGGGATACCGGGAATGGATAGTAAAATCGAGAAAATTTGAATAATACGGGTCGGATTATTGTCTAAGAAGTTTGCCAGACGACCACTGACGCCTAAACCGGCACGGAAGCTGGCCCCCTTGCCGATGAGTGCGTTATAAACTAGTCGTCGCGTTACAGGATCAACCATTTCCAGGGTGAGTTCGTCGTGTACTCTCAAGAAAATGGCCCAGGAAGCCGTTTCCGGGATCATGGGTGTTTCGCTCGTGGCCTTCCAAAAGGGTTCTGCGTTTTCTGTAATCACACTGGCCCAAATAGCAGGCATCCAGGGAAAGTGGTACGCGATTTGAACTTCATCCGTGCGCGTTAGCATTTTTTGCCCGTAGTCGGGGATGTTGAGGTGGAACTTTTCTTCTTCTCCGAAGTAAGGACGGATATCTTTAGGCCACTGACAAGCCTCGGCCTGGATAACTGTACAAGGCGCCATCGCTTGGAGGCATGCACTCAGTATTTTAACGACCGCATGCGTTGTCGGCAGGTTTTCACCAGAAGTTCCCGGTTTTTTTGTGAAAAAGGGAATGGCATCTAAGCGGAAAATATCAATGCCTTTATTGGCCCAGTAGCCCATAATATCAATGGATTCAAGCAGAACATCCGCGTTAAACCAGTTTAGGTCAAGTTGATGGGGATAAAAAGTGTGATAGAAATGCTTTTGACGCAAATCTCCATTTTCTAAAATCCATTGTTTCCGGTAATGAGAATCGGAAATATCAGGGAAAATAAGGCGGCGAGAGCTTTTTTGTCCGTCGTCTTCCTGATAAATAGCCACTTCACCCTCAGTCTCACTGGTTTCAAGGTTGTAGACAGGGGCTGTATCGCGGTAAATGAAGTAATTTAGTTTTTGAGTATCCCCTTTAACGGCGGCTTGGAACCAGGGGTGCTGATCGGAGACATGATTCAGAATAAGATCAGCTTTGATCTTGAAGCCTCGCTCTTTGGCAGCTGCCATAAATCGATCAAAGGCATCATTCCCGCCTAGCTCTTCTCGCACAGCTCGAAAGTCACTGACGTCAAAGCCTGCGTCGATCATAGGGGATTTGAGGAAGGGCAAAATGTAAAGGGTACTGACCCCAAGCGCTTTTAGATAATCGAGCATTAAGATTAAATCATCGAAAGTGTTCGGTTTTTCTACCTCGCTCACGCCAAATTGGGTGGTGTAAAACATGTAAACGACTTCAGTACGAAACCAGTCTTCCTCTCGTTCTATGTCTTGCTGTAAGAGCGCATCCGGTCGTTCTTCTCGGATTTTTTTCACACAGCTTTCAATCCGAGGATAAATAGTTTCAGTTTCCTCTATGCCGTACACTTCCATTAATGCGGCAATAATTCGCTGTTGGACCGGAAGTGGAAAAATGGGTCCTGAATAGGACATAGAAGAAATAGAGGGTACAAAGCCCGAATGTGTTGGCTGGCTTAGATTGGGCTTTGAAATCATGAACTTATCCTTAGTTGTTATTTCCTTAAAATTTAAAAACGATTTAATAATAAGGGAGAAAATAAGCTATCAAATAGCCTCAATAAAGATTAGGACGCTATTTTGATAGCTTAGTTTCGTGTTGTTAAAATTTTAATGTGATGATTTAGGTTTTTTCCAGCGTGCGTGGTACACATGTTTACCGCGACCGCTTGTGGAACCCGACTTGGGCATTGATTCTGGTTCCACAATGGATAATACATTGGGTTGCGAGAAATATCTCTTGGCCACTTGGCGGATCTTGTTTTCTGTGACCTTGCGAATCAGATTCGGGTAGGTGGAATCAAACTCATAGCCGGCACCAAGCGTTTCGTAAAGACTCAAATAGTTTGCCTGGGCTGCATTGGTATCGTGGGCAAGTGCAAATCCACCAATCAATTTACTTTTCGCTTCTTCCAGTTCCTTGGCGGTTACAAGTTCCTTTTGAATCCGGTCAAGCTCTTTCTTGAAGCCAACCAAAACCTTTTCGGTGTTAACCGGATCGGTTCCAATGTACATGGTAAACATGCTATCCAGTTTATGACTGGGATATTGACTGCCGACAACGTATGCGAGCCCTTGTTTCTCACGCAGATCCACAAAAAGGCGGGAGCTCATCCCGGATCCGATGAGGGTATTGAGAACTTTGAGTGCGGCGTAATCGGTGGAGTCTGATATGGAAGGTGCTAACCAGCCTTGAGCAATCCAGACGGCAGAGAGCCTGGGTTTTCGCTCGTTAACGGTCTCGCTGTTATCCAGTGCCGGGACCGGTTTAGGGATTGGGGATGCATTTGTATCCACTTTTGCGGTCGTTGCGGTAGCTGGGTATAAGGCACTGAAAAAGGCTTTTACGGCTTGCTGATCCACGTGACCTACGAGCGATACCACAATGTTTTGCGGTTGGAAATTTTGTTGATAGTAACTCACTAAGTCACTGCGAGTAATACCGGGGAGTGCTTTTTCAACACGTTTGCCAACGTCTCCGTAGGGGTGGTTTGGATAAAGGGAAAGGCGTAAGTTTTCGAAAGCAAGCGAGGATGGATTGTCCCGATTGGCCGCAATCGCTTGTCGGATTTGCTCTTTCTTCTTTTCAATCTCGCTGGTATCAAAACGCGGCGTTGTCAGTACGCTTTGAAGAATCGTGCTTAATTCGCCCCAGTCTTCTTGAATTGCCGTTCCAGTGACATCAATATAATCTTCATTCGCTGAAAAAGTGAGGTTCATTCCCTTACTTTCCAGTTCATTACTGAGGTCTTCGGCGTTTCTGCCTTGACTACCCTGAGATAAGAGCTCCGCGACAAGGGTTGCAATACCCGGTTTTGTTTCAACGCTACTACCGCCTTTAACGAATAACTTCATAGCAACGGTTGCGGAATCGTTAATGGGTTTTGTAATGAGCGTGATGCCATTCGGCAGAATTGTTTTGGTGATTTGAACCTTGGGTGCCTTGGGAGCCGAAGCAGGAATTTCACCCTTGGCTTGAGCCGAAGTTTCTGCCTTTTCGTTGGCTAAGCTTGTTTTTTGCCAGTTGTCCAGAAGCGCTAAGTTATTTTTGTCTTCTTCTGCTGTGTTGATGGGGGTCGTCTCAGGAAGGAGTTCCGAGATAATGGCCTTACCAGGATCCAGGTAGCGGCTCAATACATCTTTTACGCGTTCAGGCGTAACGGCTTCGACACGAGCGACATGCTCGGTGTAATCCGCTAAGTTTCCAATGGTGACATTATAACCAATGGCAGAGGCTGTGCCATCTGTACTTTCGTTTTCAAATACAAAGTCTTTGATGTACTGGGTTTTCGCCTTTTGTAATTCTTCCGGGGTAATGCTTTTTTCACGGAGGAGTGAAAGCTGCTTTAAAATTTCTTTTTTAATTTTGGCTAAATTACCGGGTTCCGAAGCAACGTCAATCAACACTAAGCCAGAGTATTTTTGGGTGTAGTTACTGGCAGAAACACTGGTTGCCAGAGGCTCTTTTTCCACCAAGGCGTTGTATAAACGAGAACTTTTGCCTGAGCCCAATGCGAGCATGGCGATATCCAACGCATAAACGTCATCCGCACTTTGTTGTGCCGGACCCGGGAGGGCAACGGCAAGATAAGCCTGGTTAATCGTTGGGTTTTTCAGGATTGTTGATTGAGGTTTATTTTTAGAGAAATCAACAGCCTGGGCGTCGGGTGCTTTATAGTGGGAAAAGCTTTCTAACCCTCTAGCAGGAAAGGCGGCCTGAACCTGTTTTTTAACTTTTTCCGCATTGATATCGCCAACAATGATAGTGTTGAAATTTTGGGGTCTGTACCAATAATGGTAGTAATTTAAAATGTCCTGACGTGGAATATTGGCGATATTTTGCTTCGGCCCTAGGGTATCTAACGCATAGCCGTGCTGGCCATACATCATTTTGGCAACTTGTACGTAGAGTTGACGTGAGGGATTATCGTTCGCGCGATTAATTTCCTCTTGAACAACTTTCCGTTCTTTAGGTAGTTCTTCGACGGGAATGGATGCATGGGTCATCATATCCGCATGCAATTTTAAGGCTTCTTCAAAGTAAGTGGGTGCTGTGGTGATGTAGTAATGTGTGAAATCATCGCTGGTTGCCGCATTAAATTCTGAACCCCGAGATTCCAGAATGCGATCGATTTGTCCAGCGTGGTATTGGCGCGTTCCTTTAAAAAGAAGGTGCTCTAAAAAGTGAGAAACGCCGTTGTTTTGTCCCACTTCATTCACTGATCCTGTTTTAACCCAGGTGTCGATCGTCACGATAGGGCGGCTGTGATCCTCTTTAATATAGAGGGTTTGTCCGGTGGGGAGCTTAACTTCAACAATGGCTGGTGTTTGGATTACCGCAGCGCAAGCGCCATTAAAAACTTGCAGACTTGATAGGCCTAGAACGAGGCTAAGGCTTGCCGCTAAGCAAATAGAACCATTTCGTTTAACTGAAACTCCTTTAAATAGAGGCCATTTCAAATCCCCTAAACGAGTGCTCAACATTCTACTGTGTTCTCCCAATCTTTCCAGCCCAAGCCTTCTCAAATAAGGGATAAAAGAATCCCTATGAACGCTCAATTATAGCAGAATTAACGGCTTTTCCCGTTACCTGACTGACTACCCTCGTGAGTGAATCTTCGAAAAAGGTTATTTCCAGATTACTACAGAGGACTATAGCGATAAGCCCTCTGTTGCTTTGCAGGCAGGTAGAGGGCTTATATTTTGAAATTTATTATTGATTAGATCAACTCTTACTGCACTACACATTGAGCTGTTGTGTAGTCAATTATTTGTCCGGGTATCGCCAAAGTTGGATGATCTTCTTTCCACTTCTTATCTTGTATAGATCGATACCTTCTCAGTCCTTGGTGGTATCGGGGATCTTTTTCCACAGTCTGAGTATCAGACACTGCCTGTGGGCTTTTCGGAATTCCGTTTTTGGTATAACCGTATTTTTCAAGCTCTTTGGTATGGGTATGTCTAAACTTCATTAAGGCTTGATTGGCAGCATCAAAATCCTCAGTGTTTTCTTTTGCTTTTCGTCTTTTTGTTACTGCTTCATCCACTCCTTTGGTAATGCTTGTAGAATCCAAAGCGCCTTGCCGGAATGCGGAGGCTAAAGACAAAGAATGTTCTCTATGAGCAGGTTTGCGCATTAAGGGATTTAAAATTTTTCCATACCAAGTGTTTGCTCGATTTCCAAAAGTTTTTTCCCAGGCAATTTCACGCATTGTGGCAGCTGTTAGGGCCATATCAAAACGCGGAATTCCTTCAATCATTTCAGCAAGTTCTGGTTTTTTAGAATTCCTTTCTCTTGATGTAGAAGGGGATGACGCTCCATCGTAGCCGTCTCCTCTGTTACGTCGCTTGGAAGTGTTGCGAACAACCCCTCTCGGTTTGCGTCCTGAAAGAGTATTACTGGCTGTAACTGTAGGTTTCGGTCTAATGGGAGCCATAGTAAGCTTTCCTTTTTATCCTGAGAACATCGTGTCAGTAATTAATGAGAATTATTCTCATTAATATAGCTTATTGAGAGTAATTCTCAAGTAGTATCAGTCATCCTAAGTATTGCTCCGCTGTCAATCCCTTCAGAGATGATTTGACCCGTATTTTTAAGAATCCAAGAAAGAACATATCTCGATACATTGCGTAGAGGCGCAGGATCTTGCATTGAGTATGTAAGAAAATAGTCAATTGAAGCAGTGGCTTGCTCTGTTTTTAATGAAATAAATATAGTGGTATTAGAGTTGGGATAACGGTGATGTCTGGATATGAGCTATTCGCAGTGCAGGGCCACAGGGTCTTGACGCTGATATGAACTGCCCTGGTAATGAAGGGCTTTTTGGAGGATAATACAGGCGGATTTATTGACTGGAATTGAGCAGTGGCAATGGCAATGATTCTTCCCACTTCTGAGCGCTTGGCAGAAGTCGCAGCATTCAACCTCACCTCGGGTGAATATCACAAAATATGCAATTATATTGGACGTGAGCCCAATTTCGATGAGCTCGCCATGTTCAGCGTTCTTTGGAGTGAGCACTGTTGCTACAAAAACTCCCGACACATGCTGAAAACCCTTCCTTCTAAAGGTGCTCGCGTATTATGTGGTCCCGGGGAAAATGCCGGTGTTATCGAAATCGGTGATGGCATCCAGGTGGCGTTTAAAATAGAAAGCCATAACCACCCGACTGCCGTAGAGCCTTTTCAAGGTGCAGCAACGGGTGTTGGCGGTATTTTACGTGATATTTTTACGATGAATGCTCGTCCCATTGCAAACCTCAATGCGCTTCGTTTTGGTCCTATCCTCGGAGAGTCTGAAACCGAAAAACGGAATCGATACCTCTTGGGTGGTGCCGTTAAAGGCATTGCGCATTACGGTAATTGCGTAGGTGTTCCCACCGTGGGCGGCGAAGTTTTCTTTGATCCGGGCTACAGTGGAAACCCCTTGGTTAATGCCATGGCTGTTGGCATTATTTACGATAAGGCTGTGACCTCTTCTTTTGCCAAAGGCGTTGGAAATCCTGTACTTTACGTGGGTTCTGCCACCGGCCGTGATGGAGTTGGAGGTGCCGCGTTTGCAAGCAGAGAACTTCATGAAAATAGCCATACCGACCGGCCCGCAGTTCAAGTCGGCGATCCCTTTATGGAAAAACTGTTGATAGAGTCTTGTTTAGAAGCGTTTGCTACGGGCTGTGTGGTCGCTGCCCAGGATATGGGTGCGGCAGGTTTAACCAGCTCCAGTTCTGAAATGGCTGCCAAAGGCCAGCTGGGTATGATTCTTGATTTGGATAAAGTGCCTGCCAGAGAAGAAGGTATGAAAAGCTGGGAGTATCTCCTTTCCGAGTCTCAAGAGCGCATGTTGTTTGTTCTGGAAAAAGGGCGTGAGCAGCCCGTACTGGATGTTTTTGCAAAATGGCGTATCCCGGCTGTCATTGTTGGTGAAGTGACAGACGATCAAAATATTCGGATTCTACACCATGGCAAGGAAGTGGTGAATATTCCTGCTCCCTTGCTGACGGATTTAGCGCCTTCTTATAACCGCGGTGAGCATCCACAGGAACCTGCTGAAAATAAAACGCGTCGTAATTTGGATATTTCCAGAGTATTTGCAGACATTGAATTTTCAAAGCTGGGCGATTGGCTGACTCGGATGATGGCGTCTCCCAATATTGCCGATCCTTCTGGAATTTATTCTCAATACGATCGTCATGTGGGTAACAATAGCAAACTCAGTTCTGAGCACTTAGGGCCGGGTGTAATTCGGCTTCGCGATAAAACAGGTGATTTTTCGGGTAAAGCATTGGCAATGACAGTCGATTGTAATTCCCGTTATGTCTATTTAAAGCCTTTGCATGGCACTCAGCTGGCGGTTTGCCAGGCGGTTAGAAACCTTGCCTGTGTTGGTGCTAAAGCGCTTGCCGTAAGTGACAACCTAAACTTTGGAAACCCTGAAAAACCCGAGATTTATTTCCAAATCTGGTTTGCGATTCGGGGTATTAAGTTGGCCTGTGAGCACTTTGATATTCCTGTTATAAGCGGCAATGTGAGCCTCTACAACGAGCGCTCCGGTCAGGCGATTCTTCCCACACCTACCATTGCGATGGTCGGACTTTTGGAAGATGAAAACTTAATCATGACCCCGCTATTACAAGAATCGGGACTCAAGATTGCCTTGATGGGTCGTTTCCGTCCCATGTTAGGCGGTAGTGAATATGCCTATCTACAGATAGGTCGTATTGAAGGCAATTGCCCGGAGCCAGATTTAAATCACGAAAAACGTGCCGTGAACTTGGTGCTATCGTGGATTGAAAATCAGCAGGTTCAGGCGCTCCAGGATTTATCGATGGGCGGCTTGTTGCCAACCTTAGTCGAAATGAGTATTTCCTCCACTCAATGTGTCGGGATTCGAGCCGATTTAGATGTAGTTAAGACCTCATTGAGTATTGCCGAAAGCCCCCTGACCCGTTTGGATGAGCTGGTATTTGGTGAAAGTTCTGGAACCTATCTGGTCGCTTACAAGGCTGAGCAGGAGGCTGCCTTAAAAACGACCGCTGAAGAGGCTCTGTGTTCTTTTGTTCCCTTTGCTGAAACGATGACTAATTCAGACCTAAAATTGACCTATGGTGGACAGAGCCAGGAATTCAGTCTTTCTCAATTGAAAGACGCTTGGCAAGGAACACTTTCAAGTCTTTAAAAACCAACCAAGGATTCATGCCTCTCATGGCTAACACTCACAATTTTGCGTCTCAATCTAATTCAACTGAAAAGCAGAGTGCGCTCGATGAAAGCTGCACGGACTTTGGCATGGTGCCTTATAAATCACTGAATGAAGAATGTGGTGTTTTCGGCGTTTTGGATAAAGACACGGCAGGCCTAGGCCACCTTCTTTATTTTGGCTTGTATGCACTTCAACACCGTGGCCAGGAAAGCTGCGGTATGGCGGTTTATGATAATCACCAATTGCGCTTGCATAAAGAAATGGGCATGGTAAACCAGGTTTTCACTGAAACCTTATTGGATGGTTTAACCGGACAAATTGGGATCGGCCATACGCGTTATTCCACGACAGGGGCCAGTAATTTAGGTAACGCTCAGCCCGTTGTGACGCGCACGCCTTTTGGAGCACTCACTGTTGCACATAATGGCAATTTGATTAATACCAAAGAACTGCGACATTTCCTGGAAGAGCATGGCTATTTCAGTCACGGTAGTAGCGATACTCATTTAATTGCACTGTATGTGAATTATTTGCTGAACCAAGGCCGAGACTTAAAAACCGCTGTAAAAGAAACACTCGAAGCATGTGATGGTGCTTATTCCTTGCTGATGGCAACCGGCGATACCATTATTGCTGCGCGTGACCCCAAAGGTTTACGCCCCTTCTGTATGGGCAGGACTAAAAAGGGTTCTTTGGTTTTTGCTTCTGAAACCTGCGCTTTAGACATTGTCGGCGCGGAGTATGAGCGTGACATCGAGCCTGGTGAAATTCTATTTGCCACATTTGAAGAATATTATGCAGGCCTTCAGTTTGATGGAAAAGGCCGTACAGAGTCTTTTTTCCACTCCAAAGCCAGTAAAGAACACCTCTGTGTATTTGAACTGGTTTACTTTGCGCGCCCTGATAGCGTGCTTCATAATCACTCGGTGTACAGCTATCGTTTGAGCTTGGGACGCCGTTTAGCGGAAATTTCCCCACCGGTAGAAGCGGATATTGTAATCCCTGTACCGGATTCTGGTAATGTTGCTGCTGTGGGTTATAGCCAGGCTTCCGGTGTTCCTTATGCAGAAGGATTGATTAAAAATCGCTACGTAGGGCGTACTTTTATTAGCCCGACCCATGAACTCCGCGAAAAAGGGATTCAGCTGAAATTGAATCCGTTAAAAGATATTTTGGCGGGAAAGCGTGTCATTGTGATTGATGATTCGATTGTTCGCGGAAATACCAGTCGTAACCTGGTTAAAATGCTGCGGGATGCCGGCGTTAAGGAAATCCATATGCGGATTTCTTCTGCCAAAGTTAAGCACCCATGTTTCTATGGTATTGATATGTCTAGCCCGGACCAGCTGATTGCTAATCAAAAGACTGATACCGAGGCAATTCGAGATTTTTTAGGCGTTGATACCCTAGTTTATTTATCGCCCGAGGATATGGTGGGACTAGCTGGGAATGAAAATTCATGCGCTGCGTGCTTCACAGGTAAATATCCCGCAGGTGTTCCTGCGGATCCCGCTGAAATCGGTGCTTGTTAATAAAAACCTTAAATGAAGGTTTTTTCATAACTATGCAAGTTATGAATACTGCCTTCGATTTGCGCTGCAGGGGTTCTGCGCTCAAAGGGTAGCTGACCGGAGTAGAGCTGTTCATGCAGTTCGCTTAAGCTGCGGCTTCCGATATCCTGTAATGCATGGCGTACCCCATGAACGAGGTAAGGCATAAAGCGTTGGATTGAACCCTTATCGGCAACGGAGCCACTAACGCCTTGTGCAATGCGAATTTTATCGCCTTCACTGAAGTAACGCTTGGCGCTGCCCTTTTTCATGGCTTCAGGAGAACCCATTCCCCGGTATTTTTTGAGGCGAATGCCGTCTTGGTAGAAGTATTCACCGGGGGCTTCTTCTGTTCCTGCTAGCATGGAGCCCATCATAACAACGGAAGCTCCTAAGGCAATGGCTTTTACGATATGCCCAATGCTAGAAATACCACCATCGGCAATAATAGGAACGCCTGCTTCTTTGGCATAGCGAGCTGTTTTATAAACCGCTGTGGCTTGTGGGCGGCCACATGCCATTACTTCTTGAGTGGTACAGATTGAGCCGACGCCCATACCGACCCGAAGGCCGTCAACTCCTGCATCAATCAAGCGCTTTGCTTGAGTTACCGTGACAATATTGCCGCCAATCACTTCCAGCTTGGGATATTTATCTTTGATGTAGCGGATCATTTCTATTTGGTAAACCGAATCCCCTTGAGATGAATCCAAAATGACTAAATCGAGACCTGAGTCAACCAGTCTGTCCAAGCGTTCGTGATCTTCTGGGCGTGTACCAATGGCAGCTCCGGCAAGAAGTCGGTTATTGATAGCATCTTTGGCAGCTAAGGGGTAATCCCGGTTCTTCTTCAAGTCATTTCGGGAAATAAGTGCAACCAGCTCGCCTTTGGCGTTGACGATGGGTAGTTTGCCTTTTTTGCTGTGCCGCAGGATTTCGTTGGCCTCATCCAGGGTACATCCTTCTTGCGCAACAACCAGATCCTGAGTCATGACTTCAGAAAGGGGGATTTCTCGGTTGGGAATAAAATCGATATCGCGATTGGTGACCATTCCCAATAACCTGGAGCCCATTTTACCGTTTTCTGTAATGGGGACACCCGAGTAGTTGTAGGTACTTTTGATTGAATCAATATCTCGAATGAGATGTTTGGGACTGAGGGTCACAGGGTTCGTAATAAAGCCGTTCTTAAAGCGTTTTACTTTGAGAACCTGTTCAGCCTGTTCCTCAGGGGAATTATTATAGTGGATAATTCCCATTCCACCCTGAAGTGCCATATTAATGGCCATATCCGCTTCGGTAACCGTATCCATGGGTGAGCTGACCATGGGAACGTTTAAGCTTAAGTTTTTACTAACGCGGGTTACCAGGTTCACATCGTCGGCGGAAAAATTAATATGTCCCGGCAAGAGAATAAAGTCATCGTAGGTATACCCTGCGCCATCAGAGAAAAGCGTTTCTGCACTTGTTCCATCCAGCAGGACATCAGCCTTATTTCCTGAGTACGAGGAAGTGTGAGCGGCTGAATCAGCGGTCATTTTATGGTGTCCTTTCGGAAAAAGAGCGGGACGAGAGGTGAGAGAATAATTTGGCTGGAATCTTAGCATAAATAGGGCACTATTTTCTACGGATGCTTTTGCGCTACAATAGCAAAGAGGTTAGTATTTGTAGCTTGTTTTTTCTCTTGTTTTCTCCAAGCGGAGAACTGCCCTGATATTAACTGAATTATGCGTGTTATAACGATTTTCTTCAGAGTGTATTAGTTGTTTGGAGCTTTCTTCAAATTTATGAACCGCTTGTTATGGCTTAGGGTACTATCGGGTCACAGATTAAAAGTCATTTTGTTGATGAGTGCTTTGTTGTTCTCAACTTCTTTGGCAACTTTTTCTGCTAGCTCTTATGCTGTTGAAAATGCTGATAGTACCCGTATGGCTCGCTTTGAACAACAATTTTTTGCCAGAGGCTACCCGCAAGATAGTTTAGAACAACGTCTTAACCGATTAGAAGCAGTTGTTTACGGTAAAAGTCAGCCGGGTTTAATTACAACTAGAACGTCGCGCCTGCTTCAAGCGCTTGAAAAGCAGTATGCGCCGGTAAAATTATCACCTGCAAAGCATGTGAATTCTTCCGTTGCTGATGCGACCGATTATTATCCGACGGTGACTGCAATTGAGCAGGCCGTGTTTAAACAGACTTTTATTCGCCAACCGATTACGGAACGTCTTTCCCGCTTGGAAACTCAAACCTTCCATATGAGTTATTCTCGCAATGCGAATTCGGATCGAGTGGATCGGCTCGCTGAACACTATCCCAATGAAGTGAGAATGGCCCGAATTGCTCAAATTGCACGGGAACGTCAAGCGGTAGCAAAACCTCGTGCGGATGTCAGAATTGTTTCTCCTGCCGTCCAAAAATTGCCTCCTATTGATATAGATACTCGCAGTTTGGCTCATGTGGCCAAGCCTGAGAAGCGCCGAGTGTTTTTTGCAAGAAAAGCGGCTAATTCATCAGATAGCTCACCCAATAACGCGAGGACTGAGCAAGCTCAGTTTGGTGTAGGAGCCTCCCAGGGGCAATCAACTCAGTATAGCCAGGAGATGATGCAAATGCTGCCGCCCCAGGTTCGAGAACAAATGGGAGGGCATCGCTCAAATTCTACGCAGATTCAGCAGCGGATTCCAGCCACACCCACAATGCCTCTGCAGCCCAAAGAACCAACTGCACCTTCTAATAAAACAAGCACCCCTCCAACGCCAGGTTTTCTGGGTGTTCCACTTCAGTAACTTTGTACTATTGAATGGCATGAAGTTATGACGTCGATTTTGGCTGTAGATATTGGTAATACTGACGTTAAGTTTGGATTGTTTGTCGGAGGTAGATTAGTACAGCTTTGGCGCCTCGAAGAGTGGCGTACAGTAAGCTCTCAGCAATTGCCTGAGGCTTTGAAACAAGCATTGAGCATTGCACAGAAGTCCTATAAGGCACTGGTTTACAGTAGCGTTGCCCCAGAGCTTGACGATGTATTGAAAAATCTTGTAGTGGGCTCAGGACTCCTTTCTAAAGAAAGTTTTTTGGATGCGAATCCGTCTCGATGGCCATCTAAAGACTCTTTTCGTCTTCCTGTGGATTTTTCCCATTATGCTGAGGGGCAATTGGGGACAGATCGTTTGATTACGACTTGTGCGGCTGCATTAAGATACCCAAAACAGCCACTATTAGTGATGAATTTTGGAACGGCGACTACGTTTGATTTACTGGATGTTCAAGGGGTCTATCATGGAGGCGCAATCGCGCCGGGTTGGCGGATTTTTAGTCAGATTCTTCACGAAAAAACTGCTAAACTGCCGTTGGTGGATTTTAGAAATAAAGCTTATTCGGACATTGAGATTGGCTTGAACACGGTTGCTTGTATCGAAGCGGGTTTGGGAATAGGTTATCGGGGCTTGTTATTGTCTTTAATGGACCATTTCAAAGGGACTGTGGGGGAGAACCCCTTTAAAGTGGTTACAACAGGTGGTTTGGCGCTTGAGGTTGCGCAAGTTTGCGATTTGGAAATAATTGAAACAAATTATCATTCAACCTTATTGCTAGAGGGTTTAGCGGGTATTTATAACGGCTAGTTGATTTTTTGGGGATGAAGCGAAGCAATCGCTCTATTTTAATTGTTTTTATTTTATTAACGTGTTTTTACATTGCGTACCTGCTAATTGTCCAAGGTCAGTCATGCCCTTGTTCAGGAGGATAAGAGATAGATGGCGATTAATCGCAACTATAGCTATAATCCAGCAAATTACCCGTCTTCGGCGAGTAATTCTCGAAGAAATGCTCCTCTTCTTTCAAGTGGAGCTTCTTCTGCCTTTGATGTGGGTGCTACAGGAGCAGCCGGAGCTTGTGGTGCGGCAAACGCTGCCAACAACCCTGCAGCTGATCAGACTTTTATGCCAACGAATGCGGCGGCAGACGCCGCTGGACAACCAACGGCTATCGATCTCCTGAAAACCATTGTTTCAACGTTGATCTCAATCGTTGAAAGCCTTGGTACTGGTGGCGGTGCTGCCGGAGGAGGCCAAACACCTTCAATTGCTAGCGGTGACGGTCAGTTTGCTCCAGCAAATACAACAAATAACGACTTTACTAATCCGGGAAGTGTTACTGGCGGTAATGGAACACGGACCGGGATTACGAACGATTCAGCGAACCCAACTCAAAAGGCATCCCTCGATCAGAGTTTATCTAAAATTGCGTCCGATCCCGATGGGGCAAAGTTAATTGCTCAAGCCAAGAAATTAGGCGTCACTATTAAAGTGGGTGATCCGGAAGCTGCAGCGAAGGGTGCCGGTGCAAAAGATCAAACCGTAGTTGAGTGCCCCTTCTGTCAGCAAGCCGCTCAATTACAAGCTGCTGGTGATGTACAAGGCGCAGCCAAAATGAGAGCTCAAGATTCCCGCGATGGCGGGCAAAGCGTTGCTAAAGACGGAACTGTTCAGGTGAATGGTGTTACCTTAAGCGATAATCAAACCGGTAAAGTAACCGTTGTTGTTCGTGATCCGTCCAACATTAAAACGATTGCACACGAATTGGTTCACGCAGTGAGTACCGAAGACGGTAACTCTCAGCAAGAAGAGGGTATTGCGGATGTTATTGGTTCACGTGTTGCCAATAATGTAGGCGACACGCAGCATGCACTTCAAGGAAGCGACGAGCAAATTTATATTAATAAGCAGCAATATTATCCAACGTTAAATAATTCGAATAATATACGACAGACACTGGCCTCGTTGGGTATTAATATTGATGTGTAATTCATAATTTTATTCTTGTTGTTTTGATTATTAATTTAAGTTAAATCTGGTTTTAAGCGGGTTTCGAACACTAATATGGATTTATAGAGAGCGATTCAATTCAATAATCATAAGCAATGATTCCGCTTTGGAATTATTGGTAGAGAGAGCGATGAATGTCTATTAATAGTTTTACGCAATCCTTGATTTCGCCATCATGGACGCAATCACCAGCCGGTAATTTAGGTACGAATTCGATTGGTTCGGCTGGATTAGGTGTGCAGCTTCCATCCTCATTAATGGGTTCTAAAGATACTGGCTTACAAAGCGCATTAGCGCTTCTAGGACAGTCGGGTAGCCCTAGCTTGGCTTATAATGGCGCGTCTTCCATGACAGGCGGTACAAACAGCCTGACAAGTTTGTTTAACGCCGCTCCTACGACGGCGACTAATAACTTTACAGGAACTCTGACTAATCAAGCGCTCAGTTCCCAATCGTCTGCGGGTTCATCATCCAGCCTTGGTGGATTGATGTCGATGGTGAGCAGCTTTATGCAAAATCCAGGAACTGTGGGTGCTTCCACAGGAACTGCGACACAGCCTGCTACAAGGACAGCTAACAGCGGTCTAGCGCAAACATTGGGTTTTGGAAATGCGAATTTAATTACAGCACCGATTACCGGTGATGCTGCAACTCAAAATGCTCAGTTGAATCAAAGCTTAGCAGGAATAGCAGCGGATCCGGATGGTTCCGTATTACTGAATCGTGCGAAGCAGTTGGGTGTATCCATTGAAGTGGGTGATCCGGCCGCTGCTGCAGGTGCCAAAGATGTAATGGTAAAAGGCGATGGCCTGACCGAGAACTTAAGTGTTGCGAAAGACGGAACGATTATTGTGAATGGCGTTACGCTTAGCGATGCAAACGGAAATATTCGCGTTGTTGTTCGTGATCCATCCAATATTAAAACCATTGCCCATGAGCTTGTTCATGCTGTGAGTGCTGGGGATGGTAACTCCAAGCAGGAAGAAGGAATTGCGGACGTTATCGGATCTCGCGTTGCAAATCGTTTAGGCGGCACTGCTGTTGGTGGTTTAACGGGTTCTGACGCGCAAATTTATGTGAATAAACAGCAGTATTATCCGAACTTGCCAACTACGAATAATATCCGTCAAACGATAGCAGGCTTAGGCTTAAGCGTGAACGTTTAATTAATTTATTGCTCTTCAAAATAGGTGTATTCTTTTCCGGCGTAGTTCCGTAGCACGGTTTTTCCGGGTTCCCGATGAACCACGTAGTCGGGAGAAACGGGGATTTTACCGCCGCCGCCAGGCGCATCAACCACATAAGTGGGAATGGCATACCCGGTTGTATGGCCACGCAAAGCTTCCATAATTTCCAGACCTTTATCGATGCTGGTTCGGAAGTGAGATGTTCCTTGTACCGGGTCACATTGGTAGATGTAATATGGACGAACCCGAAGCATTAAAAGCTTTTGCATAAGGCGTTTCATAAGCTCAGGATCGTCGTTTACCCCTTTAAGTAGAACCGTTTGGCTAAAAGTCGGAATTCCAGCGTCTGCTAATCGGTTACACGCCTCTACAACCTCGGGCGTGATTTCATCCGGATGCAGAAAGTGAATACTCATGAAAAACGGATGATACTTTTTGAGGCGATCAACCAGTTCCTGAGTGATTCTTTGGGGCAGTACCACAGGCACTTTGGTTCCCATACGGACTACTTCTATATGCGGAATAGATCTTAAATTGGCAATAATTTGTTCCAGGCGATCGTCCGACATGACGAGCGGATCTCCACCGGAAATGAGAACATCCCGCACTTCGGTATGTTCCCGGAGATAATCGTAGATTTCTTCAAATTCAACTTTGTGTTTTCCACTGCCTACTAAACGACTACGGGTGCAGTAACGGCAATAAACGGAACATGTTTCGTTTACTAGAAACAAAACCCGATCGGGATAGCGATGTACGAGCCCAGGTACAACCATGGCACCATCTTCGCCGCATGGGTCAACCATTTCGGTAGGAGATGTTGAAAACTCGGCCATTCTTGGGATCACTGTTTTTCGCAGTGGGTCGTTCAATTCATAAGGATTAATCAAATCTAAGTAGTAGGGTGTAATCGCAAAGGGAAGATTCTTTCCGGCTGCCTGAAACGCTTTTTCTTCTTCAGGAGCAACGCAGACGTATTCTTTTAAGTGATCGAGATCGCGAATGCGATTCCGAAATTGCCATTTCCAATCGTGCCACTCGGGACTTTGTTTTTCGGCATCATAATTTTTCAGAGTTTGACACTCTTGGGAAGGACTAAGGGGTTTTGATAACGCACAATTGCTAGACATCATGCCATCCTTTTTTAAAATTGAATTCTTTTTTCTTCGATATCGAAGACATCGAAAAGAACACGGATAATCGCATTTTCGGGGAGGTTATCAGCGATATAGGTTTCCATATACGCTTGAGTTGCCGGAGCTTGCTCTTCCATTCGCTTATCCAGCCATTCGTTATTCCACAGCATAATTTGCTCTGGATCTTTTGGCTTGGCATGCTCCTGAATCCACTGCCCAATGGCAGTATCAGTAGCTCCTGTTGCTACAAAGGCTTTAAAATCTTCTGCCTTGATTTCGCTGAATCCTAGAAAGTGACGATCCAAGCCGCAATCGAAGTCATAGTCCCCTTGGGTTTCTGCAATCACAGCGCGGCATTTGTCGAGCATACGGCCTGCGAGTACAAAACCACCAAGTAAAGCGCGAGGGCTTCTCGGATACTGTTTACTTAAATCGAGTGCCTGATCGTCAGGCGTGTTTTCAGGACTCAAAAAAGAATCCGCTTTAATTCGTTCTTCTTCGATATCGAAAATATCGAGAACGGAATAAATGATAGTTCCTTCAGGAAGATTATTTTTGATATAGTTCGTCAAACGCCCTTGTAAATCTGGAGTGCAATCACTGACGCGTATGCAGCGCATCTCGTTGTTCCATTGAACGATTTCGGAATCATCTTTTAGAGTGGCGTTTTGCTTTAACCATGTTTCAAATTGCTCATCGTTCAATCCTTGAGCAACGGCGCTTTGAAATTGTTCTGGGGTAATTCCTGAGAAATCAAAGAACAGACGATCGATGGAAGAACCGTACTTATAAGCACCCATTGTATTGTTGACGAGGGCTCGACATTTATCGAGAATACGGGCGGCCAGAACGTAACCACCCAGGGTTGCCCGAGGACTCCGAGGATACGTTTGAGTTAAATCCAGAGCTAAATCTTTTAATTGGCCGTCTGTATCCGTTTGGGTTGGAGACAGGGGTGATGGAACGTGGGCCGACATGCAGGACTCCGAGAGAATTGAATGGCATTGGTTGAATCAATTTAAATACTAGTGCTAAAGAGTCAAGCTTGACTCTTTAGCACTAAAAATCTTAAGAATTTATTTGACGGTCATTCTTTTTTCTTCAATATCATAGATATCAAAGAAAAGCGCGGGCCAAACACCCTTGGGTAAGCATTCGGGAACGTAGTCTTCCATATAAGTTTGGAGCTTAATATCAAGCGTATTCATGGTTTTACAGCGCCAATCGTTATTCCATTGGACTACTTCTTCTTTGGATTTTTGCTTGGCATGCTTTTTAATGAATTCGCCGACTTCTTCGTCACTTGCGCCGGTCGCAACATACTCTTTTAACTCGTTGGCATTTACGCCAGAAAAACCGAAGAAAATGTTATCCAGGGGGCAGTCGAAGTGATATTCCCCGTTTGTCCCTGCTAAGGAAGCGCGACATTTGTCCAACATGCGACCTGCCAACACATAGCCACCGATTAGTGCTCGTGGGCTACGGGGAAACTCTTTATTGAGATCGAGGGCTAACCCTTTAAGTTTTTCGGAAACCACAGCGGTTGTCATTATTTTTTCTCCCTCTTTATTATCTATGTTGTATCTTAATGAGATTTTGCTACTGCTAAAACTAAAGTTGCCCATCGTCCAGATCAAAATAGTCAAACAGGCATAAAGCCCGTTTTAAAGGGGGGATTTGTTTGGACATAAAAGGCTCAAAGTGTTTTTGAAGTTCAAGGGGTAGCTTGTTAAAAGGCATGCTGCGCAATTCATTATTCCACTGAGCAACATCATCCGGATTTGTCAGCTTAGAATGCGCTTTAATCCACTCAGTCACTTCAATATCAGAGGCACCGGTTGCCACAAGCTCTCGGAACTCTTCAGCTTGAATACCGGTTGCATCCAAAAAATATCGATCAAGTCTGGAATTCTCAAGGCATCGGTAATCCCCGGCGCTGCCATTCAATTCAGCACGACATTTATCTAGGATACGTGCTGCCATAACGTAGCCTGCTAGGCTTTTCCGAGGACTGGAAGGCGGCTTTTTCCTTAAATCTTTGCTAAGAGCAGCAAGCGCTTCAGAAACGTTTGGAGTGGAAGAAGCCATTAAACCGAAATCCTACACTTAAAGGACATGAGCAGTAACAATACTGTAGCGCTACTCTAATAGCTCCAAGGTTACTTTATAGTATGCTTTCTTTCAATTACACCTCTGACTAGTGGCACCGTTGATACTTGGTTTCTCCGAGTATATTTGCCCAGGTTCTTCGGATAGAAGACCTCCTTTGCCTAAGTGGATTTGGGCATTGAGGACCGTCCGTGCCAAAATGATATGAACGTGTAAGTACGCTGTGGTCACCTTAATGAAGGTTTTACTTTTGACATGCTAAAAATGATTGCCTTGGACTTGGATGGAACCCTCGTAAACGAGGAGCTAACAATTTCTCCTGTAGTCTTGAAAAGCTTGCGTCGAGTCATCGCTGAGACTTCTATCAAGGTGGTTATTGCAACAGGTCGTATGTTTCGTTCTGCCTTACCTTTTGCGAAAGAAATTGGTGTCACCGAGCCTTTAATCACGTATCAGGGTGGGATGGTTCGTGGTGTCGAAGAGCCTCACCCGATTCACTTTCATGCCCCTATTCCTTTGGATACGGCGCGGGACGTGTTATCAATGCTCTTAGATCAAAAGTTCGATGTGAATATTTATCTGGATGATCAAATGTGGACACGCCCAGATAACCAATTTGCAAGTTTGTATATGAAGACTGCGGGTATTCAACCCCAGTTTGCTCCAGATCTTTTAGCTCGTCTGGATAAACCCCCCACTAAAATGATGGTTATTGACGATAGCCGTATTGATGCCCTGTTAGAGCAATTGGAACAGCGCTACTCCAGTAAGCTAACTTATTGCCGCTCTCGCTCCAATTTTTGCGAAATTATTGATATTTCAGCCTCGAAGTGGAATGCTGTGAAGGCTTTAGCCGATGAATATGGCATTCAGGCCAATGAAATTATGGCAATCGGGGATCAGGGGAATGATTTATCGATGATCCGTGGCGCAGGCCTGGGTGTTGCGATGGGCAATGCGCCAGATTCGGTTAAAAAACAGGCTCGATTTGTTGCGCCCTCCATTCAGGACGAGGGTGTGGCTGCTGTTATTGAACGCTTTGTGTTTGAGCAAGGCTGTGATATCAATTCTATCGTTTCAGCGCCTCACCCTAGTTTTGTAGGCGAGGTTTAACTCATGGTGACTAACGACGCACCCGTGTATCGTATTGGACAGGGGTACGATATCCATCGCTTATTGCCAGGTGAGCCTCTCTGGGTGGGTGGTATCCAAATCGATAGCCCAGTGGGGAGTTTGGCTCACTCCGATGGGGATGTAATTCTACATAGTTTAATTGATGCTTTATTAGGTGCTTGTGGCCTAGGAGATATTGGAGAATTCTTTCCTCCCAGTGATATTAAACATGCGAATCGACCCAGTATTGAGTTTCTAAACGAAGTGCTTCCTTTGTTAAACGGAGTGGGCGCTTCTAAGGCCTGTTATCAGGTAGCTAACGTTGATATAACCGTGTTTTTGGAAAAGCCTTCTCTTAAATCGTATAAATTGCGTATTCGGGAATATCTTGCGGCTGTGCTAAATAGGCCCTTGGATTGTGTAACAGTAAAAGCAAAAACAGCTGAAGGCTTCCCCCCTATAGGTACACAGGATGCAGTTGCAGCCAGTGTTACTGTTCTTTTGGTACAAGTGTAGAAGCAATTCTTAAAGTTGAAATCTTTTTATTTCTGAATACAGTCTATTAGACAAGTGGTTAGTCTTTTTACCCGCGATCGGGGAATATGGAATCCGAAAACAACTGCTAAAGTAAATTATTGAAAAGGAAAACAATAGGAACTGTTAAATTTAAGTTTAATTGGGGAACTAAGGAGATAAATTCGAAACCGTATTAGTGAGTTTATGTGAAAGGAAACAATACCCAATGATTTCCTGACAGCTTGGTTTTGTGACCAATAATAAAAAACATACACGTCCATTTTAGTTATTTATCCCGTTCGATCCAGTTTTTAGTATTTAGTGATTGTTTCCAGATAGAACATAGGAGTTCTCTATCCATGTCCTTATCTTCAAACGTAGAATATTCCAGTTTGAAAAGAAGAGGGGGTACTCACAATTGGGGTGGTGTTTCCTCACGCGATTTACTTGATTCAGAATTATTTACTGAAGACTCTCAGGAGCTCAGTTATGAAGGCATTCTACATCCCAGCGCATTGGGGGAGGCATATTCGTTAGTTGGTTTGGAGGAATAATCTAAGTTCAACTTTCACAATTGAATAGTTAAAAAACTCACCCTGGACTAGCTCTTGGGTGAGTTTTTACAGTATTTTAGACGCAAATATACAGCTTTTTATGGACTATATAAAAACTAGGTTTCCGTTCTTAAACCTTGTGGAAATCGTGCATAATGATGAAAATCAAACGTGTATCTGCTATTCAAATTATGTAAAACATTGACTGCTTCAGGCTCTTTGGCAATAGAAGGGGGAAAACAATAGACTCTTGTATTGCCTGGTTCTCCCATAAATGGAGCATACATCATGCCCTTTTTAAAAGCTGCAGCCGAGCTTAGTCCATTGAATTCCCTTCCTTCAATATCAAATGCCATAAAGGGAACAGTTTTACGTCCATTGGTATTATATTGGTTCTCAAGGAAAGTAGGCATTTCACGCATAACTACCGTAGCGGCTATCTTACTCCGTGTCTTTCTCGTTGGCAGGCGTAGCTTCAGAGCATTTTTTTCAGAAGTGAAAGCTGGAAGTATCGCAGGATTTTCTTTGCCTGATGAATAACCTAAGATACGAGGCACTTTAGGTATTTTTGCTGACTTTAATTCCTCAGGCGTCCACAATAACGGAGCCTTCCAAAATGCGTAATTTCGGTTCGAAAGGTTTTTAGCTGAAGAGGGAAAAGTAGGATTGTTAGAGTAAGAACCAGTGGAGGAACTTCGCTGATAACGTTGTTCACCTCTGCTGCCACTTAAGGTTTCGTTACTGGAGCTATAACCAGAATCAGAATAACGAGCTAATGTGCTGGTAGACGAGTATGTAGTATTATTAGGAGCAGAACGAGACCGCTGTGAGACACCTTCTGAACGGTTTTGACTACGTCCTCGATCTATTGAACTATCATCCAGGCTTTTTCCTTGCCTTGAAAATGGACTAATTCGGCTCCAAACGCCGTTATCGAGCTTCTCAATTCCTTTTTGCTTTTGGGCTATCTCAACGTCCTGAGATCGGAAAAGCTCACCATACTGATCTTTTATAAACTTTCTATGCTCTTCTGTACCGGTGTAAAGATGTCTTCCCCCATTGTTATCCCAAACCCGGGTACCAGCTGGTTGACTCAAATTATACGCCAGTCCTTTTTTGTCACTGGCTTGTTGTCGTTGTATTAGGCTAATCTGTCCTTCTAAAGCTTCTTTAGTTTCTTTTTTTGGTTTGCTTGTTTTCATTTTTTTACTAGGGCGAGATGGCACACCCGCTTGTTCTGAACCTTCTTTGACAGAGCTTGAGCTACGTTTTCTTTTGAGTTTATTGGGGCTTGAAGAAGCTGAACGAAGGCTTTCTTTAGGACCCTTGATTTTTACGGAATCGCCTACTAAGGATGACCAGGAAGGGCTAGTTAAACGATGAAAGCTATTGCGAGCCGTTGTAAAAGGTGATAATTGTTCTAACGGTGCTCTTCCAAAGTGAATTTGAGGTGATGACGATAAAGGATCCATCTAGGCTTCCTAAATTTGGCAATACTTTCTGTGACTATCTAAATGCTCCTGAAGGATAAAAGTTGCTAAACTTAAAAGGGATTTTATTGCAAGTATTTACCGCTTTTTTGAAATGAGCTTACAATAGTAAATGTATAAATGGGCTTGGTTGTTTTCTATTTTGTTCATCACCGAGCTCTCTATTAGAAGAGGCACAGAAGTAGAGGATTTACGCAAAAAATGAAAGCAGATGTAATACGATATCGATAGGCCTTTGACATTTGCCTGATATCTATTTTCATTTTTTGTGTAAGTCCTGAAATAAAGAGGGTTATATGGGAGTGAGTGGTTCGACTTCAAAGAGTAAAACCCCCGTTTTAGCTGAACGACTTGCTGCGTATGCCAGCCAACTTCACTTTAAAGAGCTCCCCGCTTCAACAGTGTTAGAAGTGAAGCGACGGATTATCGATTCTATAGGCTGTGCCTTGGGTGCTTTATCTGTAGGGTCAGAGCCCGGCAAAATTGCCGTTGAATTTGCCCAGCTGTCGAAAGCCGACAAGAACGGCGCAACTGTTATTACAACAACTCATCAAAACACGCCAGATGTCGCTGCGTTTGCGACCGGCGTTTTATTTCGATACCTGGACTTTAATGATACCTACCTTTCTAAAGAGCCTGCCCATCCCAGCGATAATATTGCGCCTGCACTGGCTGTCGCGGAATCGGAAGGACGGGGTGGAAAAGATTTAATTACTGCCATTGCTTTGGCTTATGAAATTCAATGTCGTCTTTGCGATGCCGCCAGTATCCGTGCACGCGGTTGGGACCATGTGACTTATGGATCGTTCTCGGCAGGGCTTGCGGCGGGCAAGTTGATGAACTTATCGCCTGAGCAATTGGTTCATGCACAAGGCTTGGCTGCGACGCCTAATAATGCGATGCGCCAAACCCGGGTTGGGGAACTTTCCAACTGGAAAGGCTGTGCTTTCGCCAACGCCTCCCGTAATGCTGTTTTTGCCGCAATGCTTGCGAAGCTGGGAATGACAGGGCCTTCAGAGATTTTTGAAGGCGAAATGGCCTTTTGGAAGCAGATATCAGGGCCTTTTGAATTGCCTCTCCTTGCGGGAGAGAACGGAAAAAGTTTTGATCAGTTCATGATCAATCAGACCTATGTGAAGCATTTTCCTGCGGAATATCACTCACAAAGCGCGATTGAAGCTGCTTTGGAGCTGAGAGACGAAATCGGCGCAGACAATATCGATACCAAAATCAAAAGCATCACGATTGAAAGCTTCGATGCTGCCGTTGATATTATCGCCGGCTTTATTGAGCATTGGGCTCCGAAAAGCCGTGAAACGGCGGATCACAGTATGCCTTACTGCGTTTCAGCGGCTTTGATGGACGGTGATATTAACCTCGACACCTTTACCGAAAGCCGGATTCAAGAGCCGAAACTGCGGGCCTTAATCCAAAAAGTGAAGGTCAACCGCAATGCAGAGATGACAGCTGGTTATCCAGATGGAATCCCGAATCGCATTGTCATTGAAACGACAGACGGTAAAACTTACACTCGGGAAAATCGCTATCCTTTAGGGCATGCAAAAAATCCGATGCAAGATGCCGATATTGAAACCAAGTTTCGGATGCAAGCTGAGAAGATGATCTCCAAGGCGAATGCAGATAAGTTATTGGCTTTGTTGTGGAAAATTGATGAGGCGGAATCGGTGACACCGGTCTTTACCCTTTTGGCTCAAGCGCTACAGGCAGGACGCTAAAATATGTCTCAGTCCGACAAAATCCAAGGCGTGATGCTGCAAGCTCCCGAAAATAAGCCCAAGAAATTGGCGGCACTGATTAATAGCGGTAAAACTTTTGCTTTGCCAGGCGCGTTTAATGCGGTTTCAGCTCGAATTATTGAACGAGAAGGTTTTCCGGCTGTTTATGTTTCAGGTGCGGGCGTCAGTAATGGGGTGGCCGGCTATCCCGATATCGGATTGATGACGGCGACAGAAATGGCGGAACAGGCTGGTTATATTGCCCGTTCTGTCAGTATTCCCGCAATTGCCGATGCGGATAACGGCTACGGTGAAGCTATCAATGTTTATCGAACGGTGCAGGACTATGAGCGCCAGGGTTTGAGTGGATTGCATCTGGAAGATCAATCGATTCCAAAGCGTTGCGGGCATCTGGACGGTAAAAAGCTAATCGACCCTAATCACATGGTAGAAAAAATTGCTGCTGCGCTTGCAGCTAGACAGAATCCTGATTTCTTGATTATTGCGCGGGTCGATTCTCGCGCTGTTTTGGGATTTGACGATGCCGTGGCCCGAGCCAACCGTTACCTGGATGCGGGAGCCCAGATGATTTTTCCGGAAGCGCTCACCACGCCGGAAGAGTTTTCGGAATTTGCCAAGCAAGTGCCAGGGAAGCTGATTGCGAATATGACAGAGTTCGGGAAAACTCCCTATCTGAGTGTTTCGGAGTTTGAGTCCTTGCGCTATGCGATTGTCCTCTTTCCATTGACTGCCTTTCGAATTATGATGAAGTCAGTCACTGACAGTATGCGCGTTCTCAAGGCAGCGGGCTCGCAGGTGAACCTTTTGAACCAGATGACTCCACGCACGGAGTTATATGATTTGCTTTGCTATCAAGACTATGAGCAGCTGGATGCAACCTTAGCCCACCAGTACTCTTCTTTGTGATTTTTTGTACTTTTTACAATTGGATATCATCAGATCGTCTTGGCAGTTGAATAAAAGTATGTTTTTAATTCCTAGATCCAGATTCAAGTAAACCAATGCATAAGGGACCTACCCTATGACAACTCAAACAGCAACGACAAAAACAGCGGATTACAGTCCCGGCCTTGAAGGCATTGCCGCGGGTGTGACCAGTATTTCTCACGTCAATCCCGGCCGTGCCAGTTTAATGTACCGTGGCTACGATATCCAGGACCTCGTACAGCATTGTACTTACGAGGAAGTGGCTTTTCTTCTGATCCATAAGCATTTACCGACCTCCGATGAGCTGAAAGCATTTAATGCACAGCTTAAAAAAGATAGGGTTATTCCCAAGGCCGTTCTGGAAGGTTTAAAAGGATCACCGCCAAACAGCAACGGAATGGATTTGCTGCGTGCCGGTGTCGCTCTTTTAGCGCTGCATGATCCCGATAGACTCGATCACAGTCACGACGCGAATGTTCGTAAAGCCGTCCGTTTAACGGCTCAGTTCCCTGTTTTAATCGCGCAATCTTACCGTGCGAATCGGGGACAAGAGCCTATTGCCGCGGATGATACGCTTGCCCACGGCGCGAACTTTCTTTATATGTTGACTGGTAAAAAGCCGGATGAATATGTTGCGAAAGTATTCGACAAGTCTTTGATTTGTTATGCCGATCACGGGTTCAATGCCTCAACGTTTGCGGCTCGCGTGACTGTTTCTACTTTGTCCGATATCCACTCTGGAACCGTTTCAGCCATTGGCGCCTTGAAAGGCCCCTTGCATGGTGGCGCGAACGAAGAAGCCATGAAAATGCTGATGGAGATTAAATCTCCTGAGGAAGCGGAAGCTTGGGTTATTGATGCCTTGGCCACCAAGAAAAAAATTATGGGCTTCGGGCATCGCGAATACAAAAACGGCGATCCTCGTGCGGCAATCTTGACAGCGATGAGCGGTGAAGTCAGTGAACGCCTGGGCGATACTCGCTGGCAGAAAACGGCTGTTATTGTTGAAGCCACCATGTTGCGTGAAAAGCAAATTCAACCCAATGTGGACTTCCCAACCTCGTACCTGTACTACTTGATGGGCTTGCCGATTGAAACCTACACGCCTATTTTTGCATTAGCGCGGGTTTCCGGTTGGACGTCTCATATAATCGAGCAATTGGATGCGAACAAATTGATTCGCCCCAAAGCGATCTACGATGGTCCTGAGCATGTGGACTTTGTTGAAATCAACAAACGCTGACGCCTCATTCCATTGAAATTAAAAAAGGATTCGTTATCTAACGAATCCTTTTTTTTATTTTCTATCGACTCTAATCCCCTGCTTTTCAAGGATAGTATGGATAACCTTAAATTGCTTTTAACAGATTGGCCATTTCTATAGCGGCAACAGCAGCATCAACACCCTTGTTTCCGACTTTGCCACCACTGCGATCCAAGGCTTGTTCAAGTGTTTCCGTTGTTAAAACACCGAAAATAACTGGAATTCCAGTATCCAGGCTGATTTTATTAGCCCCTGCAGCGGCCTGAGAGCAGACGTAATCGTAATGGGTCGTTGCGCCGCGGATTACACAGCCCAATGTAATAACCGCATCCGCTTTCTTGGCTTCGGCGATATGCTTTGCGACCAAAGGAAGCTCAAATGCACCGGGAACCCAAGCCACGGTAATATTCTCATCCTTAACCCCGAAACGGCTGAGTGCACCTAAGGCACCTTCCAAGAGTGACTTGGTAATCAAATCGTTGAAACGGGAAACGGCAATTGTAATTTTGAGCTGGGAACCGTCGAGAGAGCCGTTAATTGTTTGAGCCATGGAATTATTGATCCTATTTAAAATGTAGGGAGGGTTTTTATGCCCTCCCGTCTATTTACTGATAGGGAGCCCACAACAGGCTCCCCTACATGAAACTAAATACCAGCCGGGGCAGGCATTGGGGAAATCTGAGGAATATTGGGGGTGTGTTGGTCGTACTCTTGAGCACGTTTACGTCCTTTTTTATCGCCGCTTAAAAGTGAACCACTGTTCGGCCAACGGGTTGGCAATGCACCAGGTTCAGCAATAATCGGGTTTGCTGTGGCAGCCGGTGGAGGCAACATTTGCGCGCCATTAACGCCAACAACATCCCACATAGGAGCATCCAGCACATTATTGGCAAAAGCTCCTAAAGGAAGCGCTAATGCGGACACTAAAAAGAAAATACGTAATTTTTTGATGAGCTTTAACATGGTTATTCCATCCAGACATTGACGGTAAAAAATTAAAGAAAGGGCTTTCAATAGCTAGCCTATTAAAGACCAAGCGGTCGGAAAAATTAACTTTTTAGACTTTAAATCATCCCAAAAATAACCCTAAATTTCTATTAGTCAAAGTTCCAATGATCACTAAAATGGTAAATTTCTAGATTTCCTGCTCAAGCGTTTCATCTTGTTTTGCAAACAGATGACCGAGTTTGTCGCGTTTCGTATTGAGGTAGCGATCATTATGCGCTTGCGGCGGAATTGCCAATGGTACTCTTTCTAATACCTCAAGGCCATAGCCGTCTAAACCTTTGATCTTGCGCGGGTTATTCGTCAACAGGTTGAAGGATTGAATATCCAGGTCTCTCAAAATTTGCGCCCCCACACCGTATTGGCGCAGATCGGCGGGGAATCCCATTTCTAAATTGGCTTCAACCGTATCCATCCCTTTATCCTGGAGGGCATAGGCCTTAATTTTATTCAGCAGTCCAATGCCACGACCTTCGTGGGTTCGCATATAAACGAGTACCCCTTTGCCATGTTCATCAATGGCTTTGAGTGCAGCACCCAGTTGCTCGCCACAATCGCAGCGCAAACTTCCCAGAACATCACCCGTTAAACACTCGCTATGAACCCGAACCAGAGGCGTTTTGCTGTCGGTGTGCCAGGTTTTGGGGTCGCCTTTTACCAAAGCCAGATGTTCGGATTGATCCACCTGGTTGCGGTAAGCAATCACTTTGAAGTCACCAAATTGAGTAGGCAGTGCTGCTTCACCTTCACGAACCACTAAACGTTCTGTGCGTAAGCGGTACTGAATCAGTTGGGCAACGGTAATAAATTTAATGTCGTATTGTTTTGCGAGTTCCGTTAATCGAGGGCGACGGGCCATGCTTCCGTCGGCATTTAGAATTTCGCAAATGACGCCTGCTGGCGTTAATCCAGCTAAGCGAGCTAAATCTACACTGGCTTCCGTTTGTCCCACGCGTTCTAAAACACCGCCTGGACGGGCACGGAGGGGAAATATATGACCGGGACGACGCAGATCGGAGGGCACGGCATCCGGTGCGACTGCAACACGGATGGTCATGGCCCGTTCGTGGGCCGAGATTCCTGTAGTACATCCGAATTTGGTGGCGGCATCGACGCTTACGGTAAAAGCGGTTCCCAGGGGATCACTATTGCGGGAAACCATCGGTAAGAGTTCGAGCTGATCGCAAATTTCGGGTGTTAGGGTTAGGCAGACGAGGCCACGGCCCTCTGTCACCATAAAGTTAATACTTTCCGCAGTCACTTTATCGGCTGCGCAAACAAAGTCACCTTCATTTTCACGGTCTTCATCGTCAGCGATAATAACAATTTCACCTTTGGCAAATGCTTCAATCGCTTCTTCTACAGAGCTGAACGGACTTTCTTTTTCTTCCGCTTGAGTATCAGGTTTTGACGAATTAGGAGATATGGTCATAGCGTTGAATCCTAGTTGGTTTGATCGTCATTCCCGCGAGGCGGTCTTTAGCCCATGCTCGTAAGAGCTTAGGGATAAGGATATCCTGTAGGGATTAATCTCATCCGCGATAGGCGTTAGCCTGGGATTAGCGTAGTTAAGTAGAGTATAGGATTTATAATGTGGAAGCCGAAAGGGTAAGATTCCCGTTTTCACTGGAATGACAGTTTACTCAGCAGAAGAATTTTCGTCGGTAAAATTAAACCAACCACCGGTTCGGATTTGTGGAGACTGCTGACCCTTGGATGCTGCTGTCGAATTGCTCTCGTAAGCCCTTGTGGAAACAATGGCTTCCAATCCGGGTTGCAAAGCAGGGACATCTAAGTTCAGTGCGGGGGATGCTTGCACTCCTGTCATACCGGGAGGCAAAAAGCGGTGCACATATTTGCCAAGCATATCGGTTTCAATATTGACACGCATGCCGGCTTCATAGGCCCCCAGAGTCGTATGAGTGAGGGTATGCGGAATAATGGCCACACTGAATTGATTGTCTTGAATCGTATTGACTGTCAGGCTGATACCCAGGATAGCGATAGACCCTTTAGGAATCAGGAGCATTGCGTGCTCGTTAGTCTCTACTTCAAAAGTGAAAATAATGCTGTTGCCTTCTGGGATACGGGAAACCAGGCGGGCAAACCCATCGACGTGGCCGGTCACGAAATGTCCGCCAATCCGACTACTGGGAGTTAGAGGACGTTCTAAGTTAACACGTTTCCCAATTTTGGCTTGGCACAGAATCGTTTTTTCCAAGCTTTCGGGAGAGGCTTCAAAGCTGAAGGATTCTGTTTTCTCATACTCGATAACGGTCATACAGGCGCCGTCGATGGCAATACTGTCACCCAGTTGGACGTTTTCCAAAAAAGGTTTTTCCAGATCCGACTCATTTTCGATACTGACGGTGAAACGTTTTCCGCCGTTACTTTCTTCAATCCGTGTGATGCACGCTGTTGCTTCAATCAGGCCTGTAAACATGGGTTTCACTCATATCGAGTCATTTGAATTTTGGGAATTCAAATGCTCTTATTGTCTGTCTATGGCTGCATTGTATCCCTAAGGCGTTGCGAGCGCAAAGCATGTGAATAATAACCTCATTTCCTTTTATTAAATTTCAGCTCCCAGTACACTATTGAAAATTCTGTGTTCAACAATAAAAAGTTGTTTTTTACTATGACTATTATCCGTCCAAAGCGCCTTGCTCATATACCTACATCTTTACAAGACCGACAAAAAAAGTTGCAAACCTTGCAAGCCAGGCAAACTCAGTATCAAAGTTTAGACTGTGTATTTCAGGATCGGTTGAATAAGGAAGAGCAGCATAAAAAAACTCAAGACCGTGTCGCTAGAAACTCGGGAGCGATAAAAAGGAAACACCCGGTTTTAGCAAAAGCATTGCAGGACATTTTAGGCAAATTTGAAACGCCGTATCAGGGGCAATCTGTTACGACAGTCGTTAGAGATAAGTATTCAAGATCTGCTTATTCAAGAAAGACAAATACGCTGGCGTCACCAATACCTCCGACTGTTTATAGATCAATAAAAAAACAACGTTTAGCAGCAACAGAAAAAAAACGACATGAACCGGCCGTTTTTATCAAGACAAAAAAACTGTCGTCACGCATACGTCCAATCGTTCCGCAATCACTAAAAAAACTTCAATTGGCGGCACTAGCTTTTCAAGCACATCGATATGACCGGGCTGTTCAAAGAGGAAATGTGCCTGTAGTTGTAAAGCTCCACTCAAAGCCATTTTTGGGCTTACCACGTAGTCTTCAAAAAATCTTATTTAATGCTCAAAAACCTCTCAAATCTGAAGAGTATCCGAGTTATTTTGAATTCCCTGACCGGTATTCCGAGGCAAAAAGTCAACAAGAAAAAGACAAAAACAGTGATAGACAAGCCCGAAAGTTTAGAAATACAGAGCATGCTCAAAAAGAACTTCGTAAAATTGATGGTGATTTTTGGAGGATTTGTCATTCCCATTCGAAAGCATTGTTAGCCTTAGTTCGTAGAAAGGATTTCAGTCAGGATCAGGGTAAGGGACTATTAGGTGGGTTATTAACGTTCAAGGATGATACGGATTCGCACGCGTTTCAAGCTATGCTAGAGCTGAGCCAATCTGGAATAAAAGTTCCTGTTACCTTTCGTCACAAGCGAGGAGGCTTTTTGGAAGGTCGTTTACAGAACCTGAGGAGTTTAGGACTTTTAGATCGTAAGCAAGTTAACAATATGAGAGTTGAAGAAGCTTATTCAGCAATTTCTTCTAACCTTTCTCGTCCTGAAAAAGCTGAAGAGGCTATTGCTCTCTTTCTGGATCAGGCATCAAATGGGGTTCTTCGCATTCAAGATAGTTCAGGTGTAAAACCAATAGATGTTTTCGCTGGCGAAGACTATCAACTAGAGCGCTTACCATTAGCTCTGGACGAGGTAATTAGAAAATATGTGAACTCTAGAAAAAATAGAGCTTTGCAGGCTCATCTACTTAAAAATTCAAATAGACCCGGTCCACCACCCCCACCCCCACCTCTCCATAATCGAGTTAACAATTCTAGTTCTAGACAACCTTCCACCTCATCCCCTCTGTCTCCACCTGCGAATGCTTAGCAGAGAGAAAAATCCGAACAGTAGTCAATTCATATTTCTTCCTACAGCCCGAATAAGGTTTCAAATTCACCTACAAATTCCGGCACGCATTTCTCTGAACCTTATCAACACAATGAGGACATGAACCCTTTCTTGCAACAAGGTCGTGAAAATGGGACTCAGAGAAAAAATTATCCAAGTTCTTTTTTTAAAAATGCACGAACTCAAGTGACTAAAAGTACGAAAGCAGTTTGGGGAGCATGTTTGGGTTGCATCATTGGTCGTTAAACATTTTGCTTTAATAATACGACCGGTCGTGCTAATTTGTTTGCATGAAAAGCACAGCAAGTCAGAAAAAACTGTATTTACTACAACACGGATTGGAACTGGTCAGCCAAATTGGCTTAACTGCCATCACCCTGGGGAACCTCGCTGAAAAAGCCGAGGTTTCTAAAAGTGGCCTCTTTGCCCATTTTGGCTCTAAAGAAGAATTACAAATTGCCCTTCTTGAGCATTCTGCAAATATAGCTTCACAGGTTGTTATCTTACCCTCGCTTACAGAACCTGAAGGACTGCCTCGTTTACAATCCCTGATTCAAAACTGGTTTGGATGGCCGAGCCGGGCAGAACTTCCGGGAGGGTGTCCTGTAGCTGCTGCGATGTTTGAGCTGGATGATGTTGAAAATCCTGTTAAAGAAAAAGTAGCGGCTCTCAATACTGAATGGCAGGCTTATATTTCCCAATTGGTTAAAGAGGCATGTCACTTAGGACATTTGGATCCCAAGCTGGATGTAAATCAGTTTGTTTGGCAGCTTTTTGGTATTTACCTTGTTCATCACGTTTTTCAGCGCTTTGAACGGGATCCGGATGTGAATGTGAAGGCCACGCGAGCAGTTGATGCCCTCATCGATCATTCCAAACCGAAATAGTGTTCGGAGTTTTTCACTAGAAGCTGCTTTGATTTCCTCAATGAGGTAGTTTTCTGCTGCTTTATTACGCACCGTCCTGTTTAAAAAGGAGTAAATCCGATGCACAGTCTCCCTGCTTTCTCCCTGTACGAGTATGGCAAACCCATAATTTTCGCCTTCATCTTCATTGCATTGTTCCGATTGATTAAAGAACCAACACGGCAAAATATTATGGCCTTGGGTATTGCCGGTGGCGGGGCAACGTATCTGAACGGTGGCTTTGGAGCTTGGGAATTTGTCTTCACTACTGTAATGGTCTGGGTGGCTCTCCAAGGACTGAAGTCCTATCGCTTCATCGCAATTGGATGCTTATTGCATACAGGCTGGGATGTTTTACATCACTTTTACGGTCATCCTATCTTAGCCTTCGATCCCTTATCATCCTTTGGCTGCTTTATTTTTGACCCTATATTGGCGTTTTGGTGTCTCAAACAGTCTGGAAAGCGGGAAAGCGTTGCAAATAGCTCGATAACAAAATAAATGACTGGAATTTCTCATGAACTCACCTGACTCTATGCTAAATATTCAATCCCCCTATGAATTACCCCGACATTATAAAATGCTCTATGCCAGCTTTTTGAGGTTGGCATGTACCATGATTTTGTTTGCTTTCTTAATGGGTATTTTGCATCGAGAATCTACACGGCATCTGGGTTACTCAAAATTAGCACCCGGCTTCCATTGGGAAAGCGTGTATCATTTAGCCTTGCTTCATGGCCATATTTTTATGATTGGTGTCATTTTACCGCTCACTACGCTGGTTATGCTCCAATTTGCTTTGTTTTTGGGAGCCGAGCCCTTATCAGAAGCGTCAACTATCTGGGGAAAGCGCCTGTATCATTGGGGTGCCGGGCTAACGCTTCTGCTGTTTCTCTATAAGGGATACCACTATGTGCTGTCTGTCCGCTCAGGTATCCTGGATTTTTCACATATTGAAGCTGCTTATTTTGGGGGGCAAACGCTTTTAAAAGCTTGTTTCTATGGGATATCCCATACCTCAATGGGGTTCGGCTTAAGTCTCTTTGCTGTGGGGATCTTAAAAACAGTGCCGACTAAAAAAGCAATGATTGGATAAAGCCCTTTGGCTTAGCCGGAACATTGAAAAGATATGTAAACTCAACAATGGCTAATTGAGCCCTGAAAGTGGGTATTTCAATTTTTCGAGGTTTAATTACCAAGGCTTTTTTGTGAGTCATCCTACATTGATGTCTTCTTTTTCATGCACAAGGCGGGTGCGTACCAAACTTCCACTTCTGGAAGCAGTTTAGCGGCGGCAAAAGAAGCTTCATATAACCGAAACGGAAGATGCCCTAATTTCTCACCACTTTGCGAGAGATTCTAATGCGGAGCCGCTCCCTTTTCATCCTTATTCGCCCAACATGAGACCGACCATAGCTTGATAAGCCATACTGGCAAAGTTTTGGGATTCTAATTGTGCTATTTAAGAGTGGAGCTTAACTAGACAAAAATTGTTGTAGAAGTATCATACTAAGTACCACTGAAAAAAAGATGTTCATTAAAAATCAACCTTTGACTCTGGAATTAAGATTTATTTTCGAGAGACATTTGTATCTTGTTTTGTTTTTAACCTTATGATCCATCGAAACTTCATTAATACTTGATGTTCACCCCGTTGAAATTTGTAAAGGCTTTCTTATGATTCGAAATCGAGTACCTGCTAATGCAAATGCTGTGCTTCGCAGGCAGCTGAAAAAGGGAGTCCGTGCGGGTACTGTAGTCAATAGAACTCAAACAATTTTACAGTCACAAAGAACAGCAACCACTGGTACTGTCCAAACCGAGAAAAAAGTAAATGCTTTAGAGGGAATGGGGTTACCTATCCTGACTAAAAGTCAATCAGGCAGCCTGGGCTCTAAAATAAGCTCACTTAGCGGGGACGCTTTTCAAAAAGCCTCATCTTCTCCTCATCGGAATTATGGACCAATTGCTGATTTATCATTCCAAAACCTGGCTGATCATACCGGCGAAGTCCCAAATCAAGGTAAGCATAGTCGTAATAGCGGCAGTGTCATTCATGGTGACTCTGTGAACTCAACTGATCGCGGTTTTAATTCCAGTAACTCGCTTAATTCTGATGACAAATTTATGCAGAAGGAGCATCCTTCACTCCGTTTAAGTACGTTAGATAGCGTTTCCATTGTGGAAGGTGATACTGTCAACTCAACGGATCACAGTTTTAATTCCAATGCTTCGCTTAACTCCGACGACAAATTTATGTTGCAACACGATCCTGTACTCAAGAAAATAGCCAGAAAAAGAACGGGTTCTGTAGTTGCTGGAGATAGCGTTGATTCAACTGATTGGGGTTTCAACTCATCAAAGTCCATGACTTCTAAATCATCCCGAATACGCGCTGGCGCTTCACGTCGATCAGGCAGAGCAAAGTCTCAGATTTCCAAAAGTGTTACCACCGATAATGGATCAACTAGAGATTTCTTAGACTCAACGAGTTTTGATTCTGCTAAACCAACACAGAAGTTTCACCCATCAGAATTAGGGCATGGATTTTTCCCCAATACTCTGCAAACGAGTGGATCCAATAGGCTTGCAGACTTAAAAAAGGAAGAAGACATTACCGACTACGAAAGAGCAAAGGAAAAAGCTCTTCGAAAGACTGAGCTCGAGCTTGAGGCAAAGTTTAGTCGTTTTAATACGTTAAAAACGATTGGTAATTTTAGAAAACAACCGAATGTCTCTTTTGATCCAGGACAAGCTGTACCAGAAGCTTCCCAATTTACTAGTCGTGGTCTAACGGCAAGATATCTAAGGTCTAATAAGCCAGATGAAGAAGGGCTTAAGCAACACGGTTTCGCTACAGAGCCTGAGTCATATAGAACTCATATTGCCGACAGCTATAGAGCCCATTTTCCCGGTAAGTTGGATCGTATTATTGGATGGGCACCAACGGCTAGTCAATTAACTTTGGATCAAATAGCACATTCTCAAAGATATACTGCTCAAAACTCTAGACTTGTCGAATAAAAAATTGAATTAGGTTTGATCACGCTTAAAGCCCCTTATTATAAGGGATTTAAGCGTGATCTTAACTTCTTGCAATATTCTAATCTAACGCGCTTGATTGCGTCCAGCGAAGAGCCCTTCGATGAAATCGGTGGTGTTGAAATCTCTGAGATCGTCAATCCCTTCACCGGTTCCCACTAACTTGACCGGTAACTGATACTCTTTTGCAATGGTGAGACAATGCCGCCTTTAGCCGAGCCAGCGAGCTTGGTGAGGGCAAGACATTTCATTGGCTTCTTTTTACGTGGCTGGAATCGATTGAAAGTGCGGGTTATGAGAGGCGTGTTTTGGAGAGAGTGGCATTCAGTGCATCGACTATTTCCATTGAGGGATGAGAGCGAGTCGAAGAGAGAGCCATACAAAAATCATTAAAGAATGTATCTATGGGTGTATAGGTGTCTTCACGTAGTATTAAAATGTTACCCTTATGATTTGAGATTTTATAATGACGTTCGCGTTCATGCGTAGCTTTGTCAGTTGGGATTATAGCAACTTCATTAGCAGTAAAAGGAAGGCTTTTCTCCTTAAAATGCTTTGGTATTTTTTTTAGCTCAAAACTGGAGTGGCAAGTATAGGGCTTAAAAGGATCGGTATTACCGAGTGCTCGGTTTTCTTGTGCTACATACTGATCGAGCATTTCTTTTGGTGTTGTTTGTGGATCAACGAAGATGGTACGTGACGTCTTAATTTTTTGAGAGTATTCAGAGAAATTTTTGCTAAAGAACCTTTGCCATTCTTTTAGGTTTTTTGGCTTCGAGTATCCAAATGTTTTTGGCGTAGAGTTAGGAGGCCTTTTGGTGGAAATAGATCTTCTCGTGCGCATTGAGGTTGAATTGCTATTGCGCTTTGAGTGTACAGAAAGGGTTAAGAAATCAGAAAGTTTTGCACTTTCTTTTGAGTGTACTGAAGCTCTACTCATTGATGGTATTGGGCTGAAATTTGAGGAATCGCTGCGCCAGAGTCTTCCTCTCCTTCTAGGCCTACTGGTGTAGCTCGCACCAAATAATTGAGGGGGTGTCGATGGAATAGACATTAAAACTCCTACAGGTGATATTTTTTGGCTTGAAAGCAAATTTGATTCAGTTTAGCGAGCTTGATTACGCCCCGCGAATAATCCCTCAATGAAATCGTTGGTATTGAAATCTCTGAGATCATCAATCCCTTCACCGGTTCCCACTAACTTGACCGGTAACTGATGCTCTTTTGCAATGGTGAGGACAATGCCACCTTTAGCCGAGCCATCAAGTTTGGTGAGGACAACCCCATCTAATCCGACTGCTTCTTTAAAGATGCTGGCCTGGCTCAATCCGTTTTGACCGGTTGTTGCATCTAAAACCAAGAGGGATTGTAAGGTCGCATCCTTCGGAATTTCTTGGTCGATGACGCGTCGAATTTTCTGAAGTTCCGCCATAAGGTTGGCTTTATTTTGGAGTCGTCCTGCCGTATCTAAGAGGAGTACATCGGCTTTTATCGCTTTTGCCTGTTTTAGGGCATCAAAAATAACCGCTGCCGGATCGCGCCGTGTGGGAAGCATGCCGACAAATTCTGCGCCCGATCGCTGAGCCCAAACTTCGAGTTGCTCTTCAGCGGCGGCTCGGAAGGTATCTCCGGCACCAATCACGACTTTTTGACCCTCTTGAATTAAACGGTGGGCTAACTTCCCAATTAAGGTGGTTTTACCGGCGCCGTTTACACCGGTGACAAGGTAGACATTCAAAACGCCCGGCTTAAAAACCAAGGTGTTTTGTTCACTGTAAGGTGAAAGAATGCTTTCAAATTCTTCACGTAAGGCAGCTGTCAGTTGCTCCGGAGAGTTCAGCAGCTTCTGTTTTGGACGCAATGCATCCACAATGTCCAAGGCTGTTGAGGGTCCGATATCCGCTCTTAATAGGGCTTCTTCAACCGTTTCCAGTGCATCTTCAAAATCTTCCCGGCTCTCAAACGTGTGCCCGAATCGTTCGCTGATGCGATCGAACAGAGAGCGTCCGGTGAGTGATATGGCAGATCTTAAACTGCCCGGCTCCGCAATTTCCAAGACAGCCGTGCTAGCGGCGCCGGTATTTTGAGCGACTTCTGATTTCTCTTCAGCTGGCTTGCTTTTACGTTCAAACCATCGAAACATCAGGACGATTCCCCTATTATGAAGACGATTTTTCTACCACGCCAGGATGCGAGTGCACATACACATTGTTGAGGTGCTTACCTGTTTCTGTGGCGACTTCTGTCGCAACGCTTCCCAAGATGCCATTAATTAAGCGGTAGCTTTCTTCACTTGAAAACTGTTTTGCGAGATCGACGGCTTCATTAATTGAAACACTTAAGTCCACTTTTGGGGCAAAACGCATTTCTGCAATGGCAATCCGCAGAATAATCGCGTCCATTCGATGCAAGCGCTCCATCCGCCAGTCCACCATATGCTGGTTCAACTGTTCATCCAGAGTGCTTTGGTGCTTACGAACCAGGTCCATCAGCTTTTGAGCATAGGCCTGAACGTCTTCCTGACGAATCAGTGTAATCAACTCAGGCAGGCGAAGGGCTTCAAAAAGCAATTCTGCGCTGTGTAGACAAATTTCAATTTTTTCAATCATTTCCCGTGTCGTGGGAATGGGAACAGCCTTAACCGGAGCGTCAATCGGGCTTTCCAGGTTGATGGGCGACTCTTCTTCCAGGTAGATCATGTATCGGCTGATGTCAGCCAGCTGATCGGCGGCGGTTTGAATCTGACTTTCAGCTTCATTGGAGAGTGCGCGTACAGACGAAAGAACCATGTCTTTCATGGTAAGCGTCGGAGCTTCTAAGCTGTCATTTTGCTGAAAAAGACTCAGAAGGGCCAACTCCCGGGCGGCGCGACGCGCATTCATACGTTAAGTATCCTGTTTTAATTTTTAATCAATGATTAAGACTAGGGAAAATAAATAAGATATCGAGCCAAACATGCAATATAACAAGAACCTTTGCTATAAACAAAAGGCTAAAACAAAAGTTGGTGAATTAATAGTCTAAGTGAGAAATACCAGCAAGCTTAGCGAGGAATGGAAGTGGGGCGGATGATGGGAATTGAACCCACGAATACCGGAACCACAACCCGGGGCCTTAACCACTTGGCTACACCCGCCATGCCACTTCCGTCCAGCGCTTAGGGGTCATTCTAATCGAAGTCCTGTCAGAAGCTCAAGCCCTAATTTTTGAGGAAGGGACTCCTGGGCACTTGGGGAAACCCTTTCAACCCAAGCTATTACTGTGTCTAGCCGTATTTTTATTTTGTTTGAATCTTCTTTCAAAAGGACTAAGCTGGCGCTGTGAAGTTGAAAAAACTCAGGTTGCTCCAGGTACTGAAGGTGCCATCCTCGTTCCCCGCACTCGGGACAAAAGGGATGTTGGGGGGCAATTTGCTCCCAGAAGGAAATACTGGTTCGCCGGTGCTGACACCCATTGCAGCGAATAAACACCCATTTGAAAATTAGCCCGTCGCCGCAGTCAGGACAGTAGCACTTGCCTTCATCCAGCTTGAGATGCGGGTGGCTACAGCGTATGAGATCCGGTAAGCGGCAAATAAGCCAGCTTAGCCAGCTTCGATAAGCGTCGTTGAGAATGCGATTGGCTTGCATACAACATTGATCCTTAACTCAAGGATTGAATTTAGGAAGACGAGCTCATGGGGGGTGCTGTTAAGGAGGATATAGAAAAAGTATATGTGTAATTAGGAAATTGGCTACTTTTGTAAAACTTCTGTAGTCCAACGATCCAAGTTTTGTTCATTGGCCGGAACAACGATGCTCTCAATTTGTCTTGCCAATTCCGGGTTTTCAAAGGTTTGTGTCCAGGAAACGAGCGTTCCTGTTGCGGAAGGGCTCAAGGTAATTGTCAAACGAAACAGAGGCTCGCAGGTATGCAGTATCACAACTTTTTTAGGAGCCTCTATCTCTGCGAAAAGGGCTTCATTGGGATAGTTTTTTCCATCAGGGCCGTGCATTGTGAAGTTCCAATGTCCATTGGGTTTGAATTCACAAATATCAAAGGTGTTGGTAAACCCTGCAGGACCCCACCATTTGGCTAGACGCTCGGGATGACTAATAGCGGCAAATACTTCCTCAATGCTTGCCGGAATTTCACGCGATGTTTGAAAGTGGGCCATCAATTCTCCAATACTGTCATTTTAAATTATTTTATATGTGGGCAAAGATACACCCTGCATAATTTCTGAAACAGAGGGCTTGAGTCCAAAAAATAAGCCCTATTCTTTAAAAAATGAGACGGATGGGTTTCGATTTAGGGTGTACATGACGTCTACTATTTTAGAAAACTTTACAAATCCGGCTTCATATTTTTGGATTTCATTTTCAAGCGCAACTAAGAGGGCGTCTTCGTTTTTTGATGTTTAGAACTTGATGATCCAATTTAGGTCATCAGCTTGAGTAAATTTCCGTTTTTTTAACTTTTTTCTTCTTTCTTAAATTTCCTTTCATTTGGGAGAATGCCGGTGCAAATTATCAATTTGTTCGAAAGCATAAAAGGTTTTTTGAAAACACCTCAGTGTGCCGATTGTAGGGCTACTTTGGACGAAGGCGACGCCAAGTTTTGTGCCGAGTGCCGGACAATCTTGCGTCAACGAGGCTGGCAAGCCATTTCGGATGTATCGACTGAGGTGCCGGTTTACGCGGCTTGTGATTTTAACCGTGTTTTTAAAAAGCAGCTCTATGGATACAAGTACTACGGGCAATCGAACGGGCAGTGGCTTTCGGATCTGTTGATCGATTACTGTCGCCAGGATTTCAGCTCCATACCAGCCGAGCAAACCTTGTTGGTTATGATTCCCCCGCACGACGATGCGCATGATCACGATCGGTTAATGCGTTTGGCACAAGCGGTTGCGAATGCAAAAGGGTGGATGTTGTCTTCATCCGTCTTGAATTGGCAAATACAGTGTAAGCCACAACATACCCTTTTGGGACGTAAAGAGCGTTTCCAGAACCTGGAGTCGGCTTTTTCTGTCGCGGACATTAACTTTTCTGCCATTAAGCGGATCGTCATTTTAGACGATTTGATTACAACAGGCGCAACACTGATGTCGGCTGCAGAGGCGATTAAGGCTCAGGTTGCACGGCAGGGGCACTCGATCCAGGTTGAAGGGTTGGCCTTGGCCAGAGTTCCCTTTATGCCGCTTATGGGTGGAAATACCACTGGGTTGAAGAAGAGCGATAGGGTATTGCTCCCCGTTTAAAGATAATTTTATTTTGAAGAGCTAAGGTTCGGGTTCAATTTTTTGCAGTATCATAGGCTCATGAGTCCATAGTCAGATTTTGGAGCCCTCTTATGACGACCTCAACTGCTTCACCTGCCCTCCCTGTCCACTATCGAGCGTTCTACTTCTTTGTGGCGCGTTTCTCCATTCTCATGTTGATCTTGGGCTTGTTAGTAGGGATCGTTTACCAGGAGTCGTCCCGGAAAGCGCCGATTTCAGCAATGCTTCCCCCCGGGATGCATTTAGAATCCGTTATCGATTTGGCTTTATCCCATGGGCATATTTTCTTGATTGGTGCTTTGATTCCCTTAAGCTTAAGCTGGTTGCTCTATATGGCTCTTCAGTTGGGAGCTAACCCCATTTCCGCGAAGAGTTTAAAAGTCGGCGCATGGATGTATTTCCCGGGTGCTGTGGGTGCGATTGCCTTGATGATTTACAAGGGCTATCACTTCCTCTTAGGAGTCCGTGGTGGGAACACCGATTTCGTAGCGCTCCAAGCCAGCTTTTTTGCCGGAAATCATGCGTTAAGAGCGGCGAGCTATGGAACGATTCATACCGTGATGGCGATTGGCCTGCTGGTGATTGTTATCCCCATTTGGAAAAGTTTGAAGACCGCTCCCAAGGCATCTTAATGCTTGTCTAGGTAAGCCCTTCTGTTCTATCACCCAGCAGGCGAGGTATCCATGGGCTCAAGCGTGAAAGGATTCGCTTTTTCTGGGGCTGATTTTGATTCCGCTTTGTCCAAGGTTGCCATTATTTCGGGGTTAGGTTGAGCCAAACGTTTTAATGCTTTAAAGTCAGGTTTGATTTGAGGGTAATTTTCCAACTGAAATCTGACATACTTTGCATCGTCAGCTTGAATCGCCATTGCTAAAGCCAATTGTACTTTCTTTTGCAGGACTTCAATAGTTTTATCATAATGGGCCACTACTTCTGGTTTCCGTCTAAAATCATGACGTGCAGCCTGAGCTTCATTAATAAATAGTCCTAAATTTATTTTTGAAAGATTCGGTTGGTTGATGAGTAGTCTATCAATAAACCTATGGTGTCCTTTAATTGCTGCAAAGTAGGTAAAATCATGTAATTCACTGTAGGGGATGGAAAATTTATTCGCTTTAACAAAATCTGCTACATCAAGAGCTTTAGTTCTCTCTCGTGGGTACGGTTTGTTATGTGTAGAGCACTCAGAATCATCACAGCATGTACTTGATGAATCATCAGAAGGTTTTGAAGGCCTACGCAGTGTGCTTGAGTAATCACGTTGTAATTCTGCAAGTGTGGCAGACTGGAGAGCATTACTGTTTTGAGCTGAGAAGCCTGGTACTCTTTTGCAAAGCGTGGTTAGATAAGTAAATTGGTTATTTTTTAGAGCTTTGACAGCGGCGCTTCCAAGTATTTCCTTACTCACTGCACCAGGAACTTTTAAAGCCGATTCAAATGCTTTTAATGCTTCATTATACTCAGAATCTGGAGACCAGTCCGGAATCGGTTTACGGATTGTCTCTTGAGCGTCTTTGGTGCGTGTTTCTTCATTCGTCCATGAAATGAGTGGTCGGTTGTCAGTTGGAGGAAAAACAGCTTGTGCCCCATTTTGTATGAGTAAGTTACTGTGTCTTCCAGATGCTAATGCAAGGTTAATGGCTGGGACACCATCGGTATCGATTGCATTCGGATCAGCTCCATTGGCTAATAACCACTTAATTTCATTCTCATTAGGATGAGTAGAGAGTAATGTCCAATGTAGGGCAGGTTTACCTTTAGAAATTGCATTAAGATTGGCATCTTTGGAAACTAAGAGATTGAGTTCTTCTTGTCTTAATGGACTATCGGTTGAAAGTAAGTGGAGAAATCTGGCTGTGTTGACTGCTTGCTTAAAGGCACCCACAAAGTCAGTCGAGAAGGGTCGTTTAGAGAAATACTTCCTAGCAATTAATGGATCAAGTAAGTTACGTAATTGCTCTTCAGTAGCTCGCTTTGCATTAAATTCGACTGGTGTCAGTTGACGCTTTAACTGGAGCCGTTGAAGTTGACGCAATTTTTTTCTTAAGCCGAGACGCTCTATTTTAAAAGAATGATCTCCTTTTATTTGAAATTGTTGTTTACTTCTAAGGTCTTTTAAAGCTTCTAATACTTCGTTAGCTTCTGCTTGTATTTCACTTTCTTTGATTCTTCTTTGATTTCTTGTGAGGCGAGGGAGCTGAGAATGCTTATTTAAGATAGTCTGCAGTGCTTCTTCCAGTTGCTTTTCTGTTGTCCTGAAGGTTTGCAATTCTTGCACTTTGAACTGCCGAGTTTCTTTGAATTTTTGAATTTGAAAAGGGCGTGCCCCCACTAATTGTTGCCAAGCGGATAGCGTTTCTTTTAACTTCTTCAAGCCCCTTTTGCCATGTACTCCTTGATATAAGTATCTCAACTCTAAGCTTAATGGCCTGAGACGGGCTTTAAAGTTTTCTTTTTCTTGCCCTTGTAAGGTCGCCTTTTTATAAGCATCCAAAACTCTTTTGGAAGGCGCTGGTTGAAAAAGCTCTTTTCTTTTTGCGATGCGCCGCTTATGTTTTTTTTGCACGCTTGGCTGTTTGAGCTTGGGTTTTGAGACACTCATGCCAAACTGGGGGGGGAAGGTGATAGACATAAAGTTTTATGTGACCTGATTCTTTGCTGAAAATATTAGGACAGATGTGTAGAAAATGCACGAACTGTTATGAGCATTTTGAGAATTAGTTCCATAATCTGGAAATAGAAGTCTGGGTGCTTCACTCAATCCATACGGTTGTGAGATGGAATATCGGCTCGAAGAGTAAGAAACTTCCTCAATAATCAACTGGACAATAAAGTTTAGTTTTGTCGGCAGTTCTTCCATGTTAAGACAACTTAAAGCCTCCTGACTTTTCAGAAGGCTTTAAGTTTATCCATATTTGTGAGGCAAGGATATTTTAATGGTGGGTTAAAAATGTTTGTGATTTTTTAGAAGAACCGCCGATTTGCCACCTCCTCTGTCTTCAGCTGCATCGTCGTCACCTTAGCCGCCGCCGCATTTGCCCCCTCCGCCTTCACCGTCGGTGCCTTCAGTCTCATCATTGGCACCGTTTGTTTCATCCGCATCATCAGCTTCATCGGTGTCTTCGGTACCTTCTGCATCCTGTGCTGCAGAGAAGCGGTTACCTCCGTGCGATTTTTTGCCACCTTCGGTAGCTTGCGTGCCTTCAGTAGTGCTAGCGCTGCTTGCGTCCTGGGCTTGACTGTTGTCAGGCATCATGGATTGCAATAGGCTCATAAACCAGGCCTTTAGCGCATCAGTACTTTGATCGGATCCTGTCGCCGGGGTTTGCGCTCCACCGGGAAGCCCCGTACTGAAAGAAGTCTTATCAAATGCGGAGTTACCGCTTAGTAATGAGGGAGTGCCATTGCCAGTTACTGTGCCGAAGTTACTTTTCTTACTGTTACTTTGAGATGGATACAGATTGGCTAAACTGCTTGATGCTGGGTTATTGAAAGAAACCATACTGCAATATTCCTCACATTAGTAAGATCGGTGGATAGATTGGCAGCCACGACAAAATGCAGTAGACGGTCTACTACTTGTTGGCCACGCTAAGCTGGGTTAAGGAACGGTAATTTGGGAACTGCTGAAGGAAAAGAAGGATATGTGTATAATATTAAAAAAACAAAAATATTGAATTTATTGCTTTATTTAGAAAATTGGCAGGTACTGTTGTCTGTACAACTGCTCCCAAGGCAGCTTAAATGCTTTTGGTTTTGGAGCGTGATGTTGAGAAGCCCATCCGCTTTAGTGTCCCATTGAGGTGATTGGTGTTACAGAAATATAGAAAGCAACTCAAAAACTTATGCCACTGTATAGCATACAGTGGCATATCGTTTTATAGATATAAGTAGAACTTTTTTATCTTGCTAATCGCAGTTTTGCAGTTTGAAGGCGTCTTCCTTTTGGAGTAAGTCTTCGTTTACCTTGTGTGCCACGTGTATTAGTTTGATGAGCATTAAAGGGATTTTGTTTAGTTTTTTTCCCTTGTTGTTGTTTTCTCTTTGGTATCGCAGTGAGATCTTTAGTTTTTTCTTCTGTAGTGCTAGTTTTGGACCCTGATCCTAAATTGCTAACTAAAGCTGCAGTAGTGCTGCCTGTTGCGGCTACAACTTTAAATAATGAAGGTTTTGTATGAGGTGCTCTACCTGTTTCGGTAGGAGCTGGGGGCTCAGTAGTTGTTGTAGAAAACGGATAAGGTTTATTAGCTACAGATAAATCGGTACAACCCTTTTTTTCCATTGAAGAAACCGCACTTTGCCATAAACTCGTAGCACTGCCTGCTTGAACATCATCGGTTACCGTCGTTGTTGTTCGAGTCATGTTGGGAGCTACAGTACTCGGAAAAGTTGTTGAATTCATTCTACTGATAGTTGAAAAACTATCATGTGGAAAAACTGCCATGCTTGCCGTAGCGTGATTCGCTGGGATTAATGATGAGCTATTGTTTAGCACCGGGCAGCTACCCTCAACTGGTATAGAAACAGAGCTTCCTGAAAATTTTAATGTAGGGGAAGTATGTGGAGGTCTAGAGAAAGTGGTGACAGACATTTATTTTAATCTCAATTACGCTTACTATTATATGAATTTAGGGTACCTTACAAGAGATCTACATCATAAACAACTTTTTTGTGGATTCTTAACTTAATAAAATGAGGAGTGTTAAACTCTTTGTTTTATAAGCTTCTACGAACTATATTTAAAGACTTTTTTCCAAAAAGCTTACGGGATAATGATGAATAGATGAGAGAAATGCAGGACCTGGACCTAATGCATATCACACCCCTTATAGAAACCGAAGTACTGGCTGAGCTTTTGGGTAAATCTTATGTCCGGATTGTCGATGCCAGTTGGTATATTCGGCCCACAACTCGCGATGCCTATGCGGAGTTTCAAACGAGTCATATTCCAGGCGCTGTTTTTTTTGATATTGATGCCATTTCCGATACTCAGTCTCCACTTCCCCACATGCTACCCTCTGCGGAGTTTTTTGCTCAAAAAGTGGGTGAAATGGGGATTGATAATGAGAGTCTGGTCATCGTTTATGATGGCCATGGCATGATGAGTGCGCCGCGTGTGTGGTGGATGTTCCGCTTTTTTGGACACGAGCAAGTTTCGGTATTGAACGGAGGGTTCCCGAAGTGGGAGCGAGAAGCGCGTTCTTTGGAATCTGGTATGCCAAAAGTGACGGTTGCTGCATTTACGCCCAACCCGAATCCATCCTTGCTGGCCGATTGGCAAAGCCTTCAGGACGGTCTTGTACAAAAAAACGCCCCTTCACAAGTATTGGATATGCGCTCGGCAGGGCGTTTTAATGGATCGGAGCCCGAGCCCAGAGTCGGTTTAAGAAGCGGACATATTCCCAGGAGTATCAACCTTCCCTGGACAAGCTTGCTTGATCCTGAAGAAAAGACTCTACTGTCTCCAACTACCCTAAAAGCCCGTTTTAAGGCGTCTGGGTTAAACCCTGAAGACGTAACCATTTGCAGTTGCGGTTCGGGTATTACGGCCTGTGTTGGCCTTTTGGCGCTTGCTGTTGCCGGAGGAAACGAAAAAGCATCCGTTTACGATGGTTCCTGGGCGGAATGGGGCAGTCGCAATGATTTGCCGGTTGAATCCGCACTTTCTACCATTTAAACCAGCTTGGATCCATGGTGCTTGAGGGTTGATTGGAGCAACCAAAAACATTACAGGTATTGGCTTTAATATTCCCTCGTGTTGTCAAAAAACCGTCGTAATATTGGGTGAATTGAACCGCTTTCAAGGGACCATCGGCGGGATCGGTCGTGTTGTTAATCGGATCAGGATCAAAAACCATTTCATAGCTATAAAGTGGGCCGGGTCCGCCCATATACCAATTTTGAAACCAAAGCATGCCACCGTTATGGAGTTTAATACACGGATTGCCTGCAGTGCACGTGGTATTGGCTCCGCTTGGAATGGAATCGATGACGGTTCCATCTGTCACTAAGGCAACGTAGTTCATATACGGGGTTAAATCGCTGGGCAAAGAATTTGCGTTAATCAGCCCTTTTTGCTTTGCAACCTGGAAAGCACCGGAGATCATTGACGCTGCTTCCTTGGTTTGTGCAATGCGTTGCTGGCTTTGTTGACTCGCCAGAAGCTTTGGAATCGTAAAGGTGGCAATGATCCCTAATATTGCCAGTGCAATCAGAAGCTCAGCTAATGTAAATCCTTTGAAGCGTTCCATAGTGACCTTAATAGGCATTATATTGAAGAGAATTGAAGAGTAACACTGCAATTTACCACTACGATGGGTATCGCTCAATACAAATTAAACTTTAATAGTCGCTTTTGGCGCGGCTAAGCCCAACAATAATCCTTGCTAAAGAAGCTCAATAGATATTTTATAGTATCAACACCATTTTTTGAGAAGGCTCAATTTTGAGAATTAAGGGATTTGTGAGAACTCGGGGTAAATGATTTAACCAAAAAATAGACGCCCGCTAACCCCACTGTGGCCATGGCAGGCAGTAAACCCAATTTGCGTAAGTCTTTGGGGTTCTCTAAGCCAGCTTGTTGGTAATTCAAGGCTCCGATATGACGAATAACACGTGAATATCCCCAGAGCACAGCACCTGTTCCCAGGCCAATGCCTAAGTTCTTAAATCCAGAATCATTAGTCATTAAGTTTGTCACCGTACTTGTGTAAGGCTTATTTGAAGGGAAATTACCTTGCGTATTTCCAGGGTATGGGTACCCACTTTGCATAGTAACGGGGCTATAGGGCGGTAGAATTGTCATACATCATCCTTTAAACAATCTTACTGATTTTAGAAACAGCGCTTATCTTTAAATTGCTTAGTTATACAATGTTTTTATTATGAAGATGACCTTAGGCATCTATAGAAATTACTCACGGACCCTTTCCGAAACATCATGTTACATTTCTGACACAAAAATGACTTCACACGCTTTGCTAGTAGTTAAGCGTTGTTCTCACAATCTTGTTTTGAAATGGGGTATCTGATTCGTTCATTTATGAACAATCTACAAAATTGGACTTTATCTTGTGATTAGTGCTTCACCTACTCTGACTCCTAAATCAAAGATTCTCCTGGAACAGCAGGCTTCTAAAGTGGCTGGTCCATCAGCAGTGCCACAGTTTCAAGGGAGAGTCACCAAAAGTGAGTCTCTGCATTTAAGGCCTTCCTCAACTCCAACAATGAGATATGGGCACTTTGAAAATAATGCTCGAGAAGGACTCCGAATCGCGTTAGTTCACGGATTACCCATGGCTTTGGCTCCTATTTCTCTCGCGGGCATTCCAGGCTTAATGCTGACGGTTGCCTTGATGCCCTTGCTCTACATTGTCGGGAAGATTGGCCGTCATATTGGTCGCCACGTAAGCCGTGAAAACTTAACTGGGGTTCTCAAGCTGTTTCACAGGGTTCGGGAATTGTTTGATCCCAAACTGAGTGACGTCGAAAAAAAGAAATTACAGGAACAGCTTCAAAAAGCGACAACACCCGAAGCGCGCGACGAAATTCTCAAAAAATTTAGTCATCGGAATCACGTGGACAAGATCAATACTGCCATGCGTGATTTTGCAATAACTGCACAGGTTCCTAAATTATTTTCGTTCATCCAGAATGATAAATACCGCAACTGGCTATTGAAAACGCTTAAAGTGGATGGAACGAAACGTTTAGGACGCTTTGTGAATGCCTTTATTAATAACAAGGCGCTTTTCCGAAATCAAATGTATAGCGAAATCGCCCAGAGTAAATCAGGCTTTTCTGCCTTGGGAACCGGTGTTCGAGGGGCAAGAAACTGGTATATCGATTTCACCCTCATGCCCCAAATTGGCGGTTTTATTTCTAAAGTAGGGCATTCTCCGTTCTTACCCGGCTTTCTGAAACCCGTTGTTAAAGGGGTTGGTGTTGGTATGAACAATTGGTTTATTACGAAGTCTGCTTGGGATGCTGCCCTAACACTTCGAAAAAAGCCAAAGAGTGTGTAAGCCTCAACGGACTCTATAATGTTTAGAAAAGATTATATGTTGACTGCCTCATCCCCTTCCTATTTCAAGGGCCACTCTCGCTCTTCGCGATCGGCTACGCAGGCTGTTAAAAAGGAAGTTCAACAAAAGCTTCACTATGCTACTGAGGAGGCTTCTTTCCAGCGTTGGTTAGATAATTTGTCAGGAAACCCTTCTGCGCCCAAAATCTCGGAGATTTCAGAGCAGAAACCTCCTACCCAGGAAGAGTTAAATAAGAACTATTACGCTGAAACAGAGAAACGAGGATTTAATTTGCCTCGAACCATTCCTACTTTTCCTCGGCGTGCAAAATCATTTACAAATTTACCGCCTAGCGTCCCGGTGCAGCCTATTCATCGCAGACAGTCAGTTGTCGTCCGAAATTCACCTTTTCAATTTCCTTCCATCGCCCGACATGCTTCTAGTGAGCAGCAGCGTACTCATAAAAATGCCTCTTCTTCCCGAGCGACCAATTCTGATATAACTTCTCATAATAATCGTTTAGCCTCGTCTTCTGAATTTTCAAAACGAAATCCACAGGCTACTAAAGCAGATGCCGAAGTAACAGCTAAAACAGTACAGTTGAATCAGTTTTGTGATACGGATAAATACTCTGCGCACTCATCCGATCTCTCTCTCTAGAACAGTTCGTTTTTGCAAGCGACTTGTAAATGTTGCTGATCCAATTATTAGGACTTACTTTTATAAGATCTTTGCCTCTTATAAGCTATGCTCCGCGGATGAGATTCTCATCTGCGCTGGAATGACTTTTTGAGACGGAATAAGCGCTGTTATCTCAGCTTGTCTAAATGGTTCCCGCTGGTTTTGTGTTGGCTGATGTCCATTTGCTGCTTAATTTTATCAGATTTGGCTTCCAGCTCTGCAATACGTTCCTGAGTCGCCTTACGGGTATGGGTTACAAAGTGAAAGGCCCGGCTCAGTTCGTTGGCCATTCCCGCAAAAGGACCATTCTCTCCCAGTAAGTTACCGATCATGCTGGCATAGATATAGGGGTCATCAATCGTACTATTAGAGCCCATAACACCTTTGGGAAGCTCTTTTCTTTTGCTTGCTGTTCCTGTACCTAGGGTAGATGGGGTTGCAGCTTTCCGTTGCTCAGGTTTATCCATTCCAGTTCCATCCCCTTTTTCAAAATTTTAGGAAATGTTATCCAAGGCTTTTTTGTCGCCATCAAGTGAATCTTTGAGAAGCTTTTTCAATATTTCTTCCTGGGCATCTAATTGTTTAACCAGGGATTCTAGGTTCTTAACCTTAGCCGTCATAATGGTATCGGCATTGGTTAATAAACGGTTAGAAACGTGTTGGAATGAGTTTAATACTGCCCCTGCAACGCCATTAGCTACGGCTCCACCCGCTGCTGCTGCAATCCCAAAAGGACCGAAAAATGGCCCCAAGGTGGTCAATAATCCACCAATACCACTCATAATACTGGCTGCGGGCATCACTAAATTGCGTCCAAAACCTGCACCTGCAGCTCCCCCCATGGCTAAACCACCGGCTGTTGCCGCACCGGTTATACCACTTGTAATACTAAGCGCACCACCGGCAATCGTGCCGTTATTCAGTTCTTGCTCACTGGAAAGCGAGGCATCTTCCGTAGAGAATTCAATGGGGGCTGCTCCGCCAGCAAACGATCTTGCACTGTTGAGTGTGCCTAAGTTGTTAGATGCAAAGTTAAAATACGCGATACCGGCATCGCCCGATAAATTACTGTAGCCGAATTGGCTAAATCCTGGCGCCGTATAGCTGCTAAGTGGCATAACGGATGAGCCGTCAATCGGTGCCGCTCCACCTGGGAATCCGCTAATTTGGGACATAGGTCCCAGTCCAAAAGCGGTTTGTCCGCCACTCGGGGTTAAACCTGTTCCACCAGTAACGGGTGCATAATAAGACGTACCGGGAATATTAACGGCTTCACTTCCAAAACTCGGTAAAAAATCAGACGCACCAAACATCCGGGCAACGTTGACCAGCAAGCCGCCAAATTTACCCAGACCTGATCCCCCTAAGGTGGGTCCGGAGGCCATAAGATCACGAATGCGATCGTAGGTTTCAAATAGCTCAGCTTTCGCATAACTATTCGATTTACCATAGCTATTCATGATGGTTAAGAGTGAATCGTTTTTATAGCTCATAATCCTCTGGCACTCTATATGCCTGTCATGACGAGAATAATAAGTTGGCGAAGCTGTCCTCTAGGAATGGATCGGCAATTAGGCAAAAGTCTTGAATGTAATCTCAATGTTCTTATCAATGACCTTTTTAACGGCGTCAAGTTCGGTTTGAACGGCTTGTTGCTGAGTATCAACCCGTCGGAGTTGAAGTTCTAAGGATTGGTCTAAACTTTGAAGTGCATTAATCCGAAGTTGAATTCTGATGGCATCTGCTGAGTTCGGATCGAGGCTTGTGGCTGTATTAAACAGGTCGTTGGTAACGTTTGCCAATTCCAAGCGAGATTGGTTAATTTGTTGACCTGTTAATTCCAAGTTGCTCTTACGGGCTGTAAGAGAGAGGTAGCGTGCTTGGCTGGCAGACATTCCCATAAAACTGTGTCCTTCTCAACTGAGAGTTTTTAGCTCTATCTGTTTATCGGCTAATCAACTCGCAGCTTAAATAAGCCCTTGTGTACTCCATTCGGGGGAGACTGTGCTTAAGTGTTGTTTGCTTAGTAAATCCTGAAAATTCCCATCCTGACTTGTATTGTGTAGTATAGATATAAATAGGTTTTTGTCAGGGGACTAAATTTAGTAATAGAAATGCAGTGAAATTTTATATTCAATGTTACAATGACGGAAAGTTTAAAAATTAAAAAACAATCTTTTTTGTGGCGATGTGAATGGGATTTATTTGATTTTAAAAGTCGTGGATCGCTTGGAAAATTTTCTCTTCGATACAAAGTTCACGAATTTTAAAAAAAGTTTTCAATCTCTTCAGAAAACGACCGACACTATAAAAATGACGAGCTTGTAATTTTGAGGATGCTGTTATCGAAAGAGAAAAAGATTGTTTGATAAAGCTGTTAAAGCAAATTTTTTTAACCCAGTGATTTACCAGTTCACCCTTTGTAGATACGAATGAAAAGTGAGGTCCATTTCCATGAGTTCAACTGCAACGAAGAAAGCAAAGCCAGCGGTAAAGAAGCCTACCGATCGTAAAAAACCAGCCGCAAAAAAAGCTACCGCTTCCGCTACTAAATCTGCTCCAAAAGCAGCCGCCAAACCAGCCGCTAAAAAAACTGTTGCTAAAAAACCAGCAGCGAAAAAAGCGACTACTGCTGCTAAAAAATCTGCTCCTAAGGCAGCTCCAAAAGCAGCAGTGAAAAAAGTTGCAGCTAAAAAAGCAGCTCCAAAAGCAGCAGCGAAAAAAGTAGTTGCTAAAAAAGCAGCTCCAAAAGCAGCAGCGAAAAAAGTAGTTGCTAAAAAAGCAGCTCCAAAGGCAGCAGCGAAAAAAGTAGTTGCTAAAAAAGCAGCTCCAAAGGCAGCAGCGAAAAAAGTAGTTGCTAAAAAAGCGGCTCCAAAAGCAGCAGTGAAAAAAGTTGCAGCTAAAAAAGCAGCTCCAAAAGCGGCAGCGAAACCAATGTTGAAAGCAGTTGCTTCTTCCAGACCCGCTGCTAAAAAGCCAGCTTCTAAACCATTAGCAGTTGCGGCAGCAAAAACATCTGGAATGAAAGCAATTGCAACCAAAAAATCGAGCAAACCTGCAGCAAAAAAATCAGGTGGCTCAAAAAAATAGTCTAAACCTGATTTAGACTGATATCAAAATTAAATTCATTTAAAGGGCTTGCAAAAGCCCTTTTTTATTTTTTACTATTGAGGGTCTAGTCATATCAATATTTTTTTGGTTGGATTGATAAAGACATTCTAAGATTTAAAGCAATTCATCTCTTTAGCATTAGAAGATAAGTTCTACAATTTGGTGTTTTATGATAAATCTTTACTTTGGAACTCGATCTACAAATACTACTCCCCCTCAAGCAAATAAACGATCTTCACCCCAAGAGGATGTGTTTCGTCTACCTTTATCTCAGAGACAAAAGGCAGAGGAATATAGTCGATTGGGCCACGAAGTCAATATGCGTTTCGACGAGTACGAAGTAACCAAGAAAAAAGCCATAAAATCCCCCGCTGCAAAGACCGTTAATGCAGCAAGAGCAATGTATGATAACTATAGCTATAAATTTACGAAGTCTGTTAGACCTAACTGATAAGTCACGCCTGATAACAGACAGTGACTTATTCTATGACAGAGCATTCACTGTCAAATCGGTTTAATGTTTAAACGCATAAGTTTCCGGTAAGCCAAACAGAAGCGCTGAAACGCAAAGCGTTAAACAAAATAACTCGTCCCTGCTGTACTCCAGGGTGTGTGTGCTTTCTAAAAAGCCGAGTATCGCTAAGCAACCAAAAATTAGAGCACTGGTTAAGACCACTTTTCGGGTAACAGACCAGTTTTTGGACAAGCCGCATAACAGCAGGCTCATTCCGGTAAGCAGAAAAACAACAGCCATCAACGGGGAAAATTCCAGCGCGTCCGGTCTATAAAGTGTTGGCACCAGGAAATTAACTGCTGACAGTCCTAGAAGAAGACTGCCCGTAACTTTCGAGTAGACCGTTATCATATCCCTAACTCCCTGACTGGCATTGAAGAAATGGACAATTAGTAGATACCCTCATGCAGCATAGCTTATCCGATGTTTCAAGTTTTCCATACTGTACAAGTGGCTATAATTTTTTAGTCGTTAGATGAAGTTTAATTGAACTAAAAATTGATTTGTTTAAATTTTAAGAATTTTTTACTTGGCATAATAGTCGTGATTAGCAAATTATGGACGATTAAATAAGCATTTAAAGGATTGCTATGATGCCGATCTTGATGGCGTTTAGTAGTGCCATCCAGTACTATGATTTTCTTTTACAAATAAACTATTTGAAGAAAGCTGTTATGAGCGGGTAACAGTTGCAAAAATTGGGCAATTCAGCGCTTCAATCTGTTCTGAAGCTTTTTGAATTTTACGTTCCGGGCTATCACGCTCTACCATCAGTAGTAAGCCATCTGCCGGGATGCTAAGCGCTTCTACTTCGGAAGGCTGTCTTAAAAGCGGTGGGGCGTTGATAATAATCCAATCATAGAAGTGCTTGCAGCTATTAATCAGGGTCTGCAGGCCTTGGTCCTGGAAAAAGCTAAGACTTTCCGGCATAGAGCAGCCAGCATTGAGATAATGAAGGTTCTCGTGCAGACCGCTTGCACTGATAAAGTCATAAAGATGCTTTTCAATAGCGCTGTCCAGATGGAGTGAGAGTTGTGCATGTTGCTTTTTTTCAGCGATCCAGTTGAGAAATTCAGGTAAGCCACGCTCATAATTCAGTTTCTGATTGAAGGCTTGATGCAGCTTAGGGGCCTGTAGGTTTGCATCAATCAGAAGAACTTTTTCACCATGCTGTGCTAAGCTCAGTGCTAAATTGGCAATAAGACTTTCCTGCCCCTCATCGTCGCTGATAGCGCTTGCCAGAAGAACACTCGGACTGCTTTCCTGCCGGTGGTGTTGCAGTTTTTTTGTATAATCCTCAATTCCCTGATTAAACTCAGGAACCAGTTCCGTGACCAGTTCTAAGCGATTATGCTCCCGGTGGTACTTCCATTGATGCTTTGAAACCCAGGGTAAGGTGCCTGGATAAGCGCTGGGCAATATTTTAGCAATATAGGCCGCATTGGCTTTTCGGCTCTTTAAGATGCTGTAAAGGCCTATTCCAAGGCTAAGACAGACCAGTAATTCCCAGGGCCAAAACTTTTTTGTATTGTTTGCCCAAGCTGATTTCCTCAAACCTGTAATGCGGCTTTGTACGCATCGTGCTTGGTTTTTGATGCCCATGAAGGCCTTATTTATCCAGCCAGGAGCTGAAACCGTGTCATTTTTTTGGATAGAAGTTTGTTTTTCAAGCTTTTTTACGGGATGTTTTTCCTGGGCTTCAGGCTGACTGAGGGATTTGGCAATGATCGGCTTAATAAGCGTTTGGGCCATTGCTTTTGCAAGAATTTGGCGTTCAACAGGGTTCTTATAAGGAATATCTCGGTTTGGAAATACCTGATATCCTGCGAGCTCATGGAAAGGATTCGACCTTGTCCGGTGGTGATTCGGCGCAAAAGTCTTTTCATGCATTATGGCTGGATTCGTTTTTTCGGGAGTCCCTGTGTTCTGAGTTTCTGGCTGTTGAGGTTTTGCAGTTTTGAGATCGGGTACTGCAGTATCTAAATCCAAGATGTCGTTTTTGAGCTGTTTCAAACTTTCTTCTAAATGAGCTTGGCGGGCTTGTTTTGCATAGAATTGCTTGGAATTATGCCAAGCAACCGGTTGTATCAGCTGATTCGCTAGCCTGTTCTCCTGGGATTCGATTTCCAGCACTTGGATTTCAGTTTTCAGAAGCTTTTTTTGCAAAGCAATCACTTGTGTTTCAATGCCCGGAACATCTTCCTCTATTGATGAGCTTAGTTTTGCTAAAGAGGGTTCAGCCTCGGGAGGGAGGAAAGGAATCCCTGGATTCGCCAAAGCAGATGTTTCTTGGGCTTCGTTTTCCAAAGTCGCAGGCTGGATATCATTATTTGTGTCTGAATTGATTAACATCTTTTTATAGTCTGCTGGAGCCGGTGCCGTATATGCGGTATCACCCAAAATGAAGCTTTGCTCGGGTAATTCTGTGCTGGATGCTGATGGATAGCTATCAGTAAGAGTATTCGAGACAGGTATGACTGCATGGGAGTCTGTAGCTTTGCTCATGACGGTTTTTAAATGTGACAAAGCTTTATTGATGAGTTTAAGTTCATGTTTAGCCTGGATGAGCTTAGATTGGCTTTGCGGCGACAGTTGTGAGCTGACTTCGATATCTTGTTCAGCCGCTGGGTTCTCGGTTGCTTGTTGTTCTGCTTCTAGTGCATGCTCGCGGATAGTTTCTTCGCGATCCTTACGGAAGGCTTTTTCGAGTTCGTGAAGATGGCTTTGTGCTTTGTCGAGTTTAGCCTGGTACTCAATCCTCGAGACATTGGGCGCTGGTAATGGGTCGTGATGGTTTCGTGCTATGGACTGGCTTTCTTTGTTTTCCCCGAATAATGAAGCACCCTTCGATTGGATGATAAATACGAGTGCACCCGCACTGATGAGCATGCCGAGAAAGAGCATGAAAACTACAGCCTGCTGAAGAGCCAGGCCACTTTCAGCATGGTGATTTCTTTTTTTTCGATTATCGTGGATGCCTGATTCGGCCACCCGTTGAGTCACTCTTCTTCCTCTCTCTACTTATGATTACTGTAGCGTGAGACCTGTGAGGATCGTATCGCCTGAAAAGAGGGCTTCTGGATTTTACGCAATGTTCCGTAAAGAATGCGCACAGGATTTCAAATATGTGTTTTTATAACAATACAGAATGAATGCTAATTCAGAAGCTTCAGAGCACGCTGGGTGATGTATACAGGATGTGGCACATAGGTAAGGGAGGACTTTATATGAGTTATAAAGTACTTGGGGCTTTCTAACCCCATTGCTTACTACTAATTCAAAGCTGGCTCTAGTAGCCAGCTTTTTTCTTTTTAAGGCCTCTTTGTTCGAAACCCTGTATTTCGAATTTATATAGAATTTGACATACGTCATTCCCACCCTTTTAAAATTTATCAATTTGCCGCTCCTCACTCTCTTAAATTAGAAGATTCGTGGGATTTTAGAAGATACACCTGTAGTCAGTATGCTTGTTTGAGTCTAGAAATAAAAATGAGTAGCACAGAATCCATAAAGATTGTTTTTATGCTTGTACAAGGGAAATGGAAAACGGGAATCTGGAAACGGTTTAAAAAAGGGAAATGGATTCTAGTTTAAGTAATCAGGAGGACTTTATATGAGTTATAAAGTACTTGGGGCTTTCTAACCCCATTGCTTACTACTAATCAAAGCTGGCCATCGTGCCAGCTTTTTTTTTAATCTCACATAAAAGGGTTCGCTCTCATTAAAATCCTAGCGTGGTTTTTAACAATCCCAATTCCTAATAAAGGATACACATATTGGATAAAAAGCGTCTTGGTTTGCATTCTGCTCGGTAGAGTAAAGCTACCGAGTCGGCGGATGGCTTACGCAATGCTTAAGCTATAATAAAATCACATAAAATAAGGGTATCCATACCGTAATGCTTGCTTTGAAGCCATTGAACCGACTTTTACTCTTTGCCATAACAGGTCTCTTAGTGCTGAGTTCTCTTTGTCAGAAGCCTGAAACCGGCTATGCCTTGCCTTTTCATTCCAAACAAAAAGCTGCGGATAAAGCCGCTGCTCAGCTTCAAACCTTTCAGCCGCCTGCAGTGGACAGCATTCGGAGCCGTTGTGAGCCTCATCGCCTTACGGTCGTTCGAAATAATAATCGATTTTTATTGGCGAAACCCTTTTATACGCCGCAAAGTCTTTATTTGATGGCCAAGTATAACAAATGCATCGATAGTGTGATGGATCAGGAATATCTTTACTTAAAACATGCGGAAATTGAAAATCCAACCAAGATGCCTAAAATGGCGATTCCTTTAGACGTGAATTCAAACAATGCTGCTGTTAGCCCTGATAATCAAAAGCAACCAATAGAGCAAGCTCCCGAAGCAACCTCTACCGAACAGTTGACTCCAAACGCTGCGATCGATTCACAGAACCGGACTCAACCGCCGAATCCAGCTCAAATGAATTCATCATCAGCTCCAAAAGAAATTCTTCAATGGAAGCTATTTAAGCCGAAGTCTGATAAAAAATCGGATGAAAAACAGGAGACTCCTGCTAAATGATTATTCTTTATATCCTGCTTTTACTTTTGATTCCGACAGCGTTAGGTCTTCTTCTATGGCAATGCTATCGTGCGGATCGTCTACTGAAAGTAGAAAGCGAGCTTCGTTTGAAGCAGCTCCGTAAATTTTCCCGTCATCTACGGATTCAGCGTCAATCAATGGAGCAGCTTCATATTGAAGTGAATCAAATGAAGCTCCCCCTGCCAGGCGGACAGACTTGGTGGTTGCTCAATGCAATATTCAAAGTGATGAAGGTTCGTCAAATGCGGAATATGGCCTTTTTAAGTGTTCCGCACGCTGCACCCAGAGCAACAGCTCCACTGCTCAACCCTTAGCAATCTTTGCGCTTTAAAGCCCTGGTCATGCTTACCCGTGTCCGGGCTTTTGTGCGATTGCGGATCACTAAGGCTAATAGCACCCTCTGTATAGTGTATGCCTTTTTCGTTAAATCAAGGCATTAAAAAAGCCGTCTGTAGTAGACGGCTTTTTTAGTGGTGGGCAGGGTTGGATTCGAACCAACGTAGCTTGCGCAGCGATTTTACAGACCGCCCCCTTTAACCCCTCGGGCACCTACCCATAGGTGGTCATTTTAAAAAGATACGCTTACGTTTCCGTAAACTGTGCCTCTTCAAAAAGTTAGCCGGTGATGGGAATCGAACCCGCAACCTACGGTTTACAAAACCGTTGCTCTGCCATTGAGCTACACCGGCACGCCTGCTCGGGGGATTGGGGATATCGAGTGGCGCGCTCTACTGTTATTACTATAGCGGCTCAAGGTCATGTGTCAAATGGATTTTGCTTCACATGAGAGCCTTATAGATAAGAGTGGGCTTTTAGCCCACTCTTATCATAATATCCAGCTTCTAATTATTATAGGGGCTATCAGCCAATCTAAGGGTTTGTCTTGGTTCTAGCAGAGGTCCTACTGGCCTTTGCAATCTAACCCTTTGTCCTGTCCTCCTATAAATTTTACGTTCCATCTTGTGGATTTTTCGATCTTGCTGCCGTTGTAATTTACCAGGCATCTTTGCTGCACGCATGCCGCGAACTAAGACTGCAGTTGCTTCTGCAGCCTCATAAGGTATGCGCCGCATATTAGTACGAAATTCTTCTCGCAATGCGTCCTGGTGGTTATATTCTCTTTGTAAGGCACTTCGCTTTTCTAGACGTCGAGTTTCAGTACGGCTAGGTCTATCAAGTGCGGCTTCGGCCTCATCAATACGTCTTCGGATGGCTCTATCTTGATGGATATATCCTTCAGGTGAAGTATCTGTTATCCGGGCCGAACTGGAAGGGCCGCCTCCTAATACTGAATCTCTAGCTGACTGAACCCCTCTAAAACCTCGTTGTATGACGTTCGCTATAGGCTGAGGAAGGGCTTCATTTAAAATATTTGTTGCTGCAGCAACGGTATCATTGCTGCTTTGATAGGGGCGTAGTTTTGCAGCAACGGTATTTAGTTGAGGATTGTAAGGCGACACAGATGCTGTCATAGCATCTGGAGTGTGGGACCGAGTACTGAAAGGGGATAGTGACGGCGTTGATGCTGGAGAAATAAGAGGCAGAGGAGGGGGCTCAGGAGTTACTTCCCGTCGTATTAGTTGCCGATCTGGTTGAAAAGTCTGTGCGCGGCTTGCAAGCCTATTAAAAGGGGTTGGCTGAGGACTCATAGCTCCATACTCAAGCAGTCTTTGAGGAGGTGGTGAGGTAATGTTTTCTTGATGAAACTCATAAGGAAGCGGACTTCGGGCATTATCTCTACCATGGGTGAAAAAGTCTGCAGAACCTGGGTGTAGGCTAGCTTCCCCTGCATTATAAATAGGCAGTGAAAAACTACGCGCATTTAAGCGTTGTGGTTCTGGAGATACTAGAGGGGGACTATTATTAAAATTGAGTCTTTCTTCCATAAAGTGACTCAGCTCCTCTTCTCCCCACCCAGCACGAGAGCCGAAGCATTGTGGTTTAACAGAAGGGCGGTTTTGAAAACCGGCACCAATACCAATGGTCATTGATTGAATTCAATCCTTTCAGTAGCATTAATACTGCTTCATCCACAATGGCTGTGGATTTATAAGCACTTCAGCCATACATGACACACATCGAAGAAAGCAAAGGCGAGGAATCTCTCAATTTGTCATAGGCTGAATTATGTTGAATCTTCTAAAGAAGCAAAATTGAGTTGAATCAACTTCTAGAGATGAAATGATCTTTAAATTTTCAAATGCCAAATCCGTACGATAAACAATAGTGGTTTTTTAGCGTTCTGCCAATTCTTTTTTTTATTGCTTAATCGCATATAAGCCCAGCACATGTAAACATCAGTTTTGAATCCGATGAGGAAATTTATCCGTAAATTTTGAGTATGGAATAGAGTCCAAACACCTTCGAGTAATGAACCAACCAGGCAGGCTCCAGTCCCCTTTGAAGAAACCCGGCAAAAACACTCACAACACTGAGAAACAAAAACACAAAACCCAATATTAACCATCGTGTGAAGGGATTCCATGGCGCTTTGAGTAAGCGCATTTTTAAAAGTGGTCCAAACATCCAAGCATCCTCTTTGTCACTGCTTTACGACCTGACAAATAATCGTGAGAGGGTAGGCGTTGAAGGGGAATTATTGGGGAAAAATGAGCAAAAAGCCTACAGATACCTATTCAGATGTTTAATACGCGAAAAGGTTTCAAAAGTTTCATTTTAAAAATGAAACTCAATTGAAAAGTTGATATGGGTAATTACTGCTGATTTTACAAACTGGAATGAGGCGTGCCGCTTACGGTTAAACCCAGTTCATCCATTTTTGCTTTAATGGCTTTCATGTCTTGCCACATCAGCCATTTGGGAGTTCCTGGCTCTTTAGAGGCGTATCTCAATAAATAGGAAGGGTGGAAAATTGGCATGGCGATAGCATCGCCATAAGGAGAAGGAAGCCACTGGCCTCGGATTTTAGTAATTCCCACCTTGCTCTGCAAAACCGCTTTTACTGCAGAAGCACCGGCCAGTAAAATTAGTTTGGGTTGTATAGCAGCTATTTGTCCGTCTAGATAAGGACGACACGCAGCCATTTCTTCAGGCTCCGGTGCTCTATTTTGAGGAGGACGGCATTTTACGGTGTTGCAAATGTAGATATCGCTTTTACGATCAATCCCAACGGACGCTAAAATTTTAGTCAGTAACTGGCCAGCCTTTCCAACGAAAGGAAGACCTGTTTCATCCTCATTTTGTCCAGGCCCTTCACCAATCAGAACAATGCCTGATGCAGGGTTTCCATCTCCAAAAACTGTTTTCGTTCGTCCGCTCGCAAGCTGGCATCGGGTACAATTTGAAACGATTTTTTCCAGTTCGTCTAAGTTTGGCACTTGATTCATTGGGGAGTGGAGAGCATTTGCGATAGATGATTCAACAGAACCATCCAAAAGAGACCCTTGTATCATAGGTTTTAAAATCCTGTTGAGAATAAGATGTCTGCCATTTTAAGGGATTCATTGCAGGACTGCTATACCTAAATAATTATTTTAAGTAAACCCTACCAAAACAACATCATCTCCGCTAAAGCGGGGAACCATGTCACAAAAATGTTAAGCCAATTCAGGATCAACACTCTTTGCTATTAATGGATCGTCGCTTTTGCAGAGATGACGTGAAATAGAGTCTCTGTATTTTTAGATGTTGCGTGCCCGCAAAACGGGGATACTTGCAACGAGAGCAATGGTATTAGACTCGTCGTTCTCAAGGTTAACTTCCAGTGCTTCGCGATCAATTTCTACATAGCGAGAAATGACTTCTACCATATCATCACGCATCCGCGCCAATACCACGGGAGATAGTTGTGTCCTATCGTGCATCAAAACAAGCTTTAAACGGTTTTTGGCATCATTGCGAGCACTGTGCTCAGCCATTTCTTCTTCCAGAGTGTTACCGTTTTTGAGGGCAATTTTGGCAGGGGGTTGCGGAGGATCGATCCAGTCCACTAATGTTCTGAGCCATCCCATAATGTAAACTCCTCATATAATTTGAGTAATACGAATACCACCGAACTTGTCGGCTAAAACATGGCTGTGCCCAACTCTTGTAGGCATGCATGTTGTTTTATCTCTCTCGTTGCTCTTAGGCGCTTTTGCTGGAAAAGAAACCCTTCAGCTTGTCGAACCAAGTCGTGGGGACATCCAGATTCATAAAGGGAACGTCTTCTCCAGAGACTCGGCGAGCAATATTGCGGTATGCCTGACTTGCCAAAAGTCCATCCGTATTGACGATAGGTTCGCCTTTATTAGTGCTGACGATGATATCTTCATCTTCAGGAATAACGCCAAGCAACTTGATGGAAAGGATTTCCAGGACGTCATCAACATCCATCATATCGTTGGCTTTAATCATACCAGGACGAACTCGATTAATTACCAACTTATAGTTGATAATTTCTTCCCGTGCTTCCAGCAAACCGATAATTCGGTCTGCATCACGCACTGAAGACATTTCAGGTGTGCAAACAACAATTGCTTCGGTAGCGCCAGCCGTTGCATTCAAGAAGCCTTGCTCGATACCGGCAGGACTATCGACAAGGATAAAGTCAAACTCTTCTTGGAGCTGAGCAATGACATTTTTCATTTGCTCTTCGTTCAGTGCCGATTTGTCGCGAGTCTGTGCAGCGGGAAGAAGGCTTAAATTGGGGAGACGTTTATCTTTAACCAGCGCCTGACTCAGTTTACAGCGGTCTTCAACCACATCCACAATATTGTAGACGATACGATTTTCCAGACCCATTAAGAGGTCGAGGTTCCGAAGTCCGATATCAGTGTCGACCAATACCACTTTGTGGCCCATACGTGCTAAACCGGCACCAATATTGGCTGTGGTGGTTGTTTTACCAACACCGCCTTTACCGGAAGTAACCACCACGGCGCGTCCCAAGCTTTTACCCGAAGCGCGCATACCGGATTTACTGCTTCTAAATTCAACGGGCTTTTTTTCGGCCTTGCCGTTAGTATTGTTATTTTCTTCTGCCTTATTATCAGGCTGCTGAGTGGGTTCTGTCATCGGGAATCCGTTCCTCACCTTATCTTCATTAAAAGTCTTAAATCGTCTTAAACGCGTGTACTTCGTGTTTTGTAAATCTTGATTTCGCCATCGGCTACCCGAGCAATTTCAGGAGCGAAGCTGCCTTCGTTCTCATCCTTGTGGTAGTAAATCCGATCAGGACGACGGGCGATATAGTCTGAAATTCGGAGTTGTAGGGCTTCGATCCGCATGGCTCTGATTTCGGCCTTGAAATTGCCTTGAGCACCCGCATGGGTGACTCCTCGCAACTCGCCCCAAATAATGATGTCTCCACCCGCTGTTACTTCGCTTCCTGCATGAACATCGCCGATAATAACGATATTGCCTTCAAAGCGGAGGGTTTGTCCGGAGCGGAGGTTTTGGCGCCAATACAGGGTTTGGAGTGCTGCGTCTGAGTACTCGACCTCGCGTAACTCTCCAGGACGTAATTCCGAGCTACCTTCTTGTTGTAGTGCTGTCAGAACACCCTCATGAAATTCAGCGGAGCTATCGATGTCTGACGACGGGTTCTCAGGTTCAAGTAAAGGTGTTCCTAGTTCAGGAATCGTGGCGGTCTGAGGGGACAGTACGTTAAATACAGATTGAGCTTTGGTAAGCAGGGGGGCTTTTTTGCCTTCTGGCTCAGTGGTTGTCATTGACGCATCATTTTTGAGTTCGAATGTAGTCGCTTGTGAGCGTTTGTTCAAACTTAAAACAGTGCTGTTTGGTTTGCTCTTTAAGTTGATTGCCCCTTGACGAGGTGGACTAGCCGGGTTAAATCCAAAGGAAGGCAGTTCAATGCCGTGATTGTTATTACGAGCGCCTGAAGACGCACCCATTTTTTGACGCGGTTGAAGTGCTTCTTCCAAAGACTGTCGGTGGCGAGTTGCGGATGCCATATTGGGTTTTAATTTAACCAACCAGCCTTCATCTAAAGCCGCTTGTTGCGTTTGCGGCAAGATGGCATAAAAAATATGGGGGTGAAGGCCGGCAGCACGAAGCTGTTGGCTCATGCGGGTTACTACACCACGAGTGAGCAGTAAATCGCTTGCATTCAGCTCTGTTAAGGAATGTTCAAGATTATTAGGCAAGCCCTTCAGGAATTCTTCCAACAGTTGAAAGGCCTGAACGGAATTAGCCGCTGCGGATAAATCCAGCAAATATGCTGATTCAGTTTCCTGTTGCCAATTCATATTTAAAGCAAACGCCTTTCTAAAAAATGAGAAGGTATCAATACTTTTCTCTGGAGATGTTGAAAGCGTGTATCTTGGGGGAATTGGATATTACACAAATCCGCCTTTGCTCATTGCAGCGCAGTTTTTGATGTAAACCTCTTCTCATCATGCTTTCAGAAAACATCGTAAAAGAAATCAGGATCCAGGTTAAACAGCCTCTCTCGCTGTAGGGTGCGATAGCAAATCCCCATAATTAATGATCTGCCTATCATCTACTATGTTGCTGTGCTGCTCGGATGCGCACGTAGTACCGTCTACGCTTACGCTCCTGCGCTGCTCGCGCCTCGTATCTGATGTCATCTCATTAATTCTTGGAATTACTATAAAATTGCATCCTTAGATTTTGGATCTCTCCTGCGTATCATAACAAGGCGTTGTGTTGCTCACCATATCTGTTACGCATTTTTAACTGTAAAGTGTTATTAAGCTCCCCCACCCTTGCTCTCTCCCCTTACTGAGGACGGGACAACCCGCTTAAAAGGAGAGCTTTACTTTATTAAGTTCATTCCTAGACATAAAAAAGCCTCCAGCAAATGCTGAAGGCTTTTTGGTAGAGGTGTTCTAGAGACTAACCGCCACCTTTAAGGAGACTGAGAGCCAATTGTGGGGTTTGATTGGCTTGGGCCAAGATGGTATTCGCAGCCTGTTGTAGGATTTGTGCCTGTGACAGTTTAGCGGATTCAGCGGCGACGTCGACGTTACGGATTCTGGATTCAGAGGATGACAGGTTTTCTGTTCCGATTGAAAGGTTGTTGATTGCACCTTGAAGACGGTTAACGAAAGCACCCAGGTTACCGCGTTTGCTGTTGACAGTATCTAGTGCGGTATCAATTTGACCCAATAAGGAACGAGCAGCATCACCGCTGGTTAAGGAAGATGTAAGTGAACTGCCAGTCCAACCGGCAACACCCAATGTATTAGCGCTGCTGTCACCCATTGCGGAGTGGATATCGATGGTATCAACACCAGAAACGGAGTTGGCACCGACCTGGAGAATAAAGGTTGCGGGTGAACTGCTGGATAAAAGATCAACACCGTTAAATTTGCTCGATTTAGAAATACGGTCGATATCACTTAAAAGTTGAATAATTTCGCCGCCCATAGCGCTCCGTTGAGCACTGTTGTAGGTATCGTTACCCGCTTGGACCGCTAACTCACGAACCCGTTGAAGGTTGTCGGTAATGGTTTGCAGTGCACCGTCTGCGATGTTAAGGACGTTGATACCGTCTTGGGTATTGTCCATTGCTTTTTGAGTGCCGCGGATTTGAGCTCTTAATTTTTCAGAAAGTTGTAAACCTGCTGCATCGTCGCCAGCTTTGTTGATACGGAAGCCTGAGGCTAATTTTGCCATTGAATCTTGTAAAGCAGTTGTATTGTTGCTTAAGTAGCGTTGCGCGGTTAAAGAACCTACGTTGGTATTAATAACTAAAGGCATTGTGAAAGCTCCTTCTTTCTACTGTAAACTCCTTTTCCCAGCACCGCTTTGGCGAAATCCTTTCGCTCCAGGCGATTCCAAGCTCTTTTGCTCTTGGTGGGAAGAAGGTTCCTGATTATTACCGTTACTCTCTTTGGTCTCTCGTTTTTTCTCTTCGGCTGTCTGATAAATTAGTTATCGAAATTTGCCGTGAGCTCTGAAGGGTAAAACGTCCAATGTCCATTCAAAGATGGAGAGAATAAGAGGCAGGAAATAGTTCTAATAAAGCTTAATTCGAGCTGATTTCAACCCGTTTTGTAGGAAGGTTCTCTCTCCTTCTGATGATGTAGGAATTGCTCCTCTAAATGATGGAGAGAACTATGTTAAAATGCTTTTTCAATATCTGCATAATCTTGTTTTAAGTCTTATTGATTACACTATAAATACGCTCAGCGAGCTTAATTTAGCGCTTTTAGTGTTTTCTTTTAAGTAACAAGAAATTTTAAGAGTGAAGAGACAGTATTAATAATGATAAGAGAGGTATCGGGATGAGCAAGGTACAAAAACAAGCAGTATCAGCCTGCTTGCTGGCTAGTTTTTGCTTTTTAATGTCTTCCGCTACCCAGGCTCAGGCCGCTAATCGCTATTACACGACTTATCCCCGCGAAAGCGGTACTTACCAGGTTTATAGTGCTCCTTCTCGAATTAATCCTGAATCCTCCACTACCTACTATTCTCCTCCTCAATCCTATACTCCACAAACGGCTTCAGCTACCTATACAAGCGCTGATCCTCATCCATATCGAACTCGCATTCATAATACCTCTCGTGAGTTTTGGGGTGATAATGCCGCTAAAAAGACAGCCTCCGGCGCTTTAATTGGATTGGGAGCAGCTGCTTTAAAAGGTCGTAATCTTTGGCACGGAACTGTTGTAGGACTTGCCGCAGGTGCTGGTCTTGGTTTATTAGATGAAAGCCACTATTTTTCGGCACATCCCCTGGGTCGTCGTGTTGTTAAAGGAGCTGTTATTGGTGTGGCTGCTGCTTCAGCTACGGGTGCCGCGGCCTTGTTGCCTGCCTTGGGCATTGGTGCAGCTGTGGGGGCGGGAGTTCATGCGATTAATCGCCTCTAGGTATTAGGTAAGAGGAATCCGAAACGGCGCAGTGCTTTTAATAATTCTTTCTGCCTTTCTCATTCGATCTATACTGATTTTTCCATTTAAAAGCACAGATTTTTCTGTTTCCTCATTAATTATTGGATTGTATGAAGTAGACCATGACTCAGTACTGGATTTTAAAAAGCGAGCCTTCGGCTTTTTCTTATCAGGATTTAGAACGAGACGGAAAAACTGTCTGGGATGGTGTGCGGAATTATCAGGCGCGTAATAATCTTAAACTGATGGCGCTCGATGATGCTGTGTTGATGTACCATAGCGTGACCGATAAAGCCATGGTGGGTGTTGCGAAGGTCAGCAAAACCCATTACCCTGACCCGACCGATAATCCTAAGGGTGATTGGGTGGTGGTTGAAATCAAACCGGTTCGTCCTTTAAAACGATCGATTTCTTTGGCGGAAATAAAGACAGACCCTCATTTAGCTGACTTGCCACTTATTCGTCAATCCCGACTTTCGGTTATCCCGATTTCCAAAGACCATTTTGAATATTTGTTGGGCTTAGGCGGCGCTTAAACGTAGGCTGTAATCCTGTATTTTTGTTTATTGAATGCCTAGGTCTATGTTTTTTCATATTTATAAAATTTCTGCTTGCAAGATCACCATGTTTGCGTTTTATTGAGTAGGAATAAATTCCCGCTTGTTTTATCTCACTCATCTCCTATACTCGTCACACCACTCTTTTTTAATTTATTTCTACATCACCTAAGCCTTTTTAATCGTGCGGTATTTTCTCATGTCTCAAGTTTTATCTCCTGTTGCTCAGTTTCATAATGCGTGGTGGCAAACATTAAGTGGTGATCATTCTAAGTTCAGTACCGGCGACGATTTAGCGCGTCGCTATCTATCGAGTATTTCTCCATTTGCAGCGATTCGTGAAATTTCTGATGAAGCCTTTGAAGCCTTAGCAGCCATTTCAGAACCGGATGACGTTCTGGTATTAATGCACGACAAGCCGTTGCAATTGCCAGCGCACTGGAATCTCATTATGCGAGATGAATTGCTGACCATGGTGCTTGAAAATAGGCTGCTCGAGATGGATCCTGGTTTTGAGTACGAGATTAAACGCTTGGATATCCAAGATGTGTCCGACATGCTGACTTTAACAGAGTTAACCCATCCTGGACCTTTTCGTGCCGATACCATTTTGTTGGGGAACTACTTTGGGATTCGTATTAATGGAACCTTAGTCGCTATGGCCGGAGAACGGGGTCAGTTGCCTGGTTATACGGAAGTCAGCGCCGTTTGTACTCACCCTGAGTATCAAGGACAAGGCTTGGCTAAGGCGATTGTGACACACTTATGCCAATCTATTTTGAGCAAGGGTAAAACACCAATGCTGCGCTTATTAAACACGAATGACAGAGCGTATCGGGTCTATAAAAACCTGGGTTTTGAATCCCTGGGCACCTTAACGCACGCCGCTCGTTTTCAAACGAGAAAACTTAACGCCTAAGCGGCAGGTGCATCTGTATTAACAGTGGCATCGCCGGTTACGAGATATTGATCGCCTTGGGTGTTGGTATAGAGCTGTCCTGCCATTCCCGTGGTGGGGTCAACCGTGTGGCCTTTGCTATCCCATTTGCCCTCAAGGTTGATCGTATCTTCTTTGTCTGCAGCAACGACTTCTTTAATACTGCCATTTTTACTAGTTCCAAATGTATCTGTTGTGGCTTTTCCGTCATTCATTTGTTGAACGTTTCCACTCGAATCGCCTGTTTTACCGGGACCAAATGCTACAAGACCTCCAAAACCCTGACCGGGAGCCACATTGTTCCAAACACCATAACCAGAACCTAGCGCAAAATCAGCCATCTTAATCTACTTCCCAAATCAATAACAGTCGACTCTATTTTGGTTGTTTTTGTATTAAAACAACTTGTCTGGATTTTTGTGTCATATAACTTTCATTTGCCTGCTCTTTTCACCCACTTTAGTCTAGCTATCGAGAAGGCTCTGATTACCAGAAATTGGCGCTTAGAAAATGTTTTTAAAGAAACATGGCAAGACGTTCTAACGCCATGATCTCTTCATAAGAAATACCCGCTTCAGACAATTCTTCAGGTGCAATAGAAAATAGCCCGATAAGCCTTTGGGCTTCAAAGTAACTCAGGCCATTTTCTAAAACATCACAGATTCTCTCAATAGCTTGATCGCGTGTCATCAAGCCTTCCTCTCCCAAAAATGGGAGATCGGCATCCATCGCTTTTTTGACTCGAATTTTTTGCATCCTACGAGTTTGCGCCATCTGGGTTGCCGCCGTCTCTCTCTATCCATCTACTAGAAAAATCCGTCCCAAACACCATGCCGTTTTTACTCGATATGTTGTGTTGGCGATTTACTCTGCTCTCTTATCAGCATAGGGAAGGTTGGACTAATACTCAAGTGAAAAATCGCATACAATTGAGAGCATGAAGTGCAAAAGCCCCCTGTGTTCTTGAAAACAAGTAGGGGTAAAAATATATTTACTCTTTGTACTTTGTATCAATTTCGATTTAAGCCGTTATTTGTGAGTTTTGGGCTTGACAAAGTATTTTTAAACGAGTTTGAGGGATATGAAACCCGATGGCAAAAGCAATCAACTGGCCTCTGTCATTTCGAGAGGAAGTGATTCAAGAGGATACGGACTCGGTCCACTTGGCACTTCGGTTAGGCGATTTGTACTATCAAAATCGCTACTGGGTAGAGGATGAAGTCGTTGATATCCGGGTGAATCATAAGGTGATTCGTAAAGGGGTTATTGTCGGTGATTTACGGCAAAAACCGCTTCAGGAATTGAATCAAGAGGATTTTTCGCTGTTGAAATCCTCTCTTCGGAATTTAGAAGCGCTGCAAAGCTTTCTGAGTCAAACGTATCAAGCCACGGTTACGCCAGAGACGCCAATTACTCTGGTAGCTTACCGAAATCTGCCCGTGAATCCCGAAGAGGTGGAGGCGGAAGACGATCCTCATATGTAGCGGTATCATTTACGGGCTATATTGAAATGGGTGATAATGAGACGAATTCAGCTTAATGGGAATTTTGTGAAACGATGCTCTCCTTTGTTTCTGGCTTAGTGGCGGAAAAAGTTCTGGACTCTCCCCGCGGTGCCTATCTCGTTGTGGATTCCCACGGGATTGGCTTTGAAATTTTAACGAGCATGCATTCGATTCAGCTTGTGCCCGATTTGGGCGAATCTGTCCGGGTTTATACGGCGCTTATTGTTCGGGAAGATTCTATGAGCCTGGTGGGCTTTGTCAACCGCGAAGAGCGAGACTTATTTCTGATACTGCAAACTGCATCCGGCGTGGGAACAAAGGTCGCTTTATCGTTGCTTTCTTCCCTCTCTGTTTCAAATATCGCTCAGGCAATTGTGGCAGAGGATTATAAACCGCTTACTGCGGCTAAAGGGGTTGGCGGTAAACTCGCGCAAAAAATGGTGCTGGAGCTCAAAGAAAAAATGAGCCAATGGCGTGGTACGAATCCTGATACGGTTTATACTTTCCCCGACAGCGAAAAATTGACCCAGGTTCGTAAAAGTAAAAATGCTCAATCCTTCGAGGAGGCAGAATCCGTTTTACTCTCGTTAGGGTATCATCCTGAAGAAATTGCTCGAAGCTTTGTATTTATCCATACTGCTGAGGGCGATGCTACTGAGGAAGAGCACTTGGAAAAGCTCAGCGCTGAAATCATTTTGCGAGACTCGCTTCGCTGGCTCGCGCAATCCGTGTAGTCTTCTATTTTAGAGTGCGTTTGAAATCATCTTCAGTTCTATTGATTCCAATCAGGCGGCTATAGAAATCTAAATCTCTCGCGGCAGCACGGTTAAAATGGTCTTTGTTGACCAAAAGTTTATTCCAAAACCGATCCGAAGTGGATGGGTTTGCCATGCGATGCTCTTCTTTCGCTTCATAATATCCTTTGCCGAAGGAAATCGGAATCATTCATCAGCTCTTCATATTACAAGTGAATTATATAGCTTAAGTCTGTAGGCCTTATTTTCGTGTTAGAGAGTTCCCTATGGGGAATAGAGAAAAATTCTTTTTTGAGGTCCAACTCACATTTGAAGGACAGATATACTTTTAAACTCCCCTTTCAGGTGCAGGAAGCTTAGAGTACAATTGGAGCCTATTCTATCGATTTCAGTTGAGCTCTTCTATTGTAGCTGCCCCTTTTGAAGGATTCTTGTTTATAATGTCGCTCCAAACTCCCATTTTGGAAGATGCCTCCACGCATAACTTGCCAGCTAAGGTAGGCTACCGGGCAGTCTTGAGCAACAAAAGCTTTCTTGCCTTATGGATTGGGCAAGTCTTTTCCCAGTTAGCCGATCGGATTATTTTCGTTGTTTTTATCATTCTGGTTGTTCAGCATTATGGTGGGCAGAGCCAGTATAAAAGCTTCCTATACGTTGCCTTCACGATTCCAGCGGTCCTTTTAACGGCAGTTGCCGGTGTCTTTGTCGATCGATGGCCACGTCGGGCCGTGTTGATCACAACGAACCTGATTCGTGCTGCTTTAGTCGCGCTGATTCCCTGGGCTGCCAAGGCGAGTGGTGGTTGGGCAATTTACTTAGTAGCCTTTCTCATTTCCGCAGTTACCCAGTTTTTTGTGCCCGCTGAAGCGGCTACAATTCCGATGGTTGTGGATAAAAAGTCGTTACTCACTGCCAATTCGTTATTTACGACGACCATGATGGCTTCCGTCATCTTTGGCTTTGCCCTGGGTGACCCTTTAATCAGTATTTTCAGCTTGGCTAAGGTTCATTGGGTTATTAGTGGCCTCTTTATACTGGCTAGTATTTCACTGGCCTTGGTAAAGCCTCAGGCCAATGCAGAAGCCTGCGAACGTACTCGCTCAGGTTCGGTTCAAGAATCTTGCGCTCGCTTCTTTAGTGAAATTAAAGAAGGGGTTGCTTACATCAACGAAAATACAATGGTTCGCAATGCGATGTTTAAGTTGGCCATCATTTTTTCGGCGATTGTGGCGCTTTGCTTGTTATTTATCACCTTTGCTCAAACCTATCTGTTTTCAGATCCGGCTATCGCGGCTCAAAAGTTTGCCTATATCATTGCATTCAGTGGTGTGGGTATGGCCTTGGGTGGCTTTTTAGTGGGTCAGGTCTTTCATCATACGCGCCGTGGACTGATGGTCTACAGCGGCTTTGTGGGCGTCGGTATTTGCCTCGTCATTTTGCCCCTTATTATTCATCTGATTCCTAAACACGATTCCGCAATTCAACTTCCCCATATGCTTTCCCAGAAAATGGATGTCGATGAGTTCCGATTCACTTTTCGGATGTTCTTTACCTATACGATGTCGACTCTGATGGGGGTTGGGGCAGCTTTCATTGCAATCCCTCTTCAAGCGGTTCTTCAGGAAATGATTCCTGAGGACAAGCGTGGCAAAGTGTTTGGTGTACAGTTTACGATTTTAAGCACCGCATCGACTCTTCCCGCATTAATTGCCGGCTACGCGGTCGATCATATCGGTGTGGGCACCATCTTTTTATTGATTGGTAGCTTTATGTTGGTTTTTGGAGCGGCAGGTTTGTTTCAACGCATACAGGCGGGACGGAACCGAGATGTCTTTACTGCCCATTGGTAAACGGCGTAAGCTGCGGCGTTCGTTACGCGATAAAACCTATTTTTCGATCAGTAGCGAAGGCTATGGACATTCCAGTCGTGCATTAGCACTGGCACGCTGTTTTCCGCCAGAAGAAATTTTATTGGCCTCTTATTCCTATGCCTTGGAACGAGTGCGTGCCTATGGCTATCCCTGTGTCGAGATCAGTCAGGAAGTTCGTTTTATTGGTTCGGAAGGTTCTTTTGATGTTGGTAAAACCATCTTGAGAAATCCTTATAGTGCCTTGGGCTTGAGCCAATGGATTGAAGAAGAGATGGATGTGATTCGTCGACACGGGGTAAGCCTTGTTGTGGCGGATGGACGTATTGCACCTGTTTTAGCAGCGGAACGCCTGGATATTCCCTGTATCGTGATGACAAACCAAAGCGCTTTTTATCCTTTTTTTGAAAGAGATTCGGCTTTAGTGAAATTATTCGGTCGTTCTTTCGAATGGGTTATGAAGCTGTGGTTATCGTCCGCAGAAGAGATTTTGATTCCTGACTTCAAGCCTCCCTATACAGTTTGCCTGCCCAACTTGTCCGATAATTTTCAGGTGAAGAAAAGAACGCGCTTTGTGGGTCCTTTAGTAGCATGGAGAGAGTCTGAAATTGAGCCGATTGAGAGACCGAATGCAACGCGTCCCTTGATAGTTGTTTCCCTCGGGGGGCATGAATATCGTCGCCCTCTATTTGATGCAGCCCTTGAAGTTGCAAAACAATTACCACAATTGGATTTTATGATTATTGCGGGCTTTGAAGCCTCATCGGCACCAGAAAATGTGAGTATCCATCCCTTTGTGAAAAATGCGGCACCTTATTTTAAGGCCGCTGATCTTGTCATTACTCAGGCGGGGCATAGTACCGCGATGGAACTTTTAACACTCGGAAAACCGTCTTTAATTGTGCCGGACAACCGCCAGATTGAGCAGGAAAACAATGCGAGTCGTATGGCCGCTCTTGGCGTTTCATTAAAGATGGAATACGATGAATTAGAAGATCCAAGCCAAAAGATCCTGGAAAATAATATCTTGGAGCTTTTGGAAAGTCGTCGCTTTGTTGAGTGCAGTCAACGATTTGCAGACATGGCAAAAGAACTGGATGGTGCTCGAACGGCTGCTATTCACCTCCAAGAGTTTGCACATCGACTTTCAGCGTATTAATCGGGATGAGTCTCAAAATTTGACAGGAAAAATGAAGATCCGTTTATGAAAAAGATTAGACCTTTTCTTAAGTCTTGGGATATCAAACATAAACTCTATTTAGTAAGCATGATTTTTTGCGTATGGTTGATCGTATTTTTAACCGGGAAGGTTATGCCCAGTTATTCGTCCGTGGTTTTACTGGTCATTTTCATTCTGTGTTATACATGGCTTCTGACTTTAGCAATGGTGCACCAAAAGCGGATGGAGTTGAGACGTCCTAAGCCGGTTAGCGATTACTGTCCCAGTGTTTCGGTTGTTATTGCAGCCTTTAATGAAGAAGTGGTGATTGAAGACACGCTTCGGGCCTTATACAAGCTGGATTATCCGAAACTCGAAATTTTAGTCATGAATGATCGCAGTACAGATGCGACAGCAGCTATCCTGGAAAGTCTGAATCTGGAATGGAAGAACCCACGATTTCGTTATTATACCCGTCAGGGAGACGATATTCCCGGAAAAGCCGCAGCTTTGAATCAGTCTATGAGTATGACGATGGGCGAGGTCATTTGTGTTTTTGATGCCGATGCCTATGTTGAGCCTGACTTTTTAACGAAAATCGTCCACTTTCTTGAAGATGAAACCGTTGGCGCTGTGCAGGCGCGCAAGGTGATGGTGAATTGGGATGAAAATGTCCTGACACGTTGCCAGGAATTTGAATACTGCATGGATGCCCACTTTCAAAATGGGCGAGACTCGGTTCGCGGAGCTGTTGAGCTTCGGGGCAATGGTCAATTGGTGAAACGAGAAGCCTTAGATGAATTGGATGGCTGGAATCCCCATACACTGACGGATGACTTGGATTTATCCAGCCGCCTTCATATGGAAGGTTGGGATATCCGATTTGCCCACAAGGTTTTGGTATACGAAGAAGCCATTACTGAATTCGGGGCCCTCTTGAAGCAGCGTCGTCGTTGGACGGAAGGCAGCCTATTCCGTTATATCGAGTATGCGGGTCCCTTAATTCGCTCTCGTAAGGCCTCACTCAGAACCACTCTAGATATGGTGGCCTATCTGATTGAGTTTCTTTTCCCGCTTTGGCTTGCTTTGGATTTTATCCAGCTGGGATGGAGTTTGTTAATGAGCGATCCGGTTCCAACACGGATAATTTCAGCCTTAGTAATCGGTCCCATCTTCAGTATTTGCACCAGTGGTGCTCTTGTCGTTGCTATTATGCGCTTTAAAAAGCTTCCTGTACCTCAAGCGCTTTTATGGGGCTTAATTACAGGGCTTTATATGTCAATACTCTGGTTCCCATTGGTATTTGGTATTATCGTCAAGGTTTTATTCAAGCCCAAGCGTCGTACCCGTTGGGATAAAACCAACCATACAGGCTCAAGGAAACACCCTCAGGATTTGCCTGGGACAGCAGCCTAGGGTATATTACGAATTGGAGGCACTTTCAGTGGCCTGTGTATAGATCCATGCCAGTTCTCCCAGGAAAACCAAGGCACCGAAATAAATACAGAGTTCAGTACATGCCCAGCTGAGGCCCAGTAAGACTGCAACCTGGATCATGTTTTGCTCCATCCAATAACAGCACTGATTGCAGCGAATCCATGGTTCGGAAAATAAAAGCCGCTTTGTTTCCAGAGCGTCCTTAATATCGGTATCAGCTTTAGACTCAAGCTTTTCGATATCCGACAGCGGCTCATCATTATGATAGTTGTTCGAATCGGGCATACAGCTTTTTGGCTCCAAAGATTCATCACACCTATCTTCTTATTCGGCTAAAGAGAACTCAGCTTGAAAAAGTAATGCGGTTTCTATCTTGCAATGCTTGAGTCATGGACAAGACCTTGCTTTATAATGGGAAAAGAGAATTAGAAATAAAGTTTGCGGTAAAGCCGATGAAAAAGGAAATCAATGGCTGGTTATTCCTGGGCTATAACAGCATTATTTATTTAATATTTATGCTGATTTTAGTGGTGGGGTATCCGTTGGCAAGCACATACGCAAAACCTATTGCTTCCTTAATCTTTCCCATTGCAGGAAACAATTCACTCATGAAGAATCTGATCGTAGATTCGCTCATGTATTGGGGCATGGTTTTTGGTTATACGCTGCTGATACAGCGTCAGACTCTTAAATTTTAGGCCTTAAAATTTCAGGTAGAATAAATGTCTTTAATTTCAAACGACGACACAGCGGAGCCCTTTTCGAAAAATCTTATGACTAAAGACCCAATTGTAGGAATACCATCTTTTTCTATGCCGAAACAATCTGAAAAAAAACAGTTTGGACTAGGCGCTAAGCCCGTATCGTCAAAAAAGAGACGCTTATTTTCGCTATTCCTGATTGCGCTTTCTGCTCTTGTTGCATGGGGTTTATCGAACCTTTGGACCGAGTATTTAGAGCTGGGCCCTCAAGCATTTTTGAATCGGCTAAATCCGTTAACCTGGCAAACTATTGATGGAATTGATTTCCATTTGAGAGATGATTCTGTTTTTGCCATTAAAAAGAAGCAAAAGCTCTTGGGAATGCAGGTGTACCGCATTATCAGTACACAGCAACCGCAGGAATTTTTGTTGATTACGGGGGTTTCATCCTCTCTCTTGAATCATGTCTTTGATAAACCCATAGATCGCTTCTGGGTGAATCAAATTGCGCAACAACTTTTGCATTTACGGATTGGGTCTGATGCCAATGCAGAGGCTTCCCCGGCTACTAAAGAGCCTGGAATTGAGGTGCAGTCTGTAACACCAGAACCGAGTCGTATGGTGACGTTTGCCGACGAAAATTACCCTTACTGGCATCTCAAATTGAAACTTCAATTAAGCACAGAAAGCGTACCCCGATATTACCAAGTGGGAATTCTTCGTTCTGTTTTGCAGCAAGCCAGCCGAGGCAATGATAAAGAAACTATTTTGGTAACTTACACGCCTGAAAATACGGTTCAAGTCTCAACGATGATGAGCCTGTTAAAGCAGATTGAGTAAGTATAAAGCGGATTAACTTGCGAAGAAAAAGATTGCTTAACCGGAAATAGTCATTATTAATACGCATCCCAAAAAGCACAAGATTGTGCCTTTGGGATCGATGATAAATTAAATGCTTGCCTATTTTAGATTTAATTGGAGAGCTGATTTAGTTGCTGCTCAAGTGTTTTTAATTGCTGATTCAGCTCATTGAGTCGGGTTTTATTTTTATCGACGACTTTTGCGGGTGCCCGTTCTAAAAATTCTAAATTAGACAGCATCGTGGAAAGCTGAATCTGCTCTTTCTCCAGAATTTCCATTTTTTTCACAATGCGCTCGCGTTCTTGTTCCACATCAATTAAGCCATGGAGGGGTACCATAACCCGGGTATGGGCCACAACATTCGTTGCCGATTGACTTGTTTCTGCAACGTCGATGATTTCTTCAATGGTCAAGGAAGAGAGCGGAATAAAACGTTCAATTACGGAACGTCCTGCTTCTAAGGCGGCCCGTTCTTCAGCGGAACTGGAAATCAATTTAACGTCAATCGATTGGGAATGTTGAACCGCGTATTGTTGCCGAATATTTCGAATGGCACGGACCACTTCTAATACGTGATCAATCTGTTGGTTTACTTCAGGTTGAATCAAATGACTGTCCGCTTGAGGATAGCTATCCAGCATAACGGTTTCAACTGTCCGGAATGGCAAGCGGATATAGAGCGCGTCCGTAATATAGGGCATAATCGGATGTAATAGCTTTAACGATCCGGCAAGTACTTCTAATAAAATACGTTGCGTATTGGCACGTAAGGCATCATCCCGCATTTGTGGTTTGGCGGCTTCGACATACCAGTCGCAAAACCCATTCCAAATAAATTCATAAAGCGTATCGGCTAACTCACCAAATTTGTACTCACTTAGTAGGCGATTCGCTTCCTGAATGGCGGTATGGTAGCGGCTTAGGATCCACCGATCCATCAATGTGAGTGAGCGGATATCAATGGGCTTTTCGTCTACTGGCGCTGCACCGTCTTCAGGGCAAATATTCATCAGTACGAAACGAGTGGCATTCCAAAGCTTGTTGGCAAATAAACGCCCTTGATCCATTTTTTCACGGGCCAGTTTAATGTCTTGCCCGCCATAGGTGATCAAACTGGTCAAGCCGAAACGGAACGCGTCGCAGCCCAACTCGTTGATCATCACAACGGGATCAACTGTATTGCCCTTGGATTTACTCATTTTCTGGCCTTTTTCATCCCGAATCAGGCCATGAATATAAACCGTTTCGAATGGAGATTCACCTGTTAGCTCTAAGCCCAGCATGGTCATACGAGCGACCCAGAAAAAGATGATATCGAAACCGGTTACCAAAACTTTTGTAGGGTAAAAACGCTTGAAATCTTCAGCATTTGTATCCGGCCATCCCATGGTAGAGAAGGGCCATAAGCCTGATGAAAACCAGGTATCTAGAACATCAGGGTCTTGCTGAATATCAGCACTTTGACAGTGCTGGCAAGCAGTCGGATCTTCCGTTGCGACCGTGAGTTCTCCACAGGCTTTACAATGCCATGCGGGAATACGGTGTCCCCACCAGAGCTGGCGCGAAATACACCAATCCTGAATATCGGTGAGCCAGCGAACATAGTCTTTCGTCCAACGCTCAGGGATAAAACGAATTTCTTCATCGGCTAAAGACTGCAAAGCACGGTCCGCTAAGGAACGCGTTTTCACAAACCATTGTTGCGATAAAAGCGGTTCAATGGTGGTTTGGCAGCGTTGGCAATGTCCGACCCTATGCGCATGCTCAGTTTTACTAACTAGGTATCCGGCCTCCTGTAAGAGGGCTTCGGTGCGTTTACGGGCATCTGCGCGATCCAATCCGCGTATAACTTCCGGGATAAAGTCCTGTTGTCCTAGGCGGCCTCGTTCATCAATGACATAAATGGATTCAAGCTGATGCCGCTTCCCGATTTCATAGTCATTGGGATCGTGAGCGGGCGTGATTTTAAGGGCACCGGTTCCGAATTCCGCCTCAACATAGGAATCCGCGATAACCGGGATTTCTCGATTCGTGAGAGGTAAGCGAACTTTTTTACCAATAAATTTTTGGTAGCGAGGATCGTTCGGGTTAACCGCAACGGCCACGTCTCCAAACATCGTTTCCGGGCGTGTTGTTGCAACAACCAGGCTATTCTCATCTGAATGGGAGTCAGACTCGACTAAGGTATAGCGGATTTTCCATAAAAAGCCGTCTTCGTCTGCATAATCCGTTTCGATATCGGAAATGGCAGAAACACAACGGGGGCACCAGTTAACAATGTAAGTATCCCGAACAATGAGACCTTTGTTAAAAAGATGGACAAAGGCGTGACGGACTGAGCGGGATAAGCCGTCATCTAAAGTGAAGCGCTGACGTGACCAGTCACAAGAAATACCTAAACGTCTGAATTGATCTGCAATATCAACTTTTCGAGCGTTGGACCATTCAGAAACTTTTTCAACAAAGGCATCTCGTCCCATTGCCTCTCGGCCAGGTAGGTCCGCTTCGCGCAGATTTCGCTCGACAACATTTTGTGTCGCAATTCCGGCGTGGTCCATGCCGGGTAGCCATAAGGTTGCCTCGCCCCGCATGCGGTGCCAGCGGACCAAAATATCCTGGATGGTGCTATCCAGGGCATGTCCCATATGAAGCACGCCCGTTACGTTTGGGGGAGGGATCACTAAGCTAAAAGCCTGCTCATCAGGAGTGGCAGTTACAGGAGGCTGAAAGTAGCCTTTTTGTTCCCATCTTTCATAAAAACTACTCTCAACCTGTTGAGGATCGTAGCTTTTGGCTAATGAAGATGTGCTTGACGGGCTTGTCTGGGATGTCATAAGGAGGTAAAGCCTAATCTCTGATGAGTACGAAACGCTTGCTTATAGTACAATAGCAAAAAGTTTACTCAACAGCCAAGGTAATGCGTTCTATACGCGCCTCGGGTGTGGTGTTTTCTTTTGAATGTTGTTGCCATTCCGAAAAATAATGGTATTTGGATATTGGATAGAAGAACGGAATGGAACCAAATAAGCCTGTTTGGCTTTTTGCAATGTAGGTTTGACTGAGAAGACTTATGACCACTTTCCAAGAATTTAGCAGTCGAGATTATGACAGCGAGCGTTATGACTCCCAAGAGGAATCAGAACCCGGCGTCTATGTTCGTGATGAAGAACGCGAAATGCCTGGCGAGCTCGATATTTTATGGTCTGGTAATAAGTCTCTTCATAAAGAAGAACGGTCTCCCTTTATTCCCTTTGCGATTGGCTTTGTTTTAGGGGTTCTTCTGACAGGCGCTGTGTGCTGGCTGCTGTTTATTCGGCCTCATGTAGAAACCAAGCCGAATGATATGACGTCTCCGATTCAGGCGAAATCTGAGAATGAAAGTGACGCTTCCAAGAATACCCGGGTTCAAAATTTATTGGGTAATTCAACAAGCTATACCGTTGTTGGCGGTGATACTTTGGGTAAAATTTCTTTGAAAGTGTATGGTTCAACAGCACCTAAGTATCAGGAAAAAATCCAACGCGCTAACAATATGAAGAATCCTAACCACTTAAAGCTCGATCAAGTATTAACCATCCCCCCAAAAGAATATTAGATATCACCCCATGAACACTCGTAACATCATGATTAGCACCCTGCTCCTGCTTATTTTAGGGGGTGGGTTAGCCATATGGAATGCTGGGCAGAATTCGGAATCCACAAAGCCTCTCAGCGTTAAAAAAAGCTTGCAGAACGATGAAATGCTGGCTCACAACGTCAGTTTTGTTGTGACCGAAGGTCAGCTGAAGAAATGGAAAATTGTCGCAGAAACGGCTAAGTATAATCAGAGTCGTACCGATGCGGATTTGACTGCCGTTAGCGGTGAGTTCTACGATAAAGAGGGCAAGCCGACCCTACAATTTACGGCTCCCAAAGGAATTTACCGGAGTATGGCAAAAGCAGTGACCTTAACCGGTGGCGTGACTGCAAAAACCTTGAAAAAAGGGACAAACTCCGCGGCTAGTGTTGCGACTCCTTCTCTAAATACACCATTAGCCGCTGCTGGCGAGGGTGGTATTTTGGATGGTGGTGAAATTCGTTCTCCCAAAATGGTTTGGGATGCCAGTAGTAGTTGGGTTAATGCGACAGGCGGGGTTAAGCTTAAATTTGCCAAGGGAACAACCACTGCAACGGCCTGTAAGTTTAATTTGGACTTTTCCCAGCTGACTTTAAAAGGGGATGTGGCATCAGCCATGGTCCAATAATTTCATAAGCTCACCAGATTTGGTTTATTCCGCATTGGGATCATCGCGAGGGCCCGAAGGCGGCTTGTACTTTCGATTGTCGGGATTCCGTTTAATGCGATCGGAAGATAGGCCATATGCGGTAGTCTTTTTGGTGGCTTGCTTGCTCTTGGGTTGTCTGCTTCCAACACTCTGTACGTGAAGTCTTACGGCGCTTGATTTTTGCTTTGCAGCAGACTCGTTTGGAATGTCTACCTTCACTAATATTTGTGAGGATGGTGCTTTTTCAGTTTCTTTCCTGCCTTCATTGGCGTCGATTTTCGTGTAACTTCTGTTAAGCATGGTGTCCACGATTTCCTGGAGATTGACTTCTTCTTGGCCTTCATCCTGAACCATATACCCCATGAGTTCTTGAAGTTGGCTGTCAGACAGGGCTTCCAAGTCTTCTTTTCTCAGTTTTTCACTGGATTGAGACTTCTGGGTTGCGGGGATATCGGGATACAGTGCTTGGGTATACTTGAGCAGATCCTTTTGAAGGTTGAGCATTATACGGACTAAATCGTGAAATTCCTTGCCTTTTACCCTGCCAGACATGCTGGAATCTTGCTCAATTAGGTCAATTTGCCTGTCGCAGAGTCCCAATAGCCTTTTTAATCGGGCGCAAGAGCCTTCAAGAATGGGAATAACCTCCCGGGCGGCCTGAAAGTTTTGCTTGGCTACAGTTGACCGAGACATCGTAAAGATACCTTTGGTATATTAATCATTTATCTTTTTTATATATTAAATTTTATTAATATCGGTATTCCTTTCATTGCCTTCAATCAAATTTCACTCTAAAAATTCTCAGACTAATTGTTATAGGCTTTCCTTTTCCAAAACTCTATTTCTGCTTTTTATGCCTTTCAACCATTTTAGGGTTAGTCATTTGAATAAGTCTAACCAGAGTATCAGGCTCTATAATGCCGCCTTCAAGTTGCCCATATTCTTCAAGTGAAGGTTTTTCACCGGCATTGGCTTTATTGGACATACGAGCTGCCGTTTTGGTGGCTGTTGCGTTTCGAATTTCCTGAGCGGAAACATCATAAGCATACGTTCTTCCGTTGGACGCTCGAGTTCGCTTTAACAACGGAGAAAGTCCTATTAAAAGATTCCTTTCAGGAAGTGTGGGTGTTCTATTTCCTTTTCTAATCGCGTTAACTACAGCGACCGTATCTCCCACAGAGGCTGCGAAACGTGCCCATTGTTTTAAAGTATCTTTAGCAACTGTTTTTATAAAAGGTTCTTGTTCAACTAATGTTTTACCATCGATTTGTTGCCGAAATTTAAACACACTTGGCTGATTAGGAACTTGATTCGGATCAAAACGCGTCTGTAATTGGGAAACCCGCTTACCGTGGATGTTTGCCTCTGTTTTGCTCCTTGGTTCATGTAATAAACCGGAATTGGTAGTATACTCAGAACCAAAGGTTGAGGTATTACTAATAAAATGATTTTTCCGGTTAGTGTCAACTACGGTATTTGAAGCTTTGTCGCTCCAGGTCATTCTTGCATCAGATAATGCCGGGGGGGTGACACTTGGGACAAATTGATCTCTTTGTTTTTCAAAAAACTCCCTTGCTTTTGTTTCGTTTGAGAATTTATGAACTTGAAAACTCGACTCAACCCCTGGTAGTTCAGGCCTAACCTGGGGCGTAGGCTTTGCTGGCGTTCCAAAATCCCTTTCTTGGGAATAATCCAAATGGGGCGTTACCGCAGTGGTTGGTTGTAACTTTGAGTCGATGAGCTTTGGGGCATTAGGCTTGGAACGCCCTAAACCTGAGAGTCTTTGCTTAATATTTAAAGGCATAGCGATAACCTAGGCTAAAAAGGGATGAGGAGAAAATTTTATTAACAAGTAAGATGAACAGTTAATAATTTTAGTTCGATTATTCTATATAAAAGCTGAGCATAAAAAAGCACCTCCGTTATCAGAGGTGCTTTTAAAAAGGAATATTTTGAAACTAGACGGCTGAACGAGGTGTGGACGGGATAACCATTCCCAGAACGCCTGTAATCACGGCTAATAAAATGGATCCGACTAAGGCACTCAGAAAGTTTGTAACCTCGAAGCCCTGAACCATTGACGCTGCCAAAGCGAACATCAAGGCGTTGAGTACGAAGGAAAATAAGCCTAAAGTTAAAATATTGAGCGGTAGCGATAAGAGCGACAAAATGGGTCGTACAAAAAAGTTAAGTAAGCCCATCACAAAGGCCGCGATCATAGCTACACCGAAGGAACTAATGGCAATACCGGGAAGAATTTGACCGATAAAAAGTAAAACAAGTGCGGTCAGGACCCAGTGTAAAAGTAGCGAAATCATTGCAAATCCTTTCTCAAGTCTTATAAATTAGCTTGATGAGATTTGTATTATGGCTCTTACTTGAAAGTAAAAACTATTCAACAGGAAGCTAATTTGGAAGCAGTTATGGAGTAACCCTTTATTAGCCACTTTTCCTAGAGAGACTAAGGGGTCAAATAACAAAAATAGATTGTTTTTATTTAAATAAGTAGGGTTTTCAGGGAGTCAACCAAGTAAGCAAGGGAATTACTGGATGCAAGTCGGACCGGGCCCACAGCTCCAAACCTCTATAATGAGCGTTGGGCTAGGGGCTTCCAACAATATGCAAAATGAAAACTTTGGACCTAGTGAAGACTCTGTGTCATTTTCTAGCCCTAGTCCTTCTTCTGCTGTTCAGGAAGGTCCTTGGAAGCGATTTACTAACTGGTTAACGGGTAAAAAATCCTCAGGACAAAACTCTTCCGTACCACCTTGGCTTGCAGGAATTGGAGGGTTGCTAATTGCAGGGACTGGGGTGCTTCTTTTCAAGAAGTTTAGAGTTCCTAAACCTCACTCATCCAGTTCTGGAAGCTCCTGGAACCGATCTCCAGAAGATATTAGAACCTTGGATGCCCCCAAGCAACCTCTTTTAGCATCCAATGCAGCGGAAATCAAACAATTGAGTTCAGTTGATTCGACAGGAAAGGTGAAACAGCTTGTAGGCCCGCATGAAATCTCTATAGAAAACGGCTATGCCCACGAGTGGGTGACTTTAGTAAAGAGCCCAGAGGGGATGACTGCTCTAAAGGAGAGTATTTTGAAATCCTTAAAAGCGGAACGCCATATGGGCAACGGTAGCTTTGCCCAAGCCTTTACTCTACCCCTTAGAGCCAGGGATGCGGAGAAAAATCTGGTATTCGATCAGCCTGTTTTAAGGGTGGATAAGCTGGGGAAAAACAGTAAAAAGCTGACTCCACTTGAAGTACAGAATAAGTTATTCGCGTCTCCTCTTACTACGACAGGGAAAACTCACGTTCAGTCCTCGTATCGAGTGGTTCCTATTAAATACGAGTCTAATGCTAAGGGCATGCTGGAAGATAAAAACTTGGGCCTTCCATTTGCGGTTATCGTTCCTAAGGGACATGCTGCCTATGATAAAAATTTCGTAGGGCTTGAAGAATTGGAAAAGGTTCGAGGAAGCCTATTGCGCCGTGTGGGCGGTAAAGATATGGAGCTGAACAAAAGGCCGGGTGTTTATCAATTTGCCGATGTACTCAGTCGTAGTACCTATTTAGAAACAAAAATAAAGGTCTATGCTAGCCGTATAAATCAAGCTGAAATTAAGTTGAAGACGGTATACAAAAGGGCAGATAGGAAAAAATTAGAAGACGAGATCGCCGCTCTTAGAGTCTCAAAGCAAGATGTAACAGCAGAATTTAATCGGACAAACAAGTATGCCTTGGTTCGTGATTTGCACACCCAGTTTAAAACCAATCCAACACAGCCCAATTTAGAGATCCATGAGTGGAATAGCCTTTACGGCAGACAGTCAACTCATGAGCGTAAAGCTTATGATGACTTTGTAACAAAGTATATGAAAGACATCAAAACCTTGGGTGATATGCCTCAGGCAACGGTGGACGGCATTATTCAATCCTTAAAAAACATTGATGCAGCCGGGGCTAAGGTGGATTACTCCCACGGGGCCAATATGTTTTATGATGCTGCGAAAAAGGATTGGACATTTATTGACTTAGCCTTGAGCAAGGCTGAAAAAGGTGAAATATCAACCCTAAATGAGAAGGGTGAGTGGGTTAAGACCGTCCATACCAGTCAGGCCCTCTCTCTCAATAATTTCGTGGATGTTGCCTTGGGTAAGTCGTCTTGGGGGCCTGATTTTCTACCCAGTAAGTACGTTCAAGGCAATCAGCGGAAAGAGATGCAGGCTTCTATGGAAAGCTTCCTTTCTAAACTTGAGAACGCTGCCCAAACACACCATATTAATCATTGGGATGCCAATGAAATACGCAAACGCGAAGGCTTAATTTAAAGAAGTAATACGCAAGTTTATATCGCATTTCTCTTATTCCTACAGGCTTTTTAGATGAGAAAACGCTTTGGGGAAAATTAAACACTTGACTTTATAGACGACCGGTCTAATAATGGAAATATCAACCGGAAGTAAAAAGTCATGTCTAAGGAAATATCCAAAACCAATAAACAAGAAACCCGACAAGCATTGATCGACACGGGAACCTGTATCATTCTCGAAAAAGGATTCAACCATACCGGTATCGATCAAGTTTTAAAAGCTGTCGGGGTTCCAAAAGGTTCGTTCTACTACTACTTTAAAAGTAAGGACGATTTCGGTCTTAGTATTATTGAGCATCATGCTGACTTATTACTGGAACAATTGAATGAAATTTTTCAAAACAAGTCTATAAGCTCACTGCAACGTCTCCGGAATTACTTTGAAAACGGCCGGGGAATGATTGAGCAACGGGCATGTCGAAATGGTTGTCTCTTTGGCAATCTGGGTCAAGAAATGGCTGATCAGAATGAGACGTTTCGACTGAAATTAGCAGAAGTTTTCTCCAAATGGTGCAACGTTATCAGCAACTGTATTCAAGAGGCTCAAAACGAGGGTGATATTTCCAAAACAATGAATCCGGACCGACTGGCTGAATTTATGATGTTTAGTTGGGAAGGTGCCGTTCTACGGGCAAAGATCACTCAGACAATACAGCCAATTGATACTTATCTTCATTTCGTTTTTGAAAATTTACTAAAAGCCTGATTCACAGATTTAAGCACTTATTAGCTCGCTAGTTTAGCGAGGAATTTGTTTGCGTGGTTTACGGCCGAGAAATCCGCTTTGTTAAAAGGAGCTGCAATATGTTTAGCCTCTTCTACTACTTCTTTGGTTCCGCCCCAATTGAAAGTGCTCGTAAAGTTAATAAAAAGCACTTTGGTATTATTCCTAAAAGTCCTTGCCAAGTCAGCTCCATGCAGACATTCTGCGTCAGTCAGTAATTGACCTTTGACAAGTCCTGGAAACTTAAGCTAGTAAAGACCCCCTCGTCAAAAAGATCACAAAAATTTTAAACACAACAATTGGTTATCGATTTAAGGCGTTAATGGAAATGTACGGAACAAAAAGCAGGCGTCAGGAAGCCAGTCTTCCTGCTAAAGCGCATCCAAATACTATTTTGCAGCTGGTTAAACCTTTTACGAAAAGGTTTCAACCGAAAACTGCTGAAATGATCAAATGGATTTCCGTTTTGGGAATGATCGCGACTACGCCGCTTTACCCACAAACGGCTGCTGCGGAACAACTTCCTAATGCTGCAAGCGTTGTTCAACAAAAACGGATTCAGCAAATTGAAGAGTGGAAGGCTCAGCCTCCTATTAGCGCGAGTGTGAATAAAACGGATTGCTGCTTTCCGGCTGCGGATTGGTGGAAATCCTTCGAGGATCCATCTCTGAGTGCCTTGATTGAAAAAGGTCTGGATGAGAACCCACAACTTAAAGCGATGAAATGGCAAATTGCGTCCGCTACCGCTAACTCCAAGCTTGCCAAAGCTAATTTATTGCCTAAAGCCTCCTTTAATCCCAACTACACATGGGAGCAATTGGGATTAAACCAATATATTTTCCCAATTCAGGGGCGTACTTTCCAGGTTTATCAAATCCCGATAGCTGCCAGTTATGAAGTCGATGTCTGGGGTAAAAACTGGGCCAGTTATCAATCTGCCAAAAAAGGCATTAAAATTGCTCAGATTCAGTATGAATCCGGTCGTATTCAATTAACGAGTGCGATTGCAACGTCATACTTAAACATTGCAAAATGGCGCAAGCTGGAATCTCTTGCCCAGGAAGAATTGGACTTGAGCCAAAAATTGCTGAGCCACAGCCAAGGCTTACTGGATCTAGGGCAGGCGACTACCTTTGATATCCAAAATAGTCAGCAACGGCGGGATTTAGCTCAGGTTAACGTTACACAATATGGCAATAATCGTGAGCTGGCTGAAAATCAATTGTTGAACCTCTTAGGCCAAATCCCTAGCCAAAAAATGCTTTTAACTGTGAGTAATCTGGAAGCACTCACTTATCCAAAAACTTTAGACACTGGCGTTCCCTCTCTCCTCATTGTTCACCGTCCTGATATCGCGATTACAGAACTCCAATTAGCGGCAGCAAAGTTGGATGTTCAAGCGGCTCGAAAGGCGATGCTGCCTAGCCTGACGCTTTCAGGTTCAACCGGTCCCTTTGCCGTTGGTGCCAATAACCTCTTCAAGTGGACCAGTATGTCGTCTTTTGCAACAGCGCTTTTGTCTCAACCCATCTATCAGGGGGGAAGACTTCGGGCCCAGTTGCATTTGCAAAAATCCAATTATCAGCAAGTGCTACACCGGTATGAAGATGTGATTAACGGCTCCTTTACGGAAGCGGAAAATAGCCTCTCCACGTTAAGAGCGAATCAGATTGTTTACGACGACCTGACTCACCAGACTGAAAACGCTCGCAATAAAGCTCATCAACATGAAGAGCTTTATAAAGCGGGAATCGAAGGCGAACCGCTCTGGTTAGCAGAAGAAGTACAGCGGATTGAATATGAAAAACAGCTGACCCAACAAAAAACACAACTTTTTATCGATGTTGTGAGTGTCGCAAAGGCCATGGGTGGCGGTTTTAGCAAGTAAATTGATTTTGAAAAAAGGAATAGATTGAAATGACTTCGAAGCATTCAACATTAAACGTATCCACCAGTGTGGCGCTTAGCGTTTTAACTTTGGCCAGCTCTTTTGTATTAGCGGGCTGTGGACAACAGAGCAACGCCAATGCCGCGCCTCCCCCGATGCCGGTTGAACTCTTTAAGGTTCACCAGGCGGCATATCGGGATACAGCCGACTTTATGGCGCAAGTGAATAGTAAAAATGCGACCAGTATTCATCCTCAAGTCAGCAGCCGTATTACCAAAGTTTTGGTAACTGATGGTCAACTCGTCCATGCCGGGCAACCGTTGTTCCAGCTGGATGTAAGCCAACAGTCTGCCGTGGTTGCAAGCCTCAATTCCACACGGAGTTCAGCGCTGGAAGAACCCGGTATGATTCAAAAAAATATTGAGGCGCTTCGTGCGGATCTCTCTGCGGCCCAATCGGATTTAGCCTTTAGCCGTAAGCAGCTGAAACGCTACCAGGACTTGCTGGAGAAACACACAGTCAGCATCCGAGATACTGAGCAATATCAAACAACAGTTTTGAGTCAGGAACAGAAAGTTAAAAGCATTATTGCCAATATTGCCTCCCAGCAAAGCCGTCGTCGGGAAGCGATTTCCAATGTCGGTCGCGATACCGCCAGTATGCAAAGCGCGAAAGCTAATTTAGCTTACTTCACTGTGAGAGCTCCTTTTACAGGGAATGTTGGAACCTTGACCGGCAAGGTCGGTGATGTCGTTGATACCGATACGGTACTGACGACCTTGACGGATAACCGTAATTTGGAAATCGAGGTCGCTGTTTCCGCTGATTACCGTTCCAAGCTGCACATCGGAACTCCCTTGGAAGTTTCCACGATGAGTGGTGAAAATTTAGGTCTGGTTAAAACCAGCTATATCGATCCCAAAGTTGACCCAATGACCCAGACCTTCTTGTTGAAAGCGAAAGCGGGCAATATGGATAATCAGCTGGCGATGGATCAGCACATTAAGGCTCGCATCATCTGGGGGCAAAAAACAGCACTCCGTGTTCCGATGATGGCCGTCTTCCGGGTAGATGGACAACCCTTTGTTTATCGCGCCGTTCGTAAAGAAGATAAGACTTCAAAAACCAATGACTTGAACGCCACAATGCAGGCTGTGACCCTGGGCAATATCGTTGATCAAGACGTGATTGTGGAAAAGGGTCTGAATCCGGGCGATGTGATTGTTAAAAAAGGAATTCAGAAATTACAGGAAGGCTCAGCGATAGCTGAGGCAAGTCACTAGATTTGCATACGTCAACCAACCCCGCTTTAATTCGTCATTCCGCGCGTTAGTCGCGGAATCCAGGGTGATTCTGGATGCTGCGACTAAAGCGCAGCATGACAATAGAGAATAAGATCGATTTAGGAGTTCACCATGTTTTCGGATTATTTTATCCGGCGACCTGTCTTTGCGACAGTAATCGCCGCTGTCATTGTATTGCTCGGGGTTATATCGATTGTGTACCTCCCGATTCAGCAATACCCGGATATCGCACCCCCGAAAGTAACTGTTATCGCGCAATATAACGGGGCAAATGCGGAAACGGTAGAAGCTGCTGTTACTACGCCGCTGGAGCAGGAAATCAACGGTGTTGAGGGGATGCGTTATATCGAATCCACTAGTACCAACGACGGTTTATCTACCATTAATATTACCTTCGTTCATGGCCGGGATGTCGATAAAGCCGTTATGGACGTTAAAAACCGGGTAGATATCGCGACAGGTCGCTTGCCGCAGGAAGTAAAGGCAACCGGGGTAACTGTCCAGAAAATCACCGAAGCCTACATTATGGGGCTTGGCTTCTACAGTCCGGATGATCGTTACGACCACAAATTTATTTCTAACTTTGTAGAACGCCACGTGGTTGAGCGCTTAAAGCGGATTAAAGGGCTTGGCCGGATTAACATGTTCGGTGAGCGTAAGTATGCAATGCGCCTTTGGATTGATCCGGTTAAATTGTCTGCGCGTCACTTAAGCGTTACCGATATTACCCATGCCTTACAGGGTCAAAACGTTGAAGTGCCTGCCGGTCAGATCGGCCAACTTCCCTTGCTTCATGAGCAGATGTACCAACTCCCACTTTTAGTTCAAGGCCGTTTACGGGATGAAGCCGAATTTAACCGTCTGGTACTGAAGTTTGGTCCCAATGGATCGGTGGTTCGCCTTGCGGATGTCGGCCGTGCCGAGTTGGGTGCGGAAGACTACAACAAAAACATGCGCTGGTTGCGTCATAACGCGGTGGGTTTCGGTCTGGTTCAACTTCCCGGTACCAATGCCTTAGCACTGGCTAAGCAGGTAGAAGAAGAACTCGCACAGATGAAAAAAGAGTTCCCACCCGGCCTTGTTGTGGATAAGGGTTTTGATCCGACAAGCTTTATTAGTGAGTCTATCCATGAGGTGAATAAAACCTTACTGGAAGCGATCTTCTTTGTTGTCGTCGTTATCTTCCTTTTCCTCCAAAACTGGCGGATTACTTTGATTCCGGCATTAACAATTCCGGTTTCGCTGGTCGGCACCTTCTTCTTTATGAAATTGTTCGGGTTCAGCATTAACTTGCTGACGATGTTCGGGATTATTCTGGCAACCGGGATTGTTGTTGATGACGCGATTGTTGTTATTGAAAACATTACTCGTTTAATGGAAGAAGATCCCACACTGAGTCCGATGCAAGCCGCAATTCGTGGGATGAACGAGGTATTCGGTGCGGTAATTGCGACAGCCTTGGTATTGATTGCCGTATTCGTACCAGTCTCTTTCTTCCCAGGAACAACGGGTATTCTTTACCAACAATTCGCGATGACCATCGCGTTCTCAGTCGCTATTTCGGCTTTCAACGCAATTACCTTGACTCCGGCCTTGTCCGCGCTCTTCTTGAAACACAATGAAGGTGAAAGAACTCGCGGGTTCTTTGGAGCGGTAAACCGGGTTATTGATGCCATCAACCACGGCTACTTTGTGTCAATGAGTCGTCTCATGAGTATCCGCAAGCTGGTTATGCTGGTGTTCGGAGTCTTGGTTGTGGCTACGGTCATTATGTTCAGCATTGTACCGAAGGGCTTTATTCCAACCGAAGATCAAGGCTACTTTGTTGTAGCAGCACAGGCGCCTGAGGGAACCTCTACCGACTACATGCGCGGTGTTGTGAAACAGGTTGAAAACATCATCATGCCTTATAAAGAGGTCAACGGTGTTTTCGCCATCAGCGGCTTTGGGTTTAGTGGTAATGCCGCCAACCGCGCCATTATGTTTATTCCCTTGAAATCGATTACAGAGCGTCCCGGTCATGAGCAATCAGCCTCCGCTATCATTAGTCAGGTTCGAGGCAAGTTACTCGGGATTACTGACGCGGTTGTTATTCCTTTTGAACCCCCTGCTGTCCAAGGGCTTGGCAATATGGGCGGTTTCCAGTTCTTCCTGGAAGATAAAGCCGGTAACACGCCGTTGAAGGATTTATCGAAAGCGCAATTCCAATTATTAAAGGCAAGCCAGAAAGAAAAAGCCTTGACCGGCCTGTTCGCAACCTTTAATACCGACAGTCCCTTGGTTAAAGTCGATATTAAACGCGAGTTAGCCACTGCGATGGGTATCCCGGTTGAAAACGTAGTCCAAACGCTTCAGGTGCTTATGGGTTCTTCGTACGTGAACGACTTCACCTTTGAGAACCGTTCCTACCGGGTATACGCTCAGGCTGACCCCATGTACCGCGATAGTTTAGATGCGTTTAACCAGTTCTACGTTAATGGCAGTGCCGGTCAGGTGGCGCCTTTGAAAACGCTCCTGGACATTCGGCAATCGTCCGGGCCGCAAATCATCAGTCACTTTAACCTCAAGCGGGCAACAGAAGTTGATGGCGCGCCTTCTACCAATGCCAGTTCCGGTGAAGCGATGGATGCGATGGCTAGCCTGGCGAAGCAGCTCCCACGTCAGTTCGATTTCGAATGGGCCGGGTTATACCTGGAACAGAGCGAATCCGGCGGACAAACAGTCCTCTTTCTCGGTTTAGGGATTGTCTTTGTCTTCCTGGTACTGGCGGCACAGTATGAAAGCTTCGTTGACCCTTTCATCATTGTTCTTTCCGTACCTTTAGCGATGTTGGGTGCCTTACTCGCGATTCACCTCAGAGGCATGGACAACAACATCTTTACCCAGGTCGGGATTATTCTCCTGATAGGACTGGCGAGTAAAAATGCCATTCTGATTGTTGAGTTCGCTAACCACTTGCTGGCCCAGGGACATACGATTCTGGATTCAGCTGTGACAGCAGCTCGTCAACGTTTCCGGCCTATCGTAATGACTTCTCTGGCATTCATTATCGGTGTTATCCCGCTGGTTTTTGCAGAAGGTGCGGGTTCACAGGCGCGTCAGGTTATCGGGACCACCGTATTTGGCGGGATGATCTTCTCAACCTTGCTGAGTCTGTTTATCGTTCCGGTTCAATACGTCATTGTGAAACACGCGGTTGCGATGATTCGTGGTTTACGTCCAAAGTCTCATTCATAGAAACCTGGTTTCTTTGATGTATGAAAGGGAGTCCTTAAAGGACTCCCTTTCTCTTTGCTCATAAAGAAGGATCACCAGAAATAAGCGGTGACACGGAAAAAGTCCGTGTTTTAAGAATCAATATAATTTATTGGAGAAGACGGGAAGGGATTTAAAAAGAACGGCTGACTTTCTTGACATTTTCATATACAACCAGCCTGCTTGCTGGTCTACTCCAAAGTTTTAGGTGAATATTGACGGCGGTCACAGAATGAAAATGTCCTTTAAGTCCGGCGTTTTTTTAAACCCCTTCCCGTCTGGAAACAACTCTACAGTGAAGTACTTGAAAACACGGACTTTTTCCGCCCTCATTTTTTTAAAGATCCGTCCTAAAGTATAAAGGGAATCCTTTTAGGACTCCCTTACACAGTTCTAATATAAAATCAGATTAACGAATGTGGTGATACAGCTGGCTTACAGAGGCTTTTTCACTGTCTTTTGATTCTAAATTGTTGAGCCAGTCCAGGAGCTCTTTTTGAGACTCGTGGAGTCTAATTTCTTGCTCGGTGGTTGATAAGTGTATGGAGACTTTATTGTCGGAAATTTTAGCGGCGTTGGATGAACCCTTCATAAACCTGTTTCCCTCTCTTTATGTATATACTATATATAAAAAAGATTCATCATCAAAATTGCGCCTAATTCTAGTCATTGAATTATAAGATTTATTAAGCAAATTAAGCAATTCCCCAGGACTATATTTTTTTATTCTTATAGATATTTGAATTTCCTTTTCCATCTAAACCTATTCCTACTAAGTTCAGACTTTCATATTGAGAGAAGAGAGTAAACGATATGAGTATCGGTAACGGCTTAAGCTTTTCACAAGCTGCAGCACTCGCGGGAATCAACCCGTCGAACCTTAACATGTTTTTTGGATCGGCTGGTACATCGGATACAACGACGCAAAGCAGTGTCAATAGTCTCACCAATAGTCGTGCTTACACACCACAAAACTACACGCCTACTCCAATTCCAAGTTTTAACACCATTAATCAGGTGACTGGCAACGGTTTTGGTAGCAGTACCAACACTTTCTTTACACCGTCAAATTCAATATTCACCAATACAAATACAAATACGAATAGCTTTTCGGGAAATCTCCCAGCCGTAAAAACGCCAAGTAAAGTGACCAATACGGGTGGCGAAAATACGGTTACGACAGGGGGTAAAACTAGCACTGCATCACGTGATGTCACTAAATTACCACCTGTTGATAAATCAGCTTTATTAGATGTTTCAGCAGATGCAGGCCCTAGCCCTAGCAGCGGCAAAGTAAACTTGGGCGCTGATCCAGTCGCCTGAGCCTAAGACTAGAAAAATCTCTTTAAAAAAAGGACTTACCTCTTGAGGTAAGTCCTTTTTAGTTTAGAAAATTGAGACGGATTAAGTCCCTACGGTCCAGGAGTTCATATATTCCGTCATCGCAGGTGTCAGCCTATCAATGGAAATACCCATTGCTGCCAGTTTTAAGGCAGCGATTTCGTCATCAAAGTGCTGAGGCAAAAGGTTCACAGCTTTTGTAAGTTTACCCTTTTGCTTAACGAGGTATTCCGCAGCTAAGGCCTGATTGGCGAAACTCATATCCATAACACTCGCGGGGTGTCCTTCCGCAGCGGCAAGGTTAATGAGTCGACCTTCACCCAATACAAGAACACGACGCTTATTTTTCAGCGTGAACTGTTCCATAAAGGGACGGATATGATCCCGCTTGGTAGCCATTTCTGCGAGGGAGCTGAGGTTGAGCTCTAAATCGAAGTGGCCTGAGTTGCAGACGATGGCACCATCTTTCATGGTTTCAAAGTGTTCTTTATCGATGACGTGGCGGTTGCCCGTTACGGTGATAAAGATATCGCCTACTATAGCCGCTTCTGCCATGGGCATGACACGGAAGCCGTCCATAACCGCTTCAATAGCACGGATGGGATTCACTTCGGTTACGATAACATTCGCACCTAAGCCACGAGCACGCATGGCACAGCCTTTACCGCACCAGCCGTAACCGACTATAACCAGGTTTTTACCGGCTAACAGAACATTAGTTGCCCGGATGATACCATCAATGGTGCTTTGGCCGGTTCCGTAGCGGTTATCGAAAAAGTGTTTGGTTTGCGCATCGTTTACAGCGATGGCAGGCCACGGTAATTTTCCGTCTCTTGCCATCGCTTGAAGGCGAACGATCCCTGTGGTGGTTTCCTCGGTGCTGCCGATAATGTCATCGATCAGCTCAGGTAAGTGTTGCACTACGGTGGCGACAACATCAGAGCCGTCATCAATAATGATATTGGGCTTATGTTCCAAGGCCTGGCGAACATGGCGATTGTAAGTATCGGTAGATTCGCCTTTCATCGCATAGACGGGAATACCATAATCGACAACAAGGGAAGCGGCTACATCATCTTGAGTGCTCAAAGGGTTAGAGGCAATCAGGATACTATCGGCGCCGCCTGCTTTTAAGGCGCGAGCCAGGTTGGCAGTTTCTTTGGTGATATGGCAGCAAGCGACGATACGCAAGCCTTTTAAAGGTTTCTCTTTTTCAAAACGTTCCCGAATCTGGGCGAGAACAGGCATATCCCGGTCGGCCCATTCAATTTGAGATTTCCCGAGGGGAGCTAATTTTAAATCCGTCACTTCACAAGGGGTTTGGGATTTTTCAGCCATTGTAGTCGTCATTTTTCCTCTCTCTCTGCATAAGGCTTATGTATAAGCACCCTGAAAAGCGCAAACTTCGTCAAAATAACATCCATTTTCGTTATTTGTCTTTTACAAACGCCTTAAATGGATAACATTTTTCCTCGTTTTCATCTTTCCATGCCGCTCCTCCTTAAGCCCTATCTTACTTTAGGGTAAATGTATAATCCTCACGAATGCATTGAGCTTACCACTCATTCAGCTTTCCATAAACCCAGCTGATGCTTTTGGGCTTCAGATAGCGCGCTTTCAAAACGGTTTTGGTAGCGTCGATTCTTACCGAGGAACAATGTTTGGTAAAATCCGGTTCTCAGGGCTTGCTCGTTGAGGGATTCTTTTGCGCTCGGAGACATATAGACATACGCCAGGCGGCGCCCGTAGCGATCAAACGGTTTTAAATCACTTTCCAGGTAGAGTGTTTTTCCAGTAGCCTGCTGCCCGAGCCATTGGCTGGCCTCTTTCGCAAAGGGTTCATCGTGAGGGTTCGCCGTATGATAGCTGGGATTCTTTCTGGAGTAATGCATTTCAGGTGAATCGATTCCCAAAAGGCGGATCTCTTCTTCCGGTTTGTTGAGTTTGCCATTGTTGTTGATATCGCAGCCCACTGTATCGCCATCAAATACCATGAGGACATGGCAGGAAACCCTTTCGGAGGGCTGACTTTGCACTTGCGTCGTCGCATTTTCGGAAGCGGCTAAAGCAGCGAGATCGCTTTGAGGCAAAGATTTAGAGAGTTCCTGAACCTCTCCGGACTTGTCGTTTAAACGATTTTCGAGGGGGTTCGGTGGATTCTGTTTTCCCTGCTCAACTACTGAAAAGACGGTAGCCGGACGTTTTAGGACGTTCTGCTGCGGCCAGAAATAGCCCAGATAAAAGATACCCAGGATGGCCAAAGCTAAGCCAATCCAGCGTTCCGGATTATATTTGCCGCCAAACATGATCGTGTCCTAATAAAGTACCCGTCATTCCTGCGAAAGCAGGAATCTTACCCTTTGAAATCCAAGATCTTCGCACGAGAAGAATGATTGCAAACGGTACTTAGCCAACAGTTTATCTGAATACAAATAAAAATTCAGATTGAATTGTTTGTGTTCTGCTTTAGTTAAAAGGATCGAAAGGTAAAGATTCCTGCCTTCGCAGGAATGACGGATGCTTAGTTCTTATGAAGCTGCATACACAAAGAAACCGCGCCCGGATTTTTTTCCTTTGTAGCCCGCATCCACATACTGTTTCAGCAAGGGACAGGGACGAAAGCGAGGATCCTGAAAGCCATCGTGCAGCACTTGCATAATGGAGAGACAGGTATCAAGGCCAATAAAATCAGCCAGCGTTAAAGGCCCCATGGGATGGTTCATCCCGAGTTTCATCACGGTATCGATATCTTCAGCGCTTCCAATCCCCTCATAGAGAGCAAAAATGGCTTCGTTGATCAGGGGCATTAGCACGCGATTGGCAATAAAGCCTGGAAAGTCCTTGCTGATGACTCCGGTTTTATCTAGACGTAGAGCGAGATCCTGAACCACGGCAGCAGTTTGATCGTTGGTTTGTGCACCACGAATGATTTCAACCAGCTTCATCAGAGGAACCGGATTCATGAAATGCATGCCGATTAGCAACTCGGGTCGATTGGTCACTGCGGCTAAGCGAGTAATCGAGATACTAGATGTATTGGATGCGCGAATGGCCTCGGACTTAAGGACGTTATCTAAATGCCGGAAAAGCTCGCTTTTGGCGACTTCTTTTTCAACAATCGCCTCAATCACGATATCGACTTTTTCTAAGGTGTCTAACTCGGATTCAAAACGGATGTGACTGAGAGTTTTTGACTGCTGCTCTAAGTTGAGTTGTCCTTTTTCCACAAATTTATTGAGGCTTTTTTCAATTTCTCGTTTGGCGCGTTCTAAAGCGTCTTGAGCAATATCTTGGAGAACCACGTCAAATCCGGCCTGAGCAAATACTTGTGCGATGCCTCGACCCATTTGACCCGAACCAATCACACCAACTCGTTTAATATGCTCGGATGCGCCTTGATAACTGGCTTTGTCGTCAATCTTTAAAGGTTGGTTTGGCATCGAATTATCCTTGTCAAATCTTTGTTGTGAGTCCCTTGTGGGCTCCCGCTTGGGAAAATGAATGGTTAATAGATGCAATTATCAATGCGTTCGATAGCCATTGCGGTGGCTTCACCACCCCCTATACAAAGCGTTGCGATGCCTCGATTTAAGCCGAGATCTCGTAAGGCATACATCAAGGTTACGAGAAGCCTAGCGCCGCTGCATCCGATGGGATGACCCAAAGCCACTGCCCCACCACGAATATTGAGTTTGTTATTGGGGATGTTTAATTCTTGTTGAGCTGCAAGCGCTACGGTTGCAAACGCTTCATTGACTTCAAATAAATCAATATTGTCGATAGTCAATTTTAGCTTTGAAAGTAGCTTATTCACTGCACCAATAGGGGCTGTGGTAAACCAGAGCGGATCCTGACTATGCGTTGTGGAGCCGAGAATTTTTGCGACCGGCTTTAAGTTGTATTTTTCAATGGCAGCTTTACTGGCCAGAATCAAGGCCGCAGCGCCATCGTTCAATGTACTTGCATTTCCAGCGGTGACAGTTCCAAGCGGATCGAAGGCAGGGCGTAAGCTGGCCAGTTTTGCAGGCTCCCCTTTGAATGGTTCTTCATCGCGATCCACAATCTTAGGCTCTCCTTTACGTTGAGGAACGGAAACCCCTTCGATTTCATTTTCAAAGCTACCGCCTTTGGAAGCGGTTTGAGCCCGTTCATAGCTTTGACGGGCGTACTCGTCTTGTGCAGCACGGCTGAATGCATATTTTTTGGCGCATTCTTCAGCGCAGCTACCCATGTGCTGATCGTTATAAGGATCCCAAAGGCCATCGTGAATGAGGCCGTCGGTCATCTTTTGCTCGCCCAGTTTAACGCCTGCTCGCATGCCTCGAACGTAGTAAGGTGCTTGAGACATCGATTCCATACCGCCCGCAATAATGAGATCCGCCTCACCGGCTTTGATTTCATTGACGGCCAGCATAACGGCTTTCATGCCGGATCCGCAGACTTTATTAATCGTCAATGCGCCAACAGAATCAGGTATACCTGCCAGTTTAAGGGCTTGCCGGGCAGGGGCTTGACCGACACCGGCGCTAAGAACACAGCCCATAATCACTTGCTGAATCGCGCTGGCATCAAGCCGGGCTCGTTTCAACGCGCCTTGGATAGCAACTGAACCCAGTGTAGGAGCGCTTATATTGGAAAACTCACCGAGGAAGGAGCCAATCGGTGTCCGAGCTCCATTCACAATATAGACGTCTTCCAAGGTTTAGCCTCCCTCTTATAATTGTTGAGGAACCTCTACAAAGCGTTAAAAGAGGATGACTTGAATCAGATCGAGCCACTATTCCCATGTCAACGAGAGGAACCTACAGTATTATACGCTAGGGAGCTTCCCAGTTCATACTTACTCGATAGGGCCAAATTCTTTTTGCAGCCTATCAGCATCGCTTTTAAGCTTTGCACCCTTAAGCATGGTTAAAGCAAGTAATCCTTCGACTTTTTTATATCAGGCTTTGCTTTAGCTTGTTCTTCTTTCATTTGAACCTGCAATGCTTCGACTTCTTTTGCTAAGGCCATTGTCTCTGTATAACGTTTTTGTGGTTCTTTTGGTATCTTTGGCAAGTCGGGAGTGCCTGAAGTTGAACCTGTCCTGTTTAACCCCATAGGCTTACGTAATGGGGAAGAATCTCGCGATCGGGGAGGAGAGATAGTCCATTCATTACTATTTATATGAAATCCCAATTTTGCGTCAAAGTTCTTTGGGTTAGGGAAGATAGTTGTATGCCCAAGGTTAAAGAATGGCGAAGGGGGTGCGGTTTTTAGTTCTCTTAGTAGGGAATCCTCATAATTCTTTGCTGCGACTTTGTCCGAGGAGCGTGACTGCTGAAGCTTTTTCAAGGCTGATTTCATATTGTTTTCTGACTGGGTGCTAACAGGTATAATTGTAACGGCCGGCTCAATTGTCGTGTCTTGTATTCCTAGCTTTTGCATTTCCGATTGAAGCAATGCAAGCCGTTGATTAGGACCAAACTTTGCACGTTCGCTGGCGGCAAAAATGACACTCAAAGATTTTGAAGCTAGATCTAGGTTTTTAAATTTTTCAGCTAATGCCCGAGCACTTTCTTCGGGAGTTCCATATAGCGTGTATGTTGAAAGGTTATTTTGAGGTTTAACTTCACGGACTATTAGGGTACTAGGAGAAGGGTTGGCTAATGTCTCGTTAACTGGAGGATGAGATGTATTACTAACAGGCCTGAATAAATTCCGGCTACTAAGCTGGCTTTCGTCGGGTTCATTTAATGAACGATTATGCCTTATACCTTCAGTTGCCCATTCCTTAACGCTAACAGGGGTTACTAAACCCTGTACCTCATCTTTAATAGAAGCTAATTTTGTTTTTGTATCGCCGGAAGGAAGCTCTTGTAAGGTCTGATCAATATCAGTGTGTAAATTTTCTACGCTGCCTGGCATTCTCCAATTAAGCATGACTCGCGTATCTCGCTCTTTACCATTTGTAAATTTAGAATCTGTGCTTGTGGCAGTTACTAAGTTGCCGTGTTCATCTTTATAAATCTGGTTAGCGCGTTGACCCGTCGTAAATCTTCTGTCTATAATCGCGCGCGCTTGTGTAATTAAACCATCAGCTTTAGACACTGCATTTTCGTGCAAGGCTTTCGCTTTATTTAGCAATGTCTTGGATTCTTCAGAAGAAACTTGATGCTTTTTTGCCCATTTGTTTAAACGGCTTTTTGCATATTTATTGCCATCTATAAAAGCTTGAACAATACCTTTTGGAATCTGGTGTTGAGATTTCGGCGATGACTCTAGTGTCAAAGGTGTTGATTGTGGATTGGAATTCGAATTTTGTGTCGCATGTTCGTTTAAGGTTGCTTCTACCTTACTTATATCAATGGTTTTCAAGCGTCCAGCAAGTTCTTGTTCGTCTGCTTCTGCTCTTGCTAATAATCGGTCAATTCTTTTTTGTTTGTGTTTACCAGGAGTTCCAAAGCCTTCTTGTATTTTTTTGGCTCTATCTTTTTGTAGCCGAATATCCCTCTGTAAACCTAAACTTATTAAGTCCTGTAATTCATCTGGAGGTAAGCTTTTAAACCACAATAATTGTTTTTCATCTTTTAATAATCGACTTGCTTTCCTTGCCTCTTTTCTCAGTAACTTGGAGGCAGATTGAGAACTAAGCTGTGGGTTAGTTTCTTTAATAGCAGAATTAGGTCTTTTAACAAAGAGGTCATGATCTAAACTTTGGAGTTGCTGTCCTAAAACTTGCTTTAACTGAGCAGATCGAAATCTTGAATTATTACGTCTTGATTTTACTATTCTCCCTTGTTTAATGGGACCAGCAAATTGTACTTGAGAATTTGAGTTGGTATCGATCATTTTGCACCGAGGCTTTGCTTATATTGATGAACAAGGGAATGAAGATAATTAAAACTTGAAGCATATAAGTATGAGGAGATACTCCCCAGAAAAAATTAAAACCAAATAGAAGTAAAAATGCATTGAATTGCTGTTTACGATATTTGAAACGATAAGCGAAAACAATCTATCAAGTGGCTAAGCTCAGCAAATTTGTTGAGGACAATTATGAGTATGATGAACTTATGGGTTGGGTTCTCCGCCAGCTTTGTCTATAATAGAAGCCAAGAGATTTTCCTCAGAGGCAGCCCTCAGAGTCAGTTGATAATTGCATCTACTTCGTTGCTGCGTCGCTCGCAGTCCTCACGTATTCTTTGCATACGCTGCGGGTGATCGAGCCCTAACGCCTAGTATCTGCTCATTTTCAACAGGCTCTGAAAAATCGACGGGATGAACGCCATTTCCTCAACTGCTCCGAATGCACAACCTACCCGCAAGCCAGATTGGCTTAAAATGCGCCCACCTACAGGAGAGCGCTATTTCGAGTTGAAGCAGATTACCAAGTCTTTGGAATTGGCGACGGTTTGTGAAGAAGCACGCTGTCCGAATATCGGGGAATGCTGGGCAGGCGGAACCGCCACCTTTATGGTGATGGGGGATACATGCACCCGAGGCTGTCGCTTTTGTGCTGTAAAAACGGGTAATCCTAATGGTTGGCTGGATGCGGAAGAACCGGAAAAGCTAGCCAAAGTCGTTGCGGCAGCTAAGTGGGATTACATCGTTCTGACCTCAGTGGATCGCGATGACCTTCCTGATGGCGGCGCGGCTCATTTTGCGCGTTGTATTGCGGCTGTTAAATCTGCAAGGCCAGGCTTGATTGTTGAAGCCTTGATTCCCGATTTTCAGGGGAATCCCCAGCATTTGAAAACTTTGATTGCTGGCGGGGCAGATGTCCTAGCCCAAAATATCGAAACGGTTGAACGCTTAACGCACCCTGTAAGAGATCGTCGTGCGGGGTATCAGCAAACCCTCACATTACTTCAACGCATCAAAGAATTTGCGCCTGATGTCATTACAAAGTCCTCTATTATGCTGGGCTTGGGTGAGCAGGATGACGAAGTATTACAGTGTATGACGGACCTCAGAGCTCACGGTGTAGAGCTGCTCACCCTAGGGCAATACCTGCAGCCGACGACAAAACACCTTCGTGTAGAACGGTTCATTAATCCCGATGAGTTCAACCACTGGCAAGGTATTGCCGAAAAGGATCTTGGATTCCTCTATTGTGCTTCCGGCCCTCTGGTGAGAAGTTCCTACCGGGCAGGCGAATTTTTCGCGAAAAACCTGGTAAGAGAACGGAGTCAAGGCTTGGAAACACGTAAAACAGAGAATCTAAATACAAGCTCCGACCATGATCCAGGAGAAACCTGTAATGGCTAAAGCCGCACACGGTGGAAATGCTGATGCCTACCCGACAACCCAAGAGAATCTGAATACGTTTTCAGCCAAACCCTCAGCAAACCCGGCTCCACTGAAAGCGAAAGCTCAGTTGCCTGAGGGGCTGAGTCCTGCAGAGGCGCGTCGGATGTACGAGGGAATGGTGCTCGTTCGAGCCTTTGATGAGCGTCAGCAAAAATTGCAGCGCAGTGGCCGTATCGGCTTTTGTGTGACCTCTCTGGGAGAAGAAGCCTGCCAGATTGGAACGGCCCATGCCTTGGAAGCCGATGACTGGGTGGTTCCTTACTACCGTCAACACGGTATTCTGCTTTACCGGGGTACTGAGATGGAAGACATGGCGAACCATCTCTATGGAAATGCCAACGATCGCTCATCCGGTCGTCAAATGCCAGGCCACTACACCAATAAATCAGTGAACTTCGTCAGTTCTTCCAGTGTCATAGGAACTCACCTGATCCATGCCGCCGGTATTGCGATGGCTGCTAAATACAAGGCCAAAAAATCCGGGAAAGCTCCTGCGGTTACCGTCACCTATATTGGTGATGGCGGAACATCTGCTAATGACTTTCATTCCTGTATGACCTTTACCGGTGTATTTAAACCACCCCTGGTTTTTTACATCGTGAATAACCAATACGCCATCTCCCTACCGGTTTCTCAACAGTGTGGTGCAAAAAACCTTTCCGATAAAGGAATTGGATACGGTATTCCGGCCATTCAAGTGGATGGAAATGATGTTTTTGCCGTATTCGAGGCAGCCCGTGAAGCGTATCGCAAAGCCCGTGCCGGTGAAGGGCCTATGTTGATTGAGCTTCTGACCTATCGGAGTGGTCCGCACACCTCATCGGATGATCCGACCCGCTACCGGGGTGATGAAGCCAGTACTTGGATTGCCCCAGATAAAGATCCTATTGCTCGAGCCCGTGCCGTTCTGGAAGCCTTAGGGTACTGGAATGCAGATGATGAAACGAAGCTTTGGGAAGCGGCCCGGGAAACCGTAAATAAAGCTACAATAAATGCAGCCGCAGCTCCCGAACCTGCTTGGGAAAGCATGTTCGACGATGTTTATAGCGAGTTGCCCCTCCCCTTACAGCGTCAACGAGATGAGTTGATAAGTCGCGAGAGCGGTTTTGATCGTCAGGTTGAGGGTGAATTCCCCATTTAAAGGATTATAGAAGAACGTCTCATGCCTCAATTAACCTTGATACAAGCCATTACGGACGCCCTGCGCACTGAAATGCGTTTGGACGATAACATCCTGGTGTTTGGGGAAGATATCGGTCAAAATGAAGGCGTTTTTCGAGCTACAGAAGGCTTGCTGAAGGAATTTGGCGACGATCGCGTTTTCAGTACGCCCCTTACCGAAACGGGTATTGTGGGTTCGGCCATTGGGATGTCCTTAACCGGATTACGCCCAGTCTGTGAAATCCAATTTTCTGATTATATTTTTCCGGCTTTCGATCAAATCGTTTCTGAGTTAGCCAAAATTCGCTACCGTTCCGGTGGTGAATATACCGCTCCTGTGGTGATTCGTACGCCATACGGCGGTGGCATTCGCGGTGGTTTGTACCACTCGCAAAGTCCTGAATCGTACTTTACGCAAACCCCTGGCTTAACGGTTGTCATTCCTTCCACGCCTGCTGATGCTAAAGGTTTGTTGAGTGCAGCGATTCGCAGTGACGATCCCGTTATTTTTATGGAGCCTAAAAAGATCTATCGCTCGGCCAAGGGTGAGGTTCCTGAAGGTGAATACATTGTTCCGATTGGCCCTTGTCGACTCGTGACAGAGCCCATGGAACGTCCGGATCTCAGCATTTTCTGTTACGGTGCGATGGTCGCGCCGTGTCAGTTAGCGGCTCAAAAAGCGTTGGAAAAAGAAGGCGTGCACGCTGAAATTATCGACCTCAGAACACTTTATCCGATGGACGAAGAAGGCATCCTGGAATCGGTAAAACGCAGCGGGCGTGTTCTGATTGTGCATGAAGCGCCTAAAACCGGTGGCTATGGTGCAGAGATTTCCGCGCTGATTGCCGAACGTGCCATTGAGTACCTTCAAGCTCCCATTATGCGGGTTGCGGGTTTTGATACCCCCTTTCCGTATGCCTTGGAAAAAATCTACGTGCCAGATGCGATTCGTATTTACTTGGGGATCAAGGATTTGATCGCTTACCAGTAAGGTTAATTTGTAATTCTTGCTATTGGCATGAATTACATATAGGGGAGCCTCTTGTGGGCTCCCGCCAACTATAACGGGAGGGCACAAAACCCTCCCCTACAAAGGTTTTATAGGAGAAAGAGCTCAGGCTCTTTTTAAAGGAGATGTTGGTTTATGGCTTTTGAATTTAAGTTGCCTGATATCGGTGAAGGCGTCCATGAAGGCGAAATTATTCGCTGGATCGTAAAACCTGGCGACGCGATTAAGGAAGATCAACCGATCGTTGAAATTGCGACCGATAAAGTAACCGCTGAAATTCCGTCTCCAGTTAGCGGTGTGGTTAAAGAGTGTCGCGGAAGCGAAGGGGAAATTATCCAGGTTGGCAGCGTCATCGCGGTCATTGATGAATCAGCAGGTACTGTGGCTTCCGCAGAAAGTAACACTTCCAAAAGCGACTCTGAAAAACCAAAGACTGAGAATGTCGAAAAGACCGTACCTGCTCAGGCAGAATCGAATCAAAACGATTCTAAAACATCAATTCCCGCTTCTGCTGCACAAAAGGCGAATGGTATTGTATTAGCGGCTCCTGCAACGCGTCGTATGGCAAGGGAACAAGGCGTTGATCTGGCGGACGTTCCCGGTAGCGGACCCGCAGGGCGTGTAACGCCAGCCGATCTGAAACAGCATTCCGCAGGTGGATTAGCGGGTTCCGGCAGCGTATCTGCACAAAATGCCCCGCGGCTATCATTCGATTCTCAAGGCGAACAACGCATTCCTTTTACACCGCTGCGTCGTAAAATCGCAGAGCGTTTGCAGCAATCCAAACAAACAGCTCCTCACTTCGCCTATGTTGAAGAAGTTGATGCAACGGCTTTATTGGATTTACACAAAAGCTTGCAGGCCGATGCGGATGCAGCACAAGTCCGTTTAAGCTATTTGCCTTTCATTATCAAAGCGGTGATTGCCGGGATTCAAAAATATCCGATGCTGAACAGTCGCTTAGATGAAGCGAAAAAAGAAATTGTCTACTTTAAAGATTGCCATATCGGTGTTGCCGTTGCGACCCCTCAAGGCCTGGTTGTGCCGGTCGTAAAAAATGCCGATCAAAAAAACGTGCTGACTTTAGCCCGTGAAATCAATGCATTGGCTGAAAAAGCGCGCCAAGGAAAACTGGCGATTGATGATCTTCAGGGTGGTACCTTTACGGTTAGTAGTATCGGATCCATTGGTGGACTCTTCGGAATACCGATTATTAACTACCCGGAAGCGGCCATTCTGGGTGTGAATAAAATCGATAAACGTCCTGTCGTGCGGACAATTAATGGCGAAGACCAAATCGTGATTCGTTCTATGTTAAACCTCTCTATCTCCTGCGATCATCGCTTAATTGACGGTGTGGATGCCGCTTACTTCATTAAGGAAGTTGCGGCTTGCTTAGAGAATCCGGGCCGTTTTTTGTTGAGCATGGGCCAATAAATAAAATTTTTTAATTGGCTAGCGGAGCTTCACCTTCTTCGGTCCCAGCTTCTTTATACTCGCGGAGCTTCGTATCGGATGGGATAACTTTGACTTGGTGAGCACACGGAAAATTCCAAATCGCCTGCATTTCGGGCGGTGCATAGGGCTTTAAAAGACCAGCCAAGGCTTCAGCTTGAGGATCACCTATCCAGGAGCCCCCATTGGGAGCAAGGCTGGCATCCAATAGCTCAGCATTATTGGGCGTGCTCGCTCCAAGCTGCTTTTTCCAAAAGCTACTCAGTTCAATCGAAATGCACTGAGGCTCACTCTCGTAGAAGTGAAGTAAATGCTCATTTTTGGAGGCAACGCCAACGGTTTCTTCCAGTTGTTTCTTTAAATTCATGCCCTCGAAGGCGTGTTGATAGATAGGTGGGCTTTCAACGGTATAATCGGTCAATGCAAACTTGAGGTAGGTGGGAAAGCGAGTGGAGTAGTCTTGAATGCGTTCAGTAATTTCCGCTAAAGATATGAGCTGCCCACCGATAAGGTAGTCTGTTGGTCGGGGCGGTAATTCGCTGAGTTGCTCCGGTGAGGCAGGGTAGTCGTTAAGGGCTTGCCGGAGTGTTACGGCGTTATAGGCATTAATCCAATAGGCCAGTATATCGTCTGGGTTTGGAAAGTACTCGGGGTGGTTTTCGGGTGAATACTGGGAAAGCTGGAGCAAGTAAGCGTTGAAACGACCCGGGCTGGCTTTTAACCCAGCAAAATCAAAAGAACCATCAGGAGCAACGCGCCTTTGTAAAACTTCGTTCCAGATATGATGGTTAAAGGGTTGTGTCGCGAGTACATCGTTTACGATTTGGGCGGAGAAAGCTTGAGAAAGATAAAATCCTAAAATCCAAAGTAAAATCAGTATTATAAGAGCCTTCCAGGGCAGTTTTGGCCGAGGATTAGGGCTTTCAGATTTTTTTTGAGGTGAGGACGATTTCATTGAGGATACTCAAGTCTGAATTGTTTTATTGTAGAGTTTAATTAAGTATAGCTGAGCTGTGCAAGTTATCTCAAGTTTATAGTCGGCAAAATTGGAAGCGAAATCGAACTGAATGAGTAAACTCTCTTACTGCACATTTCAATTCCATTAAACCTTCTTGATTTCAAGTTAATTGTTAAGCAAAATATTTTGATTCTTAAGGATTGTTTGTCCGCCTCGCTATTTAAGCGAAGGGTCATTCCGATAAATGTTCCCTAGTTTTTGATTTGGAATTGGCGAATTAATTCATACAAAACGATGGCCACGGAATTGGCTAAATTTAAGCTCCGTGCATCGAGCCGCATAGGAATACGGATCGATTGTCCGGGACTTTCCTCTATCAACCAGGCGGGAAGGCCGTGTGTTTCACTGCCAAAAACCAGAATGCTTCTGTCGGGATAGGAAACATCAGCATAGTGTTGCGTTGCTTTGGTGCTGACGTAGTAAGGCGTCCAGCCTGGATGTGCGTCTAACACTTCACTGAACTCGTCGACGTGATGAATGGGGGTACCGATATTAAAGTAGTCTAACCCTGCCCGTTTTAGAGCCCTATCATGCTCGTCGGTATTATTGCCGAGTTTAAATCCGAGGCTACCCACTAAATAAAGGTTAGCACCGGTACATGCACACAAACGAGCCACGTTTCCCGTGTTTTGTGGGATCCGTGGCTCGACTAAAACAACAGTGATGTTGGGTTTATCCTCTAAACTCAGTGGCGTCGAGGAGGGACTGGTAGACGGGATCACTTAACATTTTTTCCGTTCCGAGCACAACACAGGATAAAGGATCGTTGGCAATATGAACAGGAACGTCAACTTCGCGTGCAATGAGTTCGTCCATACCGGCAAGTAAGGCACCGCCACCTGCAAGAACAATTCCTCTATCAACAATGTCCGCCGCCAGCTCAGGGGGCGTCATTTCCAAAGTATTCTTAACACCTGCAACAATCTCAATAAGCGTTGGAATCAGGCATTCACGAATCTCTGTGCTGTTAATTGTAATGGTATGGGGAAGACCGTTCAACAGGTTTAAGCCGCGAACTTCCATTTCCTCTTCTTCGTGGTTTCGGTAAGCGGAACCCATACGAATTTTAATTTCTTCGGCGGTGCGCTCTCCGACAGAGAGGTTATGCGTTTTTTTCAGGTGGTCTTGAATGTTCTCATTCAATTCATCACCCGCGGTTCTTAAACTTTTTGCAACGACAATCCCTTTTAGACTGACAACTGCAATTTCAGTTGTACCGCCACCGATATCGATAATCATGGAACCGGTCGGTTTATCGACAGGCATCCCGGCACCAATGGCTGCTGCCATGGGTTCATCTACCAGGTTAACGGACTGAGCACCTGTTTGAAGGGCAGCATCCGCAACTGCACGGCGTTCCACTTCGGTAACACCGCTTGGAATACCGACAACAATACGTCCAGGACGTGTACCAAAAGAGTTTGGCCCACCCAGTGCTCTTTCAATAAAACGTTTGAGCATTTTTTCAGCCCATTCGAATTCAGCAATAACACCGTCTCTTAAGGGACGTGTTGCACGAATATTGCCAGGCGTTCTGCCTATCATTTCACGGGCTGCTAAACCAACTTCAATGACGTCGGGTGGATTCCGGCTGTAATCAATTGCGACAACAGAAGGCTCTCGCAAGACAACACCTTTGCCAACGGTACAAATCAACGTGTTGACCGTGCCAAGATCAACGCCCATATCGTTGGTGTTTTTTCGAAAAAAGTCGAACAATCCCACGATCTATTTTCCTCTTGGTAAGCCTAGGGTTTGAAACTTTTACTGCCTGCGTTTTTCGAGCTGAATGCGAGCTGAAACAGAGTCCTAAGTACTCTTTCCCATAGCGCTGATTCTATTTCTCTCTAAACTCAAGAACCTAAAAATTGTTGAAACAGTGAAGGTTGCATAACAAACGTAAAAGTTTCCCTCAAGTCCAACATCCTTATTATTCCTGATTTCCTCGGAGGGGACAAGGCCTTTCCTTTGAGTATTCTTAAAAAAGCTTTAGATTTCCGTCCTTGCGATTATTTTTTCGTGAAAAGTACTTCGTGAGTATCAATTCATGACCCGCTCTATCAAATTATTTAAAAAACAAGTAATATGAAATCTCACTAATATTCACAAATCAATCCAATATAAACAAATAAGGGAAATATAAAGATTGTTCGTTTTACCTCGTTTTATACGTCTGAGTTCTTGACCTCAGATAAACGTATAGGTTTTAATACAGCTAATTCAATCCAATACTATTGAGTAGCAGTATGTACAAAAACAGCATTGTGAAAAAGACGTTTTGGTTTGAGTACCGACGGGACAGGATTGTTTGAGAGATTAATTTATAAGTTTGACCTAGCACCAGAAATTCGTTTGCCGGTTTCCTTATGATTAAGAAATCACTTTTCCGACACTCGCGATTGATCATCGTTTGTATCCCAAGTATATCTCGTATACTCTTTCACTTTGGTAGTCATAACACTTGTTTATTAAGGAGTTATCATGATCTCTTCTAAATTCTTCGCTGTTACCGTTCTCGGTTTGGCTGTTGCAACCTCTTTGACCATGGCTGGATGCAAATCCAACGAAAGCAGCACAGAAACCACCACCACAGAAACCACCACACCTGCTGCTGAAACCACTGGTGCTACCACCGAAGCTACAACTTCCACCACATCTGCTAGCCCAGCTGGTGAGTCCACAGCGACAACCACCACAACTGCAGCTCCTACCGGTGAAGCTTCCACCACCACCACCGAAAAAGCTACAGAAAAAAGCGAACACTAATCGCTTCTAAACTCTAAAAAAAGGCCTTCTTACGAGTAAGAAGGCCTTTTTTGATACCCAAATCTGTTACGTCCTATAAGACGTTTGTAAAATATTTCATATCCATTCTTTCAAATAGAAGCGGATCTGTTTTTTGACAATGTGGAAACAGGCGGGTCTATATTCATTTTAAAAAAAGCGGCTTGCCAGATATCTTAAAAGAGCAACAGCCTGGCTGCTAAATTCCAGTTCAGACTGCTCCTCGAAACCCTTAGTTTTGGCTTAATAGTCTCAAAAGCCCCAGCATGGGGCAGTCGCAAGATTAAGATATCCTTCAAGCCGCTTTTTTTAAAATGAATATAGACCCGCCTGATTTTTACAAGACTCTGGTTTCCAAAAGATCCGCCTAATTTGGAAGAATAGTTATTATTTGTTCGAATTAGGTAATCTTGTAACTGAATCCAAAGTTATGATAGTTTATAGAACTGCTTAGTCCTAATGGGTTTTTTGATTCAGCTAAAACGATATAAGAGATTTATAATATGCCTCCTCAGTCTGTCACAGAAAGTTCAGGTAGCCGTTCCAAGTTGATTCATTCAGCGGTAACCCTATTGACTAGCAAAGGGTATGAGAACAGCAGTGTTCAAGATTTAATTGAGGCGGCTGGTGTTACTAAAAGTAATTTTTACTACCATTTTAAAAGCAAAGAAGAACTGTGTTTGACGGCTTTAGAAGCCATGGAAGAGCAGTATTTTGAAGCCAATGTAGAACCTCTCTTGAAAGATACGTCTCTTTCGGCTCGTAAGCGTTTTGAAGCACTGATGAACGGCATGATTCAAAAAATGGAAAGCATGGAATGCTCTCAGGGCTGCGCTTTTAGCAATTTGGCCAGTGAACTCAGTGATTCCTTACCTGAATTCAGAGCCCGGCTGACTCAGTTCTACCAGCGTAAAATTGCGGCCGTGGAAAAATGCTACAAAGAAGGTGTTTCCCGAGGGGAATTTCGAAACGACTCCATGACCACTACTGAAGCGGCTCAACTGATTGTTGCTACCTTTAATGGCAGTATAGCCCTAGCTAAAACCTATAGGAATACGCATATGATCCGCGAAAATATGCACCTTTTGATGAACCTGCTAACAGCTTAAGTAAAAATTAAGTATTTAGGACTAACCGGTCCGTCCTCTTTATGTTATTCTTTCCAAGTTCAGAAATGGAGGTCTTTCTTGGAACCCTTAGAACTTTTTGTTTGCTTTTATTAGGACCGACTAGTCATATCTAATCTAGATGACATTTGTATCTAATAGTTGCCTTTAGAGTTTCTGAAACCTAAATTATCAACCATCACGACTACCTTACTTATGCAGAAACCATTGCCTTTTTTGTACCCTTCTTTAGAACCAACCGGTCAGTCTAAGACTTCTCTCCCCAGAACACCGAAAATTCCATTTTTATGAAAGGAAACTCATTATGTCTAGCGAAAACTGCTCCTCACAAGCCCAAAGCTGCGACAGCTCAAGCCAATCTGCTAATCACCAGGCTCAAGAACACTGTGATATGCCGGATAAACTCCTCCAATTAGCCGATCAGGCTTGGATGGAGCTTCTCAAGGAAAAAATAAAAAAAGAAATCGAAGCGTCTTGCGGTGAGCAAATGGACAAAGTTGCCAAATTGGTTTCAGAAACCAATAAAGCGAAGTGGTCACACAAAATGGCGGCTAAACAAGGCTGCCACGAGTACCGCCATAGCTTGATGTCTTTATTCAGTGCTGAGCACTGCCAAAAATAGGTTGACTTCCTGATAAACAGTACAAGCCCAAGGGGATCTCTCATGAGATCCCCTTTTTTTAATTAAAGGCCACGGAAAAAGTCTGTGCTTTTAAATTTTTAATTGCCACTATGGGACCCTTTCCGCCTTCGGAAGATTATTGGGTCATTAGCGGTCATAAAGCACAGACTTTTAAGTTTACTCTTTAATTTAATTAGGCCGAATGGACGCTAAAATCTGTTTGAACGCATTTTTCCAATAGGCAAGGTATGATTTAGCAGAACGAAGCACTTGAGTGGCAACGCGATGATCCTGGAGGGAATGAGGCCTATAAAACTCAGGGCGATGATCCAAGGGATACAGTGTGAGCATGTAGTCTGGAAAATCTCGATTCTGCTCCAGAAAGGTCGACATCTGCTTGAGGAGTTCCAATTGGGCATCCAGGTAAAATAGCTCTTCGTGGTGGCGATCTTCATCCGCCTCAAAGTGCCATAGTGCCTGCATGGCGATTTTGATCGATAAATCGTTTTCATCGTCTGCGTTTTCAATGATGGGCCAACGATTGATGGCTAAACGAGGCTGCATTTCTTCTCGAATCACCATGCGCAACAAAGCGGCGGCTGCCTTTCTTCGCTTTCTACGATGTTCGATTAAGTCCATACCACTCACAATTTGACTCAAACCTTCCTGTATTTTCATTATAATGAATCAAGTGATAGACAGGTTCGAATAATGCAAAACTCGCCTAAAGCTTGTATGGACGGAAAACGGATACTCATTACCGGTATCAGAGACAGTTCCCTAGACCGATTGATTGAACAGCTTTCAGCCCATGGTGCCGAGGTGGATTCGATTCCGTTGATCTCAGTCGAATACAGTCCCCTGGATCTGCTTTCTTTAGAGATGTCTCAAAACGAATGGGTGTTTTTCACCAGTAAAAATGGGGTCCACGCCTTTTTTCAAGCGATTCCCGCCCTCGATTCTGGCACTAAAATCGCTGTTATCGGTCCCTCAACAGCTCAGGCCGTTTCGACTTACGGCTATGTTGCTGACTTCGTTTCACCCCAGGCAAATGCAAAGGCGTCGGCTCAGGCTTTTTTAGCCTATTTAGAAAGCTCCTACCCTTTTAGCGTGACTCCTCCAAGAATCTTGTGGCCCTGCGGGAGCCGTGCTTACCCGGACTTGGCAAAAGAATTGCAAGCAGGAGGCTGCTCTGTACAGGCGTCGGTGGTGTATCAAACCCATTCAGCAGTTTTAAGCGCCTCTCAAACGGCACTGTTGCAAGCTCAAGCGTGGGATTACGTGGTCTTCGGGAGTGCTTCTGCCGTTCAAGCCTATGCTGCACTTTCCCCTTTCGATAGTCCTGAGACACTTTATGCTTGCTTAGGGCATAAAATCCAGCAGGCAATTATTGGTTCAGGCCTGCAAGGCCGATGTATTCAAGGGCAGGAAAGCCATTACGACTCACTACTTAAGGTCATCTTAAGCTCAAAATCAGCTTAAATGCTTTAATGCTGATAGATAGTAGAGCTATCTGGGATAGTCAAATTCTAGTGTCCTCCAAGACAATTTCAAGCTTTGAAATGTTTTTATACCTTTACATGGGTTGTAGGGGAAGTATTTTAGATTGTGGCAAATGGGGAAATAGTAGTCTCATCGGCTTCTTCTGGTGTGAAGTTTATTAAATCGGGTTTTAAGAACCTCCGTAGCACACTGTCGTCTAAAATAAAATCCAGCAAAGATGAGTTCACTTTACGCAAATCTAAAGATAAAGTTGATGCGGAGCCCGTTGCGAGTAAAGATGATCACTTTAATTCTAGGCAGCTTTCCTCAAAAAATGACCAGAGCGTTGAAACTTTAAGCGCAAATAAGGATGATCACTATATCCCCAACCAAACCCCTAAAGACGCTGAGTACAAGCCTTGTAAAGCGCAAGAGGATGATGCAGAGACAGCAGCTATAGCCAATAACGACGATCAATTTATTCCTAAAAGTCAGCGGGGAGATAGCGATGGTGATAATGCCTCGATGCGAAGCGGGAAAAGTAGTTTAAGCCAAGCCAGCACGACAGACAGTGATTCCCTATCACTTGCCAGCACCCAGTCGGACTATGTTTTAAAGACTAGATCGACGGATCTAAGTTCTATTTCTTCTATAAGCGGTATTAGTCGTAAGTTATTAAACGATGTTGGAGAGCGGCCCACCGTCCTGCACAGGGTTAAAACCGCATTATCATTCTCGCGCAAGTCCTCGTTAGAAAGTGAAGGCAAAAATACTGTTGGGTCAGAAAAACAAGTTATTAAAAATAATGCGAAGTATGAAAAACGACATCAAGAGACGATCGATGCCATTGATAAGCGAAACACTGAACTTAACAATACTGTCGAAAAGGTGCTTCTTTCTAATGAGAATTTTCGCCGTGAAATGCTTAAATTGGCTTCTACCGATAAAATAAAGCCTTTAGTATTAAAAAAAGGACAGGAAAAAGTACAAGAGGAATTACTTGAAAAAGGTATCCAGAGTGTCACTATTAGAGAAGATATGATAGAGGCCGCTTTAAAGGGAGTGATAGCTGGGAAGGCAGAGAAAGAAGGCATGACAACTGAAGAGTACCTTGGGAAAACATCATTGTCTGCTAAAGGGGATGCATTTAAAGAGAGCTTTTCGACTGGCACTAATGGGGTCAAAGTCGTCAAAGCTCAATCGGATTTGACAAAAATAGTAACTAATATGGAAAGAGCTGGCAAAAAGCATGATATTGAGCCGGAAAGACCCATCCACCCCGATGATTTAAACCGGGATACCTGCAAGCCTAAAGGGCGCTTACTGGCATATCGTCGTTCTGAAAGATTTCCCACGACAGACTCAAAAGCAGGTATTGAAGACGCACACTTATCCCCAAAAGAAAAAGCTAAGAAACAATTGGCTCAAAAGCAGGAAAGAATTGCAGAACTGGATAGTCGCGTTGAGAATTATGATGCTAAACCTCTTAAAGCAGCACTCGATGAACGTGATGCCTTACAAGTTCGAACCGTCTTTGATGCATTTCGGGGTGTTAGCCAGGATTGGAAGCTAACTGGAAACATTCTGCATGGCCGTCTTGGCGATCATCCTAAGATATCAGTGGATGAAATGAATACGGTGGAAGCGTCTGAAAAAGCGTTGATTCACAATGTTGCCAAAGAAGTTGCAAAGAATGGTAATGCTGAAAAAATGTTAAAAGCTCAGTTAGAGGTTGAAAGAAGGCATATGGAAATCGGTCCGGATGCTAGAGAATTAAAGGCGTTAAAATCGGAACAGAATTTGGCGAAAGCTCAGAATGCGCACATAGACGAGGACGGTGACACTTTTTATGATCCATTTGAGCATTCCTTTCAGCTGCGCGTGGGTATCGAAAAGAGTGAAAAGAACATTTTGCCGCTTGATTTAGAAAAATCCAGAATCGATATGGCACCCAAGGGTATTGGTGAAGTGACTACAAGAGCTCTACCGGAATTGGGTCGACGTTTTAAAAACTATGTAGGTAAAGAGCTAGACGCTATTAAACTTTCAAATGCAATGCCTGGTGCCATTCCAGGACAACCTGTTATGGATGATGCTCTTCGGAATATGCCAGCTGCAAAACCGAAACGGATGGCAACAGAGGAGGAATTGAACACGATTTCAGGCGCTTTTCGTGAGGATTTGTAATTCAAAAATAAGGCATTCACCGCTGCAATCAGTCAACGCAGACTGTTAAATCCAACATGCAAAAAGACCTGCTCATAAGGAACAGGTCTTTTGCGTAAGCGTTGATAAAGCTTATTTTTTAGCAACAGCTTCTTTAAAGCGTTTACCAGCAGAGAATGCAGGAACGGTTTTCGCTGCAATTTTGAGCTCTTTGCCGGTTTGTGGGTTGCGGCCGGTACGAGCTGCACGTTTGCGAGGCTCGAATGTGCCGAAGCCGATTAAGGTTACTTTTTTGCCTTTAGCAACGGTTTTAGCGATAGTTTCGATAATCGACGCTAAAACTTCTTCGGATTGCTTTTTGGAGAATTTCGTTTTTTTAGCGATTTCTTGGATCAGTTCTTCTTTGTTCATTTTTTAGATTTCCTCTCTCTAATAAACAGGTTACAACCGGGTTAATCAGTCTATTGATTTATAAAATGTACCATTGATGAAACAATATAGGGAAAAAATCTCTCTAAGATAGACCTTTGTTTCATTTTACCCTCTTTTTGTCCAGAAATGCGAATCTTTCTAAATGATTTAGAAAAATCTTGCTTTCTATTGTACCCCCTTCTTCGATTTTGGGGAGTGATTCATCCCAAACATAGGAGGGCACGGAATAAGTTCGTGCTTCAATAGCCATCAAAAGCCAGATAAAGAAGAAGGCGGGAAGGGGCCTTAAAAAGAACGGCTGACTTTCTCGACATTTCCCCGCAAGGGGCTGCTATGCATGCGCCAGTCTGTGCGGTGGCTACTCAAGAGTTTTGTGGTGGAAGAGGACGAGGGTCACAAGATTTTATTCATTCCAGATTTTTTCTAAGCATGTTTTGAGATCTTTATATTGAACCGGTTTGCTAACGACCTGCCGTATCCCCGTATTTTCCAGGTCTGCCTTACTAATCGCCTGGATGTTACCGCTTTCCATAATCACCGGTAAGTCTTTATTGAGGATATAAATCGCTTGTGCCATTTCGAGGCCGGTCATATAAGGCATCGTTTGATCGGTAATCACCAAATCGTACAGTGTGGGGTTTGCTGTTACGGCCTCCAGGCCTTCTTCTCCATTTTCACAGAAATGCACGGTGTGCCCGAGCTTCTCTAACATGCGGTGTACCATCGTGCGGATTAAAGGCTCATCGTCAACGAGCAGAATATTTTTTGGATTTTGAATGCTTTCTTCCGAACCGACTTCAATGATCAATGTTTCTGCTTGAGCGCTTTCCACGTCGCGCTGAGCTCCCGTTACTGTGGGTAAAAAGATTTGAAAAGTGCTGCCCTGTCCGATTTCACTATAGGCACTGATATAGCCTTTCATTTCCGCAATGATGCTGTGGGCGATCGATAAGCCCAGCCCCGTGCCGGAACCCACAGTTTTGGTTGAGAAAAACGGATCGAAAATTTTGGCAATGGTTTCTTTGCTCATTCCGCAACCGTTGTCTGAAATCTCTAAGACTTGGTAGATTCCCGGTACCGCTCCTTCAGGGAAGTGAAAGAGATCTTCTATAGACATCTGAGTTTCGCGCAAGGAGATGCGAACCTGACCATCGCTTTTATGTTCAATGGCTTGGCAGGCGTTTGTCGTAATATTGCTCAATACGCGATGAAATTTATTAGGATCGCCCGTTACCAGAAGCGTGGATTCTGGAATATCGGTCAGGAGTTGAGCATTCTCTGGAATGCGGGACTGTACTTGCTTGCTGACTTCACTGATTAAGCTACGAACCGAAAAATCCTGCATGTCGGAATTGCTTTTTCGGCTGAAGTCCAATAACTGCTGTACCAATGCTTTTGCGCGCTCTGCGGCTTGTAGAATGTCCCGTTGAATATCGGCCTCATTCGATTCCTTGGGTAATAATTCCAGTAAAACTTCCGAATTCCCTAAAATCATCCACAGTAAATTATTGAAATCATGGGCAATGCCGCCCGTGAGTGTCCCGATAGCTTCCATTTTTTGAGCATGGATCAGTTGGCGCTCTAAACGTTTACGCTCCTGTAAATCCGTTTCCAGTCGTTGATTCAAGACTTCCAATGACTCTGTTTTTGCTGAGATGTTCGATAACATCATTAAATAAGCTTTGTTTAAAACACCAATTTCGTCTCTCGAAAGAATAAGCGGAACGGAATCCACCTCTTCGTTCTTGGATGTTTTTTCCGCAAATTGAGTCATTCTCTGAATGGGATTGCTAATCTGTAAAGCCACGTAGAGACCGAGTAAGACCGTTAAAACCATGGCTACAAGGTCAATCAGATTCACGATCACAAAAGCGTTATTGGAGAATTCAATTTCATTTCTTCGGGCTACGACCGATCGATCGATATGGCTTTGAGAGATGTTGACTAAGATAGCTTCTGCTTGTAGGAAGTACTTTCTTCCCTGATTAGCCATCATGTCCTTGGCTTCAGCAGACCGTCCATGACGCTCAAGTGAAACAATCTGATCCCAAATTTGATCGTATTTTGTATAGAGTCGGCGAAAGCGGTTATAGGCTTTCTTTTCCTTTGGAGAGCGGATTAAGGCTTCATAGGCCTGAATATAATGTTCCCGTTTTTTATCTAAATCCGGGATTTCAGCACGAATAATTGTGTTTTTTTCTGCAACACATGTCGAGAGTAAATACTTAAAATGCTTAATACGAATATGATTAATCGTATTGTTGAGTGTATCCACAGTTTGAATTGCCGGGAGAACTTCATCATTGAGGACATCATCGTTTTTCACGATCATCATCAAGCTGTACAGTGAAAACCCGCTTGTTGTCAGCAGTAACAGAGAGAACACAGCCACGAGCGACAAAATTTTATGTCGTATTTTAAGGTGCTGAAAACGCTGGGTAAGCTTTGAAAATGGCATTTTTTTGCTTCTACTCAAGTCTACTCAAATGGCCTCATAAAAGGCTGAGCTTACGAAGGTAAGTCCCTATTCATTACTACTTATCGGTTCGGTTTTAAGGCACTTGATAGTACTTTGGAGTAATACGCTAATTGGGGATGTCACCCTTTATGCTATAGTCGCAGCAGTTGTTGTGAGTTTATTTTAGGTGTTGAAGACAGTTTAGTTTTTAGGAAACCCCACTATGAAGCCCATTGTGCGAGCCCGTATACTGAATAAGGCTGTATTCAGAGCTCTTAGCGTGTCCTTAATGCTGGCTGCCTCAGCTGGAAGTCTTGTTTCTATTGCTGCAGAGCCGACTATAAAGCTAAAGGCGAAACAGGAAGAAACTTTCAAGCGCCCTGCCTGTGCGGCGGCGGATATGAAGAACTTCATGTGCTATAACCCGCAAATGAAGGCTGCAACGCAATTACAGCAAAGTGAGCCTGTCCAAAAAGCCTTTGAAGCGACGGTAGGCCGTGCCCAAAAGCACCTGGATTCCCTGAAACCCAGTGCTGATAAGCTGGTGATCTTTGATCTCGATGACACCCTGATTGACGATATCCCCTACTATGCGCAGCCGGAGCCGCGTGATTTCAGCGGGTGGCTGCATCAGCGCCCTGTCAAATACCACGAATCGGTATTGAAACTCCTGAAAACTGCCAAGGCGAGAGGATTTTCAGTTATATACATTACGGGTCGCAGAGCGAACTATACCCTGCCAACGGCGGAACAAGTGCAGGAACTGCATTGGGATGCTTCCTATACACGTCCTTTGGGATTGCCATTAAGCTCCGAGGCCCACAAAAAGGCGCTTCGTCAGATGTTGAGAGGTATCGGATACACCATAGTGCTGAATATCGGGGATCAGGTGACGGATCATGACCTGCCAATCGATGAATCGAAGGGTGAGTTTTTACTCCCAAACGTGATGTACACTGTCTATTAATGAGGTGAAAAAAGGATAAAAAATAGTCTCAAAATCTTGGGTTTTTTGCCTCGAAATTGATGTTTTATAGGGCCACTTTTGACACAATTGGCGTTAGGTGGACATGAGGTGTAACGTTTTAGAAAACTTAACAAAATAAATGTCAATTAATCCGATTAAAATTGTTTTTCAAAAATACCCAAAGTGGATTGTGGTGGATCGATCTAAGAATTGATCTCCAAAATGAGTCAAAATACTTAATTAGAACTATCTAGTCCTAATCTAATCTTTTTCTCGGACATGATTTGGGGTTTTAGTTAGGATTCTTTTAAATTTAGTTAGGACTATTTAGTCCTATATTTATTAAAGGTATTTGGAGTTCAGGTTGACTCAACTGTTTTATGATGAACTGGGTGGATTGAGGGCTAAGTGGTCTTTCACGAATATGCGCAGATGGGAGGGAAGCGCCTTACCATGACGATAACGATTCCATTCAATGGGAGTGAATCCGGCTTGTTTCACGGCTTCCGGCATTTGGGGATAATAGTCTGTATCCGCCTTGCTGATTACAAGCAGGCTGCCGGATTTGAGTTTTTTATACAAGGCTTGAAGGCTACTGAGCTGATCTTTATCCGTTAGGTTATAAAGAACATTCATGGCTAAAACGACCACCGGCTCTTTGAAATTGAGGTAGGAACGAGCCCAGTCTCTGATATCAGCCGTTTCATAGGTAAATGTCTTCCGCAGCTCCGGCTTGAGCTGGAAGATCGGCATTTTCTTGATTTGATCCACATCCGTATAGGAAGAAATGTGATGGCCTGTCAGGTCATGGAAATCCTTCTGAAAGGGTCGCCCGTCCCGGATGAACTCCTTTGCATCTCCTAAAATGAGCTCTCGAACGCCCTTGGCATAATAATTTTGAATATCATGGGGGACATCTTTCATGGCTGTCTGCCAGGAGACTGGCTCGTAAAATGTTTTGCTTTCAGGCGCATTGTGGTGTAAAACAAAGTGCTCATAGGCCGAGATTAGATTCTTTTTGGCTAGAAGGATCGTTTTTGGATCAAAATCGATTTGGTGAATGGGATATTGTTTTGCGACACTGCCATGATTATCTGCCAGTGTCATTGCCAGGCCATGTGCCGATGATCCGGTACTCGAGCCTAAATTGATAATACTAGCACCCTTGGGGAAACAAATCTGGATTAAGGCTGCAAGATCGGTCTGAATACTTTGACGATTGATCCACGACATTTGGGCAATAATGGGGCTCCGCAAATTTTTGATGGACGATTCTGCCAGTGACAAAAATCCTGCCTCGGGTACACTTTCAAAACCCATGGTATGGGGTGTCACCTGAGTTCCCTGTTTTAATCTAGCCCGATGCTGATTATCCGGAAGGGGCTTCGTTTCCAGGGGTTTTGCATGGGCTAACAGTTGAAGGTGTATGGGCGATAGTTGTCTAGGGACTTGCATAAGGGCTTTCTGAAGGATGGAAAGGAGATAGTTGAGGGAGTCGCTTATTCAAAAGACTCTGACCCGATCTTGTCTTTTGCCCATTTTAGGAGGCACCACTTTGAGTTTAAGAACTCTATTTATTTGCTAAACGCCGTATTATGTCTTTTGCTTCGGCTAAGCTTCCTGGCACTTGAGAAGAATCTGAAGGTGAAGAGCTTGGATTACTGTCTCTTTTGAAAAGCTTTTCCCAGTCTGCAACTTTTAACCTTTCTCCGAGCGTTGTGTACTCTTTCCAGGCCTGAGATGGTAATTTGCCTCGATTGGGTACTTCCCGTCGAACAGGTTTGGTAATTTGCTCCATAGTTTTTGGTGGGAATTCTTGCCATTTTTTGGCTTTAATTCGCCGAAGTGCCAGCAAGTCTCCCGCTTTATTTCCAACGAGTTCTTCATCCGCTTGGGTTAATGCTGATGTAGAGTCTGCGTGAGTTGGTACTGAGGATGCATTTTTCGAGCGATGTAATCTTATCTTTTGCCGTATCTCTGAAATAAGACGCATTACACTCTCCCGGAACAAGTGAAAGTCAGTAAGATTTCTTGATTCTGAATAGAATTGAAAAACATGTCAGGGATCGCTCATTGAACTAAAGGCTATTGGCATTTAAAAACCAAAGTCGGTCTTTTTTGTTTAGCATCGTATCTATTGCTTCAAATCCATTCGTCTTTCGTTCTGTTATAAATACCCATTAGAGTCATACAAGCTCGTCATTATTAATTGTATAAGCCAGAGCTTATCAGTTTAGGCAGCCTTCAGAGTAAGAGGGTGAGTACAATCAATAATTAATTGATGAAAGTGCTTATTTAAATAACATAATCAAAATATATTCCAAAATTTAAACAGACTTAAAAAGATGCTTCTGTTGGAAAAAATCCCCCTATTAGAGAGTAATTGAAGGAAGCAAGTAAAAACCCTAGAGTTAACTCAGTTCACCAGTTTTGATTTAACTCAACAAAAAGGAATGATTCACATGCCTACTACACAAGACAAACAAAACACCGAGTCCTCCGGCAAACAAGGTTTTGCCAGTATGGATAAAGACGAAGTCCGTGAAATTGCCAGTAAAGGTGGTAAAGCGGCTCACGAAAAAGGAACCGCTCACGAATTTACGCATGAAGAAGCGGTCGAAGCGGGCAAAAAAGGCGGCGCTGCATCATCTCATTCCTCTGCATCGCCTACGTCTCATGCTAAAAAGGACGATGAAAAGTCTTCCTCTTCACATGGCTCTCATTCTGCTTCCTCAAAAGGGAAAGAAGATGACTCCGATAAGGATGATCAAAAAGGGACTCACGCTCGTGGCTCCCACGCCTCGAAATCTAAAAATGATGAGTCAGAAGACGACGATAAAAAAACGACTCAGGCTAAATCATCCCATTCGTCTAAATCCAAACAGGATGATTCTGATGATGAAGAAGATGAAGACAATCGTGGTCGTAAATCCGGTAAGCAAGGATTTGCGGCGATGGATAAAGACCATCAGAAAGAAGTCGCCAGCAAAGGCGGCAAAAAATAAATTCCAACTGATCACAGGAATAGGTGTAGCTGTAAAAAGCTACACCTATTCGCATTGTTTGGGTTGAGTGGGAGTCGCTTATTTCAATCACTCAATTGTGATTGATCCGAGGTATGCTTTTTTGTCTGTTAGTGTGGGATCACTGTATAAGCTTGAGTTACCTATAATACAGTCATGACGATTTTGACTGGCTTATCTGTACGCGATACCGTGACGCGTTTATCTCATTTTCGCTTACTCGACACCGAGCAAGTGGAAGCGCTTGCGAGTATTGCCAGCATTCGTCATTTCCAGGCGGGTGAATTGATTTTTGCTCAGGGGGATGCGGCTAGCGTTTTCTATGTGCTTTTAAGCGGAAAAATTCAAATTTATAAACTGTCCCGCGAGGGCAAGGAGATGATTTTACATCTGTTTGAGGCGGGCGATCTCTTTGCGGAAATTCCGGTTTTTAGCGGACATCCGCATTACCCGGCGAACAGTTTGTGCTTGGAAAACTCCGAAGTATTGGTCATCCAAGGCGCGGAATTCCGGGACTTAGTGCAGCGTTATCCTAGTTTGGCGTTAAATATGCTGAGCGTGATGGCTCAAAAGCTGCATCACTTTAACGGGATTATTGAAGATTTATCATTACGGACAGTAGATTCCCGCCTAGCCAAGTATCTTTTAGCAGTGAGTGAAAACTCTCCGCATAAGGCGGTGATTGTAATCCACAAGAAAACGCTGGCTGCGATACTCGGGACGATTCCGGAAACACTGTCCCGAGCCTTTAAAAAACTTAGTGATGCAGGGCATATTACCGTGGAGGGTAATCATATTCACGTATTGGATCGCGGAGCGCTGACTGATTTGGCAGGTGCTGAACAGGCTTGATTTAAGTCAATGCTGTCCTACCCATTCCCCTGTAGGGTGTAGCTATAGCACCTAAGGAGAATGAGTATGGATACGAGCATTATTGCCGAGACTTTTGCACGCGCGAAAAAGGAAAATGGCGGGTTAAAGACGCTGGGTTTGCGCTTTTATGAGCGCTTGTTTGAAAAGTATCCCAGTGTAAAACCCCTGTTCCACACGCCGCCGGAAGAGCAACATAAAAAACTGATGGCCTCGATTGGGGCCATTGTTGCCTGCGTGAATCACCCGGAAACCATGTTGCCCTACCTGCGCGCCATGGGGGTTCGTCACATTGCTTACAAGGCAGAAGACGGGCATTACGCTGCTGTGTCGGAAAACTTGTTGACGGTTCTGGAGGAACATCTTTCAAAAGAAGGTGAATGGACGGACGAGATGCATAGCAATTGGCAGGAGGCCTTAACCGTGGTGTCCACTGTGATGATGGATGCCGCCAATCATCCCGAGCAGTACGGGGATGAATTGATCAACGCTGGTTACCAAGCCGATGGTTTTAAGGCTGGTACTTCAAAACCCTGGGAATTAGCATTAAGCTGAGACGCAAGTTAAGTTTCAGATAAGGCATCCCCGCGCAGGCGGGGATCCATTAAGAGTAGAGTAATGTAAGCTAACAAGCTCGTACTATTAAACTCTCGGAGTTGGCTTTAGGTTGAAAAGGTTGTTTTGCTGGCTGAATACCGCACTTACTATTTTCGTCTTGTCTGCAGTACCGTAATTCCCGTGAAAACGGGAATCTTTATCTTTCAAAGTACTATTTACGCTGGGTGTGAGGGTATGGTGGCTGAACTTGATGAATTAATTCAATTAACTTGTCGACAGGGTTCTGCCAACGCCAGTATTGTTCATCATTTTCCGCTGCTTTGATTTTACTCTTTGGAAACCCCCATTCGGATTGCTCCAAGGCTGGTCTTTTTGTACCTTCGGGAAGCGATTGAGGTTCATAAGAAAGGGTTAATATACCTAACGATAGCCATAGAAATATTGCAGCACTAATAAAACGGCGAGGATATTGAAAATACCAGTATTTTGGAACGGTATAAAAGCGAATGCCAAGCTTGCCACATCCCTCCAAAATAGGTTTTGCAAAAGGAATATTGCTAGATATTTGACCGGCAAGCTGGAATAAGATTTGGACCTTTGTTGGGATAAATAATAAAAGCGTTAAAATTCCAAAGAGGACTGTTCCAACAAAGAGCCCATTTAAAAGTGTTTGTTGAATAGGGAAATGAACCCCATTTTGCCAGTAGAGCTTCATTATTCCCAAGATTAGGAATGATATGCTAAACAACCAACACAGCGGTTGCGACAGAGTGTATTTAAATTGTGACCTAAGTGTTCTTGTATCATGACCAATAAATAAAACATCTAATATCAATGGGGCTGATGATGAAGAGCCAATAGCAGAAAGATTCAAAATCTTAATATGCTTAATTTGTGCAAAATAAGACCAAAATATGCGAATTATTTTACTATCTAACGGATGTTTTTTTATCCAGGATAGACAAGCAGGTATATGAGTTTCATCTCCCTGTTTTCTAATGGCTTCTGCTACATTTTCCCGAATCCACTCACTTTTGTCTTCTAGTAGTGGTAATAGGTATGGAATATGACTAGCATTTCCCAATTTTCCTATTGCTTCCACAACATTGATATAAAACCAGTTGTTTTTATTATTAAGAAGAGGTATAAGTAGAGAAATATGACTCTCATTTCCTATTTCACCAATGGATTCTACCGCCTTACTGCGAACTTGTGTATCCTGATCTGTCAGTAATGGTAGTAGATAGGGTATATGACTAGCATTTCCCAATTTTCCTATTGCCTCCAGAACAGTGTAACGAATTTTGTCATCTTCACCAGTCAGTAGTGGTAGTAGGTATGGTATATGGGTTTCATTTCCCAATTCACCAATGGATTCTACCGTCGTGCGACGAACTAATGAATCCTGATCCATCAGTAATGGTAGTAGATAGGGTATATGGGTTTCATTTCCCAATTCTTCCATGGATTCTACCGCCTTGCTACGAATTAGTGCATTCTGATCTGTCAGTAGTGGCAAAATATGGGGAATATGACTATTATTTCCCAATTTTCCAATTAATTTCAGTATGTTGCCACGAATTTCGTAATCTTCACTATTGAGGAACTGTATAAGTAAAGGTATATGGGTTTCATTTACCGAGAATTCAATAATTTCCATTACTGTGTGTCGCACCCAGTTATCTTCATCATTAAGAAGTGAAAGAAATACATTTATATGTCTATCGTTTCTCATTCCCAATCTGCCAATGGCATAGATTACTGTGCTACGCAGCCAATCCTCTTCATCATTAAGGAATGGTATAAGTAAGGGGGTGTGGATTTCATTTCCTAATTTCCCAATAGACTCTATTGCTTTACTGCGTACCCAATCCTCTCTATCATTAAGGAGTGGTATAAGTAAGGCTATATGGGTTTCACTTCCTAATTTCCCGATAGACTCGACTACATCGCTACGAACTTGTGTATGCTGATCAGTCAATAGTGGTAGGAAATAGGTAATATGACCATCATTTCCCAAATCTCCAATAGCTAATACTGCTCTGCTACGAATTTGGATATTATCATCATTAAGGAGTGGTATAAGTAAAGCTATATGGGTTTCATTTCCTAATTTCCCAATAGACTCGATTACTTTAGTACGAACATGTATATCCTGATCCATCAGTAATGGTAGGAGATAGGGAATATGACCCTCATGCCCTAAATCTTGAATCGTTAATACTGCACTGCAACGAACTAAGTTATCTTCATCACTCAGTAGTGGCAAGAGAAGAGGTATATGGCCCTCATTTCCTAATCTCCCAATGACGTTCACAATAGCCTGACGGACTTCGCTATATTCATGTGATAAGAGTGGTAAGAGAAGGGGTATATGACTCCCATTTCCTAGCATTCCAATGACATTTACAATAGTTTGACGGATTTCGCTAGTTTCATTTATTAGGAGTTTCAAGAGGAGAGGAATGTGGCTCTCATTTCCAAGCTGTGCAATTACTTCTATAACGTTATTCAGACGAACTTTGTTATTTTCACCCTTTAGAAGAGCAATAAAAAGTGATGAACAGTTCGTAAGCACTAAAAGCTGTATGGCAAATTCGTAAGTGTCAAGCTGGTTGAACCAAACTGGTATTTGAGACTCAAATTTAGGAAATGTTGCTTTAAACCAATTTGGATTATTTTTCATTTCACAGGCAATATCTTCCAGAAAGTTGAATAAAATCTTGTCTGAATTTTCTAATGCTATTTCAATATATAATCTGGCGATTTGGTAACTTGGATTCTTTTTTCCAGGCTGATTGAAATGTCCCACGTCATCCATGCAGAGATAAAATTGGATGACTTCACGCCATGCGGGATTGATTAAAAAGCGTCTATCTTTTGCGATTTGCCATAAGAAAAGTGGATTATTTGATCGGAAATCTTCTCGATGAAGATGTTTTGCAGCGTAATAGGCTTGAAAGGATTGATGTCGAAAAGAGGCTATTTCAATGCTCTTTTCCAAGAGTTGATTTGAACATCGCCATAACTCTTCTTGATCACTTTGAGAAATAAATGTGTCGAGCAGCTTTTTCGGGAATATTTGAATATGTCCTTTTAGTAAGGCTCTTAAAGCTACTTCTGCAAGAATATCTTCAAAGTCATTTTTGAGAAATGTTCTTGCTATGGGGCGTTTATTTTCTATAAGTTCAGGAATTCGGTTTAGTTCTTTTTCTTGAATGCGTAGCATAAAATGAGCGTATAGTTCTGCTCTGCCGCTTAACTCTTTTAAAAAATTAGTATCAGTATTTGTTACAAGCTCCTTGAGCATTTCCAAAAGCATGGGCTCTTCGGCTAAGAATGGATGTAGATTCAGGATTGGTTCAATTTTTGAATAATCGGAATCTAGAAAATTTCGAATTTCGGAGTTATTTGGACGAGTGAATCGAAGGATTTGTATATCATTCCCAAGACTATTGTCACGTGAGGCAACTGCAATAATAACCTTCCCTGAAAAATGCCACCGGTTTCCATAATTGATGAGTGCTGCAACATGCTCAATTTTAGTACTTTGATCAAGACCATCTAGCAGCAATAAAACATTTAAAGAAGTTGGATTGGTTTCCTCTGGGTAACTTTCTTTAAGAAGTTGTTTTAACCATTGCTCGGGTGTTTCTCGAACATTGTCTGGAATTTGATTGCAGTGACGAAAGATAGGAAACCAATTGTTGGATTGTTCGCTTAAAAGTTCAATGGCCCATGTTCGGAGCCAGGTTGTTTTCCCATTTCCAGATTGACCCCACAACAAAATTGGTTTGGAATCGGTCAATAATTCATCGGAAGAAATGTCTGTCCAGGTTTCTTTGTCTTTCTCTTTATTCAACAAAGGTTTTTCGCATTTTTCAATACGCCGTGGCATAAGAGCTTCACGGCGTTCATCGGGTAATTTTTTTTTAAGTGTTTCTAAGTAGCTCTCTCTTGTCATGTATTTTGAAAATCGCAATCATACTATATTCTCAAAATAGCAGTATTTCCAAAGCGCTGCAATTTTAAAATTTAAAGTGTCTACTTTGTATTGTGCATAACCTATCTTGCCTTACATTATTGAATTTGAAATGTGAAGATTCCCGTTTTCACGGGAATGACTTTTACTATCAGTGAAAGCCTTTGAGTGGCCTTGAAAATCAAGTGATTCAGGCATTGAAGTTTTAGAGTGTTGGCAAGCAATGGTTATACTGACGCAGTAACTAAGTAGACGTTCTTGACCATAAATTCTAAGCGGGTTTGGGGGTGGCTTGGGCGAGCATGCCGAAGAAGATCTCCAAGAGATGGGGATCCCAGTTCTTGCCCGAATTCAATTCTAAAATGTGCTTGGCTTGAGCGACTGGCATCGCCTTGCGATAACAGCGATCTGAGGTCAAGGCATGGAAGGCATCGACAATGGCGATGACCCGCGCGCCAATCGGAATCTTCTCCCCCTTATACCCATGCGGATGCCCACTGCCATCCCAATTCTCGTGATGGCACTCCACCGCCGGAATCAACGGACGAAGCGACGGCACCGGGTACAGAATTTGCTGCGCCCCGATCACGGAGTGCTGCTTCATAATCTCCCACTCTTTTTCATTGAGCGGGCCCGCCTTGCCGAGTATCGTTTCAGGAATGCCGATTTTGCCGATGTCATGCAGAATGCCTGCGGCGCGAAGCTCTTCGACCTCGGGAACCGTCATGCCCAACGCATGCCCTAAAGCAGCGGCATAATTGGCAACGGCTTGCGAATGACCCCGTGTGTAGCGGTCTTTGGCGTCCAAAGCACCCGCTAAGGATGTAATGGTTTCCAACATAAGCTGATCCGATCTGACACCTTGAATGATGTTCGTGACTTTGGCGGATTCACCCTCACTGGACGCGGGTAGATCCCTTTTTTCTATTTTCTGAACGAGAGACTGGTAGACACCGGAAATATGAATGCTTTCGTACTTTTTAGCGACCTGGGATGCAAAAATTTCGATCACGGTTTTGTCGTTGAGGGAATCAATTTCACTGGCCGCAACCATGGTCGATTTACCGAGATTATCTTGATCGGGCAGGAGATCGTCCGCACCGGGTTTAGGTAAGCCGCTTTTGTATTGAGCCAGGTTTTTCGCCTGCTCGGTAAGTTTGAGTAGTTTGGCACGATTTCGAATATCGTCCGGGTAGGTGGCATGGCCGATGCTGACCGTCAGTTGTTGAAGATTAATGGGAAGGCGTTCGTGGATGCCATCAATCAGGATGCTTGCGATTTTCGAAGAACGAATGCGATCGGTTTCCGGCAGAAGAATGACAATTTTATCCCCGCCGTAGCGGGCAACGGTATCCACACCGCGAACCAGCCGTCGAACGGTAGAAGCTATATAGCAAATCGCGGAATCCCCTACGGAATGTCCTTGTTCCCGGTTAATGGTTTGTAGCTCATCCACATCCATAATCATAATTGATAAGGATTGAGCCAGGCGATCGGTCCTGTCTAACTCTCTTTCTAGCATGTCCTGGAAGGAGGTGTAACTGAGAAGTCCGGTTAAATTATCCATCTGGGTTTGAATTTTCATGCGCTCTTGGAGTGTGAGATTCCAGATCAGTTGCGACAGGGAATCTTTCAAGCCGTACACATAGGACAGCTTAGCTTGGGAGAAGGCGTCGAGATCCTGAAAGCCGAGCGTGAATAAGGCGATAGTACGATTGCCCGCGACAAAGGGAATACTAAAGAGGTTGAAATGATCATCCCCATGAGCGCTCAATTCCTGGGCCCATGGCAGGCTGCTCAGTAACTCTTTTCCTAAGCGGGATAGATGAGGACTAAAAGTGGTGTCTTTTCGCTGGTAAGCTTGCACCAGGTGATTGTGGGTGTCCTGTAGAGAAAGGACGGGGAGATCCTCAGCCTGCTTGGCTGCGGCGGGTGGGTTGGCATCAAACAGAAAACGAATTCGAATCAGTTGCGCCGTTTCATCCAGAATGGAGAAACATGTAAACTCGGGAGCACCACCGCCTTTTAGGCGTGCATTCAGGAAGTGCCATAGCTCTTCCAGGGACGATGTGCTGCTGATGATTTGGCGCAGATCGTCGCGCAAACGAGGCAGGGCGGTATCCGTCGTATTGTTTTTCAACGGGTTCGCAGGTGGGTGCTTTAAGGTGTGTCCGATGTCTTCGGAAAAGCTTTCTACTCGCTGGAGCCAGGTGGCGGTTTTCTTAAGGGTGGGTAATAATCCTCTTCCCCAGTATTCGAAACAGTCGGCCAAGGCACGTTGACTTGTCGCAAACGGCGATAAATCCGTTTTCAATTCTGGTTCATATGAAGACTTTAACGAGTCTTCATACTGCGACTCCGAAGAGTCACCATCTGTTTCAAGTTCCGGCATCGGAGAGCTATCCACCGTGACCATCCTTACCTTGCAACTATTCAGACCTGTGAGCGCTTTACGAAGGCGCTTATTCTCTCGATACCCGGGTTGAATTAAAGCTGATGGTATTTAAAAAGGCGTCGAGACCTGAAAATTGGATTTTGCATTTTAGCATGCATGCCAATCAATAGATTATAAACCATAAAAAACAATATTTAAAATAAACAGTCCTTTTGTCTTTAATTCCCTTTCACTTTTCTCTCTTACTGTAATTGTTACAGGCCAATTGACCCAAACTTTGGATGCGATATAACAGAAGCTGTTCATTCGCCTTTTTAGAGAATCACCATGCCCAACGATACTATTCCTCCTTCTTCCTCTACAGCAGATAATTTAGCAACTCAGCGCTGGACTAGAGGTGGAGGGACGTACACAGAGAACAGACGTGGCTCTGCTAGAGGCCGTAAGAGTCATTTCGGTCCACGGGGACGAGGAGAAGATGTCTATAACTCAGGGACTCCACGTGGCGGCATTAATGCAAGCAGCTCTTCGAAAACGTATATTCCCCCTACCATTCGAGATAAACCTGTGGACGTTACCCCGGCGGGTGTTGTTGTTGGGACAAGTTCTACAGTTACACCACAGCAGGAAAGAGAATCCAAGCGGGGGCGAGGTGGAAGAGGGCGAGGATTTGGTAGAGGTGGAAGGCTAAGAGGAAATGCTTTTCCTAGAAACACGTCTAAGTCACAGACATCTCAAGTGAATGAAAATACTTCTGTACTAGCAACGAAGCTTCCCAAACGTTCTGCAGCCTCCACACCAAAGCCGAATCAGGATATTGCAGATCGAATTAAGACCCTCACAAAGTCTATTATGGATAGTGCTTCGAAACTGGCCAGAAGAAGAGGGCCAGAAAAACATTTAGAAGCTGCAAGAAATGGTGGTCATACTAAAAAACGATATAATAGCGTTCCCCCTATGGACAGAGAGGAATTGCCTGAGTATATAGACCGTCTTGAAAAACAATTTCTTAATCTGGATAGTGCTAAAGAGAGAGCTAGCATGCAAGTTTCTGAGGAAATGATAAAAGAGAATGAGCAATCTGAACTGCATGAAGCCTCATCGGTAATGTCAACCACACTTCACCCTTCACAAGCGACATCCTCTTATGCAGAACCGGTTAAAAATAAGCCATTAACCACTTTCAGTCAAAACAGTTCAAGTCCCTTTCAAGTCCGTGGAATCCCAACTGAAACACCGCTCAATGGACTTTCTCAGCGGAGTTTTCCGTCACAACCAGACCCACAATACACTACTACATTTACAGATAGACAAGAATTTCGACTGCAAGCTGCTAGGAAGTTGATACACTCAGATAATGTACGTCGGTCGTTAGAAGGTTTTGCAAAACTAATCGTTATTCATGGCGAAAGAGCAGCCGAGGATTTTAATAAAGGCCGTCCAATAAACCCGGTCGATATCAAGAATTTACAAGAGTATCAATCTGTATTCAGTAAAGCAGAACAAATGGGAGATAAATGGACTCAGGAACGTTTGGGGAATTTCAGCTCTCAGCACCAAAGCTTATTTACAGAACTTTCAAGAATCGCCCCACAGCAAAATGTTGTTGTACTTGGAAAAAGCAATCTAGAGTCTTTACGCAGCGGAATTTTCAGTCAGCATGAACCACCAACTAGAAGTGTTTCTCCTTATCAATTGACTGAAAATCAACAAGATCGCTTGACTGAAGCCGAAACTCTGATGAAAAATCCAAGTAAAGCCTTGTTAGGACGATCTAAGGAGTTCAGAGTTTATGGCGAACACGCTGCTGCCGCTTTTAAAGTAGGTAAGCCAGTAGCTGACTTTATTATGGATAAATTAAATGCGGGGTCACAGCTTTATACTGACGCATTAAAAGATAACGATATTGAAACCGCTGGGCGTTTACGGTCATTCAAAAACCAAAATGAACGGCTATTTGAAGTGTTGGCACGAAGAGGTATGAAAATTAATTTTTAGTTGGGTTTGATAAACTCGCTGTTCAGAATCCTCTGTTTATTTGTTTCTCGTGTAGGCGAACTCGTCAAACTTATTGCTTAAGTCTTGCCGCGTGCCGTTTTCTGTACGAGCGTTTTAACCAAGCCCACTGAATAAGGCTTGCTTTATCACTTCTTATTTTTTCCGCTTCTATTGGCTTGTGTTCAAAAACGCTATTTTCAGGTCGCTTTTTCCCCATTTCGTCCAATACATGCCCAATGTGTCCAACGGTATTGTATTTTTGGTGAAGTTCTCGATTTGGAATATACCCTTCTGCCAGAAACGAACTATAATGGCCTGCGTCGTCAGGAATTTGCATGTGCGTATATACTGGCTTATCGGACAATACAATAAACTTTGGTTTGTGAGCGGTAGCTTTTTTTATAAACTTTGCTCTTGGCGATATGGGGATTTCTTTATAAGGATCCACATTGTCTGGAGGGATGGTATCAAAGTAGTGAAGAAGTTGTCCAAAAACTGTAATGTCGGACTTAGGCAAGGGGTCATCTGTTCGGAAATCGTGGGGTACCATCTCTCCTATAATCAGTTTTCGGGTATCAGGCTTATCGAGTAAACTTCCTTTTTGCACAACCGGCCTTTGGCCTTGTTTTGCACCTGTATAGTAATTTCTGATTCTGTCCATTCGATCAGGATTTTTGTGTCCAACGATAGTAATTGCACTGGATATTGCGGTATTAATGTCGTCATCTGAAAAAGAATGAATGTCCAGTCGAGTAGCCGTTGCCTGCCTGACAAGCGCTAATAAATTCTCTGCAGTAACGGGTTCCTTCTTGTTTGGTCTTGTTTTTAAGAATTCATCGGTTTGGGCCAGCCGTATCGATTTTATATCGGTTGCTTTACCGTCCCCTAAAGCTAAAATTGAAGCCGGAGACTTTAATCTTTTTAGAAGTTCCGGAATGGCGGCCAACACCGCAGAAGCGAATACCTCCGTATCACCGTAGGCAACCCGCCCTGGAATTTTAGTTGCTGTTTCTTTTAACTTGAACGCACTAGAACCATCGTTTAGTCGACGAGCTTGCATATTGCCCATAGAGTTTCGAACTCTTTGAATTTTATTTGCTGCTCGTTCCGTCTTTTCTTCCAGGCTAAGGGTACTCACTGAAGGGACTGCTGCAGCTCCTGAATACTCATCTTTTGCTTGTGTTAAAGATGTACCGCTCTCTATAGCGGCTTTGGCTACTTTTTTCTTTTTCTTTTTACCTTCGAAATAAATGTCCCGACTGGTGATGAAACGATTGATCGGAAATGCCATATAAAAAACTCAGCTTGGTTTATGCAGCCAAATTGTAGCAAGGATCAGGCTTTTTCAGTATTTGTATTCCCATAAAACTCTAGCTAATTTAAACTTATCCGCTTAACTTATCAATAAATTTTCCGGCTTAAGCCTTGAACAAGAGTTCAAGCTCTACCTTTAGTTCAGTGATATCATACGGTTTTTGTAAAAGTTTGCATTTTTGATAAGCTGGTGGCAATACATTTTGGGGGTAGGCCGAGGCAAAAAGAAACGGTTTATTCATGGCGTTGAGTTTGTCTGCAATCTCGTACGTATTCCACCCTCTTAAATTAATATCTAACACTGCCGCATCAAAGGGTTCACAGCGAATCAAATCCAAGGCGTCCTCCACCAGCGTGGGAATGGGTGCGACGTCGTAGCCGAATAATTCCAGCATGTCTTGCAAGAGCAGGCCCATCAGCGGATCATCTTCTACAATGAGAATGCGCTTTGTAGAAACTTGAGTTGTATTTTGAGTGTCTGTTGAAGAGAGAGAGTTCATCAAAAACTCCTAGGCTTGCCTTTAAGAGAGGGCTTTATTTTTGCTTCAAGGCATCTTGTATGGCCGATGCCAAGCTCGCCTGACTATAAGGTTTGTATAAAATCGGGATATTGGAATCGAGAACGTTGGAGAATTCGTTATTTTGATAAACGTAGCCAGAGGTGAGAATAATTGGAATATCGGGGAAAGCGTTTTGGCATTCGTTCGCTAAATCAATACCGCTTTTCCCGCCGGGCATAATAACATCGCTAAATAGCAGATCAATGGGTGCATCTAACTTTGAGTTTAAAAGTTCAAGGGCTTCACTTGCATTGCTTGCTGTTAAAACATCATAGCCCATACTGGTTAACATTTCTCGTGAAATTTCAAGAACTTCGTGATCATCTTCAACGGCCAGGATTCGAGCTTTCGTGGAAGCGGGTCTAATGGGCGTTAACGAGGTTGCTTCGGAAACTTGCTCTGAGGTGAAAGGTAAGTAAAGAGAAACCGTCGTTCCAATGTTGAGTTGGCTCTCAATCTGTATAAACCCGTTGGACTGTTGAATGAAGCCATACACCATGCTGAGGCCCAAGCCCGATCCCTTACCGACTTCTTTGGTCGTAAAGAACGGTTCGAAAACTCGGGTCAATAGCTCAGGAGGAATGCCGGAGCCGGTATCTTTGACAGAAATAACGATATATTGTCCCGGATTCGCATCGGGAATCGGGTTCGCCTGATCTGTGTCCAAAGACTCATTCCGGGTTTGAAGGGTAACGATTCCCCCTTGTGGCATGGCATCCCGTGCATTGATGATGAGATTTAAAATTGCAGATTCCAACTGGTTCGCATCCGTTAAACAAGTCCAGAGATCCGGTGCTAAAACGGTTGCAAGCGTAATATCAATCCCGATAACCTGACGGGCAAGCATTACAATGCCAGGAATAAGCGGGTTTATATCCACGGCTTCGGTTTTAAGTGGTTGGCGACGTGAGAAAGCTAACATTTTTTTTGTAAGGTTAGCACCCCGCTCCGTGGCATTTAAAGCATTATGAATATATTTCGTCAGGCTTTCATCAACCCCTCGAAGTGACAGGAGTTGTAAGTTGCCGATGATGACCATCAGTAAATTATTGAAATCATGGGCTAAGCCACCGGTCAGTTGACCCACGGCCTCCATTTTTTGAGCCTGCCTGAGGTTTTCTTCTGTTTTTTCTCTTTCTTTAATTTCATTTTCTAACTGGGAATTTTTATCGGCTAGCTCTTGCACTCGACTTTTATGCATCGAAATATCAGTCACAACGCCACAGATAATCTGGCTTTCTTCATCCAAAAGTTGGCTAAAACTAATATAAGTTTCAACCGTACTCTCCGGCCATACGTTTAACAGAATTTCTCCACGCGCGACCTGGGACAGTAAGTAGTGAAGAACTTTACTTTGTGTTTCAGGAATAAATTGCTGAAAGGGTGAACCAATAATCCGCTCGGTAGGTGTATTCACAATATTGGCGAATGCCTGATTACAATACAGGATCAGTCCGTCATGGGTTAGGGTGACCGCACCTTCTTGCATTTTCTCGATTAAAAGCCGGTAAGGGCGATCGGCATTGTGTAGGGTATAAACTTGCTGCTGATTATGATTCGGCCCGGTTACGACTACGGCATCAACATCCCCGCTACGAATGGCTTCCAGCGTGTCTTCCGCTTCTTCAAGCTTGTATTTTAATTCTTGAATTTCACGTCGTGCATTTTCGAGCTCAACGTTTAGGTCTGAAGAATTTAATTCTGAAGAGCTTAAGTCTGAAGACGGCTTCATAAATGGGCTACAACTCTTCTTGCGTGTAGGGCATTAGATCAAAACTATGCAATACTTTATCGGTGTGAGACAAATCTCCAATAATTCTTCTTAGAGGACCAGGTAATGATTTAACAAGCGTGGGGACAGCGATAATTTGTTCTCGACTCGCACATTCCGGCTGTTGATAAATATCAATCACTTCAAGATCGTAGCGCCCGTCCAGATGCGTTTCGCAAATTTTCCGCACGTTTTCAATGGCTTTACGAGACCGGGGGGTGCTGCCAGCAACGTAAAGCCGAAGCATGTATCGTTCGCTTTCGTCATCACTCGTTTCGATATCACCGTAAAAGGAGTCAGTCATAGTCATGTCCCGTCTTAATATCAAGGACTAATGAAACCTTTTCCATGTCCGATAAAGTACCGATTACGCGTTTAATAGGTTCAGGTAAACGTCGAACTAAGGTGGGTAACGCCATAATTTGATCTTCCACAGCGCGCTCTGGATTTTTGGCGATATCAACAATCTCAATTCGATAGTTGTTTCTTAAATACTTTTCACAAACCGATTTCAGGTTTGTAATTGCTGCTAAAGATTTTGGAGTTTGGCCGGCTATATAAAGTCTGAAATTGTAAGTGCCGTCGTCAACGGCCTCGCCTTCATTACCTAGGCGAATCGTCGCGCTGTCCATTGTTTCGTTATCCATGCTTGTTGTTACTTTTTAAACCCCGGCTCAGGGCAAGACTGCTTTGATCGTCTAACCGCATGGCGTTACGTTCTTCTATTTCTCGGCTTAATAAGGAAATTTCTGCTTCCTCGTTATCCAATTTAACCTGCAACTCAGACATCTGGTTTTCCAGGGAGCGTTTTCTAATTTCAAGTTCCCGTTGACGTCTTTCCAACTGTTGCTTCTGAAGCAGTAGTTCCTCTTTTTCTTTTGCTTCTTGTGCCAATCGTGCGGAACCGGTTAAGACGCCTTGGAAACCAATATAGACACTCATGACACGGATCCCGTCATTTTGGATTGTAAATTCTCGAACCTGATTGGAATGGGCCATTCCGCGAGATTTAAGAACGTATAATCCCCGATTGCGTTCACCGTTATACTCAACATTATTCAGGTAAATCCAGGTATCCATAAGTGACGATAAGCCATGCCCGTATTCGTCAACCACCTCCAGGCCACCGGCTTTCAGCAAGTTGGTAAACAGACCCGTAATGCCATGAGATTTTAGAATATCGACAATTCTTAAAAGCGTGATATGAACTTCGCTTTCAACCCCTCGAAAAGCAGAAATCGGATCAATAATGACAGCAGAGGGTTGAAAAGTCTGAATCTTACGATTCATGAGGGTCAGGTGCATTTCGAGCCCGTATAAACTGGGCCGTGCCGACTCAATACACAAAAGTCCCTGATCAATATATTGTTGTAGATTAATTCCAACTGAGCGGGTATTACGAATAATTTGCTCCGGTGATTCTTCAAAAGCGAAGTAAAGGCATTTTTCACCCCGTTTGCAAACGCTGTTGGCAAACATCGCGCTAAAGATGCTTTTTCCGGTTCCGGAGGCTCCAGATAAAAGAATACTTGTTCCTCGATAGATGCCCCCTTTGCTAAACATCGCATCGAGGTCTGAAATGCCGGTTGAGACAATTTCATTCGTTGTTTGATGACACAAACCTACAGAGGTAATCGGGAGAACGCTGATTCCTTCAGAGTCGATAAGGAATGGGTACTCATTGCTGCCGTGAGCAGAACCCCTATATTTCACGACTCTTAAGCGGCGTGTTGACAGTTGATCGTTAACGCGGTTATCCAGCAATATAACGCAATCGGAAATATATTCTTCCAAACCATGTCGGGTTAAAGTTCCATCCCCACGCTCACCTGTAATCACTGCAGAGACACCCTGTTCTTTTAACCATTCGAAGAGGCGGCGTAGTTCCGCTCTCAGAACAGCTGGATTAGAAAGTCCGGTAAAGAGGGCTTCAATAGTATCGAGAAGCACACGCTTTGCGCCTACTTTCTTAATGGCATAGCCAAGACGGATAAATAAGCCTTCTAAATCGTATTCTCCATTTTCCTCGATTTCGCTCCGTTCTACCCGGACATAATCGATCACAAGTTTATTTTGAGCCATCAGCTCATCGACATCATAGCCAAGCGATTGAACGTTTTTGGCAAGATCTTCACTTTTTTCCTCGAAGGTCATGATGACCCCAGGCTCATCGTATTGGGTAATGCCGTTGATCAGGAAAGTCATTCCAAAGAGAGTTTTGCCGCAACCCGCCGAGCCGCAAATCAAGGTGGGGCGCCCTGCTGGCAATCCACCAAAAGTGATTTCATCAAGACCATGAATACCAGTTGCGGCTTTTGATAATTCTGGCTTACTTGATGTAAGTTCGGAGCTAAGGGTTGGCATTAAGGTTTCCCACTGTATTGCAGAGCTATGTATGAATGACGGATAATAATCCGAGTCTATCTTAAGCTTGTCTACAGAACTACAGGCAGGGGGCCTATTGTAAATAAAGACTGAGGCTGTTATGAACTATTGTCTGTCTTTCTACGGTATAGGCATTGTAGGTGGCGTAAAAATAACTCTTCCGATCAGTCTGAAGTATTACGATGTCTTTGCCACTACTACAAGCACTAATTAAACGGTGCATTAGACTGCAAGCTAATTCGAACGGATGGGTTTCGATGCTAGTTTAATGGTTCAGTTTGGAATCTTTGATTATGTATTAATCCGGTTCCACATGACGTTTGTCTTTGACATTAGAATTAGCAGGTTCGTATATCCACCATGAATAAAATTTTTAACGTGATTAAAGAACAAGCAGTATCAGACTCTATCGAGATGTTCGATGATATCCACGCTTTGAAGTCCCAGGCGAAGCGCATGCTGAGGATGATGGAATCGGCTCAAATGATGCCAATGGAAATCAAGCTTGATGATTGGGACGGCAAATCCTTAGAGAGGCTTTCGTTTCTGTTTGGCTTTGGACAGGGTACCCTGTCGATGTTTTTGGGTTGTGTCGTGAGTGATGACCGAATGCAGTTCGAAATTGACCTTATAGAGAGTATTCAGTCTCAGAAGTCGTGCGATGTAACATGTCGCCTTCAGTTAAAGGACGGCACCACTAGCCGGGTTCGTTATCAGGCAGAGTACACACTCAGTAAAACAAAGCATTCGGCCAGTTTATACGGCCTATTGACGGATATCAGCGACAGCACTTCCATGCAGGAGGCCTTTCATGAAGCGGAAGAGAAGTATCGCCTGATCGTCGAAAGTTCTACCGGATTTGCGATTTTAACGATTGATCTGGAAGGCAATGTATCCAGTTGGAATGTCGGTGCGGAGAGAATTACAGGCTGGAAGGCTGAGGAGATTATTGGCAAATCGTCTGCTCTGTTTTTTACACCGGAAGACCGAGAAAATGGTGGCTTTCTGTGGGAATTGGACAACGCCTTAAATAAAGGCATGGCTGAGGATGAACGCTGGCATATGCGGGCTGATGGATCACGCTTTTGGGGCAGTGGACTCATGATGCCTCTTAAGGAAAAAGATGGACGTAATAAAGGCTTTTTGAAAATCGTTCGGGATCAGACCGACAAACGTCAGGAAGAAATGCGGACAGAATTATTGGTGGGTGAGTTGAACCATCGGGTTAAAAATACCCTTGCCAGTGTTCAAAGCATTGCCCAGCTTACGCTTCTTTCCAAGCCAGAACCTGCGGACTTTGTGGAGAGTTTTACGGCTCGGATTATGGCGTTATCCAGAGCGCAAGGTCTTTTAACCCGAAAAAGCTGGAAGGATGTATTATTGTCCGATGTTTTAACGGAAGCATTATCGCCTTTTCAAGATCAAAACCAGTTAAGGATTCAATTCCAGGGAGAGTCGGTCGTTTTAGCACCTCAGCAGGCGATTGCTTTGAATATGACCTTTCATGAGTTAGCGACCAATGCTGCAAAATATGGTGCTCTCTCTGTTAATGAAGGGTCTTTGGAAGTATTATGGCATCTTATGGATGAGAATCGTTTAACCGTTCAGTGGCACGAAGTATCGGGATTGCCTGTCGCAGAGCCTTTGAATACGGGGTTTGGTACTCGTCTTATTCAGCAAAGTATAACGGGTGAACTGGGTGGAAAGGTTGAATTCAATTTTAGCCATTCAGGTTTTCGTTGTTTTATCGAGGTTCCTTTATGAACGTGATTCCTTTTCCCCAAGGCGGAGGGAATTCCAAGCCGAAACGGGCTTTGATTGTTGAAGATGAATCGCTGATGGCGCTTCTTCTAGAGCATTTGCTCCAGGAACTCGGTTATGACGTTGTGGGGATCTGCGCTTCGATTCACGATGCCTTAAGCTTGATCGACAAAGAATCCTTTGATTTTGCGATTCTGGATATTAATCTCCGTGGTATTGAGTCCTATGAAGTGGCCGATAGACTCGATGATCACCGGATTCCGTTCATTTTTTCCACGGGCTACGATGCCTTGAAGTTGCTGAAACCGTATCGGGAATATCCCACACTGCAAAAGCCGTATGAACTGCAAAGCTTAAAAAGTGAGCTGGATAAACTCCGCAGCTTCCATAAGAAAAAAATACTAACTTGAATCACCCATTATGTATAACACCTAGTACTTAACTTTTTTGGATTCGATATATTCTTTCAAACTGAACAAAAATCAACTCATTGTTTCAGAAGGCAATTATATATAATAGCTAAACTCGTCACGTAAATTGGATTCTTTTTTTCCAACTTTAAAGTTTTCAAGAATCTCCTTCGGCATCGGTAACCAACGTCTGCCATTTTTCTTTGTTGATTTTTCTATTCCTTCTGGAATTTTCCCTGCTCTCCGGAGTCTATCGGTGATGCCAACTTGAATTCCACTACGAGTCATACGATGGAAAGCCATTTTTCTTTTTTCCACGTGAGATGGATCAGTAGGGTTATAACTACCCTTACCCCTAGGAGGTATTGCAGCGGCTTTGTCAAGGATCTGTTGTCTCCGAGACCAATCCGGTTTTAAGGTTAATTTTTCAGGATGCTTTGTTTTTGCTAACATTTCCTCTCTTTTTTCTTGAACGCTTTCCATTTCATTTAGGGCACGGATATAATCTTTGCTTGCGGCCTGTTTTCGTGCGTCATTAGTAGGAAAATGAGCATACCGATTCGGGTATTTCCTCACAATGGCTGTATAGGGATGTTCTTGCTGTATATCGAAGGAGGCTAATTCAGTCCAGAATTTTTGTTGTTTTATCTTATTGGCTCTTCTTTGCAAATTCTTCTTTTGTCTACCAGATAGTTTTAAAGGAGCGATAATTGATTGTTGAGGAGCTGCGATTTGGACAGTTCTACTTCTAAGTTTTTTTGAGGGTGTTTCTGTATCTGTTAAAGAGGCTTGGTCGGCCTTTCTTTTTTCTTTTTGCTGAATATTAGGCGGTGCTGTTGAGTTTTGTTGTGAGGCACGCTTGAAAGTTTTCTTTAAGTTTTCAGCAATACGTTTATGAAATGGTTTGTAAACATCGTCCTCCATGATATGTTGCACTGTTTTGTTTCTTAGATTTAAAATTGAGGCCTTTAGTTGACGCAAGCCCCCATCTGAGACTTTATCTAAAACCTCTTGAGTCTCATGGTCTGGTAATAAAAGACGCATTTTTTTGAAAATATTTCGAGCTGCCTTTTTCTTTGTCTTTTTGCTAAGTTCGGACATCTGTAAAACTGTCGCTCTATCGAGAAGTCCATCTTCAAATGCACCGATATGATTCGTTGCAAAAACAATGATTGTCCTATGAGGGTTTGTAGTGACCTTAGTTTTCAGGCCTTCTAATAGCTCTTTTAGTGAGTTATTTACTTCCCGTATGGCACCCGCATTATCGCTATCTCCTTCTTTTCCAGGGGTTGCCTCATCAAGAAATAAAATTCTCCATGCATCTTTAGGTAACTTATTGCCCGTTTTTAAAAAGCGTTCAATAAATTCTCGACTTTCACCATGATATTTTGTACGCAACTGGGATCCAGAAGCGAGATATACCGTCGCAGGTTCACCTGTTTGGTGTTGCAATTCTTCTGCCATACAGGCAACTGAATAGGTTTTACCTCCCCCGGGAGGACCATGGAGTATAAGAACCGTAGGTTCTTTGTGTTCAGCCAATGAGGGATATTTATAAGGGATTACTAATTGTGTTTTAAGAAATTCTTTTAATTCTGTATTACCAGACGTTTTGTGTAATCTTGGAAATGAGCTTGTATCAATATGGGTAACCCCGCTATCAGGATGTGGAATAGGAGGTTTGAAAGCCCCATTTTTTTTAGGGATAAGATGATTGATATGGTCTAAAGTTAATGTATTGGAACCGGCTACTTTGCGTTTGATGTCTGCTGTCGGAATTTCCTGGCCCGTTTTATCTTTATGGATCTCGTAGACCTCACCTTCCTTAAGAGTTTCTTCTCCTTTTTCCTTAAGTTTATGCATAACACGAAACACACTACTGAGTCGTTTTTCCAATGCTGAATATATGCTTTCATCAGAAGCCCAAGGATATCTTTCCCCAATTTTCATTAAAATTGGATCAGGTATAATTGCTGTAGTGTTCTTTTCTAATGTGTCACGTTTTAGTTTAAGTGCTTCAAAACGTTCTAGATTAGTTCTTATTTTTATTGGTGCGTGGTTTGGAGCAGTACCAAATAAATTATCGACATGACTTAAAATCCCGTGGATGTGAGGAGCCGCAGTATTAGAATTGCGCATGTTGTAACCAGCGTTTAACCTATTTGAGCTTGTTATATCCAAGAAATATTAATAATTCAAATTTTATATTATTCTATTTACTTGATTTTGCGAGCGAGAAGTCCGGCTTTCACGAGTGTAGGGAAGGAAATTAAAATACCAGGATAATTCCGTTGGCTTTCTAAAGTGCAGCCAAAGCACTCGGAGGACTTGTTCACCACTTTGCGATACGTATTGGCTTTGTCCGAGCGCCAGACGGCCTGGAAATCGTAATTGCTCTCTCTTACACTACCAAATACTTTAGGATCGGCAGGATTATTGGCAAACTCTTCGCAACCACTCACAAGTCCGTTACTGCCAATGTAAACGCCAAATCCACCGGCCTGGCAGCAGATTTGCTGTTTTTCTCCGGTCAATGTCCGGCGGTTTTCTTCCTGGCTGATTAAATCCACGGCGGATTTCAATGCGCCGTCTTCAGGATTTTCTGTGTGGTAAAGAAACTTCAATTTACCCGCGAGAACATCCGCTCGCACGCGCTCGGTAATTTCCATATACTTTTGCTCAAAGGGTTCTAATTGAGCATTGGCACGGCGCGCTTCAAAGGTAGGTAAATCTGAATGCGTCATTTGCACACTACGCCGCATTAAATTCAGATTCCACTTATCGGGCTTGAGGACATCACGTACCATGGCATACCACTCATCCATGATACCCACGCTGCTAGGAGAGCAGACGGTGCACAATTGGACGTCCAGCTCTTTATAACCGTAGCGTTCGCGAATGGCCTTGAGGCCTTCCAAGCTATCAATGGTGTTTTGCCAAGCATCCCAGGTATTCGCCTTGGTGTAGCGAATCTCGTTATTCACATGCTTAGGGCCTTCTATGCTCAGGCTCCATGTGAGGTGCAAGCCGGGGCAGCGTTGCATCACCTGATGCGTGATTTGGAACAGGAGTTCCGGCTTCCACGCATTAGAAATAATGTAGACCGATTTAACCGGTGTTAAGCGGTAAGCGGCTTCGATAATTTCTGGCAGATTTTTATGAATCGTCGTTTCCCCACCGGAGTAGACGATCACATTCAGTCGATCGCCGATGGTGGCGTAAGTTTTTTCAATCTCTTCCAGCGATAGTTCATCGCTTTTGTTGTTTAGGGTATCCGCAAAAGAGCAAAAGGAGCAACTATAATTGCAGCGCGTGGTCACGATGTGCGTCATCATCACCGGATTTGGCACGCGACCCAAGAGTTTATCTCCAAAACCGAGCAGTACAGGGCGGGTAATATCCCGATTCATCGATGAGGTGATGGGTTCAAAGCTTTGACGCTCAACTACAGAGGGATATCGACTTAAATCGACTCCCAAGTGAGCCAGTCGCTCGTTGTCATTGATAAATGACGGCAGCGCCTTATTTGAGAGGCTTGCAGGCGTTGGAGAGTTTGAAATAGTGGCCATGAAGGAGTACCAACTCATCATTGTGTAGCATTTTAAACCGCAGGATGCTTCACGATTATATCGAAGTCAAAGGCGGGATACATAAGAAAAAGTTTTTGGTGAGAGGTTTGAAAAATGAAGAAAGTGGCGACAAAATCTGGGAAACCCTTCTGATTACTTAGTAATGAGCTTTGTTTCTTGCAAGGATTGCGTCAAGATCTTTGGCATAAGAATCATTTTCAGCTTCCTCAGTAGCGGTCCTTTTTTGAAAGGTTTCAAATGTTTCGTCTGAAGGCGTTTTTCTTTTCGCAGAATCGTTACTGCGCCGAGAAAAGGAGTCTTTCCGTGCCATTATCTTCTTTTGAAAGTCTGTGGGCGTTTCAAAAAGATATCCACTAGGTTGTTGCGTTGACTGGGTCTGATTTTTGGAAGATGGGGAATGATTGCTGCGATATTGTTGCAATTTTGCTTTGTACCTGGCAATCATATTGTGCTCCGAGCGATCTACTGGAAAGGCGTGATGAAGAATTATCTAATTTAAAACCTACGCATACAATCATATTGACGTTACCCTCATTTTTACATACAGGCTAATTTAGGTGGGGACCTGTACTCAAAAATGCGATATGGTTTATAAAAGACTTTCATATCTTCCTAATAGAAAATTTTCGTTGCGAAGAACTGTGTTTTACACGGATAATGCACAAGAGTTTCGTCTTTGGTTTTAATCTCTTCAATAAGCTATAATCGACCTCCGGGATTTGGAATCAACCACAATATGTCGTCTCAAAGCGTTTTAATCCTGACATCCAATACCGGTGGTGGTCACCGTAGTGCTGCTAATGCTTTGGAAAACAGCCTGACAATTCAATCGGCTGGCGAATTGCTCATTAAGATGACGCAAGTTCTGGAAGAAAGCCACCTTTTCTCCCGTAAAGCAGCGGATCTTTATAACTTTCTCCTTCGTGATCACCAAAATCTGATGAAGTACTATTTTTGGCTCATCAATAATGTGAGGCTCCACGAGTCCAAGTTTCTTTTTAAAAGTGCTTTGGGATATGGCGTAAAGCTCTTCGATAAAATGGTGCCGAATGTCATTGTGTCGGTTCATCCGATGACGCAGCATTTTTTTGCTCATGTGTTGCGAAAACTTAATCTGCAAGACCGTATTCCCTTATTAACGGTTGTAACCGACCCCTACCGTGGCTTTTGGAAGGGTTGGGCCTGTGACGATGTAAGCCAGTACTACGTTGCCAGCAGTAGTGCTCGGCAACAGCTCATTGAGTTTGGTGTTCCTGACTATAAAATTCAGATTTCCGGTATGCCGGTTCATTCTAGTTTTCAGCCCGCTACACCTTTGGAAAAGCGAATTCTGCGCCATGAATTGGAGCTTTCTCCCGAAAAATTTACGGTTTTTCTGAATGCTGGCTGGGTTGGCGGCGGTAATATCCCCGGTATCTATGAATCGTTGATTCAAGGAGGCCAAAATAGCGAGTTGCCGATTCAGGTGATTTTTCTGGCTGGATGTAATGAGGCTTTGAAATACCAGGCCGAACAGATGGCACAGAGTGCGCCGTTTGATGTTCGTGTTTTGGGCAGTACGGATAAAATGCCGACTTTAATGCGGGCCAGTGATGTTCTTGTTTCAAAATTGGGTGGGTTAACGAGCTTTGAAGCTCTGAGTTGCCGTCTTCCCATTATTGCCGACGGTACAACGCTCCCTATGCCGCAAGAACTCGATACCGTTAGAGAGTTAACACGCACTGGGGCAGCGATTGAACTTGGACACCCCGATCAGATTGTGTCCGTGATACAATCCCTTGTGAGTTCCCCCAATCGTTATCACTCCCTTTTATCAGCGGCAGATAGTCATGGTACGCCTGGTGCTTCTGACCGAATTGCTCGGGACGTGTTGCGTTATATTGAACCGTCAAGTTGGGGCAGGAACTAGGTTTTTCAGTTTTATATTCCCCCTTTTCTCAACCGTTGTGGCGCGAGTACGGAATCCCTTAAACGCCAAACCGAGAGACATATTGTTGTATAAAGGCGTTTTTCTAAAGCCGCTGTACTCACTGCAGAAAGGTTGCTCGCGTCATGAGCTTGCTCTTAGAAGGTAAAAAAGCATTTGTTACCGGTGGTTCTCGCGGCATTGGTCAGGCCATATGCGAAGTTTTCGCACGTGAAGGCGCTGATGTTGCCTTTAACTACAATAGTAATGTGCAAGGCGCTGAAGAAACGGTTCGTCGCATTGAAAGCTACGGTGTAAAAGGCCTAGCTTATCAGGTTTCCGTTACCGACAAGCATGCCATTAAACACATGGTGACCGATATTATCGGCAAACTGGGCTGTATTGACATTCTGGTCAATAATGCCGCCATTAATAAAGCCGATATGTTTGCGACAACGACTGAAAAATCATGGCATTCTGTTATGGATGTGAATGTGAACGGTTTGTACTACGTTACAAAGCCCATTTACAAGCACATGATGCGTCAGCGTAAGGGCAATATTCTCAATATTACCTCCATTGGTGCGATTCGCTCTTTACCGACCTCTGTGCATTATGCGACGTCTAAAGCGGCTGTTATTGGCTTTACCAAATGCCTGGCTCGCGAAGCAGCTCCTTTCGGTATTACCGTCAATGGGATTGCTGCCGGGATTTTTGATACCGATTTGGGTTTGTCTTTACCCGATAAATTCCAAGAGCTTTATCAAAGTTGGTCGATGAAAAACCGTCTCGGTAAACCTCAGGATTTAGCTGAATTTGCCTCTTTCCTGGTTTCGGATCGAAATACCTATATGGTGGGTGAAATTGTAACTGTGGATGGTGGAGCTGTCGTATAAATGTCTACTGTTTCAGATAGAGAAGAACATGCCATCTCCCTGATCTATTTTGGAACACCGGCTTATGCCTGTCCTGCACTTCAGGTTTTAGCAAAGGATGCTCGCTTTAAAGTGCTTGCAGTCGTTACCCAGCCGGATAGACCTTCAGGTCGTGGAAAAAAGTTAACGCCTCCTCCCGTTCGTGTTTTGGCTGACGAGCTGAGTATCCTATGTTTTCAGACGGTTTCTATTAAAAAAGATGCCGAGCTGCAAGTCGAATTGAAAGCGTTGGCGCCGGACTTTTTTGTGACTGTGGCCTTTGGGCAAATTCTCACCCAAGCCGTGCTGGATATCCCGCAAAAGGGAACTGTGAATGCTCATGCGTCTTTGCTTCCATTGCTCAGAGGGGCTAATCCTATTCAACATGCCATTTTAGAAGGGCATAAAACAACCGGGGTTACCACGATGATTACCGAGCTGGGCGTTGATACAGGACCCATGCTTAAAAAGGAAGCAATCGAAATCGCCTCATCTGACTCTTTAGGTGAGCTGGCTGACCGTTTGGCTGAAATCAACGGCCCTCTCTTGGTTGATACCTTGTTAGCGCTTCACTCGGGTGTGTTAAAGCCTGAAACTCAGGATGATGCCTTGGCTACCCAAGCACCGAAATGCCCCAAAGAATTGGCAATTTTAAATTGGGCGGAATCTGCGGATATCCTTCAGCGAAAAATCCACGCTTTTAACCCTGCCCCGGGTGCTGTGACTTTTTTAGGCGAAGAGCGCATTAAAATCCTTCGTGCTGAAGTATTGACTGCTAACGATTCTTCTAAACTGACAGGGCCTTTAAATTCCCCTCCAGTGGAGCCTGTCACAGGATTGACTAAGGCAAATTCCCCTCCTGGTAGGGGTGGCGACGAAGTCGACGGGGTGGTTTCAGGATCTCCCGGTGATATACTCGCGATTACAGACAATGGGCTACTTGTGATGTGCTCGGATGCGCCTTTGTTAATCACAAGCCTGCAACCCGCTGGCAAAAAAGAAATGGCCGCAAAGGACTGGGCGAGAGGTTTTTTTAAAGGCGACTCAAAACCAAAAGCCACTTTTGAAAGCTCTCTGCTCTGAAAAAACAGAGAGCTTGTGCATCCATTATAAACTAACTTCGTGAGGGTCTAATTTCCCAGTTTCCAGTATTTTCGTCCCAGTAATGAGTGTCTGTTCTATTGGGTCTCATTCTTATAGTACCGGAAGAAGAACTCCTAACAGGAATCATCTGGAATGGTGGTGTTGTCGATCGAAGTCTTGGCGGCTGCACTGAAAAAGGCGAAGCGGGATAGCCTGTAAGTGGCGTTGTTCCGGTTGGTACTCTAGGCATTGGAGCACTTCGCTCAGCTAATTCTGCAAGAACGTCCAAACTTGACTGATTACCTACATGCGCTTGGTAGGAGTAATTACTTTGCTCAGCAGCTAGTGCAAGAGCCTCTAAACCTACAGCCTGTGACGTTTGCACTTGGTCGGGGTAATTGTGGTGAGGCAACATACTAGGTGGCCTATAAGTCGTTCTTGGCTCTGGTGGAGGGGGTGAACTATACCACCCTGATGGCAAAGTGGTGAATGGGGAAGCTGCTCTACGTCCATGAAGCTGAGCATTCTGAGTAGTAGTGGATGCTTCTAGCGCCGGATCTATTGGTATTGGAGGGCTAGCAGAATGCACAGAATGCATTGGGGAAGGTGGTGCTTCTCCTTCTTCAACAAAGGCATGATCAGAAGCAGCGACTGATGCCCTCGATGAAGGACTTCTGCGCCCTGTTAGAGAGTCGGTATTGCCAAGCCCTGCTGTTAGGTCAGGCATATTGAATATTGCACCACTACTACTTGATAGCGGAGCAGTGGGGTTTTGGGAACCGTATCCTTGATTTTCCTGTTGCTGAAGAGTTTGATACTCAGGAGTAGTTGCAACCCAATTTTCCATTCCCTCATTACCAGAACCTGCATGTGCAGGAGGCTTTCGATAACCACCATGTGGCTTTTCTTCCACACCTGCTGCCTTAATTGCGTCCGTTATTTGGCCTGGTGTCCACCCCTTTTTTTGACCTTCGTCCTGTATGCGTTTCCGTCTTTTAGATTTACCCGCTCTTTTCAATTCTGCACCAGGCTTCAATTTCTGACGACCATCATATGGCTTTTTTTCCACACCTTCCTTTACAATATCATCTTCTGTTCCACCAGCTCTCTTAATAGCTTCCCGTCTTTTATATCTACCGTTATCACCCAATTCTTTAGCAGGCTTCAATGGCTTCTTATTACCACCACGTGGCCTTTTTGCAGCACCTGCCTTTTCAATTTCTTGATTTATCTGCTCTGGTGTCCACCCCTTTTGTCCACCTTCTTCCTCTATGCGTTGCCGTCTTTTCTGCCTAGCGGTAGCTCCTCCTCCAGATATTGGTTTTTTCTGTAATCCAAGGCCTGCCTCTTCAATTCTTTGATTTATCTGCGCTTCTGTCCAATTATTGTCTTGACCTTCTTCCTTCATGCGGTTACGAATATCCCGTCTGCGAGATGGATTTAAAGGGATACTGGAATCTAGTAATTCTTGTGCTGACTTGGAAGCATGAGCAGATGTTCCTGTTGGAACACCTGCCCTATTATAAAGTCTTTCTAATTGTTCCACGTCTAGCCCCGGATTGGCCTCTCTTATCGATTTCCGACGGTAATGCTTACCCACTTTTGAATTGAATGCTTTCTTCGGTATTTCTCCCTCATACAGACTCGCAGGCAGGCTCGGGGTTTGGCTTCCAACCGACGACAATGCAGAGCTTTCAGAGGCTGATTCAGGCGACTGAGAACGTCTGGCCCTGACAACTCTTGAACCTGCACCTGTTGTTTGTTCCGCTGTTTCATGTCCTGAAAGCTTTTTTCCTCCTGGTTTTCTTGGAGGTTTTTCACCACCACCACCCAGTATGCTGCTAAAAAATCCCTTTTTGCTACTTCTTGTAACACGACCAGACCCAAAATAGACATCGGTTTGCTCAGTAGTTAGTACTGGCATACTCAAGGCTTTTTTAAAATTTGGAAGACGGTTAAATCCAGAAAGATTTGCATTTGAAGACGATTGATTATAAACCTGCATAATGAGTGACCCGCTTTTTTCCGGTAATGAACAGAAAGGTAAGTTTTGAACACAGATAAAGGCCTCTTGAGCTTAAGATAAGTCTGCAACATCGTCAATCCTGGAATGGATTCTGTTTTACAAGATATAGGGAAACTCATTTGCCAGGCTGCACAATTGATGCAAAACTATTGAAGACAAGGCAACACGTACCGATATCTATAAATTATATTGATATATGAATAATAATTTTTGATATCCAAAAGGTATCCTTGTGATGTCTAAGATAAACGTATCCAGGCAAAGTGCCTTGCAGACAGCTCCAGAGGTTATTCCCATTCTGGAAGGCTCCTGCGCCAGGTTAAAACGTCTGTTAAAGCTCTGCGATCAACGAATTGACGCTCTAGAGCAGGATGCCGACATGCCAAGCTAAAGGCAAAGAAGTTCAGATTCTGGTTCGTACCGTGCTCAACCTGCAAAAGGATCTGCTCAAGTATACAAAGGCCCTGCATCCTGATATCCCGGTAAAACCACAGTCTCAAAGGGATGGCAGTAAAGTTGTAAAAGCAGACATTGAAGCCCTTTCTGACGATCAGCTTCGCGAAATAACGGCTTATTATATGCTGGATAAGGACGAGCGGGATATCGATATTGACGAGCTCATAGACTCGATGCTGGGCAAAGCCAAGCTGTCCGAAAAAACTACCTCTACTCCAGCGATATCAAAAGTGGAAATAAGCAATCAACCTTCCCCGAGCCCAAAAGCGGTCCCCGTGAGACTCAAAGTGCAATCCAGAAAGATTGAATCCCAACAACCCGGCATTAATTTTTATGCTCATGGGGATAGCGGGTATGATCCGTCCACGGATCACGATAAGCAAAATCCTGAGTATGGCTCCGAAAACCCGCCTTAAAATCCGAAGCACAAGCCACCTCCATGAGCTGCAAATCTGTTGGCAAAAAAGCAATGTTCGCAAACGACTGGGCGAGAGGTTTCGCTTCTTCAGGTTCAATAAGTCTCTCCACCCTTGTTTGTCATTCCGCGTTAGTCGCGGAATCCAGAGTGAAACCAGCTTTCTGAATGCTGCGACTTTGCGCAGCATGACAATGGGACGCTAATGGACAATATCATTTCGGGAACTTTTCCCAAGAGCCGAGGCTTCTTTGTGCCACCTTTAGTGCGAATCAAGCGTCACTAATTCATTAATTTTTTATGATATTCCGCTCTAAATAAAGTGGAAACGGCTATACTGAAGGGAACTTTAAGCCTTACTGATCATCTTCATGAGTATTGGCTTATTCGCAACAGATTAATGGAGTTCATCAAGCCGTGATGTATTTTGGTCCTGCGTTTCACGATCCCACCTATATGGTGCTCATGGTTGTGGGTATGGGCTTGGTTTTTATCCCGCAAATGTGGGTTAAAAATACGGTATCGCGATTTAGTGAAGTACCGACTGCCCGAAATTTAAGGGGTGTAGATGTCGCTCGAAGCATTCTAAATGAAAATGCTTTAGGCGATGTAGGCCTTGAAATGGTTGAGGGACAGCTGAGTGATCACTACGATCCCAGTAGCAGGACGGTTCGCCTTTCGCCCGATATTTATCATGGGACATCTGTTGCCAGTGTCGCCATTGCCGCCCACGAATGCGGTCATGCGGTTCAGCATGCCAAAGGGTATTTTCCGGTTGTCATTCGTTCTTCTTTGGCGCCGATGGTGGGATTGGGAAGTAACATTGGCCCGTGGTTGATTATGTTGTCCTTTGGTTTGGGTTTAACCACCCATGCCGGTCACGGCGGTTTTGGAATAACAATGGCATGGCTTGGTGTTATTCTTTATGCTTTGGCGGTGCTTTTCCACTTTGTGACCTTGCCGGTGGAGATTGATGCCAGCAGCAGGGCTTTAAAGATTTTGAATCAGAATGCGTATTTGAGCCGTGATGAAATGGGGGGTGCAAAGCAGGTTTTAACCGCTGCGGCATTCACCTATGTGGCATCGGCAATGTATGCGCTAATGGAACTCATTTACTGGGTAATGCGCTTAATGGGCTCATCCCGACGTCAAGAGTAATAAGCACCTGAATGACTACACCTTCTACTTCAAAGCCTATTGATTCCCCTAAAAATCCAGCGCTTGATAGCGGCCTTAAGGTTCGACATTTAGCCTTAAAGGTTTTACTGGAGCTTGAGCGAAAAGAGAGCTTTCGCCATAAAGCAGCTTCCCTGCTGGAAGAGTTTCAAGAACACGATAAGAGCTTTTCTAAAGCGCAATTTCATCAAAGTGATAAACGTTTACTCAAAGCGTTAACCTTTGGCGTTTTGCGTTGGCAGGCACGGCTGGATGCATGGATTGAAATACTCTCCAAACGTTCAGTAAAGCGCCTGGATGTGAATGTTCGTTGTCTTTTGCGTTTAGGGCTTTTTCAACTTCACGGACTGGACGGTATTCCAGATTATGCTGCGATTGATACCAGTGTTAAGTTGGCACGTAAAATACGATGCCGAGAAGTCAGTATCAAGTTTATTAACGCCAATTTAAGAGAAGCGCAACGGCGCTTACAATCGGGAAGCCTTCCAGGTGCAAGTGTAGTACCGGAAGCCGATAAATTGCCTCTGGCGGAGCATTTGCTTTATGAAGCTGCCTGGCCTGCTGCTTGGACTGAGACGCTTTTGAAACAGTATCCCAAGTCCACTGTTACAGAAATGGCGGAGGCTTGGAAAAGCCCGGCCCCTATTATGTTGCGTGTTAATACACTCAAGATAAGCGTGGTTAATTTTCAAAGCGCTCTAAATGAAGCTCAAATTGCATTTGAAGAATGCTCTTTGGCGGATGTTGAGCCAGGCTTAGATACTTTTTCGAAACCGATGGGTATGCGTTTAACCGATCGTGAACTCGATATCCGCTCTCTGCCTGGTTATGCCGAAGGGTGGTTTTATGTTCAGGACCTGGCGTCGATGTGGGTTCCGTGTCTTCTGAATCCCAAAGCGGGTGACAGCATTTTGGACTTGTGTGCGGCACCGGGTTCCAAAACCACTCAGATAGCGGCATTGAGCGAAAATAAGGCCCAGATTACTGCAGTGGAAATTGCTCCAAAACGCGTTGAACGCCTGAAAGAAAATTTTGAACGCTTAGGGGTGGAAAATGTTCGTATTATTGTCGATAATGCGCTCAGTGAATCTTTTCAAACCTCTGTAAAAGAGGGTTGCTTGGAAGGCTTTGATAAAGTTTTGGTGGATGCACCATGTTCTGGATCGGGGACAATTCGTCGTCACCCTGAAATCCTTCGGCATCTTCCACCCACCTCATACGCAGAATTTACAGGAACTCAGTTGGCTTTACTACAACGAGGGGCCGACCTTTTAAAGGTAGGCGGTACACTCGTTTATAGTACGTGTAGTATTCTGTCCCTGGAAAATGCAGTGCTCATTCAGGAATTTTTAGAGCAAAATCCCCAGTTTTCTTTGCAGTACGAGCTGCAGCGACCCATTACAGATTTAAATGACGGCTTTTATGCCGCATTGCTGCAGAAAATGCAGTGATTTTAGTGGTGATGTCCGTGGTCATGATGATCGTGGTCGTGAGAATGGCTGTGGCTATTCTTATGAGTGCCAGTACCGCCTGTTAAATATTTCCAGAGCCGTTTAACGTCTTCTACGAGGATGCTCATAAAGTCTTCTACCCAGACTTTAACAGAATGAAGAAATTTCCCCTCTCCGATAGAAGGTTTCGGCGCATTTATTGTGGCTGAGTTGTAGAGGTTTTTGAAAAAACTTTTGCTTAAGCCTCCGTAATGCCGGAGATGTTGGCTAAAAGGAAGCTTGGAGAAGATTTTGGAAAAATCTCTTTTACTTGTAGCAGGAGTATTTTGGTGAATGATAGCGGGTATACCATGCCCGTGACTGTGTAAGTGCCTTATGCCAGAAGGCATAGTAACAGTATGGCCAAATTGGGTCTGCGTTGAAGAGCGTTGAGAAGGGGATATCATGACTGTTTCCGTCTCTTTTCATTTGCATCGTGTGAGGACATGCTATGAAGCAGGCCGCTGCCTAACTGGCCGATATCATTGACGCAAATTAGGCTGCTACAGCAGCCATTGGCGCATGTACTCATTAAACCGGTACGTCCCGCTTGGGCACCGGCATTGCCTGGAATAGCTCCGTTAATCCACGGGAAAACCTTTAAACCACCCAGCATCATTCCAAAAGAGAATAAGGCATGGGTAACTCCGGGTGAAATATTGAAATGCTCTTGAAGTGGCTTTTCACTTTTATTACTTGCCCATTGAGTTCCTTGTACCATGCCAGCAACAACGGGTGCTAAGATGGCCGATTGAATCATGTTTTTTCGTGTAAATCCAGCTGCCATGGGGCCTACTACCATCACATTGATCATCGCCTGAAGCCAGAGGGGTGGTTTGACATTCATTGCTTGAGTTGTTTGGTTAACAATGCCAATTCCCAAGAAAATCTTAGCCCATTCCTTCCAATCCGACGACAAAAGTGGCGTAAGCAAGCGGGGATGGACCTTGTTTGCAGGCAATCGTTTTAAGAAGATGAGACCGAGTCCCAGAGCAAGCGCATTTCCAACATGCTTGAGTGGCACAGGAGTGGCGTTGTCTGAATAAGTCGATTTAGAAGAGGAGATGCCATGTTGAAACTGAGGATTTATAGGGGATTCTGTACTATTTGAGCTATTCGCGGACGTGCTTACGCTATTCGCGGCAAAACGAGGATAGTTGATTCGGGGTGCAAGGGTGATTGGCATAGAGACAACTTTGAAATCAATTATGAAATGAAAATCATTTTCATTTTTATTGAGTTCGCATAGCATGTCAAGGGGCGACTATAAGATTTCAAAAACAAACCATCCTGTTTCTTGTCTTCTCTAATCAATTTCCGAAAGTAAAGCTGCCTATATATCTGGCAAAAATGGATATGTTTGGTATTATATAAAATGATTCTGATTTGCATTTTTGTTTTTGGTTTTTCAAGGAATATTTCAAAAAATGTCATTAACCTCCCATGAGCCCTTGATGGAGCCCAATAATCGACCTCCTAAGTCAGCCCGCCGGGTTTTAGCTGCTTTGCAACAGCTTAACCATGCAACAGCTCCAGATATTATGGATTGGATCAACCGAAGCTTTCCCACAGATAAAAGATTAAGTTTAACGAGTGTTTATAGGGGTTTAAACCACTTAGTTGACCATGGAGAAATCAAACCGCTTAATTTTAACGATGGCCAAGTCCGCTACGAATTGAATAGTCATCACCATCATCATCATTTGGTTTGTATTGCATGCGATTCCGTCCAGGTTTTGGATCAGTGCCCATTAGAGCCTGTATTAGCAGAAGTGAAAAATCGTTTTCAGGTGAGCTATCATAATTTTGAAATTTTTGGACGCTGCGAAGAGTGTCTGAATTAGCAAGCGTACTCATTGATTGTTTTTATATAATTAATGTATTAACAATCTGCGATTGAATTATGTTAGGGGTAGGCTCTTATGCCATTGTTTTGGAGTGAGAGCAATATTTCAGGTTTTAAAAAACACATATCTTCACTTGAGGGCCAGATAGAGGCTGTGATACCTTAGAGCTGTTTGCTGAGTCTAATATTAGACTTTTCGAAGAGGTTTTGTATGTCCCGCCTTTTTTCTCGTTCCGTATTTCTGCCACTGTTAAGCTGTGCTCTACTTGTAGGAACGACTCTATCTACGATTCCTTTAAGCTGGGCTGAATTGACTCCTTCTCCAGAAGCTGCAAAGGAAGCAGGGAAGGATGTAGACAGCAACTCTACAAAGGCTGTGAACTATTATTTTTCAGGAATGGCGCCTTTATTATTGCCCGATACCTCCAATGCTCGCCAGGAGTTTGGTTCGATGCTGGCTGAAGCAAAACGTAATGGATTAAATGCTGTGAGTGTTGATGTTTGGTGGGGCAAAGTTGCTGAAAAAAGTAAAAATCCTGAGGACTGGAATTGGCAGTATTACGATGACCTCTTCCATCTCATCAAAGCGAATAATCTTGAGATTATTCCGGTGCTTTCTACACATAAATGTGGTGGTGGTTTTCAGGAAGGGTGCGACATTCCTTTGCCTGCCTGGTTGACTCGCTCTAAAGATAAAGGCGGGGAAGGTTTCACTCAGGATGATCTGTTTTATAAAAGTGAGACCAATCGGTATAATGCTGATTCGATTTCTGCCTGGGCTACCGAGAATCCTGCAACGTTAGCCTATCTTGAAAGTTTTATGCAAGCCTTTAAGGCGCATATTACTCAAGCTGACTATCTGGATAAAATTAAAGAAATTGATTTAAGCTTAGGGCCTAGTGGCGAGTTACGCTATCCCTCCTATAATTTTTCGGATGGATGGATTTATCCCGATCGTGGTTTTTTCCAAAGCTACAGCCAACCTGCTCTCAAAAGCTTTCGCAGTTGGGCTCTCGATCAAAATGGTCCTTCTAATTTGTCAGCTTCAGAAAAACTTAGACTTTTAAATCAGTCATGGGGAACAAACTATACCCGTGCGCAACAGATTGATCCTCCCTTTGTTGGTTGGCAATACCAAGCCAGCTCAAATCAAACGAGGACAAGTCGTGCTCCTATTCGGCGCACTGTAAAACGCTTGAATCCGACAGAGGATGGCTTACTTGCTCAGCCTTTTGTGGATGATTTTCCACTTCATCAGTTATACAGTGCTGTCTACCAGGAAGATTTCATGGCTTGGTATAACGAATCTTTGTTGGCACATGCACAACGGATTATGGAAAAGGCAAGCAAGGTTTTTTCTGATTCTCAAACGGAATCAATAGCACTGGGCATCAAGATTCCGAGCATTCATTGGAAGGCTGCGAGTCCAACCCACCCCCATATCGCTGAAATGACAGCAGGGTTAATGCCGTTTAATAACGACGCTTTAAAACCCAATGTTGCTTCTTACCGAACCTTGTTTTATCGACTTAAAATGTTGAGTGATAATTTAGGCCAGGGTGGTAAACGGAAGTGGATTCTTTACCTAACGGCTTTGGATCAATACAACCGTAAAGAAGCACAAGATTACTCGCTGGCTGAGGATTTAGTCAAAAGAATATCATCCGATTTTGAAAGCCAGCTTCCACAAAATTTATGGGAACTTCGGGGTGAGAATGCTCTGGCCTGTGACGAGAAAAAATCTCAAGATGAACGCTGGCATCTCATTAACCGTTACTTTGGTTTGCCCGCTTTTGATAATAAAGCGACTGCTGGCACCGGTTTAAAATCCCAATATCATGGCTTTAACTTACTTCGCCTGGATAACACAGCGGATCAGTATGGATGTAATCCTTGGCAGGAAAATAAAGATCGTTATTGGGATCTCATCCAAAAACTCAGTCACCCATGAGACAGCACGGAAAAATTCGTGCTCTCTATAGGTCTTAAATGGTATATTTCGCGTTTAGGCGGCGCCGAAGGTCACCGTCAGGCTATTTTCTTCAGTGGTTCGAACTGCGTTGTGATCCCAGTTGCGAACATAGGCGTGATCGGTCCCGACTGCTGTTTTGAAGTAATTTTCCGCAGCCGAGTTTACGGAACCGTTATAGCCTTCTGTATCTTTAATGACTTTATTGCCGCCTGCATCTGTCGTGACCGCATCTGCCGGAGCACCATCGATAATGGATTTACTGCTACCAGCCAGCTCTGTATCACCTGTCGCATGAGTAGGCTTCATTGTGACGGCACTATTATAGCCCCGGATTAAGCTTAAGTCGTACCAGATTTTAGGTTTGCCACCCGCCTTCGCAGGCTCATAATTAATTTCGGCCCAGGATGCGGGATCCATAGCATTTCCGCTAAGCTTTTGAGCGCGTCCTTGCCAGCTTTCAGGCATAGCGAGCTTTAAGGTTTGTCCGGGTTGCACGGTAAACTTATTATTTGGATTATCCAGGTTTGGATTCATACCGGGGCCTGTATTTTCAAACAGGGCGATTGTCATCGGTTTGCTATCTGTATTTTTAAGAACCAATTCATTGGGCCCTCCGCCATTGACAGAATTGGTGATTACATTGCTGCCATCCCCTCCTCCGGGAGAGGGTGTTGCGGGTGGTGGAGTCGTTGGTGGCGGTGGCGTGGTCGGACCGGGTGAAGGTCCTGCTGATGGGCCATTTGAGGGTCCAGGTGTTGGACCATGACCATGGTCGTGTCCGTGGGGGTGGCCATTGCCATTTCCTCTACCGTTTCCTGACTTATCGAACGCAGGGCTGTTGTTTGCCGGTGTTTGTTGCGATTGAGAGCTCAGGCTTTGCATTAACTCCATGAGCATGCTGACCATTGCCTGTAGGCTACTTTGGAATGAACTGTTGATTGAGTTCATACCTGTTGTCGAATAGCCGCTGGAAGCGTTTGTTGCAAATGGCGTGTTAATTCCAATTTGACCCTGCGGGCTAAAAGAAGCGTATTGGCTCATCCCGGTATATTGGTTATTGTTTTGAAATAAGTTGGATGCTGAATTCGCATAAGGTTGCCCACCAGCACTGGTATAGAGTGTCCCTTGGGCACCCCATGCTGAATAGGTATTCATACCAGGCGTGTAATTATACACAGTTTCTCTTCCCCTAAAACGGTTAAATCTCTGCTAAGAATGCTGGCGAGCCAGTATTCAATTTAATCTCTCATTTAAATAAAAAATAATGATCAGCGTAATTTTACTGAATCTTTCAATTTTGTAGTTTTATTACGTATTAGGATTGAGGGTTCCATCCTGAAGATCAAGGATATGCGCTCTACAGAATTGAATATAGGCTTTAATACCGGTTCCTGCTGGAGTCGCATCCGGATCGTTACGATCCGTACCGGCGTACTCACCTGAGTTGTAAGCTCTGAGGGCGACATCCCAAGAACCAAATTTTTCTTTGAGCTGTTTAAGATAGGTTGCTCCGGCCATAATATTCTGGGCGGGATCGGTTGGCGTATTCCCGTGAGGGAGGCCATTCTTCCCTGCAACAGTTGTATCGTATGTGGAGTTATCAATTTGCATGAGTCCCGCGTCACTGCCGCCGTCTGTGGCTGAGACATGGATGTTCCCGCGTGATTCGCTCCAGATAACCGAGGCAACAATTGCCTCAGGGGTACCGCTTGCTTTTGCAGCCGCTTGAATTTGAGGTTTTAAGGTTTGAAGCGCAGCAGGAGCCTTATCCCAATTGATAGGAGGTGCATTTGTAAATTCAGGGCTTTCTGCACCGTTCTTTGCTGAGGGAACAGTAACCGTATTAATATCCTTATTGGCCTTCAATGCCGCTTTATCACCGGCAGCACCAGCTGGTGCTGGAGTGACACTGCTTCCAGAGGATCCAGTGCTTCCTGTTGAACCGGTACTTCCGGTCGAGCCAGTACTGCCCGAAGAACCGGTATTTCCAGTGGAACCAGTACTTCCGGTCGAGCCAGTACTGCCAGTATTACCCGTACTCCCTGAAGAACCGCTAGACGTTTGGTATCCAAAGACATTTAACAGTTTGGTCAATTTTTTGTCGTCGGACACATCTTTTTTCGCAAGGTACTTCAGTATGGTGTTGATATCTTTATCTGTTGGCGGCTTGCCGGTTTTGGCAACCGTCATTGATTTCAAAGTGTCTTTAATATCAGCGATCTTATCGCTGTTCGATAGTGTTTTATCATGCAGGTCAGCGATAATGTGTTGCACTTGAGTTTTGATTTTGTCGTTGGCGGGGTCTGAACTACCCGAAGAACCAGTGCCTCCAGTGGAGCCCGTATTACCGGAAGAGCCACTACTGCCTAAGCTGGGAGTACCACCACCGACTGTTGTTCCAGCAGGAACCATGCCGAGTGCAATATACTGCTTCATGTAAGCATCAAGAATATCCGGGCCTGCACCGTTCTTTTTTAGTGCATCCATCATCATATCAACATAGGCATTACCGGTACTGCCTGAGGCACTCGTACTACCCGTAGAGCCAGTGCTTCCGCTTGATCCGCTGTTGCCGGTAGAACCTGTATTTCCTGTAGAGCCAGTGCTTCCGCTTGATCCTGTACTGCCCGTGGAGCCTGTACTACCGGAACTTCCTGAACTGGTTGAGCTTCCCGAAGAACTACTGCTACCCGAATTGCCGGAGCTGCCCGCATCGCCACTACCGTGGTTGAGGGAGTCCAAGACGGCAGGTGGCAAATCAGGATCTGTGGTATTTCCCGTCTCACCTGATTTCCCACCAATATTAGGTTCGTGGAAGCCTGGACTAGTGGGGTCTCCATGACCTGCTGGTGTTTTGCCTGCAGCAAAATAAGCAGCTTTGTTTTGGATTTGCGTGGCGTATTTTTTTGCTGCATCACTGGTTTTAGCACCTTCGCCCTGGTTGTATCCACCCAAAGCTAAAGTAATACTGTCAGGATTCGCTTTAATATGTTTCGCGAGTTCTGAGACACCCGCATCAATACTGGTTTTAGGATCGAACTGATCCGATCCTGGGGCGGCATTGGCTGCGATAACTTGTAGTAAGCCCTTACTGGCTTGCCCATCGTTTCCGACAGCCTTGGGATCGCCTTTCGACTCCTGCCAAATCATGGCCAGTACGATATTTTGATACTTTGCATCAATACCATTGGCTTTAAGGGCATCTGTAACCAATGAACGATATTTATTGGGATCCGTCACTTCCAGGTTAGGATGTTGATGTCCACCTGCTGCTACGGCTTCTGCATCGGTATCAAAAGATGCAGTGACGTCTAAAGCGATGCTTGGTGTTGGTGTTGTTCTTTTTACACTGGGCGTAAAGGCACCATAGGTTTCGGGTGTTTGGTAACTTTTACTTCCTTTACTTTGAAATAATGGATAGTAGCCGGAATTAATCTGATTAGGGCCCGACTGTAATTGATGTAATGTATTTTGAATCAAGTTGCCTAACGAGCTGAATGTGTCAGCCCAGTTCTTGGTATCCAATTGAAACTGTGGTGGGTATGTAGTTTGGCTGGGGGTAAAAGTTACCCTAGGCATATATCCATAAGTGAAAGATTCACCTGTATACGGATATTGATTGGTTCTAAGGTTAGACATGTTCCCTCTCAGACACCCGGTTCAATTGATACCCTAACAAAGCAAAATTTATATTTATACTTATAATATATAAAACAATCAAATTGGATAAAATTGCCCAAATTTCAGGCAATGAGGGTGAATGAATGGCTAAGATTTGTAAATTTTAGGGTCAAAGAGGTTTAGGCTTGTTGGGGATTGGTCGATGGCAATGAAACCTCAAATTTAGGTTTCAATGATGTTTTATCCTATGGAAAAAACTTGGCGGTTGAATCGAGGAAAGCTTTTAAGCAGAGTGCCTCAAGGAATTTGGCTTGGAAACTCCATTCCTGAATACGCGGTCATTGCTTTATTTTTAATCTTTATCAGCTTAGCGGGTATTCAACTCCTGAGCGCGAATTTAAATACAGCAATGGCTAAGGTTCGGGATGATATGAAGACGCATCAACAGGCGGCTCAAAGTGTTTTGGCTGCGGAACAGGCTGCAGCGGCAGCGGCGGCAAGTGGTGCATCCGGTAGCGGGGCTGGTTTGACTGCTGCACAGGCAGCTTTGTTGCAGCAGTCTTTGGCAGATAAAATACAAACGACCGGTGCCAATGGAGCAACAGAGCTTTTGGCCAATCAGTTAACTGCCGCAGCGGAGTTGCTTCTGCAACAGGGTAAAATTGATGCGAGTCAATATGATATTTTAATGCAGCTTGCCAATCAGGGACACCGGATTGCAGCCATTCAGGATTTAATTTCGAACGCCCTTGCAACAGCGAACGGTGATGTCAATGTATTTAACAATATGACTCTGTATTTCGATGGGGGAACCTACACGGCGACTCAATTGTCCCAGATGATTGGCACTGAAGCTTATCCGGAAGTCTTGACCAATACGAATATCTTATCTCTCGATGCTTCTGATACCTCATTGGTGGATCCTGAGCTGGCAAAATTTATCACACTGTATAATCAGGCGCTTTCAAGCGGTGCTTTATCTGATCCGACAGCGCTCTCTACAGTCACCAGTGCATCCCAACAAATTGGTAACATGGGTGAATCGGTTGAAGACACGGTTTGGAATGTTTCGATTAATGCCGTATCGCCGGATACGGCAGCAGTCACAACAGCAGTTGCTACCCGTACTACGGATATGAACTCATCAGCCATATGTGCCGCTGGAAGCTTTGACGATAGCGGCGTTCTGTGCAGCCTCTAGGTTTCATACTTTCATAAAAGGCTAAGATTTGTAAATTTTAGAGTCGAAGAGGTTTAGGCTTGTTGGGCATTGGTCGATTGCTAGGAAACCTCAACTTAGGTTTGATCGATGTTTTATCCAATGGAAAAAACTTGGCGATTGAATCGAGGAAAGCTTTCTAGCAGAGCACCTCAGGGAATTTGGCTTGGAAACTCCATTCCTGAATACGCGGTCATTGCTTTATTTTTAATCTTCATCAGCTTAGCGGGTATTCAACTCTTAAGTGCTAATTTGAATACCGCAATGGCCAAAGTTCGTGATGACATGAAAACCCATCAACAGGCTGCACAAAGTGTTTTGGCTGCGGATCAGGCTGCAGCTGCAGCGGCGGCAAGTGGAGCATCGGGTATGGGAGCTGGTTTAACTGCAGCTCAAGCGGCTTTGTTGCAACAGTCCTTAACCGATAAGGTACAGACTACCGGTGCGAATGGAGCCACAGAGCTTTTAGCTAATCAATTAGCAAGTGCGGCTGCTTTATTATTGGCTCAGGGTACTATTACGCCGAGCCAATATGATATTTTGATGCAACTGGCTAATCAGGGGCACCAGATTGCCCAAATTCAAGATTTGATTTCAAATGCTTTGACAGCAGCGGGTGGTGATAAAACAACTCTGGAAAATATGACGCTCGTTTATAATGGACAAACTTATACGGTTTCACAGCTTGCAGGAATGATTGGTGTGAATGGACCACGCCCTGATGCATTTACGACAACCAGTATTTTGAGCTTAGATCCCAATGATCCGAGTGTTGAAAGTCAATTATCAACCTTCATTTCCTTGTATAACAAAGCGCTTGCCACTGGTGCTTTATCTGACCCAACCGCATTTTCAACCGTTACAAGTGCCGCTCAGCAAATTGGTAATTTAGGTGAAGTAGTAGAAGATAGCATCTATTCCGTCAAAATTAATGAAACATCTGCGAGCACGGCATCGATACAAGCTGCACAATCTTCAAACATCACCAATATGGATTCCAGCAGTATTTGTACCACAGGTAGCTTTCAGGACAATGGTGTTTTATGTAGTCCTTAGGTTGTTTTGAAGTCTATGATACCGGTTGTGTTAACGGCAGGCCCGGAAAAGTTTGTTTTAAAGTGGCTGTAGGAGCTGAAACACCAATGAGTTGGGTTCTTTGCGGTGAGGCAAAAATCTTTTGAGCGACTCGGTGGACATCTTCTGCCGAGACCTGTTTAATCGCATTTTGTAAGTTCTGTTCAGAAGCAGGGGGCAAGTTTTCAATCAGCCAGGGTTCTTCATTTAAAACGCTGCCCCAAGCGGTTTGAGTACGTTCACTCAGCGCTAATAGAAATTGCTCTTTGGCCGTTTGCAAGAGTTCAGGGCTAGGTGGCTTGTTAATCGTGTTCTGAGTTACTGCTAAAAGATCGTGAATGGCGGGTGGAATTTTATTGAAATCACCTTCCATGGAAACTTCATACCACCTGCCTTTTCCGATAGGAAGAGAGGAGCGTTCAGTAGAAACACCATAAACAAGACCGTCTTGTGTTCTCAATTTATTGAAAAACGATCCGTCTGAATGCCCGCCTAAAATCATATTTAAAACTAAAAAGGCAGGATAATCAGCTTCTCCAGGTTTTATTGCCTGAGAAACAATATTAATGCGGGCACGTTTAATCGTATCGTTGGGTACTAAGAGTAATCCCGCCTTACCCGCTGCTTTATCGGCATTCTTTTCTATTGCAAGACTATCTTCTGGAGGCTTAAAGGGATTGGACTTCGTTTGCCAGGCTTCCATTTGCTTTGCTATTAACGTTTTTTGTTCCGCCAGGCTCATTGGTGATGCCATCAGAATATGTAAAGGTTGTTCTGCCATACTACTTTGAAGACGCTGTAATATTGTGTCCAGAGATTGGTCGTTGATTTTTTCGACACAATCTTGAGGGGTCAAACTGTAGGGTTGATGGAGACCATATAAAGCTTCACGTAGGGAAAGCTTGAGTGGAAAGTCTGGGTTATGAACTTGTTCTTGAATAGCAGATTTTGATTCTTCACTCAAACGCTTGAAATCTTCTTGACTCCAATTCGGTTGCTGCAGTAACTGCATCAATCCTTTAATCATGGTCTCTTCTTTCCCTTTCGGGCAACGAGCGCTGAGGAGTAATTTATTGTAAGTAGACGAAATGCCGATGCAAATATCTTTTTCTTGAAGATCCGCCACTTGTTGCCGAGTTTCTTCAGACCCATCCATTAAAAGGCCTTTAAGAAGAGATGTTGATCCATTCAGTTCATGAGAAAGAGGGAGGATGAAGTCAACGGCACTTTGATGTCGGTTTGGGGTTTGTAAAAAATCAACTTTGATGCCGTTTTTCAGTTCAGTTGATACCGGAGACGGGACAGAGTTATCAGGGGCAGAGGCATTTCTGAACGGTGTTGTCGCATTTTGTCCAAATTTCAGGGCTGAAGTTGGATCTGTTGGCTTTGGGGGTAGACCATAAACTAAGGCGTAGCGTTCAGGGGCGAGGTACTTTTGAGCAATGCGCATGATATCTTGTGTTTGGATAGAATTGGCGAGGGCTTCGTAATTGAGGTAATAAGGCAGAGTACCAGATACTGCTTCGCTACCCATTTGATAGCTCGTGTGATCCACGGTATCGGAATTGGTTTTAAAGTGAGACACCAGTCTTTCTCGAATAAGGTTCATTTTTTCATCGCTGAGAGGGCTTGCTGCCATGGACTGGAGGGTTTCAAAGCTAGTATTCCGAGCCTTTTCTTCTTTCCCTGGAGAACAAATGACTCTTAACCTAAGAACACCTGTTTCTTTGAGGGGTTCATATTCAAGGCTCGTACTTTGAGCAATTGAGCTTTCTGTGACCAAATTTTTTCTTAAAGGAGAATTCACGCTTCCGTTAAGGGCTTCTCTTAAAAACTCCATAGCCATTCTATCTTTATAGTCTTTTAAGGCAGGGGCCGGAAAACCAAATAGTAGACGGCTATTATTCCATTCGGGGTCATAAAGCGTGGCTGTTTTAATACCATTTAGCGCTAATAGCATTCCCTTGTTGGGAGATATTTGGCCTTGATTTGCATTCTGGGATAAAGGAGGGCCTAACATTGAAAGCACTTCTTGTGGATTAACATTGCCAGCAACGACTGTCACCATACGCTCAGGGTGATAGGTACCTTCAGCAAAACGTTTGAGTTGTTCGGGTGTCGTGTTTTGGACATCCTCGCTTTTTCCTCCCGTCTGGCTAGCAGGACGATCAAAGAATAGTTCATCCAGCTTGTTTTCCAGCTTGAAGGCAGGACGCTTGGTTCTGAGAGCCACTTCATTAAGGACGGCAGACTTTTCCTGATGAATATCTTCTGCATTATAGGTTGGGTTTAGGACGGACTCTACATGAAGTTGGAGCATTTTCTGTAAATTAGTACGGTTAAAGAACAGCTCATGCTGAATTTCTTCGTTATCTGTACTGGCGTTTGCGTTAGCACCCGCTTTTTCGACTTCATCGGACCATTGATTTTTAATTGGGTAATTTTTTGTGGTTAAGAAGTGACAATGCTCGTCTAAATGGGCAATTCCAGAGGGAAATCCAATATCTTTATAAAGAGCACTGGGTTTTACGGCATTTTCAACAATAGAACCTGCATCAATAAAGGTTCTAACGCCAACTAAATCGCCAGGTTTTTGCACAATAAGGAGTTGATGTCCGTTCTTAAGAACCATCCACGTTAGCGGTTCATCCGCAGGAGTTCTCAGGTGAACTTCTCTTGCTAAATAGCTACTGAAAGCCGGACGAATTCCCTCAAGTGATCCAGGGTTTGCTTTTTCAAATCGGTACTCATTACTATTATGCAGCTCTTCACGTGGGGTCACATTCGGCTTATAGCTATCTTCCGTTAATACAGGTTTTGGAGAAAAAACATTTCCAAAACGGAGATTTCCGCCAGTGGAAACAGCTGGCGTAGAGTAGGGGCTTTTTCGATGTTCCGTTCTTGATAACAAGAGCATCCGTACCTGTGAGCGAGTACCACCTTATTCCAAGCATCAAGCAATATTGTGTCCCAAATCGTCTCATGGGTGGCCACAGCATTCAATTCCGATATGGAAATGACTTGATTCCGTTGGATTCAGGATGTGATATGGGGCATAAGTGGAAATGTATTAAGGCATTAAACCGGTACCCAATTATTTGATGCTCTAAACCTCTTTGAAAGCTTGCCGATAATCCATATGATGTAGCCTGACCAAAAGCTGGACTTGTATGAAAAAAAGGCAACGCGGTAATGCATTGTTAGAATATGTTGTTCCAATGGCTTTGCTGATACTTGCAGCTGGCTTTGTTTCAACGGTCGTTGATATCAAGGGTATCTTGGCTGAATACTTTATGTCTGGCAGTGGGTATACGAGTTCCGCCCTGAGTGGAGGTACTTTTAAAACCGATGCAATGCCAAAACCGGCAGTCAGTACGCCTGGTAATGGTAGTGAAAATATGACTTCCGTTGCCAGTGTGACGAATGGCGGGGGAGCTAGTGCAGCTTCTTCCGGTGTCGGTTTTCTTGGAAATGGTGCTTGGAGTCGCTCTGGTGCTCGACAAGCCCCAGCTTCTACTGAAGTGCTTTTTTAATTTTAATGGATGGTGCAAATATGCCCAATTCTCTTGCCTCTACAACAGTTTCCCCGAGAAAGAAAAGCCGCGGGCAGTCTTTGGTTGAATTCGTGGGTGTTTTTCCCGTGCTCTTTTTGGCGGCAGTGGCCGGTGGAACCATGGTGGTTGGCACACAGCAGTGCCACACTGCGGCGGTTGGTATGAATGCAATCGCACTGAATAAACTTAAAATGGCTGACCAAGATGGGGCCGTTGGTGGTGGGACCTTAAGTGGTTACGTGAGTGGTGGCAACTTTAAAGGTCCCTTTAAGTCTAGTGCAGCCATCGATAGTGTGTCTGTCAGTACAGTGGATACGTATACGGATTTAGCCGTTGGAAGTAAGCAATTTACACCTCTTCTAACGACTTTTGTACCTGGTTTTACTGTAAGGACGCTTTTGGTAGTTAATCATAACCTACTTCAGTCCGCCAGTAGCGGCTCTGCAACTCAAAAAAGTAGTACAACAGCATGGGTTCCTGGTGGAACTCCTTTACCACCACCTTGGCCCTGATGCTAATATATCGAAATTAAGGTTTAACGGTCTCAATTGCGATGTAAATTGGTAGGTTTTGTATAAGGTATAGCTGATGACGATTGAGTCACCTTCTTTAATTCCTCCAGTGATGCCTGTTCGCAGAAAGCGACAGTCAGGCGCTAACCTTGCCTTGCTATGTATGATGGGTGTCATTATTCTTGGTTTTGTTGGGGTCTGTATGTATGGCGGTATGCAGGCTTATGTCGAGGGAGATCTCCAAAAAGCTTCTATGGGTGCGGCCATGGCAGGTGCTGCTGCTTATTATGGCAAAACGGATGCACAAGGCTCTCCTGCCCCTGATTCTGCGGGTGCGATTAGTGCTGCAACCACAGCGTTTAATTCAGCGGTGAGTAATAGTTCGCTTAAGGGCTTTAATGTGACCCTAAATGGGGTCAATAATAATGATAGCAACGATAGTATTACCGTAGATGCCAAGGCGACAATTAGTCTTCCTTTTCTTGGCTTGGTTGGTATAAGTCAAATGCAAGTGAATGCGCTTGCAACGGCTGGTGCATTACGATATGAACCCACTCTTTACACGGGTCCAGTGAAGATTTTACCTGTTGCAGGCGATATTAATAGCTATTCTGCCAACATGAAGCTCAATTTTCCACTGGTCGATGGCCCTGGAACGGATCTTTATGTAGAACAGGATGCTGCACTTCAGCAACCGTATGTTGTAGAAGTCTGTAATAGCGCCTCTTGTTACAATGTTGGTGCAGGAGCTACACCCGTAGGGACAAGTCAAAAGATAACTTTGGCAGATGGTAGCGTGGCTATTGTGGGAACCGCAGCTATTGATCTTCAAAAAGCCGGGGTTCGAAAAGGCTCCATGCTGCGTTTCACGCACGGGAATGTTTTTGACAGTTGGACGAATGGTGCAGCCAATGCGCCTCCCACAGTGGCAACGCCGTTAACGATTAGACGCGTCATGCTGTTTGGCTATGGTTCGGCATGTGTGGATAAAGATACTTGTTATCTGCCTCAGGGCTTTGTTCCCGTTCATTAGAGGTGAATTCGTCGGTACTTGGGAAGCAAAGGCTTGCTAATATGGCCTTTGGCGTTGTTGGAAAATAATTTGATTTACGTTTCTTAACAAACTAACATCGGTTTTATAATGTTTGTTTTTATGCAGATACAAGAGCGAATGTGTTCCTCGAAAAGATTTTTTTCTACCAAATCTACTTCTACCTTTTCTACTTCTACCTACCTTTTTACTACTACTTTTAAAATCACCCCGTTCCACCAAACGGGGTTTTTTATTTTTTTAGGGTTCTTTTGTTTCTGAGTAGAAATATATCTTCAAGATATTTTATCGATGTCTTTTTATCCAGCTGTGTCAGCGAATTACTCCCGTTCAGTATCAGGGAAAGTTAATCAAATACTGAAGTATAGGCAATCCTGAGACTTTTTGAGTTTTTATATAAGAGTATTCATACTGATTGTTTGTTTAATCAGATGGGAGAAATAAATGAATCCAGCAGTCTATTTCTCTTTAACCAAAGGCTTTTTTGCCCGCAATAACATACTTGAACAAGTCAGTATGAATATTGTGCAAAGTGTTTATAACTTGGTTACGCTGAGAAGCCGCATGAAATTGTTGAAATATCGTTACATGTTGGAAACCCACAAACTCCAGCGTATCGAGAAAACTCTGACTGAAGCCAGCGTTTATGACATGTCTGGTGGAAAAATGAACCGAAGTTATTAACTTTATACTGCTTTTGGGTTTGTATTTAAATAAGCCCCGTAAATAACTTCAAAAGCTTTTACACCGGATGTGGAAGAAAGGTCTAAATGGGATTCGCAGCAAGTCAAGCACGACTGATGGGACTCATATCGCAACAATACGATATCGAGCTTGAATCTCAATTTATTGAATCTCGTAAGATTCAGCTTGCCAATATCACTAATGGTTTATTTGATATGCAAAACAAGCTTGAAGTCGGTTCAAGCGCATACAAACTTTTGGAAGGACGCATCCGGCAGCTTTCCCAGGCTGATAAAATTTTAGACATGCAGCTCAAGCGTTTAAGCAACCAACGCGATGCCATCATGAAAGAAGAAGAGTCTACGCAGAAGATTATCTCGAAAAACATTGAGATGTCTTTCGGCATGATGAAGTAGTCGGGCTTTAAGGCTCAGTTAATGCCACAATGCTGTCTACAGGGTAGTTCCCGTGGATTATAAAATCCTCGTGCTATGATGGGCAATAGGCGTTTCAAGAATTATGGACTGGCATCAGATACGCGGCGCGAGCAGCGCAGGAGCGTAAGCGTAGAGCAAAACTACGTGCGCATCCGAGCAGCACAGCAACAAAGTATGTGATAGACAGCCCATTAATTATGGGAATGACTAAGAGAGAGATGGCTATTGAGGATTATAATCAATGGTTTCTTCGCGCCTGCTAACGCTGTGTTATATAGCAGATGCCAGTAATATTCACGTACAGCGGTGGCTTAGCTACTTTGTGAATCGTGGGCACCGGGTTTATTGCCTTAGCGATAAAGAAGGGCATATTGATGGTGTGACAGTATTGCCGCTGCATAACCGGGATTCTCTGATAGAGGCTGGCCGCAAGGCAAGCAAAATGGCCGTTGTTCGCGAACGGAGCCGCCAAATCGGTAAGCATCTTAAGGAATTAAAGCCTGACGTTATGCATGCCATATTTTTGTATCAACGGGGTTGGTCTGCAGCATTAAGCCGTTTTTCACCGTGGGTTGTTACCTTGCTAGGAGCCGATATTTATCTACCGGGTAAGCACTACCGGAGTCGCTGGCAGCTTCGCCGCGATAAGTTATTGAATGCTTTATCTATGAAGCAGGCGAACTTAGTGACAGCGGTATCGGATCAACTCGCTCAATCTGCTAACCGAATGACCATTGGGCAGGTTCCCGTTGTTTTAGTGCCATTAGGAATCGACCCTGAGCTATTTAAGCCTCAGGACTCTTCGGATGCCTTGCAAGAGGAACTCCGTATTCCTGCAGATTCCTTTGTTATTCTGTCCCCGCGGCAAATTACCCCGCACTACAATCAAACGACCATTCTTGAAAGTATCCCAACGGTTCTGGAACAAATACCGAATGCCGTCTTTATTATGAAAGATACCTTCTGTAATACGCCAGAACGTCAGGCTCACGTTGAAAAGTTAAAAGCCTTAGCTGAGAGCTTAGGTGTTCAGCACGCAGTTCGCTGGGCTTCGGAAGTGCCAATGAGCAAACTTCCCGACTACTACAACTTAGCGGATATTGTGGTTTCGGTACCCACCACAGATGGAATGCCTGTCACTATTTTTGAGGCAATGGCCTGCAAAAAAACATTAATCGTAGGAGATTTACCCTCGTATAACGAGGTTATTATCCACGGACAAACAGGCTTACGGGTTCCGATTCGCAATAGTGAAGCACTGGCTCATGCAATCGTAAAAATCCATAATAATCCAGGCCTGGCTCAGCGTATGGCGGAAGAATCTCAACTGATATTGCAGCAATACGGGCTCTTTGATACTCAAATGTCCCGTATGGAGCGCTACTACCATGGTTTAGCAGACGATCAACTAAAAACAGCCAACTCATTTGGTAAACAACTGAGTCGGCTGCTATTAGAATCAATAGTCCAATTCACTTAAAGCATATTGCTAATTGCATCTACTTTGTTGCTGCGTCCCTTCGCAATCAACACGTATTCCGTATACGCTGTGGCATTGCTCAGGAACTAGCGCCGCGTAGCTACTAATTATCAACAAGCTCTAAGAGCAATATTAAGGGTAAGATGGGTTTTGAGGTGCCGCTGCAGGAGCAGCAGTACCTGGAGCAGGCTGGAGAATATTTCTGAATGAATGCAGAATGTTATTTCCATCAATCGTTGTGTTGTTAGCCCCGTACCAGTGGCGCTCGCTTTGAACCATCGGGTTGCCATCGGGACCATGAACCGAAATACTGTTGCCAAAAGGACCTTGGGTCACTTGAGCCTGGTTACCGAAAACCCCTGCACGATCGGTGCGATGAAAAATACCTTGCTTAGTTCCTACGCTGTTACCCAGGGCATCATCATAGGATTGAGAATGACGCCCGAACCATCCTTTACGTTCCTGAACTCGCACCCCTGGGCCATTAAACGTAAATGAATCTGCTAAAGCAGAAAGAGGGAAAGAAATGATAACGGCTGACACAATGAAGAGAAAGGCTATAGAGCGTTTTGCTTGCCGAGATTCCATTTTAAATCCTCATTTCAAAATCACAGTTTTTTATGAGATATCAGATTGCCCAGTTGAGACAGATTTAAGCCAGTAATTATCTGGAAATGTACTATTACATAAAAATGACGCTGATTTACAAGCGTTTGTTCCAAAGGAATAAAGTATTTTCCCAACGAAAAGTATCCGTGCTTTATAATAAAAAACTCAACAATAAGTCTGACTGCAATTTATAGATAGAGCCAATTTGAGGGCATAGAGAGGATTTTGTGAATTGTACACAGAGGATTTTGTAAACTATACACGAAAGAGGAATTGCCAATAGACATTTAAATTTGCTAAGATGTCAACCCCATTTGCTTTCAGTATTGGTTATTAGGCCGTGGGGACTGCGTTTTTGTTCCATATTCATTAAAAAGCCGTTAGTAGTTACAGATTTTAATTTAGAGATTTTCAGGAGAAATAATATGAGCCCCTCTTTAAATGGACTTAAAGTGGCTATTATTGTTGAGAATGGGGTTGAGGAATCAGAGTTTATTGAACCCAAGGCTGCATTGGAGCAAGCCGGCATTAAAATAACAGTGATTTCTTCTCAACGTAATGAAGTACGTAGCTGGTCCAAGGGAGAATGGAGTAACACCTATCCCGTTGACCTGCCTCTCTTGGAAGCCCATGCAGAAGATTATGACGCCCTCGTTTTACCCGGAGGTGTTATTAACATAGATAGGCTTCGAGTTCAGCAAGGCGTTGTTGCACTGATTAAACAGTTCAATAAGCAGGAAAAGCCCATCGCAGCTATCTGTCATGCGCCTTGGCTTTTAGTCGATGCTGGTTTAATTGTTGGGAAAACTATCACGTCATGGCCTTCCTTACAAACCGATATTCGAAATGCAGGTGCGCGCTGGATTGATCAAGCCGCTGTGGTTGAAGGGAATTTGATTACAAGCCGCAATCCTAATGATATTGCAGCTTTTACTAAAGAAATCCTGACCCTTATGGAGCAACGGATCGATGCGCTGCATCACGTTGAAATTTAATACGTAAGCGCTTAAACAATTAAAGGTGTCTCATTGGAGCAATGGGGCGCCTTTAATTTCGGAATAAGTCCGTGCACTTTAAATTCTTTGTTTGAAGGCTTTGGAGTATCCGGTGAGCTCAACGTAGGCTTCGCCTCTTACTTTTTTCCCGTTATGATTTCCACTGATTAGGCAGCGACCCTCCCAGTAAGATGTTCCCCCCGGGGTTGGGCTTACAAGCTCCTGCTTGCGAACCGTCGGAATAATCTGTAAATCCAATCCTTGCTCAGGGATAGTAACCTGCCATCCAGAAGGATAAACACCGCCGGTTTTAGCGCTTTTCCAATAGGCCAAGGCTTTTATTTGGAATTGGTTGAGCTTAAGATGGCTTGCATTCCCTTGTGCGGGAACCCAGGTACCACTGGAGTTTGGATCCATGTGTCCATCTTTTTGTCTTAGGCTGTAAAGCATCAGCTCACTGTTATCATCCAACTGAACGCTAAACCAGTCCCAGCCGACTTGCTGTGTCGTTAATTGATTGCTACCAAACTCATGATCCATCCATGTATGCCCTTGAACGGGGAATTTTTCACCTTTCCAGGTCAATATTCCTTCGGATAATAAACGTGTGTAGGAATAGTAATGAGAGGCACATCCGACACAATCTGCCTTTTGGCTTACCCCGTTTTTACCGTGGATCACTAAGGGCTTTTTGGCTTTCAAGTTCAAGTGGAGTGCTTGTTCACCGGACCGGGCAAAAAGTTCAAATTTGTCGGGGCCAGTTTGTTTGATGCTCCAACCCTTGTTGACCACGTGATAGCTACTGCTATCCGCTTTGGCGGTGTTTAAGCCCGCCCGATTCAAGGTTTCCGTATTAAAAAAGTTTTTCCCTTGATCGTCTGTTAAAGCAAAATGCGCCATATAAAGTTCATCCATCGACCATGGAGATTTTTTTACTTTATCTATAGTGTCTAGTGGTTTTTGCTGAATAGGCGCTATTCCGGTTCCTATTCTGAAAAAAGTGAGCTCATAGCCAAACGTTCGTCCCTGCGAACTTTTAAGGTGGCCGGTATAATACCACCACTCCGTTTTATAGCTGGGGTGAGCTGCGTGATCCTGCGGGAAGTGGTATTGATATCCTGGTAAGGCTTGCTCATAGTGAGGGGCTTGCTTAGCTGGATTGGCTGAAAAGCACGGCACTGTAACTAATAATAAGCTTAGGATGCCGTACAAAATTCGTGAAAATATCATTCTGCCCGTATGACCTCCGGTGCAAGGGTTTTTGCGGCTATTTTAGAGGGAATCCATCCTGATACGAGTGCGCTTCCCATCAAAAGAACAAAAGACTGTAACAGGAAGGGAACGGGTAAATTGAATTGAATGGTCCAGCCGAAGGACTGTTTATTAATAACGAATACCAGTAATAAGGCGAGTAATAAGCCCATCACCAAACCGACAATAATCCCCAGTAAGCCCAGTAATGTGGCTTGTAGCAGGACTATTTTCTGGATTTGAAAGTGACTGGCTCCCAGGTATTTTAAAATCCCAAAATCCCGTTTCGCTTCAGTTACCAATGCAAATAAGGTATTACTAATTCCTAAAATAGCGACCAAAATGGCGATGCCATGTAGGGCGTAAGTAATGGCAAAGGTGCTGTCGAAAATGCGAAGTACTTCGTTCCGGAGTTCCTGATTACTGCGAATAGTGAGACGTGTGTTTTCTCCCATTGACCGAAAAATGACTTGTCGAACTGTCTCAATAGAGGCACCTTGTTTTAAAAATACAGCGATATTGCTGGCTCCGATGGCGCCGTAATATCGTTCCGCCAGGCTTCTGTCGATAATCAGATAGCCTTGCTCGCTGGAATAATCAAAATAAACGCCCATCACTTTTAATCGCAAAGGACCGTGGGGTGTGGATATGCTTACTGTGTCACCTTGGGCGACATGATGCCGGACTGCAAAGCTTTCTGTCATCAGCGCTGAGGGAGTCGGTGCATTGAGAACCGCCTGAACACGTTGATGGGTGTCGGCACCATCCAGAAATTTAAGATATCCTCTTTCGGAAAGTGTTTTCATACTTCCGATTCCCAAGTGGGCGGGCTCGTTATGCAGAAGGAAGTTCATTTCCAGAAAAGGATCGATGGCTGCTACACCCGGCAGGCTACGAAGGGTTTCGATGACTTTGGGGCTTACGCGACCACTTTGATGACTGTTACTTTTAGAGGCCGCTTCAACCCATAGGTCGGCCTTCAGGGTTTGAGCGACCCATGTTTCAACGGTACTGCGAAAACTGCCAATCATAACGGCAAGGCTTACCATCATGGCAATTCCAACACTGAGGCTGGCAACGGACACGGAGGTTCGCCCCAGTGCACCCGACAGCAACGTCGCGGATAAGCGTCCTTCCGAGCCTGCAAAACGATTTAAAACTTTTGCAATAAAAGGAAGGCAAACTTGCAAGGTAAGGGGGAGAGCCAGTGAAATGGAGAGAATAATACACAAGGCCGAGGCATAACCAAAAAGAGGAATATTGGAAATAGCCGGTTGTAAGGCAAAAATCCACGCGAGCAGCATACTGACAATCGCAAGCTGGGCTAAACGACCGGAAAAACGTATAATTCGCGTTTCATAGGTCGCGCGGCGTGTTGCTTCTGCAGGTGAAACGGAGCTGGCCTCCAGCGAGGGTGGTAAGGCTGCAATGAGGGTTAATCCTACTCCTAAAACAAAGCCCATCAATAGGCTTTGAGGCTGTAAAAGAACCCCGCTGACAGGGCTTCCCATGTAGAGGGTTTCCACGGTCAGAGAAACCGCTTTCACAGCACCTTGAGCCATCAAAGAGCCGAGGAAAATTCCTCCCAAACTGCCTAAACTCCCAAAAATAAAGGCTTCACACATAAAAAGCAGGGCAACCAAGCGCTGGCTGATTCCCAAAGCTCTTAGAGTACCGATTTCCGGACGTCTTCGAATCACAGAAATCGACATCGTGTTATAGATGAGAAACATACTGACGAGTAAGGCGATAAAGCTTAGCGTGGTCAGGTTGGTTTGGAAGGCGCGCAGCATCCTTTCCACTTGCTCGTTATTACGGGACGGGCGTTGCACAGCTAAATTGGCAGGCAATGTTTTTGTTAGAAGTGCCTGAATTTCGGGTAAGGCGTCTTTTTGAACTACCAAGTCAATGCGGTTAATCTGTTGATCCATCGAAAACGCTTGTTGAGCCGTTCCAATATCCATAAACAATGTACTGCCGCTGTAGGCGCCTCCAATTCCCTTAGAGGATAATATGCCTGCAACATGGAATTGCTTTTCCGTATCGTTAACCCACAAAGGGAAGCTATTTCCCACTTTCAAGTGATAACGATTCGCCAGTGTTTCCGATATAAAGACGTTTTCGGGATGGAAAATTGCGAGAGAATCCTTGGGTGAGCCCTCCGGAGTCCAGGCATAGTCTCTGAAACCCGTATCCGCCAGCATGTCGCTGCCTAGGACCTGGACAACCTCATGGGTGCCACTGGGCCAGGCGGCCGTTTGAAAGATGACCGGTGTTGCTTGGGCCGAAGATTCCCAAAGTTTACTGTAGCTTAAAAGCGCTTCTTGCGGGAAGTCTGGCTGACCGTTGGAGATAATCTGTAGATTACTTTGACCGGAGATGCGATCGAGGCTGTCTTCGAAGCGTCCTAATACTGTTTGGTTTGCTAACCAAATCGCAAGCCAGATGGCTACCCCCAGGGATATGCCTGCAATAGTAAGCCCTGCACGAATTGGGTTACGATAGAAATCGCGAGCAATCAGTCCTTTGAGAAGCTGACAAAAAAGTCTCATGTTAAAACTCTTATTTACGCGGGAAGTTCCGAGAGTGAGAGTTGTATGCGACCATCTCGAATCGGGTAGATAATATTCGCTAAGGCTGCCGCTTCAATACTATGGGTTGCCATAACCAGTGTAGAACCTTGCTTACGGGTAAGTGCAAGCAATAAATCCATAATCTTGGCCCCATTTTCGGTATCCAAATTGCCTGTGGGTTCATCCGCAAGAATAAGCTGTGGCTTTTTAATCAGGGCTCTAGCAATCGCAACGCGCTGCATTTCTCCGCCGGATAGCTGGGACGGGTAATGTCCAGTCCGGTGAGATAAGCCGACTTCTTCTAACATGGCACTGACACGCTCTTTGACTTCAGAAGCTGAGCTGTGGGTCATTTCCAAGGGAAGCGCAATGTTTTCTGCTGCCGTTAGAGTTGATATCAAATTGAAAAATTGGAATACATAGCCCATTTTTTCAGCGCGAAGGCGCGTCAGTTGAGCATCATTCAACGTACTTAAATCGACGCCCTCCATTAAAAGGCGACCTGAGCTGGGTTGATCAATCGCGCCCAACAAATTAAGAAGGGTACTTTTGCCGCAACCGCTGGGGCCCATCAGGGCAATAAACTCGCCTCGCTTAATGTCCATAGTGACGTCTTGTAATGCCCAGCTTTCCTGCTGAGGATAACAACGTCCTACACGCTCCAGTTGGATAAAAGGAGAAGGCTTGTCCATAAAAAACCTCTACCAACCTGTTTTTTAAATTGACTATCCCCTCCCCCCAAATAGAGGGAGGGGTTTAAAGGAGGGGAAGATTAGAGTAGAGGGCCTATACTTTGCCATCTACTCTTTTATGCCGGGAGTTCGCGTTTATCGATACGAACATTGGGCGCTTTACGCAACTGACGCAAAATCGACATTTCAGACGGTTCAACAAAGGTAAAGGCCTGACCTGTTTTTCCTGCACGACCCGTTCTGCCAATACGGTGGGTGTAAAACTCAGTATCTTTAGGTAAATCGAAGTTGAATACGGCTTCTACGTCTTTAACATCCAGTCCACGGGCTGCTACATCGGTAGCAACCAACAATTGGACATGCCCTTGCCGGAAACGCTGCATAATTTTATCCCGTTGCGACTGGGTTTTTCCGCCATGGAGACCTTCAGCAGTAAAGCCTGAGCTTTGTAAGCGTTTTACCAGTGAATCAACTTTCCATTTTGTATTGCAAAACACGACTGTCAGAGCAAAGCGGTGATGCTTCATCAGCAATTCCAGAGCTTTAAGCTTTTCTGTTTTATCTAAATGGTAGTAGCTCTGCTCAATTTCCAGAAGGGGCTGATCCCTGAGCTCAACTTGAACGTGTTGAGCGTTCCGTTGGTAGCGCTGGGTCAATTCCAAAATGGCTTTAGGCATAGTAGCTGAGAAGAAAACCGTCTGACGTTCGGGTGGAGTCTGTTTCAAAATGGTTTCGATATCCGGACGAAAGCCCATATTAAGCATTTCATCGGCTTCATCAAGCACAATGGTCCTTACACCGGAAAGGTTTAAGGCACCACGGCGAATCATATCCAATGTCCGTCCGGGTGTCCCAACAATGATGTGGGGACGTTGACGGAGTTTACGCAGTTGACGATCGATGGGTTGTCCGCCATAAATCGGTAATACACGGAGTCCAGTGCGGTATTTCGCTACTTTTTCAATCTCTGCGTGGACTTGCAGTGCCAGTTCCCGTGTAGGGCATAAAACCAAAGCCTGAATAGCAGGGACTCGTAGCTTTACTTGTTCTACCAAAGGAATAGCAAATGCGGCCGTTTTACCGGTTCCCGTTTGAGCTTGACCAATGACATCCAACCCTTTTAAAAGGATGGGTATTGCTTGAGCCTGTATCGGCGAGGGAGTATCAAAGTTCATGTCCGCTAATGCGTGACGAAGAGGTTCACTCAGGTTGAGATCTTGCATGAAGTCGTATGGCCATTGCTGTTAAAAAGTGAAAAATTGAGGTTGGAAAAGAAATAAGCTGGAAGAAAAAACTGAATTCCAACGTTATTTTGGATCAATTCCTTCATTATCACAACAAAACCCAAAGCATTAATAAATTTACGTCTGTTTTTAGAAAGGTGCTTGAGGGTTGGAAGATTAACTTATTTGCATCTTCTTTTATCTCCCATATTGTTGCATCAAAGCAAGGATAAGCAATTGTTTGTTTTTATTTTTAAAATCAACTGACACAAAATTATCATAATTCTGAAACAATTTGCCCAGAATAAAACGTCTATTTTCTAAAAGTTGTGCTTGACGGAAAGGCTATAATGAGTGATAAAGCCTAGTCCATTCTACAGTGGTTTAGGCGTTCCACTAAATTATGTAAGCAGTAATACTCGTATTCATAAGGTGCCGTGTGTCTCATCCCTTTTCCTCAGACAGCGATATCAATGAGGCTGATTTAAAAGCTCAAGTTGAAGGTAACTCTGACCCTGAGCTATCACCGGAGCTTGGGTCGTTTATTCAGGCAGAGTTTGAATCACAAACACGCGGTGAGCTTACGTTACCGGTGGATGCACAGAAAAAGCTGATTTTAAGTCCTCAACAATTGGGCGAAGACTTTGATTTCAAATTGGCATTGTCTCGTCTTCCTGCCTTGCCAGGTGTTTATCGGATGTATTCCTCGAAGGGGACAATTCTTTATATCGGGAAATCGAAGAGCTTAAGGAATCGGGTTCGGAGTTACTTTCAAAGTAGCGATAGGCTTTTGCCGAAAGTCCAAGCCTTGATGAGCCATGTGGTTCGCTTCGATTACATCGTGACGGATTCCGAAGTTGAAGCGCTATTGCTGGAATTTAATCTCGTTCAAAAGCATCTCCCCAAATACAATATTTTGTTGAAGGACGATAAAAAATTTCCATGGATTGCGCTCAGTAATGAGAAATATCCACGACTTTTCGTTACCCGTGATCCGCGAGGCAAGGGACGTTTTTTTGGTCCTTTCCTGAGTAGCGGCGATATGTACCGCACTCTGGAGGTGATTCGCAAGCATTTTCCACTGCGTCAGCGTCGAAAACCTCTTTTCAAAACCCGTCCCTGCATGAACTACTTCATCGGCGCTTGCTCTGGACCTTGCCAGAATCTGGTGACGGAGGATGATTATGCCGATATTGTGGAACAGGTCTCTCTCTTTTTAAAAGGAAAAGGGGAGGACCTGCTGGTCTATTTGGAAGAAGAGATGGACCGGGCCAGTGAAACGCTTCAATTTGAGCGTGCTGCAAAGCTTAGAGATCGGCACCGAGTGGTTCAGGATTTGGTTGTGCGGCAAAAAGTCTTTTACAAAGATGCTTCCGTCAACCAGGATATTATTGGGATGAGCTCCGATTTCCGCCGCTGTACGTTCAGCGTTTTAAATGTCCGAAAAGGGAAGCTCATTGGTAGCCATCCACACGAAATTCGTCTCATCCATGGCTCAACGTCCGAGGAAGCTTATGAGGCGTTTTTGGATCAATACTACCAACCCAATAGCAATCCCAACACGCAGACTGCGGAAGATGTCCCGACTGAATTAATCCTTCAAAAAGCACCCTCCGATGAAAAAGCTTTTTTAGAGCTGTTGCAGCAACGTTCAGGAAGACAAGTGATACTCACGTATCCTCAAAAGGGAATTAAGAAAGAGCTTTTGGATTTGGCAATCAAAAATGCCAATGAAATTCTGGAGCAGGCGCAAAGCTTGGAAAATAAAAGTTATCGTAACGATCCAGTGGATGCCTTAATTGCTTTGCAGGAAGCTTTAGATTTACCAGAATTCCCGAATCGGATGGAATGCTATGATATTTCACACTTTCAAGGATCTGAAACGGTGGCCTCGATGGTTGTTTTCATCCACGGCGTTCCTGATAAGAAAGAATATCGGCGATTTAAAATCCAGATCGCTGAAGGGGAACCCGACGATTTTGCCAGTATGGAAGAGGTGATTAGGCGGCGTTTTAGCCGGGCTGTGGAAGGCAAGGCAGGAACAGGTAAATCTGTTACGGGTAAGGAATTGTGGGATGCGCCTGACCTAGTAATTATTGATGGCGGTAAAGGACAGCTTTCCTCTGCTGTAAAGGCGCTTCAGTTATTAGGAGTGGATGAGCAGCCCATTATTTCTCTGGCGAAGAAGTTTGAAGAAGTTTTTAAACCGAATGATTCACGTCCGATTCTGCTACCCCGAGATTCCGCCGCTTTATTTGTGTTGCAGCAGATTCGGGATGAAGCCCATCGCTTTGCAATTACCTATCATCGGCAACGGCGGGATATGAAAAGTACAAAGTCAGTTCTGGATGATATTAAAGGTGTGGGAGAAGCTCGTCGCAAGCGCCTGCTGACTTTTTTTGGCAGTGCGGATAAAGTATCGAAAGCAAATGCAACTGAAATCGCGGCCCTGCCAGGATTTAACTTGAAAATTGCCCAACAAATTTTAGAGGTATTAAATCCTAAATAAGGTTTTGCATTAATGCCGTAATTATAAATTAGGTTTTCGCAACGAGTTTCGGTTGTTTGATAATCGTGGAATTTTCTGTGTTAGCCAAACCCATCAACATACCGTTAAAAATAAAGTGATGAAACGGTAGCACTGCATACCAATACAAGATTCCGGGTAAGCCTTTAGGAACATAAGTCGCAGTTTGAATAATCTCAACCTGCCCATCCTTGGGGGTTTTAAGGACAAATTCCAAATAAGCTTCACCGGGTAGTTTCATTTCGGCTTTTAAAAAGAGGCGTTGTTCAATCGCTACATCCAAAACGCGCCAAAAATCAAGCGCATCACCGACTTGAAGCTGGTAGGGGTCTCTCCGACCCCGTCTAAGACCTACACCGCCGATCCATGCATCCATTAAACCTCTTAGTTTCCAAAGGAAATTGCCGTAGTACCAGCCATTATCGCCTCCAATACCAGCAATACGTGCCCAAATATCAGAGGGTTGAGCAGACACAACCAGGACACGACGATCCATTAATACGGTCCCGCCCGACCAGGCAGGATCTCCCGGATAAATAGTTTCTAAGGGTGGAAGTTCTCCGGCATCTGTCCACCGGGTTTCAACGACGTGGTGCTTCTGAAGATCCAAGGCCCGACGAATGGCTTCCCGACAGCTAATGAGTTCCTGAGGAATGATGCGTCGGATGCAATCTTCCTGACAAACGGTTTTGTTGCGTAAGCCTTCTGCAAGAGGCTGTGCAAGGGCTTTACCGACCGGGGTTACCAAATGAATCCAATAAGAACTGAGTTTGGGAGTGAATACGGGAACAGAGACAATCAATCGTTTGGGGAGGTCCTCTTCTTCCGCGCAAATTTCCATCAACTGTTGATAGGTTACAACGTCGTGACCACCGATATCAAAGGTTTGATTAAGGGTTTCCCCTTTTTCCAAACAGTCAATTAAGTAAGTCATGACATTACGGATAGAAATGGGTTGGGTTGGTGTGTTAACCCAGCGCGGTGCCAGCATGACAGGTAATCGTTCTACCAGATAGCGCATAATCTCAAAAGAGGCGCTTCCTGAGCCGATGATCATGGCAGCTCTAAATATAGTCGAGGGGATCGAACATTGGCGGATAATTTTGGCAACCTCAGCCCGCGAGGCCAAGTGCTTGCTTAAAGTTTCAGTATCTTCTCCTAATCCGCTAAGGTGGATAATGCGCTTAATACCTGCTATTTCAGCCGCATGAGTGAAATTCTGAGCAGCTTTCCGGTCTGCTTCCTCAAAGTTTTTTTGGCCTGGAACCATGGAATGGACAAGATAATAAACAACATCACAGCCTTGCATCGCACTTTGAATGCTCTCGGGCTTGAAAACATCCATAGGTACGCATTCTAAATTGGGATGCCTGCCCCAAGGTCGAGATTGAAGTTTTTTGACTGAGCGAGCGGCAGCGCGAACCTGATAACCTTTGTCAAGCAGGCGGGGTACCAGTCGCCCCCCAATATAACCGGTTGCCCCGGTAACCAAAATTCTTTGAATCGATTCTCGATTAGAATTTTGTGAATGAGAGTAATCGATGTCATCTGGCACGGAAAAGAACCTTAGGCTTAGTCGCTTAGAGAGGTCTAGTTTAATTAAATAATTAGATGTAAGCATTGCGCTACAGGGTACAGTTTTACCTACTCTATTGAAATGCTTTGTAAGATTTGCCCTGTAAGACAAACTCAACAATGAAGTAGCCGCGTGTTAAACACACTGAGGCCTTTCCAAGTGTATCTCTTTTCGTTGTCTAATTGACTTGCCCCTGTTCTGACTGGATAATCAAGCTATTGGGGTCAACCTCAGCTTTTAAGAGGCTGAGGATTTCTGTTTTGGCTCAAAAATCTAACGTTTCTCCAAAATCCTTTATAATCTTTTACACGTATTTAATAAAGAAGAGTATTTTTAATGGACGCATCTCAAACCAGTTTGCACCGTCTTGCAAGCGCCTACGATATCCAACCGGAATGGCAGGATATTTGGGGAAATAACCACTCAGTTACTGATGAGATGTACAAAGCTCTTCTTTCCGCAATGGAAATCGAAACGGATACCGACAAACATATTGATGATGCCTTAAAAGCATTTGAACACGCAAAAGTGGCTCGTTGGATCGAGCCCGTATTGGTTTTGGCTGAGAATGAAGGTCAAGTTCGTACCACGCTCAACTTTCCTGCGAAATACCATGAAAGCCAGTTCCGATGGTCATTGGTTTCGGATGAAACGAACGAGCCTGATCGCGCAAAGCACATTGCGAAACGCAGTGGCGAATTTAATCCTTTCCACCTGAATCAAGTCGGTGAAATCAAGCTCGATGGACAAGAGCCCATCAACCAGTATGAGTTCACGCTGGGTGAACTTCCTCCTCAAGGCTACTACCGCCTGCAGATTGAAGCAATCGATAACGGCCAAGTTGCTGATATGCTGCTTGTCATCACACCAACCAGCTGCTTTATGCCGGAAATTCTTCAGGATAAAGATAATGCCCAAGCCCGTGTCTGGGGCCCGGCTGTTCAATTGTATGCGGCCCATTCCAACAAGAGCTGGGGCATTGGTGACTACGGTGATCTTTTAAAAATTGTGGACTGGTGCGCTGAGCAAGGTGCGACCATGATTGGATTAAACCCCCTTCATGCCTTGTTTCCCCATAATCCATCTCACTCAAGTCCTTACTCTCCTTCCAGCCGCATGTTTTTTAACGCATTGTTATTAGACATTGAAGCGATTGAAGACTTTCAGGAATCGAATGATATCCAAGCCCGTACATCAGCGCCGGAGTTCCGTGCGTTATTGAATACACTTCGCTCAGGAGAGATGATTCAGTACGGTGAAGTGGGTCGTTTAAAGTTTGATACCCTGGAGCGCTTATTCCAGCATTTCCTGGAAAACCATCTTCGTAAAGATACGAAGCGTGCGAAAGTGTTTAAAGCGTATACCGAAGATAGAGGCTCTTTACTAGCTTCTTTTGCGCTTTACCACGCTTTACAGGAACACTTTTACAAGCAGGATGCTATGATGTGGGGTTGGCCGGTTTGGCCTCAAGAATATCAGGATCCTAACAGCAAGGCAGTTGCTAAATTCCTGACTGAAAATCCTGATAAAGTGGCGTACTACCAATACTTGCAATGGCAAACAGAAATTCAGCTCGATAAGGCTAAAGCTCGCTGCCAGGAAAAAAATCTAGGTATCGGCTTGTATATGGATATGGCCGTTGGTGTGGATCGCAGCGGTGCAGATGTTTGGGCGAACCAAAGACTCTTTGCTCAATCCAGTGCTGTGGGTGCGCCTCCGGATGAATATAATCAAAAAGGTCAGGATTGGGGTCTTCCTCCGTTAATTCCACAACGGATGCGCGAAGAGCAATACCGCTCCTTTATCCAGATTCTACGTCAAAATATGCGTCATTCCGGTGCTTTGCGGATGGACCACGTAATGGGTCTGATGCGTTTATTCCTGATTCCTCCCGGCTTGCCACCGTCTCAAGGGGCATATATTCACTACCCCGTTGATGAACTCTTCGGTATTTTAGCTCTCGAAAGCCAACGCTGTGGCTGTCTCATTATCGGGGAAGATATGGGAACGGTTCCTCCCGCGGTTCGTGAACGCTTGGACCGTTGGGGTGTTTACTCTTACAAAGTATTCTTCTTTGAAAAAGAAGCACCCGAGAAGTATTACCCGCCCGAGCATTTCCTGGATCGGGCAGCTGTCGCAATCAGCACACACGATTTACCGACCTTGGCAGGCTTCTGGCAAAGTCGTGACATTGCTGTTCGTACCGAATTGGATCTCTATCCCAACGCTGAACTGCAAGATCGTCAGATTCGTGAACGTGCTTTGGAGCGCATTGGAATTCTGCACGCGCTTAATGATCAAGGGCTTTTGCCTGCCGGAGTTGTACCCGATCCGAGTACAATTCCTAACATGACCACAGATTTGGCTTTAGCGGTTCATCGTTTCGTCGCCAGAACCCGTTCTAAGGTATTTATGGTTCAATTCGAAGACTTGCTGAATCAAACCGAGCAAATCAACTTGCCCGGTACGACTGAACCGACCTATCCATGCTGGCGTCGTCGCATTCCTGTCGCTTTGGAACAGTTATTCTCTGATCCCAAGGTTAACAGCATTGCACGGGCTATTTCAGAAGAGCGCCCTAAGCCTGTCGTTGCTGCTCAGGCTCAACAGCCTGTTAGCGTTTAGCGCTTTTCTAAGCTAGTCGAACTAGGTATTTGGATCCAGTGTTCCATCCTGGAGATCCAGGATATGTGCACGGGCAAATTGAATGTAGGCAGGTATACCGGTACCGGCAGGTGTTGCATCGGGATTATTTCGATCCGTACCTGAGTACTCACCGGAGTTATAAGCCCTTAGCGCGACATCCCAAGATCCAAACTTCTCCTTCAAGTTTTTAAGGTAGGTGGCACCGGCCATAATGTTCTGATCTTTATCGGTCGGTGTGTTGCCGTGCGGTAGACCGTTTTTACCAGCAACCGTGGTGTCGTAGGTTTGGTTGTCGATTTGCATTAAACCTGCGTCACTGCCACCATCTGTAGCTCCAACATCAATTTTTCCGCGAGATTCACTCCAGATAACCGCTGCAACAATGCTTTCCGGCGTTCCACTGGCCTTCGATGCAGCTTCAATTTGAGGTTTTAAGGCTTGTAGAGCTGCCGGTGCTTTATCCCAATTAATGGGTCCTGCATTTGTGAATTCAGGGCTTTCTGCACCATTTTTTGCTGATGGCACCGTAACTGTATGAATGTCTTTATTGGCTTTTAATGCTGCTTTATCGCCGGCCTCACCTGCGGGTGCAGGCCCTGCTGCAGGAGGTGTCGGTGTAGGACCACCGGCGGGCGTAGGACCTCCTGCGGGAGGTGGTCCACTCGCTGGAGGCGGAGGTGTTGGGCCCACTGCTGGAGGTGTGCCGGTACTATCCCCAGGACTTGGTGTTGAGCTATCATTAGCACCACCGCTGGGTACTGCTGTACCAGCTGGAACCATGCCGAGTGCAACGTATTGTTTCATGTAGGCATCCAGGAGTTCTGGACCGGCCCCATTCTTTTTCAAGGCTGTCATCATCATATCGACATAATCACTGCCAGTCGCGCTAGAGGCTGGTGGTGTCCCTGCCGGAGGTGGTGTCGTGGTATTAGCAGGAGGAGGCGTGGTGGTGTCTCCAGGTGGTGGACAGTATTCTTCTTCCTCACCTTCAGATGGAGGCGTTCCTGCTGGTGTTTCGGAGTATTCCGATTCTTCATAGTCTTCTTCACCTGGGCCTGGGCCATAATTTCCCGGACCAGGAGTACCTGGGTCTGGGGCATAAGCTTGATTCGGGTAACCCACATTAAAAGAACCATATTCCTGTGCGCCAGGATATTCCGCTCCGGGAGGGGTTGCGGCAAATATGGATGGGCCTGGTGAGCCGCCGTATCCAGGCGGACTACCGGGGCTATTGCCAAAAGATCCGTTTGTAAACAAGTTTGGCGCATTGTTCCAGCTAGAGCTGTAGGCTGGTGGAGTACCTGGAGGTGTTCCATAGCCATTATTTTGGTTGCCATAGCCATAATTATTATAGGTATAGTCGCCTGGAGGCGCAGTTGTATACACAATCCCAAATCCCATCGCTTATAATAAGTCTTAATTGTAATAAAACAAACTTTTGGGTTTTTGTGCCTCATTTTTTAACAAGGCTAGAATGAATTTTCAGCCTCCAAAATGGCTTTAGAGGTAAATTCATCAGGAAAAGGGAGAGTATTCGAGCATTGGGAGACCATGTGTGGAAGACATGGAATAATGTGGAAGGATGGTTTTGAATGAGGGCTTAGAGGTCTCGCTACGCTGCTCCGAAGGTAACGGTTAAGCTGTTATCTTCCGTGGTTCGTACTGCATTGTGATCCCAATTACGAACGTAGGCGTTATTATTACCTACAGAGGAGTTTAGGTAATCAATTGCTGCCTGATTGGTTCCGCCATCATATCTTTCTGGATCCTTTATTACTTTATTACCACCAGCGTCCGTCGTTACTGCATCAGATGGAGCACCATCAATAATTGATTTGCTACTCCCTCCCAGGTCGGCATCATTGGTTGAATTTGTTGGTTTCATCGTTACTGCACTGTTATAGCCCCTGATTACACTTTCGTCGTACCAGATTTTATTATTAGTGCCGTCTTTACCCGGTTCGTAGTTAATTTCCGCCCAGGTGGCCGGATCGTCAGCCTTACCGCCTAGCTTTTGTGCACGACCTTGCCAACTGGATGGCATGGAAAGTTTTAAAGTCTGGCCGGGCTGAATCGTATATTTGTGATTGGGATCATCAATATTAGGATTCATACCAGGACCTGTGTTTTCAAACAACGCGATTGTCATGGGCTTGCTATCGGTGTTTTTAAGCACTAACTCATTCGGTCCGCCACCATTCACTGAGCCGCTTTGAACATTTTTACCGTCTGCCGGTGGTGAGCCCGCAGGAGGCGATCCTGCTGGTGGAGATCCGGTTGGAGGTGCGCCCCCCGGTGGTGAGCTGCTTGGCGGCGATCCTGCTGCTGCTGGACCACTAGCCGGTGGATTGGGCATATAATTACCGCCAGCTGCAGGCGGGCTGGGACCACCCATACCTTCTATGCCCAGGGAGCTGAGTAAGGGTCCAACGCTATATTGAGCGTTATAAGTTTGATACTGTCCCATTCCAGCACTTTCCGCTCCATTCAGGATAGAAGATGTATAAGTCCCCGGATCAAAGGAGTTGCTGTTTCCCCCTCCCGTTGCACCAAATGAGTTGGAAGAAAAATCGGGGCTTTGATAATTGCTTCCGTAGCTGGAATTGAAACCCATCACGGAAAAGGGATCGAAGTTTCCGTAGGGAGTTCCTGAACCCAAGGAAGCAGAGCCACCCATATCAAATAGAGAATTCATATTCCACCCACCGAGGGTGTTTCCTTGGGAATTACCGCCATAATTTGTATTTGGATTACTGTCGAATCCAAAATTTGAAGAAAAAATATTCGTAACAGGGTTATTACTAACCACAGCCCGCATCCCATCACTTATTAATAACTATATAATGTTAATAAAACAAATATATTGAATTTGATGCTAATCCTCGAGGTCTGTTTATGCAGCTCCAAAGGTAACCGTTAAGCTATTATTTTGCGTTGTTCTAACAGCGTTATGATCCCAGTTGCGGACGTAGGCGTTACTGTTTCCGACAGCAGAATTATAGTAATCAATAGCAGCTTGGTTCGTTCCGCCATCGTAGCCTTCCGCGTCTTTAATCACTTTGTTGCCACCTGCATCCGTGGTAATTGCATCAGCCGGTGCACCATCAATAATCGATTTTTCTGTTCCGGCAACTTCAGAATTATCGGTTGAATCGGTCGGTCTCATGGTGACGGCACTATTATAGCCACGGATTAAACTTAAGTCGTACCAAATTTTGCTTGGGGCGCCATTTTGGCCAGGTTCATAGTTAATTTCTGCCCATGATGCAGGATCATTTGCATTACCACAGAGTTTTTGAGCTCTGCCTTGCCAACTGGCAGGCATGGACAGCATTAATGTTTGTCCGGGCTCGACCGTATATTTATGATTAGGATCATCGATATTAGGATTTAATCCCGGGCCTGTATTTTCAAACAACGCGATAGTCATTGGCTTGCTATCGGTGTTTTTAATGACGAGTTCATTCGGTCCGCCACCATTAATAGAGTCTGTTTGAACAGTCGTATTGTTTGCTGGTGGCGGCACAGGAGCCGGTGCCGGACTTGGTGGTACTGGTGCCGGAGGCGGAGGTGTCGGTGATGCTGCCGGAGGTGTTGGCGATCCTGCAGGTGGCGCTGGTGCTGGACTTGCAGGTGCTGGTGTTGGCGTGGGGTCCGCTTCTGTGATCGAAGATTCATCTGATGGTTCTGACGAAGAGGACGTATTGTTGCTGTTATTGGATGCAGAGGCATTCTTAAGCGCCTGTGTAAGCAACAGAGTGGTCACCATGGTTACAATTGCACTGAGAAACCCTAAGAAGCTACCCATTTCGTTCATACCGAGGCTATCGTTGCCGTAGTATGAGCTGTTACTGGCGTCTGCTGATAACCCACTGACCATCGAGGAATTGGTGTAAGGGCTATTCATTTGGAGGAGTGAGGCTCCTGTTCCCCAGCCGGTAGAACTTGCCGAGCTGGGTTGTTGCAAACCCTGTAAGCCACTATAGCCCGATGAGAGCAGAGAATTATTAAGCGTTAAATTATTAAAACTCATAGTCTACTTACACCTACACCCTACCTACTGAACCCGTCCAAAATCCCATGACGCGATTTATTAATGGCATAAAAACAAACATTATGAAAAACGTGCTAATTTTTATTTGAAATATAAATTGATTTATGGAGGATATAAATTGTTATCAGAATAGGTTTTTATTTGGAATTTTTTGGGTATTACTCGAAGGCATCTATAGCGTCTAATGCAATAAAATCATTCTGTAATAGCCCGATCGTCTATAGGTTGTGATCGCACGCATAACTTATAATGCCTTAATATCCAAGATAACTTTATGTCTAGGTAGGGTTTTAAATGTCTCAAACAAAGTCAGCAGTCCAAAATTCTGTGATTCGACTTATTTTGATCGAAGATTATAAGCTTGTGCGTGTTGGTCTTCGCTCTGTTTTGAATGAAGATCCGCGTATTGAGGTTATTGGAGAGGCTGAAAACGGGGAACAAGGCATAGAAGTCGTTAAACAAATGCGCCCCGATATCGTTATTTTAGATCTCGGTTTGCCTGATATGAACGGGATTGAAGTGACCAGTGCCCTGAAAAGCTTTGATGAGAGTATTAAAATTGTCATTTTGACCTCTCACGAAGTGGAAGATGAAGTTTTGGCTTCCCTTTCAGCCGGTGCAAACGCCTACTGTCTTAAAGAAATCACATCAGGAAGACTCATTGAAGTCGTAAAGTCAGTGTATGAGGGTGCTGCCTGGCTTGATCCAGCGATTGCAAGCTTGGCGCTGGATATGTTCTCTTCAGGAAGCATTAGACCTCGTATAGATTCTGCTGATGCTCGTGCGGATCTTCAACTCACCGATCGAGAAAGCCAAGTTCTAACCCTTCTGGTGGAAGGAAAAAGCAATTCCGAGATTGCAGACGATCTTTCCGTCAGTGTTCATACGGCAAAAGCCCACGTTTGCAGTATTTTACAGAAGCTTTCGGTCCATGATCGGGTGCAGGCTGCTGTAAAAGCCGTTAAAGAAAATTTAGTTTAAAAGCCCTCCCTCTATCAGTTACGTCTACGTCGTTACCGCGGTGACTCGCAATGCTCACGTACCTTTTGTACGCTGCGGCGTGCTCGCCCTAGTGTCTCGTATTCGCTAACTATTAAAGGCTTTAAGATTGATTGAAGCACAGATTTATTTCGTGTCATCTTTTCAAAACTAAAAAGGTCATCCCAGTAATTGTGGGATGACCTTTTAGTTTTTGAATAAAATTGTTTTTAGCCCAGGTTGACGGTGGTGCGTACTTTTCCGACACCTGCGCCTTTATAACTGACATTGGCTTTATCCGCATCGCCGCCGACACTGGAGTTGTAATAGAAGTCACGGGTACCGTCGGCTTTTAAAGAGGTTTTCTTGTAGTAATCCCGTAAAGCGGGATCTGTAGCCGCGTTTCCGGTGCTGCTGGCATCCGGGCCCAGGCCGGGTATAGTGCCATCATCATTGTGTGTCGGTGCACCATCAATGATATCTTGGGTAAATTTAACGGTACGCCCGCCATGACCCGACATTGTCATCGGAATATTCGCGCCGTCTAGCGGGCTAATATCATCGTAGGACAGATGCTTATCAGCAACATAATTGGTTTCGTACAAAGTACCAGTCTTAGCGGGTGCTGTAATTCCTTTAACCATGCCGTCTTTCTGGAGTTGAGCTTTTTGATCAGTGCTTAATTTTTCCGTGAATTTTTGAAAACGTAATCCGTTATCATCGGGTGCGTTAACAATCATTTTGCTATGGGCTGGAATGCTGAAAACCGTGCCGCCCGGATCTTTCTCTCCCGGTTTCAAACCTTTTTGAGCATAGATCATCATGGGTTTATCGGTATCATTGGCAAAGGCTATGTTGTTTTCCCCGCACTGACTTCCTCCAAACAGAGTTATAGTCCCTTTTGAAGCTGAACTCGAATCGCTACTATCATCTGCCTCGCTTAATATATCCGTGTCATTACTGTGTGGTTGACTGAAATTGCCAGAATTTATTACTGATGTCATCAGCATTTCCATCGCTGAAATCATCATGCTCATCATGGAAAAAAGTTGGGTTTCCATACTAGGCGAGGTATCACTACTGAAGCTATTCTGGAAGGAATCCAATGGCAGTGCCTTTGGAGATGTTGAGTTTATCGGCATAAAGTCCATGCCAGGGAGGCCTTGAGTCGGCTGACCCAAGCTGCTATTGGAATAAGGTAAATAGCTTTGTAATCCATAATTTTGCATCGATTACCCACTTTTGAATTCTAAAAGTCGGTGCTTCCATAGAGACGATAGGCTTTACAAGCCTGGCACTTTATAAACAACAATCTTTTAAAACTAGCTAAGGTCTTATCCCAGGCTCACTGTGGTGCGAACTTTTCCTGCTCCTGCGCCGGTATAGCTGACATTGGCCTTATCTGCATCGCCGCCGACACTGGAGTTGTAATAGAAGTCTCTGGTACCGTCGGCCCTAAGTGAAGTTTTGTTATAGTAATCCCGTAAGGCGGGATTGGCAGCTGCATTGCCAGTGCTGCTCGCATCTGGACCTAGGCCGGGTACAGTACCGTCTGCATTATGGCTAGGTGCACCATCTATTTGGGCTTGAGTAAAGTTTACAGTTCTGCCTCCGTTACCGGACATACTCATGGGGATATTCGCACCATCCAATGGGCTGATATCATCGTAAGACAGGTGTTTATCAGGAATATAGTTGGTTTCATATAAGGTTCCTGTCTTGGCGGGAGCGGTGATGCCATGGGCCACACCATTTTTATCAAGCTGTTCTTTTTGATCGGCTGTTAACTGGTCGGTGAACTTTTGGAAGCGTAAGCCGTTATTTTCAAGGGCGTTAACGGTCACTTTGCCGCCTGCCGGTATTTTAAAGACGGTACCGCCTGGATCTTTTTCACCCGGTTGTAAGCCTTTTTGGGCATAGACGTACATGTCTTTACCTGAATTGTTGGCAAAATCAATATTGTTTTCACCTGATTGACTGCCGCCGAATACGGTTACTTTACCACCAGAAGCCGAACTGCTGCCGCTGGACGAATTATCGCCTGCCGAAGAAGATGAAGAACTGCCTGGTGTAGGGGTTAGTGTTACTTCGTCAGTACTACTCTCGCTACTGGCTGGTGTAGGTCCTGGGCTAGGCGCACTGCTTTTAGAGCCCCACGAATGATTGCCATGTCCGTGATTTCCACCCCACTGGGGGCGACCGTTGGCGCCTGCGTTGGCTTGGCCTGCCACATCGAAAGAGGGTGTATAGCTATCGCCCTTGCCGCTGCCTTTTCCCCAACGACCTTGATCTTGAGTCGCTCCACCCGGAGCGGGGGCAGGCGTTTGGTTCTGCTTATTCCATGTTGCAGAGTTAGACCAGTTAGACTGGCCGCCATGAATACGCATAAATCTCAATCTCTCACTATGCTGTTGTACTCAAATGTTTGAGTACAGCGCTCTCAAAATGTTTGTATATATAAAATAAAACCAGTAATTTTACTGAAATTGCTACACGGTCTTTTTTATTGAGAATGGTATTTATGATTTGTTATGAAAAATGAGATTTGTAATGATGCTTTCCAGGCTACCAAGTCGGCGTATTTTGCCTGCCACAAGGAAACGGTCTACTGGGACGGCTTTATCGATTCGAATGGATAGGAAGGGTGCTCTTGTTCCTCTGGGAAGTGTTGGGGTTGTAAAGCCGTCTACGAAAAAGACTTTTGCCCGGAAGCTTCAGACGGATGCAAGGCTTAAACAGGAACTTCTAAGCCAAGGCAGTCAACCCGTAATAAGAGAGCCGCAAAAGGCCAATCAAACCAATCTAGCGTCCCGACCAAGTGCCGCGTACCAGGAACTGGGTAAAGAGCTTGCCGATAAACTGAAAAAAATGAGGCGAGCCCTTCAAAGAGAGTTTCAGACTGCCATTGAAACAGGCAAGGCTCAATTGTTGCCAGAATTAATGCAACGTTATCCTAATCTTCATTCTCGAAGTCAACATCCAAAATTAAAACAAATAAGACAGTTTTACTTTCGTTTGGCAAACTTAAATACAGAGGCTACCCGGGAACGGATTTCTAAACATGCCTTCGAAACTTGCCTAACTGTCACTGATGCAAAAGCTTTTCTTTCTAAAAAATATCCGACTGCTTCGAAGGAAAAATATGGCTTATCCCATGTAAACCGTTGGAAAATCACACAGGATTTTCGGGAATCCTTAAAGGCAATTCGTGATTTGAAAGGAGGTATGAAAAAAAGAACAGAAGCCGTTAAGAAAAGACAAGAGTGGATAAAATACTCGAAAGCCCATCCGGAGGAAGCCCGGAAAACTGAAGAAAAAATGCGTGAGCGACAGTATTATAATCATCTGATGAGGAAAGAATTAGAACGGGAAAAAGCAGCGGGGAGTACATGGTCCAACCTGGCTTGCAGGGATCTCCATGAAGTCATTAAAAACGGTCAGGATCTTAATACTTACTTTTCTAAACTAAAAAGAACCCCCATTCCCGATTATCCAAATACTCGGGAAGGTAATTTAAGAAATTATATTACTGAAATGCCTGTTAATGCTGAGCGTTACGGTATTCTTGCCGGGTATTTTCAAGAATATCCGAAAATACAAAGAATTTTGCTGGAACAAGCAATGCTTTACAGGCCGTCTGAATCTAATCCTGATCCAGAACGCATAAAAGCTTCAACACAGGCAGGACTTGAGGTTATAAAACTAATGCCTCGCTCGGCAGTCAATCATTATGAGGACGGATTTTGGAGGACTTACCGACGGGATCAGATTACAGAAATTCCAGAATTTGGAGATCCACAATCCACAGGGTATTTACCGGAATTTACTGACGATCTGGCAGTTGCAAGCTATGAGGATGCTATCCGACGAAGGCTGACATCCCCGAAATTGCTTAGAGCTAAGTTATAATCCCGACTACTCATGATTTATGCTATCTATTGCTAAGCCAGGATTCTGGGAGTATCGTCATGATCCCGTCTATCCTTCTCCTTATATTCCTCCCACTAAAGTTACGACTATAAAAGAACTGTCATGAGCATCACTTTAATCGACTATCAGCCACGATTTCAGCCCGATTTTTACCGCCTCAACGAAGCCTGGATCGCGCCTCATTTCGGACTGGAAGAAGAAGACATCGAGTTTTTACAGAACCCTCAACGCGAAATTTTAGATAAAGGCGGCATGATATTTTTTGCCGTTGAAAACTATGGAGCAGCAACGGAAAAAGTGCTGGGAACTGCTGGTTTGCTGCGTATGGATGAAAACACGTTGGAAATGGTCCGCGTCGCGGTAGATTCATCCGCTCAAGGTTTAGGTCTCGGTAAAAAACTAATCGTGCATGCCATTGAGTGGGCGAAACAAAATGGCGCCCGACAAGTGATCCTGGAATCCAGTTCCAAACCCATTAATGCTCGTGCAGTGGCGCTTTATGAAAAACTGGGTTTTCAGCACTATGAGCCAAAGCCTGAACATCGATCCGCACTACAGCGTGCAGACGTGTTTATGCAGCTTCCATTGGCCTAATAAAAGTCGATATTAATACTATTGTCTTTAACAATCCGGGTCGATTTCACGTCATCCTTCGGATACGTGTAAGCTGTCCCTTCGCCTAAAGAGTTCAGATAGTATTGTTGGTTATCTTTTAAGGTTGCAAAGTCACCGACAGGTTTGACGCCTTCTAAGCTTGTCGTGCCGTCTGCATTTTTGATTTTCATAGAATCAGGTGCAGCGTCGGTGATATCTTTTTCACTTCCAACCGTAACGGGTAAACCATTACCACTATCTTTTGCATTGGTCGGTGTCATTGTAACAGGACCATTGTAACCGTCGATAACGCTTTGGTCATAGAACATCTGTCCGCCGGATCCATCGAAGGTTACTTCGTTAAGCGTCGACTTCGTACCATCTCCGTTTGATTTATTAATCCGTCCCGCCCATCCTGTTGGGAAGGACAAGTTAACGGTATCACCCGGATTAATCGTAATTACTTTGGGTTCACTGACCGGCTTATCCGGTGTCGGATTCGTCATGATCGAAACCTTGATGGGTTCCTTACCATGGTTGGTCATAATGCTGGCATTCGGTCCCCCACCTTCAATACCCACCTTTTCACCATTGGTTGCTGCCGGTGGTGGTGGCGGCGTAGGTCCGCCCGCCGGTGGTGATCCCGCCGGAGGAGGAGGTGTTCCTGGAGGAGGAGATCCAGAAGGTGCTGGTCCGCTTGCCGGAGGAGGTCCCGATGCAGGGGGCGGCCCCCCTGCTGGAGGAGAACCCGCCGGTCGTGAACCCGATGGCGGAGATCCGCTTGGAGGACTCCCTGCGGGTGGAGAACCGCCCGATGGCGGAGGTGGTATATAGTTCCCCAGAGAGGGAGGCCCTGTGTTGGAAGCGCCACTGACTCCGAGTGAATTCAATAATCCCCCGACACCGTATTGTGCATTGAGTGCTTGGTAAGAGCCTACGCCGACCTGCTCAGCCCCTGCAAAGAGACTGGAATAAGTCGGATCATAGGTCGACTGCCCTAAACCTCCTGAAAATCCACTGGTATTCACTTGAGCGTAACTGCTCATAAAATTACCGCCACCACCCATGCTGTTGACGTCAAATAAATTATTGCTGGCACCGTATTGGGAAGAACCACCCGCGCCGGAAAAATCAAATAAGTTGTTTCCCCAGCCGGTAAGGGAGCCGTATGAATTCGATGCAGAATTGCCGCCCGGGGTAGAGTTGCCGTAATCTGGCATTCCTCCTGAGCCTGGAACCTGGAAATTATTCCAATTCATGTAATTACTTGCCATTGGAAAATTTCAACCCCTGCTTCGTATCGTTCCCATTACCTATTAATATACATTTGCATAAAAACAATTCATTGCATTTTGATGCGCAAAAAAGGTTGAAATCTTACCCCACGTGACACCCTCTAATCCTTGCGGTCATATCAGCCTTTGACCTCTATCATGCTTGCCTAAAGCTTTCATGAGCAAGCGCTGAGTACCGCAAGGGGAGGGAATTATTGTAATGATTCGACTTAACTTTGTTCAATTTCGCTGGCAGCCCGGTCTAAAGCTGCTGTAACTGTGGCCAAGGCTTCGCCAGAGAGCTCGCCTTTTGAAAGGCGGACATGAATGGCTGCGCGAAGATTTCCAATGGCCCGCATTAGCTCGGGTGCAGGTGGGCCGCCGAAGCGGTGCAGTGCTTCATTTAACCGTGTTTTAGCGGATTGAATATTGGCAGCGTTGGCATCAATCTCAGCTTGTCCTAACTCAGTGAGTTTATAGAGCTTTTTAGAGCCCTGGGCTTCACTTTCAATGAGGCCGGTTTCTTCCAAAAGCGTTAGTAAGGGATAGACAGTACCAGGACTCGGCGTGTAATGACCATTCACCGCGTCTTCAATGGCTTTGATAACTTCATAGCCATGGCGAGGCTGAGCAGCAATTAAATCCAAGGTTAACCAGCGCAAATCACCTTGTCCAAGAGGGCGGTGGCCAGGGCGTCCCGGACCTCTGCCACGGGGGCCACCAAAACCCGGACCAAATCCCATGCCATGACGTCCAAAGAAACCGCGTTCTCCGCCATCAAACATGCTGCGCATATCTCCTTCATTATCCATATCGTCATCATTTATAGAATGACACGAAACCATTTCGGGCGTCTCTCCAAAAAACAGATCGGCATGCTGCATGGCATGAAAATGCTGGTGCGCTCTGCCTAAGCCTTTCCCCATCATCGCCATGAAATGCCGTATGTCGTGCATATGCTCTGCGAATCCGTGATGCCCTTTGCCCCTTGGGCCAAAGCCATGCAGCCCCATTGGACCGCAATCTTCTCTGAACTGACCGTGATCGTGTCTGAATTTATGTCTATGCATAAGTCTCACTCCTAATTTGTTTACAGGTGATGTTTTTATCGATACTATTTCGATATATCTAAGATAATTCTATTTTTAAAAAATTACAAGTCCGATATATCGAATCTTAATAATTTATTTTTGTTTGTAATCCATTGGAATGATTTCTAAAGTAAGCAAAATGTTTATTCTTCAATAACGTCCTAATACGAATGTTCTAATACGGATGATTAACTGGTATCGCACTAATGCCCAATCTTCCGAAAGCTCGGTTTTTGATATGGCTTTTCTATAGCTGTGTTGGCAAGTAACGGTTTCCAAGCCATGAGCCTGCTTAAGGCCGCCAGTGCCAATGGGCATCCCTATCCGCTCGTTTTATCCGACTTTGGAATGCCGGATACGGATGGCTATACACTTGCCGAGTGGATTAAAATGACTTCTGATTAAGAAGACACCAAAATCATTATCCTGAGTTCATATAGCTTGCCGCTTGAAACCACGGAAAAAATTACCTCTGCCGTTGATGATTATTTACCCAAGCCAATCGGCCAGCCCGATTTATTGACAATGATACGGACTGTTTTGTCTTCGCCTATCGTGTCAACCAATGACTTGCCAAATTTGTTGCCTTTATTCGACGAGAAGCCGTCATTAAAAATCATATTGGCTGAAGACAATGCAATTAATCTGATGGTGGCCACCAATATTCTTCAACAGGCGGGTCATTCGTTTATGATTGCCAAAAACGGACAGGACGCTGTCGAGAAATGGAAACGGGATTCCTTTGATTTAATTCTGATGGATATCCATATGCCAAAAATGGATGGGTTTGAAGCGACTACACTTATTCGAGAGGAAGAGCAGAATAGCGATAAGCATATTCCGATTATCGCGTTGACCGCCAATGCAATTAAAGGCGATTCGGAACGCTGCATTGCGGGGGTATGGATGGCGATTTATCGAAACCTTTCACGCGCATTGAATTATTGTCGACGATTGACACCTTTGCTTCTAAAACAGCTCATAGTAAGTAGTTTATGTTTAAGACGGAAAACGTTACGTCTAATATTGTTATAAAACAGAATTAGACTCCCTCTACTAAAACCTGGAGAGAGAGCCTAGTTTTGAACTTTTACTGATATAACTGCTAAGCCCCTGAGCTAGTGCAGGATGTGCTTAAAGCTTGTGATGTTGGCTATGCACTCAACTTAAATTAAGATTGGAAATTTACGTTTTGTCCGCCCCCGCCACCGGAGACAGTTTTCATTGCATCTTTCTGAGCAAGGTCATGGGATGTCTTTTTATCAGCTTCACTTAATAGGCCGTCTGTTTTGCCATTGGTGTTGATTCCGTCCATCTTATCGAAGTTTTTAATATCTTGGTCCATGAGTGATTTTTGTTCTTTACTCCATCCGCCTTTATCCTTGGCATCGATCAGATCCTGTTTGCTTACTAATCCTGATTTAGGATCTTTTCCCAGGAGTTTTAAAACATCTGCATTCGAATAATTTGGCTGATTATTATTAACGCCCATAATCTCTTTCCCCTCACTGACAATACTAACGCTGTTTTATAACTGTATATATTTTATAAAGTATTTTTATACACTGAAATTGCATGGTCTTTATAAATAACATTCCTATTGTCATCTTTATATGGGACTGCCAGTACTTGCAAAAGACAGGTAAAATAATGTAACGCAGTGCTTTGGATGATACGGATTCGATATGATTCTGGTACACAAGCTAGAACACAGTACTATCAGTCGGGTGAGGGCCCTCTATGACCGTTTTTCCTTAAAAGCGGAAAAGGACTATGGATGGACAGCGTCTCCTATCGACTACGACACCTTGGAATTTGCCGTTCGTAAAAAGCTCATGACAGGCTACTTCATTACGCAAAATGACCCGGCCGCTGAACCGATCGGCCTTATGCTGTATCGCTTCGAGGAGCACCGTGCCGTCGAAGTGAACCTGATTTATTTGGAAGACACCCCCCATAAAGCGGCTTTAGATGTCATTATGCCTCAATTTATCGAGGATATTCGCCAAGTTGAAGGATGGGACGTTGTCAGCTATGCCTTGCTTGGCAAGCAGGAAGAGTACGTTTTAAGTATTCCCTGGTATGGCTTTAAGCCAGTCGGGCAGACCATTTTCAAGTTTGATATGCTCGATGTCCTTACGGTTCAGATTTTCAAACAGCAGCAGTTCAAACCCTTGCCCGACGATATTCGTATCGCTGCTCCTGCTCTGTCTGAAAAGGGGTATCTGCTTCGCGCTGACGAAATTGCCGCCTGTGTTTACGATGCTTTTCATCAATCGGTGGATACGCTTTGGGATCCTCGATTCCGCAGTGTGGAAGGCTGTCGGGAAGTGCTGCGTTTAATCGAATCGGATTTGATGGGTGCCTTTTTGCCGACAAGCACTCGCCTGGCCTATCGGGGAGATGAGATTATCGGTTTTAGCTTTACGGTTGAAAGTACGGCGGTTTCAGCCAATGTGCCGATCATCGGAACCCATCACAGCGTTCACGGTATGGGTTTAGGCACTCAAATGCTCTGGCAGTGCATGAACAATTTAATTGATGAAGCCTTGGCCAGTCGTTCCAACTACTTTGCTGTGGATGCTACCACGGATACGGATAATTATGCGGCGCTGCATATGTATCGCCGCCTGGGTTTCAGGGAACAACAAAACTATCCCCATATTTACTTAACCCGGGAAAAGGCCCTTACCTACCAACGCGGCAAATGGTGTTAGAGGAAAATTTATATGACGACTCCATCTAAATTTCGGGATCCGGCAACGCGGGTCAAAATTAACTCTGAAACCTACATCAAGTTTGATGGCACCGAAAGTATTTTGATTCGCAATATTCAGAGTGAGGACGGTGTTGGTATCAAGTACGATATCCTCCTGATCCTCTATGAGATGGTCGACTGGGTCACTGTTGGTGATGTCATTGCTCCCTGGCCTCCTGGTGACCAAGAAAAGATCATGGATCATCTGGACATGCTGGCATCGCGGCATATCGTGATTACCAGCGAAGAAGATGCCGTGCAAATTAATGAAAGCGGTCTCTCTGAGCACCTCGGCCGAAATATCCACATCAATGTGGAAAATCATCACGCCATGCTCCGCGATTCCGTTCGTATGGCAGTCTACCGTCGTGCGATTGAAGCCGCTGTCAAGCCCGATACCACTGCTCTGGACTTGGGCTGCGGAACCGGAATTCTTTCCTTTTTTGCTGCTACAGCCGGTGCACAGAAGGTGTTTGCCGTCGAGCGCCGTAGCGACATTATTTTCCTGGCCCGGGAACTAGCCCACGCCAATGGCTTTGAGGAACGTATCGAGTTTATCGAAGGGATTTCCAGCCAGCTACCGGAGTCTCGCATCGAGCCGAAAGCGGACTTGTTAGTTGCAGAGATTCTCGGTAACGGCATTCTGGAAGAGAACGTCTTGGAATTCACGATAGACGCCCGTCGTCGTTTTCTGAAACCCAACGCTCAAATGATTCCTTTCAAGCTGGATATCTACCTTTTCGCCTTTGATACGGGGCATCAGCCCAATCGCTGGCAGGAAGTTCAGGAATTGAACGAACTTTACGGCTATAACTTTGATCTGCTGGGTCAGGTGATTTGTAATAAGGCGACGACACGTCTGGATCGCTATAACACCCACGTTTATAAGGCAATGACGGCCCCTGTTTTGGCTCGCACACTGGACTTCAGGGAAATTGAGGATGCTGCCTTCTCCTGCCAGGTTGTGATGGAAGCCCAGGAAGACGGCCAGATCACGGCATTTTGCGGCTATTTCAAGGCGCATCTGGATGAGAAGAATATGCTTACAAACTCTCCTTGGGCGCCACAAACGCACTGGACACAGTTGATCTACTCCCTGCCGTCACCTCAACAGGTGAAAAAGGGAGATAAAGTGGAGTTATCTATGATTTACGACGGTGCACTTCGATTGTCGTTGATTTGAGATTGATTTTTGAATTAACCCCAGAATTCTCAAAATGCTCTTTAAAAGGTCCTAATTAGATCGTTTCTGATTCAAAAGGATGCAATTTGAGGTCGACATGAGGTGTACTATTTTAGAAAACTTAACAAAATTACCTGTTAGAAATATCGATTAGATATGCTTTTTAAGTTCTATTTTTCTTAAAAACGAATTTTTCTGAAAAGGCTTGATTTAACTGGCTGCGGGTTCCAGTTCAATCAGCTGAAATAGGAAATCGTAGGCAGGAATCTTCTTTTCAAGTACCTTGAGTAGGTAATATTGAAGAAACTTCTGGGCTTTGATACGCTGAGCATCGTTCCAGCCTTCATCGAAGGGGTTTTTCAGGAGTTCAATGGTTTTAGAAGATACATTGACCCATTCCACCCCTTTGTCTTGGCTGGGATGCAGGGCACGCCATTGATTTCGGGTTTGTAGATTGGCTAATCCACCCATTGATGAGGAAAAGCAGTAGTAGACGGCGTCTTCCTGCAAAAATTCACCACTCAGAATGCACTGATCCAGAATTGGATGAAACCCTGCAATATCAAGCCATTCCAACTGAAACCGAATGCCATGCGTGATTGTTTCGCTGTTTTGACAATGGGATAAACGCTCTAAACTGTTGCGTAACAGCTCAAATATTTCCGCACTATCTGCATTGGCAGCTTCTGTGGAATAGACTAAATCTGCAAAAAGCAGTCCGTAGCCCAATTTGAGGACATCTTCCCGAAGCCCCCAGAAGAGCTGCTTTGAGTCGACCTGGCAGAGCGTTTCCATGGATCGTCCGTGGGCCAGCTGTGCTTGAAAGAGGTTGAGTCGCTCGCAAGCAGCGCCCAGCTTGCTATTGGCGCGCTTGGCACCCTTTGCGAAAGCCGTGATTTTCCCATGCTCTGCCGTGTACAAATGGAGAATTTTATCAGCTTCTCCATAGTCAATTGCCCTCAGGCAGAGCGCTTCGGCGGTATAAGTTTTACGATCTCTCATTGCAGCTTACTTTTACGGCAGAATATTAGTCTGTCTAACCCTTATATTCTAACCTTTTCCAGGCTTAACCCTAGCAGAAGTTTAAAAATTAGACCATATCATCCGTATTGCTTTGTAGGGCGTTTTTCATCGCTTTGTAGTGTACATAGGGATCTTCTGGTTTTTTAATAAACCGTTGATTGGGATCAAAGGCTGATGCGCCTGAATGTACAGCCCTTTTTCCATAGTGAAAAGGTGCATGTACGGCATTGAGGACAGGCCTACCGGTTTTTGAAAGTGCTGTAACAACCTTTGGGGCAGCTCTATCGAGGGCAGCAATCGTATTAAATGATAATAGTTCGATAAGGCTGGAGCCAGATACTTGTACTAATGATGTCAGTGCTTCTATGCCGCCTGCGAAGGCACCACTTTCGGGTAAAGTACTAGATGCTATGGTACTAAGAGCACTTGGGACAAAAGAATAGGCTGCAGTAACAGGGATTGCAGCTGCAACCATTCTTGGGCCGGGGCTGACATGAAGAATCTCTTCTGCTGCTTTACGGTCAAAAAACTTTTTGTAGTCTTTTAGCGGTCTAGTAGAAAGATATTCCTTATCCGCTTCAGCCAGTTTAAGTTCGCCAGTGTCAGGGTTATAATCTTGAGCCAGCAACTGGGATGCTGCACGCGATTGTGGACCTCCTGCGGTAAAGAGAGGTAAGGCACTTGCCCCTGTAGCAACTATGTTGCTGGGAAATTTCAGCACGGCTTTTCCAACTTTTCCAGCTTTTGTTGTGGGATGCCAATGCAGTTCCCTTGCTTTTTCGGGGGCTGTGCCAGCCGCAGCCACTAACACAGCCGCAGTCGTTTCTAACGTTTTTTCCCGCAGTACTTCTTTCAATGCTTGTTTAAACGATATCCCTTTTTCAACTCTCCTGATTGCGATTTGTACGAATGTTGCAGCAGGAATTTGAACTGTGCTTTCCCCTAAAACACCAATTCCAATAAGTGCAGTCTTTTTGCCAGGATCTGCTGATTTTAAAACATCGTTTAGCGTTTCTTTTGGAATACCTGTCAGTACTTTTTGCCATCTAGGAAGATGCTCAAACTCAGTTTCAGCCAATTCTGACCGGAAAAGGACTTGTTGAAGGCCATTTTTAGCTAAAGTATCGACACCGAAAGACCAGGGGACTGTAATTTTCATACCATCCAACCATTCTTTCCAATTCCCTTTAATTGTTGTCGCTCTCTGTTTGACATATTTGGCCGAATTTACGGCTCGCCACGTTTTAATGGCTTGTTTGCGCTTTGGGTTGTTTATAAAGTCCTCAACAAGTTTACTTAAATAGAGAGGCGCATGTGACTTTGAAGTTACTTTAATGTCCGAGCCCATGAGTTGATCTAATTTAGACATTGGGGTCTCACGTCCTGTCTCACGAAATCCGGCCTCTTTATGATGAATTGCCTGCGATATCGAGGGATAAGCGGTGTCACCATGATCACGTAGAAAAGCATTAAATGCTTTTTTGAGCCTGGGTGAATCATCAGGCAGTACTTCCAGTTGAAGTTGTTGAGCTTCTCGCTCTATCGCTAAACGATCTCTAAGTTTAGGGTTTGCGTTTATTTCCTCATTCAATGACTCAAATAGCTCTTTGTGTTCAGAATTTGCAGTGGAAAAATGTCCAGATGTAAAATTAAACGGGATACTGGGGCCTGGTACGTGAGGCAAAGTGTGGGCTGCTGTACTTTCAACCATCTCCCTGAGATCATCAGGCTCCACAAGTTTTCTTGTTCTCCTTCTTTTAAGTGTTTGGAGCAAAGTTTTTCGTCTAGATAGCGTTGGTGTTCTTGGAGAGTCAGGAAAATTCTGAAGGGATTCGCTCGTTGATGATCTCAGATTTCTTCTCTTGAGAGCTTTCCGGCTGGAGAGCTTTCGTGTAACTAGAGGGGTAGGGGGATCCTGAGTTGCTCCACTTGGTGAGGGAGTCTGGTCTACTCTCCAGATGCTTTGATGCGTTAAATTTCCAGAAGAGTGAGGCTTACGATGGCACTCGTTGAAGTGCTTGTCTTAATGGGTAAAGGTGACCATTTCCATTTTTTCCTGGGAGCTTGATAAACAGGTTTTGGGTGAGGAAGCTGAGAAGAAGGCGTTTTATTGGGGAGAGTTGGAAATTGAAGGGTTAAAGAATCCCCGTTGGAGGTATTTGCTTTAGTTTCGCCCAGAGAAGTCTGTCTAGGAGAAAGAGATCGTCCTCTCTCAGATCGCGCTTTCTTTATTTCTAAACTCTTTCTTTTAGGAGATAGAGTTCTTTTAGAAGATGTTCCTCTACCGTCCGCAGGCGCATATTGACCTCGCTCTTTAGAGCGCCCTTGTCCAAAATACAAGGAAGATGGTGGGTATTCAGGAGTCCACATTTTCAGACATTTCTTTTAATTTGCTGATAAGGTGACAATCTTGAGGTATGGATGGAAAAAGGCCGGGACTGTAAAAGAATTTACCAAACATTCTAAGGTACAGCTTAACTAAAACCCAAAAGGATGTCTAAGAGTATCTCTATGAGTAAATTTATACCTTTAAATATAAATTAAATACTCCAGGTCTTTAAGAAACCTGGAGTATTTAAAGTTAGATTTAAATTTTTAGATGGCTGCCTTAACTTGATCCGCAATCACTTTGAAAGCAGCAGCATCTTTCGCTGCCAACTCTGCTAAGAATTTACGGTTCAATACAACACCTGATTTTTGAAGGCCATTGATGAAACGGCTGTATGACAAACCATTCATCCGAGCAGCAGCGTTGATACGGGTGATCCACAAACGACGCAGGACGCGTTTTTTGTTACGACGGTCACGGTATGCATGCTTTAATGACTTCATTACAGCTTGATTAGCAACTTTAAAGAGCTTACTGCGGGAACCGCGAAAGCCTTTGGCCAGCTTCAGAATTTTCTTATGGCGCTGGCGGGAAACATTTCCTCTTTTAACACGCATGGTGTAATAGTCCTTTTTTGAACAATTAAATGATTACGATTAACGGGAGTATTTAGGGTATGGAAGCTCTAAACGAATTTTCTTTTCGTTCGCGGTACTAACGACAACTTGTTGATCCAAGCGACGTTTACGGGAAGCGCTTTTGTTAACGTTTAAATGGCCTCGGAATGCTTGCGAGCGCATTACTTTGCCAGTTGCTGTTACACGGTACCGTTTCGCACCAGCTTTATGGGTTTTCATTTTGGGCATGGGATGCCATTCCTTTATAAACGAAGAACGGATATTGTGTTGAATGGGTGAATGAAGGAACAGAGCAAACTTTTTACTTTTTCTTGTGAGGGAAAATGTTAATCGTAATTGCACGACCCTCTAAACGAAGGTCTCCTTCGATAGCACCATAAGGTTGTAAGTCTACAACAAACTTCCGACCCAAATCAAACGCCAAGTTTGAATGCTGAGTTTCACGTCCTTTCAGACGGATAGTGCATTTAACCTTGTTTCCTTCTTCCAAAAAGGCTTGGGCACGGTGCACTTTAGTCAAATAGTCGTGATCGTCAATTCGGACGCCCATCTTGATCTCTTTGATCTCGATAACGTGCTGTTTACGCTTGGCTTCGCGGGCTTTTTTCTCAGCTTCAAATTTGAAGCGTCCATAATCTACCAGCCGAACAACGGGTGGACTGGAATCAAAACTGATGACTACTAAATCCAAACCTCGTTCCCGAGCTAAATCTTCGGCGTCTCGGCGAGTCAGGACACGGTTATCCTCACCATCAATTAAACGAACTTCTGTTGCGCGAATTTCAGGACCTAAAATTTGTGGGCCTTTGTTAACTTGCCTTTGTGGCGGATACTTGGAATTGGAAATGGATCAGTCCTCCAGAATGTCTGTAAGCTTTTATAGTTTATAAAAAATAAATTTATAAAGAAATTAACCTTAGCTATAAAAATCAATTATAGCGTATCTATCTTTTATACCGACCCATTCTTATTTGGTGCGGAAGGGGGGAGTTGAACCCCCACACCTTGCGGCACATGCTCCTGAAACATGCGTGTCTACCATTTCACCACTTCCGCACAGGGTAGATACAAAAAATAGGATAGAAGTCTAGGCTACTCTAACTTAAGAAGCTCGACAAATCAAGCATAATGAATCATCGAATGCGTTTGAATTCGCGCCGGTAGAGCTGTTCGTCCCTTCAAGAAATCCAGTTCAACCATGAATAAAATTTCCAGGATTTCGCACTCCAGGCGTTCAAGTAAATGAATCGCCGCTCCTGCTGTTCCACCGGTTGCAAGCAGGTCATCAATCAAGACCACGCGTGCGCCTTTAGGGAAGGCATCACTTTGAATTTCAACCGTATCGGTTCCATATTCAAGATCATAGTGATGTGCTTCAATTTGACCGGGAAGTTTTCCTTTTTTGCGAATGGGAACAAAGCCAGCGCCTAACTTATAAGCTAAGGCTGCCCCAATAATGAAGCCGCGAGACTCAATACCTGAAATGTACTGAACATTTTTATCTTTAATTTGGTAGTAGAAGTAGTCAACAACCTGGTTGAAAAGAACAGGATCTTTCATAACCGGCATAATGTCTTTAAACAGGATACCGGGTTTGGGGAAGTCTGGGATTTCTCGTATCGCGCTTTTAATCCGTTCGACAGCAATGTGATCTTGAGTGCTGATAGGCATTCTGTTGAATTCCTTTAGTGCAATGACGACGCAGGAAGTTTTGGCGAGCTAGTAGAAGAGGCTGACGGTAGAACCGGTAGCCCTGAAAAAGCTCCATTTGAGGAGGTTATTCCGCTCTGACTTCCGTAAAGACCTTCTAATGATTGATTAGGCGACGAGCTTGCATCAATCTGGAAAAAAGCCCTTTTGATTGTATCAAGGGGGCTTTTCATTAACCAGCCCCGATATTGAAGAACTTTTTGAAGAGCGTCTTGGAAGAGGAGGTATTCCAGCTGCTGCTCCAGTGAAAAGGCTTCAGTCCGTGCGGTTTCAGACAAAGTGACGTTTAAATAACAACTGTTGGAAAACTTTGCACGAGTATCGCTTAAGTTTAATGACGGGGAAGGACTGATCAGAACTTTCACATGGTCCATTTTTTCCAGTAACACCAATCCATGACTAATCACAGAGTCGCTCGTGCCCAAACGGCTTGCAAACTCACTGATATTCAATAGAATTGCACCTGATGCTTCACCGCTGTTCTGGTATTTTTGCGCGTGTTCGCGACGTAAAAATTGAAGAATAAGCGTCAGATAGTTTTTTTCAGGCTGGAAGAGGGGAACGGTTCGGTATTTTCCGCCCGCAATGTGAATCATCCTGGGTTTTACAGTTGCAATAATGTTGGCCAGCCATTCGGCAGAGGGTGGTAAATCCCAAAGGATTAACTCATCAGCTGCTTTTAGGTTAAAGCGTGTGGCTAAAAGTTGTGTATTCAGGAAGGGAATCTCGGGTGGACGCCCTTCATGGTAAATAATCACGGAGCGCTCAGACTCCAGGGGACGCATCATTTGAGCAATGAATTCGTCGAGTTCATCCCGTTGCCGATGATCCACCCATTGAATACCGCCCTCCTCTTTGCCTTCTTCAGAGGTATTTTGAGGTTTTTCGCTAACCATAGAAGCTGTTTTTGAATTGTTCAGTGGCTGAGAGCTGCTTTCTTCAAGCGCGCTGTCTTTTTTTTTGCTTTCAATGCCTTTGCTTTTTGAAGCTGAGGCAACACGGTAATCTTCAATAATGAGTTGAACTTTAGTCACCCCATTAAAGTTGTTTAAACCGGGATTGACCACAAAGCCATACTCTTCGGAGGCATCCAGCCGTGTTCCCGCTCCCACATTCCACATCAGGCCGTCCATCGGTAAGGTAGGTCCGCTGGAGGAGCGTTTTACCGGTGTCAAAACCAGTTTCAAGTGTCGTTCGCCTTCACCAATATTGCGTTGTGCTGCGATTTGAAGCGGCTCTACAACAAAGCGAGGAGAGGGATTCTCCATACCAAAAGGCGCTACACGATTCACCAAGGTTAGCAGATGAGGATTGATTTGAGACCATTCCAGTTTGATATCGACCGGAATGATCGGTCTCATTTGTTCATCAGTAACCACTTTGAGGCAAAGCGCGTATAAATCCCTTTTAAAGGTCTCAAAATGCTCTCTTTTAATGGAAAAACCTGCCGCACCGGCATGGCCTCCAAAATTGAGAAAATAGCGTTCCAGGTTGAGCAGTTGATCATGTAAGTTAAAGCCTGGAATCGATCGTGCAGAGCAACGCGCAATGTCTTTGGCTTCATCAATCATCATCATAAAGACAGGTACGTGATATTTTTCGATGAGGCGCGAGGCCACAATGCCTATAATCCCGGGATTCCAGCTCGGACTGGCCAGGATAATACAGCGATTTTCGGCGAGTCCGCCCTGTCGTTGGAGATGAGAATCGGCCTCTAAGAAGGTTTGATCACACAGATCCCGGCGTTTGCGATTGAGAAACTCCAGGTGAGCGGCAATGACTCGAAGTCGTTCGGGATCGTCTCCGGTAATCAGTTCAACACCTTGATCGGCTTTCTCTAAGCGACCTAAGGCATTGAGGCGCGGTCCGATGGTAAAACCTAAAGTTTCACTATCGATCGGAGGAAGGTTTGTTTTGTTATCAGGAATAGCACCCGCTTGAGCCAGAAGCTCTTGAAAACCTTTTCGCTGACGGAGGTTGAGAACCTGTAGACCACGATAAACCAGGTAACGATTTTCTCGGATCAAGGGCACCATATCGACCACTGTTCCCACCGCGACGATATCGAGTAAGGCATCCGCTGCGGCTTTGGCCTCTTTAGGTTCTAAAAAATGATTAAGCAGCAGCTCACAAAGTTTATAGGCGACTCCCGCACCACACATGTGTCCTAAGGGATGTTCCGGATTATCAATCAAGAGGCGTTGCGGATTGACGTTAGCAATCGCTTGGGGAAGGTTTTCGGGTAAGGCGTGGTGATCGGTAATGACGGTATCAACCTGGAGGCCGTTCAAGAGGCTGACTTCTGAGAAATTGGTAATGCCGGTATCGGTGGTAATCACCAATTTAATACGCCGTGTACTGGTTAAGCGAACCAGGGCCGCACTATGGAGACCGTGTCCTTCTGTGGCTCTGTCCGGGATATAGTAGCTGGCATTGGCTTTGAGGTGCTTTTTAAGTGTCTCGTAAAGTACAGAGGTGCCGGTGATTCCGTCGACATCAAAGTCACCATAAATCAGAATGGGTTCTTTGGCGTCGATGGCTTTGACGATTCTGTCTACGGCAAGTTGTGCGTCGGGAAGTTCGTTGGGATCGGTGGGTTGGTATTGATCGAGATTCAAGAATGCTGAAATATCAGCAGCTTCTTTAATCCCTCGATTGGCCAATAAGCGTGCCAGTAAAGGAGAGCCGTCACAGGCAGCCAAAACATCGTCTGGATAATTGCTTCCGATTTCAGGAGCTTGTCCCCGATACTGCCATGTATTTTGATTACCTGCCACTACTGTCAATGCTCCTTGGCGCTTTTCCCTAATAGTATCAAAAAGACTACTCTTAAAAGGAAAAGCTTCTTATTATATGAAGCAAACTGATTTTATAAAATCCCGTGACCAGCGCCTAAATCTATGTGGCTGTTGCGGGCCTCAAACACAATACATGTTTCGATTCGGGTGACATTCGGGCGGCTGGTGAAGTGATCAAGAGCCAGGTCTTTTAAATGTTCCATGTCACGAACAACGATCTTGACGATCATATCGTGCCGTCCAGTCACCAGGTAGGCGAACTCTACCTCCGGAAGCTCCAGAACGACCTTCATAAAGTCTTCTACCGTTGAGCGATCGTGTTGGGATAACTCAATCATCAACAAGGCTTCAATGTTGAAGCCTAAACTTTTTAGATCGATCTCGGCAGAGGCTGACCTTAAAACGCCGGAATTCCAGAGACGTTTGATGCGATCGTGCACGCTGGAAGAGGCAAGCCCGACCTGGGTTGCAATTGCTTTGTAGGGAAGCAAAATATTTTTCTGCAATAAGCCCAAAATTTCGAAATCGATTCGGTCTAAGTTGCCAGACATAACCTAACTCCGGTAATTATTCGATTTACTTAGAGATTTGCTTAATAATATACTGGATTTATACCAATAAACCGAATAAGAGAAGAATTCTTAACGGTTTTGTAGACGTCATCACTTTTTTGAAAATTTGAATGGAATTTTATATGCCAAACGTAAGCGTTTGTTCTTCTTTGCAATCCCAAATAATTGCCTGGGATTCCGTAGACGATATGATGATGGGCTTTCCCTTAATCCGTCAGTTGTACCCGGATTTAACCCAAGAGCATTATCATCAAGTTGTCCACGCTCTGGTAAAGACGGGATATCGGCAATTCACCATTCAAGATGCTGACGGGGAATGCCTGGGACTCATCGGGCTCCGTTATTTTCCGCGTGTCTGGTGCGGGTTGCAAGCTGAAGTTGACAATTTTGTGGTTCATAAAAATCATCAATCAAAAGGGATCGGAAAGCTTTTACTGGATCGTTGCACGTCGCTTGCGATCGAAGAAGGGGCAAACTTTGTCACTTTGGATACTAAGGTGGAAAACACAGATTCCCAACGCTTCTACTATCGGGAAGGTTTTATTATTCGGGGATTCCACTACCTTAAATGTCTGACGGATGAAACGACCTCACTGCTTTAATGTTTCTGAAGGCCGTTTCATCCTGCGTTTTGAATTTTCACTATGAATTGAGTGAGAAGTTTTTAGGCTTTGCGAGCCAAAGTCGGAGCGTGGAAAACAGGAAATATAAAGCTCCGAAGATGGCATAGCGAGGGAGATCTTCGATGTGATATTTTCCTGCATTTCCGCCAACAATGAAGGCTATGCCGGCCAAAGTGGATTGGCTTCCACTAAGAATCATGGCCCATTGTCCGCCTAAAAGATGCCTGCGTTGTATGCCGGTCGCCGCCTGCATTAGTCCTGCGAGAATTGCCCATGTGCCGAACAAATCAAGTATCAGGACAGCCTTCTGCTGTAGTGCTGCAATAACGAGGGTCGTGCATAGACCTATTAGAATAGTGATGCCTTGTGATGTTCTCAATCCACTATCTTGTGCTTTTACTTCGATAAGAGTAAAAAGGACATCCAGCATGGGGTAGCAGGCGATCATGATAGGCAGAAAATCACTGCTTTTAAAAACGGTGAGTGCAAGTGCTGCCCAAATGCTTTGCACGATGAATCTGCTGAAGTAGAGGTATTTTAAATAGTGATTCGGGCTGTTTTCAACATCGATATTCATTTCATTTTTCCTCTTAGCTATCTACTAGATGGTAGGTTTGTATGCAGAAAAAATTTAAGGTTGATATTTTTCCAGAGTGAGCTTCGTAATAATTTTGAATAGAGAGGGATTTCCGGAAACTCTTGCGGAGAGCATAGCGCCATGGATATTGGCAATAAAATAGTCCGCTTCTGCAGCGCTATCGAAACGCGACTTTTTAGAGTTGGAATTTACCTCATCAAAAATAAGCTTTAATCCATTTTTTAAGTCTTCAAAATGTTTTTGAATTTCAGTTTTGATTTCGTTTGGTAAAGATGGCAACTCTGCCGCGAGCAGTGCTGCGATACAAAAAGGTTGAGACTTGTCTTCAATGCATTTTTCCCAAAATGAGGCATAAGCCGCTAAACGCTCAATGGGGTTTGGAAAGGTCTTTTGTAAAAAAACTAATCCCGACTTTAATTTTTCGCGATGGGCGCTTAAGACTTTGAGAACAAGAATACTTTTGGTGGGGAAGTGATGATGAATACTGGCCTTTCTGATTTTTACGATATCTGAGATATCAGCAAAACTAAAGGCGTGATAGCCTCTGTCTTGCATCAGACGAAGGGCTGAATCCATAATTTGCATGTAAGTATCTTGAGTCATAGGCTCATACTACCTTCCAGTAGGTAGGGTGTCAAGACTTGAATTTAATTATCGTTAAAGAAGGGTTTTGCTACTTTCTAAATGGCCCCATTTCAAGAGCATTTCGGTATTGTGGGGTGAGCCGTGAAAAGTCGAAAAAGACGAGTCCGGAGACTCCGGCCTCATGAAGGGCCTGGATTTCATTGACCATGGCTGTGGGTGTTTCGCGATTATAAAGAGAGAAAACACCGGGGTAAACGGGTACCTTATCTTGAATTTGCTCTCGAATGCCTTTGGCTTGCATTGTCATTAACTGGGGTTTCGTCGACAGTCCAATCGGGGTTAAAGCTTGAATCCAGCCGGATTGAACCCAGCGGGGATAATCCTGTAATTTTTGAGAATAGGCGGGATCTAAAGAAGGAAATACCACGGCAGAGAGAAACAGGTTGGGCTTAAGTTGGTGGAGTTCGCTGGACGTTTCTGCAACGAAACTGGAAATTTGTTCCTTACGCCATGTGACCCAACGCAGCCAGAGCGGGTTGGAAAGCTGGAGATCGATGGGATCATCCGATGTTTTAGGACTCGTTGAGCTTACCAAGGTTTTGGGTTGCGCGATTGATTTTTTAGGCGGTGGCAAATGGGCTGCTAAAGCCATAATGGCGTCATGCGCAGAGGCTTCGACCTCTTTCCGTTTTTCTTCTTCTGCAACGATACGACGCTCTTCTGCGACTTGTACGATAAAGCGCTTCCGGGCAATAGGCGTGTATCCCCACGTGCTGCTTAGATATCCGGGTGTTTGGAGCGTGTAGCTTGCCGGGTAACGAATATAATCCAGGTTAATGCCATCGACATTATAATGAGTCACGATTTCAGTGAGCAAATTGTGTACAAAACGTCGAACGTCAGGATTGGCTGGATCTAAGAAGTAGTGACCCGGTTCAATTTCAGAGGCAACCGGCATGCCATCTTTAATATGTCCGCGTTGAATATTGGCCCATTCCGGATGCACGTGCAGAATAGGACCGAAGGTTTCGGCATTGGCTTCCCGATTTCCAGCAAAAAAGATCTGAGTCCAGGCGTGCAGGTGCATACCGTTCGCATGGGCTGCTTCGATCCAAACCTTTAAAGGATCTTGGGTTAAAAACTGGGTATGTTGAGTACTGAGCCCTACAGCCTTCATCGTGTCACTCGGAAAAATGGTTTTTCCTTGATAATAGGTTTCCAGAAAAATAGTATTGATCCCGAGCCCTTTCATTTCCTGGAGTCGGGCATTGAGCTTTACCGGGTCGGTATCTTGGTTTGAGGGACGGATCCATGCACCACGCAGTTCTTCGGGAGAGGTAATCAGTGTTTGGTAATAGGCTTCTTGAGCTTTCTCGTGACATTTTTCAATGTCGATTCTTAAAGCATTAGACAGTGTTGGAAGCTGGTCTTTTTGAGTAATGCTGGGGGTAATGTTGGCACGACATTGCTGTGCCTCTGAAAGCAGTATTGCCGCATGTTTACTGGCTTTTGGGTTGTTGTGGAGTGCTTTTTTTGCGGCCATGATGCTGGAATCCACCTGATAGAGGTAAACTTCAGGCGTGAATTGTATATGGATTTCCTGGGTTTCGGCATCATAAATCGCTCTTGCGCCGGGTTGAGCAAAGCGTTGTAACCAGAGTGCCGCTGAACCGTGCCCACTTAAAACAGCGCCATTATCAAGCGGGATAGGGCTGTTGCCGGGCATTGTGGATTGAATAATGCCATTAATGAGAGTGGCTTCGAAACCGGCCTGATTGGTTTCTGTACTCGGGCGATGACTGGCCGCTGTGTAAAGCACCATTTGATTGGCTGCCCTGTAACCAGGAATTAATTTAGCTCCTGGATTGCTTTGAGGATTGGGATCCAGCTTATCGATGCGGTAATTATATTGAGTTTGATTCGGTAGAGGGATGTGTAGGGCGTTGCTACTCAGATTTTTAACATAGAGTTCCTGACTTTGGGCATGGGTAGGAGTAGCCCAGGCAAAAAGATTCAATATCACTAAACAAGATGCGCAAGCGTGTTTAAAAGCCAACATGTATACTCACCCGAAAGCTGTTAGAAGTATTATTTTAGCAGCTTTATAAAGACAAATGCCTCCTGAGTATTTCATCAGGAGGCAGTCTCAATCGAGTTAGAAGATCATCGTGGTGGTGGTGCTCCATTATTGGTCGGTACTGGTGGCGGTGGCATTATCTTACGTCTGAACCCTTGTAAGGTCAGTGCCACCCGATTCGCATGCTCCATAAACTCCAACGAGTTATTAATGATGTCCTTGCATTCCTGACGCAAAGGCTGTGGCGCACGCGCAATTACTTCTGCATATTGAACACCCAGAAGCCGTTCGACTTCCTTAGGCGGTAGCTTACTCATATCTTCCTATGGCCCCCTAATCCCTTATCCTTTTAATTTATACCCAACCTATACGCATAAAAACAAATGTATGCATTCTGATGCTAGTAAATTTGCTTAATTAGAGGACTTACGCAAAATAATGAAAGCGGACGCCAATACGATAGCTATGGAAACTGATATTAATATGCTTTTTATACTTTTTTGATATCTATTTCATTATTTTGCGTAAGTCCTAAATTAAAGGATTCAAGTGCGGAGGTCGATAGTTTGACTTAATCCGCTTAAAAAGATTGGTTTTGTAATGGAGCGCATATGAGTCTGATGCCATCCGGAAAAAAACGCTTTATGCGTTGGTACGACAAGGTTCCCGCTCTCGGTTTTGCCGTTGAGATTATGGAAACAATGCCTTCCAATATTCGAGTAATGCTCGCCCAGGCTACCAATAGCTTTATCAATCGTGAAGGCTGGAAAAACAAGCATACTAATGGTCAATTGAAGCAAATTGGTCGAGATAAGATTCTAGGTTTAATGAAATCCAAAAAAAAACTACGTTGGTATGACCAAAATGCTGAGGTACATCAAGCCTTTAATGAGCTTTACCTTCTCGGCTACCAGGAATGCCAGCTCACGTCTATCCGCATTATTGTGAGTATTGGCCAACTCCAGAAACAAGGCTTGGAATGGCTGAGTACGGAGGACTGTGTCCGTTTTGTCGATGAAATCTTTAACTGCGATACCCTCACCCTTTTAGAAAAAGCAAAAAATATGGAGCTAGAGATTCCTGGGGTTATGGAAGCGCCTGCGAGCAATAAGCCCGAGAAAGCTACAGCGCAGCAAGTGGATGTTAGGCAAACGAAGCTTGTGCAGGCAAAGCAAGCTGCTGAAGAATCGGGTGAAAAGTCTGCGAAGTTATTGGTCGAGACGATTGAACCAGAGGTCAGTACGGTTAATAAGGTTTCAGACGACGGTGAGCGGGTTCGATCCTTAGACAGTGTGCCGATTTCGCTTAAACATCTTTCTAAGACTAAAACTTAAAAAGGTATTGGGGCTTCTTGGAATACCTCTGGCTCCAGCTGGAGAGTTAAATGGCAGAGGTCAAAGTGCTCTCTCAAGCTGTGCTCAAGCTCTTCCACTGTTTGTGAGTTGAAATGATGGCTGTTGACCTTGACGTGAACCAATAAAGCTGTCTTTCCGGTGGTAATTGTCCATAAATGGAGATCGTGAACATCTAAAACGCCTGGGCGATGACGAATAAAGTGTTCTATTGATTCTACTAACTGAGGATTGGGAGCTGCCTCTAATAAGATATGAAATGCCTCTTTAAAGAGACGAACGGCATTGAATCCGACAAGGGTCGCAATCACAAGACTGAGGGCACTATCCACCCAGAACCAGTGAAAGTACATCACGCTGATAGATGCTAAAAGTGTACTGACAGAGTCTGCGATGTCCGTCATTAAATGAAAGAGCGCACCCTTTACATTCAAATTCATTTCTCGTGAGGGATAGAGAAGAATGGCTGAAACCAAGTTTAAAAGAAGGCCAATTGTTGCCACGCAAAACATCACTTGGCCTTTGATTTCAACGATTTCACCTCTTAAAAGGCGTTCTCCTGCTTCATACAATATATAGAGGGCAATCAGTAGTAAGGCAATACCATTAATGAGGGCGGCTAGTATCTCCAGTCGGTGAAACCCGAACGTTTTCCGTTTTGATGTGGCTAAACTGGCTAACCAAGAGGCTCCAAGGGCAAGACCCATAGCTAAAATATCAGCCAGCTTGTGCCCAGCGTCTGCCCATAAAGCTAAACTGTCCGAAAAGTAAGCGCCAACTGATTGAACGATTAGGTAAACGACTGCCAATACCATCGCTATCTGAAGTTTCTTGAGGTAAAGCGGTCGAACTCCTTCAGCGACACCGATATGATGATGTTGATGGCTAAGGGCTTGACCGTGATGACAGGAATGCATAATAGTTCTTTCTTTTTTAAAAAAATATTCAACTTATATATTAAGTTTGAATACATTTTGTGAAAAATTTTGGGTTATCTAGGAATTTTCACTTAGTTTCAAACTTATATAATTATGATGTCACTATTCAACCAATGAGATCATACCAAGGATACTAGTCGTATATACTTTTGAAACTTATATCCATTTCATCAAGGTATTCAAGTGTAAGCAAAATGTAAAGACAACCTTTTGAAGGGTTGCGACGGGTTTGAAAATCATAGTAAATTACAAACGCTTCATCTTGAAGCCTTAAACGCTAATACTATTGATTTTTTTGCTTGTCAAGTTTTTAGCGTTTTAAGAGTCGTTGGGGTCCGTTTACAGTTTATGTCAAACCCATACCGACTCTCCAGGTAGTAACCAGGAGTCTCTGAATGTCTCGAAAGCGTATTGCAGCTACCCTCTTATCAACTGTGTTGTTGGGTTCGCCATCTCTCGTAGCACCGAATGGAGCACAAGCTAGTTCTCAAAGCCCAAGTTCCTTCACCCTCTCCTACATGCCAGATGTTACCAGTGGTACTGCTCGGAACGCTCAGTTTAATACTGTTCAAGTCGCTTCTGTTATCGAAAGTAATCCCCTTGCTCCCATTGGAGCCCGTGTTCACCGTGACAGTGTACTGTCTGTCGAAAATTCTGGAGAGCTTTTTACCTTGAAGGCCGCTCCTGGTAAGCTCAGTACTGTGATCCAAGTTTTACCTCAAACACTCGATACAACGAGTTTGTTTGTGAATGGTGTTGAAGTGATTCGCTTAAGCGGACAAACTCAACAAGGCAGTTCTTACAAACGAGTATTATCAATCGCCTCGGTTTTGCGTCGGTCTTTGGAGTCCAATCTCGACAATGGCGCGAATATTCGTATCAATGCGAAAGCAGCTAATAGCCTTTTAATCAACAACACGCCTCTTCTTTCTGTGAATGCTGAGAGCGCAAGCTATCTTCACGACACGGCAGAAAACCTCACCATGCTTTATGGCAACCGTTTAAGAGCCGCTTTAGGCTACGATAGCTTAGTGGTCCCAGGAATTATGCCCAATGCAGTGAAAGAAGCCACTGAAGCTACCAAAAAAGACGTTAAAAAAGTTGTTGAGACAAAAACGGGCTACAAAGCAAGTGGTAGACACTACACCGGTGTTGCTTCTTGGTACGGTCCTCATTTCCATGGTCATAAAACGGCTAGTGGTAAGCGCTACAACATGTACGCGATGACCGCTGCTCACCGCAGCTTGCCATTCGGTACCTTAGTTCGTGTTGTTAATACCACCAATCACAAAACCTGTATCGTTCAAATCAACGATCGGGGTCCCTATGCTCACGGCCGTATCATTGATCTTTCCAAGAGCGCTGCTCGGGCAATTAATATGAGCGGAACTGCGAAAGTGGCTTTAGAAGTCGTTCATCTCGCTTCAGAATAGGCCATACTGTCAATTGGGTCTACGTTGTTACTGCGTCGCAAGCAGTCCTCACGTATGTTTTGCATACGCTCCGGGTGCTTAGCTCCTAGCGCCTCGTATCCCCTAATTGCCGCCAAGTCCTATTAATTCAAGTTATTGCTGAATCCCTATCTTTGTTTTAGCCTAGTGACGAGTTTTTGTTTACAGAGATAGTGTGATATGACTTCCCTCCAGAATGATATACGTGTACGAATAGCGCCCAGCCCAACCGGTTTTCTTCATGTTGGAACGGCTCGGACTGCTTTATTCAACTATCTGTTCGCTAAAGGACAGGGCGGAAAGTTCATTCTTCGTATTGAAGATACTGATCTGGAACGCTCTGAAGAGCGATTCTCCCAGAATATCTTTGATAGTTTGAAGCTCATGGGCTTGAGTTGGGACGAAGGTCCCGAAGTGGGCGGACCTTATGCACCTTACGAGCAGTCTAATCGTCTTAAACTCTATCGTGAATGGGCAGAAAAGCTGATTCAGAGTGGTCATGCCTACTACTGCTATCACACTCAGCCTGAGCTAGACGCTCAACGGGAACGGGCTCAGGCTGAGAAACGCGCTTATATTTATTCCGGCGAATGTCGTGATAAATCCTTTGCAGATGCCTTGGCTCAAAAAGAAACTCACGATGCCTCCCAAAGAAAGCCGTCATTACGGTTTCGGATTCCTGATAATCGGGGTGAACTGACTTTTGACGATGCCGTTCGTGGCTCTGTTACCTTTGATACGGCCTTGATCGGTGACTTCGTTCTCATGAAGTCCGATGGAACACCAAGTTACAACTTTGCAGTTGTTATTGACGATCTTCAGATGCGCATGACGCATGTCATTCGTGGAGAAGACCATATTTCCAATACACCCCGTCAAATCTTGCTTTATGAGGCGTTTGGAATTCAGCCTCCCATTTTCGCCCACGTCGGTATGATTTTAGCGCCGGATCGCAGTAAGCTTTCCAAGCGTCATGGGGCTGTAGCGGTTTCTGAATATATTTCCCAAGGCTATTTGCCTGAAGCCTTCTGTAACTTCTTGGCTCTATTGGGTTGGTCTCCACCGGATGGTGAGGAAATTGGTAATCTCGATCACTTTGCCCAACAGTTTGAGTTAAGCCGGATTACGCATAGCCCTGCTGTGTTTGAGCTGGATAAATTAAATTACTTAAATGGACGTTTAATTCGCTCACTTCCATTGGATGAGCTTTTGCGGCGATCGCAACCTTTTCTGAAAGACCTCGATTTATCCCCTTACAGCGATGAAAAACTTTATTTGATGCTGGACATCGTTCGCGAGCCATTGCAAACCTTAGGGCAGCTGCCAGATGCCATTGCTTACTTTGTGGGTGAGCAAGTTTCTTTTGAGGCGCCTGAAGACGCAAAAAGCTTAAAAACTGAAGAAGCACAGCAGGTTTTAAAAGCTTTTCAAGACGATTTCTTGAAAAATGCTGATTTCAGCTCGCCTGAATCGATTTCTGCAGTTTTAAAACCTTGGTCTAAAGCCATGGGGCAGGGAGAAAAGCCGGTTAAAGCGAAAGTGGTTTGGGGAAGCTTGCGCTTAACCGTAACGGGCCGCATGCACGGAGCCGATTTAGCGAAAACTCTGTTTTTGCTTGGGAAAAATAAGATTGAAAAGCGTGTACAGGCTCAAATTATCTAATATGGTATAAAATAATAGTCAGAGTATGTGTGACTATACATCGCGTTTAAGCAAGAGCTACATGAGTAGTTTTAAAACGGCTTCGACGAAGAGTATCCATTTATGTGAATTTTGAGAGGAGGATACCCCAATGGGATCCGCAGCTGCCCGTTTTACCCTATCGGCTCAAGCCGCCCATGCCGTTATTGCTGATGGTGTTGTTGTTCCCGTTTTTAAAAAAGCGGACAGTCCTGACTCCTCGAAGTCAAAAGGCCCCGGTAGAAAAGCCTCGGTTGATTCTTCTCAAAGTATTATTTGGTCCGATCACTTAAGTCCCCGGCTTCTGAATGAATTGAAAGTCATCGCCTCTGAAGAAAAATTTGATGCCAGCTGCGGTAAAACTTTGATTTTAAGAGCGTCTTCTCTCAATGGATTGAAAGCAAAACGGATTATTCTTCTGGGTTTAGGTGTTGCTGATAAATTAGAACCTTCCCACTTCGAAGCCGCTATGCAGCGGGCAATCAGTACTGCACTCAGTATTCGTGATGCACAAAGCGTTGCAATCGCTCTTCCTGTAGAAAGCAAAAAATTATCAACACAAGTCGCTCTTTCTTTGGCAGTGGATGCCGTCTATCAAGCGACTTACAAATCCATGGAAGCAAAAGATTCCGGTAACGACCTTAAAAACGTGATTCTGCTGGCCTCCGGTAAAGAGCTCAGTTCACAGATTGACACCGCTAATGCCTTGGCTGATGCCCGTGCGTTTGTGAAGGATTTAGTGAACCACCCTGCCAACTTAAAAACGACGACGACTCTGAGTAGTCGCGCTCAAGAAATTGGTAAATCTGCTGGGATTACCACGACGGTTCAATCCGATGTGAAATGGATTTCTAAAAATATGCCTTGCTTCTACGCTGTTGCGAGAGGCTCTGTTGCGACCGATCCGCCCAAATTTATTACCTTGCATGCAAAACCTTCCGGTAAAACACTGAAGCAAATTGCAATCGTCGGTAAAAGTGTTATTTTCGATACCGGCGGATACCAAGTAAAACCTGGCGATGCAATGGTTACGATGAAAGGCGACATGACGGGTGGTGCGGTTGCACTGGCCACCATGAAAGCTTTATCCAAATTGAAGCTTCGTCACATTGATGTTCGTGCTTATTTAGCAGCAACTCCCAATAAAATCGACAGTGATGCCATGATCCCTGATTCCATCGTCGATACAACCTGCGGGAAAAAGGTCGAGATTCGCCATACGGATGCCGAAGGTCGTTTAACTCTCATTGATGCGGTCGCGAAAGCGGTAGAAAACAAGCCTGATGAGATTATGACCATTGCCACGTTAACGGGCGCTGCGATGGTTGCAGTGGGTCACTGTATCGCTTTGATGTCGAATGATACCGATTTTAGAGATCGTGTTCAGGCCGCAGGCCAGTACCTGGGCGAGCCGATTCAAACACTCGATGTTCTTAAAGAAGATCACGACAACATCAAGAGCAAGTTGGACGGGGCTGATCTGATCAACACCTCTCAAAAACGTCAGCGTGGTGCTCAAACTGCAGCGGCTTTTGTGATGAGTGGTGCGCCTTCCGAGCTTCCCTTTGTTCATATGGACATTGCCGGTGCCGATATGACGCCGGATGAAAAGGCGACAGGGACCTCTGTTAAAACAATTCTGCAATACCTCCTGAATGAAGATGAGCGCCTTGGTAAAACATCATCCTCATCCCCACGGGGCGCAGTAACAAGTGCGTCGTCCTCATCTGCAGCAACGAAATCGAAACCACTCGCGGCAGTTAAAGCAAAACCTGTTGCTACAGTTGCTCTGAAATCTAAATCCCATAGCACTAGTATAAGTTCCGATGCAACCCAGGTGAAACGTAAGCCTGGCCGTCCTCCTGGCCCAGGTTTAAAAACGGCAAAAGGAGCAAAAATAGCAGTTAAGCCAGCAAAAGCCTCTGCTAAAGCAGTGAAAGCGCCTAAAGCCAAAGCCGTTACATCAAAATCTAAAACGCTAGCTCAGGTTGTTGCTAAAGCTGTAGCGTCTTCTACACCTAAGGAAAAAGTGCCTCCTGTTGCTAAAAAAGCTGCAAAAACAGTTGGAAAGCCAGCAGCAAAAAGAGGGCGTCCTAGAAAAAACGGATAACCCTAAAATTAATTCAGTTGAAATCAGAAAAAGGATTCTTTAGCTCAGAAGAACGACGTGAAACGTTTTTCTAATTGCTATTAGGATCCTTTTTTTATTCTGTTTTGGCAGCTGCCTGTGTTTTTGAAGTCTTTACTACAGGAGTCGGATATTCTTTGCCATCCAGAAAAAGCCTTTTATATCGGTATTGAATGCCTTTTTTCTTTCCAGAGCTGAAGAAATAACCGATGGAATTCCAAAAGCCCTGATGAAAGCGGATATTCTGGTCTTTGGCAAGTTCTCCTTCACGCTGTTTAAGCTTCTTCGTATCTTTGTTGATGTATTCCATAAGCAGGAACACATGGGGGGTATTTTCTAAATAATTAAAGTGTAGGTATTTTGCAGCGTCTTTGATGGGTTGTTTTTGTTCCTGAATTTTGCCGATTCTTTCGAGCGTAGGTAGAGCCTGTTCTAAATCTTTCCAGATTTTCAGGACAATGGGTTGACTCACTGCATTGCCAGCGAGATCGCATTTGAAAATTTTATAGACGTGCTTTTTTCTATCGGTACTGATGTGCTTAAAGTAAAAATTACCGCTATCACTGCTTTCGATATGAGTTTTTTTAGGGCTCTTTATCATGATGTCTAATTTAGGGATGACGGCTAAGCAGTGATTATAGATTGTGTTAATTTCTTCCTCTTTGAGTTCAGGAAGCGGTGTACGCCCTGAAAACTGAGGTTTTTGTATTGAAACAAGGTCGCGATTGTCACCTGGAACTTGCTTAATGAGAGTCTTAACGGTCTTAGAGGGCTGGGTAGGTGTGCTGAAGCCGAGGCTCTGGGAAAGAATGGAGCTATGCATGAGGGAAAACCATTTGCTTAAGTGCCATTGTTGGATTTAAAAATATAGTTATAGCCATGTAATCATGTGTTGGCTATGACGACTAGACAGATTAAAAGCTTATTCCATCAATAAAAAGCCTCCAGATAAAATATTGTCTTTAATGATTCCCTTTCCTATAGGATGACGATCTTATGCACGCTTGTTACTCTACATAAAGCGTGAGGTACAACAAGTGGGTAATTCTCGTTGGAGAGAGGCAGGACAATGCGTATAAGCGTTTTGAACGATGGGACAAAGCGTGTAAAGCAACTGATTACCCGCTTAACAAGGAGCGGAGGTTTCTTTCCCGTGCAGGTGGTTGATTATCAATGGAGTCGTAGCACTCGAATTCTTGCTGCAATTGCGATCAGTGTTCGTTTATCTTTAAGTTTGCCAGCCTGGGCAGATATGCTATATTTTGCCGATGGACATCCTTTGAAAACAAAAGTCGTTAGCGTTACCAGTGACATTATTGAGTTAAAAGCCCCATCATCCGGCTGGCGTGAATTTGTTGACCAGCCAGGAACTCAGGTTGTTCGTCGGAATGAATTATTGAACCGTCAAGATACGGTGACTCTTCTGGGACATAAGCCCTATGTCGGTGAAATCCTTTTTATGGATTCTACCAGTATCGATATGCTAACTTCCGAGGGAAAAGTCCTCATTCCCAGGAATCGCGTTCGCAAAATTACCTTAGGCACCTTACCTTTGGATGCCACTGCAGCTCAGACTTTGACAAAAGCTGTACCTGACTTACCTGCCAATATGAACACCCCAATGCAGGTTGAAACGCCAGCGGATGCCTCGCCATCTACGAGTGCGGCAGGTGCCTTAGCTAAATCAGTTCCCAGTTTAACGAATCCACCCTCATCGAGAATTCCCGCTGATGCGCAGGCTCCGGAGCCAGGGGTTGAGCCGGTCTATTACCAAAGCTCACCCAGTTCTATTAATGCTAAGGGACAGCCAGAATCGCAAGCAGTCAGGTCGTATTAAGCGAAGCTTTGCAGACTAACGTGATAAAATAGCCCGACAGAGATAATTATGGAGGGCTTTGCGTTGGAAACTTTGAGCCATGTCGTTGCTACAGCCGGATTAAATGAAAAACTGGCTTTGATAAAACCGGCTGCATTGAAGCTTGGCGATACCATTGCCATTATTTCTCCTGCAGCACCTAGTGACGCCAGTGATTTTGAAAAAGGTTTGGCTCTTCTTAAAGCTGCTGGTTATTCAGTAAAGCTTATGCCGAGTGCTCAAAAGCGGCATGGCTTTTTAGCAGCCCGTGATGAGGAGCGTTTGGCAGATTTTCATGCAGCATTTGCTGATAAAGAGGTTAAGGCCATCCTCTGTGCTCGAGGTGGTTATGGCTGTATGCGTTTGTTAGCGGATATGGATTTTGAACTGATTGCTAAAAATCCTAAGATTTTTATTGGCTTTAGTGATATTACCAGTCTTTTAAATCCCTTTTATCAGCGTTTAGGCTTGGTGGGGTTTTATGGACCCATGCTCACCTCTAACCTGATTCACGATGAGCCAGACAGTCAAAGAGAACTCTTCAGCATGGTATCAGGGACTTTGGAGTTTCCCTATGCTGTACCTAACCATGATCCTTACTATGTTATTCAAGCTGGGACGGCTGAAGGGCCATTGATAGGCGGCAATTTATCGTTGTTAACCTCACTCTGTGGTACACCTTACCAGCCGAATGCTAAGGGTCATATTCTTTTTATCGAAGATTGGAAGGAAAAGCGGTATTCATTAGACCGTCAATTCCAACAGCTGAAATTAGCCGGTTTCTTTGAGGGTGTTAAAGGACTGATTTTGGCAGATTTTTCTGAAATTGAAGACGATGAGTTTCAAACACTGCCAGAATTCCTAAAACAAGTCGTTTTAGATTTAAAACTGGATGTTCCGGCGGGTTATGGTTTCTCGGTCGGACATGGAGAGCAAACCGGCACATTACCGTTTGGTATCTCAGCCCGTTTCGACGCTTACAGTGGCCAACTTACCTTATTGGAATCCCCAGTCGTTAAAAACTAATTCGATTGGTTGGAAAGCTATAGCTAAGCTAGGGCTTGTTTACAATTAGTGGCTAGGAGGCGCTAGGAGCGAGCACCCGCAGCGTAGGTAAACCTACGTGAGGACTGCAAGCGACGCGGTAACGAACTAGACGCAATTGTTCAACACGACCTAGAGAAAGAAAAACCGAACTTGCGTTTTCAGCAAGTTCGGCCAATCGAAGGGGTATACATTTACAGAACTTATTATATGACACTATTTGTTTTTTGAAAATAAAAAATCTTATAAGCTGGGTAAGAAATCCTGAGTCAAGCTAAAATTTTAGAGGCGATTGTCCACTTGCTGGTATAACTGCGCTAGAGATCCATTATTTTGAATACAGTAGCCGTTAGGGTGTTGAAGCAGACGAGACTGCTTTTCTTGGAGAGAAAGCTGATTTTTAATTCGGGATTGAGCTTCTTCAAGCGTGAAGTGCCGATGACTTTGCAGACGTTGCAGAACATGAACTTCTGGAGCAGAGACAAGCCAAACTTCGGAATACATATTTTCTAGTTTTGATTCAAATAATAAAGGAATGACTTCAATTAAAATTTGGGCTTCTGGATGCGCTTTTCTGAATTTTAAAAAAGCTTCACGAACTCGGGGATGAATCCAGCTTTCTAACGTTTTTCGTTTTTCTTCACTATCAAAAATAATATGAGCCAGCTGTTTACGATCTATTTCTTGCTCTGCACTCAGTACAGTAGGACCAAAGCTTTCAATGATGAGATTTTTGAGTGCAGTGTCCTCTTTTAGAAGTTGATGGACAATGCGATCGGCATCGGCTACAGGGATGCCCTTCGTTTCAATATAGTCACTGACCTGCGTCTTACCGCTTCCAATACCCCCCGTCAAAGCAATGAGCCGTTGAAGTTTATTGCTATTAGCCATTCTATCGCCTTCGGGTATTATACTAACTGACGCCCTTGTAAGGCACGGGTAATGGTTAAGTTATCCGCGTATTCTAAGTCTGCACCGACAGGAAGGCCAAAGGCAATACGGGTCAACTTCATGTCAGGCAGCGGCTTCAGTAAGCGCGCCAGGTAAAGACTTGTGGTATCCCCTTCGATTGATGGGGGTAAGGCCAGAATTACTTCCTGAATAGGAGGGAAATCATCTTTGGCTAAATGAAGGGAAGCGTTCAACTGAGATACTGTGCCGGAATGGTGCTGGGGCTTTGTTAAATAGTGAGATTCATGATGTCCAGACAGATCATCAAACGAAGCAGAGCTTTCTTCTGTTTGCTCCTGTCGTTGATTTTCTTCCGCTTGAGATTGAAAGTTTTGAGAATTTTCCGGACCGAGTCGATTTAGCAATTCTCGAATTTTTAAATCCTGAGGACCCACGCCCTCCAAGGGCGAAATCAGCCCTTGGAGAACATGGTAGAGTCCTTTGTACTCGTGAGTTCGCTCTAAGGCGTATAAATCACGAGGCTCAGCAACGACGCATAATGTTTCACGCTTTCGTCCGGATTGGCAGCATATTTCACAGATGGCTTGCGCAGAGAGGTTATAGCATTGTTGGCAATAACCAACCTGCTCTCTGGCATCGACTAAGGCACGAGCAAAGCGCCTTACATCGTCGGTCGACTGCTTTAATATATGAAAAGCAAGACGCTGCGCTGACTTAGGACCAACGCCAGGAAGGCGCTGGAACTCTTCAATGAGTCGCGCTAAAGGAATTGTGTAGTTCAATTAAAATTAAATCCTAGAAAGGGAGCTTGAGTCCGGGGATGTTTAAACCTGCGGTGATGGAAGACATTCTGCTTTCCATCGCGCCGGTGACTTGTGTGCTGAGATCGTTGAGGGCAAGCTGAATCAAGTCTTCTAGCATCCCTGCATCCCCATTGCTGGTTGCTTCAGGAGAAATTTTAACATTCAGGAACTGATATTTGCCGTTGCAAGTAATGGAAACCGCTCCGCCACCCGCTGTGCCGGTGAACTCGGTTTTTTCCATTTCGGCTTGGACATCTTTCATTTGGTCTTGCATTTTTTGAGCTTGTTTCATCATCTGTTGAATGTTGAACATCGTAAAAGCTTTCTCCTAGAAGGTATTAAGGAATACATTAGGATAGCGTGCAAATTGAAACGACAATGCATCCAAAGAGAAGGCTATCCTCTAAATTGAGCCCAATTATAGCGTAAATATCCAATTTCTTCCTTGTACTCTTCATTTCTACCTGTTTTTTTAATGTTTTCTATCTAAAATCGGCAACATTCTTACTACCCAATGGTGTAGTAGGATAAAAACTCTTACTACGAGGCGCTTTAAAGATGTGCGTTAAACAAACAAGCTCTTCTTTAAAAATAAATGCTAATTCGATTAGTTATTAGAATAGAAGGTATTTTTTTAGCCACTTGGTAGGAATAGAATCTAATAGCCCTTAACAAATGGTCTAGGCATAGAGTGTCTAAACGCTTAATTTCTAACTGATGACCTTTTTTCGATACTGCTGAGACGTAAGTATGAGTATTGAAAAATGATTTCATCATCTGAAAACAATCAGCCGTATTTTGGAAAAGTTCCAAGAAGAGTTTCTTGGTCTCGCACACAACAGGATGTTGCACCCTTTGCCGAAAAATCGATTGACTCTTTGATCCGATCGAATAGTTCAGAATTAGAAAAAAAGAAAACAGGTTTGTGGGGAAGTCTAACCTCTAGGCCAAAGAATAAGCTTAGGAGAAAAAGCAGCCTTAGTGATTCACATTCGCACCAAAACATGGGTGAAATGGAATTAAACACTCAAGCAATAACTAATGCTGAACCTGAACCATACAGGCATCCTAACCATATCAAGTTGGATGCGCTGAATAGCCGCTTAGAAGAGCCAGAACAGTCTAAAAGGTTTAGCTCTAAGAGGGAAAAAGCGAATGAAAAAACTCAATCGGTTTTTGATCCAAATAGCACAGATCTGGACAATCCATACCTGGAATTTCCAATTCCTCAAAAAAGACGGACATTTTCAGATTTAAATGATTTAGCTAAACGTTCATCCTCTTTTCTTTCTGATAAATTTCCGATGCGAAGAAAATCGTGGCAAGCAGGGGATACCGCACCGAATTTGGCAGAAAGTGAATTCACTCTTGGCCCTAATATTCGGGCAAATAGCTTTGGCGATATACTACGGTCGATTAGAAAAAGTTCTACTTTGAGCAATTTTAAAAGAACTAATACGTCGACTGAAAGTACCACAGCTTCAGAGAGCACTATTTTGAAATCTACAAGGAGGTTTAGTTGGCCTCTGACTCGTTCTTCTAAAAAATTGGGCGTTAATTCTGACTCCATTAACAGTTCCAACTCAAATGTTCCCGAGTCAAAAACAGGATTTTATTCTCTTCCAGAAATATCTAATAACGGTTCAATTGATGATATTAATCCGCATAGAACAATAGTTCTATCTTGTACAAATCCTGATGATGAATTCAAAGCTGAAAATAATAAACTTCATAGAGCTCAAAGTTTGCATTCTACAAAGTCGGATGACACCGAGCCAATGGTTCAAGATTCAGTACAGGAATCGGGAAAAACAACAGCTCGCTTATCAGCTTCCAATCTTCTTAAAGTGATTAGTAAGCCGTATGTATTAAATCATGATCCTGAAAATATTTTTGGAGAATTGCCTGGAAAGGTCATAAATCCAACTCAAAAGCATATCGTTCGCTCATTTGGTGAGTGGTCAATACAGGCTCGTGAGCCGCGATCTTTAATCACAGATATAAGAACAAACATAGACTACAGTAGTAAGAATATTAAAACTAAGGTCTTTGCTAAACCTGCCTTAAAGCCAAGACAAAGTGATGAAGAATTCAGAAATACAACACAGGAGTGGATAAAGAAGCAAGGGATGCGGACAAAAACGCGTGCCCAGATAGTGCGTGAATTAGACCGTGGTTTTCGTAATGCCAGGATGACAGAGAAAGCACGGGCTTTTGTGAAGGAAGAACAGGCAAAACAAGCAGCCAAGGCGAAAACACGGTCTGAGCTTGAAAACAGTTTAAGCGTAGGCCGAATGGCAGAGAAAGCACGGGCATTTGCGAAGGAAGAACGTTCAAAACAGGAAGCCAAGAATGTAGTTATGGTTAAAAAGCCTCTACATACAGTTGTCAAAGCACCATTAAATTCTCAAAAGCTTTTCGTCACCCCCCAGCATATTTCTGAGTTTTTTAAGTTGAGTCAACCGGAACAGCAAAAGTTTATGAGTTTTATTCTGTCAAAACATTTGCTTTTCGAAATGGATGCCTCCTTAGCGCAGGATTTTTTAAAAAAGGCTTCGCATCAAGCAACTGTTTTCGGTCCCCAACGCTTAGCTATAGAGGCTGCTCCGGTCAGCGATTTCGCTTCAGAACCGCATAGTGAGGCTAAGTTCGTAAAAACACAACGTGGCTCGAACAAAAAATCTTCTGCCAAGAAACCCGTTAGTAAAATGTCATCACAATTAACACACGCCAGAGCATTGAAAATCAAAAATGAACTATTGGCTAAAGGTGAAACTGAGGAAAGCATAAAAGCCAATATAGACGCTACCCGTAAACGAGCCCGTAAGGTTTTGAAAAAACAACGAGCTGAGACTGCTGCCTCTTCTTCTGGAAATGTTTCTGTTCAAAATAAATTTAAAGCTCAGTCTCCAAAAGTGAATACTCACTCGCATAAAACTGATGAACAGAAAAAGTTCGATCGTTCTATCAAACATGACAGAGCAGCTTCTATTCCTGAGCCAGAATCTTATGAAGCCTTCCTTCTAAGAGAACAACAGCGTGTAAAATCAACTGCAATGTCTTCCGCTCTGGATGATACGGCTTCAGTGTCGAGCGCTGGAGCACCATCGTTGACATTTTCTACCACTAGCGCAGATTCAGGAAATTCATACTTAAGTTCTGCCTCATCTGTTCTGAATAATGCTGCTAATAGCGTATCGGGTCTATTCGGTCACTTAAAGGGAGGCATTGATTCTTACAAAACCCCTCAAAAACTGACGAAAGCCTTTAATCCTTTTGAATCTACAGCGTATAGCCCTATCACTACATTCTAAGTAGAGGCAACATTCTTCTAGCTCTAGGAGGAGATGGAATCCTACTCTAGGGACTAGTTGAGTATTCTCTTCTGCCTGTCTAAGATAAGTGCTTAGCAATTACAAAGTGAGAATGAGAAACAGATTGATGATGAAAAACCCTATAAAAGCTTATGTTTTGACACTTCTAGCTGTTTCAAGCTTGATTTCACCTGTATTTGCAGCGGATGCGGACTGGGCTGCACTATCCAAGGGCCAGGTTGTCATTAAAAAAATGGATGGTGCTTCTGCAGGTCAGGCTGTTCAAGCCAAGGTTTTAGTCAATAAACCTATTGATGCCACCTGGAAAGTCATTACCGATCCCGCTAAATTGGCCAGCCATGAACCTAAAGTTAAGAAGGCTCAAGTCATTAAACGCACGGCGGGTGGTCAGAATGTCGATTACTCGGTTTCTATGACGCGCTTATTGCCAACCTTCAACTATGTACTGGAACAGGACTTCTCTCCTCCCAACAAAATGACCTTTCACCGTTTAAGCGGTAGTTTTAAAGATATTCAGGGGTCATGGCTTTTAAACCCGGCGCCAGGAGGAAAAGGGACGATTGTTACCTATAACTTGATGATGGATGTTGGTCCTTTGCCGAAGGGCATGGTTATGGGTGCCGTAAAGTCTGATTTACCTAACTTTATGCGCAATGCAAAGCTCTCTATAGAGCAATAACACTATATTTTAGCTGCTTCTATTTCACTCCATCAAACAAAAGTTTGATGGAGTGAAACTTTTGTGGGTATCTTTGCGTATAAAATAGAGAAACAGAATCGGTGATACCCTCAAAAGCTAAAATGAAGCGATTTTAGTCTCTGTATAGTGTCCGCGTTTATTCAATAGAGTGCTTACCACGATGTTTTCTTCTTCTTTGAAACCGAATTGCCTGAAACACAGCCTTCCGCTCTTGATGATATCAATGATCGTAGTGGGAATGGGACTGGGATATGCAGATCCTAAGGGCTCGAACGTGTTGCCAAAATCGGTTTCTCATTGTGCTAAGTCCTGCTCGCCCGGTGAACAAGCCAACAATCGTGAAAATATGATGATTCGGGAGATGTTTGAGAAACTCCAGCTAAGCTCGAAGCAACAAGCCACTATTTTGGCGCTTATGACGTCCTCCAGGCAGAAAAATCATGCTCTTTTTTTGAAGGCCGATCACAGTCGGGCCACTATGGTGACTTATTTAAAGAGTAAGAATGCGACCTTTGCCGGTGCTCAATCCAAAAGTGCCGATTTCCAAAAAATTATGCATGAGTTGGCTATTCAACGTTTGACCACCTGGTTCCAAATTCGTAAACAACTCACGCCTCATCAACTTGAGAATCTCAATCAAATAAAAATGTAAGAAAGTTTATTTGAAATGCCCCCTGTTACTGCTCCAGAACAAACAGCTTTAACTCAGATGCTTGATGCTGAGTTAATCCAGCAAGTTTTGAATGGAAAGCAAGCCAGAGCCTTCCAGATACTGATGCAACGGTACTTACCCTTAGTTTTCAGTTATCTCTATAAAATGACCCAAAATCATGAGTTAAGCGAAGAACTTGCCCAAGAGGTTTTCGTCAAGGTTTACACTCATCTTTCAACATTTAACGTCGATCGTTCTTTTAAACCTTGGCTCATGCGGATTGCATCCAATACTGCCATCAGTCATCTCCGTAAAAATCATCATCAAAATCTGTCTTTGAACGAAATGGAAGACAGTATCGGATTTGATCTTCCCTCTCCACAAAGCAACGATAATCCCGAAAACTATTTAGAAGAACAATACACAAGCGAACTGATTATGTCCGAAGTCGATAAGTTACCTGAAAAATATCGTCTTCCACTATTGCTTCGCTATCAAGCCGATTATAAATACGAAGAAGTTGCAGAAGCTATGGATTTACCCATCAACACGGTTAGAACTCGCTTAAAACGAGGCCTTGAAAAGCTTAAAGAACGACTTTTAAGCTTAGGTTCATCGTCTGCACTCAATTTAGAACTTTTTTAAGGAGGACTCTCATCATGACTGCTTCCTTTATTACCTGCCAAGATAGCCAGGTCGCTATTTTCAATCATCTGGATAATGACGGGGATCCTCTCCCTGCCGACCCTCTCTTTACCGACTTGGGTCACCTGGTGGATGCTGATGTTTTAGCGCACGTCTCTCACTGTAAAGCTTGCCAGCACTATCAAAAAGAGCTTTCTGCCCTCATGAAGGGCTTAAAAAATCACGAGGCCTTACAGCCGAGTCAGCGCCTGAACGTGAATAACCAAAAAATGGATCAGTTGGCTGAAAAGGTTTGGAATCGCCTGCTTCAAGAAACGGATTTAGAGTCTTTGTCTGATAGCAAGGAAGCATCCGTTATCCGTTTTTCCAGCAAACCAGCTCGCTCGAAAACATGGTGGTCTCAGCCCGTTGCACCCATGGCTGCCGCTGCTGCCTTGGTCGTGATGGCTGGATTTTCTTATTTGCAGTTTGGTAACTTCTCTCAGCCCTTGGGGTTACAATCGGCTTATGTCAGTCCAGACTATGAATTGGATGGCCAAAAGTTGGTCTACGATAGCGCCGATCAAATTCTCGATCCCACTTGGATAGAAGATTCTAGCAGCAACACCGGCTCCTCTGTAAGTCAGAAAAACGAGCACGTTTCTAAACAAAACTCTCAGCTGTCGATAGTACAACCCAAAACAGCATCTGTACTTTTGAGTGATGAAGAGAGTGATCCTTTGAAGCAGTTTGTCGGTTTCTAACTAGAAAAGCAGATACTTTTCCACGTCGCTTCGAAAATTTTGAAATTAGTTTCTGATTTCGCCCACCCAACCGGGTATAATTTTAATATCCAAACTGCTACTTGTTACGATGTTCAAGCTAGTCTTCCGGGCCGTATCACGCAGAAATACCCTGCTGAGCTTTGTAAAACTTTACATTTTTTAGGGCTGTTATATTTAAACGCCTCATCCGTGAAGGATAGCTATTACAGCCTAAAAAAGATCCCGGGAGATATGTTTCTGTTGAGCCGGATTATATGAGAGCTCAAGTTGTGCGAATCCCCTTTTCTTTTTTGGGAAACGTGTAAGAATAGCCTCTTGTACCTGATTCAACTATTCCGTTAGACCACCTATAAATTTGATGTATCGCGCGGGAACTTTGATCCACTTGGTAAGTCTTGCTTATAAAGCGAGTTAATCTCGCAAATACCTCACAATAGAATGCCAAGAATTCAGTAGGATACTAGCATGACTTCTAAAGAAGCCAGTCTCAGTGCGTGCATTGAGAATTTGCACGCTGTTAACGATTCTTCCACAGGCCTCAATAAAGTTTACCGCCCCACTGTCTTGAGTGCTGAAAAGACGATGACGCTGGTTTATTCATCCTCTTTGCAAAAAGGTAATGGCTGGAAGCATGCTATCTCTGCGGAAGAGATGTTACAGGATCATACCGATTCGCAAAAGCGAATTATTATGAATGATACATTCTTCACTCAAAGCGTTTTAACTTTAACCACGGGTGTTTTTATTACAGGGTTTGCTTTAAAACTGCATGCCCCTGCTTTTGTAATTGGTTTGCTGGTTGCAATACCATGTTTGGCGCAACTGCTGCAATTGCCGAGTGTCGCTTTAGTAGCACGATGCGCCTCTCTCAAAAACTTAATTATCCGCTCCATGTTCTTAGGTCGTTTAGCATTGCTTTCTTTTGCAGTGATACCTTTTTGCAGAAATAGTCACGCGGCATTAGCTGCACTCGTTATCTTTTATGCCTTGTACGCTTGTTTATCAGCCGTTTCAACATGTGCCTGGAATGCCTGGGTGAGAGATACGATTAACCCGGATGAACTGGGTCAGTTCTTTTCTAAAAAACTCGCTTTAAGTAGTTTAATCACCCTGCTCTTAACTTTCACAGGTGGTATATTCATTGACTGGGGAGCCAGTTACCTTTCTAAAATTCATACGCCAGTTTACAGTCTTTTGTTTTTATTTACAGCTCTGCTCGGAATTGTGGGTGTGTTTCCACTTCGGAAAATCCGGGAAAATGCCGCTCTGCATGTTGTTAAGCGATCCAACTCTTCGGAGCTTCTGCATGATTTATCCAACTCAGGAATAGATGCTAGTTCCGTTATGACTGAGAGCTCTATTTCAGAATCTTCAATTTCAGACTCTTCTAAAGGTGGTTTCCTGGCATCTGTTCGCCACTTATTCAAGCCTTTCAACGAATCCAATTATCGAAATCTGATCAAGTTTTTGACTATTTATGATTTTTCGATTAACTTGGCGATTCCGTTTTTAACTGTCTACATGTTGAATACCTTGCATTATTCAATGGGCTTGGTTTCAGCAATCACCATTGCTTCTCAGCTTGCAAACTATTTCTTTCTACCCACATGGGGTAAAATTGCTGATCGATTCAGTAATCGATCGGTACTGATGATCTGTGGTCCAATCCAGTTATTTTGCCTCTTTGCTTGGTGTGTATTTGTACTCCCTGGCGTAACTGAGACAACCTTGCCGTTTGTGATTGCTATTCATGTCATCTTGGGTATTGGGACTGCCGGGGTTTCACTTGCCAATGGGAATATTGCGATGAAACTTTCCCCTGCGGATCGGACTGCTCCCCATATGGCCTGTACTAATATGATGGCCTCGTTAGCCAGTGGTGCTTCCCCTTTGTTGACTGGCTGGGCGTCTCAGAACTTTGCCCATATTAATATCGGGATTCCCGGTTTTGAAAATTCCTGCTGGTATTTCATTTTTTCTTTCGCTTGTTTATTAGGATGCATCGGCCTGGTTCAACTGACCAAGGTTGAAGAATCTGGTACGGTTCGCACACGCCAGCTGCTTCGGGATTTACTAATTGATCCCTTTCAGAAACATATTCGCCACTCGATTTCCTAATCGGTGTTTGTTTTACGCATCAGAAAAATAGCAGCCTGAGTACGATCCTTGACGTTCAGTTTGTTTAGAATCGAATGGACGTGAACACGTACTGTGCCTGGTGAAATTACCAAAATATCGGCTATTTCCAGATTCTTCTTTCCATCAGCAATAAGCGCTAAAACTTCACGCTCTCGTTCCGTGAGTAAAGCGAGTGGACTGGATTCAGGAATTTCGAGCTTTTTTGAATTGGGCTCTTGTTCTATCAATTTTCCAGATTGCATGTAGCGCTTAATTTGCTCTGCAACTAAGGGATCAATCCAATAAGCGCCCTCATGGGCTTCTTGAATTAAATGATGAAGGCGTTCTGTGGAGATTCCTTTCACACAGTATCCATCCGCCCCTGCTTGCATAATTTGCTCAACCGTTTTGGCATCGGAGTGGGAGGTTAAAATTAAAATTTTAATGTTTGGAAAACGACTTTTGATGCTTTTTGTCGCTTGAATGCCACTGACAACAGGCAATCCGATATCCATGATGACAATATCTGGTTGGAGCTCTACGCTTAAGTCCAGAGCCGTTTTTCCATCACCACATGCACCCACGAGCTCTAATTTATCATGCTCTTTTAAAGAAGCTGTTAATCCAAGCCTAAAGACTTCATCATCTTCTACCAAAAGTACTCGGATCATCCTAATTGTCCTTTTTCTATGTCTGTGGCAAACCGTTCTTCATCTGAACTGACCGGTAAGAGTATATTGAATTCGCAACCGCCGGTGGTGCGGTTTTGCACCCAAAGGCGTCCTCGGTGCGCTTCAATAATTTGTCGACTTAAATAAAGTCCAAGTCCGGTCCCGACGGTATCCCGGGTGCCTGCTGCTCGATAAAAGCGATGAAAAACCGTTTCTAATTCATCGTCTTTGAGTCCGGGCCCATCATCACAAACCTGTATAAGAAGCTGCTGTGTCTGTTGTGAGAGAAACACCTGGATGTGCCCTCCACTGGGCGTGTAGTTGAGTGCATTGTGAAGAAGGTTTGCAATCACACGACGTAGCTGAAGTGAATCTCCACGGAATGTGGGCAGACGTCGTTTGCACTGATAGCTGAGTTCCAATTGTCGCTCGCTCGCCATGCTTTGAGCATCAAGAACGGTATCCGCAATTAACTCATCGATATCAATCCACTTGGATTGAAGCTCAACTCCAATTGTATCGTTGCGGTAAACGGATAAAAGACTGTCCACCAGTTCCAGTTGACGTTGTTTGTTTCTATTCAAGGCTTCCAGCGTATTGAGATGTTCAGGTTCTAATTTGCCGAAAGTTCCTTGTGTCAAATGTTGCAGTACGGATTGCTCACCCAGCAGCGGGGTTTTGAGATCGTGGGTCAGGGTTGCGACAAAATCTTCCCGAATGCGGCTTAAATTGCGTTCGTTTTCGACGAGGCGGCGTTGCTCTTCCACTTGGGCTTGATGATTAATATAGCGAACCATAAAATACGTTGAAACGACAATCGAGAAGGTTGCGAGTAAGCGATTAATCGTAATCGACGTAATACCATAAATTACTTCAGGGTAAAAAAGGTTGAGTAGTGTAGAAAACACGGCAAGAAGCAGGAGTATTTTTGAGATAGCCGGTTTCAGAAAAGAGACGGAAAACAGAATCGGAACCACATACAGATAAGCCCAGATATATTCCGATGGCGTTGAAAAATCTAGAATTGCAATCACGATAAAGGCAAGAATGATCGTGCCCCAACGGAGATTAGAATTCATCTGTTTCATATAAGGGCTTCGCTTTCGAAAGGCATTCACATTGATTGAACCATTGCTTGCTTAAACAAACAAGATATAGTGTTTAATTCCCTATCTATATCATTTGGTATAGAACCCTAACACTATTTATACCTTGTTCTTGGATAGGGAAGCGTCATAATGCAAGTACAGAACTGGATGTTTTCTCAGTTAACTCTGTGAAAATCGCTTCTGGCAGTAACACTTGATTAAAGGGGTAAGCAATGGCCATCTTATTGGCAATAGCCTTATTTGCCTGCTGTTTTTTGGGCTTTATGCTTTTTATCAATTTTTGTGACTGGGTTATGAAACGTCAGGATGTGACGTCATGATCACGACCATTATAGCGACTACTTTGCTCACCATGATTGTGATTGCTTTAGCGGTCTATTTAACCGCCGTTATTATTTATCCTGAAAAATTTTAGGTTGCTCTATCACTAACGGAAGATGCAGCTGTTTTAATTGGAGCCTTGATTCTCATGTTCCCCTTCCTCTATATGAGCTTGTTCCTGATCATAAGCCTCTTGATTACCGTTCTTCTGGGGCGGTATATGGCTTCTGTTTTTAATGGCCATAAAACGCTTTTATCCCCTATTTTACAACCCGTTGAAAATTTAATATTAACCCTGGGCGGACAAAATTCTTTCAAGAATCAAAATTGGAAGAACTATTGCTTTGATTTGTTGATTTTTAACCTTTGCTCGGGTGTTTTGGTATTTTTTGTTTTGATTTTTCAAAATGTTTTGCCGCTAAATCCTCTTAACTTGGGAGGAATGGAGCCTTGGCAAGCCTTCAATACCATTTGTAGTTTCGTGACCAACACCAACTGGCAAAGTTATTCCGGTGAGGTTTCACTGAGTAATCTAAGTCAGATGCTGGTCATTACTCTTAGTATGGTGGTGGGTGCTGTTTCCGGTTTAGCGATATGTATCGGATTCCTGAGAGGCATCACTCACAGAGCGATGGGGAACTTTTATCAGGATTTTGTCAAAGGACTGGTCCATATTTTTCTGCCTGTGATGATACTGGGTAGTCTTTTCTTTGTTTCCCAAGGCGTGCCTCAAACTCTATCGCAGCAAACGGTTGTGAAAACGGTTGAAAACACCACACAAAAAATTGCTTTAGGACCAGTGGCTTCTCTGCTCACAATTAAGCAGTTTGGAACCAACGGTGGTGGTTTTTACAATGCCAACTCAGCTCATCCGCTCGAAAATCCCACGCCATTAACGAACTTCGTTGAAATTATGATGGAATTGGCGATTCCAATGGCTTTAGTCTATTTGTTCGGCGTTTGGTTGAATGACCGGAAGCAGGGCTGGATTATCTGGTCGGGGATGATGAGTATGTTCCTGATTTTCTTTGGTGTGGCCTTCTGTTTTGAGCAAGCTGGGAATCCCCTGTTAGCAAACTTACCGGGCTTAGCTCACGGCACTATTAATCAAGCGGCAACAGCCCTGCAATCTGGCGGGAATATGGAGGGGAAGGAAGTACGCTTCGGAATGCTCCCTTCCATGCTCTTTACCATTGCCACAACGGCAACTTCTACCGGTGCCGTGAATAACATGCACGACTCTTTGAGTCCGATTGCCGGATTAATGCCAATTGCGGATATGATGCTCAATATTATATTCGGTGGTGTGGGTGTCGGTTTAATGGGCTTCCTGTTGTATGGAGTCATTGCCGTCTTTTTAACAGGACTGATGGTCGGTCGTACACCCGAAATTTTCAATAAAAAACTGGAAAAAGGTGAGATAACGCTCGCCTCGATTGCAATTTTGCTGCATCCCTTATTGATTCTGGTACCGACTGCTATTGCAGCGACTCACGATTTTGGCTTAAGCAGTTTGAATAACACAGGTCCCCATGGCCTGAGTGAAATTCTTTATGCCTATACCTCGGCGGCGGCCAATAACGGATCTGCTTTTGCAGGACTGAATGCTAATACTCCTTGGTACAACATTTCCATCGGAATTGTCATTCTACTGGGGCGCTATATCTCTATCATAGCCTTGATGGCGATTGCGGGCTCTTTGTTGGCAAAGCCCAAAGTGCTTCCCGGACCCGGAACCTTGAGAACCAACACCATGTTATTTGGAGCGGTCTGGTTAGGTGTCATTCTGATTGTGGGTGCCTTAACCTTCGTTCCTGTATTGGTTTTAGGTCCACTAGTGGATCATCTGTCCCTCTTAAGCGGCAAGCTTTTTTAGGAGTTATGAATCATGTCTACGAACAGTATTGAATCCTTCACCGTTCCCCGCTCCGATCGCAAACATCCGCCTCAGGGTGGAAGACCTGAAAACAGGATTCTTCAACAGGCCTTTGTTGCGATGTTCACAAAGCTGGATCCACGCCTGATGGTTAAAAACCCGGTCATGTTCGTCGTTGAAATCGGTTTTGTGTTGACGTTTGCGATGTGCTTTAATCCTCAGCTTTATGGTGTAACGAGTATTTCTCAAGGCTATGTCATCGGGGTAACGGCGATCCTTTTTATCACCCTCCTCTTTGCCAACTTTGCTGAAGGGTACGCGGAAGGTCGAGGTAAGGCACAGGCAGATACCTTACGGAAAACTCGTTCATCGACTCAAGCCCGACTCATCTCAAATTACAATTCAGCTGCTAATAGCAGTGGGGATATGAAGGACGAGAAATGGGTTTCCGCCAGTGACTTGAGAGCCGGAAATATCGTCCGAGTCGAAGCAGATGAAGTGATTCCTTCCGATGGAGAAGTGGTTGACGGGATTGCTTCTGTCGATGAATCGTCTATTACCGGGGAATCGGCTCCTGTAATTAAAGAACCGGGTAGCGATATTGCCAGTTCCGTCACGGGTGGTACCAAGGTTCGCTCCGACTGGCTCGTGATTCGAATTACGACCAATCCTGGGGAAAGCTTTCTGGATAAGATGGTTGCCCTGGTAGAAGGCGCTAAACGGCAGAAAACACCGAATGAAATCGCTTTGAGTGTTTTATTGGCCGCTTTAACACTCGTTTTCTTAATGGTCTGTGTGACACTTATTTTTTACGGGAGCTATTCCAAGGCAGCCATTGATATTGCGACACTGATCGCGTTGTTAGTCTGCCTGATTCCTACGACCATTGGCGCCCTTCTTTCCGCAATCGGAATTGCGGGGATGGATAGGGTAAGTCGCTTCAACGTCATTGCGATGTCCGGGAAAGCGGTGGAAGCGTCTGGAGATGTGGGCGTTCTGATTCTCGATAAAACCGGCACAATTACATTGGGAAATCGTTTGGCCTGCGCTTTCTTGCCCGTTAAAGGAAAAACGGAACTGGACGTAGCTGAAGCTGCTGCCAGAAGTTCACTAGGGGATACAACCCCCGAAGGAAAATCCATTGTTGAATTGGCTAAAAAGCTGAATCTTCAAAAATTAGAGAATCCCGAAGGTACCCAGTTCATTGAATTCTCTGCCGAAACTCGCAGTAGCGGTGTCGACTTACCCGATGGTCGCCAGCTTCGGAAAGGGGCTATGGATGCGATGAAGCGTCGCATTGTCGAGCAAGGGGCCCAATGGCCTGTGCAAGCGCAAGAACTGGCTGAAGTTGTTGCTCGCCAGGGCGGTACGCCCCTGGTACTGGTTTCCAATCAAGAGGTTTACGGTGTTATCCATTTGAAAGACATTGTGAAATCTGGGATGCGGGAACGGTTTGAACAAATGCGCACGATGGGTATTAAAACGGTAATGTGTACCGGAGACAATCCCATTACGGCTGAAGTCATTGCTCAAGAAGCGGGTGTAGATGATTTTGTGGCTGAAGCCAAGCCGGAAGATAAAATCGCGCTGATTAAAAAGTATCAGGCAGAAGGCTTACTGGTAGCAATGACCGGGGATGGAACCAACGATGCACCGGCTTTAGCTCAAGCCGATGTTGGCCTAGCGATGAATTCCGGGACTCAAGCTGCAAAAGAAGCCGCGAACATGATTGATTTGGATTCCGATCCCTCCAAATTGATAGATGTCGTTTCTATCGGAAAGCAGCTCTTAATTACCCGAGGTGCTTTAACCACGTTCAGTGTGGCCAACGACATTGCGAAGTACTTTGCAATTATTCCAGCTATCTTCCTTGTCTCGATTCCCGCTTTAAAAGCGTTTGATGTGATGAATCTGGGAAGCCCTGAAAATGCAATTCTCAGTGCATTGATTTTCAACGCAATCATTATTCCAATCTTAATTCCTCTGGCTTTACGAGGCGTTCGCTTTAAGCCGATGTCTGCCAATCAACTCTTACAACGCAATATGTTGATTTATGGTTTGGGAGGCATTATTGCTCCCTTTATCGGGATTAAGGCGATTTCACTCGTATTGAATATTTTTGGATTATAGAAAGGGTCAGTATTATGTTGCCTCGATTTTTAATCGCTCTGCGTTTTTCAGTTCTGATGATGATCCTCTGTGGCTTTCTCTATCCCTGCGGGATAACAGCCTTGGCCCAGACTTTCTTTCCCTGGCAAGCGAATGGTAGTTTGTTTTATTCCAACCAGCATCAACAGCCCATTGGCTCCGCACTCTTAGGGCAAACCTTTAACGGTAATCAGTATTTTCATAGCCGCCCCGCTGTTAATGGCTACGATGCTGCTAATTCTGGCGGAGCCAATCTGGGTGCCAACAGTAAAAAGCTAGTTGATCGTATCAGTGCGGACACCATTTCCTATCAGCAGCACTTCGAGACGAGTGATGAAATTCCGGTGGATGCGGTTACTGCATCTGCCTCCAGTCTGGATCCGCACATCAGTCTAGCCAATGCCTTAATACAGGTTCCAGTGGTTGCAAAGACAAGAGGAATGAATCCAATAGAACTTAAGAGCTTAGTTCACCGAGTTGCTGAAAGCTCAGTATTTACAGAAACACCTTATTTGAATGTCCTGATTTTGAATCTCACTTTAGATGGAACCCAGGTGTCTCGCTCGTAAAAAACTCATTCCACTGACAACTCACTATTTACTATTTTCCGATTGCCTACAAATAAAAAACACTACTCGAATTAAGAGTTGCAAGGCTTTGTTCTGGTGAAGCCAATTTTGCCTGTCGTGAAACTAAAACGGAATGTGACGTTAAAATTAAAGCAAAGAATTGGGGACGAAATGCCAAGTTTATTCATTAAAAAACTATCTTGTGAAGGGCTGCTAATAGTGTCTTGCGTTTGTTTGATAACGCAGGTTGCATCTACCGAGACTTTAGCTCCGACAGAAACAAATCTTGATCAATTGAGTTTAGAGAAAACATCTGATCTCGATACAGTGCATATGGATCCACCTGCCATAAAGTTTGCGAATGAAACCTATCCGGTAACCAGTCCTGCTCCCGAAGAGCCTCAAAAAACGGCCACAAATTTAAATCAAAAACCTCCCATTACCGCTGTGGGAACATCCCGTCCGAGCTTTACGGATGCCGTCACCACGGTTCCACAGGGAAGCTTACAGTTTGAAAGCGGGGCAACCTTTACGGATAACCGCCATGGCACTTATAGCTGGACGATGCCGGAGACACTCATCCGTCTGGGTTTAACGACGAATACAGAGTTACGCTACACGGTTCCTAACTTTACTTATATTGGCAATAAACAGCCTGGACATTTGGCCAGTAATTGGGGAGATACCTCGGTTGGATTAAGTCACCATTGGCTTTTACCGGGTAAGGTGGATTTTGCGGTCATTCCAGTTTTAAATATCCCGACTGGGGCGAATCTGGTTTCCAGCAATGGTGTTGATCCTCAACTTCGTTTGGTTGTGGGTCGAAATGCGACTAAAAAACTTTATTTAAGCAGTATGTTGGATACCCGGTGGTATACGAATAAAAATGCTGCGGCGCATATTGTGATGATGCCCACACTCATCGGGTACTATACCCTGGCTAAAAACCTTACAGGATTTCTGGAGTACGCCGCCTCTATTCCGACAGAGGGAAAAACAAGCCACTATGCTCAAACAGGTGCTTTGTATTTGCTATCACCCAGGAATCAAGTGGATATTCGCGTTGCGGCCGGTTTAAATCCTGCGGCACCGGATTTCCTGATTGGCTTTGGATACTCTTTCCGTGTGGATGGCCTTTTTGGAGACAGCCGGAATTATAGTTCTTTTAAACGTAAAAAGGTGAATTAGTTCATGCCAGGTTGCGGATTGAATAATCCCAAGCGAGGGCATCATAAAATTATTATTGGGGCTGCCCCAGGCGTCGGTAAAACATACCGTATGCTCGAAGAAGCTCAAAATCTCAAGCGATCTGGTATGGATGTCGTCGTCGGTTACCTTGAAGCCCATGGTCGGAAGGAAACCGAAATTTTGGCCGAAGGGCTGGAGATGATCCCACGCTGCATGATTCCGTATAAAACATTTTCTCTCCAGGAGATGGATAAGGATGCCATTATCGCACGAGTCCCGCATCTAGTACTCATTGATGAATTAGCCCATACCAATGCGGTAGGAAGTACCAATCAGAAACGCTTTGAGGACGTTGAGGAAATATTGCAGGTCGGCATTAACGTTGTTTCCACTGTTAATATTCAGCATATTGAAAGTTTGAATGATCTGGTGAGTCGTATTACTACCGTGCAGGTAAATGAGCGAATCCCTGATTGGGTCTTAGATAATGCTGAAGTGGTTATGGTGGATATTTCCATTGACGAACTTCAGGAACGTCTTAAAAAAGGAAAAATCTACGCACCCGAAAAAATTGAGCAGGCATTGGGTAATTTCTTTAAAAAAGGAAATCTGGTTGCTTTACGAGAACTTGCTTTAAGAGAAGTCGCTAATACGGTTGAAGAACAGGCTGAAGGCGATGTGCTTTCTTGCCCGGTTGAACCGACGGGTATTCATGAACGTATTTTAGTATGCATCTCAACGCATCCTGATTCTCAGCGATTAATCCGACGTGGGTTTCGAATCGCAGATCGCATGTGTGGTGAACTCCTAGTCGTTTTTGTTCGCCTGAAGGACAGAGAGTTACCTCAGGCCTATCAACGTCAGCTTACACAACATGAAGCATTGACCCGTGAGTTAGATGGAAAGTTTCTGGAGCTTCGTGCCAACAGTATTGTTGATGCGATTGTGAATATTGCTCAAGAAAAAAAAGTAACTCAAATTATTGTTGGGGAAAGTTTGACGGAGCGCTGTTTCTGGAATCCCTTTCAACCTGCCATCCCCTATCAGATTTTTAAACGAACGAATAATATCGATGTGTACATTGTTTCAAGCCATCAACCTTAAGAATCCTGGCGACCTTGTCCTATTAGCAGGCTATTGTTATGCTGCGCGATAAAAAGCACAGCTTTGCGATTAGTCGCAGCATCCAGGAAGACAGCCTTAATTCTGGATTCCGAGACTAAAGCGCGGAATGAGGTTACTTAATTTATGAATCCCAGAAATCAGCTGAATTATTCTCTCTTCCCATTTTGGTGAGTACTACGCCATGGGGCTCCTGGGCATTTTCAAAATAATCGACGGCTTCATCCAGTTTCAATGCACGTTGAACTTGCAGACTCCCACAGGGCTTCACAATCACAATATGAGCAATGGCATGGCTCACCTGAATACTTTGTCCGCAACAATTCTCCGTATAGGGCCGAATCACACGCATGGTTTTATGATGCGGCAAGAGAGGCCACCCTTTATTTTGTGCCTGACGGCGGGCTAGGGCTTCTACAAAGCCCAGACAACATGCGAGTTGATTTAATGCTTCCAGATCCTGACTGGCAGATACAAGATGCTCAAAGAGCCAAAGCGCCAAGCTCAATTTGTTAGCCTTGCTTTCATAAAAGCGTTTGCAACAAGGCTTTTCTTGTATCCAGCCTGTTTCTTGATGCTTAGGGCAAAGAAGTCCGCTATTTTGGTCTCTCGCTTTGATTAAGAGTAAGCGAAGCTCTTTTTGGAGGTCGTCGTTTAAAAAGGCTTCAAGCGCGTCCTTAGCATCGGGGTCGACAGGACGCTTCCGTTTTTGGAACAGATCCGGGTAGTCCACAATCGCACGCGCAGTAGCCAAGCCTGATAGATTAATTTGAGAAGGTTTCAGGGCTCGTTGGAGTTGTTGTCTGCTTTGGATCAAAAAGGAGAGCATAGAGGTATCCTGGTTTACAAATACTAGGACGGGTTGTTACTTAACGAGTGTGATGACTTTTCACTTTTTTATTGGGTCCTAGTAGCGGTCTTTTTTTCCTTTTTACTGTTTCCCTTACGTCATTTGTTGCCATTGCTTCTTTTTCTTCCATTTTGGCTTTTTTTTGGTCTTGTTTTTTCTCGGCCACTTTTTCTTTACTAATATCGTAACGTCTAAGCGCCCTAAAGTAGCGATCTGCGTAGGCGTCTGCATTTACTTTCCAGAAGACCCTTATTCGATCTCGACTTCTTTTGATTAAAGAGAGTTTTGCCTTAGCATGGTGATATGTATCAACTGATTTTACTGTTGATGTATTACTTTCTAATCGATCTAAGGCGTACCCCAAAGTAGGATCTTGTATAGCTTGTTCGATGTAATTCGTTCCTACCCCAGCCTGGGGAAAGGATGCTCCAAAAAGAATTGGCATAGGGAAAACAACTCTACAAAAAATATCAAACAGTTTACTACTGCTTTGAATAAAGACATCGGCTTCTAAAAAAGTGTTACTGTTTCGGTCTTGATGCGTGGCGAGTAAAAACACCCTCTTTAAAAATACGACGCAAGCGGTACAAAATGAGGTTTTCAGAGAGTTTGCTGGTATTCGGTATGTACAGGGAATCCATGAGCTGTTGAGCTAATCCCTCCTGAAGCTGATAAGAGGCTGCGATGGCGTCTTTATCTGGAGTCTTCGCAAAAGACTGTCGCATTAACAAAAAGACGACTCTGCCCTTGGGGAAAAGAATTCGAAGTGTAATAGCTGGTTCATCGTGATCCGGTTTACTGGTAATCAGGATATGAGAGCCAACTTGCTCCCGAAAATTCAAGCCATCGTGACGGGTAATGGTCGGGGTTTCCTCACCGGCTGGAGTCGGAAAAAACCGGGTCAAAATATGACGACTCACAATCAGAGGGTTCGCACTTTTAAGTTGGGTTACTTTTAACCAACTTAATTTTTCAGCGCTTACGATAACGGCTCGGATATCGGATTTCGGATAGGAAAAAATCTGATAAGTGCCGACACCTTCTTTAGGAGTTAGCGAACCTTCTTGGATAAGTACGCTTCCTGTGGGTAATCCACTGGCGAAGATGGGTTTAGGGTTGCTTGTTTGAACGGTGGCTTGATTTGCAGGTTCGGCAGCTATGCTGGGCGAAGCCAACAGAATCCAAGGACTAGCCATCATGAAAGCAGACAGCGCTAAAAAGACAAGCGGGCGAGTTCTCACAGCAGCCTCTTCTATTGGCACTTTGGGCATAATAAGGCCAGTATATCGGAAGCTAGGACTCAAGGCAAAATACTAACCAACGCGTATTTAAAATTAGCCATTGTATAGTCGGCTCTGTTGCACCTTTTGTTTAAGTAATTCTGTTTCGGCCTTAGAAAAAGTGATTTACTGCTGCAAGATCAGCTGTTATTTCTCAACGCAATTTCCTGCAGTCTTTTTTGTCTCCACTCTTCATTAAGACGATCACTTGCACCCTGGTATCCAAACGTTTGGTTGTGATAGTCCAACATTTTACGGCGTTCTTGAATGCTTGCTTCTTCTTTCAGCTTTCTATTAGTCGCACTAAAATCTCCACCCAAATTTTCCATTTGAGTCCGTTTTTCGAGTTCGGCGAATGTGTAGTCAGGAGTGCTATTGGCATGGATTTTCTTGGAATGCTCCTCTCGTAATACTGATTTAAGTTTATCCAAGTGTTGGGATTCGAGGCCTAGGTTATTAATCCGTGTAGCAATATTTCTTCCGCCTTTTTCATAATCTTGAAGGCCAGGGTTATTTCGAATAAGCGCTGTCAGGTGGAAAATTTCCTCTTGAGGATTTTGTCCGTGCTCTTTTTTCTCTGCAATCTTCAGGAATAAATTATTCATGTCATTTTGCTGAGGTGTTCTGTTTGCAACCGAAGAAGCAGACGCTCTGTCACTCCTGATACTGGATTGAGAACTTTGGCTCGATTTTCCTGAAATTGAGGTTGTGTCATCGAACAGAGAAGCAGAAGATTCTGTATTAACACTTTTTGCCTTATCGGATGATTGAATTGATGCCTCACCCGTATTCGCTTTTTTGTAAACCTTAGAGTTGTCGAGTTCTTCTTGGAAGTTTTTAATTTCTGAATTAGGGCGAACGTCAGGACTTTTTACATGGATTCCATTGCTCACAGGAGCCGTAGTATCCTGATCTGCTTTTTCAGGCACGTGGTCATATTGTTTATCTAAGGATCTCCGAAGCGCGTCATCTAATTCGGATTGCTCAGTTACGGAGCGAGGTTGGTCCGTTACAGAGTTACGTAAGGCCTGTTGGAGCTCTCTTTCTTCTTGACGGTTCCGTTCTACAAGAAGTCGTCCTTGCTCCACTTCGTGCTGGTAGTGGCGTTCATGATTGTCATAATGAGATCGCAATTGTGGATTGATAACTTGGTGATCGGTGTGTCCAATCACTTGTCCTTGATGATTAAAATGAAATTCTCTGTTTGTGGTTTCAACTTGCCAATCTTTGGAACGTCCAGAGATGACCTCATCAAAACTTGGAAGCCCCTCATTCTCTTGAGAACGTGGGGGTATTACCTCAGAATTATGATCTGCTTGAGGACGCGCTGCGTTTACCACAGTGGGTGCTTCAGCTTTCGAAGAATCGCCTTTGATGTATTTTTGAATAAAAGTTTTAAATCTCGATGTCTTCTCTTTCTTTACAGAGCCTGCGCTTCTGGTGAATTCGTCTGCTCTTGGAGCATGATGAACTGGCGGGTTATTTTGCGGAACAACGTTTTTAGTCTTGGATGAGCTGCGAAAAGCTGACTTTAGTCTGCCGATCGATTGCTCTAAATTTATGATTCCTGGCATGATCCTATTTCCAACCCATTAACCCATTATTTAAATAAAAACAATTATTTATATTTTGATGCTAATAAACGGCTTTTTCAAACTCCACCGTTTGATTGACAGCCTTATGGGCGTTCGATATGTTACATTAAGTTGCCACCCTTCTGGGGGGTATGGGGCTATATAATAGCGCCTGTTGAGTGATGAATAGAGATATGGGTTGAGAGATGACAATACATACAGTGGTTGATATCCCTTCGAATATATACAAACCGGCAGCTCCCCTATTGGCGAAGGTTTTAGAAACCCGTCTTCTCACTGATCCAGACTCACCTAACGAAGTGCGCCATATCGTATTTGATATTGACGGCAGCGAGCTTCAATATTTGGAAGGGCAGAGCATTGGCGTACTGCCTCCCGGTAAGGACGACAAAGATCGTCCCCATAAACTCCGTCTCTACTCAATCGCCTCTGAGCGGACCGGAGATTCCGGCAATAGTAAGTCGTTGAGCCTTTGCGTAAAACGTGCCATTACGGTTACTGAAGACGGTACGGTGTATAAAGGCGTCTGTTCCAGCTTCTTATGCGATTTGAAGGCGGGCGATACGGTCAGTTTAACCGGCCCTGTGGGTAAATCCTTTTTAATGCCTCCCGATCCGGATTCCAACTTGATTATGGTGGCAACAGGAACCGGAATTGCGCCTTTCCGGGGATTCTTGAAGCGTCGTGCATCTCAAAATATCAATCAAGGACAAGCTTGGCTCTTTTTCGGTGCACAAACCAAAAAAGACTATCTCTATAAAGAGGAAATGGAAGGTATTGAGCTTAGCGGCCATGGCCGAATTCATACAGCATTTAGTCGGGAACAGAAAAATGCCGAGGGCGGCCGGATGTATGTTCAGCATGCCATTCTAGAGCAAGGTGAGCATTTGTTGGAATTGCTCCTGAAGCCTAAAACGTATTTCTATATGTGTGGCTTAAGGGGAATGGAAACCGGTATTCAGGAAGCCCTTCATGGGGCTGCTCTGAAACGTAATGTGGATTGGACTGCACTCCAGCTTCAGATGAAAGAAGAGAAACGCTGGCACGTCGAAGTCTATTAGGACGACTGTCAATTGCATCTACTTTGTTACTGCGTCGTAATCCCTACTGGGACCTCTATTTACTACGACCTATAGGTCTTGAAATAAAGCTGCGCTGTCCTCAGGTAGGTTTTGCCTACGCTGCGGGTGCTTACTCCTAGCGCCGCATAGCTGCTAATTGTCAGCACGCCCTTACGTTTCTTTGCTTAATGAATTTACCGCTTCTTTTACGGCGAGGGCGATTTGGGCTGCGGTGAGTAGTTCCTTGCAGTTGTTATGGTTACAGACTTTGGCGTAGCAGGGACGGCATTCTAAATCGATATAAACTGGAAAGAAACGCTTTGCATTTTGCGCTTCAGCTTTAGAACCGAAGTATGGTCCCCATTGCCGATGATTCGTCGGGCCGAATATGCCGACAATCTTGGGAATATTGGCAGCTGCACCGATATGAATCGGGCTGGAATCGACGCTGAGCAAAAGTTGGGTTCGTTGATAGAGGGCAAAGGTTTCTCTCAGCGTGGTTTTTCCCGACAAAATTGTTAAGGGCAGCGCATAGCCACTTTTTAGTTTCTGATAGGCATCGGCATCGGCCTGAGTTCCTGTTGCTACGATTTGAAACCCCTTTTCGCTAAGCAGTTTCAGGCTTTCAGCGAATTTAGAAAGCTCAATGGATTTTCCGTGCGAGGCACTGGCAGCATGAAGCACAGCAATCGGTTGATTCGAGTTCACCCCTTCCTGGCTTAGTATCTTCTCCAGAGCTTGACTATCCTCCTTGGTACTCCAAAGCTCTAAGCCCTCACCAGAACTTGCTGAGGCAGAGGGTAGACCTTTTAGAAATTGCAGGTGGCTATCGACTTGCTGCGTTTCCGTTCTTAAGCTCGGATAGGGAAAAGCTCGTGTCAGGAAAAGCCCCCAGCGTTTGTAGTTAATCGGCTTGGGGAAACGCTGTTTATCGTAGCCAATCCGCATTGGAATCCCGGCAAGCTTGGCAAGCAGAGCCAGTGTAAAGGATTTTCGAAGGATGAAAATCGCATCGTATTTGCCCCGCTTCATAAGGTCCAGATTTTTGGATAACCCCTTGGGCTCAATGATGAGTTGATGGATGTAGGGACAGGGCTCTAATAAGGGAGCTGCCGTTTTGCTGCAAAGCACATCAATTCGGACATCAGGGTATTGTCGATGGAGCTCCCGGATGAGGGGAACGGTCAGGATAGTGTCCCCAATATAGCGGAGAGGCACGACTAAAATTTTAGTGGGTATCATCAGTCTTTTCGGGTGAAGGCGGTATACAGTGCTTAGAATGCTATTATCGCTTAATGTGGGGAAGAAATCTGTTGAATCTTCTTAGCGATGAGTCGAAGGGCGGCAATGATCCCTATATAACAGACCAGCTCAATAAAAACGGGCATTTGTGGGTAGTGCTGCAGCAATAATACGATGCTGGATAAGCCCAGTATGCTGCATAACAGCTTAGTTCTCCAAGGAATACTAAATGGGTGCAAAATCAAAATCAGTGAGAAAAAGAATAGAAAGGGTCGGACCGTTAAAATAGGTTTGAGCGCGGGAATACAACTAAGAGCAATAAAGCTGAGTATAGCAGCCAAGGTCAGTAAGCGTTTGGAGTCGTTGCTTAGCCCCTGATGACTATTCTGGACTGGGGTATGGGTTGCGTCGTAGCGGGCCCGTGTTTCCGGATTGTAAAGGATATGGTAGGCCTCGTTGATAATCTCCAGCTCTTCGTGCAGCACGTCTTTCTGAATCCTTGAATGAAAGTGCTGTGGGTGGCACGTGGCAATTTTAGCCCGATACGCATCGGTTAAGCTATTAGCATCCGCTGTGTTAGGGATGCCTAAAATTGAATAATAATCAGTCTTCATGATTTTATTATAAATTGCTTCTTAATATTGTGTTACAATCTAACTCCAAAATGCTAATGATTGTTTTTATGCTTATACAAGAGAGCAAGAGACAAAAGCAGTTAAATCAAGGACTTACAGGTCAGTACCACACATCCCAAATCCCTAATTTAATAAAAATCCTTATATTTTTAGGCTGGGTCTTCGTACTTCATAGGCTGGGTCGATTATCAGATCAGTACAATTAATTTCTTAGGCTGGGTTAATTTTCCATTCCCTATTCCTATTAGGCTGGGTCAATTTTACAGTTTTCAGAATGCGTATTTTTGGGTTGAAGGATATTTTTATTGGGCAGATCCATATTGGATCTCGCCCTTTTTTATTTTAATAGAAACGAGCTTTGAAAACACACCTTCAAAGACCGTTTTAAAGACCCTTCCCGCCTTTTCTCTCATACTAATTTTGAAATTGAAATTTTCAAAGCAAAGGCTTTTCCGATTCTTTCTAAAAGAGTCGATGGTAAGGGTTAACGCTTGCATACGGATTTCTATAGCCTTGCCCGAATTGGAGTGCCTGTGTGTTCTTGACGGTCGCATTTTCAGGTTTACCCATCCCCATGCGTATTGCTGCTTGTGGCGCTTCTTCCATTTTATCGGGCTTATTTTTTCCGATTTTGGATAATCCGTAAGTAACGCCATAAGCGATCAGGCCCAGTCCACCCAGGTAGCCCCCCAATCCTAAAACAGAGAGCAAAGCAGTTTTTTTCAATTGAGGTTGTCCGTTAGGCACCAAATGCTGCTCTACCCAACGTCGTACTTTTCCCTGCCAGCCGGGATGGCTGGATGAAGGGCTTTGCCCGATGGTACCTTCTTTGAGTCGAACCAAATACAGTAAATCGGTTTGGATGGCTGGACGAATAAAACTGTAGCCTACAAAACTTAAAAGATGCCCGCCGACAAACATTCGGACATATTGGCTGCCCGATGTGTTTTGTGAGCTTTCTTGATCTGTCTTCTTGTGGAAGAGTTTCTGGAGGCCGTTTGCAAGAGCCCCTCCCGAAAAGTAGGACATTAAGCCGATACTGCCACTTACCAGTTGCCGACTGACTTCCTGTAAGAGGTCGTTATAGCGTTGAATATCGGAAGCATTGGGCTTTTTAAGAACCTTGCGATAGACACTGAGTGGCGTGACTACGCTGGTAATAATGGGAAACAAGCCGCCAAAAAGATAAACGAAGCGGGCTTGTTGAGGAGTTAATAAGCCCGTATTTTGAGACTGATCGGCCATTGTCATATTTCTCCAATATTTTTATTGGAAATATGATCTTGATACGCTCGGTTGTCCCCTCCCCCCTCTGCGGGAAAGGGATTAAGGGTGGGGGGAAATATTTGAAAATCTTTCCGGGAAAGGTAATAACCCAGCGCGTAGCCAAGTCCGCTGCATGCGACTCCCAACAGTGTAGAGCTTGGCCATACCGGCCAAATAGAAGGCGTTGGTAGTATATGACCTTGAAAACAGGCATTTAACAGAACAATAATGGCGCCAAACCCCATCCCGAAAAGCCCGCTTAAACGGCCGGGTGTTTTCAAAAACAGAATCCCGATCACAGGCCAGAACATACAGCAGGCGTAAATGTCCGCAGAGATCCAAAGGGTTTTGATGATGTCCTGAAAATAGAGCGCCACCGCCATTGCGGGAATCACCATTAGAACCGTACTAATTCGTCCGACTCGGATCGATGCTTTCTCTGATGCGTTAGGGCTGATAAAACCCTGATAGAGGTCACGCGTGAGCGTTAAACTTCCAATATTAATAGCGGAATCCATAGTCGATGTGACAGCGGAAATAAATCCCAAGAGAACAAGTGCCTTGAAAATAGGTGATGGGATACTCAGAGCCAGCGCAATGAGAACACTATCGTGCGTTCCGTGGATGAGTTGTGTACTGAGGAGACCAATGGATGCAACGATCGCAAAAAGGGAAAGCATGATTAAACTGGCTTGCCATCCCGCCTTAAAAGCGAGTTCCGGGCTGCGTGTCGAGCACATGCGCTGCCACATTTCCGGAGCAATGCTCCAGCCCAGGACAAAGGTAATGACCAGAAAGATATTTTGCTGCCAGTTGTGAGCCCAGTGCCAAAACTCGGGGGGATGTTGGCTTAAAAACTGATGCCACGCGTTGGGGTTGGGAATCGCCTGATGAGTGGTAAAAAACAGAAGGCAGATAAAGCCGATGGCCACAAATAAAATCTGGGCGATATCGGTAATGACCACGGCATAATAGCCGCCCCATGTGGCGTAACTGAGTACGGCAGCAATACTGATGACGGTAGCCACCGGCGTGCTGAGCCCAAACACCATTTTGTAAACCATCGCTGCTGCAATCAGCTGCGAGCCGATGAAGGCAACAGTGGCTAATAAAATAACGATTGAAAGCAGAAAACGACCTGCCTTGCCGTAATGGGCTTCCACTGCTTCGGGTTGAGATAAAAAGTTTTGCTTAGCGACTGCTTTCGCCATCACAAAGGTAATGATCAAAAACGAAAGCAGCGAGGGCAAAATGAGATGCCAAACCCCGCTGAGTCCTTCATTGTGAAAGGCGTTGATGGATCCCATGGTGGAGGCCGCACCAAACCAGGAGGCTGTTAAGGCAAGTGCTGCAGGCAAAGAGCCTAAACGACGGCCTGCCAGGAAAAAGTCCTTAAGACTGCTGATTTGCTTGGAAAACAGGTGCGTTGCAACGAGTATGGCTAAGAAGTAGCCAACAATTAAAAGCAAAGTTGTATCAATCATGCGTGGAGTACCCAATGGGAACTAGCACAACAAAAACCCGTGATGAATTCAGAGTGCCTTTGTTCAAGGCATAATAAAACATGTAAGGATGATGACAATTCAGTTCTCCCTCCGCTGGCATTACCCAGTTCAGGTTCTACGGGTTTCGTCGGGGTAACGACGCTCTCAGTCGGCTACGTGCCAACTCCCCGGCTTATTGATTAAGCGAAGTCATCATAGAAAAAAGAATTCATTTTTGCAAATGATTGTTTCGTTGCTTTTTGTAGGTTGGATATTACAAATTTTTCTTCCCACCCCGTAAGCTAAAATAGTTGCTTATACCGTTATGGACAAAAATGTGTCTCATTTAGATTATTTTCCCCGTCAAGATTTTATTTTTCGCGAAGCAGCACCGACTGATGCTTCAACCATTCAAGAACTTTTCAAATTAATTCATCAGGAGTATAACTTTGAGGTCGACTTTCTCGGTCGGGATCAAGATTTGGTTCATATTAGGCAGTATTATTCAGTGAATAAGAATTTTTCAGGTGTACTCATCGACAGTAAATCCAATACTCTCATGGGTTCTGTTGGCCTGAAAAATAAAGGTAACGACGTTGCTGAATTATGCCGGCTTTATTTATTGGGTTCCTATCGTGGACTGGGCCTTGGGAAACGACTTTTACTAAATGCGATTACGATTGCAAAAAAGCTGAGTTATAAAAAACTGGTACTCGAAACACATAGCTCGATGGTAGAGGCGATTGCCTTGTATGAAAAATTAGGATTCAAAGAGATCCCTCCTTTTTCAAGTAAAGATACTCGTTATTGTGACTATGCCAGTGAATTATGCTTAGAAAGCCTAGATTTAGAGTTGATTTAAAAAGGATGAATGCCGTCAGTTTTGCAAGCAACAGGCATCCATCATTCTCGAATCAATTTTTTAGTGGGTCGCTACGGCAGTTTTTGGCAATTCACCTTGGGCTGCATTCGAGACTTCTTCCCACGCTTTCCAAGTCGCAAGCCGTTCGTTATAGGCCTCACTGATCATGGGTAAGGAATTTAATCCCAACAGTAAACGAGATGGGGGTTCCTGAGCATCGACTAGCTTAAGAACGGCCTCTGCAGTCGCTTGCGGGTTTCCGTACTCCTGGCTCATTAAGCCCTCAATGATTTGCTGGCGCTGCTTGTCGTAAGCGGCAATTCCTGTCGCCATTTTCACATTCTCAGGCTTCCCGAATTCCGTGGCATAGGCGCCGGGTTCAATTAAACTTACCTTGATGCCGAAGCTTTTGACTTCTTGAGCCAAGCCTTCATGAAGGCCTTCTACAGCCCATTTTGAAGCGCAGTAAAAGCTAATCAATGGCATTGACACATGCCCTACTGTACTGGAAGTGCCAATAATATGCCCGCTGCCTTGCTGTCTTAGGATAGGTAAAACTGCCTGGATGACGCGCAGCATACCGAGATAGTTTGTATCGAATTGCGCTCGGACTTCATCTATAGTTGCTTCTTCAACCATGCCACCCAGGGCGTAACCCGCATTGTTAAGAACGATATCGAGTTTCCCGAAATGTGCATGGGCTTCTTTAACCGCACTTTGAACCTGTTCCGTGCTCGTAACATCGAGTGCCAAGGGCAGAACCGCATCTCCAAAACGTTCTTTTAAATCGGTAACGCTTGCAAGGTTGCGAGCAGTTGCGACGACCTTATCTCCCCGAGAAAGGGCTGCTTCTGCCCAAATTCGACCGAAACCACGGGATGCACCTGTAATAAACCATATTCTAGGATTCATGATATCTCCTTTTAATTTGTTAAAATTAATTTGAACGGCGTTTAAATAGAGGTCAAAAAAACGCAATGCTGCTATTCTTAAGGTATTCTATTTGTCAGAGTATAGTCTTATTTGAACACTGTCAAGATTAAAAAATTGAGCAATGCCTAAAAAACGATCCACGTATCATCACGGAGACCTGAAAGAAGCGCTGATTAACGCTGCCGATGCCATTATTTCGGAAGGTGGTATTGAAGCCTTTTCTTTGAGGGCGGCTGCAAAACGTGCCGGTGTTTCGCCGGGGGCTCCAGCGCATCATTTTGGGAGTGCCAAAGGTTTGCTCACGGAAGTTGCCTTGCTGGCGTTTGAACGGGCGGATCGTTATTTACACGATGTGGGTCATTCGGACAATGTTGCCCTGAACTTGCGGGCTTTGAGCATGGCCTTTATTAAATTTGCCTTGGACCATCCCGGTCACTTTCGTCTCATGTTCCGTAATGATCTAATTAATCGCCATCATCCGCGCTATCCGGACTGCAGCCAAAAAGCAGGGAAGCGTATTAGTTATGCGATTGCTGCCTATCAAGGTAAAAATGCCTTGAGTTGTGATAGCTTTCAAGATTCTGCGGATACGCTTTGCGGTATCGCGGCTATGCACGGGCTGGCTCATTTGGTATTGGATGAAAAGGCGCTTTGCTTTTTTGATAGTGAAACCATGGAAGATTTTTTAAACGTTGACTTGCCTAGAGTTCTTGAGCGCTTGTATCCATAGGGCTTTGACCATACTGGCTTCGGTACTATGAAGATGAATTACTAAACTAAGTGGGTCATGATTAAGAAAGGTTACGCATCGAGTAGCACAAAAAGCCTTTTGATTGTTTTTATGCTTTTACAATGGGAAATAGGTTGGGTATTCATCAGCTTTCTAAGGTTGAAAGCTGCTTAGGGGTTGAATAGACACAAGTAAGCAAGGGAAAGCATTATGGCAGATCAAAGTCAGCAAGGAAATCCTCCTTCATATGATCAATCGACATTGCCTACATATCAGCAGGCAACACAACAAACACCACAAACTGCTCCTCCAGCATACTCGCCTTATTCGTCTTATATGGGCAGTTATGGAACGTCACCCTATGCAATGCCTTACGGCGGCAGTTATTATCCACCGAGTTCATCAACGACCTCTATGGGTACGGCTTATGGGGATGGTAAAGGTGCGTTAACTCAGGCAGAAGCACTGAATGAGCGTACCGATGGTCAACTTCACGCCTATAAAGATCAGGCTAAATTTGATCAGGAAAAGCAATTACAACACAATGGTATTGAAACGGCTGAAATGGCAGTTGCAATGGGTATTGCCGGTGGAGCTGTGGGTGCGGCTGCCGGTTCAATCCGCAGCACAAAACTCGATAAACACGGCAATATGGTAGATGCTCACGGTAATGCTACTAATAATAAAGAGAATGCTGTTAAAACAACCAGCAAAGGTAAAGGTGCTGTGATTGGTTTATTAGTAGGTCTTGGTGCCGGCGCGGGCTGGAGTTTATTTAATCGCAACTGATTCTAAAGTGTTTTTCTGGCACAATATCGCTTGAGTTCTCAGGATAGCATGAGGTCTTAACTGCGGTATGACAACGAACGCTTCATCAATACCCTCTGAGGGGACATTTAACGTCGGGGATCATTCATCCTCCGGCGCATTTTTGCTTGGGCAAAACTTGCCTTTAGTGGACCCGGCACTTTGGAAACGGCGGCATGCCATTGATTCCGCTTCATTTACCGCCCAGGAAGTCCAGATTGTTCTCCAAACCGCACGCTCTTTCGGTCATATTTTAAGTCGTCCGATTAAAAAAGTCCCCACACTGCGGGGAAAAGTCGTCGTGAATATGTTCTACGAGAATTCGACACGGACCAGTACCAGTTTTGCCTTGGCAGCCCAGTATTTGAGCGCCGATCTCATTAATTTTAATGTTTCCACCTCGTCTGTTAAAAAAGGCGAATCCCTGATTGATACCGCCGAAACCCTGGCTGCAATGGGAACCGATGCGGTTGTAATTCGGCATTCCAGTTCCGGTGTCTGCCAGCAACTGGCCAACTACTTTGGGGATCGGCTCTGTATTTTGAATGCGGGTGATGGTTACCATGATCATCCCACCCAAGGGCTTTTGGATTTATTGACGATTCAATCCCGTCTGCCTGAGATTTCGGGAAAAAAGGTTGTGATTGTTGGCGATATTCTGCATAGCCGGGTGGCTCGCAGTAATATTTACCTTCTGAAGTTATTTGGGGCCAATGTTCATGTGGTTGCTCCTGCGACGTTATTACCCGTTGATATCGAGCGTTTAGGCTGTACCGCCCATACCAAAATCGAAGAGGCTTTAGACGGCGCCGATGTCGTGATGTGCCTTCGCATGCAATTGGAGCGTCAAAGCTCGGGTTTGATTCCTGCCATGAGTGAATACACGCGCTTTTACTGCATCACCAAAGAGCGCTTGAAGCGTCATTGTCAGCCGAATGTGCTCCTGATGCATCCGGGCCCGATGAATCGTGGGATCGAAATTGCAAGCGATGTGGCGGATGATTTGGCCTTATCTCTAATTACCAATCAGGTGACCAATGGCGTTGCGATCCGTATGGCCTTGCTTTACCTTTGCTTGAGTACACCGACAGAACGGAGTGTTTTGCTTCGTTTTCAAGGAGATTCTGTATGAAAATCTTACTCCAAGGCGCACGCGTCATCTGCCCTACCAGTAATACTGACTCGATTCAGGACTTGTTGATTGAAGAGAGTGTCATTGCTCAAATGGGGGAACGCTTATCCACCGATGGGGTTGATAAAGTCATAGCCCTCACATCCGATCAGTGGGTTATTCCGGGCTTAGTCGATGTCCACGTGCATTTTCGGGATCCCGGTAACTCAGACAAGGAAACCACAGCATCGGGTGCTGCTGCAGCTGTCGCTGGTGGCTTTACCAGCGTTTGTGTTATGCCCAACACTACTCCCGTCATTGATAGCACGCCGATGATCCTTTACCTGTTGAATGCGGCCAGGCCGACAGGAATCCAGATTCACCCCATTGCGGCAGTAACCAAAGGCCTTTTGGGTGAAGAAATGACGGCAATGGGTACTTTGAAGGCTCATGGTGCAGTCGCCTTTTCGGATGACGGTCGCCCGGTGGCCAAAGCCAGTATGATGCGCAAAGCCCTCGAATACTCCCGTATGTTCGATCTCCCCATCGTTTGCCATGCGGAAGATTGCAGTTTGTTTGGTAATGGCGTGATGCATGAAGGCTATTATTCGACAGTGCTGGGCATGCCCGGTATTCCATCCGTTTGTGAAAGCGTAATTGTCGCCCGGGACATCGAACTGGTTCGCTATACTGGTGGGCGCGTTCATTTTGCCCATGTGTCCAGCAAGGAAAGTGTTTCTCTGATTCGTAAAGCGAAGGAAGAAGGCTTACCGGTAACGGCAGAAACAACGCCCCACTACCTAACGCTTACGGATGCCTGCTGCCAGGATTACGATCCTGACTTTCGGATGAATGGCCCTTTGAGAGCCGATGATGACCAAGCCGCTTTAATTCAAGCCTTGATTGACGGTGTAATCGATGTGATTGCAACGGATCATGCGCCTCACACTCCCGAAGAAAAAGCGATGCCCTTTGACTGTGCCCCAAATGGCGTCATTGGTCTTGAGACCTCCTTAGGCGTTATGCTGACGAATTTCTACCATACCGGGAAACTGAACCCCACGGAGCTGATTCAGGTTATGAGCAGTCGACCGGCGGAAATCTTTAAACTACCACAGGCAGGCCGCCTAGAAGTGGGAGCCCGTGCGGATATCGCGATTGTGGATCCCAATTTGGAATGGACAGTCGATCCGATGACCTTCAAAAGTAAGTCTCGCAATACCCCCTTCAAAGGGCAAACCCTCAAAGGGCGTGCCACCCATACCTTTGCCGCGGGTCAATTGTTATTTAGTCTTGAATCTGAACAGTCTGAAGCTTTTTGCTGAGAGCTTAGAGTCGAGAGAACTTGATACTATCCGTTTTACAAACCCAAACTTAACAGTATGATTGTTTGAATCCCCATTTTGGCAAATGCCATGATGATCTGTGAATAAGGATTATTTTTCCGATGAATTCCCTTGCTACCCTTTCAATTACCCTTCCTGATGGCTCTGTAAGAACGCTACCAGAAGGATCAACTGGCCTGGACCTGGCGCAGTCTATCGGTCCTGGTTTGGCCAAAGCGGTTGTTGCCAGTGTGATCGATGGAACCATCCGTGATCTCAGCTACCCGCTAATAGATGGGGCAGTAGTACGTCTTTTAACCTCCAAAGATCCGGAAGCCCTGGAAGTGCTCCGCCATTCCGCGTCTCACGTATTAGCGCAAGCCGTGAAAACCCTCTGGCCGGGAACCAAGGTGGCAACGGGTCCGGCGATTGAAAATGGTTTTTACTACGACCTTGAAATCCCTGAGCACAAGCTGACTCCAGAAGACTTCCCTAAGATCGAAGCTGAAATGAAGCGGATTGCAGATGCAGCCCAGATTTTCGAGCGTCGTGAAATCCAGAATATTGAGGGTACGCTTGAAGAGTTCCGTCAGGATGGCGAACGTTATAAGGCGGAAATTCTGGATAAATACCGCGATAACAAGCCTACTCTCTACGTCAACAAAGATGCAAAGACGGGCGAAGACCTTTGGTTCGACCTCTGCGAGGGTCCCCACTTGCCAGATACTTCTAAACTCAAAGCTTTCAAGGTGATGAGTTTATCAGGTGCCTACTGGCGGGGTGATGCTAACAATCCCATGCTCCAGCGGGTTTATGCCACTGCCTTTTGGGATCAAAAAGCGCTTGATGCATACTTGAAACAGCAAGAAGAAGCGGAAAAGCGGGACCACCGAAAGCTTTCTAAAGAATATGACCTGTTTAGTATCCAGGATGAAGTCGGATCGGGCCTCATTCTCTGGCATCCAAACCTGGCAACGGTCCGCGAGGAGCTGGAAAACTATTGGCGACGTGAACACCGCCTTCGCGGCTACGACTTAGTCTACACACCGCATATCGCCAAGCGGGATCTCTGGGATACCAGTGGCCATACCGGTTTCTACATGGAAAACATGTACACGATGGAGATCGATGATCAGGAATACATCGTGAAACCGATGAACTGCCCCCTCCATGTTCTCATCTATAAAGACAGATTGCGGAGTTACCGCGAGCTTCCTTTGCGGATCAGTGAGTTAGGAACGGTTTACCGCTACGAAAAGTCTGGAACGATGCATGGATTGAACCGTGTGCGCGGCTTTACACAGGATGATGCCCATCTCTTCTGCCGTATCGACCAAATTCAGCATGAGATTGTGGAAGTAATTCGCTTTGTGGATGATACCCTCAAACTCTTTGATATGCAGTTTGAAGTCGAACTTTCGACCCGTCCCGAAAAGTATGTCGGTGAAATTGAGATTTGGGATCAAGCAGAAGCGGCGTTAAAAGCAGCTTTAGAAGAATATGGACTTTCTTATCAAGTTAACGCGGGCGACGGGGCTTTTTATGGTCCAAAAATCGACTTCAAATTGAAGGATGCTATTGGTCGAACCTGGCAATGTAGCACGGTACAGCTCGATTTCAACCTTCCGCATCGTTTCGAGTTGAAATATACCGATAAAGATGGCCAAGCAAAACAGCCTATTATGATTCACCGGGCGATCTTTGGTAGCTTGGAACGCTTTGCCGGAACCCTCATTGAGCATTATGCCGGTGCGTTTCCAATGTGGCTAGCACCTGAGCAGGTGGCCATTCTTCCGATTGCAGACCGCCACTTAGATTATGCACATGCGATCGAGAAAACTCTGAGAGCTGACTTGATTCGTGCCAAAGTCGATACCTCAAATGAAGGCATTGGCGCGAAAATCCGCAAGGCTCAAATGGCAAAAGTACCCTATATGTTGATTCTTGGTGATAAGGAAGTAGAAGAAAATCAAATTGCCGTTCGTCATCGCCAACGTGCCGACTTGGGTGCGACGACTCTGCAAGCATTCCACGAGGGTGTTGCCAAGGAAATCAAGACCCACGGGCATGAGCTCTTTACGATTTAGCCGGTAGCTTTTAATAGACTGAAAAAAGAGACCTTTGTATGAAAGGTCTCTTTTTTTATGGGTTATCAAAAAATCTTGGAAAAATCCTTCGAAAAACAATGAAAAAGCCCCAAAAGCACCCTGTTTTATTTCAAGTTTGAACAAAAATAGAGACATTCATGGGTAGACATGACGTCTACATTTTCTGTGGCTTAGGGCACGTTCTAATCGAGGTCTATTTTTTTAACGGGTTCAAAGTCGGTCACCAAACCTAGGCGCATCATTTGTAGGACGCCAGCAGCTTCCTCGTATGAACGAACGGTTTTTAAAAGCCTTAAACGCTCTGGTGGTGCGGAACCGAAGGCTTCTTTGCCGAGATCGAGGACGGTTTTGTTTTCAGAAACCAGGATCACGGGAATATTCTTTTCCAGAGCGGATAGAACGGGAATGCCGCCCAGTGCGTTAGCAGGGATGATCAAGGCGGAAACATCGTCACTAATCAGCTCATAGGGGGCTTGCATATGCTCTTTGGGGTGCATTTGCGGCGCACGGCTCAATCCCATCAGTACACAAGGTAAAAAGGTGGGCGCAATGAACTCGGCTGCTGCTCTAGGGTTGACGACTTCATCCAGGACAGGTTTTGCAGCTTCCCAGGTAAAGATAGGCGCATGGGCGCAAGGTATACCTAATTCGGATACTACCAGATGAGACAGGATACCTTCTAAGCCACCAATGGGATCTACACCCAGGCCCATACGGTAGTCGGCTTCAGCGTCTTTAGCGAAGTTTGAAATCCCGGAAGGACTTGTCTCGGCTTCCTCTTCAAGCTCATCGCTTTTCTCTGAGGCCACGAGCAGGGTATCTTCGAGGAGATGGTTGATCACGGAAGCCACAGAGTCTGCACTAAGCTCTGACTTAGAATCTGAGTCTTTCTTAGCACCTGCATTGACGGGCATACCTGCCTTGCCAAGGAGATCTAAAAGCATATCGCTGACGTTACCGCCTTCTACGACTTCGATAAGGATATCATCATCATCGTCTTCGCCATCCTCCCCGTCGTCATCGTCATGGTCATCTAAGTCGGACTCATCCAAGTCAGTTACATGCAAGTCAGAGTCATCCAAGTCCTGCAACTCATCAATGGAGAGATCCACGGGCATTAGGATTTCAAGTTCGGCACTCTCAACTTTATCGTCTTCATCCTCATCACCTTCTAAGTACAAGTGGGAGCTGATAGAAGCCTCAGACATAACGATGTCATCGGAGTCGTCCTGCTCGTCGTCATCATTGTTGTCAGCATTCTCGGAGTTTGGCTCCGCACGCATGGGTTCAAGATCCGGTAACTGGGTGCAAAGCGCAATCGCATTGGCACCAGATTTGATGAGCTTCATGCATGCTTCCAGGACAGTTCTGGGATTTTTCAGATTTCCAGATGAGCAACCGCTAGGCGTTTGTGTGCAGGTTGTCTCAACAGGCTCACGGGTGAGGACATAGCCCACAATATCTAAGCCATATACCGATTTAGCGGCATTGATGGTATTGAGGTGAAGCGTGAGCATTTCAGGCTCAATGGCTGAATCAAATACTACACCGATACGGTTATGACGAACCGGTTGTAAAGCCCAGTTTCCCTGGATGAATTGATCGAGCGCGTAGCCTTCTACATATAACGTATTGGCGGGCAATTCCTGAAAAACTGCGGCATTGGCCACGTTTGGATGCGTCACCAGAACATCGGAGACACTGGCAATCAAATTCATATAGGGGGTTGCATCTCCTGCAAAACCGCCGATAGATGCACCTGTTCCGGTTGGGATAACCATAACAGTGACAAAGGGCGGTGATGTGGTACTCAGGAGGGACGAGGGCGGGTGTACGGGCATTTAATTAACTTTATGCAATTGGGGATAAGTCGACTTGAATTAGGTTCTCAGTTAGTCTTGCATCAGCAAGGGTGTGCGAGCCTGGGAATAATGAACGTTAGGGGATCTTTCGAACTAAGGCTGTGCGCTTGGGGGCACAACACCGATGAAGGGAATATTGCGGTAGTAGCCTGCAAAATCCAAACCATATCCTACGACAAATTCGTTTCCGATTTCAAAGCCTGTAAAATCGACTTTCACATTGGCTTTGCGCGCTTCTTTTTTATCGAGCAGAACAGCCAGGCGAAGTGATTTGGGCGTATGCAGCGCGGAACCTAAGTAGTCGAGCAGGAATCGGAGGGTCAGTCCGGTGTCGATAATATCTTCCACAACCAAAACATCCTCTCCCGAAAGGGAAGGTAAGGAGAGATCAACCGCTTTAACCGTTCCGGAAGAGGTTTGAGAATCTCCGTAACTTGCGAGGCGGATGAATTCCACCTGACAGGGTAAATCGATCGTGCGAAGCAGGTCCGATGCAAAATGAATGGCGCCTTTTAAAACCACAATGACGACTAAGCGTTTGCTGTTTTTGTAGACTGCGTTAATTTCGCTTCCCAGTTTCTGGATACGTGCTTTGAGTTGTTCTTCACTGTAATGAACGGTGAGCTGCTCTGGCGGACACGGGGGAAGAGAGATGGTTTTGCTTTCAGTTGAAGTAGTAGTCGTTGTCATAAAATGGGTCACTCTGTTTCTTCAAGAAGTATATCGTCATCCTGATCATCGAAGTCGCCCGCGCGGATAAGCGTTGGCATCGCAATTGCTTCACGCTTCACTTCTTCGATAACAGGCGGATCTTCAAGGAGGTAAGGAGGTTCGGGTTGTTGCCCGGGCTGGAGTTGTAAAAGGTGAGTTGGGTTGGACTTTGCTTTCACCTGAATTTGGTGATTAATGCCCAATCCGGGAATCCAAAGTATCATATTGCCGCAAGCGAGCACCATCAGATTGTTTCGCTCAAAGCGAGGGACGCCACGGTTGATTAAAAATTTCTTCAGGCGGAATGCCACATCCATTCCCATGGGCTGGAATTTATCGCCAGGGCGCCGATTCCGAAGTTCCAGCGGTTTATCGTGATAGAGGGAAAAATCCACATACACTTGCTGCGAATCGTGGGCACGGATTGGAGAAATGCTGACCTTCGCCGGATTACGCCATTTTTGAGCGGTGAAGGTTTTATCCAGGGTTTCTAAATATAAATGGCCCGGAACGGTGACGTGCTCAGATAGAGCCGCCGGTGTTTCCCGGGGGACATCAATAATTCTGAGCTGCCCTTTGTAGATGGACAGATAGCGGTTCTTACCCTGAATGCCCTGTGTAACGGATTTAATGGAGGCATCCATTTGGTTACGGCCTTCACCCCGAATGAACATCAGGAGTTCTTCAATACTTTGAAAATCGGAATGAAGTCCATGCTCGCTTAAAAAACGCTTTAGAATGCGTCGTTGGTAGGCGTTGCCTAATTGATTGAAATTCAATGCGTTTAGGTAAAGACCCTGAGCATCGCGCTGTGTGACCTCTGCCCAAATGGGTTTAATCGCGTCATTGAGAATTTCCAAATCCCCTTGAGCGATCAAACCCAGGCGAAAGAGGGCATTTTTGATTTGAGGGAAGGCTTCTTCCACATGGGGAAGAAGATCGTGGCGAATACGATTGCGCTGATATTTCAGATCATCATTGCTGGGATCTTTGAAGACTTCAATCTGGTGGGTTTCCAGATACTCAAGAATGCGTTTACGGGAAACATCGAGCATCGGGCGGAGAATCGGAACGGGCTGTCCGGCGGGTGGCGAGAGAACCAGGCGTTGCTGAATACCACTTAAGCCATCGAAGCCTGTCCCTCTGAGCAAACGAAACAGGATGGTTTCAATTTGATCATCGGCGTGGTGGGCTGTAATGAGCGCATCCGCTCGTAAATCCTGGGCTGCAGCCGTTAAGCGTTTGTAGCGCATTTCGCGTGCAGCGCTTTCGGTCTTAGGAATGGTTTTATCCGCTTGAACAATAATGAGGGGGGTTTCACAGCGCACACATTGGCGGTGAAGCAGGGGGAGTTCCGGAGGCGGCGTGCCTCGCCAGCCGTGGTTTACATAGAGGGCTGTCACTTGAATGGGCACTGTTTTTTTCAGTTCGTTCAGAATGAAAAGCAGCGCCATCGAGTCGGTGCCGCCCGAAAAAGCCAGTGCAAGATGGGTTTGTGGCGCGGGCGACAAAAGGCCCTCTGCTTTAAGATTATCGCTCACCAAGTCCAGAATCATCGCTGTAGACGGCCATCCCATTATGCTAAAAGATACTGAATCTTAACGTAAATCACGGGATTACTCAAGAAAGAGCTGATAGTAAACCAGCAAATGTCATTCCCGCGTAGGCGGGAATCTTACTCATTCAAGGTCTACAGCTTAGGCAGCATCAGTGTGTTTGACGCCCGAATTCCCCTCCCTTGGAGGGATGGCAGGCAAAGCCGGACGGGGTGGTCGATCAGAATAGACTGTTTTTTGGAAAAAGGGGTTTGACACGGCCGTATCTTGACTTTAATATGAACACATCCACAACACCTGTGTCGGGGTGGCGGAATGGTAGACGCGCACGTTTGAGGGGCGTGTGGAGCAATCTGTAGGGGTTCAAGTCCCCTCCTCGACACCAAAAACAACAATAAAATGAAGCGGTATAAAATAAGAGCAGAGATAGATTTGAGTTAATCTTCTGGCTGGTTAGCTATTGAATCAGTCCTAATTTAATCTTAACAACGGCTTCATGTTAAGTCGTTTTTTGCATTTGAAGCACTTTTTTATTAAATTGAGAATATCTATTTAAAAAAGTCGACTCTCGGAATCAATTTCTAAACAGAAAGCAAACTCATAAAATGATTCCTTCTCTGCCATTTCCTGCTATTCCAACACAGAATTCTTTCGCAACTTCTCAACCTCTCATTCAACCTCAATTTGCTGCTGCACGTCACTTTAATTTGAGTAAGGTGCTGAGACATCGTACACCTCAATTTGTTCGTAGAGGTCACAATACAGGTGAAAGAATTTTTTATGATTACGTAACTGGAAGTGAACGCTATGCTAGTGCTTTGGAAGCGGATACTGTCAGCTTTATAGATAACAGTAGTCGTCGTCAGGTACGTCGCAGATTGAGTATGGATAGGCTTTTAAATCGTTTGCCAGTTGACAGAGCAGCACCCGTAGATACCAGCTTTCAAGATCAGTTTGCAAACATGAATTTAGGGACTGAGGAGGGAAGACGGGATTCCTTCTCTCCAGAGAGAGAGCGTTCTGAATCTCCGTTTCATCAAAATCCTGGAACCTCTCGATCTCGAAGACGAAATAATTCGTCTCGTCGCCGATCCATTTCTCCTGATTTTTACCAAACGTCTCAGGAAGCTCCAAATCCAGAACCTGAGAGAACTGGACGGCATCGTTCTCATAAGCGGCAACATGCTCGATCAGCTAGTCTGCCAACGGGGAGACCTGGGTTGCACAACTGGTTCAGGGAACGCTTTACAGAGCCCAGAGAAAGAGTCTATAGACTTTTCGAACCCAGGCCCTTGAGATTGCGCCCCACAGATCGAATTCTCGGTACAGAGGGCAATAATCTTAATCGAATCTATCGAAGCGCTATAACGGGGAAGGTTAGTTATGGGCCACAAATACGGGAAGAGCTAGAGGCGTTTTCAAGAAGAGCCTTTCGTACGAAACAGGCCTATCGTGGTGCAACGCCTCCCCCTAGTCATGGTATACAATATTTTAGTCGGCCTTACCCAAGGCAAGTTAAATATGGCACGGAAGATTATTATCTTCGCTATCCTGCCTTTGCAATGAAGGCAAGTTTATCGAATGACCATTTACTGTTTCTGGATGAAGATGCAGTTGTTACGACACAAGTGCATCTAGACCCTCTCTATAGATAGGTAAAATTATCCATTGAGAGGCATTCCCCACCGCGCTTTCACATGCTGATATTAATCAACAACTTGGCCTTACATGAGTGATTATATGAATCAGGTAGAAGCTTTTTTCCAAAGCTTAGGATTGCCATAATGCAGGCTGTCATCCTCTCTGAAGCTTCTAAATCCTTCCCCTTCTGAAAATTGCCATTACCCGTAGGCTGTGAAGCAGACGAATAGAATGTCTTAGGAGCTGTGAGTAATGATCAAGCGGGCTACCGGCCTCTTGTAATAGGAATGTATCGATCGCCAGGAGGAATAGGCTTTGGAGAGCGTTTTTCACGACGAGGCTTTAGAGACCCATCTGAATTCATGTTTCCGCCCCCGGCTTTTGATCTGGAAGTACCTGGACGCTCCATCAATTGTATTTGTTTTCTAAAATGAGGTATTCCAGACATAGTTCATATCCCCTATACAGTGCAATCTTGATGAACATTTAAATGAGCTCACTCATTTAAATGTCCGCTGTTAATATCAATTTTAATGTTCATTTCCACCTGAATTCATCGAATATTGGCATAAAAACGTATTCACTTAAGAGTGATGTTCTTTATAAAGTTTTATTAACAATTATAATCACTCGGTGCTCAATTCTAACCGTCTCATACAACATCCGAGCAACGAATGGGTAAAACGCTTGCATTTACAGTCATCGTCAACTGGCCGTCCATAGGCCCTATAGTCAGGGAGGGGAATATTAAGGTTGGTCCCGCTTGTTTTTGAGGGCGCTATAACCAAAACCTGTAAGTGAATTTACGATATTTGTCATTTTTTAGCTTAAGAAGCTTCAATCACTGGATGCTTTTTGGAAGCGATCTAGCTTTTTGGCAAATGGTCTCTTCGCTTGCTCAATTGAATACAAGCCTTTGTTCTTAGTTTGCACCGAATTTCTTGCATGCAGGCGAAGGAGTTTCAATCCAAAGCCATTGCTTTGAAAGCTCGCGCAGAGCTATTACCCATCGCTTTCCCATGCGGATATAATCAACAGCTTGGCCTTGCGAGTGATTATACGAATCAGGTAGAGGGGTTTCTTCAAAGCTTAGGACTACCCTAAACAATTAATTTTTTGCCAGAAGAGTTGGAACAATTATTCTGTTCTGTAAGAGGCTGGGTTATCGGTTTTTTATGGGTTGGTGGATCTCCCATCGACACTTCGCCATGTTGTAGAAGTGGAGCGAGCCTTTGTTCTAAGGTTTACCCCTTTTTTGGATACACGTCGAGCCCTGCTTTTTCTAACGACGCTCGTTCTGGCATTAGTTCCAGAGTGCTTTGCTAGCTGTGCTTCGATTTCATTTAAGGTGTTATTACCCTGCTCGTCTAGAAAAGCTTTCCGTCCCCTTAATGTTTCAAGCACAACTTCAATTGCTTCACGGTCTTTTCGCGAGTCTCTTCGTATATTGCCAAGAGCAACCTGTCCTTGCCGTGATAGTTTTTTAAAATCCTTGTCTGGAATATGCCTGGAAGCCTTATTAAAGGTTTGTTGCGTTACGGATGATTGATGAGTACCCCTCTGTGTTTTTTCCTGGGTCTGATATTCATCCAGTTGAGTACGCAATTTCTGCAATTCAGCCCGGGTTTTTCTAAGATTTTCTCGAGTTTTGAGCGTGCCTTTGGGTAGTGCCCAATTCTCAACACCCGGTTCTTCTACAGGCTTATCAGGAGTAAATGAACGCGTTACAGCTTTTTGTGGAGGGACCGTATTCGTTTGTTTTGCTGCGTTAGGCCGCTTGTTTTTCTTTTTGGGTTTTGGAGCAGTCGTGGATAGATTCAAATCTAATTCAGGAATTTTACTCTCTACAGTCAATGCTGGCTGAACGAAGGGACTGCGTTTATTAAGGTTTGATGGTGGAGCTTTAACGTCGGCTATTTTCGGAGATACTGGACTTATTACTTTGGTAGGTACGTTCTTACTGGTGAACCAAGAGGTAATTCCTAAATTAGGGAATGCATTATAAAAAGTTGAGAAATAACCTGGTGTATCAGAAGCCGTTAAACGGGGTGATGGGAGGGGTGTTTTAGGTTTACTGATACCTGCTTCAAACTGCTCGTAATAGGGAATAAGTCTAGCTGAATTGTCTAACTGTCCTTTTTTGGACCGGCTTTGTTTTTTTTCTTTGAGGCTTTTTATAGCTGTTTTAGCGTCATCCAAGTGTTCTGGGACGTCCCGAGCTACACGAACCATTTCTTCTAGCAAAGCATTTGCATGGCCTTCTGATAAGCCTGCCGCTGTTTTTGCAAAATAGGTTGCAGAACCCAGGAATGCTTGTGGGCCTATTTTCTGATAGACACCCCTTAATAGACTATGCACTGCTTCTTTTTTTTCAGTGGCCGTTGTTTCTGCGTGCAACCGTAAAAGACGTGTGGCTACAGTTTCACCCGTTGAAGAAGTTTCTCTTAACTGAGAAGCAGGGAGCCTTTCAAAAGCTTTTGGAGCTATGGGCACATTGGCATTCAGTTTTTCGAAAACTTGTTCAACAGTCAGTTTTTTCGCCCCGAAATGAGGTGAGGGTGCTGACTGGTTTACAGAAGGGGGTTTTAGAAAACTGGGTTGAGGAGACGTGAAAAAGCCAGTAGAAGAAGAACTAAACATAGTTATGCAGCACACTTGTATTGTGAGAAGGTGATATGCATTTATTGCACAACAAAGATCCTCTCGTAGCAAGTAGGCTCTTGATGGCTTAATAAGCTCTAGCTTCGAGCGAAAACAAGAATGCTATTTGCGGGGATCGTGATGGATGCAGAGCACGGCAAGCCATGACATCCCCAGCCGTTGGCATTAACGCCATAGCCATTCCCGGCGACAATGGGGTTTACCCAGTTGTCGTAAACATCACTGTTAAACACTTCACGCCAGTAGCCACCACTTGGGAAACCGATCTGATAGTTATATTGGGTTGACTCACTTAAAGAGGCAACGACAATGACATCCTGCCCGGAGCCTTCCATCCAGCGCTGAAAGGCAATCACGCGATTATTATTGTGCACGTGAATAATCGATAAACCTTCCCCACGCAGGGCGGCTTGTCGTTGACGCAATTGAATGAGCTCCTGAGTGAAGCGCAGAAAATCACCCATAACTTTGTCGCCACTCTCTAAGCCGTTCCACCAGAGCAGATGATCCGGGTTGGGCGTATCGCTCCACTGTTTGTCCTCTAAAAACTCCTGTCCCATAAAGATCATCGGGATTCCAGGCGCCGTCATCAAAAGCCCCAGTGCCACGCGGCTTCGACTACGGGCATACCAGGAATGAGAATCGTTATTGTTCGAAAGCCTTGCAATTCTTTGGCTGCGCCCTTCATGGACTTGATCGTGATCTTCTATAGCATTGATGGCTCTCCAACGATTCCCAAATGGCGTACTGAGCATGGCGTTGGAAATGCCGTCCATATTAACAGAGGAGTAGGCACCACTGGCTGCCCCAGCGAGGGCTTCCCGAACAGCATTTCTGAAGCTGTCATTCCATGCGGCATCGAAGCCAGCACCGCCATCCCAGGTTCTTTTAATGACGGCATTATTGACTGGCCAGTATTCAGCAATTTGGATCGCTTCTGGTTTCTGGGTTCTTAAGGTGTCGGTAATATATTGGCAAGTTTGCCATCCGCCAAAAGCATCCATTACGCTGACTTCATCAAAGCGGAATCCATCGATCCGGTATTCCTCAAAGAAAGACCGAGCATTATCAATTAAAAACTGTTGAACATCCTGATTCCAATACGCAAAAACTAAGCCGCCAGCCCAGCCCTTCTCGGTAAAATACAGGCTATCATTATTATTTCCTTTGGGCATGCCGTCTAAAAAGTACATGCTGCCTTCATCAAAACCGCCGCCAGCGTGGTTGTAGACGATATCAAAGAGCATGGCGATGCCATACACATGGCACATATCGACCAAGGTACGCAGTTGGTTGTCACTGCCCTTAAGTGAACTGATATCGCTGTATTCTGCTTGGCCGATTTGCTTTAGCAATGCATTAATTTGCTTAAAATAAGCTTGAAGTTTTTCATCGTTTTCTTGAGCATAATTATTTTCAGGGCTGAAGTAGTCTGTCCCGTTATACCCCATACTGTATTGCGTTTCGAATTCCTGTACGGGTAAAAGTTCAATCGCGTTAATGCCTAAAGCTGCCAAATAAGGTAAGCGTAGAATGACGTCAAGGAAGGTGCCTTCAGAATGACCGGCACCAATGGAATAGGTACCGACATGCAATTGATAAATAATGAGATCGTTGAAAGCTGGTGGCGTAAAGCTGTTACTATGCCAGGGGAAATTGTAGGGATTGCGTAATACGCAGTTCGAGTTTGGGAAAGAGGGCTCTGCCGTTAAAAGACGAGCTCTGGGATCACGCTTATAGTGGGTTGCTCCAATCCCTTCTACAAGATACAGGTATTGATCATGCTCTTTAAGTCCTGGGATAAAGCAGGCCCAGTGTCCCCCGTTTAATGGTTTGAGTTGAGTCTCTGCATTGGGTTTCCATTCATTAAAGTTTCCGACGATACAAACGGATTTTGCGCGAGGGGCCCAGATTCGGAACGTCGCCCCGCCCGGGACTAGGTTTCCACCCATGGGAATGCTGTTTAAATCAATATTCGGTGTCGTATTGGGCGTTAAAGCGGAACGAGTATCCGGTGTTTTTTGAGTGGCAACAACCATACAATTTAACTCTCTCTTCCTCTTCGCATCAGTATTTCAGGAGACGCTTTTTTTAAGCTTACTTTGTTTTGTTAAGCACAGCTTTTAGAAAAAAATAATAGGACTTAAATCCCAATAAAAGAATAGTCTGTTGGGGCATTTTAGTTTTTTTAGAAGCCGGATAGTAAGCTTTCTTTTTGCATGATTTGTATAATAAAACTATGGAGGGAAACAGATGTTTTATAACAAATTGAAGTCGACTCGATTCGCAGGTTTTATTCTCGCTTCACTGCTTTTAGGCACTACTATGCTATCTGCCCATGCCCAAACTCAGTTGGATATGACAACGCAAGCTGGGGAAGCCTATAAAAAAGCAGATTTAGAGCTGAATCAAACTTACCAAGCGGTGATGCAAAAATTCAAGAATGATAAGCACACAAAAAATAAAATCAGAGCTGCAGAAATCGCATGGCTGAAATACCGCGATGCGGAGATGCAAGCCATTTATTCCCATGCCGATAAACAATATGAATATGGTTCGGTTTATCCGATGTGCCATTCAATGGAGTTGACTGCATTAACTGAACATCGCACCCAGGAATTAAAACTATGGCTTGAACCCGATGAAGACGGTGTTTGCAACGGAAGTCGCCATTAAAGAGAACTTCTATTTTGTTTACGAAAAAGAGCACTTTTTTCTATGTTTTGCCTTTAGCTACTTGATATAAAGTTTTTAAGAAATTGAAGGTTAACCGATGCCTGTTGGTCGTATTCATGTCAAAACTCGTGCAACTAAAAAGGATGTACGTTTTAACCCATTAAAAAAGCCTTCAGAACAACAGCGTATTGTTTCGCATAAAGCTCGCCAGAAGAAAGCTCCAGCTCTTTCTGAAAAGGGTGATCAATACACTTCCCTAGAGACAGCTTCCATTAAATCAAGTGATGAAAAAGTTGCTCAACTCTCAAAAAAGCCAACCCAAAACCATATTCAAAAGCCTAAAAGATTGGGAATGAAGAAGAAAGTAATTGTTGCCATCGTTTTAGCTGGAGGATTCATTTCTAACAGTATAAGAACCCTTGGAAAGCATGCTAATCATACAAGGCCGAATTTGTCATATGGTGATTTGGTGAATCATTTCCCACAAGGAGCTTCAGGAAGTATTTCTCACGATGATCTGAGTAAACTTCTTGAGTCATCCGATCCTAAAACTCAAAGATGGGGAGCATTATTATTAGGCAATCCCTCTTTATCAGCCTCCCGTGAACAAGCCAAGGATGGTCTTATAAGCATTAATTCAATCAAGGCTGGAGACCAGCCTTTCAAAGGGATACCTAATACCCAAACCGAGGCACAAAGACCATTCCCAAAAAGGAAAAAATCCAGCAATTAGTCATGAGTCTGCTGAGTTTTGAAAGACTATAGCGTTGATTAAAATCTTAAAACTTTGAGATGAGAAAAATACCGGCAATCAAACAAAGCCCACCAATTGCTCGGCCAATGTTCATCGGGTGTACTTCCAATCCAAACCATCCGAAGTGATCGAGAGCGAGTGACATCAGAATATTGGCTGTAATGGTTAATCCGGCCAGTGTTCCCGCACCGAGCTGATGCACAAAGAGTAATCCCGCGACGACGGCAACCCCCCCAATTAAGCCACCCATGGGCGCCCACCATGGCATGCTGCTTAAAGCTCCGGCTGTGGGTAATGGCATCGGTTGGCAAAAAAGTAAGACCAATAAAAAAGCAACAATCGGGATAAAAGAAATTAAACTGGCAAGCCAGGGATTTACAAAAGCATTTTTAAGCGCTCCATTCATAGGCGGTCCCCAGGCTTGTAACGCCCCTGAGGCGAGTACAAATAAGCAAATCCAGAATTTACCAGTAGTCGCCATGATATCCCTTTCTAAGGATGCACGAGTGAGATAGTCAGTAATGTTAAAAGGAGAGAAACGGGCATAATAATTGCCCCCAATTTTAGAAAGTCCCACGCGCTCACATGAAGCCCTTCTCTTCGAAGCGCGGTAAGCCATAAAATAGTGGCTAAAGAACCGGTGACGGACAGATTAGGTCCAAGATCGACGCCGACGAGTATGGCATTGTTGACTGATTCTGCGACATGGGCTGTTTGAAGGACGGTTCCGGCAATTAATCCCGCTGGTAAATTGTTAATAAGATTGCATGTCACGGCAACCACAGTCCCACTGATCCAGGTTGATTCAATGACAGAGTGGGAAGTCACTATTTGAAGCCAGCTAACCAGGGTGCTGATAGCACCTGTTTTTGTTAAGGCTTCCACAAAAATAAAAAGTCCGGCGACTAACGGAATAACACTCCAGGAAATGCTTTTTAGTACGTTCCAAGGCGATGTTGAAGACAGTGTAAACACACAGATTGCAGTGACAATTGCGGCAAGAAATGTGGGTAAACCCAGTGGATAGCCAATTGCTGAAACGGTTAATAAAATGACTCCCACAATAAGAAGCCCCCAACCTGTTAGTTTACCCGCCCGAGACAAGCTTACCAGTGAGAGGCCGTCTAGGGTGACGTCTTGTTCAATACTGTTCTTTTGTAAGAGGCGTAACAACCAGTAGGTGCTCATAATGGCAACTGCCGACGGTAACGCGTAGCGAGGAATCCACTCTAAAAGGGACGGTAAGTGTTCTCCATAAATAACGAGATTAGCCGGATTTGAAATGGGTAAAACAAAGCTCGCGGCATTGGCGATAAAGGCACAAATAAGTAAATAAGGAATCGGATTTTTAATTCGGGCTGATTTTGTGATCGCCGCCACTGCGGGAGTCAGTACGACTGCAGTGGCATCGTTGGACAGGAAAATAGTGACAACGGTGCCAAGGCAATAAACCAAGGTAAAAAGCTTAACTGAGGATTCACCAGAATACGTCACAGCTTTAGCAGCAAGCCAGTCAAAAAGCCCTTCTTTCTGGGCGAGCTCTGCTAAAAGCATCATTCCAATTAAAAAGAAGTAAACATCGAGCCCTTTTAAGACTCCTACACTGGCTTCTTGTAGCGATATTAACCCAAATCCCAATAACAGCAAGGAGCCCAGGATTGCCCAACTATATTCTGGCAAGCGTAATGGACGAAAAAGAATGCAAGCCGTTGATAGGAGAACTATCAGCCAAATTGCCAAATGACTGCTTATCATGTTTGAGTTTTAATCCGCCAAACTTAAGGTATTCCGATAATTTTATTGATTCAACCATGCAGAGCAATTGAACGATATTCCTCCATAGAGGAAAACCACTAGGTGAATAAGCTATCGATTAATGCGTTGCCCTATAATTTGCTACTGCTTCGGTTTCCCCAAAGCGCTTTCAATCCGTCAAAGCTTGGCCAGCATCGATTCACAAGTGATAAAACCGCATGGGCACGTGGGGTTGGGTTTTGACGAGCGTCCCGACCAAAAAGCCAGAGTGCCTTTCTAAAAGTTTTGCTATGCCAAAGAAAGCTTTCACTCACGATTTGTCGCTTGCAGAGATCCGTAATCCCTCTGTCTCCGTGGCTGCTTCCGTAGCCGCTGTTTTTCCAACCACCCCAAGGCGCGCTGGCTAAGGCAAAATTGGTCATGCCGAGTTCATTAATAACGACTGTGCCTGTTTGAATCTTGTCTGCCAAAGCCCATGCAATCTCTCCAGGTCCTAAAATACTTGTGGTTAGGCCATAGCGAGAGGCATTAATATGCTGAATGGCTTCTTCGACCTGATCGTAGGTAATGACGGATAACACGGGGCCAAAACTTTCCTCATGGAGTAATTCGGCTTTGGGTGGTAAATCAGTCAAAATGGTGGGTGTATAGAAATAGCCGGGACCCGTGAGGCGTTGACCACCCGTGATTAAGGTTGCGCCTTTGGAAAGAGCATCCAAAATTTGACGGTGGAGCTTTTCCCTTTGCTCTGAACTGATGAGGGGACCAAAATGACAGGCCTGAGGCGGATGGCCAATTGTTGCCCGGGATGGACCTACTCGAAGTTGACTCACCTTGTGCTGCAAGAGCGTCATCATCGGCTTATAAAGTCTCTTTGGGACATAGAGGTGTTTAATGGCGGCACAAGCTTGGCCTGCATTGTGAAAACGCCCCCAAACAGCGCAGCTACTGGCCCAATCTAAATCCATAAGGCCATCAATCAAGAGTAAGGCATCGTTGCCGCCTAATTCCATGCAGCTCCAGATTCCTTTTTCAGCTGCCTGAACCCTCAATTGCTGCCCGACATGGGTACTGCCTGTAAAAATCAGTCCGTCAATGAGGCTTTTTACAAGCGCTTGTCCGGTGTCTGCATCCCCTTGGATGAGTTGAACAATGTCTGGAGAGTACCCACTATCCTGTAAAGTTTGCCGAAGCAGCTGGATGAAGTAAGCGCCACAGGCGGGCGCATGCTCACTGGGCTTAAAAAGAACAGCGTTTCCAGCCATTAAGGCTGCGGCAATACTGCCGGCGGGGATCGCAATCGGGTAGTTCCAGGGCGCAATAACGCCGATTACGCCTCTTGGGAGCCACGTTTCCCAGTGAATTCGTCCTGTAATGACCGATAAAAGATCGGGAATAATGAAGCGCCGCTTCAGTTGCGAGCTTCCTTGACTGGCAGTGTAGCGAATAATGCTGATTGCTGCTGCAATATCGGATTCGAGTGCATCGTGGAGGGGTTTACCGATCTCCGTATGAAGCTCTTCCGCCAGCAAATCGGCATGCACATGAAGGAGGGCGCAAAAGTTTTTGAGGAGTTTGGCTCTTTTTTTTAAACTAACGCGCTCCCAGTTTTTTTGAGCCGCATGAGCAATCAAACATGCGTCCTGCACCTCAGATTCATCAGCACAGGCGTAAGTTTCAATCAGTTCCCCACTGATGGGGCTGTATTTATCAAAAGAACTTGCTATTTCACTTTGCTGGGAGGGTGTTTCAATTTTTTCTTCTAACATGAAAACTCTCAAAATAAGATTTACGCACAATCCTGGGGGATAACATCCTGGCACGATTAGACATTTCCCAAAATCAGATCATACTCTCAATAAAGCCAATCTGTCTTATTCAAGTTTTACTGCTTTTGGTTCGAGATCCATCATACATATCAGATTTATACTTCCCAGTCCGGCACATAGGGTAAATCAAAATAAAAAGACGGAGTACTAAAACGCCATGAATTTCATGAATACGGTGAAGGTTTTCGAAATTAACGTGCTTCGTCAGGCAGGGGTAACCATATCACCAAGCCAATTGGGCTTGAAATCTGATCCTGTAGCAGATCTTCAGGCTCAAAGCGGTTTTTCCGCTTTTGGCAGCGTCCTGAATAAGTTAACCGGCAATTCTACGATGAGTAGCTCAGCAATGAGCACTTACTATACGCCTCCAAACCCACCAACACCACCGACTGATTTAACGGATAATGCTGCGATGTTGAAGTATCAGCAGGAAATGCTTACCTATAATCAGTCGTATCAAGCCTATAATCAACGCATGATGCAGCTTATGTTGCGCCAAATGCAGCAGATGCAGCAAAGTGCAATGCAGGCTCAAAGCGCATCCTCCTCCAATACATCTTCCAGTAGTTCGAGTGATGGACTGGGAATCGGCGGTATTCTGTAGATTTAAATCTTAGCTAGTGTGAAAAGGCCCTTTTTTTGGGGCCTTTTTTGTTTTTTAGTGCTGTTTTCACAGGCCTGGCCTTAAAAAAGATTTTGGCTTCGAAAAATAGAGCAATTTATCTCAACAGGATTTGTTTATATAAACAGGTAGAGTATCTGGTAGGACGAGAGAATAAAACAGTTCAGCTTAACCCTCTTTTAGGTTTCAAATTTCAATTTTGCAACCCAAAAGATTAAGGTTTAGAGGCTCTGCTTTATCACACAAAAGGGGAAACAAAGGGGAAGTTAATTAGGTAATTAATTCAATTTAATAATTGAAATGTAGAGTAGAAGAGGAGATAGATTATGAGTTTTCAAATTGGCGGCTCAGGCAATACTTACTACAGAGGCGACTCCATGATTTCCCATCATGATAGGGCCAATGGAAACGGATCCGGTACTAACTTCTATGTATCAGGTGCTGGCGCTAAAAACGCAGTCTGGGATGATGCTGCGAACTCAACATATGCCAGAGGCGATAAATCAGATTTAAGCAAAACAGGCTATGATACAATTTTATCTCATTATGGTGAGATTGTTGATAAGTCCAAAGAGTCTGGTGGTGATGGACAATCCATTACAGCGGAAGGTTTATTTGACTTTGCTGCTTCCACTACGGATGTCGCAACACAACGCTCTTTAATCTTACTAATGACGAACCCTGATTTATTAAACAAATTAGATGGTTCAGATCACAACGGTCTTATTGCTAGAGGTGAGCTTGAGGCTGGTGCCGCAGCACAACCAGAAGATGTCGTTAAAGGGGAAAAAAATGCGGCGGAGTTTAGAAAGAAACTAGGCGAAGTCGCAAATGGTTCCGCCATTGGCTATATGGATCGTTTTGAAGCCATGTTTGGTGGTGATGGTAAAAATGGTTTAGTTGGAGAACGCGGTTTGTGGGCTCTTTCAAAATTGAAAAACTATCCAGATGCTGTAAAAGGTGGTCCTAACCAAGACACTGCCATCCAAGCATATTACGATGACTTAAAAGCGAGTGGTTTAGATCCAAATAAAGATAAAGGCTTTACATTTAATAAGCTCAAGGAAATTTTGACAACCGATGATGGTGATCGTAAAGCGCTTGCTAATGTTTCGGATAGTATGAACTTTGTTAACGCTGCGGACTTCATCTACAACGGTGATGCGAATAGTCCAGAAACTCAAGGTGACGGCCCTGGATCAAACAGAAGTCGCTTTAAAACCTTCTTGAGTGCAAATTCCAATGCACCTTCAATACAAGACTTTACGGATGAAGCGGCAGGAAAAAACACAACAAATAACAATTAATCTGAAATCAGTAAATTTAAAGACCCGGCAACGAGAGTTGCCGGGTCTTTTACTTAAGGCGACGTATTATAGTAAGTTACACCATTGCTGGTAAAAGTTTGTGTTCCGTAAGGGTTATAGCCTTGAAAAGCGTTATTGTAAGGGTAATACCCTTGTGGATAATTGTTGTTCCCTAAAACTTGGTTGAGAATTCCGCCGATGCCTTTTTGTTGGTTCATCATCACGGGGTTTGCATAACCATAATTGCCGGGATATTGATATTGGGGTTGTGGATAATACGTCTGTCCCGCACCGTAAGCTGCGCTATTGCTGTAAGGGTTGTAGGGATTATTCACAACAGGATAATTGGGATAACCGTAAACAGGTGTTGTAGATCCGTAAGTGGGAGCTTTGATATTTTTATTCATGTAATAACTGCCCGCCATTCCACCTGCCAACATGGCAAGACCCGCCACGCCGCCCAAGGCAGCTTTGGCTTTAGAACCGCTTGAAGAGCCAAGTGTGGAATTGTCATCGTCTTTGAAAAAGGGATCGTTTCCAAAAAAGTCGTCATTTTTGGGATTGAGCGCTTTTTGTTGTGCTTTTTCCAGCCGCGCTGCTTCCCGTCGGGTCAGTTGTGGATAACGGACTTTCACGCCGTCCGGTACAGACGGAAGCGGTGCTGAAGAAAGGATCTGTGGACCTTGCTGTGAATTATGGGCTGTTTGAATGGATTGATTATTAAAAGGTTTTAAAGTGGAAGCTGCCTCTTTGGGGAATACTTTTTGAAGGCGTGCAATCAGCTGTCCCGCATCACCATGGTAGAGTTGTTCATCGAAAACGATTTTCTGAATTGCGTTGAGGCGAGCAACGCGGCTGCTTCCTGCCGGGACCATAATGGCTAAAGATTTCTCAATGGCTTTCATAAAATCTTCATAGGGTGAAAGCTTTGCATCCAGCATGGCTTGAGAAATTTGAGGCTTTTGAGGCAGTACGCTTTTGGGAGGGAGCGTCGTATCCACGAGAGGACGGGCAGGCCAATTGTCACCAAAGCGACTGCTCACCACCAACTTTTGCGACTCGGTAGGTGTACCTGCCAAGACGGGAACATTGAGTATTCCGGCAAAAAAGCTAAGGAAGACAAGAAAACTGACAAACTGCTTCTGAGCAGTTGAAAAACAAAAAAGAGGCATGAGAAAAGGTCTTCTTACTGATTAAAAACAGGCTGTAACCTGGAGATAAGACAAGCTATGTCCTACTTAAAACCAGCCCTCTTTCAAAATTGCCAGGCCGTGCTGAACAATTATGCCTACATCGTTACTGCGTCGCCGTACCGTCCTCACGCATGTTATGCATACACTGCGGGTGCCAGCTCTTAGCGCCTCGTAGCCACGATTGTCAACAAGCCCTATGCCATATATTTGCCTAAATATAATCCACTGACGTTAGCAAATCCATGTTCCCAATCTTCTAAAACTCGTTTACTCACCAGTTCTGGGCGAATATTACGTTCCAAACATTCTTCTCTTGTGAAAAAAGCCATGTCGTTTAAGTTTTCATCAAGGGCCATCATAGGGACCCCACCCACATAATCACCCAACATAAACACATCGATGGTGTGCTTGGGGGTACGATCACTCGATTTTGGATCGGGTGCACGAAGAAAATCAGCCAGATACAATACTTTTTGGATGCGGATATTTAGATTGATTTCTTCCTTTATTTCTCGAACAGCACAGTCCTCAAGCCCTTCATCGACCTCTAAGGTGCCACCTGGAAAGACCCAAAAAGGTTTGTTGTTTTGCCGAACCAGTAGAATTTTATTGTCTCGAATGAGGATAACTCCAACGCGAACTTTAAATTGGTACACGTCTGACATAAAAATTCTTCCTTTTCCTACTGACTCCTTTTCAAGTCTAGCAGATGTTAAAAGCCTAATCAGCGTCTAGAGAAAATCCTGCAATAAATTGTCCACTTATAAATCGTAAATCAATTAACAACTCTAATGAGGTGTTTCGCCCCAGCGGTTATACAAATTGTGATCGAAACCGAGTTGATCTAGCACTTTCCCAATGGTATAGGCAATTTGCCCATCAACATCGCCAAAGTCCGGCAGATAAAAGGTGAGCATCGGCGGTAAAATGCAAACGCCCATTTGAGAAAGTGACAGCATATTTCGGAGGTGAATCCCATTAAAGGGGCTTTCACGAGGAACCAGAATGAGCTTTCGTCCTTCTTTCATCGTGACATCCGCCGCACGAGCTGCCAGTGTATCGGTAATGCCATTTGCAATACGCCCCAAGGTACCCATAGAGCAAGGAATAACAACCATTCCTTGTGTTAAGTGAGTACCACTCGAAGGAGGAGCATCCAGGCGATTATTTTCGAACACCGAAAGCTGTGTTGCGTAGCTTTCAGGCATCTTGAGGTGTTGAATTAAAGTTAAAGCTTTGTTGCCGCTGACTTTAAGCCCAGTTTCCGTAAAGATAACCGGGTAAGCTTTTTCGGTCAGTACCAGCTCAACGGGCTTGCCAATTTGAAGCAGTACCCGAATCAGCTCGAAACCTAGCACACTCCCTGAAGCTCCTGTAATGGCAACCACAACCGGTTTGATTTTAGGAGTGGAAAGAATAATGTCTGAGTTTTGTGCGTCGGAAGTATTCATTCCCACATTCTAACTGAGTCGGGCCCCATCTTGCTAATTTGTTGAGGCAGTGACACACTGTTTTATTAATCCCCCCACCCTTGATCCCTCCCCCGTAAAGGGGGGAGGGGAGAATAGCGGTCCCAAAATGGGAAAATAAAATGAACTCGTCTTTAAACGGAAAAACTGCTTGGATTACAGGTGCTAGCCAGGGGATTGGAGAAGCGATTGCTCATCGTTTGGCTGCGGAAGGGGTGCAGCTTGCCTTATTTGCAAGAAATACGGATAAACTGAATGCCTTATCAGAGCATTTACAGCACCAATATCCCGGTTGCGAGTGTCTCGTTTTAAGCGGTGATGTTCGTGATTCCAATGCGGTTAATGCGGCATTAAAAGCGATCATCAAGCATTGGGGAAGCTTGGATATTTTAATTAATAATGCGGGGATTGCTTCCCCTTTAGGGCTTTTACAGGAGTCCACGCCTGATGAAGTGTCACGTGTATTGGATACCAACTTGAAAGGGGCCATTTATGCCATGCAGGCAGCAATTGTTCCGATGGTGGCACAGCAAACGGGCTGCATCGTTAATATCAATTCAATCGCAGGGCAGACTGCTTTCCCTTTTTGGGGCGTCTATACTGCTAGTAAGTTTGGCATGAGGGCGATTACGGAATCCCTGGCACAAGAACAGCGGCAAAATGGAATTAAAGTTTGCGGGATTTACCCGGGTGCGGTTGATACAGCCATTTGGGATGGTATTTCAGATACATTGGATGGGGAAGCCCGGCGTACGGGTATGTTACAGGCGGGTCACATCGCTGATGCAGTCTTGTATGTTTTATCTCAGGCGGATACAGTGTGGATTCCAGAGCTCACCATTGAACCTCTGAAGCCTGCTCTCTGAGCTTACTAATTCTACCTTTCCTGATTCCAAGAAAGTGGGCTAGAGCCTATATAGCTCTAGCCCAAACCTTAATATCGACTTTTTATGCCGGCAACTGCTCACTGTTTAGCTTGGCCTTTTTGAGTAGAGCCTTTTGACTGTAAGCTTCTGAGTTGGTGAGTGCAACTTTGAACTTCATGTTATTAATTGCTGCTCTTAATAAATCGGGTGAGCATTCCAGTTCTTTTCCTGGAACAATAGGGCGGGAAGGATTTTTCAGAATGTCGCTTTCAACCCTCATCCGTGTGGCTTTAACAGCGTTTTTAAAATCTCGTCCGTTGAAGCCTTCCGTTATAGAGGAGAGTTCTTTCAAGATAGCCCCTTGGTTTGGAACTCGCAGCTTGTATTCCTTAAGCTTAGCTTCAAGGATATCGTAGCGCACTTTCTGATTCGCGGAGTTAAATACGATACTTTCGCCATAACGGCTTAAAAGAGGGCCAGATAGCACATCAGGGTTGTTAGTATTTGAAACAATAAATGTATTCGGATCACGCTCTTTCGCCCCATCCATGTAGGTTTGCAGAGAGTCCTTTAGTTTAGGGTTTTTCATAATGGAGTCAAATTCATCAAGGAAAAGTAAGGTTATAATTCCTTTTTTAGAGTTTTCAGCTGAAATTTTGCGCCAAGTGCTCATTTCATGGTCTGCAAGCTCAGGTTCAATGTTGTTTATATTAATGACATTGGCATCAATTTTGATACCATGTTTTCTGGCTTCGCTGACGAGGGTGAGGATACTCAAAGTTTTTCCAGTTCCGGGCGGCCCGATAAAGAGTAGATCCTGGAAGGGTCTTTCTTTGATGCCGTGACGAAGTTGCTGTAATCGCCGTGATTGAAGGATTCTGAGTGTGAGATCTTGGAGTTGTTCAACGGCTTGTTCTTGTCCTTTAATCTCGCTAAATGAATAGTTTCGGTCAGGAATTATTTTATCGATATTACCCTTACTACGTTCCTCAATTTTTTGAGAAATTTCTTTCACGTGAATAGCCGCTTTGCCTGCTTCAGCTCGAATTTCTTCGTTCGCTTTCTTTTTGGCGATCTCAACTTCTACGATGGAGCGGCTCATGAGCATTTTTCGATCAGCGGACGCTTTGGTAAGAATACGGCCGACGCCACCTATGGCCACTGTGGTAGCTAGAGCAGCAGCAACCCCGCCTGAAAGTTTGATGACTTTTTCACTTTTCTTGAATGTTTCCAAAATCGCGTTACGCAGGTCTTTATCTTTTTGGGCGGCGATAGAGAGTTTCATGCGTTTTTGATCGCCTACGCGCATACGGTGAAAGAGGTAAGTAATACCAGAAGCTGTGAGTGTAGGAACTGCTACGACTCCCGCTCCAATGCCCCACATATTGACAGGAATGCTGAAGTTTTTCATTCCAGTTTTCAGGCCATTAGTAAGACCTGTTCCAGCCTTGCCGGTAAAGCCTTCTATGCCCTTTCCAACCCCATCTCCAGCGGTATCTAAAAATGATTCCAAACCTTTGCCTGTTTTGCCACCAGATTTTGAAAGGAAACCCTCAGAAACACTGCCGATACCGTCTCCGAGAACTTCTCCGAGTTGTTTGAGTGAGGCTTCTTCTTTTTTTAGTAGGTCACCTAAAGCATCCAAAAACAATTTAGCTGCCTGAGCTCGTCCTCCAGCAGCGGCTGCTGCATCAGCTGCGGCCTGTTCTTCAGGAGTTAATCCAAAATGGACAGAATGAGCTGTTGTTTGAGCAGCACGGGTTAAGGGGCTGTTACTGGATAAGGGTTGAGGGTTATGAGAAATTCTTTGCATGGCAATTTAAAATCCAATCACTTCGATAAAAGCAGGGAAGGCTGGTAAAACTGAGTAGAAAAAGGAGATGAGTTAAGTAAGAACAGAGGGTTCTGTATTAAGGCAAGGCGATTCTTCAACAGAAATAGGAAGGGAGACTACCCTCGTTTAAAGTCATCAGGGAAAATACTTTACCCTATATTTTAAGACATTGTTACATGGTTAAACGGACTCCCACAGTAAGCTGTGCGGAAATAAAGGGTTGAAAAACGCTCGGACATGGCTCACAACTGCTTTCGCTGCCATCAAAATTTCTAACATGATTCCTCTTATTCAGGTGTAGAGTAGTGGGAGTTTTAATTTGAGTAGTGCCTGAAGCCCTTTATTTTGTTTCGTTTTTCCCTCGTTGGTTTTGAAGATTGGTTTTTTCTTTCCCCTTTGAAATCCGAGCTGCGGTCCATGGCCCGCTTTACCCTGCCCGGCGGTAGGAGATCTGATTCCACTCACAGATCAATTGGAGCCTGTTTGCGAACGGCTAGAAAGGAGTCCGTTATTAACCCAAACGACCAGAATGGGATTAGTTCGGAGAAGCCC